>WBZO01000009.1_pt1 | contig 577587 bp, 512 predicted proteins | sample 5204261 | NCBI WGS metagenome assembly WBZO01 (sample SAMN12412400, study PRJNA552823) | activated sludge metagenome | isolation source: activated sludge from anammox sidestream of wastewater treatment plant... | place: USA: North Carolina | collected 2017-09 | reverse complement strand
TGCCGGAGCCCCGCGCCGCCGGGGTCGACCGCTACGCGCCGAAGGCCGACGATCAGCCGGCGGTGGCGGCGTGGCGTGAGCGGATGGGCACGGACGCGGCGAAGGCGATCTACAAAGAGCGGGCGGCCACGGCCGAGACTACGAACGCGGACTGCCGGACGCACCGGGGGTTGGACAGGTTTAATGTTCGCGGGCAAGCGAAGGTTCTGTGTGTCGCCCTCTGGACGGCCGTGGCCTACAACGCGCTGCGCTGGATCGCAGCCGGCGGGGTGACATGAACTCCGAAGGCGACGCCGCGAGCACGCGATCCGCGGCCCACGCCGGTGAGCTGCGGCTCGATGGCACTATACGGGCGTCGTTCCCGTCAGCGGCCGCTTCACCACGGCGGATCATGACCGCATTGACCGCGATGCCCATCGGCTGGACAGGAACCGGCGCGACAACCGGATTCCTTCACAGGCTCTGAGGCGCGGAGGTTCCGGTGGGGGCGCGGGGAGCGGTACGCGCCGCCGGTCGCCTCTCCGGCCTGCTGCCGGGGCGTGCCGCGGTCGTCGCGGCTGGCGTCGTCGGTTCGCAGTCGCTACAAATCCGCACCCTCGGCTCGTCAACGAAAGGAATCCGCCATGATCACCACACCTCCGCCCGATCTCTTCGGCACGCCCGAGCACGAGCTCTTCCGGCAGACCGTCCGCAAATTCGTCCAGGAAGAAATGCGCCCGCGCGCGCGTGAGTTCGACGAGAAGGGACGATTCGACAAGACGCTCTATAGGCGTCTCGGCGAGCTCGGGCTGCTCGGACTCCGCTATGATCCCGCGTGGGGCGGCGCCGGTCTCGACTGGTCGTATACGGCGGTGATGTTCGAGGAGATCGCCCAGTGCGACAACGCCGGCGTCACCATGGGAATCAGCGTCCAGACCGACATGGCGACGCCGTCCCTGCACCAGTTCGGCAGCGACGCGCTCCGCGCCCGCTACTTGGTGCCGGCGGTCAAAGGCGAGATGGTGGCGGCGATCGCGGTGACCGAACCCGATGCGGGCTCGGACGTAGCCGGAATCAAGACCCGTGCCGTCCGCGACGGCGACGACTGGGTCATCAACGGCAGCAAGGTCTTCATCACCAACGCGGCGACGGCGGACTGGCTCTGCCTGCTCGCGGTTACCGATCCCGACGCGGGCTACGGCGGCTTCTCGCAGATCGTCGTGCCGACCGACGCGCCGGGCTTCAGCTACCGGCTCCTCGACAAGATCGGCAACTGGGGTTCCGATACCGGCCTCCTCTTCTTCGAGGACGTGCGCGTCCCGGTCGCCAACACGATCGGCGAGATCGGCCGCGGCTTCCAGCAGCAGATGATGCAGTTCCAGGACGAGCGCCTGATCGGCTGCATCAGCTCGAATGCGGCGTCGGAGGCTCTCTGGGAGGCGACGCGCAAGTACTGCGAGGAGCGCGCGCTCTTCGGAAAGCCGCTCAGCAAGATGCAGGTCACGCAATTCAAGTTCATCGAGATGCTGACCCAGATCGTCGCCGCCCGCGAGCTCACCTACGCCTGTATCCGCAAGCGCATGCGCGGCGAAGATGCGACCAAGGAGATCTCGATGGCGAAGCTCTTCTCCGGCCGTATGGCCCGCATGGTCGCCGACCACTGCATCCAGCTCCACGGCGGCTTCGGCTACATGAAGGAGAGCGCGGCCGGCCGCGCCTTCGTCGACTCGCGCCTGATCTCGATCGGCGGCGGCGCCGATGAAGTCATGATCCACTACCTCGCCAAGCTGCTCGGGTTCTGATCCGCGCGCCGGCGCACGCCGGGGCATTGACCTCGGAGCGCATTGACGCGATGTACGAACGCGGGGACGAGGGCAGGACGAGAAGGCGCTGACGTTCGCATGCCTGCGCAGGCGATGACCTGCGACGAAGACGAGTCCGATGGTGGAAGCCAAGTCTCGTGTCGGCGGTGTACGGGGACGGGAGGCGCTCGCCCGGCGGGAGGGCGCGGGTGCCCTCGCGAGCCTCGTGCTCGCGGCGATCCGGCTCGCCTGGTTCGTCACCTTCACAGTGCTCTGCATGCCGGTCGTGCTCGTGGCCGCGATCGGGGATCCCGAGGGGCGCCGCGCCTACCGCGTCGCCCGGTTCTGGGCGCGGATCTGCGTGCGCAGCTGCGGGGTCGAGGTGTCGACCGCGGGGCTGGAGCACATCGATCCGCGGACGTCTTACGTGTTCATGGCCAACCATCGCAGCGTCTTCGACGTTCTCACCGTCGTCGTTGCGCTCGGCGACTTTCAACTGCGCTGGGTCGCCAAGGCGGAGCTGGCGCGAATCCCCGGTTTCGGGGCCTGCCTGCGGGTCTTGAAGCAGATCTTCGTCGAGCGCGGCGATCATGCGTCGGCGCTCGCCAGCCTCGCGGCGGCGCGCGAGCGCATCCGCGGCGGCGTCTCGGCGGTATTCTTCCCCGAGGGGACGCGCGGATCGGGTGGACGGATGCGGCCCTTCAAGAAGGGGGGCTTCGTGTTCGCGATCGAGACCGGGACTCCGATCGTGCCGGTAGCCATCGTCGGCAGCGGCGACCTCCGCGCCCGCGGGAGCGTGCTGCGGCGCTGGCGCAGTCGGCTCCGGGTGGTGGTGCGGACGCCGATCGCGACCAGCGGGCTCGAGTTCGCCGACCGCGATGCGTTGGCCGCGCGCGTGCGCGCGAGCCTGGCGGCGATCGTCGAGGCGCCCGCGGGTGCCGAGCGGCATGGCGCCGCGACCGGCGCAGCGCGCTAATCCGGTGCGGGGAGCGCGCGCGTCGCGAGCTCCTTCGCCCAGGCGTAGTCGGGCTTGCCGGTCGGCGCGCGCTTCACGGCGTCGACGAAGAGGAAGGCGCGCGGCAGTTTGTAGCGCGCGAGCTCGGCTCCGGCCGCAGCGCGCAATTCCTCGCCGCTGGCGCCGGCGCCGGTGCGCAGCGCCACGACCGCCGTCACCTGCTCGCCCCAGCGCGGATCCGGCGTGCCCACGACCAGGACGTCGTAGACCGCAGGGTGGCGTTTCAATGCCTGTTCGACTTCCTCGGCGAAGATCTTCTCGCCGCCGCTGTTGATGCACGCTGCCTCGCGCCCGAGCACCTGGATGGTGCCGTCGGCGTTCAGGCGGGCGCGGTCGCCGGGGATCGCGCAGCGCACGCCGGCGATGGTCGGATAGGTGCGGCGGGTCTTGGCTGCGTCGCCGAGATAGCCGAGGGGGATGTAGCCGGTGCGCGCCAGCCAGCCGATGCTCGGGTCGTCCGGCGGCAGTCGCCGCGTCATTGTCTCGTCGACGACGAAGGTGTGCTCGCGGTCCATGGTGAAGCCGCCGCCGCCGGTGTTGCCGGCCGACATGAAGCTCGCGCCCTGGGCGCCGGTCTCGGAGGCGCCGAAGCCGTCGGCGATCATGATGCCCGGCAGGCGTTCGAGAAATCCGTGCTTCAGCGCCGCCGAGAAGATGGCGCCGCCGGAACCGATGACGCGCAGGCAGTCGAGGTCGTAGGCGCCGGCGCGCAGCTGATCGAGCAGCGGCCGCGCGAAAGCGTCGCCGACGATGGTGAGCGAGACGGCGCGCTCGCGCTCGATGGTGCGCCAGATGTCGTCGGCGTCGAGCCGACGGGTCTCGCGCTGCACGATCACGGTGCCGCCCTGGTGCAGGGTGATGAACGCGGTCCAGTGACCGGCGCCGTGCATGAACGGCGGCGCGCAGAGCATGCGGTTCATCTCGCCCCAGGCCGTGCGCGCGACGACGTCGTCCATGCCGGTGACCGGCTCTTGCCCCGGGACGCGGCCGCCCATGGCCGAGAAGAAGATGTCGGACTGGCGCCACAGCACGCCCTTCGGCATGCCGGTCGTGCCGCCGGTGTAGACGATGTAGAGGTCGTCGTCGGTCGTGGCGACGCCGACCGGCGCGGCGGAGCTCGCGGCCAGCGCCTCCTCGTAGTCGCGGGCGCCGGGCAGCAGCGGTTCCCCGCTCCCATCGGCCACTTGCAGCAGGAGGGTCGGAGGCGGGAGCTTCGGCAGCACCCGCGCCAGCATGGGGGCGAAAGCGGCGTGGTATACGATCGCCCGCGCACCGGCGTCGCGCAGCAGGTAGACGAGCTCGTCCTCGACGTAACGGTAGTTGACGTTGAACGGTACGGCGCGCGCCTTGGTGCTGCCGATCATCGCCTCCAGGTACTCGTGGCCGTTGTACAGGTAGAGCGCGACGTGGTCCTGTCCCGACTCCCAGGGCGCCAGGGCGGCGCGCTCCCGGTGACAGCCGAGGCCGGCGGCGCGGAGGACGTGCGCGAGACGGCGCGAGCGATCGCGGAGCTCGCCCCAGGTGAGGCGGCGCTCTGTGGTGACGATGGCCTCGCGTTCGGGGACGGCGGCGGCGATGGCTTCGTTCAGGTCGGCGAGGGTGTAGGCCATGGAGCGCGGCACTGTCCCTAGTGAAACCCGTCGGCTTCGGCAACGCCCAGGTGCGCGGAAAGCACTGGACAACGGAATTGAAACATGTTTCAAATCTGCGGCTATGCGCTCTCGGCCGCGTCTCGACGTTTCGCGTCTGCGAACCGGCGACGGCAAGCCGAAGGCGCGTCTCGCCGCGAGCCAGCTCCGGCGCCATCGTCGCATCGTCGATGCGGTGATCGAGCTCGCGGAGAAGGGCGGCTTCGAGGGGGTCCGGCTGCGCGACGTAGCCGAAGTCTCGGAGGTCGCCCTCGGAACGCTCTACAAGTACTTCCACAGCAAGGAAGACATTCTCCTCTTTGCTCTCACCGAGGAGATCGAGAAGCTCGAGCGGGCCATGGCGGCGCGTCCGGTCGAGGGCAAGTCCTCACTGGCGCGGGTGGCGCGCTTCTTCGAGCGTGCCACCCGCGGTCTGACGCACCGGCCGCAATTCGCGCGCGCGATGCTGCGGGCGATGGCGTCGGGCGATGCCGAAGTCGCCTCGAAGGTCGCGAGCTTCCACCTGCGGATGACGCGACTCATCGTAGCGGCTCTGCGCGGCCAGCCGGTGGATCTGCGCCAGGAGCTCTCGCCGGCCACCAGCACCGAGCGCGAGCGCCAGGTCGCCTTCATGCTGCAGAACGTGTGGTTTGCGTCGCTGGTCGGCTGGGCGGGGAGTCTGCACCCCGTGAAGGACGTGTCCGAGCGCGTGCGCACGGCGGCCGCGCTCATGCACACCAGGTCGACGGAGGATTGACGCCCATGGCGGCAGCCATAGCGGGACGCCTCACCGCGGCGCACGTGCTGGAGTACCCCTATCGACGGTCCGTCGGACCCGTGCTCGGCGCCTTCTTCACCGGGCTCACCGAGCGCCGCGTGACCGGCGTCAAGGCTCGCGACGGCCGCATCCTGGTGCCGCCCGTCGAGTACGATCCCGACACCGGCGAGGCGATCAGCGAGATGGTGGAGGTCGGTCCCGGGGGCGTCGTCACGACCTGGGCGTGGGTCGAGAAGCCGCGTCGCAAGCACCCGCTAGACCGCCCCTTCGCGTGGGCGCTGATAAGACTCGACGGCGCGGGCAGCGCCATGCTGCACGTCGTCGACGCCGGCAGCGCCGCTGCCATGGAGACGGGTATGCGGGTGCGGCCGCGCTGGAAGGACGAGCCCGAGGGCAACATCCGCGACATCGTCTGCTTCGAGCCGGAGTGAGCGGGCCATGAGCGCAGTGACCAGCATCCTGACGCCGATCCGGCTCGACTACACCTACACGGCGGGTCGCGCGACGCAGCGGTTCCTGCTCGGCATGGCGGAGGGCCGCATCCTCGGGCAGCGCTGTCCGCAGTGCACCAAAGTGTACGTGCCGCCGCGCGGCGCCTGCCCGCAGTGCGGCGTGCCGACCACCGATGAGGTCGAGGTCTCGGGCAAGGGTACGGTCACCACCTTCTGCATCGTGCGTATTCCTTCGGACGTGCTCTCGGTGCCGCCGCCCTTCACCTGCGCCCACGTACTCCTCGACGGCGCCGATCTGCCGTTCTTCGCGCTCATCCAGGAGTGCGAGTTCGATGCAGTGCGCATGGGCATGCGCGTCGAGGCGGTGTGGGCGCCGCCGGCCGAGCTGGCGCCGACCTTCGAGAGCATCCGCTACTTCCGGCCCCTCGACGAGCCGGACGCGGCGTACGAGACCTACAAGGAGCATCTCTGATGGCGCGCCGTGAGGTCGCCATCGTCGGCTTCGCGCAGTCGGCGAGCGTCCGGCGCGAGACGGCGCTGAACGAGGTCGAGATGCTGATGCCGATCCTCGGCGAGGCGAAGGCGCAGGCGGGTCTGCGCGGCCCGGAGATCGGCTTCACCGTGTCGGGGAGCTGCGACTACCTGGCCGGGCAGCCGTTCGCGTTCGTGAGCGCGCTCGACGCCGTCGGCGCCTGGCCGCCGATCGCGGAGTCGCACGTCGAGATGGACGGAGCGTGGGCGCTCTACGAGGCGTGGGTGAAGCTGCAGACCGGCGAGGCCGACTCGGCGCTCGTCTACGCCTTCGGGAAGTCGTCGATGGGCGACCTGCCGGAGGTCCTCACCCTGCAGCTCGATCCGTATACGGCGGCGCCGCTGTGGCCGGACGCCATAGCCCTCGCAGCCCTGCAGGCGCGGGCGTACCTCGAGAAGACCGGCCGCAGCGAGCGGGATCTCGCCGCCGTGGCGGTGCGCAGCCGGCGGGCGGCAGCCGCGAATCCCAAGGCGCAGGTGCGGACGACGGCGGACGTCGAGACGCTGCTGGCGACGCCGTACCTGGCATCGCCGCTGCGGGCCCACGACTGTCCGCCGATTTCCGACGGCTGCGCCGCACTCGTGCTCGCCTGCGGCGAGGCGGTGCGCAGGAGCGCCATGCCTCCGGTCTGGATCCGCGGCATCGACCATCGCATCGAGGCGCACGCCCTCGGCGTCCGCGATCTCGCGGCGTCGCCGTCGACGCGGCTCGCCGGCGAGAAGGCGGGAGCTACTCCGGGAGGCGTCGACCTCGCGGAGCTGCACGCGCCGTTCACGCATCAGGAGCTGATCCTCCGCGATGCTCTCGGACTCGGCGCCGACGTGGACGTGAATCCGTCGGGCGGCGCGCTGGCGGCGAATCCGATGATGGTGGCGGGACTGATCCGCATCGGCGAAGCGGCGGCCCGACTCGCGGCCGGCGCCGGCAGGCGCGCGCTCGCGCACGCGACCTCGGGCCCGTGCTTGCAGCAGAACCTCGTCTGCGTGCTGGAGAGGGACTGAATGGCGGAGCGCTGTGCCGTCATCGGCGTCGGGCAGACGAAGCACGACGTGAAGCGCACCGACGTGTCGCTGCCCGGGCTCCTGCGCGAAGCGGTCGACCGCGCCTTCGCCGATGCCGGCGTCGGCTGGCGCGACATCGACGCCGTCGTCATCGGCAAGGCCCCCGACATGTTCGAGGGCACGATGATGCCGGAGCTCTATCTCGCCGACGCCCTCGGCGCCGCCGGAAAGCCGATGCTGCGGGTGCACACGGCCGGCAGCGTCGGCGGCTCGACCGCTATCGTCGCCGCGCAGCTCGTCCACGCGGGTATCCACGAGCGTGTGCTGACGGTCGCCTACGAGAAACAGAGCGAGGGCAATGCCATGTGGGCGCTCACCGTCCGCATTCCATTCCAGCAGGCGATCGTCGCCGGGGCCGGCGGCTACTTCGCGCCGCTCATCCGCGCCTACATGCGCCGTTCGGGAGCACCCGAGGACACCGGGATCCGGGTCGCCCTCAAGGACCGGCAGAACGCGGCGAAGAACCCGTACTCGCACCTGGTCTTCCCCGACGTCAGCTACGAGATGATCGCCGGCTCGCCGATGCTCTGGGACCCGATCCGCTACATGGAGACCTGCCCGTCGTCGGACGGCGCCTGCGCGATGGTGCTGGCGAGCGAGGCGGCGGCGAAGCGCGCGCGGCAGGCGCCGGCGTGGGTGCACGGCACCGCCATGCGAAGCGAGCCGACCATGTTCGCCGGGCGCGACCAAGTGAATCCGCGCGCCGGCCGCGACTGCGCCGCCGAGCTCTACCGGAAGGCGGGCATCACCGACCCGCGCCGGGATCTCGATTGCGCCGAGATCTACGTGCCCTTCAGCTGGTTCGAGCCGATGTGGATGGAGAACCTCGGCTTCGCGCCCGAGGGCGAGGGCTGGAAGATGACCCAAGAAGGAGCCACCGCGCTCGACGGCGACATGCCGATCAATCCCTCGGGCGGCGTGCTTTCGTCGAATCCGATCGGCGCCTCGGGCATGATCCGCTTCGCCGAGGCGGCGCTGCAGGTGCGGGGACTCGCCGGCGAGCACCAGGTGCCGGGCGCCGAGCGCGCGCTCGGCCATGCCTACGGCGGCGGCTCGCAGTTCTTCGCCATGTGGATAGTCGGGAGGGCGCGGCCATGAGTCGCCGCGGCCGCGTGCCGGGAGGGACATCGTGAAGTTCTGGCAGTCCGTCGCCTTCGCGGCGCCCGACGAGCTCCTCGAGCTGGCGCGGATCGCCGAGGAGGTGGGCTTCCACGGCGTCTTCTGCTCGGAGCACGTCTTCTTTCCGGAGCGCCTCGAGTCCAGGTACCCGTACTCGCCGAGCGGCGAGCCGCTGTTCACGGCCGAGACCCCGTGGCTCGATCCGTGGGTGCAGATCGCCGCGATGGCCGCGGTCACCCGCACCCTGCGCTTCGTCACCGGGGTCTACATCCTGCCGCTGCGCCATCCGCTCGAGGTGGCGAAGACGGTGGCGAGCGTGGCCTTGCTCTCGGGCGACCGCGTCGGGCTCGGCGTCGGCGCCGGCTGGATGCGCGAGGAGTTCGCTGTCCTCGGCCGGGAGTTCGCCGGCCGCGGCAAGCGCCTGGACGAACAGATCGCCGTCATCCGCAAGGTATGGGCGGGCGGGATGGTGGAGCACCACGGGGTCTACTACGACTTCCCGCGCCTACAGATGTCGCCGCCGCCGCGCGTCGCGCCGCCGATCCTGATCGGCGGCGGCAGCGAAGCTGCCCTGAGGCGTGCGGCGCGCCTCGGCGACGGCTGGGTCGGCTCCGGGCACGGGCTTGAAGAAGCGCTCGGTGTCATCGGGCGCCTGCGGGCGCTGCGCCGCGAGGCAGGCCGTGAGCGCGAGCCGTTCGACATCATCCTGGTGCTGAACGCGCCCGCTAGCGTCGACGACCTGCGGCGCTTCGAGGATGTCGGGGTCACGTCGCTGGTCAGCTGGCCGTTGGCTTTCACGCTCGGACCACAGGCGACCATGGCGGAGAAACGGCGCTACCTCGAGAGCTACGCGGCCGACGTGATCGCGAAGCTACCCTAGGGAAGCCATGACGGATCTCACTGTCGCCAGATGTCGAGGACTATGATGAAGATCCATCTCGGTCTCCTCCAGGAGCTCGTCGCCGAGCTGCTGCCCGACAACGAAGCGATCATCACCAGGGACGTCGTGCTCACCCACCGCGACCTCGCCGAGCGCAGCCGGCGCTTCGCGCGCGTGCTCGCACGGCGCGGCCTCGGTTGCCGCAAGGAACGCCGGGAGCTGCAGCCGTGGGAGTCCGGCCACGACCATGTCGCCGTGTACCTATACAACTGCCCCGAGTACCTTGAGGCGATGTACGGCAGCTACAAGGCGCGGGCGGCGTCGGTGAACATCAACTACCGCTACAAGGCCGACGAGCTGCACTACCTCCTCGACAACTCGCAGGCGCGGGCGATCGTCTACCACGCCGCGTTCACCCCCTTGCTCGCGGAAGTCCGGCCGCGGCTGCCGCAGCTCGAGCACCTGTTCCAGGTCCCCGACGACTCGGGGAACGCGCTCCTGCCCGGTGCGGTCGACTACGCGGCGGCGCTGGCGGCGGAGCCGCCGACCCTGCTCGACCTGCCGTTCAGCTCCGACGACCTCTACATTCTCTATACCGGCGGCACGACCGGAATTCCGAAGGGCGTTCTCTGGCGGCAGGAGGACGTCTTCTTCAACGGGCTCGGCGGCAACCTGCCGCACTTCGGCCGCCTCGATTCCGAGGAGAAGCTGCGCAATCACATCACCATGGGGCTGGGGGGGCGGTCGCTCATTTGCCTGCCGTTCATGCACGGCGCCGGCCAATGGAACGCCTTCAACACCTTCCATCGGGGCGGCACGGTCGTGCTTCCCGACGAGACCAAGCGCCTCGACGCGCACGCCGTCTGGCGCGCCGTCGAGGAATACCGCTGCGATCAGATCGGCATGATCGGTGACGCCTTCGCGCGGCCGCTCGTGGCGGCGCAGCGCGAGGGCAAGTACGACCTCTCGTCGCTGCGGGTGGTGGTGAGCACGGCGGCGGTACTGTCGCCGACGGTCAAGCAAGAGCTGCTCGCCGAGTTGCCGCCGGTAATGGTGATCGAGAGCATCGGCGCTTCCGAGCTCGGCATGCAGGCGATGGCCAACGACACCGAGTCGGGGCAGAAGGGGGTTCCCGCCTATCAGCTCCGCGAGGGGACCGTGCTCTTGAAGCAGGATCGCAGCGGCGAGCTGGCGCCGGGAAGCGACGAGACCGGGTGGATCACGAGCACCGGCGATCTTTGCCTCGGCTACCTGGGCGACCGGGAGAAGACGCTCGCGACCTTCCAGACGATCGGCGGCAAGCGCTACGCGATCGGCGGCGACCGCGGCCGCTTCCTGCCCGACGGGCGCGTGCTGTTCCTCGGCCGCGATTCGTCGTGCATCAACAGCGGCGGCGAGAAGATCTATGCCGAGGAGGTGGAGCGCATCGTCAAGAGCCACCCGGCGATCTACGACGCCCTCGTCGTCGGTGTCCCGAACGAGCGCTGGGGACAGCAGGTCACTGCGGTGGTGGAGCTGGCGCCGGGCGCTGCGGCGCCGACGCTCGCCGAGCTGCGGGAGCACTGTGCGCCGCACCTCGCCGACTACAAGCTTCCGAAGGGAATCGTGGTAGTGCCGCAAGTGGCGCGAGCGCCGAACGGCAAGCCCGACTACGAGGCAGCGAAGCGGGCGGCGCTCGCCGCGGTCTGAGACCCCGGTCTCCGCGGCGAGGAGCGGCGGCTGCCGCAGTGTCCGACGCCGCGACTAGGGCATGACGGCGAAGCCGTCCGTGATCGGCCGATGGGCTGCGAACCAGGGGCCGAGCTGGGCTGCGACCTCGCTCGGCGTCCAGTGGTCGGCGGCGGTGAAGGTCGGCTCGAGGCGCGGCGCCCGCACCAGGGTGATCTCCCGGCCATAGACGATGAGCACGTGGCCCGAGACGTTGGCCGCATCGGGCCCGGCGAGGAACCCGACGAGCGGTGAGACGTGCTCGGGGGCGTAGAGGTCGAAGCCGCTCTCGGGCTTGGCGAACATCGCCGCCAGCAATCCCGAGTCGTTCATGCGGGTGCGGGCGCGCGGCATGATGGCGTTGGCGGTGATGCCGTACTTCTCGAGCACCTGCGCGGCCGACATGGTCATGGCGACGATGCCGGCCTTGGCGGCGGCATAGTTCGGCTGCCCGGGCGACCCGAAGATGAAGGCCTCGGACGAGGTGTTGATGATCCGGCCGTACACCGTGCCGCCGGTCTTCTTGGAGTGGTTTCGCCAGTACTCGCTAGCGAAGCGCATACCGAGGAAGTGGCCCTTCAGGTGGACGCGGATCACGCTGTCGAACTCTTCCTCGCTCATGTTGAAGATCATGCGGTCGCGGCAAAAGCCGGCGTTGTTGACGAGGATGTTGAGGTCGCCGAACGTGTCGACGGCGGTGGCGATCATGGCCTTGGCATCGTCCCACACGGCGACGTCGCCGAAGTGCGGGGCGGCCTCGCCGCCCATGGCCCGGATCTCCTCGACCACCGCGCGCGCCGGGGACTCGTCGCGGCCCGTGCCGTCGCCGGCAGTGCCGAGGTCGTTGACGACGACGCGGGCGCCGAGTCGGGCGAGCTCCAGGGCCTCGACGCGGCCGAGGCCGCGCGCGGCGCCGGTGACGACGGCGACCTTGCCTTCGAGAGGGGTGTTCGTGCTCATCGCAGACGCTCCAGGATGGTGCCGGTCCCGATCGAGGATCCGCAGCACATGCTGATGTAGGCGGTGGTCTTGTCACGGCGCTCGAGCTCGTGCAGGGCGGTGACGAGGAGGCGGCAGCCGGTCGCGCCGACGGGGTGGCCGAGGGCGATGGCGCCGCCGTTGACGTTCAGCTTGTCCATGTCGGCGTCGAAGGTCTTCACCCAGGAGAGGACGACGGCGGCGAAGGCTTCGTTGATCTCGTAGAGGTCGAGGTCGGAGAGCTTCATGCCCCACTTCTTCATCATGCGCTCGGTGGCGTCGACCGGTCCGTCGAGCAGGAAGTAGGGGTCCGAACCGACGACGACCTGATGGAGGATGCGGGCGCGGGGCTTGAGGCCGAGCTGCTTGGCGCGCTCGGCGCTCATCCAGAGGATGGCCGCGGCGCCGTCGGAGATCTGCGAGGAGCTGCCCGCGGTATGGACGCCGCCCTCGACCAGTGGCGGCAGCGCCGCCAGGCCCGCGGCGGTGCTGGCGCGTATGCCCTGATCGGTGCTGATGGTGCGGGTCTCGCCCGTCGGGGTACCGTCGTCGGCGAGGACCGGAGCTGCGATGGGGAGGATCTCGCGGGTGAAGCGGCCCTCGCGGGTCGCCTGGGCGGCGAGCTCTTGCGAGCGCAGCGCCAGAGCGTCGCACTCGGCGCGGGTGATGCCGCGCTTCTTGGCGATGCGCTCCGCCGACTGGAACTGATCGAGCGTCGAATCCCAGGGCCAATCGGGCGGCTGGAAGAAGCCGGGGCCGTGCATGACGTTGGCGCCGAGCCCGACGTGGCTCATCATCTCGATGCCGCAGGCGATGCCGATGTCGATGTCGCCGGAGCGGACGAGCGCGTTCACCAGGTTGTTGGCCTGCTGGCTCGAGCCGCACTGCGTGTCGACGGTCGTGCCGGCGACGTTGTATTGCTTGCCGCGCGTCAGCCAGGCGTTGCGGGCGATGTTGTTCGACTGCTCGCCGGCCTGGGTGACGCAGCCGCCGATTATCTGCTCGACCTCGGCGGGGTCGATGCCGGCCCGCTCGACGACCGCCGTCTGCACCCGGGCGAGCATGTGGGTGGCGTGGAACGCCGAGAGGGCGCCCTTGGATCCGAACTTGCCCTTGCCTATGGGGGTGCGCAGCGCTTCGACGATGACGGCTTCTCGCATGCTGGTGTTCACTCCTTCCCGAGGATCATGGCGCTCGTGGGGACGCCGACGCCGGCGGTCACCAGGACGTGATCGTTCCGCCGCGGCTGGTTCACCGACGTGCCGCGGATTAGGCGCACGCCTTCGTTGACGCCGTTCATGCCGTGGATGTAGGCCTCGCTGAGCTGGCCGCCGTGCGTGTTGGTCGGCAGGCGGCCGTCGCGGCGGAGGGTGCCGCCGCGGATGAAGTCCTTGGCCTCGCCGCGGCCGCAGAAGCCGAAGGACTCGAGCTGCCAGAGCACGATCGACGTGAAGGCGTCGTAGACGACGGCGGCGTCGATGTCGCGAGGCCCGAGTCCGGACTGCGCGTAGACCTGCTTGGCGACGAGATCCATCTCCGGGAGGTACGAGATGCTCGGCCGGTAGAAGCTCGTCATCGACTCCTGGTCGGCGCCGGCCGCCTGCGCGGCGCCGCGGACGATCGCCGGCTTTTGCTTGAGGTCGCGGGCGCGTTCGACGCTGGTGACGATCGCGGCGCAGGCGCCGTCGGTCTCCTGGCAGCAGTCGTAGAGGCGGAGCGGCTCGGCGATCCAGCGCGCCTCGTGGTACTCCTGCCGCGACAGCGGCCGCTGATGGAAGAAGGCCGCCGGGTTGGTGACCGCGTGCTCGCGGGTGGCGATCGCGACCTCGGCGAGGTCGTCGGCGGTGGCGCCGTACTCGTACATGTAGCGCTGCGTGAACATCGCCACCCAGCTCGCCGGCGTCATCAGCCCATAGGGCATGTACCAGCTCCAGTGGATGAGGTCGGAGGTGGCGACTCCCTCTCCGACTCCGGCGCTGTAGCGCTGCCCCGAGCGGCCGTTCAGGCCGCGGTAGCAGACGACGACGTCGGCGATGCCGGTCGCGACCGCCATGACGGCGTGCTGGACGACGCCGATCGCCGCGCCGCCGCCGTGGGGGATGCGGTTGAAGAAGGTGAGGTCGCCGATGCCGACCGCGCGCGCGGCTTCGATCTCGTCGGTGGTGTCGAGGGTGAAGGTCGTCATGCCGTCGACGTCCGCCGGCCGCAGGCCGCAGTCGTCGAGGGCGGCCTTGATGGCTTCGGCGGTGAGCTGCAGCTCGGAGCGTCCGGAGTTCTTCGAGAACTCCGTCTGCCCGATGCCGACGATCGCGGCTTCGTTCTTGAGCGTGGTCGGCATCGGCTCAGCCTTTCCGTTGCGGCAGCGCCAAGACCACCGTGCCGGTGACGTGGTCGCCCCAGGAGTTGCGGCCGGCGACGTCGACTTCGACGGTGCCCGTCGCGGCATCCTTCTTCTTCACGACGCCGGTCATCTTCATGGTGTCGCCCGGCAGGTTCGGCGCCCCGAGCTTGATGGCGACACGCTTCACGATCGCGTCCGGTCCGGCCCAGTCGGTGACGTAGCGTCCGACCAGGCCGTTGGTGGTGAGGATGTTCATGAAGACGTCCTGCATGCCGCCGGCCTGAGCCGCAGCCTTGTCGTGGTGGAGCGCCGTGAAGTCGCGCGAGGCCAGAGCGCCGGCCACGATCAGCGTCGTCGTGATCGGGATCGGCAGCTCGGGCAGCGCGGTGCCGACCGCGACGTCGTCGAAGGCGAGGGTGGCTGTCATACGAGCTCCGCGGGGCCGCTCGCAGCGAGATCGCGGCCGAGGCGCACGAGATGCGCCGTCGCGCCGCCGAGCGCCAGCTCGAGCGACTTCGAAAGGAGGAAATAGCGGTGGATCGGATAGTCGAGATCGACGCCGATGCCGCCGTGCAGGTGCTGGCAGGCAGCAGCGATGCGGGACCCGCCGTCGGCGGCCCAGAACTTGGCGACCGCGCATTCGCGGCCGGCAGGCCGCCCCGCGGCGACGCGTTCGATGGCGCGCCACGCCGTCCAGCGCATCGACTCGAGATCGATGTAACAATCGGCGAGGCGGTGCTGCACCGCCTGGAAGGAGCCGATCGGCACGCCGAACTGGATGCGGTCGCGGACGTAGCGCGCGGTCATGTCGAGGGCGCGCTCCGAAGCTCCGAGCTGACTGGCGCTAAGCGCCGCCAGCATGCTCTCGTGGAGGCGCACCGCGGCGTCGGCGCCGGCGAGCAAGTGGTCGTCCGCTGCCGCGGCGCCGGACAGCGTCACCGTGGCGACCGGCTCCCCGGTCGAGAGGCGCTGCGTTGCGAGCCCGACCCCCGGCGCGTCGGCGGCGATCAGGAAGACGCGGGTGGCACCGTCGGTGCGCGCCGGAACCAGGAGGCGGCGGACGCTCGCCGCCGCCGCCACGCAGCGCTTCTCTCCGGTCAGGATCCAGTCGCGGCCGTTGCGCACGGCGCGGGTCGCCGGAGTCGCCGGGTCGGAGGAGCCGGCGTCGACGAGTGCAACGCCGAGGCTGGCCTCGCCCGCGGCGACGGCCGGGAGTACGTCGCAGCGCTGCGCCTCGGTGCCGTCGCGGGCGATCGCCAACGCAGCGACCACGGTCGAGAGGAATGTGCCCCGAGCCGCGACGCGACCGAGCTCCTGCAGGAACACGCAGGCCTCGGCGAACCCGAGCCCCATGCCGCCGTGTGCGGCGGGAACGACGATGCCGAGGAGTCCGGCTGCGGCGAGCGTCGCTGCCAGCGCCGGGTCGTCCCAGATGCGCTCCTGCTCGAGCTGCTTCAGGCGTTCGACCGTGACTTCCTTCTCGAGAATGCCGCGGGCGAGATCTCGGACCGCCTGCTGGTCGTCGTTGAGCTCGAAGTCCATCGCCGTCAGCTCCCGGCCGGGCGGAAGAAGGGCAGGGTCATGCCGCCGTCGACTTCCTCGATGCTGAGCCGGACGGGCATGCCGATCCTGACGTCGGCGGGCGAGCAGCCGACCAGGTTGGAGACGATGCGCGTGCCTTCGGCGAGCTCGATCACGGCGCAGACGAGCGGGTAGTCGTAGCCGGGGAACTTGGGATGATGGACGACCGTGTAGCTGTACACGGTCCCGGCACCCGAGGCGGCGACGTGGTCCCAGGCCAGCGACTGGCAGGCGCCGCACATCGGCCGCGGCGGATGGCGGAGCACGCCGCATTCCCGACAGCGCTGGATCGGCAGCTCGCCCTTGGCGAGCGCGTCCCACCACCAGGCGTTGTCGTGGCCGCGCGGCGGCTTGAGCCGGGTCGGCTTCGCAGGCGTACTGCCGCCCGCATCCGCCGCCGCCTGCGGCAGCTGCGCCGGCTTGAACTTGAGCACCCGGAAGAGCATCGAACCTATCTCTTCGCCGTGCTGGTCGCGGTACACGTCGCGGGTATTGATGAAGTAGCCGATGCCGAGCGCCGTCGCCTTCTCCTCCGAGATCGACTCGATCGTGGTGGTGGCGGTGATGCGGTCGCCGGGGCGGAGATAGCGGACGTAGGTCTGATCGCAGTTGGTCGCCACCACCGAGGTGTAGCCGTAGGAGCTCAGGAGCGCATGCAGCTCGGTCTGCTTGTTGCGCGGCATCTTCGCCGGATCGGCCATCTCGATGCCGATGAGGGTCCAGCCCTGGAGCATGGTGGGTGGAGCGACGACGCTGCCGTGTATCGTGGCTGCGGCCGTAGGGGCGACGTAGGCGGGATTGCGGTCGCCCATGGCCTCGCACCAATGGCGGATCATCGACTCGTTGACGGGCTCGGCCGCCGGCGTCGGCGGGCCGATTTCGATGCCGACATAGGCGGCGAGCTGCCGTTCGAGCTCCTGTTTGGTATCGCTGCTCATCGTCGGGTCTCCAGGGAGCCGCTGTCAGCGGCGCTGCGCTCGCGGCAGGCCGAGTCCGGCCATGGCGATGATGTCGCGCTGCACTTCGTTGACGCCGCCGCCGAAGGTGAGGGTGGTGGCGCTGCGATAGGCGTGCTCGAGCATGCCGCCGAACAGGGCTCCGGGCTCGCCCGCGGGGACGAGTCCCGCCGCGCCGACGATCTCGAGCAGGAGCCGGTAGCATTCGACGAAGAACTCGGTGCCCATGACCTTCACCGCCGAGGCTTCCGCCATGTTGGGGATGCCGGCGGTGAGCGACCAGGCCGAGCGCCAGTTGAGGAGCTTCAGCGCTTCGAGCTTGGCGTAGGCGCGGGCGAGGTTCTGCTGCACCCAGGGCAGGTCGAGCATGCGGCCGCCGTCGGGAGCTGCGGTCCGCGCCGCCCAGCTCCAGACTTCATCGACGAGGCGGTCGGCGATGCCGGGCGTCGCCAGGGTGATGCGTTCGTGGTTCAGCTGCGAGGTGACCAGGCGCCAGCCCTCGTGCTCGGGGCCGACGCGGTTGGCCACCGGCACCCGGACGCCTTCGTAGTAGGTCGCGTTGGTGCGCTCGCCGCCGAGGGTGTGGATCGGCGTCACCGAGAAGCCGGGTGTCGCCGTCGGCACCAGGATGATCGAGATGCCCTTGTGCTTCGGCGCCTCGGGATCGGTGCGGGCGGCGAGCCAGATGTAATCGGCATCCTGGGCGTGCGTGGTGAAGATCTTCTGCCCGTCGATGACGTAGTCGTCGCCGTCGCGGACGGCGCGCGTCGTGAGCGACGCCAGGTCCGTGCCGGCGCCGGGCTCGGTGTAGCCGACGCCGAAGTGCAGCTCGCCTTTCAGGATCCGCGGCAGGAGGTCGCGCTTCTGCGCCGCGGTGCCGAACTGCATGATCGTCGGCCCGATGGTGTTGATGGCGATGACCGGGAGCGGGGCGCGGGCCCGATAGGTTTCGTCCCAGAAGATGAACTGCTCGAGCGGAGTGCGGCCCTGGCCGCCGTACTCCTGCGGCCAGCCGATGCCGAGCCAGCCGTCGGCGCCCATGCGACGCACGACGTCGCGATAGACGGGTCCGCCGCAGTCCTGGATCTCGGCGTCGAGCGCAGCGCGCAGCTCCGGCGTGAAGAGCGAACGATAGTAGTCGCGGATCTGGCGGCGGAGCGCGTGCTGCTCCGGGGTGAAGTCGAGATGCATCGCCTCGGTGGTCTCGTTCGCGTGGGTGCGCGGCGGCCGCTAAAAATGAAACATGTTCTAAGAAGCGCGCGCACTATGCAGGAATCGGTAGGGGGATGCAACGTGCGCCGCGGCCGGCGTAGCGACCGCGGCGCGCGTCCGTGGGCTCAGTAACCGACGCCGGGCGGCGGCGCCGGCGGGCGCCCGGGCGGCGGCGGCGGCACCCGGCGCGGTGGCGGCGGCGGGCTGTACGTCCGGGCCGCACGCGAGCCGGCGGGGACGGGCACACGGTTGCCGTGCGCGTACATGCACTGGACGTACGCGGCGTCGTAGAGGCGCTGTACGGACCAGTTGCCGTAGTCGGACTGATCGGCGCCGACCGCGCTGCCGCCGAGGAGGCCGACGCCGGCTCCGACCGCGGCGCCCATGGCCGGATCGCCGGCGGCGGCGCCGATCGCCGCTCCCGCCGCGGCGCCGAGCGCCGAGCCGACGACCGCGCTGCCGACGGCGCGATCGTTCGTACGCCGCGTCTCCGGACGCACGCGCGATGCCGCGTAGTCGCGACAGAAGCGGTCGTCGCGCATGAACTCGTCGAAGCTCTTGCTGCTCCCGGGCATCACCATCACGTTCGGACCCGCCGGGATCTGGACGCATCCGGCGAGCGCGAACGCGCTCGCCGCCGCCGCGAACCACTGCGCGGCGGTCATTGTCCGCTCTCCTCTGCCGGCACCCTGATCCAATCCTCGGGACACTTCGGCACCGTCGGGTAGTAGCCGCGCTTGCTCTCGCAATAGTACCAGTACGCTGGCTGACGATCGTCGGTGTCGCTCGGTTGCGACTGCGGGCGCTCGACCCAGACCTGGTCGTCGCCGTAGTCGTCGGGCGGATAGGCGGGGTACGAGTATGCCGGGTACGGATAGGAGTACGAGTAGTAGCCATACGGCCAATAGGGGTAGGCGCCCCAGTACGGGTACGTTCCCCAGCCCCACCAGGGGCTGACGCCGAAGTAGACGCGGCTGCCGCCGTGGCTGTGCCAACCACGATGGTCGTAGCCGCTGTACCAGGCGCCCCCGCCGTGCCAGCCGCCGCTACCGCGCCAGCCGCCGCCGCTGTCGCCGCGTCGGCCGACCGGGCCGCGGAGCCCGCCGCCGGGGCCGCTGCTCCCGCCACTGCGGAAGCCGCCGTCGCCGGGGGCGCCGCGGAAGCCGCCACCGCCGTGGAAGCCGCCGCTTCCCGCGCCACCGCCGTGGAAGCCGCCACCTCCCGCGCTGCTGCCGCGGACGCCCCCCGGGCCGCGCTGCGCCCAGGCGGCGGGCGCGGCCGTGATCAGCGCGCTCAGCACTGCCGCTGCTGCCAGATGCGATCGTTGCATGGTTCGTCTCCCGGCCGGGCGCGGTCTCGGTCGGCGCCCGAGCATCATCGCGTCCACGATACGACGGGCGCGGCGCGCCGGCTACAAGGGCGCCTTCCGAATCAGCGTGCGGCGGGATGCTCGCGGAGCACGAACTTGGTGACCTTGCCGGTCGCATTCAGCGGCAGCGCATCGACGATCGCCACCCGGCGCGGCGCCTTGTAGTTGGCCATGTTCTCCCGGCTCCAGGCGATCACCGTGGCGGCCGTCGGTGCGGCGCCGGGTTGCGGCACGACGAACGCCATCGCCACCTCCCCGAGCCGCTCGTCCGGAACGCCGATGACGGCCACCTGCCCGACGCCGGGACAGCCGAGGAGGATGCTCTCGATCTCGGCAGGGTAGCAGTTGAAGCCGCCGGTGATGAACATGTCCTTCAGACGATCGGTGATGCGGAGGTAGCCGCGGGCGTCCATGACGCCGACGTCGCCCGTATGCAGCCAGCCGGCTGCGTCGATCGCCTCGACGGTCGCCGCGGGATCGTCGAAGTAGCCGCGCATCACGTTGTAGCCGCGGACCACGATCTCACCCGGCGTGCCGCGCGGCACTTCCGCGCCGGAGGGGTCCACGCAGCGCACCTCGACGTCGGGGATGGCGCGGCCGGAGGTCGTCGCGATCGTCTCGGGATCGTCCTCGGGGCGGCACATGGTGACCACCCCGGTCGCTTCCGTGAGCCCGTAGGCGGTGACGATGGTCTCGAGCCGGAGCTCGTCGCGCAGGCGGCGGATCAGCTCGACGGGGATCGCCGCCGCGCCCGTGACCGCGAGGCGCAGACTCGAGAGATCGTAGCGCCGGCGTTCCGGGTGGGCGAGGATCATCTGATAGAGCGTCGGTGGGCCGGGGAGCACGCTCACCCGATCGCGGCCGATGCGCTCCAGCACCTGGGCCACGTCGAAGACCGGATGCGGCAGGTTCAGGGCGCCGCGCAGGAGGCAGGCGAGCCACCCGGCCTTGTAGCCGAAGCTGTGGAAGTACGGGTTGACGATCAGGTAGCGGTCGTCGGCGCGCAGGCCGACGATGTCGCTCCACGCTGCGAAGCAGCGGAGGTTCTGGGCGTGGGTGCTCATGACGCCCTTCGGCTTCCCGGTCGTGCCCGACGTGAAGAGGATGTCGGCGAGGTCGTCGGGGCGCACGGCGCCGGCGCGGCCGGCGACGGCGGCAGCGCTGACGGCGTCGGCGCTCGCGAGCAGGTCCCCCCATGTCTGGCAGCCGGCGGCGCCGCCGCGCAGGAGGACGATGCGCTCGAGGTCGGGGAGATCGGCTACGGGGCGCGTCGCGGTCGCCGCGCCGCAGCCGTCGCGCAGGAGGTCGACGTAGCGATTCCCCAGGAACTCCTCGACGGTGCAGAGGATCCGCGCCCGGCTCTGGGCGAGGATGTAGCCGACCTCGCGCCCCTTCATGCGCGTATTGAGCGGCACCAGCACGCCGCCGACGCTCTGAAGACCGAGCGCCGCCACCACCCACTCGGATATGTTGGGAGCCCAGATGCCGACCCGGTCGCCGGCGGCGATGCCGGCGGCGAGGAAGCCGCGCGCCGCGCGCTCGGCTGCTGCGGCCAGATCGCGGAAGCCTAGCCGGACGTCGCCATCTTCGATCGCCGGGCGGTCGCCGAAGCGCTCGGCGGCGGCGACGAGGAGGGCGGGAACGGTCGCTGGGGTCGGCATCGGCCTCGTGTACGTCGACCCCGCCCGCAGCTGCAACCGGACGCCGGCGCGTTGACAACCTTCCGGTCGTGGCCGAGAACTTTCGCGTGAGCCGGCAGCGGGCGCGAGTCCTTCCCGGTCCGGCGCGACCGGCGGCAGCGGGCGGTTTCGACGTCGAGGCGGTGCGCACGGATTTCCCGGCGCTCGGCCAGCGGGTGCACGGCCGCCCGCTCGTCTACCTTGACAGCGCCGCGACGACGCAGAAGCCGCGCGCCGTCCTGGCGGCCCTGCGCCGCCACTACGTCCGTGACAACGCCAACGTGCGCCGCGGCGTGCACGCGCTCGGCGCGCGCGCCACCGCGGCCTACGAGGGCGCGCGGGCGACGGTGGCGCGTTTCGTCGGCGCCGCTGCGCCCGAGGAGATCGTCTTCACGCGCGGCACCACCGAGGCGTTGAACCTGGTCGCCCAGAGCTGCGGCCGCACGCTCGTCGGCCCCGGCGACGAGATCGTGATCTCGGAGATGGAGCATCACGCCAACATCGTGCCCTGGCTGATGCTGGCGCGCGCCGCCGGCGCGACGGTTCGTGTGGCTCCCGTCGACGATCGCGGAGTCCTCGATGCCGACGCCTTCGCGGCGCTCCTCGGGCCACGGGTGAGGATAGTAGCGCTGGCGCACGTCGCCAATGCGCTCGGCACCTGCAACCCGATCGCCGCGCTCGCCGCCCGGGCCCGCGAGCACGGGGCGATCGTCGTCGTCGACGGAGCGCAGGCGGTCGCCCATGTGCCCGTGGACGTCGCCGCGCTCGGCTGCGATTTCTACGCCTTCTCCGGCCACAAGCTCTATGGTCCGACCGGCATCGGGGTGCTCTGGGGGCGCGCCGCGCGGCTCGCGGCGATGCCGCCGTGGCAGGGCGGTGGCGAGATGGTGCGCTCGGTCACGTGGGACGCGGTCACGTACGAAGCGCCTCCGCATCGTTTCGAGGCGGGGACGCCGCCGATCGCGGGCGCCGTAGGCTTGGCGGCCGCTATCACCTACCTCGAAAGGCTCGATCGCGCCGCGCTCGCAGCCCACGAGCAGGACGTCCTCGCGTACGCCGCTGCAGCGCTCACCACGGTGCCGGGGCTGCGGCTGATCGGCGCGGCTCCCGACAAGATCGGCGGCCACTCCTTCGTCCTCGCCGGCGTCCACGCCCACGACGTGGCCACGGTCCTCGACGCCGAGGGCATCGCCGTGCGCGCCGGGCACCACTGCGCGCAGCCGATCATGCGGCGCTTCGGTGTCGCCGCGACGGTGCGGGCATCGTTCGGGCTCTACAACGGCCGCGCCGACGTCGATCGGTTGCTCGCGGGGCTCGACGTCGTACGCCGCACGTTCGCGGCATGAGCGCCGCCCCCGGACTCTATCGCGACGTCGTCCTCGAGCACGGCAGGCGGCCGCGCAACGTCGGCCCGCTGGCGAGCGCGACCCATGCAGCCGAGGGCGACAACCCGCTCTGCGGCGACAGCGTCAGGGTCGAGGTCGAGCGCCGTGGCGACGTGCTCGCACGGCTGGCGTTCGCGGGCGAGAGCTGCATCCTCGCGACCGCGTCGGCATCGCTCATGACCGAGGAGCTGCGCGGTGCACACGTCGACGAGGCGCGGCGGCGGGCGGCGGCGATGGAGGCGTTGTGCAGCGACGGCCGCGGTGCCGCCGACGCGCTCGGCCCTCTCGCGGCGTTTGCCGACGTGCACCGGCACCCGGCCCGTATTGCGTGTGCGCTCCTGCCGTGGCGGACGCTCGTACGGGCGCTCGGCGATTGAAAGCGCGACGAAGGTTGGGCTAAAGAGCCGCATGGCTCGATTGAAAGCTGGCGCCCGACTGAAGAGCGCCGTCTGTGCAACCGAAGTTATCGTCATCGCGGCTCCCGCCGGAGAGGTGGACGTGCGTTGCGGCGGCGCACCGATGCTCGCCAGCGGCGAGGAGGCTGCTGCCGATGCCGCCCTCGATCCCGCTGCCGCCGGCGGCACTGCGCTCGGCAAGCGCTACATCAGCGCCGGCGGCGATCTCGAGCTCCTCTGCACCAAGCCCGGCAAGGGATCGCTCGCCGTCGGCGCGTCGCCGCTGGTCCTGAAGGAAGCGAAGCCGCTGCCGTCCTCCGACTGAGCGGCCGAGCCGCGGCGGGCGTCGAGACCTCTCCATGAACCTGATGATGCTGCTCGAGATGGCGACCGAGGGCTTCGGCGATCGGATCGCGATCCAGAGCCAGGACGCCAAGCTCAGTTACAGCGAGCTCTTCGCGGCGGCCGGCGCCGCCGCGCACGCGGTGGCGGCGAGCGGCGCCGAGCGCCTCGCGGTGCTCGACGTGAATAGCCTCGCCGTGCCGGTGGGACTCTTTGCCGCGGCCTGGGTCGGCGTGCCCTTCGTGCCGCTCAACTACCGGCTCACCGGAAAGGAGCTCGAGGCGCTCCTCGCCTCGATCGCGCCCGCCTATCTGGTCACCGACACGGACCGCGCCGGAGCGCTCGCCGCCACGGTGCGCACGGTCGTGGATCGAGAGGGGTTCCTCGCCGCCGCTCGCGGCGGTGCGGACCGGCCCGGCGAGTGGTCGATGGACGCCGATGCGATCGGAATCCTGCTCTTCACCAGCGGTACGACCGGAGCGCCGAAGGCGGCGGTCCTGCGGCAGAAGCACCTGGTGTCGTACATCTTCGGCTCGATAGAATTCGGCGCCGCCGATGCGAGCGACGCCGCGCTCGTGAGCGTGCCGCCGTATCACATCGCCGGCATGGCGGCGATCCTGAGCTCGGTCTACTCGGGGCGACGGATCGTGCAGCTCTCGAGCTTCGACGCCGCCGGCTGGGTCGAGACGGCGCGGCGCGAGCGGGTCACGCACGCGTTCGTCGTCCCGACCATGCTCACCCGCATCGTCGACGTGCTGGCGCGCGAGGGCCTGACCCTGCCGCACCTCCGCGCCGTCTCCTACGGCGGCGGCAAGATGCCGCAGCCGGTGATCGAGCGCGCCATGGCGCTGTTGCCGGAGGCGGCTTTCACCAATGCCTACGGCCTCACCGAGACCAGCTCCACCATCACCGTGCTCGGTCCCGAGGATCATCGCGCGGCGGCGGCGAGCGCCGATCCCGCCGTGCGCCGGCGCCTGGTCTCGGTCGGCCGCGCGCTCCCGAGCATCGAGCTCGAGGTGCGCGACGAGGAAGGGCGGCCGTGCCCGGCCGGAGTTTCCGGCGAGATCCACGTGCGCGGCGAGCAGGTGTCCGGCGAATACCTCGGGCTCGCGTCGCGCCTGACCAGGGACGGCTGGTTCCCGACCCGCGACGCCGGCACGCTCGACGCCGAGGGCTATCTGTTCCTCGAAGGCCGCATCGACGACGTCATCGTGCGCGGCGGCGAGAACCTCTCGCCCGGCGAGATCGAGGAGGTGCTCCTCGCGCACCCCGCGATCGCCGATTGCGGGGTCGTGGGCGTGCCCGACGAGCAGTGGGGCGAGGCGGTCGCGGCGGTGATCGTCACCCATCCCGACCGGACGGTGACACCCGACGAGGTGCGGGAGTTCGTGAAGCAGCGGCTGCGCTCGTCGCGGGCGCCGGCGCGCGTCGAGTTCCGGCGCGAGCTCCCGTACAACGAGACCGGCAAGCTCCTGCGCCGGAAGCTGCGCGAGGAGCTGGCGCGGACGGTCGCGTAGCGGCAGTGGCGGTGCGGTGCCTCGACGTCGCCGCGGCCTGCGACCAGCTCCTCTCCCCGTACGTTCGCGAGACCCGGTCGCCGCTCGGCGACGCACCGCTGCTGGCGATCGACGCGCGGCGGCGCGGCGCCGGCGCCGCGCCGCCGCCGGCGGCGCTGGCTGCGATCGCCGCAGTGCCGGCGCCGGTCGTCGTGCTCGCCGACGCCGCCGGCCGCGCCGCGGCGCCCGAGCTCTGCGCCGCGTGCGACGTCGTGGTTGCCAGCGAAGAGGAGCTCGCGGAGGTGGCGGCGGGGATAGCGGCAGCGCCGATCGCCGCGGCGACGCTCGTCCAGGTGCTGCGCGCCGGCGCCGCGCTCGACACCGCGGCGGCGCTCGTCGTCGAGTCGCTGGCCTACGGCGCGCTCCAGGCGGGGCCGGAGCACCGCCGCTGGCTGGCGCGGCGCCCGGCGCCGGCCGCGGCTGCAGCGACCGCGGCGGACGAGGCGGTGCGCGTCGAGCGGCAGGACGGCGTGCTCGTGCTGACGTTGGCGCGGCCGGCCCGCCACAACGCCTACTCGCTGCGGATGCGCGACGCCCTCGCGGCGGCGCTCGCAGTGGCGCTCGCCGATCCGTCGCTCGCGGTGGTGCTCCGCGGCGCCGGGCCGTCGTTCTGCAGCGGCGGCGACCTCGACGAGTTCGGGAGGCTCCCCGATCCGGCGACGGCGCACATCGTGCGCACGACCCGGAGTCCGGCCGCCGGCCTCGCGGCGCTTGGTTCGCGGCTCCGCGTCGAGGTCCACGGCGCCTGCATCGGCGCCGGCATCGAGCTCGCGGCCTGGGCGCGCGAAGTGGCGGCGGCAGCGGACGCGTTCTTCGCGCTCCCCGAGATCGCGATGGGGCTCATTCCGGGGGCGGGCGGGACAGCGAGCCTGCCGCGGCGGATCGGGCGCCAGCGGACCGCGCTCCTGGCGCTCACGGGGCGGCGCCTCGATGCCGCGACGGCGCGCGCCTGGGGGCTCGTCGATACCGTGACCGCGGCCGCGGCGGCGACCTGGCGGCGGCAGTCGCCGGCGCACCCGGGACGGCGCGGCTCCTAGCGGCGGGCGGCGGCGGCGCGGCCGGCGCGGCGGCCGAAGAACGTCGCGTCGGCAATGGAGAGGCCGCTGCTGTAGCCCTGGGCCGCGAGGCCCGAGGTCGTCCGCCCGGCGGCGTAGAGGCCGGGTACGATCTCGCCGTCGGCCGTCACCACCTCGCCGTCGACGGTGGTGTGCAGGCCGCCGAGCGTGAACACGGTGTAGAGCGCCGCTTCGGGGCGGTAGTCGAGAGCGGCGAAGGGCGGCTTGACGAGCGGCACGAGGTGGTCGGCTGCCTTGTGGAAGAGGGGATCCTCGCCGCGGGCGGCGTGCTCGTTGTAGTAGGCGACGGTGTGCTGCAGGCTGCCGGTCGGACAGTCGAGGGCGCGCTCGAGGTCGGCGATCGTATCCTCTACGGCGGCGAGCTCGGTCGGCGGAAAAGGTCGCTCGAAGGTGGCGTCGTCGAGGATCAGGAAGACTTCGCCGTTCTCGCCGAGGAGCGCCCGCTCGCCGACCACCGTCTGGTACAGATCCTCGGCGACGAAGCGCTGGCCGCGGCGATTGACGAAGATGCCGCGCAGCAGCCCCTTCGGCACGGTGAACGGCAGCACGATGCAGCCGACGTCCATGCGTATCGCGTCGCCGCCGGCGCCCATGCCCATGCGTATGCCGCGGCCGTCGTCGCCGTCGCTGGCAGCGCGGAAGCGGCACTTGCGCAGCAGCGGCGCATAGCGTTCGACCATGGCCTTGTTGTTGATGAAGCCGCCGGCGGCGAGGATGACACCGCGGCGCGCTCCGTAGCAGCGCTCGGCGCCGTCGACCTTGGCGACGACGCCGACCACGCGCCGGCCGTCGTCGACGACGAGCGTCTCGACGAGGGTGTCGCACTCGACGCGGACCGGCGTCGCCGCCACCGCCGCCACCAGCGCGCGCATGAGCCGGCCGCCGGCCTCGATCCCGTCCTGCTGGACGGTATGGCCGCGCGGCGCCGGCTTGGCGAGCTCGCGATAGGGCCAGGCGAGCTCGCTACCCGAGTAGCTCAGGCAATCGTCGGTCGGCGTGTACGACCCCTCGCCGTAGTAGGACGGCTTGAAGGGCACACCGTGGGCGGCGAGCCAAGCGAAGTGAGCGACGCTCTCGGCCGCATAGAGGCGGATCTTCGCCTCGTCGGCGCCCGGCCCGCAAGCGGCAAGGAGGTACTTGCACATCTCCTCCGGCGAGTCGTCGAAGCCGCACGCCTTCTGGATGGGCGTACCGCCACCCAGGTAGATCTGTCCGGTCGAGAGCGCGGTCGTGCCGCCGCCGCCGCTCGCGCGTTCGAGCACCAGAACCTCGGCGCCGGCGGCGTCGGCTTCGAGGGCGGCGCAGGCGCCGGCGCCGCCGAAGCCGACGACTATGACGTCGGCCTCGGCGTCCCAGGCGGCGACGTCGCGGCGGGCGCGGACGGCGGTGGCGCGGCCGAGATCGCGCCGTGGGCGGGGCATATCAGCGGACATGGATCTCCTTCAGCACCGCTTCGGTGTCGGCGCCGAGCGGGCGGGCGCGCCACTCGGCGGAACGGGCGCGCGGCGGCAGGATCGGCGCCGCGACGCCGTCGGCGACGACTTCCCAGGCGGCCGCACGGCGCCGTCCCGGGAGGAGGCGTACCGCGGCGGCGGCAGGCTCGGGGCCGAAGGCGAGCACGTGTGCGGCGACGTCGCGGAGCGTCAGCGCCGCCAGCACGCCGCCGCCGCGGCGATATGCCGCCAGCGCCGCAGCCGCCGCGTGCATCCCGGTCAGCGGATCGGCGACGGCATCGCCGCAGAAGAGCGGCGTCGTGCCGCCCGCGCGCCGGCCGGTAGCGTAGGCGAGGCCGGCGGCCGCCGCGGCGTCGTCGCCGAAGCCGATCCAGCCGCCGGCGGCGCCGCGGCGCCCGTAGGCGGTGATGCTGATCCAGGTGAGTCCGGGGCGGGTGCGGACGAGGGCTGCCGGGTCGATGCCGAGCTGGTGCATGGCGCGCGGTCGCGAGCTCTCGATCACGATGTCGGCGCGCGCCAGCAAAGCCATGAGCGCGCTGCGTCCGGCGGCGGCGGCGAAGTCGAGGGCGACGCTTTCCTTGCCGCCGTTCAGGAGATCGAAGAATGCCGCCGGGCCACTGCGGGCGCCGTCCGGTCGGCGCGAGCTCTCGACCTTGACGACGCGGGCGCCGGCGCGCGCCAGGAGATCGCCCGCCAGGGGTCCGGCCCAGAGCGCGGAGAGATCGACGACGAAGGGCGGACGAGCGGGCGGCGGCACGCGGCGCCGACCGACGGCGGCGAGGCGACACCACGGCGGCGCGGCCGGCGGCGGCGGCGCCGCGATCGCGACGGCGAGTCCGAGCAGACGCGCCCGGGCGACGAGAGCCCGCACGCGACGCCCGGCGACGGCGCCGGCGATCGCCGGCCACGGGTCGGTTGCGGGCGTCGCCTCCAGCCAGGCCGGCACCATCGCCAGGTCGTCGGCGCGGGGCAGATTGATCGCCAGCCAGCCGTCGCGCGCGGGTACCAGCCGGCAGTACCCGCCGGCCGACGTCGTGCCGCGGCGTTCGAGCCCGAGGACGGCGGCGCGCTCGCCGAGGAGCGTCGCTCCGTCCACGAGTGCGAGGGCGGGGGCGTCACCGTGATCTCCCGCGAGGGTGCGCAGGGCGGCGAGCGCGCCGCGGGCGCACGCGGCCAGGTGGCCGGGCGGCGCCACCGGCGGTACGCCGGCGTAACCGGTCAAAGCCATGAGGCCGGTCGCGGCCGCGGCGAGTGCGGGGTGCGCTTCGGCGGGCCCACTGCGGATCTCGTCGGCAGCGTAGCCGAGCGTTGCCAGCAGGGCACGGGCATAACCATCGCTGACGCGCGGTTCGCCGGCGCCGGCAGTCGCGGCGTCGCCGCCGGCGCTGCGCTTGCCGCCTGCCGCCGGCTTGGAGTAGGCTCCAAACATCGAGTCGACTCTAGACTCGCTCGAAGTCGCTTTTCAATCGCACGCATGCACGCACGTTCGAGGTTTCCAGCATGACCCGGCCGGCTCGCACCGTCCGCCATCGCCAGGCGGCGGTGGTCGGCATCCATGCGCTGCCGTTCTCGAAGAGCATCGGCATGACCGAGCGTCGCGCCGGAGCCCTAGCCATCCTCGGCGCGCTCGCCGACGCCGGACTCGAGGTCGCCGACGTCGACGCCATGTACCGCTTCGTCTGGGAGAACACCACCGAGATGGAGATGGCGCGCATCCTCGGCGTCGAGAACTTGCGCGCCTTCGGCGAGGTCGACTACGGCGGCGGCGCCGGCGCACCGACGATCGCGCACGCGGCGATCGCGATCGAGAATTCGCTCGCCGACGTCGTCGTCTGCTGGCGGGCCCGCAACCGCTCGTCGGGCGGACGGCCGTGGGCGAGCCAGTTGCACGCGGTCGGTCAGGATCAGTTCGAACGGCCCTATCACATCGTGCGCCCGGTCGACGGCATGGCGCTCCACACTCGCTTCTGGATCGAGAAGTACGGCTGGCAGCCCGAGGATCTGGGGCGCGTAGCGGTGACGCAGCGCCAGCACGCACGGCGCAATCCCGCCGCCCTCATGCAGAAGCCGATGACGATGGACGATTATCTGGCGTCGCGACTCATCGCTGATCCGCTGCGACTCTTCGACTGCTGTCTCGAGACCGACGCGGCGATGGCGATGGTGCTGACGACCGCCGAGCGCGCCGCCGATCTCCGCACCCCGCCCGCGTACGTGACCGGCTTTGGCATGGGCTCGGGCCCGCAGATGACGGCGATGACGTTCTTCTACGGCGAAGAGCTCGGGGCGACGCCGTCGCGCTGGGTGGCGCCCGAGCTCTGGCGCAACACCGGGCTGCGGCCGGCGGACATCGACGTCGTCCAGTTCTACGACGCCTTCACGCCGCAGATCCCGCTCGGCTTCGAGGAGTACGGGTTCTGCAAGGAGGGCGAAGGGCCGGCGTTCATGCAGTCGAGTGCGTGTCCGCTCTACAACACCAGCGGCGGCGGGCTCTCGGAGGCCTACGTGCACGGGTTCAATCTCCTCGTCGAGGGCGTGCGGCAGGTGCGCGGCACGTCGACCACCCAGGCGCCGAACGTGCGGCACTCGCTGGTGACGAGCGGCAACGTCGTGCCGACCGGCGCCATCGTGTTCTCGAAGGAGCCGTGGTGAGCGTCGGCGATCCGGGCTTTCCGATCCCGGTCCCCGACCAGGACACCCGGCCTTTCTGGGACGGGTGTCGGCGCGGCGAGCTCCTGATCCAGCGCTGCGGCGCCTGCGGGAAGTGGCTCTGGCAGCCGCGGCCGATCTGCTCGTCATGCCAGACTCCGGACCCGACCTGGACGCAGGTGAGCGGCGACGGCGCGATCGCGTCGTGGACGGTGCTGCGCCCGCCGACGCTCCCGGCCTTCGCCGCGATGGTGCCGTTCGTCGTCCTACTGGTGACGCTCGACGAAGGGGTGCGCCTGCTCGGCTATCTCGTCGACGATGCCGGCCGCGTGCTCACCACCGACGGCGGCGCCGAGGGCGTGCGCACGGGACGCCGCGTGCGCTTGCGCTTCCACGACCAGGCGGGAACCATCCTCCCGTGCTGGACGCTCGCTGACTAGCCGGAGGAAATTTCCATGGATTTCGAATTCTCGACCGCGGAGAAGGAGTTCGTCGCCAAGGTCGACGCCTTCATCGAGGCGAACCGCGACCCCGAGGTGATGGACGTGAGCCGCGAGAACATGGCGCAGATCTGCGACACGCCGAAGCGCCGCGCGTTCATGAAGAAGATCGGCGAGGCGGGGTGGCTCGGCATGAGCTGGCCGAGAGAATACGGCGGCTCCGACATCGGCGGTCTCCATGAATACCTCCTGAACGAACGGCTCGCTGCGGTCGGCGCCCCCCAGATCGGCAAGGGTGTCGGCATCGTCGGCAAGACGCTGATGCGCCACGGCAACGAGGAGCTGAAGCGCCGCTTCCTGCCCAAGATCCTGACCAACGACGTCGAGTTCGCGATCGGCTACAGCGAGCCGCAGGCGGGATCGGACGCGGCCGCGATGGCTCTCAAGGCGACGCGCGACGGCGACGGCTGGCGGCTGAACGGACAGAAGATCTTCACCACCTCGGCGCACTTCGCCGAGTGGTACTGGGTCGGCGCCCGCACCGACCCGGAAGCGCCGAAGCACAAGGGCATCAGCCTCTTCCTCGTGCCGATGAAGAGTCCCGGCATCACGGTGACGCCGATGCCGACCATCGGCGACGAAATCACCAACATGGTCTTCCTGGACGATGTCTACGTGCCGAACGACTACATGGTCGGCGAGCCCGGCAAGGGCTTCAACTACATCTCGGAGGCGCTCGATCTCGAACGCTTCACCATGTTCACCTTCTCGCCGATCCAGCAGCGTCTGGACCTCCTGCTCGACTACGTGGCGACGGCGGAGCGCGACGGCATGCCGCTCAGCGACGACCCGGTGATCCGCCGGCGCGTCGCCGAGCTCGCTACCGAAGCCGAAGTGGCGCGGGTGCTCGGGCTCCGCTTCGTCGCCGCGTCGATGGCGGGCGGAGCGGCGCCGACGGCGGAAGCCTCGGAGTACAAGCTCTACGCCACCGAGTTCTCGCGCCGGCTCGCCAATGCGTCGATGGACATTGCGGGCCCGGGGTCGCAGCTGCGGGTGCGCACGGAGGGGGCGCCGATGGGCGGCCGCGCCGAGTCGACGTACCGCTACACGGTCATCGATACCATCGGCGGCGGCGCTTCCGAGATCCAGAAGAACATCATCGCGCGGCGGAAGCTCGGTCTGCCGAAGAACTTCTGAGTGCGGCGGGTCGGCGGATGACGGACAGCGGCTTTCTCGACGGCGTCACGGTGCTCGACCTCGCGACCGTCGGTCCGGCGGCGCGCTGCTCGCGGCTCCTCGCCGACTATGGAGCTGCAGTCGTGAAGGTCGGTCCGCCGCCGGGAAAGAAGGGCGTGCAGATCCAGCCGCCGTTCTTCGCCTACAGCGCCGGACGCGGCACCCGTCGCGTGCAGATCGATTTGAAGGAGCCGCGCGGCAAGGATGCGTTCCTGAAGCTTGCGGCCACGGCGCAGGTGGTGATCGAGAGCTTCCGGCCGGGAGTGGTGGCGCGGCTCGGCATCGGCTGGGACGACGTCCGGGCGGTGAATCCGGCGATCGTGTACTGCTCGACGAGCGGCTATGGGCAGGACGGCCCGCAGGCGGCGTGGGCCGGCCACGACCTCGACTACCTGGCGGACGGCGGCTTCCTCGCCATGAGCGGCAAGCGGGCCGACGGCGGCCCGGCGCTCCCCGGCGCCACGATCGCCGACGCCGCCGCCGGCGGCATGCACGCGGCGATCGCCATCCTGGCGGCGCTGGTGCGCGCCCGCCGCAGCGGCGTCGGGGCCTATCTGGACGTCGCCGTCAGCGAGGGCGTGCTCGCGCTCATGGGCCTCGTGATCGACGAGCACCTGGCGACCGGACGGGCGCCGGCGCCGGGAGGCGATCTCCTGACGGGACGCTATGCCTGCTACGACGTCTACCGCGCCGGCGACGGCAGGTGGCTCGCGGTCGCGGCCATCGAGTCGCAGTTCTGGGCCAACCTCTGCCGCTTGCTCGAGCTGCCGCAGTGGACGCAGCACCAGTACGACGACGCGCACCAGGAGGCGATCCGCGCCGATCTCCGCCGCGTCTTCGCGACCCGCTACCGCGACGATTGGGTGGCGCGGCTGGCGCCGAACGACACCTGCGTGGCGCCGGTCCGCGAGATCGCCGAGCTGCCCGGGATGGCGCAGCACCGCGCGCGCCGCGTCTTCGCCGAGGCCCGGCACCCGACCCGCGGCCGTTTCCGCCAGGTGGCGCCGGTGCTGGCCGGCTGTGAACGCGCGCCCGAGTACCAGGTGCCCGATGCCGACGCCACCGAGACCGACGCGGTGCTCGCCGCTGCCGGGCTCGACGCGGCGGAGATCGCCGCGCTCCGCGCCGCCGGCATCGTCGCCTGACGCGAAGGAAAGGAGCCTGGCCGGATGGACCTCGATTTCACCGAAGAGCAGCACATGCTCCGCGACACCGTGCGCGGCCTCTGCGCCGCGCACTCCCCGATCGCGGTGGTGCGCAAGATGGAGGACGACCCGATCGGCTATCCGGCCGAGCTCTGGCGGCAGCTCGGCGAGCTCGGGATCACCGGACTGACGCTCCCCGAGGCCTACGGCGGCGGCGGCCAGACGGCCCTCGAAGCCGCGATCGTCTACGAGGAGCTCGGCCGCGCCCTGGCGCCGTCGCCGCACTTCGTCTCGGCGGTGCTGGCCGGCGGCGTCATCGCTCGCGCCGGCACCGAGGCGCAGAAGCGCTACTGGCTGCCGCGGCTGGCGAGCGGCGAGGCGATCATCGCTCCCGCCTGGCTCGAGCCGAACGGCGGCTACGGCCCGGCGGGAGTGCGGCTCGCAGCCGCTGCCGGCGACGGCGGCGTCAAGCTCAGCGGCAGCAAGCGCCACGTGCACTTCGCCAAGGCCGCGACCAGGCTTCTCGTGCTCGCGCGCAGCGGCGGCGGGACGGCCGATGTCGACCTCTTCCTGGTCGATCCGGCAGCTCCCGGGGTCGCCCTGACGCAGCAGTACACGATCGCCGCCGATGCGCAGTACGCAGTCGCCTTCGACGACGTTCCGGTGGCGGCGAGCGAGCGCGTGGGTGCGGCGCGCGCTGGCTGGGCGGCGTGGAACGCGGTCATGCACGAGGGCATCGTGCTCCTCGCCGCCCAGGCGATGGGCGGCGCCGAGCGGGCGCTCGAGATAACCGTCGACTACGCGCGCACCCGCCACCAGTTCGACAAGCCGCTCGGAGCCTTCCAGGCGATCGCGCACTATCTCGCCGATGCGACGACGGCGGTCGACGGCGGCCGGACGCTGGTGTACGAGGCCGCCTGGGCGCTCGCGAGCGGGCGCTCCATCGCCAAGCTGGCGCCGATGGCGAAGCTCTTCGCCTGCAAGACCTACCGCGACGTCACGGCGATGGCGCAGCAGGTGCACGGCGGCATCGGCTTCACCATCGAGTACGACATCCAGCTGTTCTTCCGGCGCGCCAAGCAGCTCCAGCTCTCGTTCTGGGACGACCGCTACCTGGAAGAGCTGGTCGCGGCGGCGACGCTCGCCGAACGGCGGCCGGCCAGGGCCTAGGGAGCGGGCGGCAGCATGCGGGATCTCTTCGCGACGCTCGACCGCTGGCGGGGGGAAGGGCAGGAGGTGGCGCTGGCGACGCTCGTGCAGGTGTTCGGGACGGCGCCGCGCCTGCCCGGAGCGCGCATGCTCATCGCCGCCGACGGCCGCATGGCCGGGTCGGTGAGCGGCGGCTGCGTCGAGAACGATGTCGCGGTGCGGGCGGCACGAGTGCTCGCCAGCGGTGCACCGACGCTCGTGCGCTACGGGATCGCCGACGACTCGGACCTCGCCGTCGGCCTCACCTGCGCCGAGATCGAGGTCCTGATCGAGCCCTGGCGCGCCGGCGCGGCGTGGGACGCCGTTCGCACCGCGCTCGCCGCCGGTGCACCGGTCGTGCTGGCAGTGGCAATCGAGCCTGCGGATCAGGCCGGCTGGAGCGTGGCGTTGGCCGCGGACGGTAGCTTCAGCGGCGAGGCGCCGGCGACGGTCGCGACCGCGGCGCGCGGCATGCTCGGGACGCGGGCAGTGAGCGTGCTGGCGCTCGACGCCGATCCCCGAGCCGCCCGCGTCTTCCTCGAAGCGTTCCCCAGGCCGGAGCGGCTGATCGTGAACGGCGGCACCCACGTAGCCGTGGTGCTGGCGCGGATGGCGAAACAGGTCGGCATGCACGTCACCGTCATCGACGCGCGCAGCGCCTATCTATCGCGCGAGCGCTTCCCCGACGCCGACGAGCTGGTGCACGCGGCTCCTGCCAGGGCCCTGGCGGCGATCGACCTCGCCGGCGCCGCGGTCGTGAGCCTCACGCACGACCTCAAGCTCGACGTGCCGGCGCTGGCGGCGGCCCTCGCCGGCGGCGCCGCCTACGTCGGCGCCATGGGGAGCCTGCGGACGCACGAGAAGCGGTGCCGGGAGCTCATCGGCGCCGGAGTGGACGCCGGAGCGATAGCGCGCATCCGGACGCCGATCGGCCTCGATATCGGCGGCCGCACGCCCGAGGAGATGGCGGTGGCGATCCTCGCCGAGATCCTGGCCGTGCGCTCCGGCCGCGACGCCCGGCCCCTCAGGGAGCACGGCATCGTCCACGACCAAGGCCGAGCCGCGCGCCTGCGGGGAGCGCGATGAGCGGGCGCCCGGGATCGATCGCCGGCATCGTGCTCGCCGCCGGCGGCTCGCGGCGCATGGGACGCCCGAAGCAGATACTGCCGCTCGCGGGGCGGCCGCTCCTCCAGCACGTACTCGACGCCGCAGCGGCGTCGCAGCTCGCCGAGATCGTCGTCGTCCTCGGACACGAGGCGGCGTCGGTCGCCGCGGCGCTGGAGCTCCCGGCGCGCGCGCGCATCGTCGTCAACCCGGCGTGGGCAGCCGGCCAAGCGGCGTCGCTCGCGTGCGGGCTCGGCGCCGTCGCACCGGGCGAGGCCATCGCCGCTGCGGTCCTCCTCGGCGACCAGCCGGGAGTATCGGGCGCCCTCATCGACGGGATGCTCGCCGCCTTCCGGACGACGGATGCGGCGGCAGTGCGTCCGGTATGGCGTTCGCCTGACGGGAGGACGCAGCCCGGCCATCCGGTGGTCCTCGGCCGCGAGGTCTTCGCCGAAGCGGCGGCGCTCGCCGGCGACGAGGGCGCCCGCGCGCTCTTCGCCCGCCGCCCGGAGCGCGTCCGCGAGATCGCGATCGCAGGAGCACCGCTCGCCGACGTGGACGACGGCGACGACTATCGGCGCGTCATGGACGCAGTCCAGGCGGCGTCAACGGGAGGCTTCTAGACGTGGCTATCGACATCACCGAGACTTTCCAGGTGCGGGCTCCGATCGAGCTCGTGTGGCGGTTCCTGCTCGATCCGCAGCAGGTGGCGCCGTGCATGCCGGGCGCCGCGCTCGACGAGATCGTCGACGAGCGCACTTTCCTCGGCACGGTGAAGATCAAGGTCGGGGCGATCACTACCCGCTACAAGGGCAAGGTGCAGCTCACCGAGGTCGACGCGGCGGCGCGGCGGGTGCGGATGGCGGCCGAAGGCCGCGAGACCGGCGGCGGCACCGCCAAGGGGGCGATGACCGCCGAGATGCGGACGCTGCCCGACGGCCTCACGGAAGTCGCCGCCACCGCGAGCGTCGATCTCACCGGCAAGATCGTGCAGGTCGGGCGCGGCATGATCCAGGGCGTCTCGCACCAGCTCTTCCTCCAGTTCGTGTCGGCGGTGCAGGGACACCTCGAGCCTCTGGCGGCGGCGTCGGCCGCAGCGGCGCCGGGTGCGCCCGCGCCGGAGGTGTTGCCGCCGCCGCTGCCGAAGCCGCAGATCGAGCAGCGGGCGATCCGCATCGTGCCGCTAGTGCTGAGCGTGATCTGGAACGCGATCCGCCGCTTCCTGCTACGGCTCCTCGGACGCCGTCCGTCCTAGCGGTGCGGGCGCCGCTTCGGCGTCGATGCGGTCGAGGGCCCGGACCCGGCGGCGCTCCGCCGGCGCGAAGGACTCTTCGAGGAGACGCGACTCGGCGGCGGCGCGCTCGGCCGCGTCGCGGGCGGGATCGCGGCGCAGACGATCGCGGGCGGCGCGGAAGGCGGCGACGCGTTCGCGCCAGGCGGCGCGCTCGCGATCGAGGGCGGCGAGGCGGGCGGCGGCTTCCGGGCCGGCGAGGCGCTCGCGAATCGCCGCTATCTCGGCGTCGTCGCCGCCGCGGGCGCGGATCTCGTCTTCGGCCGCACGCAGGGTGGCGGCAAGGCGCGCGGTGGCGTGCGCCTCGCGCACCTCCGCGGGCAGCTCGGCCTCGGCGGTGGCGAAGAGGGCCTCCGCGCGCGCCGCGCGCTCTTCGGGCGCGAGGCGCGGATCGCCGGCAATCCGCCGGCTTTCGAGGAGCCGACGCGCCTCCGCTTCTTCTGCGGCGAAGAACGCCTCGGCCGCCTCCTCGCCGAGGACGTCACGGCGGATGGCAGCGAGGGCCGTCAAGCGGGCGTCGAGGTCGGCAGCGTCGGGCGCTGCCGCCGCGGCGAGTGCGCGGACGCGCTCGCGGTAGGCGAGGTAGCGGTCGAGAAGGGCGATGGCCTCGCCCGCCGCCGGGTCTTCGAGGCGGCGCCCGATCTCGCGTACGATGCGGGCGCGCAGTTCCTCGTCCGGGACCTCGCCGGTGGCGGTCAGGAAGTAGTCGAAGAAGCGACGGGCGTCGATCGTCGGCAGCAGATGGCCGCTGGCGTCGACGACGAGGCCGCCGTCGACGCGGGTGCCGCGGAGCGAGCGCGGCCGGCGCGGTACCGCGGCATCCGGGCCGCCAGTCGATGCCCGGAGCGCGCTCGGGCCGGGCGTGTCGAGATCGTGCGCGCGCGGCGCCGCGGAGGCGGCGCCGCCTCCGGGCGCCGGCGGCGCCAGGCGCAGACGGCCGAGCCAGACCCCCGCCGCCGCGAGGGCGACGAGGGCCGGGATCAGTGCTCGGCGCATGCGGCTGCCGGGCCTAGAGGCCGGCGGCCTTCAAGCGATTGGCGTGGGCGCGAAAGATGGAAGGTGGGCTCGACTCGAATATCGATACCAGGCCGAGGATCTGGTTCACCTCGTCGAGGTGATTCTGGAAGTAGTTGTCGCGAATCACCGTGCCGAGGTGCGAGCTGCACTTGCCGACGAGGCCGTCGTTCGCCTCCGGATAGAAAAAAGAGGAGAGGGCGAGCGAGCTGTCGGAGACGTCGAGAGCGTTGGTGAGGATGCCGGTGCCGCTCCACGAATAGTAGCGTATGCCGTTGACGCTCGCGGCGCCGGAGCCGCACGCAGACGCCGGCACCCCCTGCGGATATTGGGCATTGAAGGCGGCGAGCCCGGAGCTGGTGAGCGAGCTCAGCGCCGCAATGCCGTCCTGGGGATTGCTGTGGCCGGTGAGGAGGCCGATCACCGTACCGAGCGAGTTGGCGAAGTAGGCGAGCACCGCTTCCGTGAAGGACCCGTCCTTGACGTTGGCGCGGAGGTAGTCGGCGAGCGCCGCGCCCTTGTGCGGGGTTGCGACCGACGATACCGACGCTACCAGGTCCGGACGGACCGCAGCGACGTAGCGGATGTCGAGTCCCCCGTGGCTATGGCCGATGAGGTTGACCTTCGGCTTCCCGGTGAGCGCGGTGATGGTCTCGATCTGGTCGATCAGCTGCTCGCCGCGGGCTTCGGTGGAGTTGAGCTGGCTCACCGTCGTCGTGAAGACCCGGGCGCCGCCGTCTTCGAGGGCGCCGACGATCCCGAACCAGTAGCTGTAGACGCCGAAGAGCTCGTCGAAGCCGCCGAGTCCGTGCTCGAGTACGATCGGATACTTGGTCTTGGTGTAGTTGCAGTTGAAGACACAGAACGCCGCTGCGGGCGCGCTCGCTCCGAGCACCACCGCTGCCGCCACGAGCGCGCTCACCACCGTTCGCATCGTTCCTCGCATCGTCGCTCCTCCCTGGAGTCGGGGTTCGTGGACCGCCCCGGCGCGTAGCATGTCTGTCGCCGCCGGTACAAGAAAAATCGCGCCGCCGATGCAGCTTGGCGGAGGCCCATTCTCGGACGGCTTGGTGAACCTCGCCGCGCGCGTGATCGTCGGGGGGAGACGCCGGTGGACCCGGCGCGGCTCCGCGGCTCGCCGGCGTTGCAAGTCGGCGGCGGGTTCTGCATAGTGCCCCGGCTTTCTAGAACATGTTTCATTTTCAAGCCGAGAGCGGCGGGCGGTGGTCCGCCGGGGTCGCCGCAGCCGGGTACGACCGGACACTGCGAGCGGCGGTGACGTGGTGACGCGCGCGCTCGCGGGTCTGCGCGTCATCGACCTCACGGTCGAGCTCTGGGGCGGCATCGGCGCGGCGCTTCTCGGCGACTTCGGCGCCGAGGTGGTACGCATCGACGGTCTCGGACCGTCGCCGGCGGTCGGAGCGGAGGACGAGCGGCCGCCGGGGGCCTGGAACGCCCATGCGGCGCTGGCGCAGCGCAACAAGCGGAGCCTCGCCGTCGATCTCGAGAGCGAGCGCGGGCGCGAGCTGGTCCGGGCGCTCGTCGTCGAGTCCGACGTCGCGATCACCGACCGCCGACGCGCCGATCTGGTCCGCCTCGGCCTCGACTACGCGACCCTGGCGGCTCGGAAGCCGGATCTCGTCTACGCCCGCGGCTCGGGCTTCGGGCCCAAGGGACCCGACGCCGACGCCGCGGCCATCGACGAGCTCGCGGCGGCGCGCACCGGGATGATGCCGATCCTGCCGCAGCCGGGTAGGCCGCCGGTCTTCCCCGGCCACGGTCAGATGTACACGGCGGTGATGCTGGCGTTCGGGATTCTGACCGCGCTCCACCATCGCGCCAGGACGGGAGAGGGGCAGGAAGTGGACGCCTCGCTCCTCGGCGGCAACATGTACGGAGCCAGCCTCGACCTGCAGGCGTATCTGGCGATCGGCGGCGAGCGCATGCTGCAGCCGATCTCGCGCCTCGATGCCGGGAACCCGATGAGCGGCACGATGTACCGGAGCGCCGACGGCCCGTGGGTGACCCTCACCATGCCGGATACCGACCGCTGGTGGCCGATCTTCGCGCCGCTCGTCGACCTTGCCGTCGATGATCCGCGCTTCGATACGCACGACAAGCGCTGCGGTACGCACCGGCTGGAGATGATGCAGGTCTTGGAGGCGGCCATCCGGCGCCGGCCCGCCGGCCACTGGCGGACGATGTTCCAGGAGCACCAGCTCTCGGCGGACATAATCGAGAGCTACGAGTTCCCGGCCGCCGACCCGCAGGTCCGCCGCAACCGCTATCTGCTCACCATCGACGATCCGAGCGCGGGGGAGCAGACCTCGCTCGGCTTCCCGATTTTCATGAGCGAGACGCCGGCGCGTCTCGATGCTACGGCACCGGCGCGCGGCCAGCACAGTGCCGCCGTCCTCCACGACATCCTCGGGCTCTCCGAGGACGCGATCACGGCGCTCCGCGACGCCGGCACGATCGCCGGCTGAGGGGAGACGATGGCGGGCGCGCTCGCAGGGCTCCGGGTCATCGACCTCACCGTGTGGTTCCAGGGGCCGGTCGCCGCCCAGCACCTCGCCGACTTCGGCGCCGAGGTGATCAAGGTCGAGCGCCCCAAGGGCGGCGACCAGGGCCGCGGCGTCCGCAGCATCAAGGCGCTCCCGGTCGGCGACTGGAACCAGTACTTCCTGGTCATCAACCGCAACAAGAAGAGCATGGCGCTCGACCTCAAGACCGCGGCCGGCCGCGAGATCATGTACCGGCTCGTCGAGCGCTCGGATGTCTTCCTCTCGAACCTCGGGGCCGAGAACCTCGCGGCCTGGCAGCTCACGTGGGAGCAGCTCTCGGCGGTGAACCCGAAGCTCGTCTATGCGACCACCAGCGGCTACGGACCCTACGCGACGACGAGCAAGCCCGCCTTCGACATGACGGTACAGGCGCTGACCGGGCTCATGAGCCGGCTCGGCGAGCCGGGCGAGCCGCCGATCTACCTCGGCATGGGCTCCGGCGACGCCTACGGCGGCCTCATGGCGGCGCTGGCCATCCTGCTGGCGCTCTGGCACCGGAACGCGACCGGCAAGGGCCAGCGCGTCGACGCCTCGCTCTACGGGGCGCAGCTCTTCCTCGCGGCGCCGACGCTGCAAGCGTGGCTGGCGACGCGCGACCGGCGCTACTCGGAGCAGCAGCCGCGCGCTGCGGCGCACAATCCGCTCTGGAACACCTACCGCGCCAAGGACCAGTGGCTCGTCCTCTGCGTACCGAACCGCGACGATGCCTTCGCCGCGCTGGCGGCGACGCTGGAGGCCGCCGGCGCAGGGCGGGCGGCGCCGCTCGCCGGCGATGCGCGCTTCGCGACCGTTGCCGGGCGGCGCGAGCACGCGCGCGAGCTAGTCGCCGCGCTCGACGCGATAGTCGCGACGCGCACCGCCGGCGAGTGGATGGCGCGCTGGGCGCCGCTCGCCGACCGCCGCATCGCCGCGAGTCCGATCGCCACCTTCGCCGATCTCGTGCGCGACGCGGGAGTCCGAGCCAACGATTATCTGATGGAGACGTACTGCGAGGAGGTGCAGCGCCCGGTCACCGTGCGCGGCATGCCGATAACCCTGTCGCGCACGCCCGGGACCATCCGCAGCCTCGGCCCCGAGCTCGGCCAGGACACCGAGATGATCCTCTTCGAGATGCTCGGCTACGACTGGGACGAGATCGGCGCCCTCAAGGCCGCGGGGGCGATTCCGTGACTGCGCCGCTCGCGGGGATCCGCGTCCTCGACCTCTCGACCATGCTCGCGGGCCCGTACGCCGCGACGCTCCTCGGCGATCTCGGCGCCGACGTGGTCAAGGTGGAATCCCACTACGGCGACGACAGCCGCCACCTCGGTCCCGAGCGTGCCGGGCAGCGCTCGCCGTTCCTGAGCCTGAACCGCAACAAGCGCAGCCTGGTGCTCGACCTGCAGAAGGCCGCGGCCCGGCCGGTCTTCGCGCGCCTGGCGGCGACGAGCGACGTCGTGATCACCAACGTCCGCGAGCCGGCGCTCTCGAAGCTCGGCCTCGCCTACGAGCAGCTGCGGGCGGAGCGCCCCGACGTCATCTGGGTCGGGATCACCGCGTTCGGACCCGACGGTCCCTACGCCGGGCGGCCGGGGATCGACTTCCTGGCCCAGGGATACGCCGGGCTGATCTCGTTGAACGGCGACCCCGCCGGCGATCCGGTGCGCGTCACCGTGCCGCTCGTCGACGTGATGACCTCCGAGCTCGCCGTGAGCGGCGTGCTGGCAGCACTCCTGGTGCGCGCCAAGACCGGCCGGGGCCAGCGCATCGACGTGTCGCTTCTCGACGCCCTCGTGCATGCGCAGGCGAGCGGCCTCGGCGCCTGGTTCCTGAACCGGGAGGTGACGCCGCGCACCGGCAACCGCAGTCAGTACTTCGCGCCCTCGGGCGTCTACCGCTGCCGCGACGGCAAGGGGATCGTCATCACCTGCCCCTCCGACAAGTTCTTCGCCCACCTGTGCCGGGCGCTCGAGGTCGCCTGGATCGCCGATCCGCGCTTCACCAAGGTCGCGGCGCGGCTCGAAAACCAAGAAGCGCTGGAGGCGCTGCTCGCAGCTCGCTGCCGCGATTTTACGCGCGACGAGCTGCTGCAGCGCCTGATCGCGGCCGACGTGCTCGCGGCGCCTATCCACGAGATCCCCGAGGTGGCTGCCGACCCGCAGGTGCGCCACAACGAGATGATCGTTGCCACCGAGCACGCGACGCTCGGGCGCCTCGAGGTGACCGGCGTCCCCGTGAAGCTGCGCGCCACGCCGGGGAGCGTGCGCCTGGCGCCGCCGGTCCACGGTCAGCACACGCTGGAGATCCTCGGCGAGCTCGGGCTCGCCGCCGACGAGATAGAGCGACTGCGCCGCGAGCGTACGATCGGCGTCGCCGATTGACGATGCCGCCGCGCAGCGGCGCCGGACGCTACGACCGCGAGGACCGCCGCGGTTCAGGGCGCGGGGAGGGCGGCGACCGGTGGTGTCACCGCGACGAGTGGCGGTGACGCGGCGCCCGAGCGGCGCGCCAGATCCTCGGCGCGCAGGAGCTCGACGAAGCGGGTCACGGCGTCGATCGCATAGGCCGAGTGCCGGGAATGGAACAGGTCGAAGGCGTGCTGCGCGCCCGGCAGCTCGGCGTAGACCACGGGTTGGTGCGATACCCTGCGCAGTGCCGCCACGAAGTGGCGGGTGTCCTCGACGTAGGCGAGCGAATCGTGCGTGCCGTGGATCACGAAGAAGGGCGGGGCGCCGGCGTGCACGCGCGCGATCGGCGACGCCTTCTCCCAGGCGTCGCGGTCGGCGGTCGGCGAGCTCTTCATGACCAGGCGCTCGAGGAAGGGCGTCATCGAGGCCTTCCGCCGCTCGCCGTGGCGGTCGAGGAAATCGTAGACGCCGTAGAAGGGGACGCAGCCCTGGACCGTGGTATCGGCATCCTCGAAGCCGGGCTGGTACTCCGGATCGTTGGCCGTGAGCGCGACCAACGCCGCCAGATGGCCGCCGGCGGAGCCGCCGGTCACGATCACGAACGCCGGATCGCCGCCGTACTCGGCGGCATGTCGCTTCGTCCAGACGAGGGCGCGCTTCACGTCGATCAGGTGATCGGGAAAGGTCGCGCGCGGCGAGAGGCGGTAGTTGGCGGCGACGCAGAGCCAGCCCCGCGCTGCCAGGTGGTACATGAGAGGCAGCGCCTGCTGCTCTTTCTGTCCGACCGTCCAGCCGCCGCCGTGGATCTGGAACAAGATCGGCGCGGGCCCGTCGCCGTTGCCGTTGGCGGGCCGGTAGATGTCGAGGAGGTTGCGCCGCCCGTGAGGGCCGTAGGGGATGTCGGGTATGCGCTCGACGCCGCGGACGCGGAACTTGAAGGGGCGGGCGATGCGGCGGAACGGCACCGCGTGGTTCGGCGGCAGGATGCCGTCGGCGAGGTCGTGGTGAAATGCGGCGTCGAAGACCGCGCCCGAGTTGCCGGCGCGTTGATAGAAGATGAAGAGCGCGACCCACGACGCGAAAGTGACGACCAGGCCGACCCATCCGGGCCAGGCGCCGAGCGCGTCGAGCTCGACGAAGGCGATGGTCGCCACCGCCTGCCAGGCGATGTGGTGCACGGCGAGCTCGCCGGTGAGCCACGAAGCGAAGAAGTAGGGAACGATGAGGTAGCTGATCCGCCGCAGCCGCAGCACCGCGCTCGCCGTGAAACCGGCGCCGACGAGGCTCACGAGGAGGAAGAGCCACGAAGCGGGGTGCGGGGGGATCATTTGTCCTTTTCGTATTCGTCGGCGAGCCCGGCGCGGGCGGCAGCCTCGCGCTCGCGCAGCTCGTAGAAGCGCGGCTTGCGCTTGCCGACGAAGGCGCTGCCGCCTTCTTTGCCCTCCGGAGCGTCGAACCAGTCGGGGTAGAAGTTGCTCGAGATCACGCCCATCTCCGCGTAGCCGTCCATCTCCTGATCGAAGGCGGCCTTCAGGATCTCGAGACATCCGGGGCTCGCGAGAAAGAGCTCGCTGCACCATTGATCGACCTCGGCCTCGAGCCGATCGAGCGGGACCACGCGGTTCACCAGCCCCATGTCGAGAGCCTCGAGCGCGGGGTAGCGGCGACAGAGCATCCACATCTCGCGCGCCTTTTTGTGGCCGACGACCTTGGTGAGGAAGGGCACGAAATAGCCGTCGGCCGGGCTCGAGACCCGCGGGCCGGCTTGACCGAAGACGGCGTTGTCGGCGGCGATCGTGAAGTCGCAGACGTAGGCCATGTGGTTGTGGCCGCCGAGGCAATAGCCCTGCACCTGGGCGATGACGGGCTTGCGCGAGAGGCGAACGAGGCGGTTGTGCGGGTAGCGGTTGTAGAAGGCTTCGCGCAGTCCCCAGCGCTCCCACATGACGTCGCCGCCGGCGCCGAAGTGCTTGCCGGCTCCGGCGACGACGATGACGCCGATCAGCGGGTCGTGATTGGCGTCGTAGAAGGCGCGGAACATCTCGTCGACGGTGTGGAGGGTCATCGTGTTGAGCTTCTCGGGCTTGTTGATGGTGATGCGCGCAACCCCGCCCCTGAGCTCGAGGTGGTGCTTCTTCTCGTAGACGATCTCGTCGAAGACGAGGCCCTCGCCTTCGACCTTGGACCACGCGGTGAAGCTCGTCATAGCGCTGCCACGACCTTTCCCGCCTCTGCGCCGAGGCGTACGCACGGCGAACGGATCGATCCGCGAGGCACGCGCGGTGCGCTCCGTGGTGCCACTTGCCGATGGATTTATAACATGTTCTACATTCGAGCGAGCCGCTGCACCTATGAAACCGCCTATCTTCGACTATGCTACCCCGGCATCCGTCGCCGAGGCGATTGCGCTGCTGGCGCGCTACGAGGGCGAAGCGAAGCTCCTCTCCGGCGGGCAGAGCCTGGTGCCCCTGCTCAATATGCGGCTAGCGCGGCCGGCGGTGCTGGTGGATCTCGCGCGCATCGCCGCTCTCGACTGGGTGCGCGTCGCGGATGGCGTCGTCGCGATCGGAGCGATGACGCGCCAGCGCACGGTCGAGCTGGCGCCCGAGGTGCAGGAGCGTCATCCGCTGCTGCACGCCGGCTTGCAGTTGATCGCTCACCCGCAGAATCGCAATCAGGGGACGATCGGCGGCTCGCTGGCGCACGCCGATCCGGCGGCCGAGCTGCCGGCGCTCGCGGTCGCGCTCGACGCCAGCTTCGAGGCGGCCGGACCCGAGGGCACGCGCACGGTCGCCGCCGCCGACTTCTTCCTCACCTACCTGACCACCGCACTGGCCGCGACCGAGATCCTGACCTCGGTGCGCTTCCCGATGTTGCCGGCGCGAACCGGGTGGGCGATCCAGGAAGTCGCGCGCCGCCACGGCGATTTCGCGCTCGCCGGCGTCGTCGCGGTCGTGGGTCTGGCGCTCTCGGGCGCGATCAGCCGGGCGCGCGTCGTTCTCTACGGGGTCGGGGCGACGCCGGTCCGCGCCGCCGCGGCCGAGCGCCTGCTCGAAGGCCACGTCGCCGACGCCGCGCTCCTCGCGAGCGCCAGCGCCCAGGCCGCCGCTGACCTGGAGGAACCGCTCACGGACGTACACGCGAGCGCCGACTACCGCCGAGACCTGGCGCGCGTTCTCGTGGGGCGGGCGCTCGCCGAGGCGATGACGCGGGCGCACGCCGCCTGAGGACGACGTGACCAGCACCCGACGTATCGGCATGACCGTGAACGGCGAACGCTACGAGGCAGACGTCGAGCCGCGCACCACGCTCGTCGACTTCCTGCGCGGCACGCTCGGGCTCACCGGCACCCACGTCGGTTGCGAGCACGGCGTCTGCGGCGCCTGCACCGTCCTCTGGAACGGCAAGGCGGTGCGCTCGTGCATCATGCTCGCCGTGCAAGCCGACGGCGCCGAGCTGAAGACCGTAGAGGGACTCGCTCGGGGAGCGACGCTGCACCCGATTCAACAGGCGTTCCTGGAGAAGCGCGGCCTCCAGTGCGGCTTCTGCACGCCTGGCCTGATGCTCTCGATCGACGAGCTGCTGGCGCGGACGAGCGCGCCCACCGATACCGAGATCACCGACACGATAGGCGGGCACCTCTGCCGCTGCACCGGCTACCAAGCGATCGTCGAGGCCGTACATCTGGCGATCGAGAAGCTGCGCACCAAATGAGCTCTGCCGAGAAAGCGATTCCGCGGAGCCTAGCGGAGATTCCGAACAGCCGACCGCGCTACATCGGCCGGCCGACCAACCGGCTCGAGGATCCGGCGCTGCTCACCGGGCGCACCCAGTTCATCGACGACGTCGTCCTGCCGCGCATGCTCCACTGCGCGATCCTGCGCAGCCCGCACGCCCACGCCAAAATCACGGCCATCGACACGAGCGCAGCGGAGAAGCTCGCCGGTGTGGCTGCGATCGTCACCGGCGAGGACGCCAGGCGCTGGTCGAACCCGGTCATGACGGTCCCGCCGGGATGGGGCACGCACTGTCTCGCGATCGACAAGGTCCGCTTCGTCGGCGAGCCGGTGGTCGCGGTCGCGGCGACGAGCCGCTACGTCGCCGAGGACGCCCTCGAGCTGATCACGGTCGACTACGAGCCCCTTCCGGCTGTGGTCGACGCCCGCCAGGCGCTCGCGGTCGGGAGTCCGCTGCTCTTCGAAGAGAACGGCGACAACGTGATGTTCCGCAAGCTCTTCACGTGGGGCGACGTCGACGCCGCCTTCACGGACGCGGCGCACGTGGTGCAGCGCGACTTCCGCTGGCACCGGCTCGGCGCCAACCCGCTCGAGACCTTCGGAGTGATCAGCCAGTGGGACGAGGTCGAAGGCACGCTCACGTGCCGCGGCAGCTTCCAGGCCCAGAACCACTTCGCGATGTCGCGCGCCATGGTCTTCAACCTGCCGCTCCATAAAGTACGCTTCATCAGCCACCCGCACGGCGGCAGCTTCGGCGGCAAGGGCGGCGCTCGCGGTACCGACATCACGGCGCTGCTGTCGCGGAAGTCCGGCGGTCGTCCGGTCAAGTGGATCGAGGACCGCATGGAGTATCTAGCCGGCGGCGCCAGCCAGGCCTGGGACCGGCACTACGACGCAGCGCTCGCTCTCGACGTCGACGGCAAGGTGCTGGGCTTCCGGGTGCGCCTGCTCGACGACCTCGGCGCCACAGCAGAAGGATGGGGCGCCGTGAGCGCAGCCAAGCCGCTCACTGCCTTCACCGGCTGCTACGCCATCCCGGCGGCCCAGTACGATCTCACCATCGTCGCCACCAACAAGCTTCCCGGCAGCCCCTATCGCGGCATGGGACCGCCGCCGCACAACTGGGTACTGGAGCAGCTCATGGATCTGGCGGCGCGCGAGCTCGGACTGGATCCCGCGGAGATCCGGAGGCGGAACTTCATACCGCCCGCCGCCTTTCCATACACCATCGCGAGCGGCAACGAGTACGACAGCGGCAACTACGAGGCGACGCTGGCGGCCGCGCTCGCCATGGGCGACTACCGGGCCCTGCGCGAGAAACAGGCCCGCCTGCGCAGCGAAGGCCGCTACCTCGGCATCGGCCTCGTCACCACCATCGAGCCCGGCGTCTTCGACTGGAACGCGTACGCCATCGTCGGTCAGCCCGGCACCGGAGTTCCCGAGGGCGCGACCGTCGCCATCGACCTGTTCGGCAAGCTCACGATCAAGGTCGGCTTCGCGCTCGAAGGGCAGGGCCAGTACACGGTCGCGGCGCAGGTGCTCGCCGATTGGTTCAACGTCGACATAGCCGACGTGCGCGTGATCCCCCTCGACACGCTGTCGGCGCCGCCGCACTTCGGTCCGGGCGGGAGCCGCCTCGGCGTCGCGGTCACCGGCGCGGTGCTCGGCGCCGCGCAGCGGCTCACCGAGAAATTGATCGCCGTCGCGGCAGGGCTCTTCCGGACGACGCCCGACCAGGTGGAGCTTCGCGACGGGCGGATCGGCGTCAAGGGCAATCCCGAGGCTTCGATGCCGTTCCAGGAGGTCGCGCAGGCGATGCTCGGCCGCAGCGATCTCCTGCCGCCCGGCATCGATCCCAATCCCGAGGCGACGTACGTGTGGACGGCGCCCGGGCGCACGCCGGCCGACGACCAAGGCCGCGCCAAGAGCTATCTCACCGCCGCCAATGCCTGTCACCTCGTGGTGGTCGAGGTCGACGTCGACACGGCGCAGGTGCGTATCGAGAAATATTGGATCGCCGACGACTGCGGTACGCGCCTCAATCCCGCGAGCGTCGAAGGGCAGACCCAGGGCGGCGTCGCCCAGGGCGTCGGCGCGGCGCTCCTCGAAGAGGCGGTATACGACGAAGACGGGCAGCTGCGAACGTCGACCTTCATGGACTACCTGCTGCCTACGATCTACGAGGTGCCGATGACGGTGAAGCAGGCGCTGTGTACGCCGTCGCCCTTCGCGCCCCTCGGCGCCAAGGGCTGCGGCGAAGGCGCCATGCACGCGACGCCGGCGGCGATTCTTTGCGCGATAAACGACGCACTGGCGCCGCTCGGCCTCGAGTTCCGCGAGGTGCCGGCGAGCCCGCAGCGTTTGTGGACGCTACTCCGGCAGGCGCGGCGCGACCGCTGAATAGCGGCGCCGACCGGCCGCTCGACGCCCGGCCGCGCGCCGGCGGGAAGGCGGCGCGTCCCTAGCGGATCGCCCGCAGCTCGACCGGGATCTCGAGGGTTGCGTTCGGAGGCACGCGCCCCGGGACGCCCTCGGCGCCGTAGCCGAGGTTCGGCGGAACGTAGAGGATGCGCTTGCCGCCGACCTTCATGGTCGACACGCCTTCTTCGAGGCCCTTGAGGGCTTGGCCCTTGCCGATGACGAACTCGAAGGTGCGGCCGCCGTTCTTGCCCTCGATCACCCGGCCGCCGGCGGTGATCGAGTAGAACACCACGACGGTCTGGCCGTCCTGCGGCGCCGCCCCTTCGCCCGGACTCGTCTCGACGTACTCGAGGCCGCTCGCGGTAGTTACCCTGGCGGCGGCGGGAGATGCCGTGGCCGCAGGGTCGGCGGCGCGTGCCGTCGTCGCAGCGAGCGTCAGCGTTGCCGCGATGGCTACGATAGCCGGGGTGCGTGCGTGCATGCAGGATCCTCGTCGTCGGGAGTGTCGGAGCGGACGCACGCTAGCCAGGCGGTGCGAAGCGGTCAAGGTAGCCGGCGGCGCGTGCCGGCGCGGCGTGCTTCGCCGCCGCGGACGAGTCGGCTCGACGACGCGAGCCGGATCGGGCTAAGAAGCAGCGCCGCAGCCGCTCGAATTCCGCGCCAAGGAGAGCACCGTGACGACACCGACAGCGGACCACTTCGTGGCTCTTTCCGAGTGCCACTTCATGAACGAGCAGTCGATGCACGAGATCAGCTACTATCCGGGGTTCACCAGGTGGTGGCAGAGCGTCGACGGCGTCATCCGCGCCTGGGCGAACCGCGACCTCGCCGGCGGCGGTGCGATGCCGCCGCCGCGCGCCCATGCGCTCATCGAATGGATGGACAGAGCCGGCGTCGACGTCTGCTTCGCACTCCGCGAGTCGATGATGGACGTCGCCGGATACGCCTCCTGCATGTCGACGAACGCCTTCGTCCTCGAGGAGATCGCGCCGTACCCGGACCGCATGTACCTCGAGTGCAACGTCGGCCCGATCATGCGCCGCGGCGTGGAGAACGCCATCTGGGAGCTCGAATACCTGGTGCGGGAGCGGGGGGCGAAGCTCTGCAAGGTCTACGCGCCCGAGGACGGCCCGCTCAACGACCGCCGGCTCTGGCCGTTCTACGAGAAGGCCTGCGAGCTCGACATCACGCTCACCATCCACATGGGCATGGCTTACGTGTGCCCGCAGCCGACCAAGTACACACTGCCGCTGCTGCTCGACGAGGTCTGCCTCGACTTCCCGGAGCTCAAGGTCATCGCCTACCACATGGGCTGGCCCTATCACGAGGAGATGATGGGCTATGCCGGAAAGCACAAGAATCTCTACCTGAGCCTCTCCGGCATCATCGGCTGGCTGCAGCGGGCGCCGTACCGCGGCTATCACATGATCGGGCAGGCCTTGCAGTGGGTGAGCCCCGACAAGATCGTCATGGGACTCGACCTCGCGTTCGACGACATGCCGCGCGTCGTCGACTGGGTGCGTACTCTGCAGATGCCCGAGGAGCTGCAGGAGAAGTGGGGGTATCCGGAGATCACCGAGGAGATGCGCGCCAAGTTCCTCGGCCTGAATCTCGCCAAGCTCGCCAAGATCGAGCCTACCAAGCGGGTGCAGAAGAAGGGATGAGGCGATGACCGGCGCCGAGAGCGCGGCGGCGGACCCTCGCCGCGGGTGCGGCGAACACGGCCGCCGGCTCGCGGCGCTGCGTGCGGCGATGGCCGAGCAGGGCCTCGCGGCGTACCTCGTGCCGCGCGCCGACGAGCATCAGAACGAAGGGGTGCCGGCGTCCGAGGAGCGCCTGCGCTGGCTCAGCGGCTTCGACGGCAGCGCCGGACTGGCGGCGATCGGACGGGAGCACGCCGCGCTCTTCGTCGACGGCCGCTACATGCTGCAAGTGCGGCGGCAGAGCGACGCGGCGCTCTGGGAGCACCGCCATCATGTCGAAGCGCCGTTCCTCGACTGGGTCAAGCAGCGGCTCGGATCGGGCGATCGCATCGGCTTCGACCCGCGGCTGCACACCGTCGCCGAGATCAAGCGGCAGCGGGCGGCGCTCGAGCCGCTCGGAGTGAAGCTGGTGCCGGTCCTGCCGAACCTCGTCGATCGCTGCTGGAGCGACCGGCCGGCGCCGCCGCGGAAGCAACTGACGCTGCATCCTCCGGAGATGGCCGGCGAGTCCTCGGCCGCCAAGCGGGCGCGCATTGCGGCCGAGCTGGTCGCGAGCGGGCTCGATGCGCTGATCGTGTCGGCCTCCGACAACCTCGCCTGGCTCTTCAATGTGCGCGGCGCCGACGTGCCGATGACGCCGATCGTCCTCGGCTACGCGATCCTCGGCGCCGACGGCGCGGCGGCGCTCTTCGTCGATCCGGCGAAGCTCGGGGCCGAGGTGCGGGCGGCGCTCGTCGGCGACGGCGGCGGCGCGGTGACGCTGGCGGCGCCGGAGGATCTCGCGGCGGCGCTCGCGGCGCTGGGCGGCAAGAAGGTCCGGCTCGACGCCGGCACCGGCTCGGTCTTCCTGAGCGATAGCCTCGAGGCCGCCGGCGCCAGCGTCGACGTCGGTCCCGATCCCTGCCAGGCGGCAAAGGCGCGTAAGAACGCCGTCGAGATCGCGGGCATGCGCCGCGCCCACCATCGCGACGGGGTGGCGTTGGCGCGCTTCTTCGCCTGGCTCGCCGCGGCGCCGCGGATCGGCGAGACCGAGGCCACGCTCGCCGCGGTCCTGGCGGCGCTGCGCGCGCGCGGTGACCACTACCGGGGTCCGAGCTTCGAGACGATCTCGGCTCTCGGCGGCAACGCCGCCCAACCGCACTATCGGGTCGACGCGGCGCACGCCCGCGTCGTCGCCGCCGACGATCTCTATCTGGTGGATAGCGGCGGCCAGTATCTCGACGGCACCACCGATGTGACCCGGGTGGTGATGCTCGGGACCCCGACCGCCGAGATGCGCCGCCGCTACACCGAGGTGCTGCGCGGCGTGATCGCCGTCAGCCGGGCGCGATTCCCCGCCGGCACGACGGGCGCGCAGCTCGATCCCTTGGCGCGACAGTATCTCTGGGCCTCCGGGGTCGACTTCGATCACGGCACCGGGCACGGCGTCGGCAGCTATCTCTGCGTACACGAGGGGCCGCAGAGCATCTCCAAGCGCGCCACCGAGGTGAAGCTGGAGCCCGGCATGGTGCTGTCGGTGGAGCCCGGATACTACAAGGCCGACGCGTTCGGGATCCGTATCGAGAATCTCGTCGTCGTCACCGTGGCGGAGCCCCAGCCCGACGGCGCCGAGCTGCGGACGCTCGCCTTCGAGACGCTGACTCTGGCGCCTTTCGAGCGTCGGCTGATCGATGTCGGGGCGCTCGACCCGGCAGAGAGAGAATGGATCGACGTCTACCACGCGCGGGTCGGCGCCGAGCTGGCTCCCGCTCTCGACGCCGCCGACGCCGCCTGGCTGGCGCGCGCCACCGCGCCGCTCTGAAGCGCGGGCACACGACGCGGGTCACGGCGCCACGGGCGGGTCATGGCCGTCGCGCTCGACGCGCCGAGAACGGGAAGGCCGCGGGGTGGCGCGGTGGCACGGCCGCGGACGATCCGCTATGTCGGCGCGTTGATGACGACTTCACTGTCCGATCGCGCTTGCATCGTCGGGATCGGCGAGACCGCGTACTGCCGCGCTCCCGGATCCGGGAAGACCGAGCTCGGGATCCAGCTCGAGGCGGCGCGGGCCGCGCTCGCCGATGCCGGGCTCGGACCGCGCCAGCTCGACGGCGTGATGCCGTTTCCGAATCTCGGCAGCGCCGAGGAGCTCGCCGCCAACCTCGGAATCGCGAACCTGCGCTTCGCAGCGACCGTCCACATGGGCGGCGCGGCGCCGGTGGCCTCGCTGCAGGTGGCGGCGGCGGCGGTGGTCAGCGGCAGCGCCGACTACGTCCTCCTGCCGGCGGGGTGGAACGGTTATTCGGGGCGGCGAGTGCGCGAGTCGGTGGCCGTCGACTCCTCGTTGCTGCCGGGAGGTGCGATCGCCCGCGACTACTACCTGCCGCACGGTTTGACGGCGCCGCCGCAGTGGTATGCGCTGATCGCCCGCCGCCACATGCACGAGTTCGGGACGACTCCGGAGCACCTCGGAGCGATCGCGATCGCCATGCGCAAGCACGCGCAGTTGAACCCCGGAGCGGTGATGAAGGACAAGCCGCTCACCATGGACGCCTATCTCGCCTCACCTATGGTGACGGCGCCGTATCGGCTCTTCGACTGCTGCCTCGAGACCGACGGCGGCGCGGCGGTGGTGGTGACGACCCGGGAACGAGCGCGCGATCTGCGCCGGCATCCGGTCGCGATCCTCGGTGTCGCGGCGGCGCAGCCGTATCCCGCCGACGAGATCACCAATCGTAAGGATCTCTTCGCGACCGGTCTCACACTGGCGGCGCCGCGTGCGTTCGCCATGGCCGGCGTCACGCCCGCCGACATCGACTTCGCCGAGATCTACGACTGCTTCACCTTCGAGGTGCTGCAGCAGCTCGAGGAGACCGGCTTCTGCGGCCGCGGCGAGGGCGGACCTTTCGTCGAGGGCGGCACGATCGAGCTCGGCGGCGCGTTGCCGGTGAACACGCACGGCGGCCTCCTCTCCGAGGCGCACGCGCTCGGCATGAGCCACATCGTCGAGGCCGTCCGCCAGCTGCGCGGCGACGGCGGCGAGCGGCAGGTCGCCGCCGCCGCTCTCGGAGTCGTCACCGGGTGGGGCGACTTCGGCGACGGCTCGATCGCCATCCTGGGGCGCGCATGAGAGCGGCGCGGGAGAGGACCTGGCGATGAGCGAGGCTGTCGCGATTCCGCGCCCGCTGCCGTCCCGGCATGGGCTCGCCGGCGAGTTCTATGCCTGGTGCGCCAAGGGCGAGCTCCGCTTCCAGCGCTGCAGCGGCTGCGGCACGTGGCGGCACGTGCCGCGCGAGATGTGCGCCGAGTGCGGCAGCGTCGCCTGGGCGTGGGAGCGCTCGAGCGGCCGCGGACGGATCTACACCTGGACGGTCGTGGCGCGGGCTCTGCACCCGGGCTTCGCCGCCGATGCGCCCTACGCGCCCGTGGTCGTCGAGATGGAGGAAGGCGTGCGGCTGCTCGGCCGGATGGTCGACTGCCCGCCCGCCGAGCTCGCCATCGCCATGCCGGTAGAGGTGGTGTTCGTGGCGGTAGCACCGGAAGTGACGCTGCCGAGATTCCGCCGTACCTGATGGCGCCCGCTTCCCGTCCCGGGCGCGCGCCCGAAAGGATTCGCCGATGAAGAAGACGCCGCCGACGCTGCCGCCGACGATGCGCTACGAGAAGCGCGACCGCATCGCCATAGTCACCATCAACCGCCCCGAGGCCATGAACGCCTTTACCGCCGACATGCTGCGCGGCATGGATGCGGCGTTCGCCGACTTCGACGCCGACCCGGATCTCTGGGTCGCCATCCTCGCCGCTGCGGGCGACAAGGCCTTCTGCGCCGGCATGGACCTCAAGGAGGCGATCCCGGCTTTGGCCGAAGGCGACGAGCTCGGTTACGAAGACCATACCAAGCGGCCCTTCTCGGACGTCTTCAAGCCGATCATCGCCGCCGTGAACGGCTACTGCATCGCCGGCGGCCTCGAGTTCCTCCAGGGCACCGATCTGCGCATCGCCGCCGAGCACGCGACCTTCGGCCTCGGCGAGGTCCGCTGGGGCATCATCCCGACCGGCGGCTCGCACATCCGCCTGCCGCGCCAGATCCCGTGGGCGGTGGCGATGGAGCTGCTGTTCATGGGCCGGCCGATAGACGCCAGGCGCGCTTACGACATCGGGCTCGTGAACGCGGTCGTGCCCGCCGCCGATGTCCTGCCGACCGCGATCGAGTGGGCCGAGACCATCTGCAGGAACGGTCCGCTGGCGGTGAAGACCGCGAAGGAGATCGCCGTGCGCGCCCTCGGACTCGAGTCGGGGTTCGTCCTCGAGAAGGCGCTCGGTGCCCGCGTCTTCGCATCGGCCGATGCAGCCGAGGGTCCGAAAGCCTTCGCGGAGAAGCGGCAGCCGAGGTTCACGGGGCGCTGAGCCGCGCGGTGCGTACGCAGGGGGACGCGGCGACGACCCGGGGAGCGCTCGCCATAGCCGGCGTGCGACTGACGCACCCCGGCCGCATCCTCTATCCGGACCTCGGTTTCACGAAGCTCGACCTGGCGCGCTTCTACGAGGCGGTCGCCGAGCGGCTCCTGCCGCACGTGGCGGGGCGGCCGCTCAGCCTGGTGCGCTGTCCGACCGGTCTCGGCAGCTGCTTCTACGTGAAGCACGCGGCGATCGCCGGTGCCCCGGGCCTGCGCCGCATCCCGATCCGCGAGAAGAGCGCGACCCGCGAATACCTGGTCGTCGACAGCCTCGCGGGGCTGGTCGCGCTGGCGCAGATGAGCATCCTCGAGATCCATACCTGGAACTGCACCGCTGACGAGCTCGAGCGGCCCGACCGCGTAGTCATCGACCTCGATCCCGGACCGCAGGTGGCATGGCCGCGAGTCCTGGCCGGGGCGAAGCGGGTGCGCGACGGTTTCGCTGCCCTCGATCTCCGCAGCTTCGTCAAGGCGACCGGGGGCAAGGGTCTGCACGTGGTCGTGCCGTTCACGCCCGAACTGGACTGGGCGGCGTGTCTGGCGCTGGCCCGCAGCGTGGCGGCGGCGATCGTGCGCCAGGAGCCGGATACCTACACGACGGTCATGAGCAAGCGCGGCCGCGAGAAGAAGATCCTCCTCGACTACTATCGCAATCAGCGCGGTGCCACGGCCATCGCCGCGTTCTCGCCGCGCGCGCGGCCGGGCGCTCCGGTAGCCGTGCCGCTCGCTTGGCACGAGCTCTCGCCCCGGCGGCGCGCCGATCACTTCACGGTCGCGAATCTGTCGGCGCGGCTGGCGCGCTTGCGGCGCGATCCCTGGCGTGAGTACTGGACGGTCCGCCAGCGGCTCGGCGCCAAGGCGCTGGCGGCGGCCGGCGGACGGTGAAAGGTACGTCATGAAGATCGCGACCTGGAACGTCAACGGCATTCGCGCCCGCGCTGCACAGGTGCTCGAGCTGGTCGAGCGCGAGGCGCCCGACGTCGTCTGCTTGCAGGAGATCAAGGCCAAGCCCGAGCAGGTCCCCGAGGCCCTCTGCAACCTCGCCGGCTACTGGTGCCGCTGGCACGGCGCCGGGGGGTATTCGGGCGTCGGGCTGCACCTCGCCAAGAGCCGCTTCCCCGCCGCGCCGTCCTTCAGCCACCCCGAGTTCGACTACGAGACCCGCATCGTCCAGGCGGTGGCCGGCGACACCGTGTTCGCCTCGGTCTACGTACCGAACGGCGGCAAGGACTACGCTGCGAAGATCCGCTTCCTCGCCGCGCTCGAGAATTACGCAGCCGGCGTGCACGCGGCCGGGCGTCACCTCGTGCTCGGCGGCGACCTGAACGTCGCCCGCACCGATCGCGACGTCCATCCCAAGGAGCGCAAGCCCGGCGCCATCGGGCAGAAGCCCGAGGAACGGGCGCTGATCGAGAACCTGTGTGGGCGCGGCCTCGTCGACATCGCCCGCGCCCTCGACCCCGACAACGACGAGCTGTTCACCTGGTGGGCTCCGTGGCGCAACCTGAAGGCCAGGAACATCGGCTGGCGCATCGACTACGTGCTCGCTTCGACGCCGCTGGCCGAGCGCGCTGCGGGGTGCGTGGTGCAGCGCGAGTTCGGCAGCAGCGACCACGGGCCCGTCGTGGCGACGTTCCACGACCGCTGACCCGGGCCGTCGCGACGGCCCGGGAGGTAGTACGTCCGGGTGCGGACGTCGCCGCCGCTTCAGTAGATCGCCCGGGCCTCGACGAGCGCCCGGTAGCGGTCGTCGTCGAGGCCGAGGAGGCCCTTCAACACGCGCTCGTTGTCCTGACCGATGCGCGGACCCGGACGCACGTCGATCCGACTCCGGCTCGTCTTCACGTAGGCGCCGTAGATCGTCTCCTCGAAGCCGAGCGGATGGGCGACCTCGATGAAAGTGCCGCGCGCGCGCCAGTGCGGATCGCGGAGGAGATCGGCGACGTTCAGGACCGGAGTCGCGGCTATGCCCGCGCTCTGGAGCCGCTGCGCCAGCGCGTAGTCGTCCTGGGGAGCAGTCCAGGCAGCGAGCTGGCGGTGCAACGCATCGAGCGCCGCCAGGCGTCCGGCCAGGGTTGTGAGTGCAGGCGCCGTCGCCCAGGCCGGGCGATCCATGGCGTCGACCAGCGCCTGCCAGGCATCGTCGCCGGTGACGGCGATGGCGATCCAGCGGTCCTCCCCGGTGCAGGGGAAGACGCCGTGGGGCGCGGCGGCGGCGCGCGGATGGCGGTTCCCGAGCGGCCCGGCGCTGCGGCCGTTCAGGGCGTAGTCCATGAAGGCGGGGCCGACCATCTGCATGACGGCCTCCTGCTGCGAGTAGTCGATGTGCTGACCCTGGCCGGTACGGTCGCGGTGGTAGAGCGCGGTCAGGATCGCGAACGCCCCCATGATGCCGTTGTAGGGATCGGAGAAGGCGTTCTCGACGGGTATGGGCGCGCCGTCGCCGTAGCCGACCAGGCTGTCGAGGCCGGTCGTGCTCGTGAGGCTGAGACCGTAGGTGCGGATGTCCTTCAGTGGCCCGGTGAGTCCCGCTGCCGGCATCGAGAACATCACCAGATCGGGCTTCACGACGCGGAGATCGTTCCAGCCGAGCTCGAGGTCCTCCATGACGCCGGGGCCGAAGTTCTCGATGACGACGTCGCACCTGGCGATGAGATCCCGGGCCAGCCGGCGCCCGTCGGCGTGCTTCAGGTTCAGCGACACGCTGCCGTTTCCGGCCCAGCAGGCGTGGTTCGAGAGGCTGCGGTCGGGATCGCGCACCCCGCCGCCGAAGGGGGGCAACATGCGGGTCAGGTCGATGCGGGCCCGCGACTCGATCTTGAGGACGTCGGCGCCGAGGAAGCCTAGCGTCTGGCCGACCACGGGACCGGCCCAGACCCAGCCGAAGTTGGCGACGCGGATGCCGGCGAGCGGCAGCAGCGGGTCGGTTGCCGTCATGCACGCACCTTGGCGACGACGCCCTCGCGCTCGAGCGCCGCGAGGGCCGCAGCGTCGAGCCCGAGGCGTTCCCCGAGGACCGCCGCAGTGTGCTCGCCGAGGAGCGGCGCCGGACGTGTCGGTCCCCCGGGGCTCGCCGGCAGCTTGAACGGCGCGCCGAGATCGCGGACCCGGCCGAGCGCCGGGTGCTCGATCTCGGTGAGGTAGCCGCGCGCCGCGAGGTGCGGATGCTCGGCAGCCTCGGCGATCGAGAAGACCGCGGTCACCGGCACGCCCTCGGCCTGGCAGCGATCCATGATCTCGCGTTTGCCGTGCTGCATCGTCCACTCGATCAGGAGCGGGTAGATGGCATCGGCGTTCTGCGCCCGCTGGTACATGTCCTGGAAGATGTCGACGGTCATCCACTCGGGATTGCCCATGACGCGGGCGAGGCCGTTCCACTGTCCGGGCTCGAGCGCCAGCATCCACACGTGTCCGTCCTTGCACGGGAGGATCGTCGCCGGAGCCCCGAGCGGCATGCCGACGCCGGTGCGGCGCTCGCACTTCCCGTCCTGGGCGCAGCCGCCGATGTTCTGGCCGCCGACGAAGGTGGCGGCGATCGCCTCGGCGCAGGAGACGTCGAGGTGCTGGCCGCCGCCGACGCGGGCGCGGCCGTAGACGGCGGCGAGGCCCCAGGCCGCGCCGGTGACGGCGCCGTAGAAATCGGCCGCGAACGTCCCGTGCTCGAGCGGCGCCTCCCCGGGGCGTCCGCAATAGCGACTGCTCGCCCCCGAGAGGTGGAAGGCGTTCAGATCCGTGCCGAGCCAGTCGGAGTAGGGCCCGGTCTGGCCGAACGGGGTGATCGAGATCATCACCAGCCGCGGATTGGCTGCGGCGAGCGTCTGATGGTCGAGCCCCCAGGCCGCCATCCTTCCCGGCCTGTGGTTCTCGATCACGACGTCGACGTCCGCCGCCAGCGCCCGCGCCAGATCACGGCCGCGCGCCGTCGTCAGGTCGAGCATGATGCCGCGCTTGTTGGTGTTGAGAAAGAAGAAGGTGCCGCTCTTCTCGCGGTCGGGGACGTCGCCCGGAAACGGGCCCCAGGCGCGGCTCGGGTCGCCGTCCGGCGGCTCCACCTTGACGACGTCGGCGCCGTAGTCGGCGAAGAGCTTGGCGCAGTACGGCGCCGACACGTACTCGCCGATCTCGAGAACGCTGATGCCGTGGAGAGCGCCGGCGACCATGGGCCGGGTCGCAGTAGTATGGAACCCCCGGGCCGGCAAGAGGCGGCTGGTCGCGAGCTGCGGCGATCACTCGGGCTCGGTGCCGCCGCTCTCGGCTGCGGACTGCGCCGCCGGCGGCAGCGGTCCGGCGAAGAGCGAGTAGAGCGCCGGCAGCACCAGGAGAGTGAGCGCGGTGCTGCTGACCAGCCCGCCGATGACGACCGTCGCGAGCGGGCGTTGCACCTCGGCGCCGGTGCCGGTCGCGAGCGCCATCGGTACGAACCCGAGCGAGGCAACGAGTGCGGTCATGAGGACGGGGCGGAGGCGGGTGAGCGCGCCCCGGCGCACGGCGTCGCCGATCGCGAGCCCGTCCTGTCGCAGCTGATTGATGAAGGTCACCATGACGAGGCCGTTCAAGACGGCGACGCCGGAGAGGGCGATGAAGCCGACGGCCGCCGAGATCGAGAAGGGCATACCGCGCAGCCAGAGAGTGAAGACGCCGCCGGAGAGCGCGAGCGGTACCCCCGTGAACACGATCACGGCCTGGCGTACCGAGCCCAAGGTGCCGAAGAGGAGCAGGAAGATGACGGCGAAGCACGCCGGCACGACGACGACGAGGCGCTGCTTCGCCTGCACCAGGTTCTCGAACTGGCCGCCCCATTCGAGCCAGCTGCCGGGCGGGAGCTCGACCTCGCGGGCGATGCGGGCTTCGACCTCGGTGACGAACGAGCCGATATCGCGACCGCGCACGTTGGCCTGGACGACGATGCGCCGCTTGCCGTTCTCGCGGCTGATCTGGTTCGGACCTTCGGCGACGGTCACGTGTGCGACCGAGCCCAGGGGAATGAAGGCGAACAGCGGCGGCGCGCCGTCGCGGCCCGCGGCCTGATCGCCGGCACGGACGGGCAGGGGGAGCGGCAACTCGGCGAGGCGGTCGAGATCCTGCCGGAAGTCCTCGGAGAGACGGACGACGATGTCGAACCGCCGATCGCCCTCGAAGAGCTGTCCGGCCTTGCGGCCGCCGATCGCGATCGAGACCACTTCCTGCACGTCGGCCACCGTGAGCCCATAGCGCGCCAGGGTGTCGCGCTCGACGTCGACGCTCAGGGTGGGAAGTCCCTCGACCTGCTCGACGCGGACGTCGCCCGCTCCCGGAGCGCCGCGCAGGATCTCGGCGATGCGGTTCGCGAGGGGCAGGAGCTTCTCGAAGTCGTCGCCGAAGAGCTTCACCGCGACGTCGCCGCGCACGCCGGCGATGAGCTCGTTGAAGCGCATCTGGATGGGCTGCGTGAACTCGTAGTTGTTGCCGGGGAGCCGCTCGACCGCCTCTTCTATGCGGCGGCGAACGTCCTCCTTCGTCGCCCCCGGGTCAGGCCACTCGCGGCGCGGTCTCAGGACGATGAAAGTGTCGGAGACGTTCGGCGGCATCGGGTCGGACGCCATTTCCGCGGTGCCGGTCTTGGAGAAGGCGAATGCCACCTCGGGAATGCCCGTGACGGCCCGCTCGACGGCGAACTGCATCTGCGATGACTGCGTGAGCCCGGTGCTCGGAATGCGGATCGCGTGCAGCGCGATGTCGAGCTCGCCGAGCGTCGGTACGAACTCTTGCCCGAGGCTCGCGAACAGCGCCGCCGAGCCGGCCAGGAGCAGCCCGGCCGCGACCACGACGGCGGCGCGGGCGCGGAGCGCGAGCCGCAGCGCCGGCTCGTATATCGCCTTGGCGCCGCGGACCACCGGATTCTCTTTTTCCTCGACGCGGCCGCGGATCACGAGTGCCACCATGGCGGGGACGAACGTAACCGAGAGCGTGAAGGCGGCGACGAGCGCGAAGATGACCGTGAGCGCCATCGGCCGGAACATCTTCCCCTCGACTCCGGTGAGGAAGAGGATGGGCACGTACACAGTGATGATGATGCCGGCGCCGAAGACGGCCGGCGTCAACACTTGCGCGCTCGCCCGCCGCGTGACCTCGAGGCGCTCGCGCACGCCGAGGACGCGGCCGACCTCGCGCTGCCGTTCGGCGAGGAGGCGAAGGCAATTCTCGACGATGATGACGGCGCCGTCGACGATCAGGCCGAAGTCGATGGCGCCGAGGCTCATGAGGTTGCCGCTGACGCGCGCCTGTACCATGCCGATCGCCGTCAGCAGCATCGAGAGCGGAATCGCCAGCGCGGTGACCAGGGCCGCCCGGAAGTTGCCGAGCAAGAGGAAGAGGACGACGATCACCAGGACGGCGCCCTCGACGAGATTCTTCTCGACCGTGTGCACGGTGGCGTCGACCAGCGTGGTGCGGTCGAGGACCGTCTTGGCGTGGATGTCCGGGGGGAGGGTCCCGTTGATGGCCGCCATCTTGGCGGCGACGGCCGCCGACACGGTCCGGCTGTTGGCGCCGATCAACATGAGCGCGGTGCCGACGACGACCTCGGCGCCGTTCTCGCTGGCGCTGCCCGTGCGCAGCTCGCGACCGTGCGCGACCGTCGCCACCTCGCCGACGGGGATGGGGATGCCGTTGTGCTCGCCGATCACGATAGCTGCGATCTGATCGGGATGTTGGATGCGCCCCGCTGCGCGCACCAGGTAGGCTTCGCCGTGGTGCTCGATGTAGCCGGCGCCGGTGCTCACATTGTTGCGCTCGAGGGCAGCGAGCAGATCGTGGAACGTGAATCCATGGGCGACCAGCTTCTTCGGATCCGGCTGCACGTGGTACTGCTTCACGTAGCCGCCGATGGCGTCGACGCCGGCGACGCCGACGACGCCTTTCAGCAGCGGGCGGATGATCCAGTCCTGGACCGTGCGTAGATACGCGGCCCGCTCGAGATCCGTCGTCAGCCGCTCGCCTTCGGGGGTCACATAGCTGCCGTCGGCCTGCCAGCCGGGCGCACCGTCGGTCGGCGTGGCGCCGGCGCCGTCGGGGTGGATGTACTCGACCGTCCACATGAAGACCTCGCCGAGGCCGGTCGAGATCGGGCCCAGGCGCGGCTCGGTATCGGGCGGCAGCGCCTCGCGCGCCTCGGTGAGCCGCTCGTTCACTTGCTGGCGGGCGAAATAGATGTCGACGCCGTCGTCGAAGACCGCGGTGACCTGCGAGAAGCCGTTGCGGGATAGCGAGCGCGTATAGGCGAGACCGGGGATGCCGGCGAGGGCGGTCTCGATGGGAAAGGTCACCTGCTTCTCCATCTCGAACGGCGACAGGGCGGCATTCTCGGTGTTGATCTGCACCTGGTTGTTGGTGATGTCGGGAACGGCGTCGATGGGAAGCCGGAGCAGCGCGGAGAAGCCGAGCGCCGCGGCTACGAGCGTCAAGAGGACGACGAGCCCGCGGTGGGTGACGGAGAATCGGAGGACGCGTTCGAGCATGGCCGGCCTCAGTGCTGGTGCTCGGCGGCGCCCTTGCCGAGCTCCGCCTTGGCGAGGAAGGCGTTCGCCGAGATGTAGCGTTCGCCGGATGCGAGGCCGGCTATGATCTCGGCGGTCGCGGCGGCGGAGCGGCCGACGCGTACCGGGCGCGGCTCGAAGCCGTCCGCGGCGGCGACGAACACCACCTGCTCGTCGCCGAGGCGCTGCAGCGCCGCCTGCGGCACGGCCACGGCGACCTCGACCGGCGCCAGGACGCGGGCGGTCACGAACATGCCCGGCCGCCAGCGGCCGTCGCGGTTGTCGAGCACCACCCGGGCCGTCGCGGTGCGCGTCGGTTGGTCGAGCACCGGGGTGACGTAGGAGATCGTACCGTCGGCTTCCGGGCCGCCGCTGCCGGCGGAGACGCGGACCCGCTTGCCGACCGCAACCCGGTCGAGGTCCTTCTGGAAGACGCTGCAATCCACCCACACGGTGGAGAGGTCGGCGATCGCGAACGCCTGTTTGTCGCGGTCGACGGCTTCGCCGCGGGTCAGGTGCTTGCCGATGATGGTACCGTCGATGAGCGTCGTCAGCGCGTAGGGCGCGAGGCTCTCGCTGCTCTCGATCACCGCCAGCACGTCTCCGGTGCGGACGGTATCGCCGATGCTCTTGCGCACGTCTTTAACGATCCCCGGAAAGCGCGGCACGATGTGGGCCAGGCGGTCGCCGTTCGGCTGTACCGCGCCGGGCAGGTCGAGTCCGAGATCGACCGTGCCGGGACCGGCGGTCGACACGACGACGGCGAATTCCCGCATCTGCTCCGACGAGAGGCGGATGCGGGCGCCATCCGCCTCGTCGTTGTCGACGTGTCCGACCTCCGCCTCGGGCGCCGGTCGGCAGCCGCCGGCGACGACGAGCGCGAAGAGCATGGTGAGGGCGAGTCGTGCGAATTTCATGGCTGCTCCCTTCCGGGTCCGCTCGTGGAGGCGGTCGCACCGCTCAGGCGCTCCACCTCGATGCGGGCGTGGTGATAGCTGGCGAGGGTCTGGAGGTACTGGTTGCGCAGCTCGAAGACGGTACGCTGCGCGTCGAGCACGTCGAGATAGCGAAAGAGTCCGCGAGCGTAGTCTTCGCGGAGGCGGCGGAACACCGACTGCGCGCGCGGCACCAGGAGATCGCGGAGGGTGACGACCTGATCGTAGGCGCTGTGGAAGATCTCGTACGCCTGCGCGAGGGCGCTCCGCACTGCGGTCTCGGCGGCGGCGCGCTCGGCCTCGGCCTTGGCGAGGCGCTGGCGGGCTGCCGCGATCGCACCCTGGTTGCGATCGAAGAGCTGCAGAGGGAGGGAGAGCTCGGCGACGGCCGCGGCGGCGTCGTCCTCGTTGAGATGGCGCACCCCGACCCGCGCCGTCAGATCGGGAATCGCGCGCGCGCGCTCGAGCTCGAAGGCCGCTCGTCGCTCTGCGAGCTCCGCACCCCAGCGTGCCAGGTCGGGGTTGTCCTGGACGCGGGCGAGGAAGCGCTCGAGCGGCGCCGGCGCGGCGACCTCGGCGAGATCGCCGTGGAGGGCGTCGAAGAGGACACGGGAGCTACCCCAGGTGGCAGCGAGCGCCGCCCGGGCGGCGCGGCCCTCGTGTTCGAGCTGCACGCGTTCCAGGCGCGCCCGCTCGGCGGCCACTCGCGCCCGGTCCTGCTCGATCGGGGAGACGGCACCCGCCCGCACCTGGGTAGCCACGCTCGCCGCGGAAGCATCGGCGATGCGGATCAGTTCGTCGGCGAGCGCGAGGCGTTCCTGGGCGGCGAGGGCGGCGACGAAGGCTTTGGCGACCTCGGAGAGCACGAGCACGCGCCGGGTCTCGTAGTCCCAGCCGGCGAGGTCGCGCTCGAGGAGGGCAACGTGCCGGCGTTTGGCGCGCTTGCCGCCGAGCTCGAGGAGCTGGGCCAGGCTCAGCGTGGTCTCGGTGCGGGCGAAGGCGTCGCCCCGGCCGGCGCCGATGTTCTCGACCTCCGCAGCGAAGAGGGGATTCGGCGCCAGGCCCGCTTGTAGCGCCTGTGCTTCGCGGGCGCGGACTTCGGCCGAGAAGGCGCGCAAATCCGGACTTCCGAGCAGGGCGGCCTGCGCGGCGTCGCCGAGAGTGACGATTCCGGTGGGTTCGACGAGGTCGCCGTCCGCGCGTGCCGACGTCGCCGTGAGGACGACGAGGATCGCCGCGGAGAGGCGTACGGATATTGTTGCCATGGTCTTCCTCCGACGGTACGAAGCGAATCCGCAAGCGCGCCGGCACGTCGCGACGTGTCGGGCTCGCGGGCGAGGCGTTGTCGGGGAAGGACGCTAGACGCGGAGGACGGTGCAGCGGCGCGCCGCGACGCTGCCGTCGCCGCGGTCGGCGGCGAGCCGGCCCGGCGAGAGGCGGCGGGCGGGGCTATGCGAGTCGGCAGGCAGGAACGCGGCCGTGGCGACGACGGCGGCGTTGGCGCACTCGACGTCCCGGAGATGCGAGGTCGGCTGACCGAGGACGATGTCGGCGCACGGATGCTCGTTGCAGCCGCGAGCGAGCGTCGTCGCCGGCGCCTCGTGGCGATGATGCCGCGCGCTCTCCTGGGTGCAGGCGCCGCCGTGTGCGATCTCGACGCTGACGTGCCCGTCGGCGGCGAGACAGAGAACGCGTCCGGCGCTCGCTGATGCCGCCACCAACTGGAGGGACAGCAGGAGCCAGCCTACGGTCGCAGTGCGCGTGGCGCGCGTGGAGAAAGGGGAACGCCGCATCGAGATGGCCGTCGCGAGTGAGTCGGCACTGTACATGGCAGAGGGTCGGGCGGGAAGCACCGTTCGTTGGCGGCGTCCGCCCTCCGCCGGCCGGCGGAGGCCGGTTCCAGGCGCCGCCGGCACCCGCACCCCAGCGTCGCGCGGCGCCGCTCGGAGAGCGCGCGCCGGCTCAGAGCTCCAGGCGCCGCAGGCGGAGGGCGTTGCCGATCACCGACACCGAGCTCAGGCTCATCGCCGCCGCCGCGATCATCGGGCTCAAGAGGAGACCGAAGGCCGGATAGAGCGCTCCGGCTGCGATCGGGATGCCGAGGGCGTTGTAGACGAAGGCCAGGAAGAGGTTCTGGCGGATGTTGCGCATGACGCCGCGCGAGAGCCGGCGGGCGCGCACGATGCCGCGCAGGTCGCCGCGGACGAGCGTCACTCCTGCGGTCTCCATGGCGACGTCGGTGCCCGTGCCCATGGCGATGCCGACGTGCGCGAGCGCCAGCGCCGGGGCGTCGTTAACCCCGTCGCCCGCCATGGCGACGGTGCGGCCGGCGGCCATGAGGCGCTCGATCACGGCGCGCTTCGCCTCCGGCAGGATCTCGGCTTCGACGTCGCCGATGCCGAGGCGCTCGGCGACCACGGCGGCGGTGGCGCGGCTGTCGCCGGTCAGCATGACGAGGCGGACGCCGTCGTCCGCGAGCAGCCGCAGCGCTTCCGGCGTCGACTCCTTGATGGGGTCGGCGACCCCGAGGAGTCCCGATACGACGCCGTCGACGGCGATCAGCATGACGGTCTGCCCGTCGCGCTGCAGCGCCGCTGCCCGCTCGGCCCAGGCGCCGACCGCGATGCCGCCGTCCTCCATGAGAGCGCGGTTGCCGAGGGCTACGCGCCGGCCGTCGACTACACCGGTCACGCCCTTGCCGGTGATCGAGGCGAACTCGGCGACGGCGGCGGGCTTGACGCCGCGCTCGGCGGCACCGGCGAGGATTGCCGCCGCCAGCGGGTGCTCGCTCGCCCGCTCGAGGCTCGCGGCGCAGCGCAGCGCTTCGGCGTCTCCGGCGACGGTCGCGAGTCGCGGCTTGCCGGCGGTGAGGGTCCCGGTCTTGTCGACGACCAGAGTGTCGATGCGCTCCAAGGTTTCGAGCGCCTCGCCGTTGCGGATGAGCACGCCGGCGCGGGCGCCGCGGCCGACGCCCACCATGATCGACATCGGCGTCGCCAGACCGAGAGCGCACGGGCAGGCGATGATGAGCACGGCGACGGCGGCGACGAGCGCGTGGGCGAGGCGGGGCTCGGGACCGATAGCCAGCCAGGCCGCGAAGGTGGCGGCCGCGATCAGCACCACGGCCGGTACGAACCAGCTCGAGACCGCGTCGGCGAGGCGCTGGATGGGAGCGCGGCTGCGCTGCGCTTCGCTCACCATGCGCACGATGTGGGCGAGGAGCGTATCCTCGCCGACACGCTCGGCGCGCATGATGAAGCCGCCGGCGCCGTTCACGGTTCCGCCGGTCACCTTGTCGCGCGGCTGTTTCGCGACCGGGATCGCCTCGCCCGTCATCATCGACTCGTCGACCGCGCTGGCGCCGTCGATCACGACCCCGTCCGCGGGCACGCGTTCCCCCGGGCGCACCCGCAGGCGATCGCCGACGCGGATGTCCGCGAAGGCGACGTCATGCTCGCTGCCGTCGGCGCCGAGGCGGCGCGCCAGCTTGGGAGCGAGATCGAGAAGCTCGCGCACCGCGCCCGCGGTCTGCTGGCGGGCCCGCAGCTCGAGCACCTGTCCGGCCAGGACGAGCGTCGTGATCACGGCCGCGGCCTCGTAGTAGAGCCCGGTGCCGTGGCCGTCCGGGCCAGGGACCAGGTGCGGGAAGACGGTCGCGAACAGGCTGTAACCGTAGGCTGCGCCCGTACCGATCGCGATCAGGGTGAACATATTGAGGCGCCGCGTCCGCAGCGACGTCCAGCCGCGGGCGAAGAAAGGGGCGCCGCCCCAGGCGACTACGGGCGTCGCCAGCACGAGCTGGATCCACGCCAGCGCCGGCCAGGACGCCAGCCGTTGCAGCGGCAGCCCGGGCAGCAGGTCGGACATGGCGAGGAGGAAGAGCGGCAGGGTGAGCGCCGCGCTGGCGCGCAGGCGCCGCCGCATGTCGTCGAGCTCGGGATGGGCCGCCGCGGGTGCATGGAAGGCGAAGGTCTTCGGTTCGAGCGCCATGCCGCAGACGGGGCAGGTTCCGGGACCGAGCTGGACGACCTCGGGATCCATCGGGCAGGTGTACTCGCGTCCGAGCTCGGTAGCGCTCGGCGGCGGCGCCGGCGGCGGCGCCAGGTAGCGATCCGGGTCGGCGATGAACTTGTCGCGGCAGCGGGGATTGCAGAAGTAGTAGGTGGCGCCCGAGTGCTCGGTGCGATGGGGCGTCGTCTCGGGATCGACCGACATGCCGCAGACGACATCGTGCGCGGTCTTCATGGCCGGGCACTATCCCACATCTGCAACGGCTGCGCTTGCCACGGAAACTAGAACATGTTCTACTTCCGCGGTCTCGCAATCCCGCTGCCGCGCTCCGTGCCGTGGCGCCGCCGATCGAAGGAGATCTCGTGGGCAAGAACCCGCTGCACACCAAGCTCTGCGACCTGCTCGGGATCGACTTTCCGATCATCGCCTTCACCCACTGCAAGGACGTCGTCGCCGCGGTCGTCAATGCCGGCGGCTTCGCCGTCCTCGGGGAGGCGATGCACACCCCCGACGGCATCGCGGCCGACATCAAATGGATCCGGAGCCGGGTCGGCGACAAGCCCTTCGGCATCGATCTCGTACTGCCGGCGTCGGCGCCCGACGCGTCCACGCTGGAGCAACTGCTCGCGAAGATCCCCGACGAGCACAAACGCTACGCCGCCTACATCAAGGAGAAGTACGACGTCCCCGACCCCAAGGGGCAGCAGGCGCTGCACCAGTGGGGCGGCCTGACGCACGAGATCGCCCGCAAGCAGCTCGACGTGATCCTCGACGAGCGCGTGCCGGTGTTCGTCTCGGGCCTCGGGAGCCCGGCCTTCATGCTGAAGGCGGCGCACGAGCGCGGCATGAAGGTCTTCGGCCTGATCGGCAAGGCTCGGCAAGCGAAGCGCGAGATCGAGGCCGGCGTCGACGTCATCATCGCGCAGGGCTACGACGCCGCCGGGCACACCGGGCCGATCGGCACCTTCTCGATCGTGCCCGAGGTGGTGGCGATCGCGGGTGATACCCCGGTGGTCGCGGCCGGCGGCGTCACTACGGGACGACACCTTGCGGCGTCGATCTGCCTCGGCGCCGCGGGAGTCTGGACCGGCACGCTCTGGCTCGCATCGCGTGAGTCGGACAACGACATGATCATCAAGGAGAAGCTCATCGCCGCGACCGCCGACGACACCGTGTACTCGAAGAGCGTGTCGGGCTTTGCGATGCGCGTCCTCAAGTGTCCGTGGACGGAGGAGTGGGCGAAGCCCGAGGCTCCGCGCGTGCTGAGCTCGCCGTACCAGATGCTGCTCGCCTCCGACTACATCCAGGCCGCCAACGACCACCGGCGCGCCGACCTGATGTTCGAGGCGGCCGGGCAGGGCGTGAGCTTCATCGACTCGATGAAGCCCGCGAAGCAGATCGTCAACGATATGGTCGAGGAAGCCCTCTCGGTGTTCGAGGAGATCACCGGCGAGGCCGCGGACGCCTGACGCGGGAGGCATGGTGGCGAACGACTCCCTTCCGAGCACCATGGCGACCGTGCCGGGCTTCGATCCGGCGCGGGCGGGGAAGTCCGCCGAATGTGACGGCGGCGGCGCTATCGTCGGCACCCGCTACGCCGGTCGCGAAGAGTTCGCCGGCACCCTCACCGGCGAGTACGTCGATCACGGCGACCCGCCCTGGCGCTGGTATCTCTTGAAGGATCTCGTCCGCCGTCCCGAGGGGTATCCGGGCGACGCCGTCTGGTGCCTCGCCGAGAACCTCTTCGTCGCAGGCGAGCCGGTCTAGATGGCGCTCCGGATCGTCGTCTGCGCGAAGGAAGTGCTGGACCCCGACGCGGTCAACAACTACGCGCTCGAGGGCCGGCTGGTGATCGGTGACGACGGCAGGTCGCTGACGCAATCCTCCATCCCCCGCCTCATGAACGCCTACGACGAGCAGGCGATCGAGGCGGCGCTCCGCATCCGCGAGGCCGGCGTGCAGTGCACGATCACGGTGGTGTCGGTCGGGGAGGGGCAGGACATCCTGAAGCACGCCGCGTCGCTCGGCATCGATGAGCCGGTCGCCATCCAGGCGGATTCCGGGACGCTCGACCAGCACGGGATAGCGAAGCTTCTCGCGGCGTTCGTGACGTCGCGCGGGGGCGCCGACCTGGTGCTCTGCGGACGCCAGGCGTCCGACGACGATCAGGGCGTCGTCCCGGCGCTCCTGGCGGAACACCTGGGGGTGCCGGCAGTGACGATCGCACGCTCGGTCGAAGCGACGGCGGCGGGCGGCGAGCTCGGAGTCCGCGTCGTGCGGGTCACGCCTGACGGTGACGAGACGGTGACGGCGTCGGCGCCGGTCGTGGTCACCATCAGCAACGAGCTCGGCCAGGCGCGTTATCCGACGATGGCGGGCCGCATGGCGGCGCGCAAGAAGAAGATCGCGAGCGTGACGACGGCGGAGCTGGGGATCGCCGGAGAGGAGCTGCGGCCGCGGGTGACGCTGGCGAAACAGTTCGTGCCGACGGTGAAGAGCTCCTGCGAAATGATCCCCGGCAACGCCGAGGAAGCGGCGCGAGCGCTGATCGCGCGCCTGCGCGCGGAGAGCGTGGTCCGATGAGCCGGGTCGTCGTCTGCACCTGGGGAACGACCGGCGGGGCCGAAGAGCTCCTGACGCTGGCGCGCGGCACCGCGGCGGCGCTCGATGCGACCCTCGGCTGGCTCGTCCTCGGACCTGCGCCGCACGATCTCACCGAGATCGCGAGCCGGCAGGATGTCCCGATCGTCGACCGCATCGAGGACGAGAAGCTGCAGTCGTTCGGCGGCGACGTCGCCATCGCCGCCGTCGCCGCCTACGCCCGCCAGCACGACTTCCGGCTGATGCTCGTCCCGCAGACTTTCGATGCCCGGGTGCTGGCGCCGCGGGTCGCGGCTCGCATCGACGCCGGTGTCGTGATGAACGGCGTCGGGGTGGGGATGGAAGGCGGCGTCCTCGCCGTCACGGCGTCGGCCTACGGCGGCGACACCCGGGTCGTCTATGCACTCGATGCCGGACGCTTCGTCGTCGGCATCGTGACGAGCGCGCTCACCGCAGCGCCGGCGGCGAAGCCGGCGTCGGCGGTGACACGGCACTGCCCCGTCGACCTCGCGGGCGTCGAGGAGCGCGTGCGGGTGGTGGCGCGGAGCGAGGCGGCCGGACCGCGCATCGAGGAAGCGGACATCCTCGTCGCCGGGGGGCGCGGCCTCGGCGAGAAGGCCAACTACCGCCTCGTGCAGGAGCTCGCCGAGGCTCTCGGAGGCATGGCCGCGGCCTCGCGGCCCATCGTCGACGAGGGCTGGGCCGAACCGGCGCGGCAAGTCGGCCTCACCGGCAAGATCACGCGCCCGACGCTCTACATCGCCGCCGGCATCTCCGGGGCCAGCCAGCACATGGTGGGCTGTGCTGCGGCCAAGACGCTGGTCGCGATCAACCGTGATCCGGACGCGGCGATCTTCAAATACGCGCGCTTCGGCATCGTCGGCGATTGCCTCGAGATCCTGCCGGCTCTGACCCGCGCGGTGAAAGGATAGGTGCCGTTCGATGGCTGATCGCATTCCCGTCGCGGCGGGGCTCTTCGCGGAGACCAAGGATGGCGCGCGGCTCATCGGTTCGCGCTGCGCGTCCTGCGGCACGCCGTACTTCCCGAGGGTCGACTGGTGCCGGCACCCGGAGTGCGCGGAGTCGAAGATCGAAGAGGCCGGCTTCGGCCCGAGCGGGACCATATGGAGCTGCGCGATCCAGGACTACCCGCCGCCTGCGCCTGCGAAGTTCGACAAGCCTTACAGGCCCTACGCCATGGCGGTGGTCGACCTCGACGACGGGCTTCGCGTGCTCGGACAGGTCAAGACCGACGATATCCGCAGCGTGAAGCCCGACATGAAGGTGACGCTGGTCGTCGACACTCTCTGCCACGACGACGCCGGCAACGAGATCCTGACGTGGAAGTTCGAGGTCGATCATGCGTGACGTCGCCGTCGTCGGCCTCGGGATGCACCCCTGGGGCAAGTTCGCCGAGAAGTCGGTGCAGCAGCTCTGCCGGGTCGCGGTCGACGCCGCCCTGAAGGACGCCGGGGTCGCGTGGCGCGACATCGAAGCGGTCGCCGCGGCGAGCTCGCGGTTTTCGGGCGGCCGCGGCTGGGGGCTCAACGGCAACGACGTCGTCGACGACATGGGAGCGACCGGCATCCCGGTCTACAACCTCTCGGCGGGATGCGCTGCCGGCGGCAACGCCTTCAACGTCGGCACGATGTTGGTCGCTAGCGGTCAGCACGACATGGTGCTGGTGGTCGGCGGCGAGAAGATGCCGAAAGGCTTCATCCAGACCTCGGGCGTCGAAGAGACCACCGACCCGGAGTACCTGCGCCAGGTATGCATCGGTGTCCCGGGGCCGACCTTCTGGGCTTTCATGTGCCGCCGCCGCATGGCCGACTACGGCACGACCGAGGAGCAGCTCGCCAAGATCGCGGTCAAGGCCAGGAAGCTCGCGGTCCACAATCCGAACGCGCGCTTCCGGAAGGAGACGACGATAGCCGAGGTGATGGGCTCGGCGCTCGTCAGCTACCCGCTTCGCCTCTTCGAGATCTGTCCCGTGAGCGACGGCGCCGCCGCGGTGGTGCTCTGCTCGGCCGAGAAGGCGCGCCGGCTCACGACGCGGCCGATCTGGGTCGCAGCCAGCGCGGTAGCAACGGCGCGCTTCGACGACGGCATCCCGCGCGGCCTCGCCGGCGCCGTCCCGACCGACCGGCGCGCGTACCATAGCGAGGCGGCGGCCGCCGTGAAGAAGGCGATGGCGCAGGCAGGCATCGGTCCGGACGGCATCGACCTCGTAGAGCTCCAGGACAACACCGTCTACTACGAGCTCTCGTTCCCGGAGGAGTGGGGCTTCTGCGAGCCCGGCGAGGCCGAGCATCTGCTCGAGAGCGGCGCTACGTTGCCGACGGGGCGGCTGCCGATAAATCCGAGCGGCGGCTTCATCTCCTTCGGCGAGGCTACGACCGCGCAGGGGCTCTTCCAGATCTGCGAGCTCGGCTGGCAGCTGCGCGGCGAGGCGGGCGAGCGGCAGGTGCCCGACGCCAAGGTCGGCCTCGCGCAGACGCTCGGGCTCGGCGGCAACGGCTCGGGAACGATCCTCAAACGCTGACGGAGCGCCGGCCCGCGCCGCACTGGCCGCTCCTCGCCGGCGCACTAAGCCAGCGGCAGATTTGCTTTGGTGAGTCGGTGGGCTCGTGCTACAGGCAGGCAAAACTTCTGGTTACAGGAGGTCCCCTCGCATGCCGTCCCGACCGCTCCTGATCGTTCTCCTGCTGGCGGTAGCGCTCGTTGCCGCTAGCGCCGTCGACGGTGTCGCTGCGACGCCGCAACAGCAGTGTCAGACCACGAAGAACAAGGCCGCCGGCAAGTATGCCAAGTGCCGCCAGGACGCCGAAGCCAAGCTGGCGACCAACGGCGACATGGCGAAGTACTCGGCGACGATCGCCAAGTGCGAGGCCAAGCTCGCGCAGGAATGGCAGAAGGCGATCGCCAGGGCTGCCAAGGCCGGGAGCGCGTGCCTCGACGCTCCGCTCGTGGAGAGCGACTTCCGGCTCGTGATCGACGCCTGCACCGGCAACATCGCGACCGCACTGGGCGGCGGCGGGCTCACGGACTGTACGCAGGATCTCGCTACGGTGCTCGCCGGCACGGCCGTGGCAAGCGACGTCGTCAGCGGCAAGACCTTCTCGAGCGCCGCCGGGCTCGGCGTGACCGGGACCATGCCCGACAACGGTGCGCTCACGATCACGCCGACGACGAGCCCGCAGGCGATTCCGGCCGGCTACCACAACGGCCTGGGAGTGGTGGCCGGGGATGCCGATCTCGTAGCGGCGAACATCAAGAGCGGCATCGATCTCTTCGGGGTCACGGGAACGTTCATCGGGCTCGGCGGCGAGCTCGTGAAGACCGGCCAGACCACGAGCTACGGTGCGGGCAGCGACGGCGACCAGCAGAAAGGCTTCGTGCACTCCTACACCGACAACGGCGACGGCACGGTCACGGACAACGTCACCGGGCTCATGTGGGAGAAGAAGAGCGACGACGGTTCCATCCACGACAAGGACAACACCTACACCTGGGGTCTCGAGACGCCTCCGTACGCGATGAACGGCACGATGGTGACGGCCTTCCTCGCGGCCCTGAACGCGGGCGGCGGCTTCGCGGGCCACACCGACTGGCGCATCCCGAACCGCAAGGAACTGGAGAGCATAACCGATATCGAGAACGTGTTTCCGGCAGTACCGGCGGTCTTCAACACCGGCTGCACGGGAGGCTGCACGGTGACTACGTGCAGCTGCACGAAGACCAACTACTACTGGTCGTCTTCGACCGCCCAGGGCGCGCCCGGGAATGCCTGGCGCGTCTACTTCTATGACGGCACGATGAATCCGGTCGGCAAGAGCGGCAGCCTGTACGTCCGGGCCGTTCGCGGCGGTTGAGGAGGGAAGCCATGAATATCGATCGGAGAACGATTCTCGGAATCGGCGTCGCGATCGTGCTCTCGGGATCCGCCTCGGGGGCACGGGCGTTGACGAGCCTGAGCGTCAACGGCTGCCTATCGGGCAAGATCAAAGCAGTGGGCAAGGCCATGGATGGCTACTTGGCGTGCTACGGCAAGAGCGCATCCAAGGGCGTAGCTGCAGACCCGGTATGCCTAGCCAAGGCGAGCGCCAGGATCTCGGGGCCATTCAACAAGCTCGAGGCCGGGTCGGTGCCGCCTTGTCTCACCGATAGCGATGACGCCGCTCGCGACGGCGATACCTTCGCCTATGCGGCAGTCATCGACAGCATCATTGGCCACGCACCGAAGAAGTGCGACGCCGCCAAGCACAAGTGCGTCGCCAAGTACATCGCCGGCGTCACCGGCTGCTACGCCAAGGCGGCGCGCAAGGGCGGGGCGATCGATACGGCGTGCGTCGACAAGCTTGCGAACAAGCTCGCCGACGGGAACAAGGGGTGCCTCGACAAGGCGGCGCGGGCGTCGGACTGCACCAATGGCGGAAGCCAGGCGACAGTGCTGCGGCCTTTCGCCGACGAGTACCTAGAAGAGCAGGGGTGCGCGCTCGATCCCTCCAACGCCGAGTGCGTGTACCCGACTCCGACCCCGACAGCGACGTCGCTCATGACATCGACACCGACGCCGACGCCGACCGGGGTCGTGACGCCGGGTCCGACAGCGACCGCGGGCGGCACCTGCCACAACGGCCAGAACGATCCCGGCGAGGCGTGCGACGAGTCGGCGCCGGCCGCCGGTTGGGGGATGTGCGGAGCCGACTTCACCTGCGTCGACTGCAACTGCGCCTGTCCGAGCAAGGTGACGTTCCAGCCCGATCCCGATGCCCCGGAGACGCTGCTCGACGTCGGCTGGACCGGCATCTCGCACCGCTCCCCGGTCATCAGTAGCGGGATGGCGACCATGACGGTGAGCGGCTGCGAGCACTCGGCTCGTCCCTGCGGCATCTGCAGCGTGAGCGGCCCGATCGAAAACCTGCACGCGGGGGCCGGCGAGCTCGCGAGTCGTCGCTGCGTGAGCGACACATCGAAGCGGTGCACCAGCGACGCCGCCTGCGGCGGCGGCGCCGGCGACTGCCAGTACTTCTTCGGCGCGCCGCTGCCGCTCGCGGCCGGCGGCGTCACGACCTGCGTCGTGAATCAGTTCGACGGAGCGGTGAGCGGGACGGCGAACATCGAGAGCGGCGAGGCCGAGACGGTCGCGAAGCTCAAGTCGCGCGTCTACAACGGCATCCTGCTCGACAACCCGTGTCCGCGCTGCGTCGGCGACGGGGCCGTCAACGACGGCGTCAAGGGCGGCACCTGCGACGGCGGCGTGCGCGATGGCCTCGCCTGCGACGCCAACGGCGACGTGCCGGGGCGCCCCGACTACGGCGCGACGAGCCTCGACTGTCCGCCGCTCCCGGGGGCGATCATCGCGACGCTGCCGATCGATCTCAGCAACAAGACCGGCGCGGTGACCAAGACGCTGACGGCGAGCAGCCCGAATTGCAGCGGCCAGCCTCCCAACAAGTGCCTGTGCGACACCTGCAACAACCTGGCGGCGACGCCGTGCAGCACCAACGCCGACTGCGTGGCGGTAGGCGCCACGGTGTGCGGCGGCAAGCGCTGCCTCTCGGGCGCCAACAACGGTGCGCCCTGCAGCACCAATAGCCAGTGTCCGGGTGGTGCGTGCAGCCGTCCCGGCGAGCCGACCAAGCCCGCCTCGTGCCTCGACAACACGAGCACCATCGACACGCTGGATTGCATCGACAGCGACGGCGACGGCGAAGGCGAGTGCGTGGGAGGACCCTCGGACCGGAACTGCACCCTGGCGTCGGGCCACGCCCAGCGCGGCTGTATCACCGATGCCGACTGCGGCGGCGCGCCCGCCAGTTGCGGAGTGGCGAACCGCATGTGCTTCCTCACCGGCGGCGGCACCTTCGTCGCCAACGCCCTCGGCGGCACCGATACGCTCACGGCAGTCGGCGCGCCGGACACGCCGGTGCAGGACGTATCGCACCCGACCCTGGCGTCGGTCTTCTGCGTCGGGCCGACCGGAGCCGCGGCCATCAACAACGTGGCAGGCCTCCCCGGTCCGGGGCGGACGACGCTTAAGGGCACTGCCGTCGGTCATCCGTAGAGAAAGCTCCGGAGGGTGGATCGCGATCGGTCCACCCTCCGCACAGTCCCTTGGCGGCGCACGTGCCGGTTGCTCAGTGGTGTTGACCGGTACACACGCTGCCACATGATGGCGGACGACCGAGGGCACTCCATCACGTACGCGCCGGCCGCAGCGGCGCTAGAGCTGCGGCGGTCGCTAAGCGCGGAGCGATCCGGCCGACCCGGCACTGCTCGCAGCGGTCACGATGGCAGTAGGCGGCAGCGCGACACGGAACGTGTCGTGGTCGGCGCTGTGCGAAGCTGATCAGCGTCGCGGAGATTTGCGAAAAAAACACGCTGCCGACGATGATCGTTCGTAGACGCTCGGGCCGGCCTTCTTCAAGCTCGGCTCATGAGCGAGAGACGTTGGTTCGGGAGCAAGGGAGTGTGGGTGCTCGGCGTGGCCTTGGCGTGGCCGACGCATGCCGGGGCCGTGAGCTCGTCGCCGTGCCTCGCCGGCAAGCTCGGCGACGTCGGCCGCACCGTCGCCCAGGAGCTCGCGTGTTGGACTCGTGACGCCGCCAAGTCGAATGCGGAGGTGCGCGCCGGATGCCTCGCGAAAGCCGAAGCGCGCTTCACCGGCGGAGCGGATGCGAGCCGGGGGCGCTTCGCGAAGCGCGAGCGGCGAGCGTCGTGTCCGACCACCGGCGATCAGGCGGAAGTGGCCGGCGACATCGCGGCTTTCGTCACCGAAGCGGCCGCCGAGGTCGGTGCTTCTACGCGCCCGAGCCGCTGCGACGCCGGCAAGCTCGCCTGCATCGGTCGCTACGCGGGCGGAGCTTTCGCGTGTCTCGCGCGTGCCGCCAAGAACGGCGGCGCGATAGATCCGGCGTGCGTCGCCAGGGGCCGCGACCGGCTCCTCGACGCGTCGACGAGCTGCGTCGCCAAGGCAGCGGCGCACGCGGATTGCAGCGGCGGCGGTGGCCCGGAAGTGCTGGCGGATCTCGTCGATGCCTTTGCGGCGGCGACACTCTGCGCGCTCGATCCCGACGCGGCCAACGACTGCGGCGCGCTGCCGACGCCGCTACCGACGCCGACCCGCACCGCTACTCCGGTGCCCTCACGCACGCCGACCCCGGCGCCGACCGGCGGCGCCGACGCTGCGCAGCTCTGCGTCGACACCATCAACCAGTATCGGGCTACGATCGGCATGGGGCCGCTGCAGCGCTGGACCGATAAGGAGGACTGCGCCGGGGATCAGGGTCTAGCCGACAGCAAGAAGGGCCAGCCGCACAGCGCTTTCGGCCAGTGCGGGGAATGGGCGCAGAACGAGTGTCCGAACTGGCCGAGCCCGCCCGCGGGCATGATCGAGAACTGCCTGGCCATGATGTGGGCCGAAGGCCCGGGCGAGCCGTACTCGGCGCACGGCCACTACATCAACATGACCAATCCGAACTACACCAAGGTCGCTTGCGGCTTCGCCGTCCTCGGCAACGGTCGTCTCTGGGCGGTGCAGGACTTCCGCTGACCCGCTGCCGTCGTCGCCGCTCGGAGCCGGAGGCCGCCGCGTACGGCTCTCGAGGGCAGCGCGTTTACAGGCTCGGACGACCCGGCTAGGGTGCGCTTCCCGCGTCCGCTCCGACGCGCGCGGAGAGAGGCTGCCGGTGACGAAAGATCGGAACGAGCTCGACTACGTGCCCGAGTATCTAGCGGAGAGTGCCAAGGAACGCTTGCGGGCACTCACTTCGGAGTCGCCGTCCGAGCCGGCGCCGCTCGTCGTCGACGAATACTTGATCCGCCACTGGTGCGAGACGCTCGAAGACGGCAATCTCCTCCACCTCGATCGCGACTACGCGCGCTCGCGCGGCTTCGATGACCTGGTAGCGCCGCTGGGCTCGGTCATGACCACCTTCGCACTGCCGTTCCGGTGGCCGTGGCCGCCCGCCGATCGCGAGCCGGCGCGCCACATCCATTACGACGTCAAGGAGATCCTCGATCTACCGGTCGGCATCATCCAGACCATCGAGGTCGAGGCCGGCGTGCCGCTCCAGGTCGGGGATCGGGTGAGCGTGAGCCAGCGCCTGGTCTCGGTCTCGCCGTGGAAGAAGACCCGGCTCGGCGAAGGGCACTTCTGGACCATGGACCGCCTCTACCGCAACCAGAACGCCGAGCTGGTGATCCGCGAGCGGATGACGGCGTTCGGTTACGGGCGCGACGCCGCCCGACCGGCGGCGACCGGCACCGGTGCGGGCGGCGGCTGGAGCCCCGCGGTCGAGGACGTCATCCAGGGCGAGCGCACGGGCTATCGGCCCGCGGCGGCGCGCGTCCTCTGCTACGAGGACGTGAGCGAGGGCGACGAGCTGCCACAGCTCACGATGCCGATCACGTTCACGCGCTGCGTGTATCTGGCGTCGGCGACGCGCGACTTCTCGCCGCAGCACTCGAACCGCGACTACGCCCGCGAACGCTCGAAGGCCAAGGACGTCTTCGTCAACACGCCGTTCAACCTCGGGATGATCAGCCGCTTCGTGACCGACTGGACGGGGCCTACCGGGGTAGTGCGCCGCATCCGGATGGCGATGCGCGGCAACGTGTGCGCGGGTGACGACATGATCCTGACGGGACGAGTGGTGAAGAAGTATCTGGTCGACGGCGAGCCGCGTGTCGACGTCGAGGTGACCATCGCCACCCAGGACGGGCCCGTGTGCCCCTGTGCGGCGACGGTGGCGCTGCCGTCACGGTACTGAGTCAGGCGGCCGCGCTCCCGGCGATGACGTGCTCAGCGTACAACCGCAGCGCGTCGACCTTCTTCTGCAGCGGCGTCGTGTCGGCTGCGTACATGTTGCGGAAGCCGACGATCACGTCGGTGACTCCGAGGTCGGCGAGGCGCCGGACGCCGTCGACGGTGAAGCCGTCGAAGGAGATGGCGTGGATCTCGAAGGGCTCGCGCTCGCGTCCGTATTCGCGGCGGAGCGCGTAGAGGCGACGCAGGTACCCTTCGAGCTGCGCCTGGTCGCCGCCGGCGTGCATCCAGCCGTCGTTGCGCGCCGCGCGCTTCAAGGCGGCTTCGGAGTGGCCGCCGATCAGGATCTTGATCGGCTCGGTCGGCGCCGGACAGATCTTGATGCTCGGGACGTCGTAGTGCTTCCCGTGGTGTTCGAAGTAACCGCCCCGGGTGAGCCCGCGGATGATCTGGATCATCTCGTTCAAGCGCGCGCCGCGCGTCTTCCAGTCGGTTCCGGTGACGAGGAAATCCTCCGGCCAGGGGCTCGTGCCGACGCCGAGGACCAAGCGGTTGCCGCTCATGACGGCGAGGCTCGCGGCCTGCTTGGCGACGAGCACGGGGTCGCGAATCGGGAGCTTCAGCACGAAGGTCGTGAAACGAAGCTTGCTCGTGACCGCAGCCAGTGCCGACATCAGCACGAAGGGCTCGATGAAGGGCTTGTCCTCGAGGAACTCGCGGCCGCCGTCGGGAGTGTAGGGATAGACGCTGTCGGAGCGCTGCGGATAGCAGATGCTGTCGGCGATCGTGAACGACGTGTAGCCGGCGTCTTCCGCGGCGCGCGCGAGGGGTAGATAGTGCGCGGGAGCGCACATCGCCTCCGCGTACGAGAAGCGCATCAGATCGTGAGCCCGCCGTCGAAGGGCACGATGGCGCCCGACATGTAGCGACCCTCGTCGGAGGCGATGAAGGCGACGAGCGCGGCGACCTCTTCGGGTTTGCTCCGCCCGAGCGGGGTCATGAGGCGGCGGAGATGCTCGGGATCGCCGCCCGGGGGCAGCTCGAAGGCGCGCTGGAGCGGCGTCTTGATACCGCCCGGCGCGACGCAGTTGACGCGCACGCCCCGATCCAGGAATTCGGCCGCGAGGGCCCTGGTGAGCTGGATCACGCCGCCCTTGGAAGCGCAGTAGGCGGCGCCGTAGGGCACGCCCTGGAGCCCCGCGTTCGAGGCGATGGTGGTGATCGAGCCGCCGCCGTCGAGGAGGTGGGGGAGCGCCGCCCGGGCAACGAGGAAGGTGCCGGTGAGGTTGACGGCGATGATGCGCGACCAGTCGGCAAAAGGCATGTCGACGGTATGGGCGAACTTGCCGATGCCGGCGCAGGTAACGACGACCGACGGACGCCCGAGATCGTGCGCGGCGCTCTCGATCGCGGCCTGCACCGCAGCGGGATCGCTGACGTCGGTCGGATAGGCGCGCGCTCCCCCTCCCGCGTCACGCGCCGTCTCCTGCACGGGGCCGGCGGCGAGGTCGAGGCAGGCGACTTTGCCGCCCTCGGCGGCGATGCGGGCGGCGACGGCACGTCCCAATCCGGATCCGGCTCCGGTGACGATGGCCGTGCGTCCGGCGAAGCGTAGGGAGGTAGCCATAGGTCGGCGGAGCTTAGCCCTCGGCACCTCGGCGCACAAGGAAGTGCAGACTCGTGCAATTGCTGCGACACTGTGCCCGGGCGACTTGCGGAGGTTTCGACATCCTCGTAGACCTCGCCGCCGACGGAGGAGCCGCGATGACCGACCTGGAAGAGATCGAGGCGATCAAACGCCTCAAGTATCGGTACATCCGCGCCCTCGACTGCAAGGAGTGGGCGGACCTCGGCGCCTGCCTGGCGACGGACTGTCGCACTGCCTACGGCGACGGGCGGTTCAGCTTCGAGGGACGCGCTGCGATCCTGGCTTTCCTGCAGGAGTCGCTCGGTGCCGCGACCCGCATCTCGAGTCACCGCGTCCATCATCCCGAGATCGAGCTCACGGGTCCGACTACCGCAACCGGCGTCTGGGCGCTGGACGACGTCGTCATCGATGCCGCGGCGAAGCTCACCATCCGCGGTGCGGCCTACTACCGCGACGAGTACGTGAAGATCGGCGGCGAGTGGAAGATCGCCGAGACCGGCTACCGCCGGATCTACGAGGAGATGGAGTCGCGCACCGACACCCCGAGCCTGGCGCTCACCAGGAACGCTTTCGCCGGCGCCGGAGTCGCGCCATAGGAGCCCGTATGTCCGCAGAGCATCCCGCCCGCGTCGCGGCGCACAAGTCGCGCGCTGCCGTCACGGCCAAGCGCAAGGAAGACTGGCTCGCGCTCTTCGCGCCCGATGCCGTGATCGAAGATCCGATCGGCAAGTCCCCGATCGATCCCGGCGGTGCGGGACACCGTGGCACGGTCGCGATCTCGGCCTTCTGGGACAAGCAAATCGCACCGTCGACGATCACGTTCCAGGTGCACGACTCCTGGGCCTGCGGCGACGAGTGCGCGAACGTGATGACCCTCAGCATCACCATGCCGAACGGTATGCGGGCGCGCTGCGAGGGCGTCTTTACGTACAAGGTGAACGAGGCCGGAAAGCTCGTGTCCCTGCGCGGCCACTGGGAGTTCGATCGGATGATGGCGACTATCGGGCCGGCCTGAAGCCGGGCGCCGTCGTCGCCGCAGCGTCGTCGCTGCCCGCTCGACGGCGCCTCAGCTCGCGGCGGGCTGCGCCGGCTTCCCGGCGCCCTTTGCGGCCCACGACTTGCGGAGCGCGCGCATCTCCCGGCGCTTGGCGATCTTCTGCCGGCGCTGCTTGTTGAAGCGCCCCTTGTCTCCCGTCACTCGTCCCATGGTGGCGTTCCTTTCGCCGCGCCCGCGGCGCGGAAGGCAAGGGCATCTCACACTCGAGGCCGTGGCGCCAGCGGCGGTTGCCGTTCCCCCCGCCGCCCGCGCCGGCGGGCGACGCGGCCGGCTGCCGCAGCGACGGCCGCGGCAACGAGGAACCCGCCGGCAGGGACCAGGAGTGCGGCGTGCAGGTTACCGGTAGCGTCGGAGATCGAGCCGACCACGAAAGGCCCGAGGGCGCTCCCGAGCCCGCCGAGGAAGAACACGTTCAGGGCCGCCGCGATTCCGAGGTGCTGCTGCGGAACCAGACGCACGAGGAGCGCCTGCAGCGCCGGGAAGAAGGAATAGATGGAGATCGAAGCGGCGAGCCCGATGGGGACGAAGAGCCAAGGCGTCGCCACGCCTATGGTCGCGACGATCAAAGGCGCGGCGAGAAGGCCGCTCGCGATCGCGACGTCGGCCTCGCCGGCGAAGCGTGCGCGCCCGCGGTGGTCCGCGAGCATGCCGCCGGCCAGGCTGCCGACGATCCCGCCCGCGAGCGCGGCGGCCCCGAAGAGGAGACCGGCTTCGGTTACGCCGAGGCCGTGGTCGCGCACGAAGAAGGAGGGAACCCAGGCGGCGTAACCGATCCCCGACGCGATCGCGATCATGCCGGCGAGCCAGAGAACGGCGAGGCGGGCGTCGGCGAGGAGGGTGCGGGCGGCGGCGAGCGGAGGGTCGCGCGTCGTCCCGTCCCTGCGTCTTCGGGTCTCCGGCAACGCCAGCACCAGCGGCAAGAGGAGGAGGCCGCTGCCTCCATAGATGAAGAACACCGAGCGCCAGCCGAGGGCGTCGGCGAGACGGCCGCCGAGGCCGATGCCGAGACCGGCGCCGATCGCCGCCGCCATGCCGAAGGTCCCGAGTGCCCGGCCACGACGCTCGGGCGGGAAGCGCTCGCCGATCAGCGACACCGCGCAGGGAAATAGGCTCGCTTCGCCGATGCCGGTGAAGAAGCGAGCCCAGAAGAGGGTCGAGAAGTCGGTCGCAAGCCCGCCTGCGGCGGTCGCGAGGCTCCAGGTGGCGAGGCCGAAGGCGATGACGCGCACCCGCAACCAGCGGTCGGCCGCGAAGCCGAAGAAGAAGCCGGTGAGCGCGTAGATCAACGAGAAGGCGAGTCCGCCGACGATTCCGAGCTCGGTGTCGCTGAGGTGGAGCTCGGCGCGGATGCCCGGGAAGAGGATCGGTACGACCTGGCGGTCGGCCCAGTTCACGGTGCCGGTCAACGTGAGGACGGCGAGCAGCCGGGCCTCGCCGTGACCCCGTCTGCTCACGCGCCGCTCGGCCGTGAGACCCGTACCAGGCGCACGAGGTGCGGGGAGGCGTCGAGGATCTCGAGACGCGTCCCGTCGCCGGCCGTGAGCTGGGTGCCCCGCTGCGGAATCCCGCCGGCCAGGGCGAGGCAGTATCCGGCGACGGTGGAATAGTCTTCGTCCTCGGGAAGGTCGGTGCCGAGCGCGCGATTGAGCTCGCGGATCGGCGCCCAGCCGCGGGCGACGCCGCGGCCGTCGCTCTCGATACGGACGAACTCCTCGGCCTCCTCGTCTTCGTTGGTCGAGAGCACCCCCAGCACCTCTTCGATGAGATCGCGGAGGGTGAGCAGCCCGGAGAGCCCGCCGTGCTCGTCGACGACGAAGGCGATCGCCGTCCGCCGTTTGCGCATCTCCTCGAGGACCTGGGTGGCGCGCGTGCTCTCGGGGACGAAGAGCGGCGGCCGGATGAGGTCTTCGAGCACCACGAGTCGTCCCTCCCAGGCGAGCGCAAGCACGTCCTTGGCGGACACGTAGCCGACGATGTTGTCGAGCGTACCTTCGTATACCGGCATGCGCGAATGGCCGTTCTCGAGCAGGATCGCTTTCACCTCTTCGAAGGTGGCATGGCGCGGAATCGCGTCGATGCGGTTGCGCGGCAGCATTATCTCGCCGGCGGTGAGCAGCCCGAAGTCGAGTGCGCGCGAAGCGATCTCGCTCGTCTCTTCGTCGAGAGCTCCGGTCTTGCCCGCTTGTTCGACGAGCTCCTGGAGCTCCTCTGGCGACAGCCGCGCCTCGGAGAAGGTCGTACTGTCGCCGAACGGCCGGAGCACGAAGTTCGATATCGCCGTGAGCACCCGCACGGCGGGGCCGGTGAACCAGGCGATCGTCCACAGCGCCGGGCCGATCGACAGGGCGTAGCGTTCGGCGTGGCGGAGCGCCAGCGACTTGGGAACGAGCTCGCCGAGAACGATCGAGAGACAGGAGATCATGACGACTACGAGAACGAGCGCGGCCACCCCCGCCGTGCGGTGCGGGATGCCGAGGGCGACGAGCCCCGCGGCCAGCGTCCCTGCCGTGGTCGCACCGCCCAGAGCCGCCGCTGCCGCGCCGACGACGGTGATGCCGATCTGCACGGTCGCCAGGAAGCGCTCGGGCTCGCTGCGCAGCTGGTGGACGGAGCGCGCGCGCCGCGAGCCGGCGTCGACGAGTTGTTGGAGGCGGGTGTCGCGAATGGTGAGGACTGCGATCTCGGCGCCGGAGAAGACGCCGTTCACCACGACGAGGATGAGGATCGCGATCAGCTCGATCATCGACGACGGCGCACCCTAGCCCGCATTCGCCACCAGGTCCACGACACGGCAGTGAGCGCGTCCGGCGCGGTATCGGGCTCTATTTCACGGGATTACACGCGCGGCCTTCAAGGCGGCGATCTTCTCCCAATCGTAGCCGAGCTCGAGCAGCACCTCTTCGGTGTGCTGTCCGGGCTCGGGCGCCGGCCGCTCCGCCGACGGACGGTGGTCGCCGAAATCGACGGGGGTTGCGAGCATGCGGGCGCTGCCCTCGCCGGTCGGCACGTCGATGAAGGCGCCGCTCGCCGCGACTTGCGGGTCGCCGACCGCCTCCTCGATGGTCTGGACCGGGGCCCACCACATGCCCGCGGCGTCGAGGCGCGCGGTCCATTCGGCGAAGGTGGCGCCGGCGAAGATCGTGTCGAGCTCGGCGATGAGCTCGCGGAAATTCGGGGTGCGGACGTTGATGGTGGCGAAGCGCGGATCATCGAGCAGCTCCGGACGATCGATCGCGCGTACGAGATCCGGCCAATGGCGATCGGCTTGGAGCCCGAGGAGGAAGATCCAGCGTCCGTCGGCAGTGCGGTAGAAGGTGCAGAGCGGGTTCGGCATCGTCGTACGCTCGATCGGGATCGGCGGGATGCCGAGCCGCAACATCTGATTGGTGTCGGAGCCGACGATGTAGAGCCCCGTGCGCAGGAGCGAGGTCGTGACCAGGCCGCCGCGACCGTCGCGCTCGCGCGCGAAGAGCCGGGCGGCGATGCCCCCCGCCAGCGCCAATGCCGTCGCGTGATCGCCGAACGCGGTGCGCGGGAATGGCGGCTCACCGCTGGCCGGTGCCAGGATCGCGCCGACGCCGGCTCGCCCCCAGAAGGCGCCGGCATCGTACGCGGCGCGATCGCGGTCCTCGCCGGCCGTGCCGTAGCCGGTGGCGAGCGCGTAGACCAGGCGCGGGTGCGCCGACATGACGGTGGCCGCGTCGAGGCCGATGCGCTCGAGCGCGCCGAGCCGCAGGTTGGAGAGGAAGACGTCGGCGCCGGCGAGGAGGCGGCGGAGGACCTCCACCCCTTCCGCGGTGGCGAGGTCGAGCACCAGAGAGCGCTTGCCGCGGTTGTCGAGCTCGAACATCGGATTGATGGGCATGGGGATACCCGCGGAGGCGCTGTAGAAGGCGCGAAATGGATCTCCGGCCGGCGGGGCCTCGATCTTGACGACGTCGGCGCCCCAGTCGGCGAGGATACCGCTCGTCGCCGGGCCGGCGACCCAGGCGGCGAGCTCGACGATCTTCACTCCTGCCATCGGACCGGGCATCGTTCCTTCCTCCTTGTGGTTCAAGCGCCCCGGCGCGACGACGACGTGAGGCCGAGGATCGTCGCAACCTGTGCGTAGCGTTCGCGGGTTAGTGGGACGTAGGTGCATGCTGCGTCGTCGCGCAAGAACAGCGGGTCATCGACGCGCGCGGGATCGTAGCCCTGTGCTTGCAGGTCGACCTTGCGGAGCTTGAAGGTCGTCGTCGTGTCGGCGGCGGCGACGAGACGGATGAACAGCGGCAGAGCATAGCTCGGCAGGCGTTCGGCCGTGAAGGCATGGAAGCGGGGCCCGTCGAACGCCACTCCGGGGCGGAGGACGAGCGCCGCCATGCCGGCACGACCCTCGGCGCCGGGCACGGCGACCCCGTACACGTTGGCGATGGCGATATCCGCGAAGGAGCCGAGCGCCTCCGCGACCTCCTGGGTCGAGACGTTCTCGCTCTTCCAACGAAACGTGTCGCCGATGCGGTCGACGAACGTGAAGTAGCCGTCGGCGTCGTGCACGAGGAGATCGCCCGAGCGGTACCAGCGGTCGCCCGGGCGGAAGACGTCGCGCAGGATCTTCCGATCGCTGGCGCTCTTTGACGTGTAGCCCTCGAATCGCCCCGCGCCCGAGTCGGGGAGGTCGAGGATCATGCCGACGAGCTCTCCGACCTCGCCCGGCGCACACTCGATGCAGCGGCCTTCGGGTGTGCGCGGATGGACGTCGGTGGCGACGTCGTAGCGGATGAGGCGGGCGTTGTGGCGCTCCTTGAAAGGGATCCGGCCGCAGGAGCCGACCTTGCCGTCGAGGTTGATGAGGCTCGTGTTGGCCTCGGTCGAGCTCCAGCCCTCGAGGATGCGCGCGATCCCGAAGCGCTCCTGGAAAGCACTCCAGATGTCGCCGCCGAGGCCGGCGCCCATCATCGTCCGGACACTATGGTCGCGATCGGCCGGAGATGGGGGAGCGTTCAGGAGGTAGCGGCAGAGCTCGCCTACGTACTGGCAGGCGGTGACGCCGTCGCGGCGCGCCTCCTCCCAGAAGCGCGAAGCGCTGAAGCGGCGGCGCAGCGCCACCGCCGCTCCCTGGGAAAGTGCGCACGAGATCACGACCATGCCGCCGGCGCCGTGGTAGAGCGGGAGTACGCAGGCGATCACGTCGTCCGGTCCGTACTCGGCGATAGCCGACATGCCGTCGCCGACGCCGAGCCACCGCATGTGCGAGAGGCGCGCCGCCTTCGGGAGTCCGGTGGTGCCGGAGGTGAAGACGTGGAAGAGATCGTCGCCGCCTCGGAGATCGGCGCGGACCGCGGAGTCGACGTCGTCTGACGGCAACGCGGCGGCGCGCCCATCGAGATCGACGACCTCGGGGATGGCGGGCGGCGCCTGCGGCGCGGGCTCGGTCCAGGGATCGTTCACCAGGTACATCCGCAGGTCGAGGGCGGCGATTCCCTCATCTACGCCGGCCACGGCATCGAGGAGCTCGCGTCCGACGATGAGTCCCTGCGCTCCGGTGGTCGCCAGCGCCTGGCGGAGCACGGCGCCCCGGATCCGGGTGTTGACGAGGGCCACGGTGACGCCGAGTTTGGCTCCGGCCAGCCACGAAGCGACGTACTCCGGGCGGTTCTCCATGAGGAGTGCCAGGGGGCGGCCGCGAGTGATGCCGGCGGCCTGCAGGGCGCGGGCGTAGCGGTTCGCGGCCGCGTTCAGGGCCTCGTACGAGAGGGTCGTGCCCTCGTAGAGCACGAAGGGGCGGCCGGGGTGGGCGCGGGCCTTCTCCTCGAAACGATCGGCGACGGTGTAGCGCTGCGACGGCGTGTGGCGCAGCGTCGCCGCGGCGAGTCGATCGAGCTTCGCCTGCGTCACCTCGCGGGGTACGGGAGCGGCCATGCGGACTTGTAGCAGTCGCGGCGCCGATGCACAGGAGGCGCAGCCTCGCCGGGCCGGCGCGGCGCCGCCGCTCAGCGGCCCTCGAAGGCCGGCTTGCGCTTCTCGATGAAGGACTTCGTCCCTTCGGCGGCGTCGGCGGTATTGGCGGTGATGGTGCCGGCGACGGCCTCGTAGTCGAGGATCTCCTCGAGCGTGGCGCCGTTCGCGGCCTTGTAAACGCAGCGGCGCGCCAGGTCGACGGCGACGCTGGGACCCCGGGCGAGCGTTTTCGCGTACTCCATGGCGGCGGCGAGCGCCTGGCCGTCAGCGGCGGCGAGCTCGTCGATCAGGCCGTGGTCGCGACACTGACGGGCGTCGAGGATGCAGCCGGTCTCGACCATCATGAGGGCGGTCGAGAGGCTAGTGATGCGGGGTAGGAGCCAGGTCACGCCGCAATCGGGACTGAAGCCTAGGCGCACCATGGCGGCCGACATGCGCGTGCTCGGATCGGCGAAGCGCCGGTCGCAGGCGAGCGCGAATGCCAGGCCGGCACCCATGGCCGGACCGTTGACGGCGGCGATGATCGGCTTCTCGAGATCGAAGATCATCGTCTTCACGAGCTCGGCGAAAGGGCCGGCGGGAGTCTTCTTCTGGTAGCGCTCGAGGGGCTTCTCCGAGAGTCCGGGGATGCCGCGGTCGCCGCCTCCGGAGAGCCACTCGGCGTCGCCGCCGGCGCAGAAACCGCGTCCGGCCCCGGTCAGTACGACGGTGCGCACGTCGTCGCGGAAGCGGAGGTCGCGGAAGAGCGCCACCAGCTCGGCGGCCATCGGCCAGTTGACGGCGTTCAGGCGCTCGGGGCGATTGAGGGTGACGACGCCGACGCCCTGGTCGACGGCGAAGAGAACGGGTTGCTCGGCCATGCGGGTCTCCTCGGAATCTATCGATGAAGGGTCATGACGATGTCGCGGACGCGGTCGTCGTCGGCGGCGAGATCTCGCGGTAGGTCCAGGAGCACCGTCGAGAAGACGCCTTCGCAGCGCGCGCGGACCGCCGAAGCCAAGCGATCGTGGGTGGCGATCACCGCCCACTCGGCGAGCATGTTGTCGTCGATGAGCTTCGGCAGCTCCTGCCACTTGCTCTCGCGCGAGAGCCGGTGGAGCTCGGCGCCGATCTCTTCCCAGCCGTGGTGAGCGAGGACCGCATGGTAGGTGCGCGTCGAGGCGTAGAAGGCGATCTGCTGCTTGAGCGTCTTCTTCGCTCTCTCGACGTCGGCTTCGGTCTTGCCGGTCGCGAGGAAGGGGGCGCCGATCACGTTCACGGCGTCGGTCGTCCGGCCGGCCTTGGCGGCTCCGGCGGCGACCGCCGGCAACACCACTGCCTTGGTGTAGGCGAAGGTCGCGATCGGATGCAGGCGGAGGCCGTCGCCGAGCTCGCCGCCGAGCTTCGCCATGTAGGTGTTGACCGCGGCGATGGTGATCGGCGGCCGCGGGTGGTCGATCGGCCCGGGGTTGAAGAACGGGGGCAGCAGGCTGAAGCGGTAGTAGCGGCCCTCGAGCGGCGTGACCTCGCCGGTGGTGAAGCCGTCGAACATCGCCCGCAGGCACTGGATGTACTCCCGCAGCCGCGGACCAGGTCCGTCAGTCCACGGCGCCGCGTAACGCAGCTCGTTGTGGCCCTTCACCTGGGTGCCGAGGCCGAGGTTGAAGCGGCCGCCGGAGAGCTGCTGGAGGTCCCAGGCGAGCTGGGCGGTCACCATCGGGCTGCGCGGGAAGGCTATGGCGACGTTGGTGCCGAGGCTGATGCGCGTCGTGTGCTCGGCGGCGATCGCCAGCGGCAGGAACGGGTCGTGGCCGGCTTCCGGGGCGCAGATGCCGTCGAAGCCGAGCGCTTCGCTGCGGCGCGCCGCCGCGGCGAGGTCGGCGATCGTCGGTTTCGCCTGGCCCTTGCCGGCGTACTGCGCCGCCTCCGGATTCAGGAGCCCGGTTTCGACTTTGAGCGCCAAGGAGCCTAGGTGCCGATGTTGTCGCAGGCGACGATGTAGCCGAACGTCATCGCCGGCCCCAGAGTGCCGCCCGCGCCGGGATAGGTGCGGCCCATTGCCGACGCCGAGCAGTTGCCGATCGCGAAGAGTCCCGGGATGACCGTGCCGTCGGCGCGCAGTACGTGCGCTCCGGCATCGACGGTGAGTCCGCCCTTGGTGCCGAGATCGCCGGCGTAGACGACGAGGCCGTAGTAAGGCGGAGCTTGGAGCGGCGCCAGGCACGGGTTCGGCTGCACCTTCTCGTCGCCGTAATAACGATCGAAGCGGCTTTCACCGCGGTGGAAGTCGAGATCCTTGCCGTTGCGCGCGAACTCGTTCATGCGCGCTACCGACGCCTTCAGCCCGGCCGCGTCGATGCCGAGCTCGGCGGCGAGTTGGTCGAGGGTGGCGGCCTTCTTCAGGTAGCGCGCCTCCTTCAACCGCCGCGGCAGCGCCCAGTCGGGCTGCTGCGAGCCGGGGAAGAAGGGACCGCAGGGGTACTTCTTGCGATAGGTGGCGTCGAAGATCATGTACGCCGGCACGCACGGCGATTGCGGCGAGTGCTTGGCGTACATCGCCTTGCAGATGTCGTTGTACGGTGAGGCTTCGTTCACGAAGCGCTCGCCGCGCTTGTTGACGAAGATGCTTCCGGGGAGTCCCTTCTCGATCACGAGCATGCGGGCGCGGTCTTCGCCGGGCACCACCGTCGTCGGGCCCCACCAGGCGTCGTCCATGAGGTCGATGCCGGCGCCGAGCGCGAGCCCCATGCGGATGGCGTCGCCGGTGTTGCCGGGATTGGCGGTGGTCCAAGCGGCCTCGGTCGGGTTCGGCAGATATTGCTTGCGCATGGCGTCGCTGCTCTCGAAGCCGCCCGCAGCCAGCACCACCCCTCTCTCGGCGCGGATGCGCAGGGTGCGCCCCCGCTGCTCGGCGACGACCCCGACGACGCGCTCGTTCTCGACCACCAGCTCGCGGGCGGCGGTCTCGAGCCAGAGCGGTATCTGCCGGTCGAGCATCGACCGGCGCAGCATCGCGACGAGCGCGTTCCCGAGCGACAGGCAGCGGTCGCGCTTGCTCTTCAGACGCTGGCCGACGTCGAGCCAGTAGCGCCCCATGATCTTGGCCGTCAGGCCGATCCATCCCGGATGTCGCGCCAGCAGGTGGTGCGCTTCGGTCGCGGTCATCGACATGCGCCCGGCGACGAGCTCCTGCAGAGCCGGCTCGCGCAAGCGCGCAAAGTCGTCTCCGAGCTCGCGAGCGTCGAAGTGGTCGGGCTCGACCGAGCGTCCGCCCGGTTTTCCCCCCGGCGCCTCGGGGTAGTAGTCGGTGTACGTCAACATCGACTGCATGCGCAGCCGGCCGCGCTCGCTGAGATACCGCAGCATCTTCGGCGCCGTCTCCACGTAGCGGACGAGCTTCTCTCGCGGTACGGCGCCACTGGTTATGTGCTCGAGGTAGGCAAGGGCCTCCGCCGGCGTGTCGTCGACTCCGGCCGCCGCCATCAGGTGGTTGTTCGGGATCCACAGCGAGCCGCCCGACATCGCCGAGGCGCCTCCGTAGAGAGGCGTCTTCTCGATGAGGAGGGCCTTGCCGCCGCGGTCGTGGGCACAGATGGCGGTGGTCATGGCGCCGGCGCCGGAGCCGACGACCAGGAGGTCGACGGCGTGATCCCAGGAGGTGCCGCCGGCGCGCGCAGCATTGCGAAGGTCGGTGCTCACGGAGAGCGCCTCCATGCCAAGTTTTGATTTCACGTACAAGCCGCGTCATGGTGCGCCGCCATGGGCGCACTCGCGGGCCGCCGCGTTCTCGAGCTCGCCGACGCGACCGGCGCGTATTGCGGAAAACTCCTGGCCGATCTCGGCGCCGAGGTGATCCGCATCGAGCCCCCGGGCGGAGATCCGACCCGGCGCCTGCCGCCGCTGCGCGCCGACGGCGCCGCGGATCTGGCGAGCTGGTTCTTCGTCGCCATGAACGGGAACAAGCGCAGCGTCGTCCTCGATCTGACGCACGCCGGCGACTGTGCCCGCTTCGCCGCGCTCGCCGCCGACGCCGACGCGATCATCGAGACCCGGCGCCCCGGCGCGCTCGAAGCGCTCGGGCTCGGGTTCGAGGCGCTGCGGGCACGCCACCCGCGCCTGGTAATGACCTCGATCACGCCGTTCGGCCGGACGGGACCGTGGCGCGACGCGCCGGGAAGCGATCTCGTCGCCAGCGCCCTCGGCGGGGCGCTCCACGTGACCGGAGAGGCCGACGACCCGCCCGTGCGGCTCGCCGGGCGCCAGGCGGGGATCACGGCGTCGCTCGCGGCGGCGGCAGGGACGTTGGTCGCGCTCCGGCAGGCAGAGCGGACCGGGCGCGGGCAGCGCGTCGACGTCTCGCTGCTCGAGGCGGTGGTCTCCGCCACCCACATCTGCGGGGTCGGCAAATGGCAGGACGACGGCATCGTGCCGCGGCGGAACGGTACGGGCCTCTTCGCTTCGGTGCCGTCGGGCGCATATCCCTGCCGCGACGGGCTCGTCTATCTCATGGTGAATCGACCGCGGCACTGGCAGGCGCTGGCGGAGTGGATCCACGAAGTAACCGGCGTCGAGAGCGTGCGTGATCCGCTCTTCGAGGGGTCGTCGGCGCGGCGGCTTCCGTACCGCGATCTCATCGACACCTACGTCGTCGAGCTGACGTCGCGGCTCACCGTCGATGAGGCCTATCACGAAGGGCAGCGGCGGCATCTCGCGTTTACTCCGGTGCGCTGCGTCGACGCCGTAGTGCGCGATCCGCACCTCGCCGCCCGCGGGTTCTTCACGCGCGTAGCGCAGCCAGACGGCACGACGGTGACGCTAGCCGGACCGCCGTATCGGCTCGCGGCCACCCCGTGGTCGATGGCACGGGGCGCTCCCCGGCTCGACGAAGGTGCGGCGCTGATCGCGTCGACGCCGGCGGCGGCCGTCGCTGCCGCCGCGGCTCCGCGGCCGGCGCCCGTGGCCGCCGCTGCCGGCTCCGCGGCCGCAGCCGGGGCGCTCGCCGGCATCCGCGTTCTCGAGCTCACGGTCGCCATGGCGGGGCCCTGGATCGGCCGCTTCATGGCTGCGTGTGGGGCCGAGGTGATCAGGATCGAATCGCGGCGACATCCCGACGTGGTGCGGCTCTACACGCCGCCGCACGCCCCGGACCGCGGCATGGACCCGACGGGCTCGCCGTGGTTCACGGATTGGAACGCCGGCAAGCGCTTCGTCGCCCTCGATCTGGAGCGCCCGGAGGCGGTCGCGATCGCACGCCGGATCGCGGCGTGCGCCGACGTCGTCATCGAGAACAACAGCCCCGGTGTCGCTGCCAAGCTCGGACTCGGCTGGGACGCGCTGCGCGCCCTGAAGCCCGATCTCGTGATGCTCGGCACCTCCGGCTACGGGGACCATGGGCCGCAGCGGAGCTACGTGACCTGGGGACCGAACATCGAAGCGCTCTCGGGGCTCGCGACCCTCTCGGGATTCCGCGAGCGGCCGTGTACGATCACGCAGTACGCCTACCCCGACGTGGTGAGCGCCCTCCATGGGCTGGTAGCGGTGCTCGCGGCGCTCGCGCATCGCGACCGCACCGGAGAGGGGCAGTACGTGAACGTGGCGCAGCTCGAGGCGACGATCGCGACGATCGGCGACCTGGCGGCTGAGGTCGCAACGAGCGGCCGGGTTCCGGCGCGGACGGGGAACCGGGCGCCGCACGCCGCACCGCACGGGTGCTACCGCTGTCGCGGCGATGATCGCTGGTGCGCGATCACGGTCGAGAGCGAGGACGAGTGGCGGCGCTTCTGCGCCGCGACAGGCCACGAGGAATGGGGCTCGGACCGGCGCTTTGCCGACGCTGCGGCGCGGGTAGCGAACGTCGAGGCCCTCGATGGGCTCGTCGACGCCTGGACGCGGACGCGTGATGCCGAGGAAGTGATGGCGACGCTGCGCGCAGCCGGCGTTGCCGCCGGCGTCGTCCGCAACGTTGCCGAGATCGCTGCCGACCCCCAGCTCGCGGCTCGCGGCTTCTTCGAGACCGTTCCGCACCTCACCCGGGGCGCAGTAGTCGCAACCGGGATTCCGCTCGGCCTTACCGAGCCGCCGGCACGCACCGGACCCAGCGGTCAGGGACGCGGCTGCGACCATGAATACGTGTTCGCGACCCTCCTCGGTATGAGTCCGCAGGAGATCGCCGAGGCGATCCTGCAGGGCGCCATCGAAGCGGCTGACTAGCCCTTGGCGTCTGCGGGCTTCGCTGCCGCCACACTCCCGAAATACTTGCATCGACCGTGCGGTCAGTGGCAGGAAAGGTGGCCGCTTCGGAGTGGCCACCCCCGGGGGTGTCTCGCAAGCGTGGGAAAGGAGTGGAGTCGATGGACGTCGGGAGAGCTGGCCTGCTACTCGCTGTCGCCTGCGTGCTTACGACCCCGGCCGCAGGGACGGCCGCGCCGTTCTCCGGCAGGCAGATCAGGTGCATCGACGCGATCGGGAAACTCGGTCTGGAGTACGTTCGCGTGACGATGAAGCGGGCGCAGCGCTGCCGCGAAGCTGTCCTCGCGGGAGGGAGCTGTGCCGCTCCCGATCCCGCGGTCAGGGCCAGACTCGACCGGCGCATGCAGAGGACGTTTGCCAGGGTCTGCACCCTTCCCGAGCCCGGGCTTGCCGGCCTCGGGTTCCCTGGTCCGTGTCCGGACCCGAACCCCGGAGACGGCTTCACGGCGAACGATCTCGCCGCCTGCATCCGCGATAGCCACGAGGCGATCGTCGAGCAGATGCTGGAGCTGCAGTTCGAGGACGGGCGGACCGGGCCGCTGCCGAAGGAAGCACTCGCTTGCCAACGCGAGGTCGCCAAGCAGAGCCTGGCATTCACGGGGTGCATGCTGAAGGCGGTCCAGAAGTGCCGCAACAAACGGTTGCAGGAAGCCTTGCCGAGCGTACCTCCGCATCTCTGCGCCTCCGACGATGTCAGGACCGCAGCGACGATCTCGCAATGCCGCGAGAAGCTCCATGACGGGATCGCCGCTGTGTGCAGCGACGCGACGATCGCGGGCCTCGCCGTGTGCACGCCGGACGCCGCGACCGTCGCTGCGGCTACATCCTGCCTCGCCGCCGCCTACGCGTCGCGCATCGACGGGGTGGCGATCGACGTGCCCCCCGACCTCATCGACTACGAGTACGCCGTGCGCGGCGGGCTTTGCGGCGACGGCAAGGTCAACAACCTCGCCGAGGAGTGCGACGGCGCCGACGATAGCGCCTGTCCGGGACGCTGCGGCTCGGCGCTGACGCCCGATGGCTACTTCGCGTGTCTCTGCACGGACAAGCCGCGCGTGCGTGTCGTCGAGCACGCTGCGGCCGACACCGACAATGGCTGGACGGGCATCAGTGCCGATCAGGGAGTCGCCGAGGGCGGCGGCTACCTCGGGGATCTGTACGATTGCGACGAACACGGACTTTGCAATCTCGGGCCGAGCTGTTCGCTGCCGCCCCACTCATCGTGCGCAGTCCCGCTGTCGGCGGCCTCCGGCACCACCGGCAACCAGATCTGCGAGATCCTCGGACAAGGGACGTGCCGCAAAGAGCGGACGGCTACCGGACCGCACTGCTTCCAGGACGTGCAGAAGAAGTGCGACCCCAACCTGGTTGCAGACCCGGTGTGCAACGCGCCCGGAGATTTCTGTGCGACGACGCTGGTCGGCCCGCCGAATCCGGTGGCGTCCGGCGGGGTGACCGTCTGCAACGTGACGGTGTGGAGCGAGGACGTAGTGGGGACCGTGAACCTCGCTACCGGCGAGTCCAGTGTGCGCGCGCCCCAGCGCTCGCGGACGTACAACCGTAGCGCCGGGTCGGCGAACAAGCCCTGCCCGGTCTGCGGCGGGTTCTGCGCCGTCAGCCGCGAGCGCTGCGAAGAGACTGCGGACTGCGGAGTGAACAAAGGTCCGTGCATAACCGCGCCGGTGTGCAGCGACGGCGCGAACGCCGGCAAGCCCTGCCGGACGACGCCGCCTTTCGCCGGCACGAGTGAGTTCTTCGGGACGACGAGCGTCGATTGTCTGCCGGCGCCGTCGGCGCAGATCACCTCCCCGGCCGGGCTCGACCTCTACGTGACGACGCGCAGCACCGGACCGTTGAGCATGGAACCGACGCTCCCGTGCACGGCGAGCGGGTTCAGCGGCAACGTCTGCCACGGCGGTACCAACGAGGGCCGCGCGTGCGCAGAGGCGGGCGATTGCCCGCAGGGGCGCTGCGGGCCGCAGTGCTTCTGCGCCGGTCAGTTGCGGCCAAATGCCTGCGATCCGGCCTGCGTCGGCGGTTCCCAGGATGCACTGGAGTGCCACGACGATGCCGATTGTCCAGGGGGATTCTGCCATCCCGGCGATTGTCGCGTCGACGTGGACGACCACGGCTCGATACAGGAGGGGGTGTGCACCGCCGGACCCGTGGACGCCTGGTGCTCGCTCACCACCTATCGCCCGTGTACGTCGAACGCCGAATGCGCGCCGCCAGCGTGTCCCTACTGCCAGGCCGGAGAGTCATGCCTCGCAAAGAAGCGCGCCTGCTTCGTCAACAGCGGTATCGTACGCCAGGGCACGCCACGGACGCCGGAGGGCGCGAGCGTCGGTATCTATTGCATCGCCGGCGACAACGCGGCGACGAACACCGTCGCCGGTTTCCCCGGGCCGGCCGCGTTCACCCAGCCCGAGCTGCAGCTGACGGTGCCCTGAGCCGCAGCGACTGCGCCGGTCAGGTCGCCGGCGTGAAGGTCACCGGCATGCTCGTGAAAGAGCGCACCAACAGCGACGGCTGTATCGTCGGCGGCCCGTCCGCGTAGGCGATGTCGGGCATGCGCTTCAGGATCTCCTCGAGCATGACGCGGATCTCCATCCGTGCCAGGTTGGCTCCGAGGCAGAAGTGGTTGCCGATGCCGAAGCCGACGTGCGGGTTCGGATCACGGTCGACCTTGAACGTTTCCGGGTCCTCGAAGACGTCCTCGTCGCGGTTCGCCGAGGGATACATGAGGAGGATCTTCTGGCCTTTGGCGATGGCGCGGCCGCCGAGCTCGGTATCCCGTGTCGCCGTGCGGGCGAAGTTCTGCACCGGCGAGACGTGGCGGACGATCTCCTCGACGGCCCGCGGTATCAACGTCGGATCGTCGATCAGCTTCTGCTTCTCGCCGGGATTCTCGATGAGCTGACTCATGCCGCCGGTAAGGGCGTTGCGGGTGGTTTCGTTGCCGGCGACGAGCAGCGTCACGAGGAACATCGTGAGCTCGTCCTTGGCCATCGTCGCGGCCTCCGCCGACGGCAGTTTGGCGGCATCGCGGACGTCGGCTTCACCAAGAAGCCCGTTGTCGCGGGCGTGCACGAGGACGCTGACGAGGTCGTCCCGGGGGTCGCAGCGGCGCGCTTCGATCGTATCCTCGATGTACGCCACGTACTCGGCGAAGGCGTTTGCTGCCTTTTCCATGGTCGCGAGGTCGTCGTATTTGCCGTCGCTCGCGATCATGGTGTCCGACCAGTGGTGGAGCTTGCCGCGGTCGGTCTTGGGGATGCCGATCAGCTCGGCGATCACCTCGATCGGCATGGGCACGGCGATGTCGCGGACGAAGTCGCACCGGCCCTCGGGGGCTAGGGCGTCGAGCGTCGCGATCGTGAAGGCGCGGAAGCGATCGGTGATCTCGGCGACGCGCCGCGGCTTGAATCCCCGGTTGATCAGGTTGCGCAGCTGTCCGTGGCGCGGCTCGTCCATGTCGAGGATGGAGAGCTTGGTGGGCATGTTGGGACGCGTGCCCTCGCCGCAGCAGAAGATCTCGTGGTTCTTGGATGCATGCACGACGTCCGCGTGCCTGGAGACTGCCCAGATGGCGTTCTTGGCATCCCAGTGCACGGGATCGTTGCGCCGCAGCCAGCGGAAGCGCTCGTAGGCGCCGGGGCCCCAGGTCCGGACGTCGAGGATGTCGATATCGCTGTACATGTCGGTCACCGAGTGGCGGCTCGGCGTGAACGCGCGGTCCGCGGGCGAATGGCCTCGCCGATGAAGACCGCCGCTTGCCGAAGCCGGCGTTCGAGAGGGTAGTCGGGATCGTTCATCCAGTTGATGAACGGTGCATTCAGGGCGCCCAAGACCATCTCGGCCAGGAAGGCGGCGTCGAGATCGGTGCGGACCTCGCCGCGGCGCTGGCCGTCACGCAACGTCCTAGTGATAGGCGCGAAGATCCGCTCCAGGTACGGCGGCGCCTCGCCGGGCCGGCCACGGGTGCGCATCAGCTCCAGGACCAGATCGCGGGCGACGCCGCGCGCCGCCGCGGCGTTGTGCGCGGCGCGCTCGGCGAAATCGACGATCCGGTCTTGCGCTGTACCGGGACGCAGCAGGTGTTGCTGGATGAGCGCCTGGAGATGGTCGAAGACCTCGGTCGTCATCTCACCGAGGAGCGCGTGTTTGCTCTGGAAGTGATTGAAGAAGGTCGCCGGTGCTATATCCGCCGCCGCCGCGATCTGTTCGACGGTCGTCGCCTCGAATCCGCGCGCCAGGAAAAGTTTCTGTGCCTTCTGATAGATGCGCGAACGCAGCTCGCGCTTTTTTCGCGCGCGGCGGCCTTCGGGAGAGACCTGGGCGACAGCGGTACGCATGCAATGGATGGAGACGACTTCAAGCTTAGAGCCGTCTCTACGTTGGGGTCAAGCGAAGTCTTGGCGGGGCGGCAAGCCGCGACCGCTGTCGTCGCCGGTTGCGGGCTGCGCGGCGCTGCCGGCGGCCGGCTCTAGGGGTGCTGGCTGCTCACCGACACGATCTCCCCGGTCATGTAGGTCGAGTAATCGCTGGCGAGGAACACGATCACGTTCGCGACCTCCCACGGCTCGGCGGCGCGGCCGAAGGCCTCGCGGGTCTCGAGCTCGTCGAGGAGGTCCTGCGGTGCGCTCTTCTGCAGGAAGGGGTGCAGGGCCAGGCTCGGTGCCACGGCGTTCACGCGCACCCCCGCCGGCGCCGCCTCGATGGCGGCGCAGCGGGTGAGCGCCATCACGCCCGCCTTGGCGGCGGCGTAGTGTGCTTGTCCCGCCTGAGCCCGCCAACCGAGCACGCTGGCGTTGTTGACGATGACCCCGGAGCGCCGCGGCAGCATGTGGCGAAGAGCGGCGCGGGTGCAGCGAAACGTGGAGGTCAGGGTCACGTCGAGGACCTTCCGCCACTGCTCGTCGCTCATGTCGACGAGGGCCACCGTGCCGCCGAGCCCGGCGTTGTTGACGAGGACGTCGAGCTGTCCCGTCTCGGCGATGGCGACGGCGAACATGCGCTCGATCTGCGCCTCGACGGTGACGTCGCATACTACCGTCGTCGGGCGCCGACCCATGATCGGCGCCAGTTGCTCCGCCGCCTCGCCGAGACGGCGCTCGTGCTGGTCGCTGAGGACGACGACGGCGCCTTCCTCGGCGCAGCGCTTGGCGGTCGCGAACCCGATCCCGGTGCCGGCGGCCGCCGTCACCAGCACCGACTTGCCGGCGAGAAGGGCGTGGCCGGGCGGGCAGGGGGGTGCGGTGCGAGCGGGCATGTACTATCCCTTTCCTGCGGCGCCCGGCTCGCGCGGCATGCCGAGGGCGCGCTCGGCGATGATGTTGCGCTGGATCTGGTTCGTCCCGGCGTAGATCGTGTCGGCTCTGGTCCAGAGGAACAGGCGCTGCAGCTCGTCGATCTCGTAGTCGTCGATGGCGCCGCTGGTCCGGATCTCTCCCCGCGCACCGAGGACGTCCATGGCGAGCTTCCCGAGGTCGCGGTGCCAGGTCGCCCAGTAGAGCTTCGTCACCAGGGCCTCCCGGCTGAGCGCTGCGCCGCCCGCGGCGGCGGTGAGGATGCGGAGGGCGTTGTAGCGCATGATCTTGAGTCCGATCCAGGCGTCGGCGAGGCGCTGGCGGATGACCGGATCCTTCGCTGCGCCGTTGGCCTTGGCGGCGGCGATGACCTGGTCGAGCTCGCCCGCGAACATCATCTGCTGGCCGAGGGTCGAGGCGCCGCGCTCGAAGGCGAGCGTTCCCATGGCCACCTGCCAGCCGCCGTGAACGGCGCCGACGACGTTCGCGACGTCGGTGCGGGCGCCGTCGAAGAAGACCTCGCAGAACTCGGCGGTCCCGGTGATCTGCCGGATCGGTCGGACCTCCACTCCCGGCTGTTGCATCGGCACCAGCAGATAGCTGATGCCGCGGTGCTTCGCCGCCGTCGGATCGGTGCGGCAGAGGACGAAGCACCAGTCGGAGATCGTCGCCAGCGACGTCCACACCTTCTGCCCGGTGACGACCCATTGCTCGCCGTCGCGCTCGGCGCGGCATTGGACGTTGCCGAGGTCGGAGCCGGCGTTCGGCTCGGAGTAGCCCTGGCACCAGAGCTCGTCGGTGCGGACGATCGGCGGCAGGAAGCGGCGCTGCTGCTCGGCGGTGCCGAAGGCGATGAGCGTCGGTCCGAGGAGCGTCTCGCCGATGTGGCCGAGGCGCCCGGGCGCCCGGGCGCGGGCGTACTCCTCGTTGAAGATGACTTCCTGGCTGAGCTCGAGGCCGCGGCCGCCGAAGGCCTGCGGCCAGCCGACGCAGGTCCAGCCGCCGGCCGCTAGGCGTCGCTCCCAAGCGCGCCGCAGCTCGACGGCGCCTGCGAGGTCGCCGGAGCCGCCGCGGCCGCGCAGCTCAGCGAACTCGCCGACCAGGTTCTCCTCGAGCCAGGTGCGCACCTCGTCGCGGAACGCCTCGTCGGCGGCGGAGAAGCGGGCGTCCATGTCAGGCGCGCTCCCGGCGCGGCACCGTAGTCGCGGCCTCGCCGCCGAGGCGCTGCAGCGTCTCCTCGGCTTCGTGCATGATCTCGGCGACGAGGTCGGCGACGGTCGGCAGCTCGTCGATGACGCCGACGACCTGCCCGGTCGGCAGGATGCCGACTTCGAGCCTGCCGTCGACCATGCTGGCGCGCGTCAGCATCGGCGCGTTCGCTGCCATCGCCAGCTGCGACCATGTGAGCTCGCGGCTCTTTCGCATCGCCAGTCCCTCTTTCAGGAAATCGACGAGCGAAGTCTTGGTCAGGCGACGGAAGCCGAGGGCGTTGGCGAGCGCGCGCGGCAAGCGCAGCAGCGGGTTGGCGCGCTCTAGGCGGTCGATGAGCGGCGTGCGGATCACGCGCTGCGGGGCGCCGTCGATCGCGTGCGTGACCACCGTGTCGGTGAGGGTCGCCTTCAGGTAGCGAGCCTTGATGCGGTCGGGCACCGGACATTCCTTGGTGAGCAGGAAGCGCGTGCCCATGGCGATGCCGGCGGCGCCGTAGGCGAGCGCCGCGACCAGGCCGCGGCCGCTGTTGAAGCCGCCGGCGCCGAGCACCGGAATAGCGACGGCGCGGCAGGCGGCGGGGAGCAGCAGGGAGGTCGGGATCGGCCCCGTATGGCCGCCGCCCTCGTGCCCCTGGGCGATCACGGCGTCGACGCCCCACTCGGCCATCTTCGCCGCGTGCCGGGGAGCTCCGATCGTCGGCATGGCGAGCACGCCGCCGTCCTGGAGCCGCTTGATGAGGTCGCGGTTCGGCGGTCCGGCGAAACTGGCGACGGCGACGCGGCGGCGGATCACGAGATCGGCGGTCTGCTCTACGCCCTGCTGATCGGCGCGCATGTTGACGCCGAAGGGCGCGTCGGTGTGCTCGCGGACGGTGGCGATCGCGGCGTCGAGCTCGGCGAGCGTCATGGTGACTCCGGCCAGGATGCCGCAGCCGCCGGCGGCGCTCGTCGCCGCGGTGAGTCGCGCGCTCGAGACCCAGCCCATGCCCGTCTGCACGAGCGGATAGCGCACGCCGGAGAGCTCGCAGAAACGCGTGCGCAAGGCGGGATGCGAGACCATTGCGTCGGAGGTAGCAAAGGACCATCGGCTGCGCAAAGCACGGGCGCGCTTGTGCGCGGCCGGCGTTTCGTATTACTCAGCCGGCCCTATGCCGATCGATCGCGCGAAAGCCATGGCCGCTACGTTCCCCACGGGTACGGCGTCGTGGGGCAACGACGACGTCATCCTCTACCACCTCGGCATCGGCGCCGGTGTGCCGCCGACGGCTGCGAACGAGCTCGCGTACACCTACGAGAAGAACCTCAAGGTTCTGCCCTCGTTCGCGGTGGTGGTGAAGTTCCACCCGGCGGCCGACATCCTCAACATGCCCGGGCTGGAGTTCAACCCGTTCATGCTCCTGCACGGCGAGCAGGACGTCGAGATCCATGCACCGTTGCCGCCGTCCGCCGCCGGCGTAACCGGTCAGATGCGGATCGCCGACGTCTACGACAAGGGCAAGGGCGCCGTCGCCATTCTCGAGATCAGCGCCAAGGATGCGAACGGCGCGCCGCTGTTCACGAATCGTATGGCGCTCTTTCTCCGCGGCGAGGGTGGCTTCGGCGGTCCTCCTGGACCGAAGACCGGCAACGTCGCGCCACAGCGCCCCCCGGATGGCGTGATCGAGTCGCAGAGCTTCCCGCAGCAGGCGCTCCTCTATCGCCTGAACGGCGACAAGAACCCGCTGCACGCCGACCCGGATTTCGCGGCCATGGGAGGGTTCGACCGCCCGATCATCCACGGCCTCTGCTCCTACGGCATCACCCTGAAGGCGATCGTCGACCGCGTGCTCGACGGCGACGTGACCAAGGTGGGGAGGTATCAGGCACGCTTCGCGGGCGTCGCCTTCCCGGGCGAGACCTACGTCACCTCGTACTGGAAGGAGGGCGGCACGATCCTCCTGGAATGCAAGGCGAAGGAGCGGGACGCGCTGGTGATCTCGAACGCGGCGGTGACGCTCCGAACCTGACGGCTGCGGGCGCGCCGACAGCGGCGAGCGAAGGATGGGCGGAAAACGAACGGCGGCAGTGACGGGAGCCTCGGCGGGGATCGGTGCGGCGATCGCGCGCGCCTTCGGCGCCCTCGGCTGGTCGGTGGCGCTCGGAGCGCGGCGTACGGCGCTCCTGGCCGACGTGGGCCGCAGTGTCGAGGCGGCAGGCGGACGCGCCTTCGTGCGCGCGCTCGATGTCACCGACGCGCTCAGCATCGACGCCTTCTTCGGCGCCGCCGAGACCGCGCTCGGTCCCATCGACGTGGTGGTGAGCAACGCCGGGATAGGGCGCCCGGGCCTGCTCCACGAGGTGCCCATAGCCGAGCTCGAGCGCGAGTTCCGCACCAATCTCTTCGGTCCGATGCTGGTGGCGCGGCGGGCGTTGCCGGCGATGCTGGAGCGGCGGCGCGGCGATCTCGTGTTCATCTCCTCGATGAACGTCGTCGAGCTGCGGCCGTTCCAGCTCGGGTACACCGCGTCGAAGGCCGGCGTCGAAGCCATGGCGCAGGTGCTGCGCCGCGACCTCGAGGGCACCGGCATACGCACTTCGATCATCCGCCCGGGGATGACGCGCAGCGAGTTCGGGTTCAGCTGGGAGCCGGACATCCTCGTGCGCATCCTCGACTCGTGGAAGGAGTGGGGCTTCCTGCGTCACGTCGACATGATGGAAGCGGATCAGGTCGCCTTCGCGGTGGTCGCGGCGGTGACGGCGCCTCCCGGAGTCAACGTCGATGTCATCCAGGTGAACCCCGAGCGCGCTCCGGGCAAATGAACGGGAGAGTCGGCTCCTCAGTCGAGCTCGACAGGGGACGCGGCGATCAGGCGTCCGAGGCGACGGAGCTGCGCGGTCGCACCTCCGAGCGCCAACTCCAGGTGCTTCGCGTAGAGGAAATAGCGGTGCAGCGGATAGTCGCGATCGACGCCCATGCCGCCGTGCAGATGCTGGGCCGTGTGGACGACGCGCTGGCCGCCGGCGCTCGCCCAGTACTTCGCGATCGCGACCTGCGGCGCCGCCGGTAGCCCGGCGGCCAGGCGCCACGCCGCCTGCCACGCCGTCAGACGGATGGCTTCGACGTCGATGTAGGCGTCGGCGAGTCGCTGGCCGACGGCCTGGAACATCGCTATCGGCTGGTCGAACTGTTTGCGGTTCTTCGTGTAGTCGCTGGTGAGCGCGAGCGCCTGCCCGCAGACGCCGAGAGCAACGCAGGCGAGCGCCGTGGTCGCGCGCTCGGCGATCCACGTCGCTATCCGGTCGCCGGCAGCTACGGTTCCGAGCACGGCCTCGGCGCCGACCCGCACGTCGTCGAGCTCGAGGCGCGCTTCGGGCTGGCCGTTGGTCGTGAGGAGGGGCCAGGTGCGGGTGCCCGGCGCCGCCGCTTCGACGAGAAAGACCGCCACCGCGCCGTCGACCGTCGCCGGCACCAGGACCAGGTCGGCGATGTCGCCCGCCGGTACGCAGGTCTTGACGCCGGAGAGCCGCCAGCCGGCGCCGTCCCGGCGCGCGGTCGTCATCGGGCGCTCGAGGTCGCCCTGATCCTCGGTGAGGGCGGCAGTGAGGATGGCGGCGCCTTCGACCACCTTGGGAAGCCACGCGCGGCGCTGTGCGGCGCTCCCGTGGGCGGCGAGCGGCATGGCCCCGAGCACCACCGTCTCGAGGAACGGGATCGGCGCCGCCGCCCGAGCTGCCTGCTCGACGATGAGGGCCACCTCGAGGAATCCGAGTCCGGCGCCGCCGTACTCCTGCGGCACGGCGATGCCGAGGAGGCCGGCTTTCGCCGCTTCGCTCCAGAGGTCGCGGTCGAAGCGCGGGCCGCCGGCACGCTCGATCCGACGGACGCGCTCCGGCGACGCCTCTTTGGCAAAGAGCGTCCTCGCGAGCTCGGCGATCTGCTCCTGCTCGGGGCTGAACGAGAAATCCACGGTCGTCCCTCTCAGAAGCGGGGCAGGCGCGGCAGCCCGAGGCCGAACATGCCGATCAGGTCGCGCTGCACCTCGTTGGTGCCGCCGCCGAAGGTCAGGATGAGGAGGCTCCGGTAGAGCATCTCCAGGCGGGCGACGCCGACGGCGTCGCGGGAGCCGCGGCGGAGGTAGGCGCGCGGGCCTATGATCTCCATCAGGATGCGGAAGGCCTCGAGATAGAACTCCGTCCCGAAGACCTTGATCGTCGAGGCGTCGGCGACGTCGAGGCGGCCCTGCGTACCCGTCCAGGCGACCTTCCAGTTGATGAGGCGCAGGAACTCGAGGCCGGCGGCGACCCGCGCGAGTCCGACCTGCACCCACTCCTGATCGATCACGTGGCCGCCGGCGGCGAGACGGGCTTGTCGGGCCCAGGCGACGGTCTCCTCGTACGCCTGGGCGAGGAGACCCGGCGCGCAGAGAGTGACGCGCTCGTGGTTCAGCTGGCTGGTGATGAGGCGCCAGCCCTGGTTCTCCTTGCCGACCAGGCAGCTCGCCGGTACGCGCACGTCGTCGAAGAAGACGGTGTTGATGTCGTGCTCGGAGAGGAGGTGCATGGGGTCGATGCGGATGCCGGGAGTCTTGATGTCGATTGCCAGGATCGAGATGCCTTCGTGCTTCGGCGCCTGCGGATCGGTGCGGACGGCGAGCCACATGTAGTCGGCGTCGCTCGCGAGGCTCGTGAAGCTCTTCTGACCGTCGATCACGTAGGTGTCGCCGTCGCGCACCGCCCTGGTCTTCAGCGAGGCGAGGTCGGTGCCGGCGGTCGGCTCGGTGTAGCCGATGCAGAAGTGGATCTCGCCCCGCAGGATCTGCGGCAGGAAGAAGCGCTTCTGGGCATCGGTGCCGTGGCGCATGATCGTCGGTCCGACGGTGTTGATGGTGAGCATCGGTACCGGGGCGCCGGCGCGCATGGATTCGTCGAAGAAGATGAACTGCTCGATCTGCGAGCGTCCCTGGCCGCCGTATTCCCGCGGCCAGCCGATGCCGAGCCAGCCGTCGGCGCCCATGCGGCGGACCACCTCCCGCATCGTCGGGCCGACTCCGTGTCCCTCGTGCAGCGCCTCGCGGATCTCGGGAGTCAGCAGCTCGGCATAGTAGGTGCGAAGCTCGCGGCGCAGCTTCTCCTGCTCCTCGCTATAGGCGATGTACATGTCGTCGCGTTCGGCCGGATTCGGTCGCTTCGCGGAGCGCTCAGGGCGTTACGGTCCAGGAGGGATTGCCGCCGCTCTGGAACTGCGGGCCGGTGTAGACGATGTCCGCTCCCGGCAGGTAATCGCCGTCGAGGAGGAAGGCGCGGGCGCTCGCGAGCGTCCCGGACATGGTGCCGACGCCGCGCAGCCCGAAGGACTCGATGTCGCCGATCTGCGTTCCCGGCGGGACTTCGATGGCGAGGCGGCCGACGCCCTTGGTAACCCGCGGGCTCAATCCCTGTATGGGCTGGTTGTGGTCCGAGTAGTAGGTCGTACCACCGATCGTGGCGATGCCGCGCAGCACCTGGCCGCCGACGTCGACGTCGATGTCGTAGTCGACGAAGAGGTAGTTGCGGGCGTCGCTCAGCTTTTTCGTATTGGGATTCGGATTCGGCTCGGTCTTGCCCTCGCGGATCATCTCCTTCGCCATGATCGCGTAGGAGATCGGATCGAGGTCCATGCCGAGCTCGCGCGGCAGCCCGGTATCGTCGAACGCATAGGGGGCGATGCCGAAGGCCAGGGTCGAGGTGCCGTCGTCCTCGATGAGGCCGTTGCCGGTCGCCACGCGCACTATCGGGTGGCTGCCGCGATAGCTCCCGGCGAAGACCGGTAGGTTGCCGGTCTCGTCGGGGCGATAGCGGGTCGTGAGCAGCGTTCCCGCGCCGTCGACGTCCACCTCGACGATGCCTTCGATGTCGGTCGTGCGGCCGTAGCGCGCCATCAGCACGTCGGGGTAGACGCCGGTGCCGAAGTCCTCGTTCGACCAGATGAGCACGTACTGGTAGGTCGTGTAGCCGACCTTCGGGATCGGCTTAGCATAGACGATGAGCGGCACGTCGCTGCGGGCGTAGCCGGGGTGCTGCGGGATGGCGTTCACCGAGGTGTCGATGCCGAGCACGATCGGCGCATAGCGCGTGAAGTCGTAGCGCGGATCGCCGGCGGGAATCGACTCGACTGCCGCGGCGGCCGTGACCGAGACCGGCGCCTTGGGATTCGGGCTCAGCTTCTTCTCCGCATGCAGGCCGATGACGTGCGCGCCCGGGGTGACGGCGCCGAGGAGCACGCGATACTCGGTCGGTGTCTCGCCGCCGTAGAGCACGAGCTGGCCGAGCGGGGCGCCGTCGAGGTCGTAGCTCACCACCACCGATTCGCTGTCCTTGGTGCCCCAGTCGGTGCCGACCGTGGCGATCGTCAGCGTCGCCACCCCTTCGCCGGCGGCGGCGACCGTGAAGGGCAGCGCCTGGTAGCCCGTGGGCGAGATCGCGAGCGGGAAGATGTCGTCGACCCAGGCGCTGGCGCCGTCGCAGACGTTCGGATCGCAGCCGGGGAGCTTGGCGATCTTGGCGCCGCACTTGGCGACGTCCTTGGGGAAGAGGTTCATCTTGTTGGCGCGCCGGCGCGTGAGCTTGGTCGAGACGAGCTTGCCGGCGGTCGCCGCGCGCAGGTTGCCGCACTTCGTCGCCGGAGCGCTGGCGCAGGCGTTGCCGTCGTCCCAGGTGGCGTCGTAGGCGCTCTCCGCGAGGGCGTCGAGGTTGCAGGCGATCAGGGCCGAGCAGCCGGCGGAGAGAAGATAGGGCGCCGCCGCGCCGTCGGGCACCGGGCAGGCCGTCGGACAGCCCGGCGACGCCTTCTTGCCGCAGGCGAGCGTCGCCTTCCAGCGCGCCTTCACGAACTTCTCGACCGTTTTCGGCGCGGCGGCGAGGTCGGCACCGCAGTCGCCGGCGCAGAGCGCCGCCGCCGGCGTCGGAGCGGTTATGACCCATAGCGCCGGGACGAGCATGAGCGCGACGAGCCAAGGGGTGCGGCTGCTGAATGGCATGGTACGGGACCTCCTGCGGGCGGGTTTCCCGATCGCCTCTAGCACGAAGAGCGACGGCGGGGCTACGGAATTGTCGAGCGGCGCGGTACGGCTGGCGCCGGCCCGGGTTCAGAGATCGAGATGGCGAGCGATCAGCTCGCGGTGGTAGCGGGCGTCGCCGAGCAGCGATTCGCTCGACTTCGCGCGCTTCAAGTAGAGGTGCACGTCGTACTCCCAGGTGAAGCCGACGCCGCCGTGGATCTGGAGGCAGTCGGCGGCGCAGCGGAAATAGGTGTCCGAGGCGTAGGCCTTCGCCAGCGAGGACGCGATGGCGAGCTCGTCGTCCCGCTCCGCCGCCGCGCAGGCGGCGTAGTAGGTCGCCGAACGGGCGGCCTCGACGCCCATCAGCATGTCGGCGCACTTGTGCTTGATCGCCTGGAACGAGCCGATAGGGCGCCCGAATTGGCTCCGCTCGCCGGCGTAGGCGACGGCGAGGTCGAGGCAGCGCTCGGCACCGCCGACCTGCTCGGCGGCGAGGGCGACGGTCGCGAGCTGCAGGGTCGTGGCGAGTGCGCTCCAGCCCTGCGGCTCCCCGCCCAGCACGGCGTCGCGCGGCAGGCGCACATCGTCGAGGACGACGGCAGCGAGCCGGCGCGTCTGGTCGACGGTGGCGAGGACGCGACGGCGGACGCCGGGCGTGGCCGCGGGCACGAGATAGATCGCCACGCCGGCGGCGCCTTCCGTGCCCGGGGTCCGCGCGGCGACGAGCAGGAGATCGGCGGTGTGGCCGTCGACGACGTAGTCCTTGGCGCCCGCGAGGACGATCTCGCCGCCGACGACGCGCGCCGTCGCCTGGATCCCGGCAGCGTCCCAACGGCCGTCGGCTTCGGCGTGGGCGAGGGCGGCGGTGGTGCTGCCGGCGGCGATGCCGGGCAGCCACGCCGCTTGCTGCTCGGGGGTGCCGCCGACGACGAGGGCATTGGTGGCGAGGCAGACGGTGGAGAAGAAGGGTGCGCAGAGAAGCGTCGCACCCATCGCTTCCATGAGCACCATGAGCTCGACTTGTCCGAGGCCGAGCCCGCCGTGCTCCTCGGGCACGATCACGGCCGGCCATCCCATTTCGCCGGCGATGCGCTCCCAGAGAGCGCGGTCGAAGCCGGTCTCCGTCGCCATGGCGGCGCGGACCGCGGCCGGGGAGGCGTGGGCGGCGAGGAAAGCGCGGGCGCTGTCGCGGAGCTGGCGCTGCGGTTCGTCGAGGGCGAAGTTCATCCGCTATCAGGAGCCGTAGACCTTCTGCGGCGGCGGCGCCTTGCCGAGGAGGTCACGGACGATCGGACCCAGCTCGCTCGGCTCGAAGCGCGCCCCCTTGTCGATCCCGACGCCGGTGCGCCAGCCATCGGCGACGTTGAGCTTGCCGCCGGCGATCTCGAAGACTTGCCCGGTGACGTCGTGCGACTCGGTGCTCCCTAGCCAGACCACCAGCGGCGCGACGTTCTCCGGCGCCATGGCGTCGAATCCGGAGGCCGGCTTCGCCATCATCTCGGCGAAGACGGTCTCGGTCATGCGGGTGCGGGCCGCGGGAGCGATGGCGTTCGCGGTGACGCCGTAGCGGCGAAGCTCCGCTGCCTGCACGAGCGTCAGGGCGGCGATACCGGCCTTGGCCGCCGAGTACGCGGCTTGTCCGATCGAGCCCTGGAGCCCGGCGCCCGAGCTGGTATTGATGATGCGCGCATCGAGCTTCTCTCCGGCCTTGGCGCGGTCGCGCCAGTGCGCAGCCGCGTGACGGGCGACGCAGAAGTGGCCCTTCAGGTGCACCCGCACCACTGCGTCCCACTCTTCCTCGGAGGTGCTGACGAACATGCGGTCGCGGACGAAGCCGGCGTTGTTGACGACGACATCGAGGCGGCCGAAGGCGTCGAGGGCGGCGGCGACCATGCGCTCCGCACCCGCCCAGTCGGCGACGTCGTTGCCGTTCGCGATCGCCTCGCCGCCTGCCGCGCGGATGGCCGCCGCAACCTCGGCAGCAGGGCCGGTGGTGGCCTCGCCGCGACCGTCGAGCGCGGTGCCGATGTCGTTCACCACGACCTTCGCACCGGCGGCCGCGAACGCCAGGGCGTGGGCGCGGCCGATGCCGCGCCCGGCGCCGGTTACGATGACGACCCTGCCGTCACAGATCGCTGCCATCTCAGAGCCTCTCGATGATGGTGACGTTGGCCTGACCGCCACCCTCGCACATGGTCTGCAGACCGTAGCGTCCGCCGGTGCGCTCGAGCTCGCAGAGGAGCGTCGACATCAGGCGGGCGCCGGTGGCTCCGAGCGGATGGCCGAGCGCGATGGCGCCGCCGTTCACGTTGACCCGCGCGTGCTCGAAGCCGGTCTCCTGCATCCATGCCAGGACCACCGAGGCGAAGGCTTCGTTGATCTCGACGAGGTCGATGTCGTTGCGGTTCATTCCCGCCTTGGAGAGTGCCCACTGCGTCGCCGGGATCGGCGCCGTCAGCATCCACACCGGATCGGCGCCGCGCACGCTCAGGTGATGGATGCGGGCGCGGGGCCGCAGGCCGTGATCCTTCACGGCCCGCTCCGAGGCGATCAGCAGCGCCGCGGCAGCGTCGGAGATCTGGCTCGACACGGCAGCGGTCAAGCGACCACCTTCGCGCAGGGGTTTCAGGGCCGCCATCTTCTCGAGCGTGGTGTCGCGGCGCGGCCCTTCGTCGGCACTGACGCCGGCGAGCGGTACGATCTCGCGGTCGAAGCGGCCCTCGTCGATCGCCCGCAGCGCCCGGCGATGGCTTTCGAGCGCGAAGCGCTCCATCGCTGCGCGCGTGCAGCCCCACTTCTCGGCGATCATCTCGGCAGCGCGGAACTGCGATACCTCCTGGGTTCCGTAGCGTCGCGTCCAGCCCTCAGAGGTCGAGAAGGGATCGGTGAATCCGTAGGCTTCCCCGGCGAGCATCGCCGACGAGATCGGCAGCATGCTCATGTTCTGCACGCCGCCGGCGATCAGCAGGTCGGCCGTGCCGCTCATGACCCCCTGGGCGGCGAAGTGCACCGCCTGCTGCGCCGAGCCGCACTGGCGGTCGACGGTGGTGCCGGGCACGCCGTCGGGAAGCCCGGCCGCGAGCCAGCACGTGCGGGCGATGTCGCCGGCCTGCGGACCGATGGTGTCGACGCAGCCGAAGATCACGTCCTCGACGGCTTCCGGGTCTATGCCCGTGCGCTCGACGAGCGCTCGCAGCACGTGGGCGCCGAGGTCGGCGGGATGCACCGCTGCGAGACCGCCGCGGCGGCGGCCGACCGGCGTCCGCACCGCATCGATGATGTACGCCTCTGCCATTGACGCCTCCTCTTGTGGCGCTTCTTTCTATCGTTGCACGACCACGGACGAGCCGTGGCCGAACAGCCCCTGGTTCACGGTGACACCGATCTTCGCGCCCTCGACCTGGCGGCCTGCCGCCTGGCCGCGCAGCTGCCAGACGAGCTCGCACACCTGCGCGATCGCCTGGGCCGGTATGGCTTCGCCGAAACAGGAGAGGCCGCCGCTCGGATTCACCGGGACGCGGCCGCCGAGCGTCGTGACGCCGTCGTTCAGGAGCTTCTCCGCGTCGCCCGGGGGACAGAGCCCGATGTTCTCGTACCAGTCGAGCTCGAGCGCCGACGAGAGATCGTAGACTTCGGCGACGTCCACGTCCTCGGGGCCGATGCCGGCCTGCGCATAGGCGGCGGCGGCGATCGAATCGCGGAATGCGACCGGCGGCGGCGGCGCGGCGGCCGCGGAATCGGTGGCGAAATTCGGCATCTCGATGACGGTGTTGGGGTAGCGGGGCGTCACCGTGGCCACGGCCGAGATCGCGACCGGGTCGGTGGTGCGCCGGCGCGCGTAGGCCATGCTCGTCAAGACGAGGGCGGCGCCGCCGTCGCTGGTGGCGCAGATCTCGAGGAGGCGTAGCGGATCGGACACCATCGGCGAGGCCAGGACTTCTTCCTCGGTCACGAGCTTGCGGTAGCGGGCGTAGGGATTTTCGAGCCCGTGCCTCGCGTTCTTGACCTTGACCTTCGCGAAGTCGCGATCGGTGGCGCCGTAGAGCTCCATGCGCCGCCGCGCGTAGAGGGCGAAGTAGACCGGGTTGGTGGCGCCGAGGAGGCGAAAGCGCAGCCAGTCGGGATCGTCGCCGCGCTCGCCGGCCTGGGGCGCGAAGAAGCCCTTCGGCGTCGTATCGGCGCCGACTACGAGGGCGACGTCGCAGTTGCCGGCGAGTATGTGGGCGCGGGCGACGCTCACCGCCTGCGAGCCGGCGGCGCAGGCGCCGTAGCAGCTCGTGACCTGCGCCCCCGACCAGCCGAGCGCCTGGGCGATCGAGGCGCCGGCGATGAAGCCCGGGTAGCCGTTGCGGATCGTCTCGCCGCCGGCGACGAACTGCACGTCCCGCCAGGCGATGCCGGCGTCGGCAAGGGCAGCGCGCGCCGCCGCTACTCCGTACTCCACGAAGTTCCGACCCCACTTGCCCCAGGGATGCATGCCGACACCCAGGACCGCGACCTGGCGCTCGCTCACGAGCGGCTCCCGGCGGCAGGCGCCCACTTCCAGACCAGATACTCGTTGGCGTCGTCGCTGTAGAGCGTCTCGACGACGAGCTCCATGCGCATGCCGACCTGCAAGTCGGCGGTCGCGACGCCGTTCGCCACCTGGCCGAGCACGACCATCTTCTCGTCGGCGAGCTCGACCGCCGCGATCGCGTAGGGCGCGAACGGCTCCGGCGATACGTAGGGTGCGGGCGGCTGGTAGCGATTGTCGGTGTAGGACCAGAGCGTACCGCTCGCCGACAACGGCACCTCCTCGAGGTCGGCGGCGCCGCAGGCGGGATTGCGGCAGGCGAACGACTCCCTGGGAAAGAAGTAGCTGCGGCACGAGCGGCAGCGGCTGCCGATCAGCCGCGGACGCTCGGGGCGGGCGTCGAACCAGCTTGCCATGGCCGAGACCTTGTTCTTCACGATGCCTCCTCTCGCGACTCCGACTGCAGGACGGCCGCGGCGACGCGGGCGCGGTGCCAGCTGCTCGTGCCCCACGCCGTCTCGAGCGCCCAGGCGCGCTTCATCCACATATGGAGATCGACCTCCCAGGTGTAGCCGATGGCGCCGTGGACTTGCAGCGCCGTGCGCGCCGCGAAGGCGGCGGCGTCGGCGGCGGCGATCTTCGCGTGCGAGGCGTCACGACCGCGGTTGGCGGCCTCGCGGGCTGCTGCGTAGGCGGCGCGATACACCACCGGCCGCGCGAACTCGAGCCGCACCTGGGCATTGGCGAGCATGTGCTTGACCGCCTGGAAGCTGCCTATTGCGCGGCCGAATTGCTGGCGCTGCCGGGCGTAGCGGACGGCTTCCTCGATGAGGCGCGCGGCGACGCCGAGGAGCTGCGCTGCGGTGCCGAGCGTGCCGCGATCGATCGCCGCGGCGCGCAGGCGCCGAGCCTGGGCGCCGGCTGCGAGTCGCGTCCGGTCCGCGGGCGTCCAGGCGACCCGGAAGAGACGCTGCGCCCCGTCGAGGTGCGGCAGGCGTTCGAGGCGCACGTGCGCGCGCGGCACGGCATGGATGGCGTCGCCGTCGGCGAGGAGGAGGAGGTCGGCGACGTCGGCGTGGCTCACCCAGGGATTGGGCGGGAAGCCCACCGCGACCACGCTCTCGCCCGCGGCGATGCGCTCGAGCCACGGATCGGCGAGCGCCCGCTCCGTCACCGCAGCGAGCAGCGGCACCGCGATCAGGGCGGTGTCGACGACCGCTTCGGGCAGCGCCGCCCGTCCGGTCTCCTCGAGCGGCAGGATGGCGGCGATCTCGTCGAGCCCGAGGCCGCCGGCGCCCTCGGGAACGAGGAGCCCGAGGAGGCCGAGCTCGGCCAGGGCACGCCAGCGTCCGGGATCGTGGGCGTGCTCCTGATCCCAGACCTGGCGTACGGCCGCCGGGGCGCAGGTGCGCTCGAGGACGCCGCGCACGCTGTCGCGGAAGCGGAGCTGCTCCTCTGTGAAGGCGAAATGCATCGATCCTCAGTCGCGGGGCAGGCCGAGAACGCGTTCGGCGATGACGTTGCGTTGGATCTCGTTGGTGCCGGCGTAGATCGGCCCGGCGAGCGAGAAGAGGAAGCCGTCGAGCCACCCCGCGGCTTCTGGCGGCGCCGCCGCCGGCAGCAGTCCGGCATCGCTGCCGAGCAGCGCCAGCGCGGTCTCGTGCATGCGCACGTCCATCTCGGACCAAAAGATCTTGCCGAGGCTGGCCTCGGCGCCGATCGCGCCTCCGGCGAGCAGCCGCGATGCCGTGGCATAGGTCGCGAGCGAGTACGCCTCCGCATCCATCCACGCGCGCACGACGAGATCGCGCAGGGCCGGATCGGCGCCGGCGCCGCGCGCCTCCCAGAGCCGGCGCAGGCGGCGCGCCGTCGCCTGGAAGCGGGCGGGGCTGCGCAGCATGAGCCCGCGCTCGAAACCGGCCGTCGCCATGGCGATCTTCCAGCCCTGGTGCTCCTCGCCGAGGCGGTTGGCGCGCGGCACGCGGGCGTCGTCGAAGAACACCTCGGCGAAGCCGGTCTCGCCGTCGAGCTGCGGGATCGGCCGCACCCGTACCCCGGGAGTGTCGAGCGGCATCAAGATGAAGGACAGACCCTTGTGGCGTTCCGAGGTCGGGTCGGTGCGGACGAGGCAGAAGATCCAGTCGGCGAACGCCGCCCGCGAGCACCACGTCTTCTGGCCGTTCAATACGTAGTGGTCGCCGTCGAGGCGGGCGCTGGTGCGGATCGCGGCCATGTCGCTTCCCGCGTTCGGCTCCGACCAGCCTTGGGCCCAGACCTCCTCGCCGCGCGCCATTTTCGGGAGGTAGCGCGCCTTCTGTTCCGGCGTGCCGAACTCCATGAGCGTCGGCCCGAGGAGGAAGATGCCGTTCTGGTTGACGCGTCCCGGCGCCTCCGCAGCCCAGTACTCCTCCTCGAAGATCAGCCACTCGATGAGGTTGCAGCCCCGGCCGCCGTACTCGACCGGCCATGACACCATCGCCCAGCCGCCGTCGTGGAGGGTGCGCTCCCATTCGCAGTGGCGACGGAAGCCCTCGGCGGTGTCCATGGATGGAAGCGGCGTTCGCGGGACATGGGCGTCGAGCCAGGCGCGCACCTCGGCGCGGAAGGCCTCCTGCGCCGGCGTGAAGGTGAGATCCATCGCCCTACTTCCCTACGTCCTTGAAGGTCGCGTCGCGCTTCCCGACGAAGGCGTCGCGCGCCTCCTGCGAGTCGGGGGAATTGTAGAGCTCGAGCGTGAAGCCTTGCTCGAAGCGATAGCTGCGCTTGATGTCGAGGAGCTCGATGCCGTTCAGCGACTCCTTGGCGAGGCGCAGGGCCTTCGGGCTCTTGGCCGCGATCTTGGCCGCGAGGGCGCGCGCCGCCGGGTGCAGCTCGGCGCGCGGCAGGACGGCTTCGAGGGCGCCCAACCGGTAGGCCTCGGCGGCGCTGATCGGCTCCCCGGTGTAGAGCATCTTCCGCACCTTCTGGATCGGAAACATGCGCAGCAGATGCGAAGCGGCGCCGAGGGCACCGCGATCGATCTCCGGAAGGCCGAAGGTCGCGTCCTCGGAGGCGAGGATGACGTCGCAGGAGCCGACGAGGCCGATGCCGCCGCCGAGCACGAAACCGTGGGCCGCTGCGATCACCGGCACCGGACAGTCGTGGATCGCCGCGAAGGAGTCGTAGCAGCCCTTGTTGACCTTGGTGATGAGCGTGGCGTCGCGCGCCAGCTCCTTGATGTCGACGCCGGCGCAGAAGCCGCGACCCTCGGCGGCGAGCAGGACGACGCTGACGTCGTCGCGGCTGCCGGTCGCGGCGATGGTGCGTGCCAGCTCCGCCCACCCGGCACTATCGAAGGCGTTCACGGGCGGGTGGTCGAGCAGGATCTCGGCGATGCGGTCGGCGACGGATGTTCGGATCGGCACGAGCGGCTCCTATTTTTTGAAGACGGTAGCCCGCGCATCGTGCGGGTCGAGGACGGTGCGGATCAAGCGCAGCTGCTCCGCGCTCGGCGCCGGCGTCGTGCCGAGATCGGCCGCGCGCGCCAGCGGAAAACTAGTTGCCGCCTCGACCTGGTCGAGGGTGACGCCGGGGTGTATGGAGCGCAGGCGCATGGCGTGGTCGGGGCCCGCGAAGTCGAGCACGGCTAGATTCGTCACTACGAGGCGGAGCGCATGGAGGTCGCGGCGTACGCCGGGCTCCCAGCGAGCCGGGTCGTATCCGGCGCCGGAGGCCATGTCGACGCGCTCGACGAAGGTGCGCCGCGAATGATCGGGGACGAAGAAGCTGCAGGGGTGGTTGATGGTATTGCCGGGGATGCCGCGCACGCCGAGGAGCTGGATCTTCGGCTTCTGGAAAGTGCCGCCGATATAGCTGATGTTGATGGCGCCGGAGCGGTCGATCTGGGTCGGCATGGTCATGGCGTGGCGGCGCCCGCTCCACAGCAGGTCGAACACCCTGCGGAAGGGCAGCCAACCTTCGACGGGCGGCCGATAGTCCGCCGGCCGCCGGCCCACCGGCACCGGCTCGGCGACGAGCAGGCATTCGCCGTCGGTCAGCATCAGGTCGGGAGCGAAAGTGAGCCGGGCGAGGCCCGCCGCGAGGCGAGGGACGAGGCCGAGCCCCGAAGCGAGGATCTCTCCGTCGCCGCGCCAGGCCTCGGCGGCGGCGGCGATGCAGAGCTCGGCGAGCGTGTAGTCGGGCGTCATCGGCATCTGACGGTTTCAGAAGATCGGCGGTGGGATGGCATGGATCCGGGCGGCGCCGCCGACGGCGTCGCCATACGCCACGTCGTCGACGTCGACGAAGCGGGCCCGGTAGTCCGCCCAGGCGTCCGGCGCGGTCGCCGCACAGTACGTTTTCAAGTGTTCGAGGTCGATGCCGTACGCCGGCGAGCAGGAGGTCGGGTGCGCGCCGAGCGGCGCTTCGACGACGGCGTCGACCATGCCGCGATCGAGGACGAGGGTGTGCAGACAGCCGTGGTCGGCAAAGCTCTCGGTCGCCACGATGCGCTCGCAGGTCACGTAGCGCCGCGTCGCGGCGCCGCAGAAGAGGTCGTCGAAATACGGATCGGGACCGAGAATCTGGGCGTTGCCGCGAGCGTCGGCGTGGTCGACGTGGACGAGCGCGGCGTCGAGCGGCAGCGCCGGCATCGCCAGCAAACGCTCGCCGTCGGCGTAGGGCGACACCACGGTTGCGAGCTCGGCTTGGAGTCGGGTGACGTCGGTGGCGAGGCCGGCGCGTATCGGCAGGAAGGGGAGGCGCAGCATCGCGGCGCGGAGCCCCCACTGGATCATGCCCTCGTCGAGCTCCATGACCTGGAGAGCGCCCGTCTGCCGTGCCATCCGGAAATGCGGGTCGAGCGGGATCAGGTCGAGGGAGACGAAGCCGAACACGAGCTTGCGCACCTTGCCGGCGGCGCAGAGCAAGCCGACGTCCGGTCCGCCGTACGAGACCACCGTCAGATCCCGCAGCGGCGAGCGCAAGATCGCGCGCACCAGCGCCATGGGCTTGCGGCGTGCGCCCCAGCCGCCGATGCCGATGGTCATACCGTCGCGCAGCTCGGCGACGACCTCGGCGAGCGTCCGGCGCTTATCGGCCATCGGCGGGTCTCGTGATACTGGGTGGCGTGGGGAAGCGGGGCACGGGCGACGATCCGGCGGCTTCTCTAGCATCGGGATGCAGAAAATGAAACGTGTTGCACTTTCCATGTGGCGGCGGGCGCGAGGCTGGTGGCGCCCCGCGGTCGCGATCGATCTCGGCACGGCGTGGACGCGGCTCGCCGATGCGTCGGCGCGGCTTCGGGTCGACGCACCGACCGTAGCCACCGAGCGCTCGGCGCTGCGCTCCGGCGTGATCGTGGACCCGGAGGCGGCTGTGGCCGTGCTGGCGCCGCTTCTCGGACAGGTGCGGCGCGGCGTCGGCGGCGGTGTGCGCGTGCTCGCCGGAGTCCCGAGCGACGCCTCGCCGGTCGAGCGGGCGGCGCGCGAGGCGGCGCTTCGCGCCAGCGGCGCCGTCGCCGCGGCGCTCGTCCCGGAGCCGCTCGCCGCCGCGATCGGGGCGGGAATCGACGTCGGCGGACCTTATGCCGCGCTCGTGGTCGACGTCGGCGAGGGAGTGACGGATTGCGCTCTCGTCGGCGAGGGGAGAGTGCTCGCTGCCGGCGCGGCGCGGATCGGGTGCGCGGATTTTCGCCGCGCCGTTGCCGCCGAGCGCGGCGTCGATCTAGAGGCAGCGGAGAGGATGTTGCGCGTCGAAGGCGTCGCGGTGATCGCACCGCTCGCCGACGCCGCCTTGGCGCCGGTGCTGGCGCTGCTCGCGGAGCTTTCGGCGCACCGGGCGTGCGAGGTGATCGAGACCGGCATCACGCTCACCGGCGGCGGCGCCATGATTCCCGGCCTCGGCCGTCGGCTCACCGAGAAGACGGCCGTCGAGACGCGCACGGTCGCGCGCGCCCACGAGTGCGTCGTGCGCGGAGTCGCCGCGATGCTGCCGGCGGCCGACGCGCTCGGACTCTGGCGTTGACGGCGCTGCGGTTCAGGGGGACGCGTCGCCGGCTAGCGTGCAGTCGAGGAAACCGTCGTCGAAGATCGCCCCGATCAGCAGACGATTGCCGCGGACGGCGGCGGCGCTCGACGCCGAGAGCGCGGTGCCGTCGTCGAGGTACACCTCGTCGACCTCGCCGGTCGCAGGAACCACGCGCAGCACTTGCGAGGGCGACGGCGTCGACGGATCGGCGCCATGCGCCTCGACCCGCAGGAGCTTCGGGTGCGCCGCGATCCAGAGGGCGCCGTCGGCTGCGACCTCTATGTTGTCGGGGCCGCTGCCGAGCGGGATGTCGCGGCGGAAGGTCAAAGTCTCGCTGGCGGGATCGCGGGCGTAGACGCGGACGCTCCGACCCGTGGTCGAAGCGACGTAGAGGGTCTTGCCGTCGGGGCTAACGTTGATGCCGTTCGGGAAGACGAGGTCGGTGAGGGCAGGGCGGAAGCCGCCCGGGCCATAGAACAGCACCTGCGCATCGGCGAGCCGGAGGTAGGTCTCGATGGTCTGCAGCCTGCCCGGCGGATGGGCGTGCGAGTTGGTGACGTAGAAGCGGTCGAGGCCCACCGCCACGAGGTCGTTCGGCATCATCAGGAGCGGGTCCGTGAGCGTCGCGCGATGCAGGAGCCCGTTCTCGGTGAGATCGAAGATCTCGACGGCGTACGCCGCCGGCGTATCGCCGCCGGCCGGATGGTTGACGACGAAGAGCACGTCCCGTCCGTCGGCGCCGGCCCAGAGGCTGAGCCCTTGCGGCTGGAAGCGGGCGTCGGCGCTCGGCGTGAGGTTGACGGGCGGCGTGTCGGGTGTGCCCAGGTCGTAGGCCCAGATCGCGCCGGGGACTGCTCTCCCGGAGCGGAGCGCCCGCCGGTCGCTCGCAGAGACGTAGGCGATGCCGGTGCGCGGATGGATGGTGATGTCCTCGGGTCCGACCGGCCCGGCGACTAGGCGGCAGGTGCCGGCGGCATGCGGGTGGATGCGGCGAAAAGCGCCGGCCAGCCACAGGAGCCGTAGCACCTGGACGCCGATGCCCAGAAGGGCGAACAACGCGACGATTGTCAGCACACGGCGCATGCGGCTCTCACGGCTCCTCGACGCAGCGGGTCGGCGTCATGCGGGCAGGGCGCGCAGGTCGGAGAGGAATTCCAGTACGGCGTCGGTGAAGCGGTCGTTGCGATCCCCCGCGACCATGTGGCCGGCACCGGAGACGTCGACGTAGCGAGCATGCGGCACGAGGCCGAGGAAGTGAGCGGCCCCTTCTTCGGACAGCACGTCGCTCTTCCGACCCCGCACCAGCAGCGTCGGAACCGTGAGCGCCGCGGCGGCGGCCGCAAGACGCGGCGGGTTGGCGATCTCCGCCGGCGGCCGGGCGCCGGCGAGAAAGCGCGGATCCCAGTGCCAGCGCCAACGACCATCGGGCCGCCGGCGCAGGCTCTTGGTGAGCCCCGCGAGTTGCCGCGGCCGCGGCCGGTGCGGGAGGTAGGCTGCTACGGCGTCCGCCGCGTCTTCGAGGCTCGCGAAGCCTTCCGGGAAAGCGCTCATGAAGGCGCGCACGCGCTCGGCGCCAGCGATCTCGATCCTCGCCGCGACGTCGACGAGCACTACGGCGGCCGCGGTTCCCGGCGCCTCGCCCTCGGCGAGCAGCGCGGTGATGCCGCCGAGCGAGGCGCCGACGACGATCGGCGGCCGGCCGAGTGCTGCTACGACGGCGCGCAGATCGGCGGCGAAGGCGTCGATCGTGTAGTCGCCGTCCGCAGCCCAGGCGCTGTCGCCGTGGCCGCGCGCGTCGAGCGCCAGCGCCTGCCACCCGGCGTGGGCGATCGCCCGACCGGTGCCGCGCCAGGAGTGGCGCGTCTGTCCGCCGCCCGGCAGCAGCAGCACCGGCGCCGCGCTCGCATCGCCCCAGGCATCGCCGGCGAGGGTGATGCCGGCGTGGCCGGTGAAGCATACGGTGCGGTGCGCAAGCATCACGGAGAGATGCGCCGTAGTAAAGGATGCGGGGCGTCTTTGTAAACCGCGGCGCATCGTGTAGAGAGGGCCCTCCATTCGCGCGGCGCGCCGGCGCCGGCAAAATCACTCGGGAGGAATCGTCCTATGGTCAAAGGCGCCGTCATGCACAATTTCATGGAGCCGCTCAAAATCGAGTCGCTCAAACTGAAGCCGCTCCGGGAGGGCGAGATCGCGGTCAAAATGGTGGCGAGCGGCGTCTGCCACTCGGACCTCTCGGTCGTGCAGGCGAAGCTCCCGGTGCCGCCGCCCGCGGTGCTTGGCCACGAGGGCGCGGGCATCGTCGAGGAGGTCGGCGCCGGCGTGACCGACCTCAAACCCGGCGATCACGTCGTGCTCGCCTGGGTCGCGAATTGCGGCAAGTGCCACTACTGCACCAACGAGCGCACCCACCTCTGCGAGCAAGCGGTGCAAGCGGCCATGCTCGGCCAGGAGGCGGTCTTCGAGATGGGCGGCGTCGACGTCTCCCGCATGGCCGGCGTCGGCTCCTTCGCCGACCACACGATCGTGCGCGCCACCTCGGCGATCAAGATCCGGGACGACATCCCCCTCGACGTCGCCTGCCTGGTCGGCTGCGGCGTCATGACCGGCGTCGGCGCCGCCGTCAATACGGCCAAGGTGCGGCCCGGTCAGACGGTCGCTGTCTTCGGCTGCGGCGGCGTCGGCCTGAACGTCATCCAGGGCGCTGCGCTCTGCGGCGCGGCGCGCATCATCGCCGTCGACCTCGCCCCGGTGAAGCTCAAGCTGGCGCAGCAGTTCGGCGCCACCGACGTCGTCAACGCCAAGGACAACCCCGATGCGTCGAGCGCGATCAAGGATCTGACCGGAGGTCTCGGCGTCGACTACGCGTTCGAGGTCGTCGGGACCGGGGCTCTGATCCAGCAAGCGTACCTCTCGGTGAAGCGCGGCGGCGCCGCCGTCTGCGTCGGTGTCATGCCGATGGGTCAGAGCGTCGAGATCCCGGGCATGATGCTCTCGCTCGAGGAGAAGTCGCTCCTCGGGTGCCTCTACGGCTCGGCGAACGTGCGGCGCGACATGCCGCTCCTCCTCGACCTCTACATGCAGAAGCGGCTGAAGATCGATGAGCTGGTGTCGAAGAAGATCAAGCTCGAAGACGTGAACGCCGCCTTCGAGGCGATGGAGAAGGGCGAGGTCGCGCGCTCGGTCATCGTCTACTGACGTCAGTCTTCGAGGCAATAGAGCTTCAGTCCCTGGCTGCAGACTCCATTGCTGAACGCCGCCCACCAGGTCGCGTCGGCGAGCGTCGTCGCACCGCCGATGGCGCTCGTCGACGCCGTCGACGTCCAGTCGTCGCACGTCGACGCCGAGCTGCCGGCGACGCTCGGCGTCGCTGCCCCCGTCCAGACGGAATTGTTGTTGCCGTAGGTGCCGAAGGCATTCTGCCAGAGGCCGCTCGGCAGGGTTTCGCCGGCTGCCAGCTGTATCCCGGTACCGACCGCTATGCCGTCGGGGCGGACGTAGAGCGGCGCCAACGTGAAGCGGGAGACGGCAGGAGCGGTGGTCGTGGCGAGTAGCGCCTTGTAGTTGCCGCTGAAGCCGGCGGCTATGGCTTCGCCGGCGCAGATCTGGTCCGCGGCCGTTATGCCGCCGCCGGGAACGAAGTTGCCGACCGAGAGGAATACGCGCTTGCCGACCGCCGGAGTGACGTTGAGCGCGGCGCTGTAATCGACCTGGAAGCAGAACAGACGCCGGGCGGCGTCGCAGCCGCTGGCGCTCCGCGCCGTCCACGAGATCGGTCCGCCCTGCACCCGCCCCGTGCCGCCGCGGGCTTCGGCGTCGCGCGAAGTCCAATCGAGGCACGTGAATTGGTCGCGAACGCCGGTGCGCGTCGTGCCCGTCCATACCGTCACCGTACCGGTGGCGACTTTGCCGTTCTCGGTGACGTTCAAGGGGTTGAAGATCTGACCGAAGCCCGCGAGGTCGGAGAGCTCGTCGGCGAAAGGAGCGCCGTCGACGCGGATGAAGCCGCGCGCCGCTCCGAGGCGCACGGCCGCGCCGGCGTTGGCGTCCGAGAACCAGGCGCGAAACGTGCCCGTGATCCCGGCGGCGGCGGCCCGGGCAGTGCAGATGGCGTCGGCCCCCGCGGCGCTGCCGATGGTATCCGCATAGTGCGTCGTCGAGGTGACGAACACTTTGTTGAAGACCGGCGTCGGGACTGGCGTCGGCATGATCGGAGCGTTCGGACAATAGCGGCTGGGGAAGCTCCTGCCCGTGAGCGCCAGCAGCTCCGCGGCGCGGCGCGACTCGAACGCGAGCAGGTCGGCGGTCTGGCAGTCGTGCTGACGCAGCAGGCAGGTGAGGTAGCGATCGTAAGTGTCGAGGTCGGGGACCTCGTAGAGGGCGCAGAGCTCGGCCAGATCGGCGATGTCGAGGGCATTGGGCTGCTGCAGCGTCGCGTATGGGATCACCGTAGCGCCGCACCGCTTGGTCAGCGCCGCACGCGCTTTCGCTTCACTGCTTGCGATCTTGCTGAAGCGGGCATCGCAAAGAGCCTGGGCGGCGGGAAGACAGGCCGGATCGGAAGCCCTGGTCTGGACGCAGGTGTAGATGGCGTCGAGGCAGCGCTTCAGCGACTTCATTGCCAAGGTCGCGTGGTTGCCGGCGACGAACGTCGCCGCCTTGTGGCAGCGGCCGAGAGCCTTGGCGAGCGCCGGGTCGTCGACTCCCGGTGCAACGGCCGCGCCGGTGGCGATCGGGATCGCGAAGGCGACCAGGGCGAGCGTCGCCGCGGTGAAGCGGGCCGGTGATGTCGAGGACGAGGTGCCGGAGCTGCCCATGGAGCCGGCTATCGTAGCAGCAAGATGCGAGCCCAGGCTAAATGCGCGATCGATCGCTGCAGCGCCATTGCAAAACGGCACGACGTGACAACTTGCCCCGCTGCGGATGCGCGCGGCGAACCGCGCGCCGCCCGCCGGCGTCGGGCGCAGAGAGGGCGACGCCGCGGCCGAGGTGCGGCGCTGTCGAGATCGCAGGTCCCGCTCCCGCATAGCACCCGCGACCCCGGCCGCGTTTCGGCCTGTGGCAAAAACGTCCGTGGGGCAGAATTGACGACGCGTCGGGATCGGTTCCGCACGCCGGACCGCGGCTCGCGGCTTGGCACCGGACCTGCTCCGTTTGGAGCGTGAAATGTCCGCGCCACGCACGTCATTCACGCCGCCGCCGCGCCGGCGCCCGGCGAGGCAACGCGTCCGCACGAGCCGAGCCTCTGTTCTCGTGGTCACGAGCCTGGTCGTCTCCGCGCTGCTATCGATCTCCGTCTCCACGCGCCCGCAGACGGCCGACGCCGAGGTCATCGCCTTCGATCCGACCCGTGCGTACCCCGTCGGAATCAATCCCAAGGGTCTGTCGGTCGGTGACTGCGACGGGGACGGCTTAGCCGATGTAGTCGTGGCGGCTCAGGGATCCGGTGAGCTGGTGGTCCTGCGCAATGTCGGCGACGGGACGCTGGAGTTCGGCGGCGGCAAGACGCAAGTTGCACAGCCGGTCGGTGCTGCTTGCGGCGACTTCAACGGTGACGGGATCACGGATCTCGCTGCCGTCGGCAGAGACGGCAAGATCACCTTCTACGCCGGGGACGGCACCGGCGGCTTCACGGACGCGGGGACTCGCCCGGCGGGTGTCGGTCCGACGTCGATGGTAGCCGCGGACCTCAATGGCGACGGACACCTCGACTTGCTCGCGGTCGCTTCGACATCGCAAGACGCCACCATCCTTTTGGGCACGGGGACGAGCGCGCTGCCGTTGATCCTGCGCATCCGGCTTCCCATCGACAAGCCGCGGGCCGCGGCAGTGGCCGACTTCGACGGCGACGGCCGCGCCGACATCGCCATCGTCGGGGCGGAGGCTCCCTACATCGTCGTTCTCTACGGAGACGGCATCGGCTTCGCTACTCGGCCGACCCCGATTCCGGAGCCGTTCGCGGGCAAACGTCCGACGCGAGGACAGAGCATCGCCGCTGCCGATTTCGACGGTGACGGACGGCCGGATCTGGCGATGCTCTCCGACGATCACGTCGTGACGCTGTTCATAGGTCGCGCCGACGGCAGCTTCGGCTTTCTGGACGCCTTCGGCGTGTCGTCGGACGCGCAAGCGATCGCGCTCGGTGATCTGAACGGCGACGGCGTATCGGACCTCGTGGTCTTGTCGTCGGTCACGAACAGTGTCCAGGTGTTCCGGGCCACCGGTCACGGTGCGTTTGCGTTGCGCCCCGTGGTCGCCAATGGGGCGGTCAGCAACGCTCTCGGTCCGGTGACGAGCCGAACGATTCTCGGCGACCCGGCCGATGCCGCAACTGCGATCACGCAACTCCTCGTCGCCGACGGTGCCGCCAAGGCCGTGACGCTGGTGGAGCAGGGCGAGGCGGCGAAGCTGCTCCCGCGCATGCTGCTACCGCTCGCGGATCTGCCCGTGGCGATCGCGCTCGGCGACGTCGACGGCGACGGTATCGACGACGCCGCCATGGTGACGCAGCCGCTGCGAGGACGCCGAATGCAGCTTCGCATGCTCCTCGGTACGACCGACGGCGGCTTCGCGGACGTAGCGGCGAGCGGCCGGAGCACGTGCGGCAACGGCATCCTCGAAGGCGCCGAGCAGTGCGACGACGGCAATACGCGGGACAAGGACGGCTGCAGCCGGACCTGTACGATCGAGCTCGGCAAGACGGTGGTGTCCTTGGCGTTCGCCGACCTCGACGGCGATGGCCTCCAGGATCTGGTCGTGGTCGACGACCGGGGGCGGGTGTCGGCACTTTTCGCGGACGGGCACGGACGCATTCGTGCTGTGCGCAGCATCGGCATCGCCAAGAAGAGGATTCCGGCCGCCGTCGCCGATTTCACCGGGGACGACATCCCCGATGTGATTTTCCCTTCGCGGAGCCGGCGGAGCGGAGCACTGACCTTGGCGAGCAATCGCGGCGACGGATCGTTCACCTTGGCTGCGCTCCCGGTCACGACCCCGATCGTAGGACCCCTGCTGGCCGGGGACTTCGATCGCAACGGCTTCGTCGATCTCGCCGTCGGCACCAAGGGCGGGTGGTCGATCCGCTACAACGACGGCGACGGGCCCGTTCGCGGCACTGTCGTGCCGCTGGCGCAGCCGTCCAAGAGAGTGCTGGCGATGACCGCCGCCGATTTCGACGAAGACGGATGGCTCGATCTCCTGGCCACGGTCGATCCGCCGAACGCGCCGGCGCAGTTGTTTCGCGGTGGCGCCGTCGGGATGGCCGCGAACGCGGAGCCGGTGAAGGGGGTGCGGCCGTTGTCGACTCCATTTACCGTCGACCTCGATCGCGACTCGCACCAAGATCTGGTCAGCTGTTCGTCGACGACGAATCTCGATTGCCTCGTGCTCTACGGCGACGGACGAGGCAAATTCGGGCCGGCGGCGTTGCCGGCGTCATCCGCGATAGGTCGCGAGCCGCGCGCCGCAGCCGCCGCCGACTTCGACGGCGACGGCTTCGCAGATGTCGTCGGCATCAGCCGGCGCGACCACCAGGCGATCGTGCTCTTCGGCGGGCCTGCGTCGGCGACGAGTCGTCGCGTGCTCTCGGCGGGTATGCGGCCGTCGGACGTGACCGTTCTCGATCTGAATGACGACGGACGCCTGGACATCGTGGTCGCCAACGAGGGATCGCGCGATCTCAGTATCTTCCTCAATGGGGGAAGCAGGCAGTTCCTAGCCCTTGCTCCCATTCGCCTGCCGTCGGTGCACAACCGGAGCCTCGGGTTGATTGCTCTTGCTGCCGGCGACATCAACGGCGACGGCCTCGTCGACCTGGCGGCGGTACAAGCCGGCGGTCGAGAGGGCGGCGTCGTCACGACGTTCGTCAACTTCCCCGGCATCGGTCTCGCGGCGACGGCGAGCCTGCCGGTCGGGAACCTCACATGGGGCGTCGCGCTCGGCCAGTTGAACGGGGACGGGGTCCTCGACATCGTCACCGCCAACCGCTCGGACGATACGTTCAGCGTTCTCCTTTCGCAGCCGGACGGCGGTTACACGCGGACCGATTACGCCAGCGGCGGCGGGCGTCCGACGGATGTCGCCGTTGCCGACGTGAACGGCGACGGGCTGGACGATGTGATCGTCGCCAACGAGCGGGTTGAGCCGCAGAACGAGCGCTACGGCAGCGTCGTGACCTTCGCCAACGACGGCGCGGGCGGCTTCGGCGGTAGCGGACGGCAGCACGTGCGCGGGCGCGAGAGTCCGCGCGGCATCTGCGCCGGCGACTTCGACGGCGATGGCCGCAGCGACGTCGCTGTCGCGAGCCTCGGCAGCAGCGACGTGATGGTTCTCTTCGGCAGCGGTGACGGCGGCTGGCGGGCCGATGAGCGCGTATTCCCGGCGGGTGGTCCGCTATCGGCGATATCGTGCAACGACGCCGACGGCGACGGTCGCACCGACATCGCCTTCGGACGGCGGACGGGCTCGGAGGTGGGCCTGATCCTCACCGGTCCGTAGTCTGCACGGGCGTCGCCGGACCGGATGCCGCTGCCGTCGAGGCTGCCCACTGCGCGCGGAAGGCGCGGCAGCGCCGTCGCAACGGGCTCAGATGGCGCGCTCGCGTCCGGCCCAGTAAGGATCGCGGAGCTTGCGCTTGTAGAGCTTGCCGTTCGGATCGCGGGGCAGCTCGGGTATGAAGTCTATGGACTTCGGCACCTTGAACTTGGCGATCCGCTCCAGGCAGAAAGCGGTGATCTCGTCGGCTAGCGCGGATCCAGGCTCGACGCCGGGAGCTGGTTCGATGACCGCCTTCACGCTCTCGCCCCAGTCATCGTCGGGGACGCCGAAGACTGCCGCGTCGCCCACCTTCGGATGCGCGAGCAGGCACGCCTCGATCTCGCTCGGGTAGATGTTGGCCCCGCCCGAGATGATCATGTCGATCTTGCGGTCGCAGAGGAACAGGTAGCCGGCGTCGTCCAGGTAGCCGACGTCGCCGACCGTGAAGAAGCCGTCGCGGCGGTTGGCGTCGGTCTTGGTCTTGTCCCCGTGGTATTCGAAGTCCTGGACTCCGAGCTTCATGTAGACCGTACCGGGGGTGCCGGGCGGCAGTGCGGCGCCCGCGTCATCGAGGATGCGGATCTCGGAGCCTGCCCACGCCCGCCCGACAGTGCCCGGGCGCTCCAACCACTCCTGCGGCGTAACCAGCGTGCCCCCGCCTTCGCTGGCGGCGTAGTACTCGTAGATGGTCGGACCCCACCAGGCGAGCATACGGCGCTTCACGTCGACTGGGCAGGGCGCCGCGGCGTGTACGACGTGGCGCAGCGAGCCGACGTCGTATCTGGCCTTCACGTCTTCCGGGAGCGCCAGAAGGCGGTGGAACTGCGTCGGGACCATGTGGGTGGTGGTTACCCGATCACGCGCGATCGCCGTCAGCGCCTCCTCCGGCGTCCACTTGTCCATGACCGAGAGCGTGTGACCGTAGTGCAGAGAGCAGCCGGCGAAGACGAGCACGGCCGTGTGATAGAGCGGCGAGCCGACCAGGTGGACGCCCTGATCGCGCGGCGCGATGCCGAACATGGCGAGAAGCATTGCGAACATCGACCCCACCGCATCGGGATCGAACGGCATGAGCGCGCGGCGCACCCCCTTCGGTCGGCCGGTCGTGCCCGAAGTGTAGTTCATCACCTGACCGGCCGTGCGCTCGACTGGCGGAGTAGCGGGCATGCCCGCAGTCAGTTCAGCGTCGGGCCGGAAGCCGGGGATCGCACCGACGGCGAAGCAGCTCGAGGGCGCGAGCTGCGCCTCGTCGGCGCCGGCCTTGGCGATGGCGGCGAAGCGACTGTCGGCGACGAAGGCCTTGGCGCCGGAGTCGGCGAGTATATAGGCGATCTCGGGGCCGGCGAGGTGGTGGTTGATCGGCACCAGATAGAGCCCCGACTGGGTCGCCGCTAGATAGAGCTCGATCATCGGCGCGCCGTTCGGCAGGAGCGTCGCGACGACGTCGCCTTGGACGAGGCCGAGCCCGCGTAGCCCGTGCACCAGCTGATTGGAGCGTGCGTGCAGCTCGCCGGCGGAGACGCAGGCGCCGTCCGGCGTCACGAGCGCGACGTGTTCGGGGTGTGCAGTGGCGAGCTTCCAGAATCCGAGCTCACTCATGGAGGCGGAGTCCTTTCTTCGACGATGCGATCAGAGGGCAGCTTCGGCGAGCAGGCGTAGCGTCGCGGCGTCGCGGGTGCCAGCGAGGATCGTCGTCACCGGGCTCTCCCGCCACACTTGCAGGCGGTCGCGAATGCGCTCCGGCGGACCGACGAGCGAGACCTCGTCGGCGAGTCGATCGGGTACGGCGGCGACGGCCTCGGCACGCTTGCCCTCGAGGAACAGCTTCTGCACCGCCTTCGCCTCCTCCTCGAACCCGAGGCGCCCGATCAGGTTCAGATGGAAGTTCTTGGCGGCCGCTCCCATGCCGCCGATGTAAAAGGCGAGCATCCATTTGACAGGGACGAGAGCCGAGGCGAGATCGTCGGCGATCACGACGGTGACCGGGCAGGCGATGTCGAAGCCCGGTTTCAGGTTCCTCAAGGAGTCGGCGTAGACGTCCTGGCGGAACGGCGAGTAGAAGAGCGGTAGCCAGCCGTCGGCGATCTCGGTCGCCATCCTGACGTTCTGCGGCCCCTCGGCGCCGAGGTAGATGGGGATGTCGGTGCGGCGCGGCCGGACGATGAGCTTCAGCGGCTTGCCGAGACCCGTGCCGCCGCGGAGCGGCAGCTGGTAGTGATCGCCCTGGAACGTGACCGGCCCGTCGCGCCGGAGCATCTCGCGAACCAGCGCCACGAACTCGCGCGTGCGACCCATGGGCTTCGGAAAGGGCTGGCCGTACCAGCCCTCTACGACCTGCGGCCCCGAGACGCCGATGCCGAGGATGAGGCGCCCGTTGCTCAGGTGGTCGATAGTAGCCGCTGTCATCGCCACGCAGGCGGGAGTGCGGGCTGCCATCTGCATGATGCCGGTGCCGAGCCTGATCCTGGTCGTGCGGGCTCCCACCCAGCAGAGCGGGGAGAAGACGTCGGAACCGTAGGCCTCCGCGGTCCAGACCGAGTCGTAGCCCAGGCGCTCCGCTTCCAGGACGAGCTCCGTCGGATCCCATGGGTCGGGCATCCAGTAGCCGAGCATCAAGCCGAGGCGCATGCGTGAATCCTCCGAGAAATGCGTTTCGCCGCGGAAGTAGAACACGTTCTAATTCCGGAGGCAATCGCAGGTTCCCGGAGCGCCACCCCGGCGGCGTACTGCCGGGCCGTACGCTCGGCCGCGCCCGCGGCAACGGCCGGGCGGGAGGCCCTCGTTCGAGCGCCGAGCGGGGCGAGGGGAGCAGGGAGTCAGTCGCCCTCAGTCGTCGCGCAGCGATAGAGCCTGGCGCGGACAGCGTGCGACGGCAGCTTCGATGTTGGCGCGTTGCGATGCGGGCGGGTCCGCGACCAGGACGCGCACCAGATCGTCGTCGCCGACAGCGAAGATCTCGGGGGCGACTCGCACACAGACGGCATTTCCTTCGCAGAGCGCGTGATCGACGATGATGCGCATTACTTCCTCCGTCGCGGAGTCGCTGGCGGCGCGCAGAGTGCACCGCCCACCGTGCCCGGTCAACCGTAGTTGCGGCGCGGCTTCCGTTGCGGCGCTGCTTGACAAGCGCGAAGCGCGCTGCGTACAGCGGGCGGCGTGAGCAAGCGGAGGACGACCGCCGGTACGCTCGCCTCGCGGACGTCGGCTGCGGCGGCGGGGCGATGAGCGGCGGCGGACAGCTTGCGGGCAAGATCGCGCTCGTCACCGGCGCGGCGCGCGGGCAGGGCGAGGCCGAAGCGCGGCTCTTTGCGGCGGAAGGCGCGCAGGTGGTACTCGGCGACGTGCTCGACGACGAGGGCGAGCGCGTCGCTGCCGCGATCGGAACTGCGGCGTGGTACTGTCACCACGACGTCAGCGACGAGGAGAGCTGGACGCGCTTCGTCGCTGCGGCGACCGAGCGCTTCGGAGCGCCGGACATACTGGTGAACAACGCCGGTATCCTGCGTATCGGACCGATCGCTTCGATGGCGTTCGCGGAGTACCGGCGCGTCGTCGAGGTGAATCAGTTCGGGTGCTTTCTCGGGATGCGCGCGGTCGTACCGGGCATGGCCGCAAAGGGCGGCGGGGCGATCGTGAACGTCTCGTCGGCCGCCGGCTTCCAGGGCATAGCCGGACTCGCCGCCTACGTTTCGAGCAAGTTCGCGATCCGCGGCCTCACGAAGACAGCGGCGCTGGAGCTCGGAGCGCTGGGAATCCGGGTGAACGTGATCTGCCCCGGAGGCATCGACACGGCCATGGGGCGCGGCGACGACTTCGCCGCCGTCGACGGGCCCGACGTCTTTGCCGGTCTGCCGATCCCGCGCATCGGCCGCGCCGACGAAGTGGCGCGTGCGGCCCTCTTCCTCGCTTCCGACGCGTCATCGTATTGCACGGGCTCCGAGCTCGTCGTCGACGGCGGGATGTTGGCGGGGCCGGCGTGGGGGCAGGTCTGAGCCGTCGCGCGGAGCTCCCGATCCGTATAGTGCAGGGTCGAGAGCTGCGCCTGCCGGTCGTCGTCCGGAGAGCAGTGGCCATGTCGGCCATGTTTCCGGTGCGCTCGGGCGCGGTCCGCCGGCTGCTGCCGACGCCGCGGCTCCGCCCCGCCGAGTGGCTTCCCGGCTGGGCGATCTGCGTGCTCGCGGCCATCGAGTACGAAGACAACGATCTCGGACGCTACAACGAGGTGGGCGTGAGCTTCCTGGTGACGTACGGTCCGCGACCGGCGCTTCCGACATTCGGATTCGTGAACGCCTTGCGGCGAGGCACGCTCGGCGCCTACGTCCACCGACTGCCGGTGACGACGAGCTTCTCGCGCGATGCCGGCCGGGACATCTGGGGCTTTCCGAAGACCCTCGCGGCCATCACGTTCGAGGACGCCGGCGACCGCCGCGTCTGCCGGCTAGCCGCCGACGGCGTCGAAGCGCTGACACTGACGATGCGGCGCGGAGGGACGCGCAGCTTCGCCGAGATCCCGCAGGACGCCTACGCTTGGCGTGACGGGATGCTCTTCAAGACGCCGTCACGGATGCGCGCCGCCGAGGTCGGCTTCCGCCTCGGCGGCGCCGTGGTCGCACTCGGCGCCCACCCGATGGCGGACGAGCTGCGGACCCTCGGCTTTCCGCGGCGGGCCCTGGGCTCGACGTGGTTCGGTCACTGGCAAGCGACCTTCGACGATGCGCAGGTACTGGCGGGTGACTCGGCCGCGTGAAGGCGCGGCGCAGCGTATCAGACTGCGCCGGTCGCGGACGGCATGCCGTCGTCGTCGAGATGCGCGGTGCAGGCGAGCAAGCGCACCGTCCAGGGCGGAGTCGGTTCGATCTCGGTGAGCGCGGTGTTGCCCCAGAGGACGGGTGCGGAGCTGCCGGGGACGAGGGCGACATGCCGCTCCACTAGCGCCCGGCAGACGAGGCCGTGGGTGACGACAGCGAGATGTCCGCCGGTAGCGGCAGCGAGCGCGGCAACCCGGCTCCAGGCGGCGGCGACCCTGGCGTAGAAGACCGTCCACGTCTCGCCGTTCGGCGGTGCGTAGTCGGCGGCGAAGGGGTCGCCGCCGATCGAGTCGTAGGGGGCGCCGCGAATGTCCCCGAAGTCGCGCTCGCGCAGCAGCGGCTCGAGCAGCAGCGGCGCCCCGGTAGCGGTGCCGATGGCCGCGGCGGTTTCGACGGCGCGCGCGAGATCGCTGCTCACGATGCCGGAGACGCCGAGCGCTGCCAGGCGGTCCGCGAGCCTCTGCGCCTGTTGCCGCCCGCGCTCCGAGAGCGGCGTCTCCGGACGTTGGAACACCCGGGCGGCGTTCAGCCGGGTCTCGCCATGGCGGACGACGTAGATGGCCATCGCCGGAGCGTAGCAGGCGACCGCACGGCCGTCACGGCAGCTGCGGGCGCAGCGCCCGCGGTGCCGTTGCCTTGCTGCCGCCGCAGCGCTTCCTGCCGGCGGGCGCGAAGCCCTCGGCCGCGGGCCGCTCGTCGCGCCGCTCGCGAGCTGCGCCGCGGGCGGCCGCTGCTTCGCTTGCTGCCGCCGCGCAGAGAGCCCTGCGCCGCGAGGTGGGCGCGGGGGTGTTGGCGAGCGGGCCAAGGTCGTGGAGCGGCGGGTTGCCGCCGCGTGCGTCCTGCTTCCGGAGGACGCACGCGACGGAGCCGGGCGCCCGCAGCTCAACCGAGCGGAGTCAGCTCGCCGGTAGCGAGGTCGAGCCGGTAGTCGCGCTCGCTCGCGTCGTCGCCGACCACGTGCACGGTGGCGGTGGAGCTGCCGCCCTCGACGACGATCTCCGCGGTCGCGAGGGCGAAGCTGTCGCTCGTGTCCTCGGCGGTGATCGCTCCGGAGAGGAGGCGGTTGTCGCCGTCGACCGTCAGGTGGTCGCAGGTGATGCGGAAGATCTCGGCGCCGCCATGGCCGCTGCGTATCGCCACCGGACCGCCGTCGATGACGAAACCGCCGCCGAGGCGCGGCGTACCGTTCAAGGCGCCGGCGAATTCGACCGCGCGGCTGCTCGTGCGGTCGGTGACGACGAGGGCGAAGTCGACGCTGACGCCCGTAAGGCTCGCCGTGGCCCGGATGGAGCCATCGAACTGAAAGCTGCCGATGCCGGATTCGCTGACCCGGCAGGCGGCGAACGTGACCGTCGCTTCGAAGCCCGCGTACGACGTCGTCCGTGAGCCGCCGTCCTCGCAGTCCCCGGTGCCGGCGGGGTGCGCCGCGGTCGTCGATGCGATGCTGACGTTCGGCACCTCCCTGAGCGCCAGGGAGAGGAACGGGACCAGCACGTCGGTGATCTGCGCGAGGTCGGCTGCGCCGTCACCCTGGTCCGGGCAGTTCTCGGCGACCGTGAGGCCGGCAGCCTTGCGGAGCACGTTCACGCCGTCGCTGACCGTGACCGTGCCGCTGCCGTCGATGTCGCAGCTCCCCGGCTGCGCGGCGCAGGCCGACGACAGGCCGGCGGCGCTGCGCAGCACCTGGACGCCGTCGCTGACCGTGACGTTGCCGTTGCCGTCGGCGTCGCCGCAGACGGCGGCGCCGGCGTTGGCGGCGAGCAGAGCGCCGAGCGTGAGCGCGACGGCTGCGGCTGCCATGTTTCGTACCCGATTCTCCATCTTCCGCTCCTCCTCGAAAGTAATGTCCCGCACCGGGCGGGAGGTCAGAGGCCGCTCGCCATCTTGACCGGCCAGTTGGAGGCGACCGTTCCGCCGTCGACCTCGAAGACCTTGCCGGTGATCCAGCTGCCGGCAGGCGAAGCCAGGTAGAGGACCGCGAGCGCTATGTCCTCGGGCGTTCCGAGCCGTCCCAGCGGCGTCATGGCAGTCATCTGTCGCTGCATCTCCGGCATCGCCTTCAGGAACGATCCCAGGGCTTCGGTCACCGTCGCGCCGACGGCGAGAGCGTTGACCCGGATCTGCGGCGCCCATTCGCAGGCGAGAAGTCGCGTCATGTGGGAGAGGGCCGCTTTCGCGGTGCCGTAGGCGACGAAGCCCGGATCCACCAGGCGCGCCATCGCGCTCGAGACGTTGACGATGGCGCCGCCCTCCTTGGCGAGGTGCGGAGCGCAGAGCTTGCTCAACTGGAATGCGGTCCCGACGTTGAAGTGGAACGTGGCTTCGAGATCGTGCAGATCCAGGTGCAGAGCGGGGCTCGGCGCCGCGCCGCCGGCGTTGTTGACGAGCACGTCGATGCGTCCGAAGGTCGTCACCGTCGCGTCCACGAGTCGGGTGAGCTGGGCGCTGTCGTTGACGTCGGTCGCGATCGCGAGCGCTTCGACCCCGGTTGCGCGGACGGCGGCCGCCGCGGCCTCGAGCTTTGCAGCGGTGCGCGCTGCGAGTACGACGCGGGCGCCCGCCTCGGCGAGGGCGAGAGCGGCGCCGCGGCCGATCCCGGCGCTGGCGCCGGTGACGATGGCGACCTTGCCGGGCATCTTGAAGCGGTCCAGGATCAACGGGCAGCGCCTCGGGGCAGTAAGCGGCGTGCGGTAGTCACTGGCGTCGCCACGCGCCCGCTACGCCGGAAGGTTGCGGAACGCCGGCTCAATCGAAGGCGCACGCCCCGGGGCCTCGCGGATCCCCGCAGCTGCCGCAGCCGCCGACCGGAGGCGCCGACATCGCGGCGGAACCTTCCCCGCTGCTGCGGGGGATGGCGACCACGGAGAGCACGCGTTCGAGGTCGGTCGCCCGGCACGCCGGGCAGCTCGGCACGTCGGCGCCGAGCACGAGGGTTTCGAAGCCGTGCCGGCACCGCCGGCAGACGTATTCGTAGAGCGGCATGCGACGTGTCCTCCGGAGGAGGGACCATGCCGCGGCGGGTAGCAAAAGGCAACGTCGAGCCGCAGTAGCGACGGCTGCCGGCGGCGGCTGGCGTCCGCTCGGACGGAGCTTCCGACCGGCGTCACATCAGGCATCGGCGGCGCCTCCGCGCGCGCGCGCGCCGTGCCGACCTGGAGGCGCAGTCCCCGGCCGCCGTCGCTGCGGGCATCGGCGGCCGCTGGCAAGCCCGGAAGCCTCGGGCTAAGACTCCCCGCCGATGGAAGTCCTGCGCACCAACGTCGACACTCGCTCCGAGACCTATCGCCAGAACCGCGACGGGTTTCTCGAGCAGATCAAGTTCCTGAACGAGCAGCTGGCCCTGGTCCGCGAGGGCGGCGGAGCGAAATACGTGAAGCGCCACGTCGAGCGGGGCAAGCTCATGGCCCGCGAACGCATCGAGCTGCTCCTCGACCGCGACTCCCCCTTTCTCGAGATCGCGCCGCTCTGCGCTTGGGGCACCGAGTTCGCTCTCGGCGGCAGCGTCATTTCCGGGATCGGAGTCGTCTCGGGAGTAGAGTGCGTCATCACCGCCAACGAGCCCACCATCAAGGGCGGGTCGATCAATCCGTTCGGTGCTCTGAAGACCGGCCGCACGATGGAGATCTGCGCCCAGAACCGGATGCCGATCATCAACCTCACGGAGTCCGGCGGCGCCGACCTGCCGTTCCAGTCGACCATCTTCGTTCCCGGCGGACGCGGCTTCCGCGAGCTCACTCGCCGCTCACGAGAGCGCATCCCGACCATCTGCCTCGTCTTCGGCTCGTCCACCGCCGGCGGCGCCTACGTCCCCGGCATGTCCGACTACGTCGTCATGGTGAAGAACGGCGCCAAGGTCTTCCTCGGCGGGCCGCCGCTGGTGAAGATGGCGATCCACGAGGACGTCGACGAGGAGACGCTCGGCGGCGCCGACATGCACAGCCGGGTGTCGGGGGTGTCCGACTACCTGGCGCAGGACGAGCGCGATGCCATCCGCCTCGGCCGCGAGATCGTCGCCCAGCTCAACTGGCGGAAGCTCGGCTGGTCGAAGCGCATTGCCGTCGAAGAGCCGCTCTACGACCCCGACGAGATGCTCGGGATCGCGTCCATAGATGTCCGCAAGCCCTTCGATGTGAAGGAGATCCTGGCGCGCATCGTCGACGGATCACGCTTCCACGAGTTCAAGCCCACCTACGGCACGACGCTGGTCACCGGCTACGCCCACATCCACGGCTACCCGGTAGGCATCCTCGCCAACAACGGCATCCTGTTCTCGGAGTCGAGCGAGAAGGGAGCGCAGTTCATCCAGCTCTGCAACTCTACCAACACTCCGATCATCTTCTTCCAGAACATCACCGGGTTCATGGTCGGCAGTCGCTACGAGCAGGGCGGTATCATCAAGGACGGCGCCAAGCTCATCAATGCGGTCTCCAACTCGACCGTGCCGCACCTGACCATGATGATCGGCGCCTCGTACGGCGCCGGCAACTACGGCATGGCCGGCCGCGCCTACGACCCGCGCTTCATCTTCAGCTGGCCGAACCACCGCATCGCCGTCATGGGCCCCGAGCAGCTGGCCGGCGTCCTCTCGATCGTCCGCCGCCAGGCCGCCGAGCGCGCCGGCCAGCCGTTCGACGAACAGGAGGACGCGATGATCCGGCAGATGGTACAGGGCCAGATCGAGAAGGAGAGCTACGCCTTCTTCGCCACCGCTCGCGTCTGGGACGACGGCATCATCGACCCGCGCGATACCCGCACCGTCCTCGGGATCACGCTCTCCGCCGTTCACAACGGCGTCATCGAGGGTACGAGCGGCTACGGTGTCTTCCGGATGTGAATCGAGGCGATGATGCGTCTACGGGTCGTGATCCTGGCTGTCGCAACCGTGCTCGCAAGCACCGTGCTTTCGACCACGGCCGCGGCGCTAAGCCGCGAACGCTTCGCCAATGCGCAGCCCTATGGCTTCTTCTTCAACGACTACGGACCGAACTTCTACGCCGGCTTTGTACCCCGCGAGCAGGACCGGCGGCGGATCACGATCCATCTCGGACGGGGCAACCAGCTTCGCGTGCGGATCGTGCTCTCGGATGCGGCGATCGACGCCTACATACCCGATCAGGTTGCGCGCCACGCGCTCTACGCCGAGCTCATATCCAGGGGAGTGATCCGCCTGACCACGAACAAGGCGTGGGAGGCCTACGACGAGCGCTTCGCCGCCGAGGGCTTCGCCGCCCTCGCAGCCAGAAAGGGCGGGGCGTCGCCGGGAGAGTGGCGGGAGCTCAATCTGCGCCTGCTGCAGAAACTGCTCCCCGAGCGCGTGTACCACATCCGCAGAGACTTCGACCGCCTGCTCGATGACTGGCGGACGCGACTCGCGGCGGGCGGACCGCCGACGACCCTCGAAGCCAAGCTCGACGCCGTCAACGATCTGTTCCCGCACCGGATGTCGGTCACCGGGCTCGACGCCGGCGACGATGCGGCGTTGCAGGAGGTGGCGGCGCTGGCGCGCGGCGGCGATGCGGCCGCGTTTCGCAGCCGGGCGCAGGCCCTCTTCGAACGGCTGACCGGGGGCATCTATCCGATCATCGACGACAACCTCGACTTCTGGGAGGTGACCGCCATCTACGCGGCGGGGACGCACGACACCCTCACCACTTACGCCGGCCACCAGATCCCGGTGATCACGACCCAGGGCGTCTGGCCGCTGATTCCGCGCCGGCACGGCAAGGGTTTCCTCGGCATGGTCGACTACATCTCGTCGGCCGGCTACTACGGACTGAAACCGATGCTGCCATACGAATACGGCGGCGGCATCGCCTACAACGCCATCCACAACACCGGCATCAGCAACTGGATCGCCGGTCATCCCCTGCTTCCCCGGGAGTGGAGTCGATTCGCCGGCGGCAGCCGGGACGGCAAGCCGTATCGCCGCGTCGCGCTCACGAGCCGCGGCCCCGTATCGCACGGGTGCACCCGGCTGAACGACGGCCATCTGGCGGAGCTGCGCGAGATGCTGCCGTCGACCTCGGAAGGCATGGAAGGCATCCTCAACTATCGCCACGTCTCGCAGTGCTACGACGTCTTCGACCCCAGGGGTGACGGCGACGATCGCGTCATGGGAGTGCAGTACTACATCGCGTTCCGCCACACCGATTCCCGGGTGATGGAGCAGATCTGGGCTCAGAACGACCGGCGGAGTTTCTACGAGTGGCTCTATGGCCCGGAGATGGTCTTCGGTCCCGTGAACGAGGTCGTCATCAAGGAGGCGTGCGAGGGCAAGTTCGTGGGTCGCAAGGCCTACGCGGGGAAGATCCGCCGCAACCTCAAGATCTACGAAGCGCCGTACGAGCCCGAGGCCGTGCAGATGTACACGATCGTCGGCGTCGATCCCTACTCGCAGGCGGGCATGGACTTCAACCGCGAGCTACGGCGCATCGGCTACGGATACACGATCGACCGCAAGGTCCTGCGGCTCGACTGAGAACGCGGGCGTCGCCGCGCCGGAGCCGGCGGATACGGAGGGCGTGGCCGCTCGCCGCGTCAGCGGACGATGACGCTCACCAGCAGCAGCGATGGCTCGGCCCTCTTGGCGCCGCTCGAGACCTCGGCGACCGCGACCGCGAAGTCGGCGGCGCCGACGGCGGCACCGGGCCTGGTCGCGAAGCGGCAGGCGACGTCGAGCGGCAAAGGGAGCGCTTGCGCGCTGGCTACGAGGAGCTTCATCTCGCCGCTACCGGGATCGTTCGCGGCTATCAGGGCTCCGGTGCCCGCGCTGCATTCCGGTTCATTCGCCGCGCCGGCGAATGTCCCCGCAGCCCGGGGGTATCCGATGCGTAAAGTGAAACCCTCGACCGCCGTCCGGGCACTGACCCGGAAGACCACGACGACGCTGCCGCTGCGCGGTGCCGTACCCGCGGCCGTCGCGGGTGCATCGCTGCCGTCTGAGGGCGCGTCGGTCGCGGCGCCGCTTCGCGGTGCGACGAAGGCGGGCGGCGCGGCGCGCTCCGGCGTCCGGAACGCGCGCGGCAGCGCGTGCTCGGCAGTCGCCGGCGGAGCCTCGATGAGAGATCCGGGCGGAGCGATCGCAGCTTCGGGTGCCGCGTCCGACACGTGCGCGGGAATGGCAAGGGTCGGACCGGGACTCGGCCCCTGGGGGCTCGGCGTTACGATCGCCGTGGAGCTTCCGGCGATGGTGGCCGAAGGCCGTGCGCTCGTAGGTGTCGGGGTCGGACCGTCGAACGGGGATGCCGTAGCGCTGGATACCCACAGGGCGCAGAGAATGCCGAGCACCGCGATGCGAAGGCGCGCAGTCATGATGTCTTGAAGTGTCGACGGCGTGTCGCTGTCCGTCAAGCGGCGTTGCAGCAGCAGCGGCGGCGACGGTCAGCGGCGACAGCGGTTGCGGCTGCCGGAGAGTCCCCGCCGGTGGGACTGGCGCCTCCGCTTCGGCTATAGATCCGGGAGCGCATGGCAGGGCGGACGGGACGGAGGAGCCGGCGCGGACGCCGGCGCGCGCCGGGGGCGATGTGGCGGCGTTGGATGCGGCTCGGGCTCGAGATCGCGGCGCTCGGCGGAGTCGCCCTCGTCGGCGCCGTCGCGGCGCTCGGGCGGGGCGCGGACCGCTTCGCCGGCATCGGGCTCTGGGCGAACCTGCTGCCGTTCGCTGCGGTCGCCGTGGGCTTCGGGCTCGCGCTGGCTGGCGCCTTGCGGGCGTGGCTCGGCGCCCGCACGTGGCTCGCGGCGCAGGCGGCCGTAGCACCGATGCTGGCCGCCGTCGGACTCGCCTGCGGAGCTATATGGTGGGCGACGCAGCCGCCATTCCAACGCGATCTGCTCCGCCTCCGGGCGACCGTCGGCGGGACCGCGGAAGCCGAGCGCCTGGCGATCGCACATCAGGTTTTCGCCGCCTACCGCCGCGCCGACCGCCGCGCCCTGGCGCGCCTGCTCGAGCGCGCGCGCGCCTACGAGCCGATCGTGCACGAAGCCGCGGCGGCATTCGGCATCGACCCCGAGGTGCTGATGGGAGTCGGCGCAACCGAGTCGTCGTTCCTGCCGCGGACGAGCGCCGACGGCGGCCGCGGACTCTTTCAGATCACGGCGCCGCCCGCGGAGGCAGTGGCAGCGGTACGGCGGCGGCTCGGAGTCGCCACCCCGGATCCCGAGGAGCCGCGACAGAATGCCTGGCTCGCCGCCGCCACGCTGGAGCGCTACCTCGCCGACATGCGCGGCGATCTCTTCCTCGGGCTTCTGGCCTACAACATCGGACCGCGCAACGGCGGTCTGCGCTCGATCATGGCGCAGTACGGGGCGCGCGACTTCGTGACCATCCAGCCCTATCTGCAACTGCTGCCGCGCGACTATCCGGTGCGCGTGCTGGCAGCGGCGCTCGCGTATCGCCTGTCGCGCGTCGAGCGCGAGCTGCCTGCGTACGAGGCCGGCGACAACGCGATCCGTATCCAGCGCCTCGGGGTTCCGGGGCTCTGAGCCCTGGATCTTCCTCTTGTCCGAATAGGGGGCCTCTATAGAATCGTCATCCGCCCCCCACTTCTCGACGGAGGTCTCCCCGATGCTGATTCCCTCGCGCTTGGCCGTTTTCGCCATGGCCGTTACCTGCGTCTTTGCTGCCGGCGCATTCGCTCCGCCGCGGGCGGCTGCTACGTGCGGCGACGGCGTCCTCGAGCCCGGCGAGGCCTGCGACGACGGAAATCGCGACGACGGCGATTGCTGCTCGTCGACCTGCCTCTGGGAAGCAGCGGGGAGTCCGTGCGTGGACGACGGCGAACCCTGTACCCGCGACGTCTGCAACGGCACCGGCACGTGCCTGCACGACGCGTCGCCGCTCACCGCGTGCCTGGTCGCTCCCAAGGGAAAGCTGCAGATCGCGAACGGCGTCGACGAAGCGAAGGACAAGCTGATCTTGCAGATGCTGAATGCGCCCGGGCTCGCTCCCGCCGGCTTCGGCGACCCGACCACGACCGATCCCTACCGACTGTGCATTTTCGGTCCCGATCGACTGTTGCTCTCAGCCGAGATCGCGCCTGACGGCGCCTGTGACGGCAAGCCGTGCTGGACGGCGACCGCGAACGGGTACGCCTACAAGAACAAGACCGGCGCCGGCGACGGACTGACGCTGCTCGCCCTCAAGGCGAGCGCCAAGCCGAAAACCAAGATCAACGCCGTGGGTAAGGGTGCGAGCCTCGCCCGGGCGCCGCTCCCGCTGCCGATGCCGGTGATGGCGCAGATCGTGAACGGCGTTACCGGCCAGTGCTTCGAGACCTACTTCCTGGAGCCGGCGGCAGTGAAGCGGAATACGGCGACCACCTTCGATGCTGCGGCCGCTGCGCCCGGCTTCGAGGAGCCCGGCATCGCCAAGGTGATCCGCCAGGACAAGCTCGCCGCCGCCGTGCCGTCACCGAACGACGAGAAGCCGTCCGCACCGGGGACGGGACCCGATCCGACGAAGGTCACGGTGCGGGCGGTGACATACGCCGGGAACGGCTGTCCGGAGGGGGCCGTTACTACCGTTCTGAGTCCCGATCTTTCCGGATTCACGCTGGTCACCGAGGGCTTCACGGCGTCGCGCGGACCCGGCATCGCACTCGCCGAGGCCGTCAAGACCTGTCGGATCACGCTCGACCTCATGCTCCCCGGAGGCTGGCAGTACAGCATCGACAAGATCGATTATCGCGGCGCCGTCGCCATCCCGAAGAAAATGAAGGCGACCCAGGAGGCGACCTATGGCTTCGCGGGCGGCGGAGCTGTCTCGGCCGACACGACCTTCGTCGGACCGGTCGACAAGGCCTACCGCCTGCGCGACACGCTGCCGTTCAGCAGCGTCGTCTGGTCGTCGTGCGAGGAGGTCCGGCCGCTGACGATCACGACCGAGCTCCGACTCAAGGGCGGCACGGAAGCCGGGCAGATCAGCTCCGATACGATCGACGGCGGCCTCGGATTCGTGCTCGGGTTGCGTTGGCGAGAGTGTCCCTGAGCGCTGCCTGGCGCCGCTGCCCGGCTGCGGGTCACGCCTCGAACTGGACCGTGATGCCCCACTCGGTCGCGAGCCAGCCGAGCAGGGAAGACTCGTGGCGGTCGACGCCGTCGGGCAGGGCGGCGGCGAGGACGACGCCGTAGATGAGCTCTCGGGCTTCGCGCCGGGTGAGCGTCCGCAAGAAGCTCTTCAGGGCCGCCTCGTCCGCGAAGCGCGCATCGGCCTCGTTGGCGAGGGTGCGGTAGGCGTTGTCACCGAAAGCAGCGGCGATCCGGCTGATGTGCGAGACCTCGTCGTCCGAGACCTGGGTGTCGCTGCCGACCACCGCCTCGATCAATGCTACCAGCGCCACTCGTTCGTCGTGGGCGAGATCGCTGAGCTCCATAATTCGTAACTCCCGGTAGTAGGGCGCCCCGAGCTCGCTGCCGTCGAGGTCGCGGAAATCGGAGGTCTCGGAGGGGAGACCGCCGTCACGCCGGCAGCTTGGCGCGAGAGCCTGCGGTTGTCCAGCAGGTGCGGGAAGAGAACGACCGGCGGGCCCGCTCGAGCGCCGCCGGCCGCTTCTATGGATCAGGGGGCAGGTACGAGCCGCACGTAGAGGTCCAAGAATTCTCCTGCGCGTGTCACCTCGAGGCCGGAGAGGTCGAGACCGAAGAATTGCGGCAGCGGGAAGCTGCCGAGTCCGCCCGCGAGCGAGGGGATGAGAGTGGCGATGAGCGGCGGCAGCACGTCTTGCTCGAGAGCCGCTTCGTTGACGCCGAGCGGGTTCTTCAGGACCGCGACCGTGATGTCGCTCGTCGCCGGTGTCGAGAGGTTGAACTCCAGCCCGCCGTTCGCGAACGCGAAGTTCATCCCGAGCTTGGCGTCGACAGCGCCGCGCAGCACCTCGACGCCGCTGCCGTCGTTCTTGACGATCGAGACCAGCAGTTGCGCGAGCTTCAAGGTGGTGAGCTCGTTCGACGGGCCCGGCTGTGCCAGGACGATCGGTGCCAGGGTCGGTCGCACGTCGATGCGGAACAAGGTCGAGGGCGGATAGATAGCAAACTCCGGCATGATGAGCGCTAGCACGTCCGCCGTGAGCGGTACGTCCCCGGTGCCGAGATCGAGGGTGGTGATGGAGGTGACCAGGAGGCCGCACTCCGTCTGCGCCTTCAAGAGCTGATTGAATGCCTCGGTGGAGACCCCTATGGCGAGGCCGTACGGCGTATTGCCGATCGGCGTATTCGCGGGGGGGAAGCTCGGCGTCCCTTCGTTGACCGCGAGCGAGGCAGTCAGGTTCGGCGCTCCGACGGGCGGTTGGCACTGTCCGGGACCCGAGCCGACGGACGAGGTGAACTTGCCGTCGGAGATGAGGGTAATGCCGTTCACGTCCTCGTTGACGGCGTTCAGCGGCGACTCGAAGTTGACGCTCAGGGCATCGCCCACGGGTCCGGCGATCTGGATGCCGGCGAGAGCATCCTCGATGGCGTTGCCGATCGGACCGTCCTGCGGGCCGGCACCGTCGGGATCGCTGAGGTAGTTCTTCATGGCGTTGACGGTCAGCGATTCGAGGTCGGGCAGGAATGCCTGGATGATCGAGCCGACTATGGGCAGATCGCAGGTTCCCCCGTAGCTCGTCGTGAAGGCGGTGAAGCTGACGCCCAGATCACCCTGCTGATTGACGTCGATGTTCGAGGGGTCGCCGGCCATGGGCGACATCGTGTAGTCGCCGGTGAAGGTCGCCTGGTTGGCGTGGATGGCGATGTCGCAGCTCGGCACTACGCCCGTGCCGCTGAGGTACACGTTGACGCGTATATCATTCACTCGGATGACCGTACGCACGAAATTGGTCATCGAGTCGGCGTTGAACGCGAAGCTCTGGAACGAGGGCGGCGGATTGTTGATCGTGACCGTAGCCCTACCGAGACAGCCGAGGAAGCTGTCGGCGAAGCACTCGTTGTTGATCAGCACGGTGCCTACCGGAACGAGCGCGCCCAGATCCAGTCCTGATCCGGCGAGCTGGGCCATGAGAGGCTCTACGGTATCGAGTCCGCTGTCCGTGATTCGCAGTCCGATGCTCGAGGGCGAGTTGGCCCCGTCGGCGATCGATGCGCCGCGGATCACGACGACGCGCGCGTTTGCCGCACTGCCGTTCGCCGTATCGACGACCCGCGCGCGGATCGGGTTGAAGACGTTGGTTGCACTCAGCGCGACCGAGGTGCTGAAGCTCCCGTCCTGAGCGACCGTGACCGGGCTCCCGTTCACGGCGAGGGACGCCTGCGCCGGCGGGAGATCGTGCACCACGCCGGTTACGGTGACCGTCGACGCGGTCGTGAAGATGCCGTGGGTCGGCGAGGTGATGGTGATGCCGAACGCCGTGCAGGTGCTCGGCTCGCCGCTGCATACGAAGCCGGGCTCGATCCTGCAGAGCGCGTTGCAGCCGTCACCGACGTTCGCATTGTGATCGTCGCACTTCTCGTCGCCGCGGAGGAGGCCGTCGCCGCAGATCGGCTCGCAGCCGCTGGGCTCGCCTTCGCAGGTCCATCCCGTCTCGATGGTGCAGGTGGCGTTGCAACCATCGCCGGGGTCGAGATTGCCGTCGTCGCAGGCTTCGGTGCCGCTCAGCACGCCGTTGCCGCAGACCGCGCTGCAGCCGCTCGGTTGACCGGTGCAGGTATAGCCGGTCTCGACGGTGCAGACGGCGCTGCAGCCGTCGCCGGATACGAGATTGTGGTCATCGCACTCTTCGCCGCCGCGGAGGAGCCCGTCGCCGCAGACGGTGCTGCAGTGGCTTGGCTGGCCGGCGCAGAGCCAGCCGCTCTCGATGGTGCAGGAGGCGCTGCAGCCGTCGCCCGGATCGAGGCCGCCGTCGTCGCAAGCTTCGCCGGGCTTGATGATGCCGTCGCCGCAGACGGTGTGGCAGGTGCTCGGCTCGCCACCGCACTGCCACCCGACCTCGGTCTGACAGGTAGCGCTGCAGCCGTCGCCGGATACGAGGTTGTGGTCGTCGCAGCTCTCGGCGCCGCGCAGGAGGCCGTCGCCGCAGGTCGGAGAGCAGCCGCTCGGCTGGTTCAGATTGCACGTCCACCCGGGCTCGATCGTGCACGTGGCGCTGCAACCGTCGCCGGGAACGAGTCCGCCGTCGTCGCAGGCTTCGCCCGGACGCCGCAGACCATCGCCGCAAACCGGGGAGCAGGTGCTCGGTGAATCGACGCAAGTGTAGCCGGCTTCGACCTGACAGGCGGAGCTACAGCCGTCGCCAGGGACGGAGTTGCCGTCGTCGCACGCTTCGCCGCCGCTCACGATACCGTCGCCGCACACCGGGGCGCAGGCGCTCGGGACGCCGCTGCAGCTCCACCCGGCCTCGACCTCGCAGGTCGGGCTGCAGCCGTCGCCGGCGTCATGATTGCCGTCGTCGCAGCCTTCGTTCACCTCGACATCGGCATCACCGCACTCCGGCGGCTCGGCGCAGCTCTCGTTGTCGTCGTTGCCGTCGTCGAAGAGGTCGCAATCGCGGGATAGGCCGTCGACGTCGTTCAGGAGGTTGCAGACGCGGCAACGCAGGCGTTCATCCGCGCACTTGGCGACACCGGCCGCGGTCGTCGCGCCGCAGCCGGGGAATGCCTGCTCGAGCGCAACGCCCCGGCCCACGCAGGCTGACTGGATCTTGGCGGCGGGCGCGGTGACGCAGGCGCTCGCCATTTTGCCCCCGGTTGGATCGGGCTGGGTGGTGCCGGTTCCGAGGCACACCGTCTGCAACTGGACGGCCGTGCCGACGAAGCCGCGCTTGAGACCCTCCTTCTTGCACTTGTTGAAGGAGTTGATGCGCAGATCCTCGCACTTGGCGGAGGCCTTGAGGAGGGCCGACTGGCACGCCATCACCAGCGAGTTGGTGGCGAGCACGGCATCGGGGTTGGCGCCGAGGAGATCTTGGAGGAACGCCTGGGTGATTTCGACGGCGCGCGTACCGTGCAGGGTGACGCTGGTCGGACCGAAGGCGGGCGGGGCGCCGCTGCACGAGTTGTCGGCCGAGATCAGTGCCGCCATGGTGGCTTTCTGCACGCCCGGCGCGGCGGCGATGCACTGGGTGACCGACTGCGGCCCGAGCAGATCCCCGGCTTTCTTCTTCACGCAGGCTCGCAGCTCTTTCGCGGCCGCGAGCGTGACCTTGCGCATCCCCTTGTTGATGGCATTGATGCAGCGGCCGGTGTCCGGCGCCACCACCTGTGCCGCGGCGAGCGTCGGCAGCAGGGTGCCGAGCGCGGCCAGGGTGGCGATGCGCGTCTTCCGGTGCGTGATGGTGTGCACGGTGCCCTCCATCTTCTGCCCTCCCGCCGTCCTCACTGGCATTCGATTTCCATGGTGACCGCGGCGTCGCCGACCGAGGCGTCGACGTCGATCACCGGTAGCGCTCCCACGAGGCGCAGGTTCTTGACGCCTTGTCCGCCCATGATGTTCGAGCACGAACGCGGCGCACCGGTGACCTGCGTGATGCAGTTGCTGCAGCCGGTGGTCACGTGGTCGAGGAGATTGTCGGCGATGCCGTTGGTGTCGTAGATCGTCGCCCGCGCCGTGCCGGTGGTAAGGAACGCCCGCAGCGTTGCCGGAGCGCTGTAGGTGTCGTCGGCGGTGCACTGGATTCCGTCCGGACCCTTGTCGCTAACCAGGCGCAGCGTCAGTACTTCCGACACGCGCATGTCGCCGTTCCCGAAGGTGCCGGACTCGACGTACTCGGTGGGGCTGTTGCAGAGCCCGGGGTGCGGCGAGTTCAAATTGCAGGACGACAGCGGTCCCTCGCGGCAAGCGCTCGAGACGTTGTTCGCCGGATCGATTCGGGTGTCGTCGCACTCGGGATCTTGCGGTAGACCGCCGAGGGTGCCGGGCGGTTGGTTGGTGTCGTGATCGACCCGCACCTGCATGTCGCGGTTGGGCTCGCCGCCGTTGCAGTCGATCTTGCCGGTCGTATCGATGCCGGCGCTCTCCACGCACACGAGAACCGGATCCATGCCGAGCGGCAGGTTGATCTGTACCGGGTCGAAGACGATCGAGCCCGCCGGACCGACGATCTGACGGACACCGTTCGAGTCCTGGCCGAAGAACTGCAGCGTCTGCGAGCCGCTGAGGGCGCCCGAGACGCGGATGTTGCCGATCAGGGGCGCATTCTTGATCTGCAGGGAGATCTTGCTGTTCGCGCCGCCGATGGTGCAGACGCGCGAGGCCGGCGTCGCCGTCGCTGTCGGCGTCGGCGTGCGCGTCATGGTGGGTGTCGCCGTGCGCGTCGCGGTCGGCGGGACTCCGGTGGTGAACGTCGCCGTCGGCGTCGGCGAGAGGGTCGGCGTCGGCGTCGGCGCGGTCGAGGTCGGCGTCATGGTTGCGGTCGGGGCGACCGTGAACGTCGGCGTCGGTGTCGGTTGCGACGGATTCAGCTGTGCCGCGATGCACAGATCGAAGGGTTTCTTGGCGTCGAGCGTCTCGCTGCCGAACTCATTGGCCGTGTAGGCCCGGACCGGAGTGAAGCTCGATACCGGCTTTACCTGATAACAGACCAGATGCTCGCCGTGCAGCTCGGCGCCCGGCTTTTCGTTGTTGGTGTTGGTCGCCACGCAGAGCTTGCGCGGCTTCAACACGTTCACGGAGAGGGAGCCGAACTGATCGCCCACCACGGTGGCCGGACGCGGCGCGAACTTGGGCGTGTGCGGGGAGGTACGGATCTTGTAACAGGTGAAGTAATCCGTAACCGGATCGATCGGCGCCGGCGGCGCGGACACCAGGCTCTTGGCGCTCGGCGCCATCAGGCGCTCGGGCTTCAACAGATCGATCGTGAGGTTGCCCCAGCGATCGACGAGCTGCTGGTTGAGCGTCTTGGCGAACTTGCCGGTGCCGGGTACGCGCTTGATCTGATAGCTTTCGAGATGCTCGGCGTGGCTCGGTGCGCTCGGATCGCTACCGTCGACGTTCGCCGGATTGCAGAGGTCGGTCGGCTTCGCGATCGAGAAGCGCCACTCTCCGAACTGATCCGAGGCGACGAGATACGGGATCGGCACGAACTTCGCCGTTCCCGGCGCCGTCCTCGCCTGGTAGCACTGGAAGTGGTCGAGGGGCGGGGGACTCTGCGCCGCGGCCTCGGCGACGAAGCCGCTCGGCGTCGCGACGAACGGAGCCGTCCGCCCGAGAACGAGCGCCCCGGCCGCGACAGTGAGGCCGACTCCGAGGATGCGAGCCGCGACGCCCGTCGCCACGGTCAGTCGGCCTTGTCGCTGAACTTGGTCGACGATTGCGTCGTCGGCGGTCCACTGTAGACGGCTTGCCAGCAGAGCCCGTCACTGTTCTGGATCTGCACGGTCAGCGGCTGACCGATGGACGTGAGGTCAGGCGGCATTCCGAGGGCGGCTCCGCGCGCCGTCAACTGGATCTGCGCCTTGGCGAGCCCGCCTTCCTTGAGCTTCAGCTGATAGCCCCCGTCGGGGGTGAGCTCCTTGTCCTTGTATTGGTAGCCCTTGCTGCCGGTAGCTTTCCAGCAAGGCTTGCCGGCGCAGGTGCCGCCGGCCGGGTAGGTGATCTCGAAACGCAGGCCCGACGGATCATAGATGCACACCTGGTAATTGGTCGTGCTGAGCGGGGTCCCCAGATCCGCGAAAGTAGTGCGCTCACCCTTCAGCCATTTCCACTTGATCGTGTCCTTGACGCCGCCTTTCTTGGCGAGTTGGATCGACGCTTTGCCGGGTACGAAGGGAGGGCGGCAATTCGGGAGCGGGCCCACCGTACAGCCGAGCCCGGGCTCCACCTGGCACGCGGCCGAGCAGCCGTCGCCGCCGTCGAGGTTGCCGTCGTCGCACTCTTCGCCGCAACCGCCCTGGAGGATGCCGTCGCCGCAGAGCATGGAATCACCCGTGCAGACGCCGGCAACACAGACGTCGTCGACCGTGCATACGTTGTCGTCGCTGCAGCTGGTGCCGTCGTTCTCGAAGACGTCGGCCGGGCAGTCGGCGCTGCTACCGGTGCAAGTCTCCTCGATATCGCAGTCGCCGGCGTCGGGTCGGCATACGGTGGCGGCGGGGGCGAAGGCATCGGCCGGGCAGTCCGCGCCCGTACCCGGGCACATCTCGGCCACGTCGCAGACGCCCGCTGCCGCCCGGCATTCGACCGTGTTCGGCTGGTACGCATCCGCGGGACAATCGTCGGCGACGCCGTCGCAGACCTCCTCGCTGTCGCAGACGCCCGCTGCCGGCCGGCACGTTGCCGTGCTCTTCGCGTCGGGTGGGCAGAAGACTCCGAAACCGTCGCAGGTTTCGGCGACGTCACAGACGCCGTTGGCAAGTCGGCACACCGTGGTGTTGGGCTCGAGCTGGTCTGCGGGACAAGCATCACCGACGCCGTCGCAAGTCTCCGCGACGTCGCAGGCGCCGGCCGCCGGCCGGCAGACGCCGGTGCTCTTGGAGTCGGCCGGACAGGCCGGGCCCGATCCGGTGCAGGTTTCGGCCACGTCGCAGACGCCTGCCGCGGCCCGGCAAACGGTAGAGCTCGACTCGAAAGTATCCGTCGGGCAAGCGGCGTTCGAGCCCGTGCAGTGCTCGGCGATGTCGCAAATGCCGGCCGCCGGCCGGCACGTCACCATGCTCGAAGCGAACGAGTCCGCGGGGCATGCCGGGCTCGATCCCGGGCAGTTCTCGGCGACGTCGCAGGGTCCGGCCGCCGGCCGGCACACCGTCGAGCTGTTGAGAAAGCCGTCCGGCGGGCACGCCGCCGACACGCCCGTACAGTTCTCGGCGGCGTCGCAGACGCCACCCGCTGCAGGTCTGCAGACGACGTTGTTCGGCTGGAAGGAGTCGGCCGGACATGCTGCCGAGCTGCCGGTGCAGGTCTCGGCGACGTCGCAGATGCCGGCGGAGGCCCGGCACTGGGTCCCGGCGTTCTTGAACTTGCAATTCGTGTCGCAGCACACGCTGCCGGCGATGGCGACGTCGCATTCCTCGCCCTGGAGGGCGTCGAGGACGCCGTTGCCGCAGAGGTTCGTGAGCGTCACCGTCACGAAGTGACCGTCGTTCGCCTGCGTGCGGCTCGGGCTCCCCGGATAGCCGCAAGCGTCGCAGCCGCTCACGCTGCTACCTTCACCGAGCCGGACGGCCGCCTCGCAGGAGTTGCTGCGGGTCGAGCCGTTCCAGGTGAAAGTGAGGCTATGGGCCTTGGCGACCCCGTTGCTGGTGTTGTCGATGCGGGCGCTCGCCGTCTGGTTGAACGGACCGCTCACGTCGGAGCCGCCGTTCGGGATGGATCCGGGGTCCCCGAGGCTGAGCGATCCAGAGGTGATGGTGCCGCCGCTCGAGGTACCCGTGACGCCGCTGATGTCCGCGGATCCGTCGCAGCCCGAGGCGTCGTTGCGCCGGTTCATGTCGCCGGTCCGCTGCGTGTCTACGGTCAGGTAGTAGGCTCCCGGAGCCGTCACGTTGAAGGACAGGTTGTGCTGCGCCACGCCGTTGGTGTCGCGGGTGCTGAAGACGCCGACGTCCGAGCTCAGGTTCCAAGCAAAGCGGGTCTTGAACTGGGTGCCGTTGTTGACCTGGATCGCCACCGACGACCGCCGTGATCCATCGCTGTCTCCGGCGTCGGGCGTCGATCCCGCGGTGCTGGCGCTACCGTTGGCGATCGACTGGGCGTGGACGCACGTAAGGCCGTACGTAGAGGTGATGACGGCCGCGAGCAGGGTGACGAGCGTCTTGCGCGTTGAGGTCATGCGGCAGGTCCTCCTGGGGGCTATGGCCCTTCGAGCTGCAATCGGATTCTCGGGATTTTGTTGCAAGGCGCAGAGCGCCTCGCACGGCACTGCGTCGTTACGAGTCGCGGTGAGCGGTGTTTCAGCTCGGAGCGCGCAGCGGTTCTACGCGCAGGCATTCGCTTTCGTCAAGTAAAATCACATGCGGAGAGTGCAGCTCGACGACGAAGGGGAGCGACGCTGGCGCGGCGGCTCGACGCCGGCTAAGAGTCCGGCCCCATGCCGGCAACGATACGCAAAGTTCTGGTCGCCAACCGCGGCGAGATCGCACGCCGCATCCTGCGCAGCGTGCGCGCCATGGGGCTCGCGGGCGTCGGCGTCTACTCCGACGCCGATGCGCGCGCACCCCATGTCGTCGAGGCCGAGGAAGCGGTGCGCATAGGGCCTGCTCCGAGCCGCGACTCGTATCTCGCCAGCGAGCGTATACTCGAAGCGGCGCGGGCCACCGGCGCCGACGCGATCCATCCCGGCTACGGCTTCTTGTCCGAGAACGCAGATTTCGCGGCCGAGGTCGCCGCAGCAGGGCTCGTGTTCATCGGTCCGCCGGTCGAGGCGATCCGCCGCATGGGCAGCAAGATCGGCGCCAAGGAGATCATGGCGGGCGCCGGTGTCCCCGTCGTGCCGGGTGCGTCACTGGCCGAGCTGCCGCTCAAAGAGAGCCTGGCGGCGGCGCGGGCGATAGGCTTTCCGATTCTCATCAAGGCCTCCGCAGGCGGAGGCGGAAAAGGCATGCGGGTCGTCGGCGAGGAAGTCGCGTTCATCGACGCCCTCGCGGCCGCCCGGCGCGAGGCCGAGAGCGCCTTCGGCGACGGCACCCTCCTCGTCGAGCGCTATTTCGATGCGCCCCGGCACATCGAAATCCAGATCTTCGGCGACACGCACGGCAACGTCGTCCATCTCGGCGAGCGCGAGTGCTCGATCCAGCGCCGCTATCAGAAGATCATCGAGGAAGCGCCGTCGCCGGCGGTCGACGCCGGGCTCCGGGCGCGCATGGGGGAAGCCGCCGTCGCCGCCGCTCGCGCCATCGGCTACGTGGGCGCCGGCACCGTCGAGTTCATCGTCGACCGCGAAGGGGCGTTCTACTTCCTCGAAGTGAACACGCGGCTCCAGGTGGAGCATCCGGTGACCGAGGCGGTGACCGGTCTCGACCTCGTCCGCTGGCAGATCTTGGTCGCCGACGGCGCGCCGCTGCCGCTGACGCAGGATCGGATCGCGCTGTGCGGGCACGCCATCGAGGCGCGACTCTATGCCGAAGATCCCGCCGGTGATTTCCTCCCGGCGACGGGCGCCGTTGCGCTCTGGGAGCCCGTGGACCTTCCCGGCGTGCGCTACGACAGCGGGGTCGAGGCGGGAACCGAGGTCGGCGTCCACTACGATCCGCTGCTCGCCAAGATCATCGCCCAGGCGCCGACGCGGGCGGAGGCAACCCGTCTCCTGAGGCGCGCGCTGGCGGCGCTCGGGGTCGGACCGATCGCTACGAACCGCGAGTTTCTCCTCGCCGTGCTCGACCACGAGGCCTTTGCCGCCGGCGCGCTGCACACCCACTTCATCGAGCAGCATCTTCCCGCGGCGGCGCGGCAGGCGACTCGCAACCCGGCGCACGATCGCATCCACGCCATCGCCGCGGCGCTCTGGGAGCATGTCGGTCGGCGACGTGCGGGCGGGCCGCTGCCGGAGAGCATTCCGTCGGGCTGGCGCAACAACCGCTGGCGCGCCCAAGATGCGAGCTTCGTCGTCGGCGGCGAGCGCGTCGACGTACGCTACGTCGCCGCGCCCGGCGACCGCTTCGCCATCGAGGGCGACGGGCCGTCGAGCGCGATCCTGCACGCCGTCGACGCCGGCGGCCTGAGCGTCGAGATCGGCGGGGTGCGGCGCCGTTTCGCAGTCGCAGCGCACGGCGACGTGCTCGTCCTGCACGGGCCCCTCGGCACCGCGACCCTGACTCCGGTGCCGCGCTTCCCGCTCGCGGAGCGCGAGGATCTCGTCGGCGGTTGTCTCGCGCCGATGACCGGCATCGTCCGCGAGGTGCGCGTCAAGGAAGGCGATGCGGTGGAGAAAGGCACGGTGCTCCTGGTGCTCGAGGCGATGAAGATGGAACACCAGATGATCGCCCGCGACGTCGGCGTCGTGACGCAGGTGCGCGTCGAGGTCGGCCAGATGGTCGATCCGGACGAGGTGCTCGTCGTCGTCGAACCACGGGAGCCGTAGCCCGGCAGTAGGGCGGCGGTCAGGCGGCGGCCATGCGGGTGCGCGCCAGCGCCTCCGCCACCAGCAGGCCCACCTTCGATTCGATGCCGAACGAGGTGTGCGTGCCGCCGTGCCACTCGATGCGGGGCCGATCCCAGTGCTCCCAGAGGGCCCGGACCTGGCCCGTAGGAACGATGCGGTCGGCGACGCCGCCAAAGATGAAGAGACGATCGCTGGTGACCCGGGGTGTCAGGGAGAGAGGCGATACGAGGCGCAACAGGCGGCCGATCTGGTCGAAGGAGATGCCGAGGCGCTCGACGAGCTCGCGAATGAAGGTCGGTACGTGGCGGTCGACCAGGCCCATGACGTCGACCATCGGCATGCCGGCGATGACGCAGGCAAGCTCCGGCTCGAGCCCGGCCGCGAGAGCCGCGATGCCGCCGCCGAGCGAAAGTCCGTAGACGCCGACCGGCATGCCGTCACGGGCGCGGAGCCAGGCGAGCAGGCGGCGAAGATCCCAGACGCCCTGCGCTTTCAGGTGCACGAGATCGAGGATCTCGCCGGAGAAGAGGCCTTCGCCGCTCCGCCAGCCGCTGGCGCGGGGGCCATGCAGCGGCAAGACCGGCAGCGCCAGGTTCAAGCCCAGCGTTTCGTGCAGCCAGCGCGGGCTGAACTGGAAGAAGCCGGTGAGGGGAGATCCCGTGCGATAGCCGTGGAGGCACACGAGCCACGGGCGCGGCGGCCCGGGGTGCTGCAGGAGCCAGACGTGGCCGGTACGATTCGCCGCCCGCGCATGCCAGCGGTCTCCGCCCGGCTCGTCGGGGTGTGGCTCGAACTCGCTCGCGAACGTCAGATGGCGGTACGTTCGTCCGAAGCTCGAGGCGCTGACGAGGGCGCGCGGCTCGAGTGCCGGCGGCTGCGGATAGTAACCCGCAGGATCGGCGAGCCAGCCCGCTTCATCGAAGAACGCGAGAGCGTCGCCGATCTCGGAGCGCAGGCGCTCGCGATCGGCCGCCTTCACGAAGCGTGCGAGGAGCACTTCGCTCATGAAGAAGATTTCATCGAGGATCACTTTGGCGGCGACGAGCGGCGAGCGGCCGCTCGCCGGAACATCGCTTGTCTTGTCCCCGCAGGGTGCAGGGGGCAGAAGCCAGCGGGTGGCGAGCACGCCCGGTGCGAGCAGGGCGCGTACGGCGACTTCGAGAACGAGAGCGGCGGCGTCGTGGATCATCGATCCTCTCCGAACCAAGGACAGGCTACCACGCGGACACCCCGGCGTATGCCCGTCGATACGCGGCGCGGGCGCTGTTCCGCGAGGCAGGGGAGCGAATGCCGGTCATGGGCGACTCCCGGGGGGATGCGGCCCTTTACGTCGGGCCGCGCGCGGTTGTAAAGCGCGGAGGCTCGACGCCATTGCCTTTGCCAGCGAGGAGTACACGTGACGACGACGGTGACGCGCTACGAACGCCGCCAAGGGGCGGCCTGGATCATTCTCGACTCGCCCGCGAACCGGAACGCACTTTCGGCGCCGCTCGTGGCCGAGCTCGGCGCCCACCTGGCGGCGGCGTTCGCCGATCCGGCCGTGCGCGCGGTCGTTCTGACCGGCAATGGACCGGCGTTCTGCGCCGGGGCCGACCTCAAGAATCGCGGCGACGCGGTCGCGCCCGGCAGCACCGCCAAGAACCCCTTCGTCGAGATCCTGCGGGCCATGTGGGACGGCGCCAAGCCCGTGATCGTGGCGGCGAACGGGCACGCATTCGGCGGCGGGGTCGGTCTGGTGGCAGCGGCCGACATCGCTATCGCGGTCGACTCCGCGAGTTTCAGTTTCAGCGAGGTGCGCATCGGCGTCATCCCGGCGATGATCTCGGTCGTAGTGCTGCCGAAGCTCGGCGTGCACCAGGCGATGCGCCTCTTCCTCACCGGGGCGCGCTTCTCCGCCGAGGAGGCGTGCGGCTACGGGCTGGTACACCGAGTGGTGCCGGCGGCCGACCTCGCCGCTGCCGTTCAGGCCGAGGTCGACGCCATCATGCTCGGCGGGCCGAACGCCGTCATGGAAGCCAAGAAGCTGATCCGCACCGTGAGCCGCGTCTCCATGGACGAAGGTTTCGCGTATGCGGAGGCGAAGATCGCCGAGCTCTTCGCCTCGGCCGAGGCGGCGGAAGGCATGATGGCCTTCGCTGCCAAACGCAAGCCCGGTTGGGCCGGCTGACGCCGGGCAGCGTCGAGCATTGGTCGGCTCCAGCGCATCTGCTAGGTACGCCCGATGACCGACATCCTGCGCATCGCTAATTGCAGCGGCTTCTACGGTGATCGTCTGAGCGCCGCCCGCGAGATGGTCGAGGGGGGCCCCATCGACGTTCTCACCGGCGACTATCTCGCCGAGCTGACGCTGATGATCCTGCTCAAGGACAAGATGAAGGATCCGGCGCGCGGCTACGCCCGGACCTTCCTGCGCCAACTCGAGGAGGTAGCGGCCACCTGCAAAGAGCGCGGCATCAAGATCGTCGTCAATGCCGGCGGCTTGAATCCGGCGGGCTGTGCGGCGGCGGCGCGCGCTCTGTACGAGAAGCTAGGTGTCGACGCGGTGGTGGCGCATCTCGAAGGCGACGACATCCTGCCGCAGCTCGACGCGCTCCAGGCGCGCGGTGAAAAGCTCCTGCACCTCGATCGAGGCCGGCCGCTGGCAGAGTTGCGGACGCCGGTGCTGTCGGCGAACGCGTATCTCGGAGGCTTCGGTATCGCTGCCGCGCTCGAGCGCGGCGCCGATCTCGTGATCTGTCCGCGGGTCACGGATGCGGCGCTCGTGGTCGGACCTGCAGCCTGGAAGTTCGGCTGGAAGCGCGATGCCTGGGACGAGCTCGCGGCGGCCGTCGTCGCCGGCCACATCATCGAGTGCGGCACCCAGGCGACCGGGGGCAACTACGCCTTCTTCAAGGAAGTGCCGGACCTCTCGCACCCCGGATTTCCGATCGTCGAGATGCGCGCCGACGGCAGCTTCGTGGTCACGAAGCACCCGGGCACCGGCGGTCTGGTCTCCGTCGGCACGGTGACGGCGCAGCTCCTCTACGAGATCGCGGGCCCGCTCTACGCCAATCCCGACGCCTCGGCGCGCTTCGACACCATCCGGGTCGAGCAGGAAGGTCCGGATCGCGTCCTCGTGCACGGCATCAAGGGCGAGCCGCCGCCGCCGACTACCAAGGTCTGCATCAACTACTTCGGCGGCTACAAGAACAGCATGACCTTCGTGCTCACCGGCCTCGACATCGAGGAGAAAGCGAAGCTCGCGGAGGACACGCTCTGGAAGCTGCTCGGCGGTCGCGAGCAGTTCGCCGAAACTTTCTCGACGCTGCGCCGCGGTGACCGCCCCGATCCGGGTTGCAACGAGGAGGCGTTCGCCCAGCTCACGATCAGCGTCAAAGATCCCGATCCGAGCAAGGTCGGCCGCGCGTTCTCCGGCAAGGCCGTCGAGATGGCGCTGGCGAGCTATCCCGGCTTCTTCATGACGAGCCCGCCGAGCGACGGCTCGCAGATCGGCGTCTACTGGCCGACGCTCGTACCCTCGGCAGCCGTCGAGCAGCGGCTCGTGATCGGGGGGAAGTCGACGCGGATTCCCCACGTCGATCCGCCTGCGACCTTCGCCAAGCCGCTGGCGCCGGCCTTGACGCTGCCGCCGGCCCCGGGCGGGCCGACCCGGGTCGTGACGCTCGGCACGATCTGCGGTGCGCGCTCGGGAGACAAGGGCGGCAACGGCAACGTCGGCGTCTGGGTGCGCACACCGGCGGCGTATCGGTGGCTCGCCGAGTATCTGACCGTCGACCGTTTGCGCGAGCTCATCAGCGAGGCGCGGACGCTCGCGGTCGATCGCTTCGAGCTGCCGAACCTCCTGGCCCTGAACTTCGTGTTGCATGGGCTGCTCGGCGACGGCGTCGCCGCCTCGCTGCGGAGCGACCCGCAGGCGAAGAGCCTCGGCGAGTATCTGCGCGCCAAGCTCGTGCCGATTCCGATCGCGCTCCTCGACTAGGCCGGTGCCGCCCGGTCGCGAAGTCGATGCATCCGCGATCGACTTCGCAGAGCCCGGCAGGAACTTTTTTCCGGGTCGTTGGCGCGGGTCTGCCGCGGCCGGCACTGCCCCGTATGCTTGCGGCATCGGGCACGGAATCTGCTCTCCGTTGCTGCGGGGGGTGGAGCGATGGCCGGTGTGGGGCAGGGAATGGTGGCCGGGAGCGTGCTGCTCGTGTGCGCGCAGGCTCTACCGGCCGCGGCGGCTGCCCCCGTTTTCGGCCCTGCAGCCCCGATCGCCGCCGATGCCGCGACCGACAGCGCCAACGACACGGCACCGCGCATCGCCACCGATGCTCACGGCACGTGGGTAGCCATCTGGACCGCGGCGCGGGCCGCAGGCGGCGGGCTCGGCACCGACTCCGACGTCCTGACGGCGCGCTCACACGACCTCGGGGCCACCTGGAGCGCACCGGTCGCCGTCAACGGCGGCGCTGCGGTCGATGGCGAATTCGACTTCGCGCCGGCGCTCGCCACCGACGGCCAGGGACTGTGGATCGCCGTCTGGGCCGCGACCAACGGTCTCGACACCGACCTCTTCACCGCCCGCTCGACCGACGGCGGCGCCACCTGGAGCGCCAAGCAGCCGCTCCATGCCGACGCCGCGAACGATGCGGCGAATGACGACCATCCGCACATCGCCACGGACGGCAACGGCACCTGGGTAGTGGTGTGGGACGCCAACCAGCGCGCCGGCAACGATCGAGACGTCTTCGTCGCCCGCTCTACCGACGGCGGCCTCACGTGGACTCCGCCCGCCCCGATCGTCGCCGACGCTGCCGGCGATCGCGGTACCGATCAGCGCCCGCAGATCGCCACCGACGGCAGCGGCCTCTGGCTCGCCGTCTGGTCCTCGAACGACACCCGCGGCGGCACCAAAGGCAGCGACTTCGACATCCTGGTCGCGCGCTCCGGTGACGGCGGCGCGACCTGGACCGTGCCGGCGCCCGTGAACGCGAACGCTGCCGCCGATCGCGGCCTCGACGACCGGCCGCAAATGGCCACCGACGGGAACGGGACATGGCTCGTGGCGTGGGTTTCGGACGCCAACGTCGACGGCAGCCTCGGGAGCGATCTCGACATCCTCGCCGCCCGCTCGACCGATGGCGGTGCGACGTGGAGCTGGCCGGGGCCGGTGAACAGCGATGCCGCCGGCGACACCGGCGAAGACGGCGCCCCGGCGCTCGCGACCGACGGCGCGGGAACGTGGGTTGCGGTATGGGAGTCCACGGACTCGCGCAGCGGCACCCGGGTCGCCGCTTACTCCGTTCTGATGGCTCACTCGGTCGATGGCGGCGCGCACTGGTCGGCACCGCGTGCCCTCGATGCCGACGCCGCTGGGGACGGGCGCCGCGATCTGGCGCCGCACCTCGCAGCCGCCGAAGGAGTGTGGAACGTGGTCTGGTCGACGCGCGGCGGCGCCCTCGGCGCCGACGCGGACGTGGTGCGCGCGGGCGGGCGTGAGCACTGCGGCGACGGCGTCGTCGATCCGGGAGAGCAGTGCGACGGCGGCAAGACGGAGAGCGGCGACGGTTGTACGTCGGGGTGCGAGCTTCCCGCGACGCCGGGAGCGCCGGCCACGCCCGGCCCCGGCGCAACGGCGGCCGCGACCGTGTCGGTAGCAGGTACGAACACGCCCGGCGCCGGCTCGAGCGGCGACGCCGGAGCCGCCCCGGCGAGGTCACCGTCGGCGACCCCCGCCGCCGGTGCGACCCCTGCGGTTGCAGCGTCCCCGGTTGCCACTGGCGACGCGACCGGCGCCGCCGCTGCGGCGACGCCGACCGGCGCGCCGACGCCGAGCCCGCCCTACGAGACGACGCCGGACGCGAGTTCCGCTTTGCCGGCTACGCCGACCGCGTCCACGAGCGCGACGGCGTCTCCGGCGGGCGGCGCCACACCGACTTCCGTCGCGGCGGGGAGCGCGGACCCGATCGCTACCGCGACTCCGCGACCGCTCCCCACCTTCTCCGGCAGCCTCGCGGGTACGGCGCGGGCGAAGGCCGCAGTTGCCTGTCAGCGGGCGATCTTCAAGGCCGGCGCCCGCCTCGTCGGCGCCCGCCTCGGGACGTTAGGACGCTGCGCCGGGGCACTGTACCGCTGCGTCCAGACGAAGCCCGGCGATCCCGCCTGTCTGGCCAAGGCAGGGGTGCGCTGCGGCAGCGCGTTCCGCGCTCTGACCAGGGCCGACCGCCGGCGGTCGGCCGCCGTCGCCAAGGCCTGCAGCGGCACCGTGGCGCTCGCCGATCTCCTGGCGCCTGCTGGACTAGGCTATGCCGGCACCCCCTGCGGCGCCGACGCGGCCACGTTCGACGACTTCGTTGCCTGCATCGTCGGGGTGCACGAGTGCGGAAGCGGCGGCATCTTCGAGATCCTGCAGCCGCGCGCCAAGGAGCTGCTGCGCCTGCCGGACACCAACGCGGCGACGCTCGACAGCGTCACTTGTCTCCCTGACCACGGCGGCTACGGCGCCACCGTCGACGATCCGCACGGCAGAGGGCGGGCCCTCGATGCCTGCGCGGCAGCGATCGTGAAAGCCGGATCGAGCTTCGCCAAGAAGCAGCTCGTCCGACGCGCGAAGTGCGCCGATCGGCTCTTCACCTGTGCGCAGCTCGCACCCGGTGACCAGACGTGCCTAGCCGAGGCGCGGTCGCAGTGCGACCACGAGGCTGCCGCCGGGGCCGCCGAGGAGCGCGGCCCGGCGGCGGCGCTGGCGCGGTACTGCAACGAGCCGCTGATTCCGTATGCAACCCTGCGAGCGGCGCGCGCCGCGAACCTCGACGCCCTGGGCACCGCCTGTGCGAGCGTCGGCGTCGCAAAACTGGAGTCGCTCTCCGACTACCAGCAATGCCTCGTCCGCACCGGCGCTTGCCGCGTCGAGGCCCTACTGGCCGCGCAGGCGCCGCGGTTCGCCGAATTGCTCGCCGCCGGCGGCGGCGCCGCGGACGGCGACTGCGGGCGCCGCTGAGCACGGAGCCCGGCCTCGAGGCCGGTGCCCTCACGGCGAGGCGGGCGCAGTCAGGCCGCGCTGTGCGGCAGCGTCGATCGCTCGCGTTCTCGCCGGGAGCTGCTACGCTTGCCCCGTATGCCGACTGCTCCCGCCGCGTGCGCCGCCGCCGCTTGAGCCTGGTTCGCCCCATAAGCCACGTCGTCTTCGACATGGACGGCGTACTGCTCGACACCGAGCGTTTCTACACCGAGGTGACCAGGGAGATCGTAGGGCGGTACGGGAAGGAGTTCGATTGGTCGCTCAAGGGCAACATGATCGGCCGTCCCGCAATCGACTCGGCGCGCTATCTCGTCGCCGCGCTCGAACTACCGCTGACGCCGGAAGAGTACTTGAGCGAACGCGAGACGATGCTCGAACGCCTGCTTGCCGACGCCCGGCCCATGCCCGGAGCGTCCGAGCTCACGGCCATGCTGGCGCAGCGCCGCATCCCGCTGGCGGTAGCGACCAGCTCGAATCGGCGGCTGTTCGCGCTCAAGACCGCGCGCCACCGTGAGTGGTTCGAACGGGACTTCGCAGCCGTCGTCCTCGGCGACGACCCGCGCGTCCGCCGTGGCAAGCCCGCACCCGACATCTTCCTCGTCGCCGCCGACGAGCTCGGCGCCGATCCCCGCCGGTGTCTGGTCGTCGAAGATGCACCCGCGGGCGTCGCTGCCGCGCACGCTGCCGGCATGCAGGTGTTAGCGGTCCCCGACGCCGGTATGGATCGCGAGCGCTTTCGCGAGGCCGAGCTCGTGGTCGACTCGCTCGCCGCCGTGAGCCCGGCGCTGCTCGGGCTCTGAGTCGGGAAGGACCCTCAGCCGCGCAGCAGGACGTCGCAGACGAGCCGCAGGCGCTTCACCGCACGGCCGAAGGCGTTATGCTGGATGTTGCGGCGCAGGACGACCAGCGCCTTGCGCTGCAGGCGGTAGCGGTCGAAGAACGGCGGCCGCGGCAGCGGCCTGGCGCCGCTGCGCGCCGCAGCCTCGACCGGCGCGAAGAACGCCGCCCGCGGAAAGCCCCAGGTCTCCAGATCCTCGTCGGCGATGGTGCCGATCATGTCGCGGACCAGCGCCAGCTTCACGGGATCGGCGGCGAGCTCGTACGCCCATTTCTCGATCGAGTCGGTGACCGGCCGCGAATGCTGCTTCACGCCGAGGGGATCACCGAGCCCCTTCGATTCGTGCTCGTGCTTCCCGTAATCGATGGCGCCGGCCTCGAACGGCACACCTACGAACTCGAACACCCGTTGCATTTCGGTTTCGGGGTCCAGCACCAGCGCCTCGTAACCGATGCGCACCAAGGACACCGGCCGCTCGCGGATGAAGCGTGCCATTGCCGGCACGTAGCGGTTCAGGATCGGATTGAACTTCCGCGCCGCCACGTAGTCGCCGTCGAAGAACGAGTTGGCGTAAGAGCTCCAGATCGCCGCCGGGTGCCGCGTCAAGACCACATAGCGCGCCTGCGGGTAGAGCTTGGCGATGAACGGCAGCACCAGGGCGTTGGCTGGCGTCTTGTCGAGGAAGAAGGATTTGCCCTTGCCGCGCGCCGCCAGCATGCGGCCGTAGAGCACGTCGGTGTAGGCGCGGCAGGCGTCGAGGTAGTCGGCTTCGCCCTGCGGCAGATCGGCTACGAACTCGCGCACCGACTGCTGCGCCTGCAGATGGTCGAAGGGCGCTTTCTCGACGGTGTCGTAGAAGCCGAGGTGGGCGAGCGGCGTCAACAAGTGCGGCTCGGCGCGGCTGTAGATCGCCGAATGCGAGCTCAACATGCGCATCAGGAGAGTCGAGCCCGAGCGCGGCGGCCCGATCACGAAGATCATGGCGGATTGCATGTCGGCGGGAGCGGACGAGGGCACGGGAAACGCCTACGGTGCGGCGGCGGCGCGATTGTAGCCGGAGACGCCGCCGCCGGTAAGCCGAGAAATCAGTTGCTGCGCACGCGCAGCTCGACTGCGGTGACCTCGTCGAGATCGATCAGGACGTCGTAGAGCTCCTTGCCCGCGATCCGGGTCAGGAGCACGGTGTCTTCACCGACGGCCCCGAGCTGACCGCGATACGACTTGCCGTTGGCGAGCACGATCTCGACGTCGCGGCCCTCGCCGAGTCTGCGGAGCGCGGCGCGCATGTCCCCGGCGGTCGACAGGGGCGTCGGCGCGCTCTGCGCATGCACCGTGGCGCCCGCGCCCAGGGCAAAGGCCGCTGCCAGCACCGCCGCCCGCGTGATCTGTTTTACCCGCGTGCTCATCGTCGTTCCTCCGTGAGTACGGTGTCGAAAGCCCGGGGTTCTACGCACGGGCGCCATCACGGTCAATCACGGCCGCCGGCGGCGCCGCTGCCGGACGTTGCGCCGACGGCGCGGCTCGGGCACCTCTGTCGCGTGCAAGACGAGCATGCAACGTGGATGGCGCGCGCTCTCGCGGAGGCCGAGCGTGCCGGAGCGGCGGGCGAAGTCCCGATCGGAGCCGTCGTCGTCCGCAGGGGCACGCTCGTCGGCAGCGGCGGCAATGCCCCGATCGGGACCGTCGATCCGACGGCGCACGCCGAGATCGCTGCCCTCCGCGCCGCGGCGCGGGCGCTCGGCAACTATCGTCTGCCGGGTGCGGTGCTCTACGTGACTGTCGAGCCGTGCGTGATGTGCATCGGGGCCGCGCTCCACGCCCGCATAGCGACGCTCGTCTTCGGGTGCCGCGATCCGAAAGGCGGCGCCGCGGGATCGGTCGTCGACCTGACGCAGCATCCGCGGCTGAACCATCGCATCGCGGTGGTGGCGGGCGTCGCCGAGGAGGCGTGCCGCCGGCTCCTCCGAGAGTTCTTCGCCGCCCGCCGCTACCGATCGTCGCGCTCCCCGTGCTAGAGGACCGATCGCTACCAGACCTTTTCGGGGGTCCGATCGGACCTCCGGCGGATTGGCCGGAAGGGGGAGAGATGGCCGTACGTCCGATTGTCACGAGAACCGGCGGCTTCGGTTCGGTGCCGATTGCGGTCCGAGCGGGCGCGGCCAAGATCCCGGGGTGAATCCGCTCGCGACGCAACGGCCGCCGCATTTCGATACCGCGCAGGCGGCGCGGATCGTCGGCGTTTCGCCGCGTCGGCTCCGGCAGTGCGTCGGCGCCGGCCTCCTCGAGCCGCCTCGCGATCGGCGCGGACGTATGCAGTTCGGCTTCGTCGATCTCGTCGTCCTGCGCACTATGCGCGGCCTCATGGCGAACGGGGTGCCGGTGCCGCAGATCGCGCGCGTGCTGGCGTCGCTGCGGCGCCAGATCGGCGACCGCGCGCTCTCCGGGCTCACTATCTATGCCGACGGTCGCCGCGTCGTCGCCTGGGACGGGCGTAGCCGCTGGCAACCCGACTCCGGCCAGTTCCTCTTCAATTTCGAGGCGGCACGCGTGGTCGCAGGCGCCAACCGGGTCGCCGTTCTCGAGCCGCGCCGGCGCGCCCGGCCAGAAGCGCCGCCCGAGCCGCCCGACGCGAGCGCCGAGGAGTGGTGCGACCTGGCGATGGAGCTCGAGCACGAGTCGCCGGTCGAGGCTCAGGCAGCGTATCGACACGCGCTCGAGCGCGATCCGAGCTCGGTCATGGCCCACATCAACCTCGGCTGCCTCCTGCACGCCGCCGGGCAGCACGCTCCCGCGGAGCGCCATTATCGGAAGGCCTTGAAATACGCTCCCGAGCACGCCCTTGCCTGGTACAACCTCGGCGTGCTGCTGGAGGACCGCGAACGCCCCGACGCGGCGCTGTCCGCGTACGAGCGCGCCATCGCCGCCGACCCCGATCTCGCCGATGCGCACTACAACGCCGCGCTCCTCTACGAGCGCAGCGGACGGAAACGGGACGCCGTCCGTCACTTCGCGATCTACCGGAAACTCGAGCGCCGGCGCTGAGCGCCGCACCGCTCGCCGGCACGGCTCCGGAGGCTTGACAGTCTCGGCGATACAGGAGAACCAGTCGCGACGGGATGCGATCGCGCGGAGAGGTGCGTGAGCCCGGTTGAAACGGCACGACTCGAAATCGTGTGAGGCGAAAGCTTCCGTGGGTTCGAATCCCACCCTCTCCGTTTTCCTTCGTTCGCAGCCGCGGGCGACGTCGATAGTGAGGGCGTGATGGTTTGGAGAGGTGTCCGAGTGGCTGAAGGAGCACGCTTGGAAAGCGTGTGTAGGATAACACCTACCGTGGGTTCGAATCCCACCCTCTCCGCTGCCTCCGCCGGGTCGGCGTGCGTCAGGCGAGCTTCAGCGCTACGAGTCCGCTGACGATCAAGGTGGCGCCGGCGACCCGCAGCGGCGTCACCGGTTCGCCGAGCACCACGACGCCGACGACGAAGGCGCCGGCCGCTCCGATCCCGGTCCACACCGTGTAGGCGGTTCCGAGCGGCAGGACCCGCATTGCCAGCGACAGGAGAACGAAGCTCGCGATCATCGCGGCAACGGCGAGGATGGCCGCACCCGGCCGCGTGAAGCCCGCGGACTGCTTCATCGCCAAGGCCCACAGTATCTCGAGCAGGCCCGCGGTCACGAGCGCGATCCACTCCATGGCGAGCGCTGTACCACGACGCCCGCGCCTGGACCACGTGCAGCCGCCGGGCTAGGGTGCCGTGTTGCTGCTCGCCCGCGCCCCGCGGGCGCTGGAGCAGCGGCATAGACCAATCTCGACGCCCATGGAGGACGCACGATGACGACCGAACGCTCGCCCTCGTCGGCGCGGCGCTGGATCGGAGCCTGCCTCGCCGGCGGCGGGCTGGCCGCGGCGGCGGCGTACGCCGCAACCCAGATGCTCGGCGCAGCCGAGAGCGGGCTGGCCGCGGCATTCGTAACGATGCCGGCGGCGACGGCGACGATCGTCGCGGCGCCGCTCGTAGCGGCGCTCGTGACGGCGCTCCTAGGCGGCGGCTCGCCGCGCGCCGCCGCAGTGCCGGGCGGCGCCGCCGTCGAAGCGAAGCGCGCCGCGCCGCCGCCGGAGCGCGGCGAGGCCGCGCTCCGGCTGTTGGCGCTCCTCCAGCAAGAGGGTCGGCTCGTCGACTTCCTGGAAGAGGATCTGGCGCCGTACAGCGACGCGCAGATCGGCTCGGCGGTGCGGGCGATTCACGGCGGCTGCCGCGCGGTGCTCAAGGACCGCCTCGATCTGGCGCCGATCCTCCCCGGCGCCGAGGGTGCCACGGTCACGGTCGAGCGCGGCTTCGACCCCGCTGCCGTGCGCGTGACCGGAAACGTGCGCGGCGAGCCGCCCTACCAGGGCGTGCTCCGCCACCCGGGCTGGCGCTCGGTCGCGTTCCGCTTGCCGGAGACCACCGGCGACCGCGACCACACGATCCTGGCGCCGGCCGAGGTGGAGGTGCCCTGAAGCGCATGGCGCGCGAGGCATCCGTACCACCGCGCTGGGTCGTCGGCATCGACCTCGGCACCACGAACTGCGTGCTGGCGGCCGCGGATACACGGGCGGAGTCGCCGACGATCACGGTCATGGCGATTCCGCAGGTAGTGGCGCCGAAGCAGGTCGAGGCGCAGGAGCTGCTGCCCTCGTTCCTCTATCTGGCTGGAGAAGAGGAGATCGGAGCTCTCGACCTCCCCTGGGCTCGCGGACGCGATCTGGCGGTCGGCGTTCTTGCCCGGTCGCGCGGCGCCGACGTTCCCGGACGCCTCGTGTCCTCGGCGAAGTCGTGGCTCTGCAACGCCGCTGCGGATCGCAGGGCGCCGATCCTGCCGTGGGGAACCGAGGAGGGGGCGCGGCGGGTGTCGCCGGTCGCGGCTACCGCTACGTACCTGGCGCACCTGCGTGACGCGTGGAACGCGGCGCACGCGGGCGACGAGCACGGCGGGCTCGAAGCCCAAGACGTCTTCCTGACCGTCCCCGCATCGTTCGACGCCGCCGCGCGCGAGCTCACGGTAGAGGCGGCGCGGGACGCGGGCTTCGAGCGCGTGACGCTGCTCGAAGAGCCGCAGGCGGCCTGCTACGCCTGGATCGACACCAGGGGCGATGCCTGGCGGCAGGATCTCCACCCTGGCGACCTCGTGCTCGTCTGCGACGTCGGCGGCGGCACGACCGACTTCAGCCTCATCGCCGCGGAAGATGAGCACGGAGCGCTGGCGCTGCGGCGCGTCGCCGTCGGCGATCACATCCTTCTCGGCGGCGACAACATGGATCTGGCGCTCGCGTATCATCTCCGTTCGGCGCTGGCGGCGAGCGGTACGACGCTCGATGCCTGGCAGACGCGGGCGCTGGTCCATGCGGCGCGCGGTGCCAAGGAGAAGCTGCTCGCCGCCGAGGCGCCCGCAGCGGCGCCGGTAGCCATCCTCGGCCGCACGCGCAGGGTCATCGGCGGTGCGGTCGAGACCGAGCTCGGGCGCACCGACGCCGAGCGCCTCCTGGTCGACGGCTTCTTTCCGGTGCTCGCTGCCGATGCGCATCCGCGGCGCGACCGGCGGACGGGTCTCACCGAGATGGGGTTGCCGTACGCGGCGGACGCGCGCCTCACCGCGCACCTGGCGGAGTTCCTGGCACGACACCGCGATGCCGGCACGCCGACCGCCGTCCTTTTCAACGGCGGCGTCATGGCCGCCGACGCCTTGCGCCGGCGCCTGCTCGAGGTACTGCGCGGGTGGTGCTCCCCGGAGCTGCGCGAGCTCTCCGGCATCGATCCCGATCGAGCGGTAGCGCGCGGCGCCGCGTACCACGGCCTCGCCCGCCGGGGCCGCGGAATCCGCATCCGCGGCGGCGCGGCGCGTGCGTATTACATCGGCATCGAGACCGCCATGCCCGCCGTGCCCGGCATGCCGCCGCCGCTCAAAGCGATATGCCTCGTACCGCAAGGTACGGAAGAAGGCTCGGAGCTCGAGCTACCCGGACCCGAGTTCGGTCTCGTCGTCGGCGAGGCGGCGGAGTTCCGCATGCTCGGGTCGAGCAGCCGCGAGGAGGACCGGCTCGGAACGGTCCTCGAAGTCTGGGGCGAGGAGGTGCAGGAGCTGGCACCGCTGGTGACGACCCTGGAGTGGTCCGACCACGACGGCACGCTCGTCCCGGTACGCCTGCGCGTGCACTTGACCGAGATCGGCACGCTCGAGCTCTGGTGTGTGGCCCGCGACGGCCGGCGCTGGAAGCTGGAGTTCGGCGTTCGCCAGGAGGCGGGCGTCCGTTGACGAGGGGCTGCGAAGGGATCGCCGAGCGATGACTTCCGACGCTGCGCCGGCGCGCTTCGTCGTCGGCATAGACCTCGGGACGACGAACTCGGCGCTCGCCTTCGTCGACACGCGCGCCGCGCGGCGGGCGATCGCCACCCTGCCGATAACGCAGCTCGTGAGCGAGGGGCGGCTGGGCGACTTGCCGACGCTTCCCGCAGCCCTCTATCTGGCCGGCGAGCACGACGTGCCGCCCGGGGCACTGGCGCTGCCGTGGGCGGAGGACCGGCGCCAAGTGGTCGGCGCTTTCGCACGCCTGCAGGGCGCGCGTGTTCCGAGCCGCCTGATCACGTCGGCGAAGTCATGGCTCACCCACGCCGGCGTCGATCGCACCGCCGCCATCCTGCCCTGGGGCGTGCCCGACGACGTGCCGCGCCTGTCGCCGGTCGCGGCCTCGGCGCGCTACCTCGCGCACCTGCGCGCACTCTGGGATCACCGCCACCCCGAGGCGCCGCTGGCCGAGCAACAACTGGTGCTCGCGGTGCCGGCTTCGTTCGACGAGGTGGCGCGCGAGCTCACCGTCGCCGCGGCGCGCGAGGCCGGGCTTTCGCAGCTCACGCTGCTGGAGGAGCCGCAGGCCGCCTTCTACGCCTGGCTCGCGGCGCACGAGCGCCACTGGGAAGCCGCGCTCGGCGGCGAGCGCACGATCCTGGTCATCGACGTCGGCGGCGGCACCACCGACTTCTCGCTGATCGCGAGCCGCGCCGACGGCGACCGCCTGCGGCTCGAGCGCGTCGCGGTCGGAGACCACCTCCTGCTCGGCGGCGACAACATGGACATCGCACTCGCCCGCCGGGTCGAGGCCGGCCTCGCCGCCGAGGTCGGCAAGCTCGACAGCGTGCGCTGGCAGACGCTGGTCATGCAGTGCCGGGTCGCGAAGGAGCGCCTGCTCGCCGGCGAGGCCGAGTCGCTGACCGTACAGGTGCCGGGACGCGGCCGCGGCGTCGTGGCCGGCGCCGTCGCCGCCGCCGTGACCCGCGTCGAGGTCGAAGAGCTGGTGCTCGACGGCTTCTTTCCGCTGGTCGCAGCCGCGGCGCGGCCGCGCTCGGCTGGCGGGGCGGGACTCCGCGAGTGGGGACTGCCGTTCGCAGCCGAGTCCGAGATTCCTCGCCACCTGGCTGCGTTTCTGGCCCGTCACGGCGCCACCATCGGTGCCGGCGACGCCGTGCTCTTCAACGGCGGCGTCTTCACTCCCGCGGTGCTGAGGGCACGGGTCGTCGACATCCTGACCGCGTGGGCCGGCGGAGCCGGCCCCGTGGCGCTGCCGTCAGCGGGCCTCGACGACGCGGTCGCGCGCGGCGCCGCCTACTACGGGCTGGCGGCGCGCGGCGACGGCGTGCGCGTCGGCGGCGGCGCCGCCCGTGCCTGCTATCTGGGGCTCGGGCCGAGCGCTGCCGACGGCGCCGAGGAGCGTCTGCTCTGTCTGCTGCCGCGCGGGGCGGAGGAAGGCGCGACCGTAGCCGTCACCGAGCCGGAGTTCGAGGTGCTGGCAAACCAGCCGGTGAGCTTCGATCTCTACACCTCGACGTCGCGAAGCGGCGAGGCCGCGGGGGCGATCGTCGCGGCGCCGCGCGCCGCGTTGACGCACTTGCCGCCGATCCGCACCGTGCTGCGCCACGGCCGCAAGCTCGCGGCACGCGCGATCCCGGTGCACATCGAGGCGAAGCGCACGGCCCTCGGCACGCTCGAGCTCTGGTGCGCCTCGACGGAGAGCGAGCACCGCTGGCGCCTCGAATTCCAGCTCCGCGACGCGCCTCTCCTCGGCGGCGACGATACTGCGACCGCGGCGGGCGGCGCCGAGCTGGCGCTCACGGCGGAGCAGCGCAACGCCGCGACCGCGGCGATCGCCGCCGTCTTTCCGCGGCCGGACGCCCCGGCAGGCGCCGGAGACGGCGATCCTGCCGGCCTACCGCGCGCCCTCGAGGCCGCGCTCGGCGCCGGCAAGGACGCCTGGCCGCTCGCGGCGCTGCGCGTCCTCTGGGATGAGCTCTGGGCGGGCGCGGCGCAACGCACGGTCACTGCCGCCCACGAGGCCCGCTGGTTGAACCTCTGCGGTTTCCTGCTGCGGCCCGGATTCGGACACGAGATGGATGCCTGGCGCGTCAAGCAACTGGGCGGCATCCTCGCCGCCGGCCTCGCATTTCCGCGCGCCGTGCAGAATCGCGCCGAATGGTGGAATCTCTGGAAGCGCGTCGCCGGTGGTCTCGAGCGCGGCCCTCAGCTGCGCCTCCACGGCGAGGTGGCGCCGTGGCTACTGCCGCGTCTGGCGAAGAAGGCGAAGGTGAAGCTCGGCGGCCGCGCCCGCCCCGGAACGCAGGAGATCCGCGAGATGTGGCAGGCGATCGGCGCCTGCGAGCGCATCGACGCCCGCGACAAGGTGGAGCTCGGCGACGTCATCGTCGACGATATCGTGCGCGGCAAGGTCGCGCCGCAACAGCTCTGGGCGCTCGCCCGCCTCGGAGCTCGCGAGCCGCTCTACGGGCCCTTGAACACCGTCGTCGCCGCTGCCGACGTGGCGCGCTGGTGCGAACGACTGCTAGCGCTTCCGGCCTGGCCGGAGCCGGCGCTGGTGGCCTTTGCGCTGGTGCAGAGCGCTCGCGTCGTCGACGACCGCGAACGCGACCTCGACGCCGGCTTGCGCGGGCGCCTGGCCGAACGCCTGGAGGCCCTCCCCGATGCGCGGCGGAGCCGGCTGCTGCTGCGCGAAGCCGCGCCCCTCGACCGCGCCGAGACCGGTCGCCTCTTCGACGAATCGCTGCCGGCAGGCCTGCGCGTGCGCGGCGCCTGACGCCTCATCCGAGCCGGGGCTTCAGCCGCCATTTCAGCAGCAGCAGGATGGCGGCGAACATCAGACAGAGGACGAGGGTCGGCACGGCTACGTCGGCGATACCGGCGCCGCGCTCGATGATGCGGCGGCTCGCGATCTGATACCAGCGCAGCGGCAGGATGCCGCCGAGATGGCGGACCGCGTCGGGCATCAATTGATAAGGCGTCATCACTCCCGAGAGGACGAACGACGGCATGATGAAGAACACGGAGAGGAAGATCGCCTGCGCGGAGGTCGACACCAGGGAGGAAATGAACGTGCCGATACCGAGCGACGCGAGAACGAACGGCAAAGTGACGACGAACAGGAGCAGGATGCTGCCGCGGGGCCAAAAGCCGAGGAACAGGCCGGCGGGGACGAGCGCGATCAGCACTTGCGCGTAGCAGATGACGACGTACGGCAGCAGCTTCCCGAGCACGATCTCGACGGCACTCGTGGGCAGCGAGAGCATCTGCTCGTAGGTGCCGCTCTCGCGTTCGCCGACCAGTGCCAGGGCCGTAGCCGACAGGCAGAGGTTAGTGAGCAACATCGCGCCGAGCGCCGACAGGAAGAAGTTGCTGTCGTCGAGGGTCGGGTTGAACCAGAAGCGCTGGCGCACGTCGATCGGGCCGGTGCTGGCGAGCTGCGCATCGGGTCGGGAGCGGCGGGCCTCGAGGTGCGGATCATGGGCGGCCGCGATCTCGGCGAGCACGCCGCCGATGCGCGCGGCGGTGAGCGGATCGGCACCGTCGAGCAGCACTTGCACGGTGGGCCGGCCGCGCTCGATGGTGCGCGCGAAGTCGCGGTCGACGACCAGGAGCGCGATGGTGCGGCCCTCGTGGAGTCCGGCGATGCCCTCGTCGTAGCTGCCGACTACTGTGGCCGGCAGGAAATACCCGCTCGCCTCGATCTCCTGCACGAGCCGCCGCGAGGCCGTCGTGTCGCTACGATCGAGGACGCTCCAGGGCACGTTGCGCGGCGTGAACGAGACCGCGATGCCCAGGATCACGAGGTAGCTGATCGGCTGGACGATCAAAACCGCGAGAAACGAGCGGTCGTGGCGGATCACCATCGCTTCCTTGTAGGCGACGGCCAGGATGTTGAACCAGGCGCGCCTCACGCGCGGGCTCCGACCGTACGGAACGCGATGGCAATGAGAACGACTCCGAAAAGCGCTACCAGGAGGAGCTCGCCCGCGAGCTCGGCCGGTCCCGCCGCCCGCAAATAGATGGCGCGGGCAATGCGGATGTAGTGCGTGGCCGGGATCGCCTCGGATATCCACTGGAAGCCGATCGGCATGTTGCGGATGGGGAAGACGAAACCGCCGAGGAAGATCAGCGGGATGCTGGAGAGCACGGTCTTCTGCACCGCCTCGGCCGGCGTTGCCGACGTCGCCGACAAGATGAGGCCGGTCGACAGGGAGACGAAGACGTAACCCGCGGTCGCGATGACGAAGAAGACGGCGTTGCCGGCGGGCCAGACCCCGAGCGCGACTCCCGCGGTCAGGAGCATCAGCACGACATCGACGGTGAAGACGGCGCCGAGAGGCAGGATCTTCCCGAGCACGATCTCGGCGGCGCTCGCGGGCGTCACCCGCAGCTGCTCGAACGTGCCGCCGACGCGCTCGTTCACCACCGATACGGCGGTGATCAGCGTGGTCAGGAACGTCAGCACGAACCCGTAGGTCCCCGCAACCATGAAAGGCGTGCCGTCGAGGGTCGGATTGAAGATGGCGCGGGCGACGACGCGCACGCCCGCGGCCTCGCGGGGCGGACCGCTCGGCGGCCCGCGGCGGGCTCGGAGCGCTGCCCCCGTGGCGTTGGCGATGCCGCGAAAAAAGGCCTCGGCGTTGCCGGCGACGAGAGTCTCGCCGCCGTCGTAGAGGACCTGCAGGGACGGCGCCGCGGCGCCGTCGCCAGCGGTCACGAGGCGGCGGTCGAAATCCGGGGGCACGATGACCGCCACGCTGATCTCGCCGCTCACCAGCGCCCGGTCGATCGCCTCCCGCGTCGTGTAGGGGCGGATCGCGAAGCTGCCGTTGGCTGCGAGCTCGGCGGCCAGGCGGCGGCTCGCCGCGGTCGCGTTGCCGTCGAGGAAGCCGAGCGCCAAGTGCTGTACGTCGGTCGCCAGCGTCAGCCCGAAGGCAAGGAGCGCCGCCAGCGGCACGGTGATCAAGATCGCAACCGTGAATGGGTCGCGGAACGTCGCCCGCGACTCGCGGACGAGGAGGGAGCGCAGGCGGCGCGCGCTAGCGCGCAGTGCCGTCGACGCTGCGGCGAGTCTGAGGTGCGGCGGCGGTGCGCTCGTACGCGCTGTCGGTGCCGTAACCACCGGCACCGCGACAGCGTCCCGCGGAGCGTCGGGCCGGTCCTGCGCAGCGAGCATGAGGCGGCGGAAGACGGCCGTCATCTCCGGGCGCTCGATCGCGATCGGCGCGTCGCCGTGCGCGGCGGCGATGCGGCTCGCTGCGTCCAGGATCGCGGACGACAGCGCCGCCGTGCGCAGCACGACGCCGTCATCCTCGACCGCGGCCGCAGCGCCGGTCGCCGCCAGCGCCCGCGCGGCGCCGGGGCGCGCGCTCTCCGGCAGCGTGATGCGCAGGCGGTAGCCGTCGGAGAAGCGGCGGCGGATCTCCGCCGGGGGCGCGTTGGCGATCAGGCGTCCGGCGTCGATGAAACAGGTCCAGTCGCAGTACTCGACCTCCTCGAGAAAGTGCGTGGTGACGAACACGGTGACGCCGGCGGCGGCCTCGGCGCGGATGCGGTCCCAGAAGAGCAGGCGGTTGTGTAGGTCGACGCCGGCCGTCGGCTCGTCGAGGAAGAGGATGCGCGGGCGGTGGAGCGTGCTGAGCGCGAGCCCGGCGCGCTGGCGGACGCCGGCGGGCAGATCGCTCGCCTTCTCGTGCTCCACTGCCGCGAGGTCGAAGCGTTCTCGCAGCTCGTCCCAGCGCGCCTCGAGGGCGGCGCCTTGGAGGCCGTAGAGCCCGGCGTAGAACTCGAGGTTCTCGCGCAGCGACAGGCCCTGGTACAGGCTCACCTTCTGGCCCATGTAGCCGATGTGGTCGCGGACGCGGCGCGGGGCGGCGATGACGTCGACGCCGTCGACCTCGATCGTGCCGGCCGTCGGCGTCAGCAGACCGATGAGCATGCGGATCGTCGTGCTCTTGCCGGACCCGTTGGCGCCGAGGAAGGCGAAGATCGATCCCGGCGCGACCTCGAAGTCGAGGGCGTCGACGGCGGTGAAGTCGCCGAATCGCTTGGTGAGACCGGCGGCGCGGATGATGGCGCCGCTCATGCCGCTGCTCCGGGTACGGCCGCGCGCGCCAGCGCCCGCAGCGTCGCCTCCATGTCCGCGGCCGCCCGTTCGACGAGCCGCACGCCGGGCAGCGCCCCCAGGGCTCGGCGCACCACGGCCGCTTCCGGCATCGTCGCCACCGGCACCTCGATGCGCGCCATTTCGCTGCTCGCCTGGGTCTCCGCGACCCACGCCAGCTCCCGTGCGGCGCGGGCGATGACGTGGGGATCGTCGCCCCAGGCGCGATAGAGCTCGACTCCGGCCCCGGCGCGCAGCTCGTCCGGGGTGCCGGCCGCGACGACGCGCCCGTCGTGCAGGTAGGCGATGCGGTCGCACGCCGTCATCTCGTCGAGATAGCTGGTACTGACGACGACGAGCGTGTCGTGGCGGCGGCTGTCGAGGATGGCGAGGATCTCGGCGCGCGCGACCACGTCGACCCCGGCGGTCGGTTCGTCGAGCACGATCAGACTCGGCCGCGGCATCAGGGCGTTCACGATCGCAAGCTTCTGCTTCATGCCGCCGGAGAGCGCGCTCGCCGGGCGCTCGACGAAGGGGGCGAGCCCGGTGCGCTCGAGGAGAGGCTGGGCGCGCGCGCGCAGCTCGTCCTCGGCGAGGCGGTGCAGCCGGGCCGTGAACCGCAGGTTCTCCATCACCGAGAGGTCGCGATGCAGGCTGAAAGCCTGCGGCACGTAGCCGACGTGCGCCTTGAGGCCGACGACGTCGCCGGTGAGATCGTAGCCGAGCACGGTGGCCTCGGCGGCCTCGACCTCGAGGAGACCGACGAGCGCGCGCAGCAGCGTCGTCTTTCCGGCGCCGTCGGGCCCGATGACCCCGAGCACCTGCGGCCCGGTGACGTCGAGGTCGATGCCGGCGAGGGCGCGGCGCCGCCCGAAGGTCTTGACGAGTCCGCGGCAGCGAATCGCGATCGGGGGCCGCTCGCTCACCGCCCACGCCTCACCAGGTAGACGTTCCCCTCGGTGCCGGGCCGGAAGCGCTCGACGCCGTCGAGGATGCGGACCTTGGCTCGGTATACCTGGCCCATGCGATCGCTGCGGGTCTCGATCTTCTCCGGCGTGAAGGTCGCCTGGTCGGCGAGGAACTCGACCTCGCCCGGCACGCGGCGGCCCGGGGCGCTGTCGAGCTCGATCTCCACGCGGTCGCCGACCCGCACGGCGTGGAGATCGGCGACCGGGACGTAGATCTGCACGTACTTGTCGAAAGGGTCGAGCACCGAGAGCACGGCGCTGCCGGGCTGCGCCAGCTCTCCCGGCCAGATGAACTTCGTCTGCACCGTGGTCGCGACGGCGGGCGCGCGGATGACGTATTTGGCGACGGTGACCTCGAGCTCGGCGACCTCTGCCGCCGCCAGCTCGCGCTGCGCCCGCAGGACCTCCAGCTCGTGGCGCGCGACGGCGATTCGCCGCTCTTCCGCCTCCTGGTGTGCCACCAGGTCGCGGGCGCGCTCGGCCAGGCTCCGGGCCTGATCGTGGGCCGCCCGCGCTTCGTCGAGGAGCTGGGCCGTGCTCGCACCCGTAGCGACGAGCGCTCGTTCACGCGCCAGCGTCCGGGTCGCGAGCGTCGCCGCCGCTTCGGCCCGCCGCAGCTCCGCATGCTGCGCGTCGAGCTGAGTCTTCCACGTCGATTCGAGGAGGCGAACCTGCTCTTCCTGGCGCCCGATGTCGGCGTCGGCGACGGCGATCTGCTGCCGCTTGGCGGCGAGCCGGCTCTGCACGTCGTCGTCGGCGAGGCGCGCCACGATCGCGTTCGCCGGCACCGCGTCGCCTTCGCCGAAAGCGACTTCGAGGACGCGCCCCGTCACCTCGCTGCGCAAAATCCGCTCCTCGCCCTCGACGAAGCCCGTGTAATGCACCGGGCCGCGCCGCTGGCGCCAGAGCATGGCGCCGACCGCAAAGGCCGTGACGGCGATCAGGAGCGCGAGAACGAGGCGTCGTCGGTTCACTGGATCATCTCCCCTCGGCCAGCAGGTCGGCGACCGGCCGGCCCATCAAGGCCTGCAGCTCGGCGCGTCGCGTTTGTGCCTGATAGCGCGCGGTGGCGAGCGTCGCCCGCTGCAGCGCCAGCAGGCGCTCCGCGTCCAGGACGTCGTCGCTGGTCGCGCGCCCGACGTCGAACTGCTGGCGGCGAATGCGCAGATTCTCCTCCGCCTGCCCGACCGCCGCCGCGGCGGTCGCCAGCGCTGCGAGGCGCTCGGCCGCGGCGCCCCAGGTAGCGCGCACTGCGTGCTCGATTTCGCGCAACTCGCGCTCGACCCGGATGCGGTTCTTCTCGGCGGCGGCGCGGGCCGCGGCCAGGCGCGCCCGGGTGCGCGTATCGGTGTCGAGATCCCAGGAGAAGCCGACGAAGCCGGTGCCGATCGTCTGCGGGCTCACGACCTCCGTCGTCGAGGCGTCGATCGCGCCGCCGCCCGAGAGGCGCGGCAGGCGGCTCCGGGCGATCGCCGTTGCCTCGGCTTCGAGCCGCTGCTGTTCCTCGACGAGCGCCCGCAGCGCGGGGTTCTCGCGATAGGCGATGGCTAGCGCCTCGCCGACGACCGGCAGCGTCGGGCTCTCCGGGACGTCGGCGATCGCCGTGGGCGCATCGACGGGGAGACCAAGGGCGTCGTTCAGCGCCCAGCGCGCCGAGTCCAGCGCGAGCTCACGGCGGCGCAGCTCCTGTTCGCTGTCCTGCATGGCGACCTGGACGACGAGGAGCTCGTTCTTGGTGAGCCGGCCGCTGTCGAAGCGCTGGCGCGCGTGCGCGAGCTGTTCCCGGTGCAGGGCGATCGTCTGCAGGGTCACCTGGCGGAGCTTCTCGGCTTCGAGGAGGCCGTAGTAGGCGCCGATCACCACGACGTCCTGCTCGAGCGTCGTCGCCCAGAGACGGGCGGCCTCGCCGCGATATCCTGCCTGCGCCGCGGCGAGCGCCCAGCGCAGCTCTCCGCTCAAGTCGATCGGCAGGGTCATCGTCGCGTTCGCAGTGCCGAGGTTACGGTCGCGGGTGACGACGCTCGGCGGCGCCGTACTCGCGGGCAAGAGGCCCGGCGGCAGATCGACCGAGGTCGTGAGCTCGGCGGTCGTGAAGGCGTAGCGGCCGCCGGCGATCGCCGCCGGGAAGAGGCGGCCGCGCGCCTCTGCCACCTGTGCCCGGGCGATCGCGAGTTGCTGGCGCGCCTCGGCGAGTCGGCGATTGCCGCCCGCAGCGAGGCGGAGAGCGTCCGCGAGGGTGAACGCCGCCGCCGCTTCGCCGGCAGCCGTTGCAGCGGGCGGCTCGAGGGCTACCGCCGCGGCGTCGGCCCGGCGCTCGAGCTCGGCCGCGCGGCGCGCCGCCGACCAGCCGCCGTCCCCCTCGGGCCGGGTGAGCATCGCGACGGGATGGCAGCCCGCGAGCAGGAGGCAGGCGAGCGCCCTCCAGCGCTCAGCGCCCACGGCTGCGACTCCGCTCGGCGGCCGCCATCCCCGCGATCGCGTGCAGGGAGAAGGCGGTAATGTGACGCGCTGCTTTGCGAGCGAAGCCGCGCGGGTACTTCGCCTCGCGGCGGAGCCGCAAGGCTACGGGCATGGTGAAGCGGTAGAAGAGCACCTGGCCGATGATGCTGAACGCCACGTAGCTCGCCGTCTCCCGGCTTACGCCGGGGAGGAGGCGGGCCACCAGCTCCTCCATCTCGCGCGTCTGCGGCTCGACGAACTCGGCGACGATGATCGGCAGGGCCTCGGTCGGATCGCACATTTCGCGCAGCATGAGCTGCCCGTGCGCAGCGGGCGGCGGTCCGAGCAGGAACTGGAGCATCGCCGCGACCCTGGTCTCGAGCAGTGCCGCCAACTCGCGCCGCGACGCCTGGCGGAGGGCGGGCGCGGCGCGGATAGCGCCGCGCCGCGCCAGCTCCGCTCGCACCTCGGCGAACTGGGCCCGCAGGACGGCCAGGTAGAGACCCGCCTTCGAGCCGTAGTGGTAGTGGCCCGCCGCGACGTTGACGCCCGCGCGCGCGGCGATGTCACGGATCGACGTGCCGTGGAAGCCGTGCTGGGCGAACAGCTCGACCGCGGCGTCGAGGAGGCGAGCCGGCGTCCGGCGCCCGGCAGTGGCCGACATGAACGCGCGCTTAAAACATCCGTTTGATCTTGGCAATCGCCGAGGCCCGGCCTCGCGATCCTGGGTGGTGCTTGCGTTCGCCGGAGCCGGACGTTAGAAGCCGCAGCCCGATGCTGCGACGACTCCTGCCCCGCGAGGAAGACTTCTTCGCCCTCTTCGAGCGCCACGCAGCTCTGACCGTCGCGGGCGTTCAGCAGTTCGTCAAGCTCGTGGCCGGCGGGCAGAACGTGCGCGCCCTGGCGGCGCGCATCAAGGAAATCGAGCACGAGACCGACGTCATCACCCACGCCTGCGTCGAGCGCCTGCACACGACCTTCATCACCCCCATCGACCGCGACGACATCCACCGCCTCATCACCCGCATGGACGACGTCATGGACTTCGTAGAGTCGGCGTCCGAGCGCATTGCTCTCTACGAGCTCAGAGAGATGACCGACGAGGTGCGCGAGCTCGCCGACGTGCTGCTGCGCGCCACCGAGACCCTGGTGACGGCGATCGGCGGCCTGCGCAACCTCAAGAAGACGCAAGTGATTCTGGACGCCTGCATCGAGGTGAACCGCCTCGAGAACGAGGGCGACGAGATCATGCGCAATGCCGTGGCCAAGCTCTTCCGCGAGACCAGCGACCCGCTGCTGGTCATGAAATGGAAAGAGGTCTACGAGGCGCTCGAGAGTGCCACCGATCGCTGCGAAGACGTGGCCAACATCATCGAAGGCGTGGTCCTCGAGCATGCCTGACGCCGCACCCTCCGGCTTCTCCGTCCATGCCTGACGTCGCGGTCGTCGTCGGCATCATCGCGCTGGCGCTGGCCTTCGACTTCGTCAACGGGTTCCACGACGCCGCGAACTCGATCGCCACCGTCGTGTCGACGCGCGTCCTGTCGCCGCGCTACGCCGTCATCTGGGCGGCCTTCTTCAACTTCATCGCCTTCCTGTTCTTCGGCCTCCACGTCGCCAACACGATCGGCAAGGGCATCATCGATCCGGCGATCGCCGATGCCTCGGTGGTGTTCGCGGCTCTGGTCGGCGCCATCGCTTGGGACATGATCACCTGGTACTACGGGATCCCGTCCAGTTCGTCGCACGCGCTGATAGGCGGGCTGGCGGGCGCGGCAGTCGCCAAGGCGGGGGCCGGCTCGCTCGACGCCGCCGGTCTCACCAAGATCGCAGTCTCGATCGTGCTCTCGCCGCTCATCGGCCTGGTGCTGGCGTTCGTCTTCATGACGGCGCTCTTCTGGCTCCTGCGGCGCTCGACGCCGGCCAAGGTCGACAACTGGTTCCGTCGCGGGCAGCTGCTCTCGGCGGCGCTCTACAGCCTCGGCCACGGCGGCAACGACGCCCAGAAGACCATGGGCATAATCACCGTCCTGCTCTTCGCGACCGGTCGCCTACAGGGCGAGTTCCACGTGCCGCTCTGGGTCGTGCTCGCGTGTCACGCCGCCATGGCCGCCGGCACTCTCAGCGGCGGCTGGCGCATCGTCCGCACGATGGGTCTCAAGATCACCAAGCTCAAGCCGGTCGGCGGTTTCTGCGCCGAGACGGGAGGTGCAATCACGCTCTTCACGGCGACCTGGCTCGGCATCCCGGTCTCGACCACGCAGACGATCACCGGTGCCATTGTCGGGGTCGGGGCGATAACCAAGTTGTCTGCGATTCGCTGGGGCATCGCGGGCCGCATCTTCTGGGCCTGGGTGCTGACCATCCCGGCGTCGGCGTTCATTGCCGGCCTGGCGTGGGCGCTGCTCCAGGTCCTGTGAGCCGAACCCGGCGGTATGGGCCGGCGCCGGCGAACATCAGCAGCGCCAGGCAGATCGCGCCGACTCCGGGCAGCACGAGCAGGAAGAGGCCCCAGTCGAGCCGTACCCGGCCCGACCGCGCATCGAAACGAAAGCAGCGCAGCAGCGTATTCCCCGGCACCCGGTAGACCGGCAGGAAGACGCCGCGCAGCTCCCACACCAGCTCACGCAGTCGGTCGTTACCCTCCGGCGTTCCGAATAGGGCGCGCACGACGCGGCCGCGGTCGATGCCGATCAGGAGCGAATCGTGATCGTACTGCAGGGTCGCGGGATCGAGGCGATACCCGAAGTCGACGGCTGCGGCGACGCGCGCGACGTCGGCCTGCGCGGCCACCGCGAAATCCCAGTCCGGCGTGGCTAGCAGCCGCAGCGCCGCAGCCTGCGCGCGCAGATCGGCCGTCGTTTCGGAATCATCGAAGGTGAGCGCCAGGACGTGATAGTCGCTCCCGAGCCCGCCCGCCGCCTGCACCGCATCGCGCACCCACTCGAGGAACGGCGTACAGGTGCCGGTGCAACGTCGGTAGTAGAAAGTCAGCAGCAGCGGCCCGTCGCGCCACAGGTCGGCGAGCTGCACGCGCCGGCCGTCGGCGAGCGTGACGGGGATGTCGGGCACGGTGCGGCCGCCGAGCCGACTCTCGGCGCGCGCCACCTGGGCTGCATTGGGACGGGTCGTCGCGGCCGCGGCGAGGCGCGGGGCGACGCCCGCGACGACGGCGCCGGCGAGTACGAGTCCGGCCGCGCGGCGCCGGGTCCGGCTCACTGTCCGGGCCGCACCACCCGCAGCCAACGCTTGCCGGTCTCGGCGAGGTAGAGGATGAAGCCGAGCAGGAAAGTCGCCGCGAAGGCCGCCGCCGCACCCGCGTACTTGGCCCCGAAGGCGAGCTCCGCCGGATAGATCGCGTAGCGCCGCGGTACCGAGTACGCCCCGGCCAGATAGAACATCGCAAAGAAGCCGTAGGCGCCGATCACCATGAGCAGGACGGCGAGGCGCTGCACGCTGCGGTTCTCGGGCAGGTCCGTCAGCTCCTGGCAGCGGTGGTAGAAATAGCCGATCACCATGAAGACCACCCCGGCGAGGAAATAGGTGTGGAAGTGCGCCGGCACCCACAGCGTGTTGTGCAGCCTGACATTGGCGCTGATGGTCGAATCGATAACGGCGCCGACGCCGCCGATCGCCCAGCCGGCGAGCGCCAGGAAGATCAGCGTCGAGCCTAGGTTCCAGCGCATGCGGGTGCGGTAGGTCAGGAGCAGGGCGCCGAAGATCGTCACCACCGCGGCCGGAATGGCGCTCGCGTAGGATGCGATCTGGCCGATTGCCTGCAGCGCGCCCGGCTGCACGAAGTCCATGTACATGTGGTGGAAATAGGCGAACAGCACGATCAAGAGCACGCAGTTCCAGGAGGTGGCGACGATGCGATTCGTCTTCCATGGCCGGCCGGCGTAGACCGGCAGGAGGTCGTAGACGAGCGCAATTCCCAGATACAGGGTCAGGTTCACCAGCGTGTGGCCGAAGAAGAAAGTCAAGTTCTTCATCAGGAGCGGATCGCTAGCCGTGCCGGCGAGGAGCTCGACGTAGAACAACACCAGCAGGACGACGCCGGAGAGCAGCGCCGCGACCGCGGCGATCAGGCTCACCGTCGTGATCAGCACTGCCGGCGGCAGCTCCGGCTCGCTGCGGCCGGCCAGATAGTGCCAGGCGAGCGCCTGCGACAGCGAGTAGCGCGCGGCGATCGCGCGCAGCAGATCGAGCGACCACAAGAGCCACGTGGCGCCGAGCACCGTCATCGCGAGCAGGAACGTCACCGCCGCCCATTGCGGCCACTCCCCCTTGAACGGCAGCGGGTAGAGGAAGTACCACCCGGCCGCGAAGCGACCCGCGAACACGCAGACGAGCAGCAGGGCGACGCCGAGCAGGGTGCCGGCGAGGGCGATGCGCCCCATCAGCGGCGAAGGGGAGACGTAGCGCGAAAGCCGGTCGCTGACCGCGGCCATAGCGGCAACGTACCAGACGCCCACCATGCCGACGCCGTGCAGCGTCATCAGCGGGTAGAACCAGGATTGCAGTCCCGGCAGTCCGCCGGCCTGCACGGTGCGCAGGAAGATGCCGACCGCGGTCAGGATCGGAAAGAGCACGAACGTAATGGCTATCCAGTACAAGGTTTCGGAGCTGGCTCGGGTCGTCGTCATCGTCGTCTCCGCAAGGCTCACTTGACGGTCAAGTCGGCCCGCATCAGGTGGTGGCCCGAGGCGCAGTATTCGAGGCAGAACACGTGGTACTGCGCCGGCGCATCGAGGCGGAGGAGCAGGCGGTTGAAATACCCCGGCATCGCCTGCGTCTGCGCGATGATCTGGCGCTCCGGACCGTAGAGGCCGAAGCCGTGCGTGACGTCGAGGCTCGTGACCCGGAATTCGACCAGCGTGCCGGCGGGAATCTCGAGGTGCGAGATGCGCGGCACCTGCGCGAGGTCGGCGGCGCTCGTGATCGGCTCGTCGGAGAAGACGAAGTCGTACTGGCGCGCAGCCACGTACACGACGCGGTCGGCCCGCGCGTCCGCGGTGACGTACGGCGCGAGCGGGATGGTCGCGACGAGCAGCGCGGTCACGACCGTCACGCCGGTGAAGAAGAGGACGCGGCGCAGCGCGTAGGCGCGTTCGACGTCGACGGCCGCGGGAGCGCGCGTGCTCGAAGCGACGGCGGCAAAGACGATGGTGATGACCGCGGTGAGCGCCAGGAAGAGCACCAGGATCGTCGATTGCGGTGCCAAGAGCTCGGGCTCCGCCATCGGCGACACCGCCGGCCGCGGCGCCGCGGCCGGCGGCGCGGTGCCGCTCTCGGCCAGGTAGGCGATCACCTTTCCGACCTCGTCCTCGGTCAGGCCGAGATTGGGCATCGCGATCTGATTGTATTGTCCGAGCAGCTCCACGACGATCGGATCCTTGGCGGCAATGAGCTGATCGGGAGCGGCTATGAAGCGCGCCAGCCACTCGTGGGAGCGGCGCGCAGTGACGCCCTGCAGGTCCGGTCCGACGCGAGCCCCGCCGCCGATGGAGTGGCAGGCAGTACACTTGGCGCTGAAGAGTGACTCGCCCTCGGCGGCCGCCCCGCCTTCGGCATGAGCTACTCCGGCTGCAGTGAGCCATATGGCCACGACCAACGACGCAATCCGGCGCATCGGTGCGCTCCTCATGGATATTGGAATCCCGGCCGCAGCCGGGCGCAGGCTTCTTATACGCGGTCGGCAGCGCTGGCCAGCGCCGGCTCGGACGGCTGCCGGCCGGAGCCGAGCCGATGCGGCGCTCGCCGGTGTCACTCGACCCGACGATAGGTCGCGGTCATCTCCAGCGGACCGGTCGGCCGGATCGGCATGATGAACCAGAGAACGAGGTAGAGGACGAGCCCCATGCCCCAACCGACGAGCACGCCGAGCACGAATGCCAGCCGGACGATCGTCACCGAGATGCCGAACTGCGCCGCGAGCCCGGAGCAGACGCCGGCGAGCATCTTGGTCTCCGGGACGCGGTACCAGGCGCGCGTGAGCGCGCTGGCGCCGCCCACGGCGCTGCCGCAATAGCGGCATCTCGTCGCGTCGCTGCGGATCCTCTCCGCGCAGTACGGACAGCGTTTGCTCGCCTGATCATCCATGCCGACCCTCCTTGTACCCGCACGCCGGGCGGCGGGCGAGCAGGGGGTCCGCGCCGCAGCTCATGCGCGCTCGGCGCGCGGGGCGAGCAGGCGCGGCGCCGTGCCGGTGCGAGCGGTGACGCGCTCGACGAGATAGGCCGCGAACTCCTCCCGCGCCTCGGCGGCGACGAGCTCGGCCAGACGCGCGCGCTCTTCGAGCGCGAGCGCGCGCCAATCGGCGAGCGAGATCTTGCGTCCGACCGCGTCGAGCATCGTCCTCATGTCGCGGGCTATGAACTCGAGCGAATCACTCCCGGGCGTCTCGGCTCCAGTCATCGGCCGACGATAGCAACGGTTGTCGCGGATCGCCAAGAAGGGAGATCCCGGCGGACCCTCGTCCGCCGGTTCGTCAGGCGTGGCGCCGCGCCTGCCAGCGCCCGAGTGCCGCCGCGAACTCCTCCGGCGTGTTGACCGGGCAAAAACTCTCGCCCTCGGGATCGAGCGTGCGCAGCGCACCGTCCGAGATCAGCCGTACGCGGGCGCCGCCGGCGAGCAGGTGTAGCCGCCGTTCGCCGGCGGCCACCAGGCTGGCCGCCGCGGCGGCGAGCCGTGTCCGGTAGAGCGCGACCAGGGGCTGAGGGCGATCCTCCCACACGGGTACGACCGCGTCGGCGTCCGGAGTGCGTGCAGCGAGGAGATGCTCGATCACCGCCGCCCGTACCAGGAAGGCGTCGCAACCGAGGACGAGCGCCCATGAGGCCCGCACCGCGCCGAGCCCGAGCGCGAGGGCGGGCAGCGGCCCTTCACCGGGGAGGACGTCGCGCAGCACCCGCGGGGCGGGGCTTGCGCCCCGCGCAGCGAGGGGCGGCAGCGCTTGTTCCGGCGCCGCGACGAGCACGATCTCGGACGCCCAGAGCCGCGCCCGGTCGATCATGTGCGCCAACAGCGGCCGCCCGTCGACCTCGAGCCACGGCTTCGGCCGGCCCATCCGCGACGAGCGGCCGCCCACCAGGAGGATCGCCGCGAGTTCGTCGTCGGGCATCGTGCGCGTCGTGCCAGTGACCCTGGCGCGTCCGCGAGTGAGCATGCTATGCAGGCCTCTGTTCCGCAATCGGCGGTCGTCCGTTCCAGGTGGTGGCTAGGTCCCGCGCAAGAAAACGTCGCGAACTCCGTCAGGTCCGAAAGGAAGCAGCGGTACCGACTCCCTTTCTGTGCCGCGGGGGCGCCTAGCTGCCACCTCGAGCGGACGACCGTCGTACGGCGACCGATCCGGGACGGTAGAGACCCGCGAACCCTCTTCGAGGACACGGCGATGGCGTATCTGGTACTGGCCCGGAAATGGCGGCCGCAACGATTCGAGGACGTGGTGGGACAGGACCACGTCACCACCACGCTCCGGAACGCCATCACGCAGGGCCGCATTGCGCACGCATTCCTGTTCTCGGGCCCGCGCGGCGTCGGCAAGACGACGGTGGCGCGCCTCCTCGCCCGGGCGCTCAACTGCGAGAAGGGCCCGACGGCCGCGCCCTGCGGTGCCTGTAGCAGCTGCACCGACATCGCCGCCGGGAGCGCGCTCGACGTGGTCGAGATCGACGGCGCCTCGAATACCGGCGTCGACAACATCCGTGACCTCAACGAGGCGGTCCGCTACCGGCCGGCATCGGGACGCTTCAAGATCTACATCATCGACGAAGTCCACATGCTGTCGACGGCGGCTTTCAATGCGCTCTTGAAAACCCTCGAGGAGCCGCCCGAGCACGTGAAATTCATCTTCGCGACCACGGAGGTGAATCGGCTGCCGGCGACCGTCGTCTCGCGCTGCCAGCGTTACGAATTCAAGCGCATCCCGATGTCGGAGCTGCTGGCGCGCCTGCGCCAGATCGTCGCCGACGAGAAGATCGAGACGACCGACGCCGCGCTCTTCGCCCTTGCCCGCGAGGCGGACGGCAGCATGCGCGACGCGCAATCGCTGCTCGACCAGGTGATCGTCTTCGCCGGCAAGGCCATCGGCGACGCCGAGGTGCGGGCGGCCCTCGGCGTCGCCGATCGCTCGGTGTTGCACCGGACGACCGAAGCCATCCTGAAGCGCGATGCCGCCACCTGTCTCCGGGCCGTCGAAGAGCTGCACCGCTACGGCTACGAGGTCGGGCAGTTCTGCCGCGATCTGGTTCGCCAGCTGCGCAATCTCACGGTCGCGGCGCTCTTCGGCGACGCGGCGCTGCTGACCGACCTCCCGGACGCCGAGGTGGAGGAGACGATGCGGCAGGCGAGCCTGCGCTCGAGCGACGATCTGCAGCGGCTCTTCCGGGTCGCGCAAGCGGGCGCCGACGAGATCCGCCGCTCCATCCTGCCGGCGGTGATGCTGGAGATGACACTGGTGAAGATGGCGACCATGCCCGATGCCGTACCGGTCGACGCGGTCCTCGCGCGCCTCGAGGCGATGGAGCGCCGACTCGGAGGTGCGGCGCCGAGCGGCGGATCGCGCCCCGCGAGCGCCGGACCGGCCGCCGCGAGTCCGGCGCCGAGCGCCCCGGCTCCGGCGAGTGCCGCCAAGACGGGTGCGCCGTCGGCGTCGGCGCACCCGCCCGCGCCGGCGGTTCGACCGGCCCCGGCCACCACGCCGCCGGCCGCGGAGAACGGCGGCGCGGGCTGGGACGCTTTCCTCGCTGCCGCGCAGAACAAGCTCACGCTCAAGCTCTACCTCGCGGGCAGCCGGCCGCTGGAGGAGTCCGCCGACGTACTCCACATCGGAGTCGAGAACGATCTCGCGCTGCAGGCCCTGAGAGACCCCGAGAGCCTGGCTATGCTGCAGGAGCTCGCGGCTCGCGCCTACGGCGGAACGCGCCGCGTGCTCGTCAGCGTCGCCAAGGCTTCGGCCGAGGATATGGCGAGGCGAATCGCCGCCGAGGACGCTCGCCGGCGCGAGATCAGCGAGCGCGCGGAACGGAGCGCTAGCGTCCGCGCCGCCATCGACATCCTCGGGGGCGAGGTGACCGAGGTGCGGCCGCGGAGCCGGAGAGGAAAGTCATGAGCTTCGGAGATATCGGCAACATCATGAAGCAGGCGCAGCAGCTGCAGGAGCGTCTGGCGCAGGTTCAGGAAGACGTCGCCCGCCGCACCGTCGAGGCTACGGCCGGAGGCGGCATGGTGAAGGTGAAGGTAAACGGCAAGCACGAGCTGATAGCCATCACCATCGACCCTGCCGTGCTCGAGGAGGACGTGGAGCTCGTGCAGGACCTCGTCCTCGCAGCGGTGAACGAGGGCCTGCGCAGCGCGCAACGCATGGTCGCCGAGGAGATGACCAAAGTGACCGGCGGCCTCAAGATTCCCGGGCTCGGCTGACGGCGTCGGCATGGCCTATACCCCTTCGATGACTCGGCTGATCCGGGAGCTCGCGAAGCTGCCCGGAATCGGCGAGAAGACCGCCGCGCGCCTCGCCTTCCACCTGCTGCGGAGCGACCGCAGTCTCGCCGACGGCTTGGCGGACGCACTGCGAACGCTCAAGGAGCAGACGCGGTTCTGTCGGACCTGCTATGGGCTCACCGAGACCGATCCCTGTCCCATCTGCACCGACGCCGAACGCGCCGCCGACGTGATCTGCGTCGTCGAGGAGCCGGCGGACCTGATCGCGATCGAGCGTTCGCGCGGCTTTCGCGGGCGCTATCACGTGCTCCAAGGCGCTCTGTCGCCGCTCGACGGCGTCGGTCCGGAGGACCTGCGGATCGGCGGCCTGTTGCAGCGGCTGCGCGGCGACGTCGTGCACGAGGTGATCCTGGCGACCAACCCCACCGTCGAAGGCGAGGCGACCGCACTCTACCTCGCCCGCCTCATCAAGCCCCTCGGCGTGCGCGTCACCCGCATCGCGCACGGCATTCCGATGGGCGGCGACGTCGAGTACGCCGACGTCGTGACTCTAGGTCGGGCGCTGGACGGCCGGCGAGACATGTGACTCGAACACCCGTGGCGCGGACGCCGAACGGGTTTCCAAGGAGGAAAAGCATGCGCGGACTGACGATGGCCGGGAGCGCGCTCCTGGTCGGTATGATGATCGGAACGACGCCGTGGATCGCCGCGGCCGACGATACGCTCGCAACCGTCGGAGCCAAGACGTTCACGCGCTCGGAGATCGAGGCGCGCGTGAAGCCGAAGCTCATCGAGCTCGAGGCGCAGAAGTACGAGATCCTGCGCGAGGGTCTCGACGAGGCCATCGCCGAGGAGCTCTTCAAGCTCGAGGCCGCGGCCCGCAAGATCACGCCGGAGCAGCTCGAGGAAGACGAGATCGCAAAGAAGATCCCGGCTCCGAGCGACGCCGAGATCCAGAAGGTCTACGACGACAACAAGGAAGACCTGCAAGGCCAGACGCTCGAGCAGATGAAGCCGCAGATCGTCGAATACCTCAAAGCCGAAAAGGAACAGGCGCGCCGGACCGCTTTCATCCAGGAGCTGAAGGCGAAGTACAAGACCGTGGACGCCTTGAAGGCGCCGAAGGTCGAGGTGGCGACGGCGGGACGGCCCGAGCGCGGCGGCGGCGCCAAGGCCCCGGTCACGATCGTCGAGTTCTCCGACTATCAGTGCCCGTTCTGCAAGCGCGGCGAAGACGCCGTGCAGAAGGTGGTCGACACCTACGGCGCCAAGGTCCGCGTCGTGTTCCGCAACTATCCGCTGCCGTTCCACGAGCGCGCACGTCCCGCCGCGGAAGCCGCGCTCTGCGCCAACGCGCAAGGAAAATTCTGGGAGTACAACAAGAAGCTCTTCGCGAACCAGAACGCGCTCGGCGACGACAACCTGAAGGCGTACGCGAAGGACCTCGGACTCGATCCGGTCAAGTTCGACGAGTGCTATGCGAAGAAGCCGTATGCGGCGGACATAGATCGGGATCTGGCCGACGGCGTCATGGCCGGCGTCAATGGTACGCCGGCGTTCTTCATCAACGGGCGCGCGCTCTCCGGGGCGCAGCCCTTCGAGAAATTCAAGGAGATCATCGACGACGAGCTGACGTCGGCAGCGGCGAAGCCGGCGTCCTGAGCCGGACGGCGCACTATGGAGATGGCGGCCGTAGCGAGGTGCCGAGTAGGTCGCACGCTCCCGGCAGCGGTGACGGGGTTCTTGCTCTGCCTGGCCGGCGGCTGCAGCGAACCGGTGGTGATCCCGGCCTGGGATCCGAGCGCCTTTCGCGATCTCGCCACGCTCGAGTTCCGTACGGTCGGCCCCGACGAGGGTCCGCACTGGTCGAGGGTGTGGCTCGTGGTCGTCGACGGTGCAGTCTACGTCCGCCTGGGATCGCGCGCGGCGGGGCGGATGCGAGCCAATACGACGGCTCCGTTCGTCGCCGTCCGTATCGGTGGGCGTGAGTACCCGCGGGTTCGCGCTACCGACAGCCCGCAAGAGGCGACTCGGGTCGCAGCGGCAATGGCAAGCAAGTATCCAAGCGACCTCCTCGTCCGCCATCTTTCTCACCCCTCGACGATGCGGCTCGAGCCGGAGGCCGAGAGTGCTCCGTGAGTGCGCCCGGCACGCCGGGCGCGGTCTCAGGCGCTCTCGCGCTCGGGACCGCCGAGTGCCGCGAGGAGGCGGGCAGCGCGCCCGGCGCCGCGGTGGAATCCCAGCGCCGCATAGGCCGCTCGTGCTCCCTCGGCGTGCCGGAGCGCGAGGCTGGCGTCACCGCTCGCGTGGGCGAGCGTCGCTCGTCCCAGGCTCGTCGCGGCGAGACCCGAGCGCGAGCCTATGGCCGCGGCGAGCTCGCCCGCACGGTCGTACCAACGTCGCGCCTCCGCCCGGCGCGCCGGACCTAGCTGCGTCGTCACGGCGCCGCGGGCGAGCACGCAGCAGAGCTCTCGCAGGCGTCCGCCGGCGTTCCTGTACGTGTCCTCGGCGCAGCGTTCGGCGTACTCCACTTCGCCGATCGCGAGCAGCGCTTCGCAGATGATGTGGCAGTTGAGCGTCTCGGTTCCGGTGAGCGGCAAGCGGTCGACGAGATCGCGGTGGCGATCACCGCCGACCGGCTCGTCGAGCTCGCAGGCCGCCAAGATGGCGACCGCCGCCGCCGAACGCAGGTGCGAAACGCTGCCGATCGCGCGCGCGACCTCGAGGCTGCGCTCCGCCCATTCTCGGGCGTGCGCATAGTCGCCGCGGGCGAGGCAGGCGAGCGCCAGGGTGACGGCGGAGCCGGCCTGGACCGTCCGGTTCGGGTGCGTCACCGCCGCCTCGTACGTGTCGCGGGCCGCGGCGATCCCGCGTTCGAGATCATCGGAATGGAAGGCGACCCGGTCGCGGATGAAACGGGCGCTGAGATACATGTCGCGCCGGCGGCTTTCCAGGGGCGGCGCCGCGCTCTCGAGGGTGGCGATGACGTCTTCGATCCGTCCGAGCGCAGCCGCGGTGCGACCGTCGAACAGATAGTTCCAGGCGAGCGCCCGCGAGATCCTGATGGTCGTGAGCTCGAGCCCGGCGCGTTCGGCGATGTCGAGAGCTTGCTCGATGAGCGCCTGGCCCGCCGAGAAGTCGCTCGGTCCGCGGCTGCTGATGAGCAGCCCGTGCAGCGAGCAGAGCTCCGCGAGACTCTCTGGATCACCGAGCTCCGTCGCGAGCCGACGGCCGCACACCGCCGCTTCCTCTGGATCTCCGTATTCGAAGATGCCGTAGATTACGCTCATGCGCAGCGCGCCGAGGGCGACCTCGACTATCGTTCGCTTGCCTTCGACGCCGGCGGCTCCGGAGCCGAGCGCCTCGGTCGCCAGGTCGTACGCCGTGCGGTAGAACCGCGCCGCCGCCCGAAACGACGGGACGCGCTCGGCGTCGCGAGCCGCGTTCAGCAGGGCGGCGATCGCCTTGTCGCGGTTCTCGCTGCGGACGTAGTGGTGCGCCAGAACGGCCGAGCGCTCCGCGCTCGGTTCGCCCGGCAGCGCCTCGATCATGCGACCGACGCGCTCGTGGAGCTCGCGACGCTGCCGCAGTAGGAGTCCGGCGTAAGCGACCTCCTGGATCAGGCTCTCCCCGAACCGGAATTCGTCGCCGCCGAGCAGGCTCTTGCGGTGGATGACCCCGCGTTCCTCCAGCAGCGCCAGCGCCGCGTCCACGCCGATACCCTCGTTCGACAGGAGCGCCGCCAGGTGCTCGCGATGAAACTGGCGTCCGAGCACGGCAGCCACCTGGGCGACGCGCTTCGCCGACGGGCCGAGGCGATCGAGCCGCGCGCTGATGAGCTCTTCGACGCTGCCGGGCATGCGGATCTCGTCGACGGGACGGGTCAGCCGTACCTGGCCGTCGCCGCGCAGGAGATCGCCCTCTTCGAGCAGGGTGCGAGTTATCTCCTCGGTGAAGAACGGATTGCCCTCCGACTTCTCGACGATCAGGCGCTCGAGCGGCTCGGGGAGCCGACCGCCGGCGACGGCACGCACGATCTCCACCGTCTCCTCGTCGGAGAGGGCGCCGAGCGCGAGTTGCGTAAACGCCGACTTCACTCGCCAGCCGGGATGGTACTCGGGGCGGTGGCTGGCGAGGACCATGAGGCGCGCGCGCCGCGTCGCGCCAACTGCGAGGGCCAACATCTCACGCGACGGCTCGTCGATCCACTGCACGTCCTCGATGATCATGACGACCGGAGCCTGCTCGCTCGCCTTGTAGACCAGCTCGGCGACCGCCTCGAAGTGCTCGCGCTTCTCGGTGGCGTCCTCGGTCGGGTCACCGCGTCTCGGGCCGCGGCCCCACAGGCCCATGACCTGGCAGAGCACCGGATGGCGCTCGGCGAGCTCGTCGGCGCGGCCCCCGAGTCGTGCCGCGATCTTCACGCACGCCTCGCCTTCGTCGTCGTCGCTCGCGATGCCGAAGTACTGGCGCAGCATGGCGATCCAGGGCGCGTAGGGCACGGCCTGGGTCATCGCCGAGCAGCGGGCTTCGAAGAACACGACCGGTACGTCGGCGAGGCGTCGCTTGAGCTCGTAGATCATCCGCGACTTGCCGCTGCCCGCGTCACCGACGACTGTCACTATCTGCGGAAAGGCGCCGGCCAGCCGGTCGAAGCAGGCGATCAGCTGCGCCAACTCCTCGATGCGGCCCACGAGCGGCGTCAGGCCTCGCGCCTCGGCGACTGCGATCGCCGTAGTGGCGGCGGAAAGACCGCGCACCTCGTGCGCGATGACCGGCTCGCGCTTGCCCTTCACCTCGAAGCGGCGCGCCGGCAGGACCTCGAAGAAGCCGCGGACCAGGCGGTGAGTGGCGTCGGAGATCAGGACCTTGCCCGGGTCCGCGACTGCCTGGAGACGCTGCGCGAGGTTCGTGGTATCGCCGATGGCCGTGTAGTCCATCTTCATGTCGCTGCCGACCGTACCGACGACTACCTGGCCGGTGTGTACGCCGATGCGCGCCTGCAGATCTACCGCGCTGCCGTCGCCGTCGCGCGCGTTCATCGCCGCGAGGGCGTCGCGGATCGCGAGCGCCGCGTAGACGGCTCTATACGGCGCGTCTTCGTGCGCGATCGGCGCCCCGAAGAGCGCCATGACGCCGTCGCCCGCCAGGTGCGTGACGATGCCCTCGACGCGATAGACTTCCCGGAAGACGGCCGCCAGGTACTCGTCGAGGAGATCGCGGAACTCCTCGGGATCGAGACCTTCGGCGAGCGCGGTGGAGCCGACGAGGTCGCAGAACATCACGGTGACGAGCTTGCGCTCTCCCGCCAGCACCCCTTGGCCGGCGCGAATCTTGGCGGCGAGCGTCTCCGGAATCGCGGTCGCCGCGGCGCGTGCGGACGCACGCTCGTCTGCCGTCGACCCGGAGGCGTCCGCGCTGCCGTGCGCGGCAGCCGGCGTCGGTGTTCCGCACTCGGGACAGAAGCGGAAGCCCGCCTGGAGCGGGCTGGCGCAGCCCTCGCACGCGAGCGGCGCCCGGGCACCGCAGGCATGGCAGAAGGGCTTGCCGCCAATCAGCTCGGTTCCGCAGTCGCCGCAACGCACGGGCCGACGGTGGCGGCGATCCGCGGGCGAGTCAATCCGAGCGGCGGCCGGAGCGCGCCAGGCTGACCGATCAACGCCCGCGGCGGCCGAAGATGCCGAGTCCGAACGCCAGGACCACACCCGCCGCCAACGGCAGCAGCGCCTGTGTCCAGGGCGCCCGGAGCAACGCCTCCACGAATCGCGCCGCGGCGGCGGCCGGGCGGCTCGGTTCGGTCGGCGCCGATGGGCCGGTGAGGAGGTCGACGCGTACGTCGCTGAACCACGCCGCGCCCGTATTGAGGTTGGCGTAGCTCCCGAGCCGCAGGCAGACCTCCCAACTGGTGCGCTCGTCGCTTCGGGCGCGAACCTCGAGATACTGCCAGTCCTGGGATCCCTTGACGTCGGTCGAGTCGGCGATGCGCGGCTCGATCGCGATCAGTGCTCCGGCAGTGGCGAGCCCGACGTTCTCCGTCTTGACGCGAGCCGAGATCCTGTATTCGGCTCCGGCGGCGACCGCGATCGTCTGGCAGATGCGTGCGTCGTTGGGTTCCAGATTGACGATCTGCACCGCACCGGAGCCATCGGCCGCCGGCTCGACCCGGACCGTCGAGAGATCGCGTGCCCAGGCCTCGAGGCGCCAGCCCTTCGGCATGCCGTTCGCCACTGCCGTGAAGGACCCGTTCCGCAGCAGTGCCGCATCGGCGGGCGCCGCCAGCGCCGCCAGCGCCGACAATGCGATCACGACGCTCAGCCGTCCCATCGGCGGAGTACGAGCGACGCGTTGGCGCCGCCGAATCCGAACGAGTTGCTGAGAGCGTAGCGTACCTCGGTCCGGCGCGCTTCGTGCGGCACGTAATCGAGGTCGCACTCCGGGTCCGGATGGTCGAGGTTGATCGTCGGCGTGACGATTCCGGTCGCGAGCGTCTTGGCGGTGATCATGACCTCGAGCGCGCCGGATGCGCCGATCAGGTGGCCGGTCATCGACTTGGTGGCGCTCACCGGAATGCGCTGCGCGCGCGCGCCGAAGACGAGCTTGAGGCCCTGGGTCTCGTTGACGTCGCCGAGCGGAGTGGAAGTGGCGTGCGCGTTCACGTAGTCGATGGCCTCGGGGGTGATGCCGGCGCTCGCTATGGCAGCCTGCATGCAGGCTGCGACGCCGATGCCGTCGGGCAGGGGAGCGGCGATGTGGAAGGCCTCGCTGCCGGTCGCATAGCCGACGACCTCGGCGTAGATGCGCGCGCCGCGCGCGCGCGCGTGGTCCAAGGACTCGACGACCATGACCGCGGCGCCTTCGGAGAGCACGAAGCCGTCGCGGTCGCGGTCGAACGGCCGGCTGGCCTTCTCGGGCTCGTCGTTACGGAAGGAAACGGCCTTGGAGTTCGAGAACCCCGCCACCTCGGTGCAATTGATGAGCGCGTCGGTGCCGCCCGCAAGCACCGCGTCGCAGGTGCCGTCGCGGATGTATCGCCACGCTTCACCGACCCCGTTCAGCCCGGAAGCGCAGGCGTTGCCGATGGTGAAATTCGGACCGCGCACCTGCAGGCGGATCGCGACCTGAGCGGCGCCCATGTTGCTGGTGATAGCCGTGATGTAGAACGGCGACACCGAGCCGGGTCCGCCGGCGAGGAAGCCTGCCACGGTCTTGAAGATGGTGCGGGCGCCGCCGTCGTTGTTGCCGAGCAGGACGCCGATGCGGCGAGAGTTCTCCGGGGTGATCTCGAGCTTGGCGTCCTCGACTGCCATGACCGACGCGGCAACGGCGTAGCGCGCGAAGTCGTCCATGCGCTTGAGGTGCTTGGCCGGAATCCAGCGCCCCGGATCGAAGCCGCGCACCTCCCCCGCGATCCGGCAGGTCTGAGCGGACGCATCGAAGAGGGTGATGGGTCCGATACCGGACTTCCCGGCGCACGCGCTCTCCCAGATGGCGTCGATGCCCGTGCCGATCGGCGTGACGCCCCCCATTCCCGTGATCACGACTCGCGGCGTTGACATCGCGGGGTTTCTAATGGCCGCGTCCCACAGCGTCAAACCTGGAGCATCGCGGCTCTCAGGGATAGTCGCGGCGCAGCTCGCGCAGGATCGCCGACGTCGCCGGTGACTGGTTCAGCGTATAGAAATGGATTCCCGGCGCTCCGCGCTCGAGGAGCTCTCGGCACTGCCGGATCGCATAGGCGATACCGGCCGCGCGCGCTGCCGCCTCGTCGCCTCGTGTCCGGTCGAGGTCCGCTTGCAGGTCGGACGGAATCGACGCCCCTGAGAGTTCGGCGATGCGTTCGATCTGCGCCGCGTTCGTGATCGGCATTATCCCGGGGACGATCGGAACGCCGATCCCGAGCGCCCGAGCCCGCGCCGTGAACGAGAAATAGTCGCTGTTGCGGTAGAACAACTGGGTGATCAGGAAATCGACCCCCGCCGCGACCTTGGTCTGCAGATTGCGCAGATCGATCTCGGCCGAGGGCGCTTCCGGGTGCTTCTCCGGATACGCCGCTCCCGCCATGCAGAAATCGAAGCCGCTCCCCTTGATGAACCGGACCAACTCGCTCGCGTAGCCGAAGCCGTCCGGCGGCCGCACGAATCCCGGTCGATCGGCGGGCGGGTCGCCCCGCAGCGGTAGCACGTTCTCGATGCCGGCGTCGCGAATCGACTCGAGGATGCGGTGCATCTCGGCTCGTCCCGCAGTCGCGCACGTTATGTGAGCCATTGCCTCGACGCCGACCTCGCGCTTGAGGCGAGCGGTGAGCTCGACGGTCTTCTCGGCCGGCTTCGCCCCGGTCTTCGTCACCGAGACGAAGCTCGGCCCGAGCTCCTGCAGCCGCTGCACCGTTTCGATCAGTTTGGCCTCGCCGGCGTCGGTCTTCGGAGGGAAGAACTCGAAGGAGAAGATCGGTCGGTCGCCCGTGAAGAGGTCGCGAATGCGCATGGGTCGGCCAGCTTACTACAGAGATCGGGTTCCGGCGCCAGTATCGATCGAGCCCGGACCGCGTTTTTTCGCTGGCCGCCTGATGCTAGGGTGGTGCCCATGAGCAGCGGGCGAGATCGGCGGAGCGGCGGCACGGGGACGGCCGTCGAGTCGCGCACCAAGGCGCGGCTCGCGAAGCCGCGCATGTACAAGGTGCTCCTCCACAACGACGATTACACGACGATGGAATTCGTCATCTTCGTCCTGCAAGGGATCTTCCACCATTCGGAATCGGACGCGACCCGCATCATGCTGCACGTGCACAAGAACGGGGTCGGGGTCGCAGGAGTGTACACGCGCGAGATCGCCGAGACCCGCATCGCCCAGGTCGAGGCGCTGGCACGCGAGCACGAGTATCCACTCCGTTGCAGCATGGACGAGGCCTGATGCGCATCAGCAGAGAACTGGAGATCAGTCTGGCGCTGGCCGTCAGCGAAGCGCGCCGGCGGCGGCACGAATTCCTGTGCATCGAGCACGTGCTCTACGCTCTGCTCCACGATGCCGACGTCGCCGAGGTCGTCCGGCACTGCGGCGGCGACGTCTCCGAGCTCAAGCGCGCGCTCGAGCGCTTCTTCGACGAGAAGCTGCAGCGCCTGCCGAACGACGCCGACGTGTCGCCGGAGCAGACGATCGGCTTCCAACGCCTGATTCAGCGTGCCGCCGCGCACGTCCAGTCGTCCGGCAAGGACGAGATCCTCGGCCGCAACGTGCTGGTCGCGATCTTCCGCGAAACGGATTCGCATGCCGCCTATCTGCTCGATCAGCAGGGGATCACCCGCCTAGACGTCGTGACCTACATCTCCCACGGCGTCTCGAAGATCGCCGAGGAGGGCGACGTCACCGAAGGCGAGCCGGCCGAGGACGACGACGAGGAAGGCGGCGACGAGCAGCCGCGGCGCACGCGCGATCCGCTGGCGCTATTTGCCGTCGACCTGGCGGCGCGTGCCGCCGCCGGCAAGATCGATCCGCTGATCGGCCGTGACGACGAGCTCGCACGGACCGCCCGTGTACTTTGCCGGCGGCGCAAGAACAATCCGGTCTTCGTGGGCGAACCGGGCGTCGGCAAGACGGCCCTCGCCGAAGGCCTCGCGCTCCAGATCCACCAGGGCAAGGTTCCCGAGGCCCTCGGTACGGCGCGCGTCTACGCCCTCGACATGGGAGCGCTTCTCGCCGGCACGCGGTTCCGCGGCGACTTCGAACAGCGGCTGAAGGCGGTGATCGCGGCGCTGCGCAAGATTCCCGGCGCCATCCTGTTCATCGACGAGATCCACACGCTCGTGGGCGCCGGCGCGACGAGCGGCGGCTCGCTCGATGCCTCCAACATCCTGAAGCCCGTTCTCGCCTCGGGAGAGCTGCGCTGCATCGGCGCCACGACCTATCAAGACTTCAAGAACCACTTCGAACGCGACCGTGCGCTCGCGCGCCGTTTCCAGAAGATCGAGGTCCCCGAGCCTACTGCCGAGCAGACTCACAAGATCCTGCAGGGCCTCAAGTCCCATTACGAGGACCACCACGGCGTCACCTACACGCGCGCGGCGCTGCGTGCCGCGGCCGAGCTGTCGGCGAAACACATCAATGATCGCCATCTGCCGGACAAAGCGATCGACGTGATCGACGAAGCCGGGGCGATCGCCCAGATGCAGCCTGCAGGGCAACGCAAGCGGACGGTGCGCGTAAAGGACATCGAGCATGTCGTCGCGACGATCGCCCGCATCCCGCCCCGCAGCGTCTCGACATCCGACCGCGACCGTCTGGAGACGCTCGAGCGCGACCTCCAGCTCACGGTCTTCGGACAGGACCGGGCAATCGCCTCGCTCGTGTCGGCGATCAAACTCTCGCGCGCCGGACTCGGACAGCCCGACAAGCCCGTCGGCTCCTTCCTCTTCGCGGGGCCGACCGGCGTCGGCAAGACCGAGGTCGCGAAGCAGCTCGCTTCGGCGCTCGGCATCTCTTTCCTGCGCTTCGACATGAGCGAGTACATGGAGCCCCATACCGTCTCGCGGCTGATCGGCGCACCGCCGGGCTACGTCGGTTTCGATCAGGGCGGGCTGCTGACGGATGCCATCCGCAAATCGCCGCACGCCGTGCTCCTTCTCGACGAGATCGAGAAGGCGCACCCCAATCTCTTCAGCATCCTGCTACAGGTGATGGATCACGCGACGCTCACCGACAACAACGGCCGGCAGGCCGATTTCCGCCACATCATCTTGATCATGACGACCAACGCCGGAGCACAAGAGATGGCCGCCAACGCCATCGGCTTCGGCGGCCGCTCGAACGCCGACCTGGGCACGAAGGCGATCGAGCGCCTCTTCAGCCCCGAGTTCCGCAACCGCCTCGATGCCATCATCTCCTTCGGCGCCCTGCCCATGCCCGTGATCGAGCGCGTCGTCGACAAGTTCATGCTGGAGCTCGATGCGCAGCTGAACGAGAAGCGCGTCTTCGTCCACATGACGCCGGAGGCGCGCCGCTGGCTGGCCGAGAAGGGATACGATCCGACCTACGGCGCGCGGCCGATGGCGCGGCTCATTCAGACCGAGATCAAGCGCGTTCTCGCCGACGAGATCCTCTTCGGGCGCCTCAAGGACGGCGGACGGGTCGAGATCGATCTGCGCGACGGGGCGCTCACTTTCGACTACGGCTCGCCGGCGGCGGATGCGCCGCGGGTCAACGTCGACGAGGGCGCCGCCGACGACGATTGACGCTCCCGGCAGCGCGTCCGAGATCCCGGGCGCGTAGAGCCACGGGCCTCCGCCTCACGCCTGGTCGCCGCGGCGCAACGCCGTCCGCGAGTCCAGCCAATCGATCTCGCGTCCCACGGCTCGCCGTTCCTCGACCAGGTAGCGGCGTACGGCGTCGGCGAGGCGTGCGTCGCCGAGGAAGTGCATGCTCGTCGTCGGGCAGGCGTCGAATCCGCGCAAGTGCTTGAACTCCCCTCCTGCTCCCGGCTCGAAGCGTCTCGCACCGAGCGCCAGAGCGAGCTCGATGGCGGCGTAATAACAGACGTTGAAGTGCAGGTGGCGGACGTCCTCGAAGGCTCCCCAGTAGCGACCGTAGAGGAGCGCGCCTTTCCAGACGTTGAAGGCGCCGGCGAGGATGCGGCCGCGGCGCCGCGCGATCACGAAGGCCAGGCGGTGCTTCCAGCGCCGGCGCAGGAGACCGAAGAGCCGCGCGTTCAGGTACTGGTGTCCCCAGGCGAACTTCTCGACCGTGGAGCGGTAGAGGTCGAACATCGGCGCGAAGAGCTCGTCGGGAATCGCCTCTCCGACATAGGTCGACAGGACCACGTCGGACGCGACGAGCTCGCGCTGCTCCCGCCGCACCTGGTTGCGGCGCTTGCTCCGGAGGGCGGCGAGGTAGTCGTCGAAGGTGCGCCAGCCGGGATTACTCCATTGGAACTGGTAGCCAGTACGCCGCAGGTAGCCGAGATCGGCGAGGACCGCCGCCTCCTCGGGGACGCAGAAGTTCACATGCACCGACGAGTAGCCGCCGTCCGCGCAGAGATCGCGGAGCGCAGTGCCGAGCACGCGCACCACCCGGGCGCGGTCGATGTCCGAGCGGGCGAGGAAGCGCACGCCCGTTGCCGGCGTGAAGGGCGACGCCACGACGAGCTTCGGATAGTAGCGGATGCCGGCGCGTGCCGCGGCCTGCGCCCACCCGTGATCGAAGACGAACTCGCCCTGGCTGTGCTCCTTCACGTAGAGGGGACAGGCGCCGGCCAGGCGCCCATAGTCGTCCCACAATGCCAGATGCTGCGGCCGCCAGCCGCTGCCCCGGCCGACGCAGCCCGCCTCCTCGAGGGAGGCGAGCCAGGCCCACTCGAGGAATGGCGAAGCCTCTCCGACCAACGCATTCCAGGCATCGGGTGCGACCTCGTGAAGATCGTTCAAGGTGGTGATCTTCATGAGGACGCCGCCACGACGCCATGACTCTAACCGAGGCTCGAGGTCGCCTCCAGGGGCGCCCGGAGCTGCTGAGCTGCACGCTGCCCCGACGCATTGACTTCTCCCGTCGCTCCCGGGATCACGGAGTGCCACCAGGAGGCGCATCCATGAAGACCGGCAAAGTGCAGGCACGCGGCATGACGTTCCACACCCTCGAGGAAGGAGAGGGTCCGCTCGTGCTCTGCTTGCACGGATTTCCCGACCATGCGCGTTCGTTCCGCCATCAGCTCCCAGCGCTCGCCGCCGCCGGCTACCGGGCGGTCGCTCCGGCGATGCGCGGCTATGCCCCGACCGGACCGGCGCCCGACGGCTACTATCAGACCGCAGCTCTCGCCGAAGACGCTGTCGCCCTGATCGCGGCGCTCGGTTACGAGAACGCGATCGTCATCGGCCACGACTGGGGTGCCCTCGCAGCCTACGGCGCTGCGCTCGCGGCGCCCGCCCGGGTGCGCAAGCTCGTGACCGCAGCGGTTCCCTACGGCGCGCAGGTCGCGGCGGCGCTGATGACCAGCTACGAGCAGCAGCGTCGTTCCTGGTACATGTTCTTCTTTCAGACACCGTTCGCCGACGTCGCGCTCGCTCACGACGACTACGCGTTCCTGGAGCGGCTGTGGCGGGATTGGTCACCGGGCTGGCGCTTCCCCGCCGACGAGATGGAAGCGCTCAAGGCGACGTTCCGGCAACCGGGCGTCGCGTCGGCGGCGCTCGGCTACTACCGGGCCATGTTCGATCCGAGCCGACAGGATCCGGCGCTCGCGCCGCTCCAGAGCCGGATGATGAGCGATCCGATACCGGTCCCCGGGCTCGTGCTGCACGGCGCCGACGACGGCTGCATGGGAGCGGAGCTCGTCGCCGGAATGGAGGCGTATTTCCCGCGCGGTCTACGTATCGAGATCGTTCCCGGCACGGGGCACTTCCTGCACCAGGAGGATCCGGCGCGGGTCAATGCGTCGATCCTCGACTTCCTCGCCGGTGGCTGATTCGCCCGAGCCATAGTACATCCGGAGTCATGGCAGCGACGATCAAGCGTATCCGCCCGGTGGGACGCTATGCCGTCGGCATCGACTGGACGGACGGCCACGAGAGCATCCTTCCGCACCGGCACCTGCGCCTAGCCTGTCCCTGCAACGCCTGCGTCGCCGCGACCCCGGAGGTGGGGCCCAAGGAATGCGAGGCCGCGTTCGTGCGGGCGATCGGCGCCGCGACGCTCTTCATCGCCTGGGCCGACGAGCACGAGACACTGTTCGTCGCCGACGAGTTGCGGGCTCTCTGCCGGTGCGCCTACTGCGTGCGGGAGCCGAACTACCCGATCTCGGGGCAGTGAGCCGGCACGGTCTGGGCGCAGACGCGTAGCGTCACCCGGAAGCGGGGTCTCTCCGAGCGCCGGTCGATCTCCGGGATCACCAGGACGCCGGCACCGTCGAGCGTGCGCAGCGACGCCGAGGCATGCGAGAGCGCTCGGCGTACCGCCTCTGCGATCGTATGGTCCGAGGAACCCTCGAACTCGAGAGTGACCGGCGCCTCGGGAGAGGTCTCGAGGGCAGGGAACTCTGCGACCGCCGAGGATGCGTGGAGTTCGTTCATGCGACCCGTCGAATGCGAGAAGGGATACCGCTCAGCAGCGTAGCGCGACGACTGTGCGGAGCGAGGTCGGCACCACCACAACTCCACCGTCCGCTATCGTGTGCAGAGGTAACCTTTGTAGCGAGCGACTGTCAAGAAAAATCTGCGCCAGATCGTATCACGTCGATGGATGTGCCGGCTGCCGCCGCGACCGGCGCCGCCGCCGACCGCGCGAGCCAGTATGCCGTGTGCGATCGCGCGGGATGCGCCGCCAGATCCTCGGGGCGTCCGCAGGCGACGATCTCACCGCCCCGACCCGCCGCCTCGGGACCGAGGTCGATGACATGGTCGGCGGCGCGGAGCACGTCGAGATTGTGCTCCACGACGACGAGCGTGTGTCCCCGATCGACCAGGCGGTGAAAGGCCCGGATCAAGCGATCGACGTCGGCGAAGTGGAGTCCGGTCGTCGGCTCGTCGAGCACGAACAGCGTTCGGCCCGCGCCGCTACGCCCGAGCTCCGCGGCGAGCTTGATCCGCTGCGCCTCGCCGCCCGAGAGCGTATTGCTCGGCTGCCCCAAGGTCAGATACCCGAGCCCGATCTCGACGAGGACTGCGAGCGGGCGCGCGATCGCCGGCACGGCCGTGAACACGACCGCGGCTTCGGCGACCGTGAGGTCGAGGACGTCCGCGATCGAGCGTCCAGCGTAGGTGACGGCGAGCGTCTCCTCGGTGAAGCGCCGGCCGTTGCAGGTCTCGCAGGCGACCGAGGTCTCGGGGAGGAAGCTCATCTGCACCCGCATTCGCCCTTGTCCGGCGCAGGCCTCGCAGCGTCCGCCGGTGACGTTGAAGGAAAAGCGTCCGGGTGCGTAGCCGCGCGCGCGCGCCGCCGGGGTGCGCGCGAACAAGCGACGGATCTCGTCCCAGAACCCTACATAGGATGCCGGAATCGAACGCGGCGTGCGCCCGATCGGGCTCTGGTCCACCTCGATGACGCGATCGATCGCTTCGTGTCCGGTGATCGCCCCGTGCGTGCCCGGGCGCGGGGCGGTCAGACCCTTGGCGCGGCGCAGTCCGCAATACAGGACGTCCTTGACCAGCGTGCTCTTTCCGGAGCCCGAGACACCGGTGACACAGGTCCAGGCGCCGAGGGGTATATCCACCGTCAAGTGCTTCAGGTTGTTGGCCGTAGCGTCGTGAATGGTGAGTCGGGCGCCGTCGGTCGTCCGCGGCGGCCGGCCGCGCTCGCGCACGGAGCGCAAATAAGTCCCCGTGAGCGACCGAGGATCGGTCGCGATCTCGGCCGGGGTGCCCATCGCAACGAGGGCGCCGCCCTCGCGGCCGGCTCCCGGCCCCAGGTCGACGACGAGATCGGCGGCGGCGATCGTCGCCTCGTCGTGCTCGACGACCAGCACCGTATTGCGGCGGCTCACGAGGGTGCGCAGGGATTCGAGGAGGAGCGCATTGTCACGCGGATGGAGACCGATGGTCGGTTCGTCGAGCACGTAGCATGCTCCCCGCAGGTTCGACCCGAGCTGCGCGGCGAGGCGGATGCGTTGAGCTTCGCCTCCGGACAGGGTGTCGGCGCTGCGATCGAGCGTCAGGTAGCCGAGCCCGACCGCGCCCAGGAAGGCGAGGCGGGGCCGGACTTCCGCGAGGAGGTCGCGCACGATCGCCTCCTCGCGCTGGTCGAAGCGCCAGGCGCCGATCGCCGCTGCGCACTCCTCCACGGTCATGGCCGCGAGCTCGGGATAGGTGTGTCCGAGGACGCGCACCGCCCGCGCCCGCGGGACGAGACGGGTGCCCGCGCACGCAGCGCACGCCTCGAGGGCTACGTACGGCCGTAGCGCGTCGGCGACCATGCTCTCGCCGCCGTCCTCCGCGCTCTCCTCGTAGAGCCCGTGCGCGCGCAGGAGCGGCAGCACGCCGGCGATCTTCTTGCCGTCGCCGTCGAGCACGAGGCGGCGCTGGCGGGCGCCGAGGCGCCGGAAAGGTCGGTCGACGGCGACGCCGGCGCTCTTCAGCGCGCGCAGCAGCCGCCGCTCCTCGGCTTCGAGACCGAGGTCGGCGAGCGCCGCGATGGCGCCGTCGCGAAGCGAGCGCTCCGGAGCAGTGACGACGGCCTCCTCGTCGATCTCGACCCGCGTGCCGAGCCCGCGACATTCGGGGCACGCACCTTGCCGACTGTTGAACGAGAAGAGGCGCGGGTCGAGCGCCTCGTACCCGAGCCCGCAGGGTCCGCAGAAGAGGCGTTCGCTGAAGACGTATTCGCGTCCGCCGGCCAGCGCCACGATGACGCCGCCGCCGAGCCGAAGCGCCTCCGTAACCGGCTTCGCGAGGCGCTCACCGCCCGGACCGGCGGCTACCCTCGCCACCACAACGTCGACGTCGTGCTCGCTGTAGCGGTCGAGCTCCGGCAGCGGCTCCAGGGGTACGACCTTCCCGTCGACGCGGACGTGGGTGTAGCGCAACCGCCGCGCCGCCCGCAGCACGTCGCGATGGAAGCCCTTGCGGCCGCGGACGGCCGGCGCCAGGAGGACCGCCTCGTCGCTGCCGACGCGCGCGGCGAGGCGGGAGGCGATCTCGCTCCGCGGCAGCGGCCGGATAGGCCGGTCGCAGCCGACGCAGTGCTGCACGCCGACCTTGGCGAAGAGAAGGCGCAGGTAGTGGGCCACCTCGGTCACCGTGGCGACCGTCGATTTCCTGCCGCCGCGGCTCAGGCGCTGCTCGATCGCTATCGTCGGCGGGATGCCGGCCACGAAGTCGACGTCCGGTCGCGGCAGCACGTGCATGAACTGCCGCACGTAGGTGGACAGGCTCTCGAGGTAGCGGCGCTGGCCCTCCGCGAAGATGACGTCGAAGGCGAGCGTCGACTTGCCCGAGCCGGAGAGGCCGGTGACGACGATCATGCGGTCGCGCGGCAGCTCGAGGTCGAGATTGCGGAGATTGTGCTCGCGGGCGCCGACGATGCGGATGGTGTCGCGGTCGTCGCCGGCCGGTCGCGGAACGATGCGCACCGGCAGCGCCGGCGGCTCCGCCGCGAGCGCCGCCTCCAGGAAGCGCCCGGTATGGGATGCCGGGCACGCTGCTATGGCCTCGGGGGTGCCGACGGCGATCACCGCCCCGCCGTCGTCGCCGCCTTCGGGCCCGAGGTCGATGACGTGGTCGGCGCACTTGATGACCTCGACGTTGTGCTCGACGACGACGAGCGAGTGGCCGCGCTCGGTGAGCTTGGCGAAGGCGCCGAGCAAGCGCTCGATGTCGGCGAAGTGCAGGCCGGTCGTCGGCTCGTCGAAGATGAAGAGCGTGTGCGCCAGATCGCCGGCGCCGAGATGGGCGGCGAGCTTGAGGCGCTGCGACTCGCCGGCCGAGAGCGTACTGAGCGGCTGCCCGAGCTTCAGGTATTCGAGGCCGACGTCGACGAGCGGCTGCAGCGCCTGCTGGATGTCCGACTGCTCGGCGAAGAAATCCAGGGCTTCCCCGACCGTCAGATCCAGTACGTCGGCGATCGAGCGGCCGCGGTAGCGCACCTCGAGGACGTCCGGGGAATAGCGCCGCCCGCGGCACGCCGGACAGGGGAGGAGCACGTCGGACAGGAACTGCATCTCGATCTTCTCGAAGCCGTCGCCGCGGCAGGTCTCGCAGCGGCCGCCGTCGACGTTGAAGGAAAACGTCGCCGCCGTGAATCCGCGGAGGCGCGCCTGATCGGTTGCGGCGAACAGGCGGCGGACGCCGTCGAACATCTTGGTGTAGGTGGCGGCATTGGCGCGCGGGGTGGAGCTGATCGGCGCCTGATCGACGAAGATCACCTCGGCGATCTTCTCGGCTCCGTCGATGTCGTCGCAGAGACCGGGAGGCGCCGTCGACGCGCCGCGCCGCCGCAGGAGACCGCGATAGAGCACCTCCTCCACGAGCGTGCTCTTTCCCGAGCCGGAGACGCCGGTGATGCACACCATGCAGGCGAGCGGTATCGTCACGTCGATACCGCGCAGGTTGTTGGCGCGAGCGTTGCGAACCGTAAGCGTGCGGGTGGGGTCCGGCGGCCGCCGCCGCGCCGGTATGACGATGCGGCGTGCGCCCGCGAGATACCGGCCGGTCAGCGAACGCGGCTCGGCGGCGATCCTAGCGACAGGACCGGCGGCGACCACCGTGCCGCCCGCCGCGCCCGCGCCCGGTCCCATGTCGATCACGTGGTCTGCGGCGGTGATGATCTCGGGATCGTGCTCGACGACGACCACCGTGTTCCGCCGCGCGCAGAGGTCGCGCATGATGCCGACCAGCCGGGCGCTGTCGCGCGGGTGCAACCCGATCGAGGGCTCGTCGAGCACGTAGAGCGTATTGACCAGCGATGAGCCTACTGCGGTGGTCAGGTCGACGCGCTCGAGCTCGCCGCCCGAGAGGGTGCGCGACTGCCGGTCGAGGGTCAGGTAGCCGAGACCGACCTTCAGGAGGTAGTCGAGCCGCGAGCGGATCTCTCCCGCGACGAGAGCCGCCGGCGGATCCTTCTCGGGATCGATCGCGAGCTGCGAGAAGAAGGCGCGGGCCTGCTCGACGTTCATGCAGTTGACGTCGGCGATGGTCCGTCCGGCGACGCGGTAGTCGAGAGCTTCGGGCTTCACCCGGCTGCCGCCGCAGGTCGGACACGTGCGGTACGAACGATAGCGCGACAGCAGCACCCGCACGTGCATCTTGTAGGTCTTGCGCTCGAGCCAGCGGAACCAGCCGCGAATGCCGAAGAAACGGTCGTCGCCCTCCTCGACGAGGCGGCGCTGCTCGTCATCGAGGCGCCCGAAGGGCACGTCGACCGGAATCTTCCGGCGCCGGCAGAAGGCGAGCAGCTCGCGGCGCTCCTCCGTCGTCGACGGCGTCGTCCACGGCTTGATCGCTCCTCCGGCGAGCGTCTTGCGAACGTCCGGAACCACGAGATCGAGATCGAGATCGATGACGCGACCGAACCCGCGGCAGTCGTCGCAGGCTCCGAGCGGGCTGTTGAACGAGAAGAGGTTGGGGGCGGGATCGCGATAGGCGATGCCGCACGCCAGGCAGGCGAGGGTCGATCCGAACTCCTGTCGGGTCGCGGGATCGGGGCCCGCCACCCACATGCGCCCTTTGCCGTATCCGAGAGCCTGCTCTATCGACGCCACGAGCCGGGCACGCCCCTCGCGTTTGCAGACGAGGCGGTCGACGAGGATGTCGAGCGGACCCGCCGGCGGGGCCGGCAGCGACTCGAGCATCCGCACTTCGCCGGCCACCAGCGCGCGGGTGAAGCCCTCGCGGGTCAGGGCCGCAACCACCTCCGGCCACGGCAGCTCGGGTAGAGGGAAGGGAAATCCGAGAAGCACGGCGGCTCCGGGGCGCTCGCGCAGCAACGTCTCGCCGACGCCGAGCGGAGTGGCGCGCTCGACGCGAACGCCGCAGCCCCGACATTGCAGCACGCCGAGCTTGGCGAAGAGCAGCTTCAGATGATCGTGGATCTCGGTGACCGTGCCGACGGTAGAGCGCGACGTGGTGACGGGTCGGCGCTGGTCGATCGCGACCGCCGGGGGGATGCCGCCGACGTGGTCGACATCCGGCTTCTCCATACGCTCCAGGAATTGCCGCGTGTAGGCCGAGAAGCTTTCGACGTAGCGCCGCTGTCCCTCCGCGTAGAGGACATCGAAAGCCAGGGTCGACTTGCCCGAGCCGCTGACGCCCGTCACCACCGTGAGCTGGTACAGGGGAATGTCGACGTCGATGCCCTTCAGATTGTGCTGACGGGCGCCTCGAATCTGGATATGGTCGCTGGCCATCGTCGCCGAGCGCCGCCGTCGCGGCGCCGAACCGCGGCACTATAGTGGAAGCGCCATCCCCCTGCACCCCGCCGTCGCCGATCGAGATCGCCGGCTACCCGGCGACTGCGCTCGAGCTCGACCTCGGCCCGCGCCGCGTGCGTCTGTACGCGGTGCGCGCGCTCGAGTCGCTCGTCGATCGCGGCGCGCTCCTGCGCGGTGAGGCCGAGCCGCCGTACTGGGCCCACCTCTGGTCGGGGGCGAGGGTGCTCGCGTCGTACCTTGCGCGCTTCGTGCCGCTAGCCGGCCGCCGCGTCCTCGAGATCGGCTGCGGGTTGGCGCTCCCGGGCGTCACGGCGGCGAGCTGCGGCGCCGATGTCACCCTCGTCGACGTCGCGCCCGAGGCGCTCGCATTTGCGACCGCGAGCGCCGCCGCCAACGGCGTTCGCTGCGCCGCCGTCACCGGCGATTTCATGCGGCTCGCTCCGACGCAGCGCTTCGACCTCGTCCTGGCGGCCGAGGTCGCCTACGATCGCGAGCGCTGGCTCGAGCTCGCGGCCGTATGCGGGCGGCATCTGGCAGCGGGCGGGGTGACTTATCTCGCCGACGGCTATCGCACCGACACGCGGGGCTTCTATGCCGCGCTCGCGGCGCGCGGTCTCGACGTCCACGCCATAGACGTGCGCGCCGCAGAAGAAGGCCGCCCGACACCGCTCCGCATCGCTGCGATCCGGCGTCCGGCGCTCAAGCGTCGAGGCACCCCGCGACCAGTGCTTTGAGTCGATCGACGTCGAGCGGCAGCGGCAGGCAGTGCACGTCGTCGACGCCGCTCACGATCCAGCGGCGGCGCTCGGTCTCCGGCATGCCGAGGAGCACGAAGGGCGTCTTCCGTCCGTGCTGGCGGGCGCTGCAGAGCACCGTGAGCCCGCATACTCCGGGCGGCGCCGCTTCGCTGAGCACGAGGTCGTAGTCGTCCCGCTCCAGCGCTTGCATCGCCGCCTCGCCGGAGGCCACGCGCTCGATCGCATAGCCGCACCGGCAGAGGATGCGGCCGATGGTGCCGCTGAAGTTGTCGTCGGCCGCCACCACCAGGATGCGGCGCGAGCTTGCGCGAGGAGCGGGCATTCGAGCTCTGGTGTGCAGGGAATATGCCACGCGCAGCGGTGACGCCACAGCCCCTGAGACCCGCGCGGTCGCCGCTTTGCGCGCTGCCGGACCGGCTTCGTGGGGCGCTCGGGGCCACGAACCGTGACACACCCGGGTCATTCCAACCCGTACTTCGCGAGCTTCCGGTAGAGTCGCTGCCGGTCGATTCCGAGAAGGCGGGCGGTCTGATTCTTGTTGCCTGCGGCCTGCCGGAGCGCCGCGGCGATCAGCTGGCGCTCGGTCGCCTCCAGGGACGGTACCGAATTCCCGAAGTCGAGTGCCCCGTCGCGCGACGCCGGCGGCGCCATGGCCAGGTGCGCCAGGCTCGCGGGCGTGATGTCGTCGCTCGGGGCGAGAGCGAAGCAGCGCTCGATGACGTTCTGGAGCTCGCGGATGTTGCCCGGCCAGTCGTAGCGCTCGAGCAGCGCCAGTGCCGCCGGCCGGATCGTCTTCGGCGCCACGTCGAACTGGCGCGCATAGCGCTCGACGTAGTACCGCGCCAGGAGCGGCACGTCCTCGAGCCGCTCGCGCAGCGGCGGCAGCGGCAGGTGAACGACGTTCAGCCGGTAGTAGAGATCGGAGCGGAAGTTCCCCGCTTGCACCTCGGCAGCGAGGTCGCGGTTGGTTGCGGCGACCAGGCGGACGTCGACCTTGACGGCGCGCGTCGTTCCCAGCGGCGTCACCTCGCGCTCTTGGATGGCGCGCAGGAACTTCACCTGCAGCGCCGGCGGCACGTCGGCGATCTCGTCGAGGAACAGCGTGCCGCCCTGCGCCGCCTGGAAGACGCCCTCGTGATCGGACACGGCGCCGGTGAACGCACCGCGTCGGTGGCCGAAGAGCTGGCTGTCGAGGAGCGTGTCCGATACTGCGCCGCAATTGAGGGCAACGAACGGACCCTCGGCGCGCGCGCTCCGCGCGTGGATGCTGCGCGCCACGAGCTCCTTGCCGGTGCCGCTCTCGCCGGTGATGAGGACGGTGGTGACGTTCTGCGCCAGGGCGTCGATCGCCTGGTAGATGTCCCGCATCGCCGCGCTCTTGCCGATGATCTCGCCGAAGCCGTGCGTGCGCTCGATGGCGTCCCGCAGACGGCGATTCTCCCGTTCGAGATCCGCGACCCGCAGCACCTGCGCGATGGTCATCAGGAACTCGTCGGGGTTGCACGGCTTCACCAGGTAGTCCCAGGCGCCCAGCTTCATCGCTTCGACGGCTGCCTGAGTGCTGCCGTGTCCGGTCAGCACTATCGTCGGCGGCGACAGCAAGCGGCGTTCGCCCGGCGGCGGGGGGGGTTCCGGTTGCAGCCGGCGGAGCAGAGACATGCCGTCCATCACCGGCATGTTGAGGTCCGTCACCACGACGGCGAAAGCGTCGTCCGCAAGCGCCGTGAGGGCCTCCTGGCCGTTGGCCACGGTCGTGACCCGGTAGCCCTTGCGTTCGAGGATCTTCGCCAGCGTGCGCGCCATGTTCGGCTCGTCCTCGACGAGGAGCACGTGCGCGCCCTCCGCCGTCCCGCTCACGGTGCTCCCTCGCCCCGTCCCGGCGGCAGCTCGATGACGAAGGTCGTCCCCACGTTGGGCGCGCTGCGGACGCTGATGTCGCCGTGATAACGGCGCACCACCGTGTGGACGACCGAGAGCCCGAGGCCGGTCCCTTGGCCCGGAGACTTGGTGGTGAAAAACGGGTTGAAGATGTCGCTCAACTGCTCCGGCGGGATACCGACGCCCGTGTCGCTGAACTCGAGCCGGACCCGCTGCTCGGCTCCGCGTGCGGTGCGAATACGCAGCTCGCCTCCGTGCGGCATCGCCTGCACCGCGTTGGTGATGAGGTTCAGGAAGATCTGCCGGAGCGCGTTCTGATTGGCGGCGCAAGGCCCGACGTCACCGAACTCGACCGCGACGCGCACGTCGCTGTTCTGAAGGTACTTGTTCATGAGGAGCAGGGTCTTGCGCAGGAGATCGTTGACGTCGACGAGCTCGACCGCCGCGCGCGAGTCGCGCGAGAACTCGAGCAGGCTGTTGATGATCGTCTGAACCCGGTCCATCTCCTCCTTGGCGATCCGCAGGTCCTCGCGCACCTCGGGGTCGTCCTTGTCGACGATCTCGGCGAGGTCGTAGAGCGCGTTCATGATGATCGCGAGAGGATTGCGGATCTCGTGGGCGATGCCGGCCGCGAGCTGTCCGATCGCCGCCATCTTCTCGGACTGGATCAGGCGGTCTTCGAGGCGCTGCCGATCGGAGATGTCGACGCAGATCTGCTGGATGAAGCGCTGCTCGCCGTATTCGATGACGCCGGAGTTGACGAAGATCGGGATGATCTTCCCGCTCTTGGTGCGATGGTGGAGGTCGTCGCGATTGGCGTTGCCGCCGTTGCGCGTCTCGTTCCAGAGCGCGATCGCCGCTTGCCGCTCCTCCGGAGGATGGAGATCCCACGTGGCCATCGTCCGCAGCTCCTCGGAGGCGTACTCCAGGCTTTGTTCGGCCACGTGATTGGCGGCGAGCACCGCACCGGTGTCGTAGTCGACGCGGAGGATCGCCGCCGGGGCACTGTCGATGGAGCGGCGATACGTGGCTTCCTGCTCCCGGAGCTCCTCCTCCCGCGCTTCGACGAAGAAGTCGGTGATGTGGAGGATCCGCTCCTCGAACTCCTGCGCCAGGAGTGCCAGCAGCTCGGAGCGCCGCGAGTGATCCTCCGCATAGCGCTGGCGAACGGCGTTTCCCATCAGCTGGAAGGCCTTCATCTGCCCGGAGAGGAAGCGCGAGGCCGGGAACTTCGATATGAAGCCGCGGCGCGCGTGGCTCCGTAGGTACGCGTAGGTAGCGCAGTCCTCGGGATCGGCGATGTGGCGGACCCAGCGGCGGAGCGCAATTTCGAAGTCCTCGGCGAGCGCCGCCCACCGCGACCGGGAGATGTCGAAGGCCGGCCCGATGTGGGCGACCCATCCCGACACCACGTCGGACATCGTCTCGTCGAGGACCCGCGCCAACTCGGTGCGCAAGGCGCTGCGCGTGCGCGGAAACCGCAGCAGGGAACACCCCTGCATGTAGCCCGCGATGCGTCGCCGGTGCTCGTCGAGAGCGTCGTCGTGACCTTCTGCGCTCATGCGGTCGTCGCCGGACGAACGTCGGGGTCCGGATCAGGTCGGATGCCCTGCTGCCGGCGCCCGCGCCCCGTGTGCCGGCAGGCTCCATCTTCTATAGAAGGTCTCGGTGTCGATCGGAAGCGCGCGCGCAACCAACGGAGACCTCGAGCCTTGAAGCACGATCACGTGACGCCCTCCGATCCCGCGTCCGACCCCGATGTGCAACTGATGCTGCGGGTCCGTGGCGGCGACGCCGAGGCGTTTCGCGAGCTGTTCGACAAACATGGCCGGTCGATCGTGAACTTCGCGTATCATTTCGTAGGCAGCCGCTGGCGGGCTGAAGAAATCGCACAGGACGTCTTCCTGCAGATCTACCGCGCCGCCGGCCGCTACGAGCCGACGGCGAAGTTCACCACCTGGCTCTACCGCATCACCACCAATAGCTGCCTGAACGAGGTGCGCCGACCCGAGCATCGCCATCCGCGGCGCTCGCTCGAGCGCGCCCCCGACGAGCTGGGGAAGCGCGCCGAGATCGCGTTCGCCGACCCGGCTGCAGTCGCCGGGGACGGCGCCTTGGCCGGTCGGCAGCTCGAGGCTAAGATCCACTCGGTGCTCGACGGGCTGCCCCCGAACCAGCGCGCCGCGCTGCTCATGAGTCGGGTCGACGGCATGTCGTATCTGGAGGTTGCGGAAGCGCTCGAGACCACGGAGAGTGCGGTCAAGAGTCTGGTCTTTCGCGCCACCGCGACCATGCGAAAGGAGCTGGCCGAGTTCCTATGAGCACCTCCGCCTGCGACCGCACCAGGCCCGAGTTGACGGCCTACGTCGACGACGAGCTCGAAGCCGATGCCCGCCGGCTCGTGGTCGAGCACCTCGCCAGCTGCCTATCGTGTAGGCGCGAGGTGGAGCAGCTGCGAACCTTGCGGCGCTGGCTCGCGGATCTCCCGCAGATCGCGCCCGGTGCGACCTTTGCCGCCGACTTCGCACGCCGCCTTGCCGCCGAGCCTAAACCCGGCGCGGCGCGGCGCGGCAGGGGGGCACGAGTGCGGCGCTGGGTCGCACCGGCACTCGCGGCAGCTGCGGTTCTGGCGCTGGCGTTGCGCTCGTTCACGGTCGCGCCCTCGCCGCCGGCGGCGACGCCGGGCGCGGCGCCCGGGCGGGTCGCCGCGGCACCCGCCGCGACGGCGGCACGGATCGCCGCCGCGGCGAGCCCGAGCCCGGCGCCGGCGCTACTCGCGCACGTCGACCGGCTCCGCCCCGAAGATCTGCCGCCGGAGCTCTTGGAGCACCCCGAGCTGTTCCTGCGGCTGCCGGTGGTGCGCCGGCTCGAGGCGCTCGAACATCTCGGGGCACTACACGACCACGACGACGGTAGGGCCGGGTGAGTCGGCGCCTGATCGCGGTCCTCGCCGCCGGATCGGCGGCGCTGCTCTTCGGCGCACCGCCGGCGCTCGCCATCGATCGCCTCGCCCAGAGCTGGCAGGAAATGTCGCCGCAGGAGCGCGACGAGGCCTACCGCAACTACCAGCGCTTCCAGAAGATGCCCCCGGAGCAGCAACGCCGTATCGAGCGCAACTACGACCGCTGGCAGCAGCTCCCGCCGCAAGAGAAGGAGCGGCTGCGTTCCACCTACCGACGCTATCGCGAGCTGCCGTCGCAGCAGCGCCAGGATCTGGACCGCCGCTTCGAGGATCGCCGCCGGCAGCGCGACTGACGCTGCCGGCGGCGATGGCTACTCGCAGCGGCGCAACCGGTGGTGCGGCCGAGCAGGGCGCATATAATTCCCCCGTCGTGGAGCGTCGCCAAGAACCTTTTCGTCTGGTCGCCGACATCACGCCCCAGGGAGACCAGCCCGAAGCGATCCGTCGGCTCGTACGCGGACTGCGCGACGGTCTCGACGCCCAGACGCTCCTCGGCGTCACCGGCTCCGGGAAGACCTTCACGATGGCGCACGTCATTGCCGAGACGAACCGACCGACCCTGGTCATCGCTCCCAACAAGACGCTCGCGGCGCAGCTCTACCACGAGTTGCAGGCGATCTTCCCCGACAACGCCGTCCGCTATTTCGTGAGCTACTACGACTACTACCAGCCGGAGGCGTACGTCCCCAGCACCGATACCTTCATCGAGAAGGACGCGTCGATCAACGACGAGATCGACAAGATGCGCCACTCCGCCACCAAGGCTCTGCTCGAGCGCACCGACGTCGTCATCGTCGCCAGCGTCTCCTGCATCTACGGCCTCGGCTCGCCGGCAGAGTACTTCGCGAACCTCCTCTTCCTGGAGCGCGGCGCCGAGATGGACCGCGATCGGATGCTGCGCACGCTCGTCGACATCCAGTACGAGCGTAACGATACCGATTTCCACCGCGGCACCTTTCGTGTCCGCGGCGACGTCGTCGAGATCTTCCCGGCATACGAGGAGGCGCGGGCGCTGCGGGTCGAGCTCTTCGGCGATACGATCGAGGCGATAACCGAGATCGATCCGCTGCGCGGCAAGGCGCAACGCAGCCTGGCGCGGGTCGCGGTCTATCCGGCGAGCCACTATGTAACCAGCGAGCCGCGTCTGAAGGTCGCGATCGAAGCGATCCGCGACGAGCTGCAGGGGCGCCTCGTCGAGCTGCGCACCCAGAACAAGGTGCTCGAACACCAGCGCCTGGAACAGCGAACGCTCTACGACCTCGAAATGCTGGCCGAGATGGGCTTCTGCCACGGCGTCGAGAACTACTCCCGCCACCTCGACGGCCGCCGGCCGGGCGAGCCGCCGGCGACGCTCCTCAGCTATTTCCCCCCCGACTTCCTCGTCATCATCGACGAGAGCCACGTCACCGTGCCGCAGATCGGCGGCATGTACCGCGGCGATCGCGCTCGCAAGGAGACCCTCGTCGAGTTCGGCTTCCGCTTGCCGTCGGCGCTCGACAACCGGCCGCTCGACTTCCAGGAGTTCACGGCCAGCATCGGCCAGACGATCTTCGTCTCCGCCACGCCCGGCGCCTACGAGCTCGAGCGCAGCGGCGGCACGGTCGTCGAGCAGATCATCCGCCCGACCGGCCTCGTCGACCCCGAAGTGCACGTGCGTCCCGCGCGCGACCAGGTCGACGACCTGCTGGAAGAGATCCGCCGCCGCGTCGAGGGCGACGAGCGCGTGCTCGTAACCACACTGACCAAGAAGATGGCGGAGGATCTCACCGACTACTTCCAGGACGTCGGCATCAAGGTGCGCTACATCCACGCCGACGTCGAGACGATCGAGCGGGTCGAGATCATTCGCGATCTCCGGCGCGGTGCTTTCGACGTCCTCGTCGGCATCAACCTGCTGCGCGAGGGACTCGACATTCCCGAAGTGTCGCTGGTAGCGATCCTCGACGCCGACAAAGAGGGCTATTTGCGCTCCTCGCGCTCGCTCATCCAGACGATCGGCCGCGCCGCACGGAACGTGAACGGCACCGTCATCATGTACGCCGACGTGGTCACCGCATCGATGCAGAGCGCGCTCGACGAGACTGCGCGGCGGCGTCGCCTCCAACAGCGCTACAACGAAGAGCACGCCATCACCCCACGGACGATCCGCAAAGCCATCCGCGGACCGCTGGTCGCGATCGCGGACGCCGACTATCTGGATGACGCTACGCCCGAGGACGACGCCGCCGAGTCCTGGCCCGAGCCTGCCGCCATCCCGGCGACGATCGACCGCCTCAAGAAGGAGATGCGCCGGGCCGCGGCCGCCCTCGAGTTCGAGCAGGCCGCCGAGCTCCGCGACCGCATCCAGGCGCTCGAACGCCACCGCCTCGGCCTGGACGATCGCCGTGCCTGAAGATCACTCCGGTCCGGCCGATCCGGCGGTCGAGCTCCGCATCGCCATCACCCGGCCGACCGACGCGCTCGACCTCGAGTCCAAGCTCGCGACCTTGCCGGCGCGGCCGGGAGTCTACCTGCTGCGCGACGCCGCCGACGAGGTCGTCTACGTCGGCAAGGCGAAGAGCCTCCGCAGCCGCGTGCGCTCGTATTTTCGCGGCGGCGACGAGCGCGCCCAGGTGGCCTTCTTGGTGAACAGGGTGGCGCGCTTCGAAACCCTGGTCACGCGCAACGAGAAAGAGGCGTTGATCCTCGAGAACAACCTGATCAAGCAGTACAAACCGCGCTACAACATCCGCCTCAAGGACGACAAGAGCTACGTCAGCGTCAAGATCGAGGACGCTCATCGGTGGCCGCGCCTCGTCGTCACCCGCAAGCTCGCGCGCGACGGATCCCGCTACCTCGGTCCGTTCTCGTCGGCGTGGTCGGTACGCGAGACCCTCGACGCGATTCGCAAGATCTTCCCGATCCGCAACTGCAGCGACACGGTGTTTCGCAACCGCGCGCGGCCGTGCATCGAGTACCAGATCAAGCGCTGTCCGGCCCCGTGCTGTCTGCCGGTCGATGCCGAGGAGTACGCGCGCAACGTGGCCCAGACCGTCGAGCTGCTCGAAGGCAGGAATCAGCAGCTCGTGCGCACGTTGACGGAGCGCATGCAGGCGGCGGCCGAGGCTCTGCGCTTCGAAGAAGCAGCGCGCCTGCGCGATCAGCTTCGCGCCATCGAGACTACCGCGCAGCGCCAGCAGGCGGTCGAGCACTGGGGCCGCGATCAGGACGTCTTCGGGCTCTACCGCGAGGGCGGCGCCGTCGAGATCCAGGTGCTCTTCGTGCGTCAGGGCAAGCTCACGGGCAGCCAGGCATATGCTTTCGACGACCTGGAGCTGGGCGACGACGAGATCTTCGCCGCCGTGCTGACCCAGTTCTATCAGGGAGACCGGCCCGTTCCCGATGCCATCGTGCTGCCCGTGGCCCTGGAGGACGCGGAGGTCCGGGCCGAATACCTCGGCGAGCGCCGCGGCCGCCAGGTCGAGGTGGTCTGCCCGCAGCGCGGCGCGCGCCTGCGCCTGGTCGAAATGGCGCGCGACAATGCTCGCCACGGCTTCGCCGAGCGCCGGGACCAGGGCGCTCAGCGCGAGCGCATGCTCGCCGAGCTGCGCCGGCGCCTACACCTCCGCAGCGCCCCGAAGCGGATAGAGTGCTTCGACATCTCCAATATTCAAGGCAACCTCACCGTCGCTTCCATGGTGACGTTCGACGAGGGACAGCCGTGTCCGGCGCGCTATCGGCGCTACCGCATCCGCACGGTCGCCGGCAGCGACGACTTCGCGGCGATGTACGAGGTTCTGGAGCGCCGCTATCGCCGCGCCAAGGACGACAACGCCTTCCCCGATTTGTTGATGGTGGACGGCGGCAAGGGACAACTGAACGTCGCCGTCGAGGTCCTGCGCACGCTCGAGATCGACAGCATCGATGTCATCGGCCTCGCCAAGACGCGCGTCGTCCGCGACGCCCGGGCGACCGCGGTACGGCGCTCCGACGAGCGCGTCTTCCTCCCCGGCCGCAAGAATCCCGTCGTCCTCCACCGCACCTCGACGGCTCTCTTCCTCTTGCAGCGCGTCCGCGACGAAGCGCACCGCTTCGCGATCACCTATCATCGCGAGCTGCGGCGTCGGGAGCGGCTGCACTCGGGTCTGGAGGACATCGCCGGCGTCGGTCCGGAGCGCCGCCGCCTGCTCCTCCGCCACTTCGGGAGCCTGCGACGCCTGCGGGGGGCCACGGAGGCGGAGATCGCCGCCGTGCCGGGCATCTCGAGCCGGCTCGCCGCCGAGATTCGCCGCGGCCTCGCGGCTCCCGCCGCCGACTCCTCCTGAGCAGCGCCCGGTTCCAGGTCCTCACGCGCCGCTTCCCCCGCGGCCGGCGCCGGCGTCCTCGCAGCGCCGACGGAGCAGAGAGTGTCGGAGCTTTCCTCGAAGCCGCCGGCGGCGGCGCATGCCCTCCTGCCGTTCGCGATCGGCGTTCTCGGCGGCGGCCTCCATGCCGACGTCGGCAGCGGCGCGCTCCTCGCAGCCGCGGCGGCGCTCGGCGCCGCGGCGCGTGCAACCGTACTGGCGCAGCGGATCGGCGCCGCCGCTCTGGCCGCCGGACTCGCGTGCGGAGCGGCTGCCGCCGTGAACGCACACCGGCCGCCGCCGGAGGACCACGTAGCGCACCTCGCGGGCCGCGGCATCGTCGCCGTCGACGGCAGCGTCGTCCGCAGCGACACCCGCGCCGACCGCGCGGCGCTCGTGATCGCTGTCGGCGCGGTCCGATCACGAATCCGCACCGGGCCGGCGCGCGGGCTCCTCGGTCTCACCATCGCCCACGCCCGCCACGCCTGGCCGATCGGCGCCCGCGTCCGGGTGGTGGCAACGCTGCGCCGCCCGCAGTCGTTCGGGAACCCCGACGAATACGATATCGCGGCAGGACTGCGGCGGCGCGGGATCATGGTCTCGGCGTTCCTGTGGACCGACGCGGCGCTCACGCGCCTCGACGCCGCCGCCGACGGCGACGACATCCGCGCCCGCCTCGCCGCCCGCGTCGCCGCGGCCGCGGAGGAGCCGGTGCGCGGCTACCTCGCGGCCGTGCTCCTCGGCGCCGCGCAGAGCCTCGACGAGGACACCCGCGACGCCCTCAACCGCACCGGTCTCGCGCACGTGGTCTCGGTCTCGGGCTTCCACGTCGCCGTCGCGGCGGGCGCCGCGGTGGTGGCCTTGCGCTGGCTGCTCCTGCGCTCGGCGCTGCTGGCGCTCCACGTCGACGTCACCAAGCTCGCGGCGCTCCTCGGAGCGATCCCGGTCGGCGCCTACGCGGCGCTAGCCGGCGACAGTGTTCCGGCGGCGCGCTCGTTCCTCACCTACGGCGTGGTCGTCGGTGCGCTTGCTTGTGATCGGCCGCCGGACGCTCTCAGGGCGCTGGCTGCAGCGGCGGTGCTCCTTGCCGCCCAAGCTCCCGACGTCGCCGCCGACGTCTCCTTCCAACTCTCCTTCGTCTCGGTCCTGGCCCTGATCCTCGTCGCCCGCGCCGAGCGCGGGTCCGGCCCGCCGGTCGGGGGTCCGGCCCGCTGGTGGCGGCGGCTGATCGTCGCGCCGGTGCGCGTGTCCCTGGCGGCGACGCTGGCGACGGCGCCGCTCACGGCTTGGCACTTCCAGCAGATCTCGCTGGTGGCGCCGCTCGCGAACTTGCCGGTGTTGCCGCTGCTCGGGCCAGCGACGCTGCTGCCCGGACTGGCCGCGCTGCCGCTCGTGCTCGTAGCGCCGCGGCTCGCCGACGCGCTGCTGGGCTTCGCGGCCGGTGCTGCGCGCCTCGGGCTCGCACTCGCCGACTGGTTCGCGCACTGGCCCGGCGCCGCCATGGCGACGGCGATGCCGACACTGACGGAGCTTGCCATCGTCTACGCGGCGCTGGTGCTCTGGTGGACCCGGCGCACTGCCGCTGCCGACGGACGACGGCGCGCGCGGCGGGCGGCGTTCCTGGCGCTGGCAGTCGTCGCGTCCGCCGACATCGTCTGGTGGACGTGGCAGCGCCGCGTGGATCCGACGCTCCGGGTGACGTTCCTCGCCATCGGCCAGGGCGACGCCGCCGTCGTCGAGCTGCCGCGCGGCGGCGGCGTCCTGGTCGTCGACGGCGGCGGCTTTGCCGGCGAGTTCGATCCCGGCGCCCGCGTCATCGCGCCGTTCCTGCGCGCGCGCAAGATCGGCCGCATCGACGCCCTGGTGCTCTCGCATCCCGAGCTCGACCACTACGGCGGGCTCGCCTACCTCGCGAGCGCCTTCCGGCCGCGCGAGTTCTGGTGGAACGGGATGCGCGGCAAGGGCGGCCGCTTCGCGGCGCTCGAGCGCGCGCTCGCCGCCGCCGGGACGCGCTCGGTCGTCCTGCGGCGGGGTATGGAGCGGCGGTTCGGAGCCGGGCTGGCCGTCGACGTCGTGCACCCCGACGAGCCGCACGGGCTCAGTCCGAACGATGCCTCGCTGGTCCTGCGCCTGCGCTACGGCACGACCGCGGTGCTCTTCACCGGAGACATCGGAGCGGGCGCCGAACGCGCGCTCCTCGCCGACGCCGAGAGGCTGCGCAGCGACGTCCTCAAGGTTCCGCACCACGGCAGCGCGACATCGAGCAGCGCCGCCTTCCTCGCCGCAGTGGCGCCGCGAACCGCCATCATCTCGGCGGGCGCCGGCAACCGCTTCGGCTTCCCGGCGCCGTCGGTACTCGCCCGCCTCGCCGCCGCCGGCGCCCGGACATGGACCACGGCGCGCCATGGCGGGCTCCGCGTCGCCAGTGACGGACGCAGCGTTTCCGTCGTTCCGACGCGGGCTTCCGCGGCCGAGCGATTTGAATTTCCGCAACTCGTTTGGTAGCTCTGCGCGCTCCCGAAAGTGGCTCGATGAAGACCATCCATGGCGTCAAAGGGTTCCACGACGTCGTGCCCCCGCAGAGCGAACGCTGCACGGAGATCGAGGGGCGACTGCGCGCGGTGCTGGCAGCGTACAACTACGGCGAGATCCGCACACCGATCGCGGAGCGTACCGAGCTTTTCACGCGCTCGCTCGGCGACGCCACCGACATCGTCGAAAAGGAGATGTACACCTTCGACGATCGCGACGGCACCTCGCTGACCTTGCGTCCGGAGGGCACGGCGGCGGTGGTGCGCGCCGCTCTCGAGGCCGGTCTGGCGCAGCGCGATCAGGTCGCGAAGCTCTGGTACCTGGGTCCGATGTTCCGGCGCGAGCGGCCGCAGAAGGGGCGCCTCCGGCAGTTCCACCAGGTCGGCGCCGAGGTCATCGGCCGCGACGATCCGCTCGTCGACGCCGAAGTCGTGACGCTGCTCATGGACTGCCTCGGCGCTTGCGGGCTCGACGGCGCCGAGCTGGTTTTGAACTCCCTCGGCGACGCCGCCTGCCGCCCGGCCTACCGCGCCGCTCTCGCCGCGTACGGCCGCAGCCGGAGCGAGCTCCTCTGCGCCAACTGCCGCCAGCGTCTGGACCGCAACCCGCTGCGCCTGCTCGACTGCAAGGAACCGGGGTGTCGCCGCGCCATGGCCGAAGCGCCGCTAGCGCACGCATATCTCTGCGCGCCGTGCCGGGCGCACTTCGCCGAGGTCGAGCGCCTGCTGCAGGCGGCGGACGTCCCGTACCGGGTCGAGCCGCGGCTGGTGCGCGGCCTCGACTATTACGTACGCACCGCCTTCGAGGTGGTGGCAGGCAACCTCGGGGCTCAGAATGCCGTCGGCGGGGGCGGGCGCTACGACGGTCTCGTCGCCGACCTCGGCGGCCCGCCGCTGGCCGGCGTCGGTTTCGCGATCGGGATCGAGCGCCTGCTGCTCGCCACCGCGACAGCCGACTACCGGACGCCGGCGCCCGAGGTGGACGTGATTCCGCTCTCGATCGAGGCGGCGCCGGCCGCCGGCCGCTTGGCGCGCCGCCTGCGCGGTCTCGGCGTGCGCTGCGAGCTCGAAGTCGCCGGACGCAGCGTCAAGAGCGCCATGCGCCGTGCCGACAAGCTCGCGGCCCGCTTCGCGGTGTTGATCGGCGATGACGAGCTTCGCGCCGGCCGCGCTACGGTGCGGGACATGCGCCGCCAGGCCGATCATCCGCTCGCACTCGTGGTCGATGACGACGGACCGGCGCTGGCGCAGGCGCTGCGCGAGCTCGGCGCCGCAGGGGGTACGCATGAGTGAAGCGCTGGCAACGCTCGGGACATGGGAGCGCAGCGACTATGCCGGCACCCTGCGCGCGGAGGATGCGGGGCGCGTCGTCACCGTCATGGGCTGGGTACACGGACGCCGCGATCACGGCGGGATCGTCTTCATCGACCTCCGCGACCGCTCCGGCATCGTGCAGGTCGTCCTCGACCCCGAGCGCAGCGCGCTCGCGCACGCGGCCGGCTCCGGCGTTCGCCTCGAATTCGTGATCGCGGTGCGGGGCGCGGTCGTGCCGCGCTCGCCCGAGACGGTGAACCCCGACCTCCCGACCGGCGCCATCGAGGTGGTGGGCGACGAGCTGCGGGTGCTCAACTCGGCGCGGCCGAGCCCGTTCCCGGTCGACGACGCCATCGACACCGCCGAGGCCGTCCGTCTGCGCTACCGCTACCTCGACCTCCGTCGTCCGCGCATGTTCCGCAACCTGTGGCTGCGGCATCGCCTGGCGGCGCGCACGCGCGACTACCTTAACCGGCACGGCTTCCTCGAGGTCGAGACGCCGATGCTGACGCGCAGCACCCCCGAGGGCGCACGCGACTACCTGGTGCCGAGCCGCGTCAACCCCGGCACGTTCTTCGCGTTGCCGCAGTCGCCGCAGCTCTTCAAGCAGATCCTCATGGTCGCAGGCGTCGACCGCTACTACCAGATCGCGCGCTGCTTTCGCGACGAAGACCTGCGCGCCGACCGGCAGCCCGAGTTCACCCAGATCGATCTCGAGATGTCGTTTCTCGGCCGACCTGCGATCTTCCGCCTGATGGAGGGCCTGGTCGCCGAGCTCTTCGCGGAAGCGGAGGTCGCGATGCCGGCGTCGCCGCTGCCGGTGCTGAGCTACGCCGAGGCCATGGCGCGCTTCGGTTGCGACCGCCCCGACACCCGCTTCGGACTCGAGCTCGTCGACTGCGCCGCCGTGTTCGCCGGCTCCGGCTTCAAGGTGTTCGCCGATGCGCTGGCCAGAGGCGGCACCGTCAAGGCGATCGTCGTGCCCGACGGCTCGCAGCTCTCGCGCAAGGACCTCGACGACCTGACCGGGTTCGTCGCCGTCTACGGCGCCAAGGGCCTGGCGTGGATCCGCATCAACGAAGACGGATGGCAGTCGCCGATCGTCAAATTCCTCTCCGAGGCCGAGCGCTCCCGCCTGACTGCCGCCGCCGCTCTCGCTAGCGGCAACCTCGTCATGCTCGTCGCCGACAAGCCGCGCGTCGTCCACGACGCCCTCGCAGCGCTGCGGCTGCGGCTCGGGGCGAAGCTCGGCCTGATCGATGCCGGCCGCAAGGATCTGGTCTGGGTCACGGATTTCCCCCTCTTCGACTACGACGAGGGGGAGCGCCGACACGTCGCCGTGCACCACCCCTTCACGGCGCCGGTCGAGGACGATCTCGGCAAGCTCGAGAGCGAGCCGCTGGCGGTTCGGGCCCAGGCGTACGACCTCGTGCTCAACGGCACCGAGATCGGCGGCGGCAGCGTCCGCATCCATCAGGCGACGGTGCAGGAGCGGGTGTTCGGCGTCCTCGGCATCCAGCCCGAGGACGCGCAGGCCAAGTTCGGCTTCCTCCTCGAGGCGCTCGCTTCGGGCGCTCCGCCGCACGGCGGCCTCGCCTTCGGGTTCGACCGCCTCGTCATGCTCCTGGCCGGCGAGGACTCCATTCGCGAGGTGATCGCCTTTCCGAAGACCCAGAAGGCCATGGATCTCATGACCGAGGCGCCGAGCACGGTCGACGCCCGCCAACTACGCGAGCTCGGCATCAAGCTCGATCGCTGAGAAGGAGCGGACGATGCAGGGACGGAGGTCGATGGGCCGGGCGCTGGTCGTATTGGCGAGCGCGTGGTGGGCGCTCGCCGGCTGCAATCCGCTGCCGATGACGATCGCGGCGCGCCCGCTGACGCCGATCATCAAGGGCGAGATCCGCCGTATCGCCGTGATGCCGTTCTCGACGGCCGGGCTCGCCGTCGATCCGCTCGGCGAGCCCGGCGCCGAGCGGCTTGCGGAGCCGCCCGGCGAAACCGTGACGCGGGCGATGACCGCGGCCATGCGGGCATACGGAGACTGGGAGATCATCGACGACCTGACCGTGGGGGAAGCCTTCCGTCGGCTGTACGGCGAGGTGCGGGCGCCGACCCCGAGCGAGGCGCTCGCGGTCGGCACGCTGCTCCGCGCCGACGCCGTCCTGCGCGGCGAAGTGCAGATCTTCGAGGACCGGATCGGGTCCGAGCTGGCGGCGAAGCGCCCGGCGCGCGTGATCTTCGCCGCCGAACTGGTGCGCCCGAGCGACGGGCTCGCGCTCTGGCAGGCGCAGTACGCGGAGCAGCAACAGCCCCTGTCCGAGAATCTCTGGAACCTGCCGGGATTCGTGCGCGCCAGGGGAACGTGGGTGCGGGCGAGCGAGCTGGCGCGCATCGGCGCCGCGCAGATGGCGGAGCGCCTGCATGCGGCGCTCTTCGGCCCGGCGCCCCGCACTCGCCGCGGTCGGCGCTGAAGCGCCGCGCCCGTTCAGCAGACCCGCGGCAGGTCGAAGGCGGCGGCGACGCCCGGATGCCACACTTCGCCGTCGGCGACGTTCACCCCGCGATGCAGCGCCGGGTCGGCGGCGACGGCGTCGGTGAAGCCGCGGTCGGCGAGAGCTAGCGCGTAGGCGAGGGTGGCGTTGGTGAGCGCGTACGTCGCCGTGTGCGGGACGGCGGCCGGCATGTTGGTCACGCAGTAGTGCACCACTCCTTCATCGACGTAGATGGGCTCCCGGTGCGAGGTCGGCCGCGATGTCTCGGCACAGCCGCCTTGATCGATGGCGACGTCCACGAAGGCGGAGCCCGCGCGCATGCCGGCGACGAGGGAGCGTGGCAGGAGCTTCGGCGCTTTGGCCCCGGGGATCAACACGGTGCCGACCACGAGATCAGCCTGGCGCACCTCTTCTTCGACGGTGGCGCGGTTCGACATCACGGTGGTGACGTGACCGCCGAGGATGTCGTGCACGTAGCGCAGGCGCGTCGAGTTGACGTCGAGGATGCTGACGCGAGCCCCGAGGCCGGTGGCGGCGCGACATGCGGTGGTGCCCGCGATCCCGGCGCCGAGGATGACGACCTTGCCGGGTCGCACGCCGGCGACCCCGGAGAGCAGCACGCCGCGCCCGCCGTTGGTGGCCTGCAGGCACCAGGCGCCGGCCTGGATCGCGAGCCGCCCGGCGACCTCGCTCATGGGCGCCAGCAGGGGCAGGCTCCCGTCGTCGAGCTGGATCGTCTCGTAGCCGACGGCCCGCACCCGCCGTGCGATCAACGTCCGCGTGAGCGCCTCGTCGGCGGCGAGGTGCAGATAGGTGAAGAGGACGAGCCCGGCGCGGAGATATCGGTACTCGCTCGGCAGCGGCTCCTTCACCTTGAGGATCATCTCGGCCTCGTCCCAGACCCGCGCGGCGCCGGCGATGACGGCGCCGGCGGCGGCGTAGGCCTAGTCGGCGAAGCCGCTGCCGCAACCGGCGCCGGCTTCCACGAGGACGGCGTGTCCGTGCGCGTGCAGCGCGGCGACGCCGGTCGGCGTCAGCGCGACGCGGCGTTCCTCGGCCTTGATCTCGCGCGGCACGCCGATGCGCACGCGCGGATTCTACGCGCGACGTGCGGCTTTACAAAGCCACCACCGCATATATACCGACGCGGGTCGATCGCTCCCCAGGAGACCATGAGCACGATCCTCGACGGCAAGCTGGTGGCGCAGGCGGTGCAGGCGGAGGTGGCCCGAGCGGTGGCGGCGCTGCGCGCGCGCGGTGTGGTCCCCGGTCTGGCGACGGTGCTCGTCGGCGACGATCCCGCCTCGCGGGTGTACATCGGCTCCAAAGAACGCGCCTGCGCGCAGGTAGGGATCCGGTCGCTCGGCGAACGCCTGCCGGCCGACACGCGCACGGCCGATCTCGTGGCCCGCGTGCGCGAGCTCGGCGCCCGCAGCGACGTCCACGGCATCCTCGTGCAGCTGCCGCTGCCGGCAGGCATCGACGCCGACGCGGTGATCGAGGCGATCGCGCCCGGGAAGGACGTCGATGGCCTGACGGCGATCAGCCAGGGCCGCCTCCTCGCCGGCCGCCCCGGGCTGCGGCCGTGCACGCCGCTCGGCATCATGCGCCTGCTGCGCGAGACCGGCCGTGATCTCGCCGGCGCCCGCGCCGTGGTGCTCGGCCGCAGCCTCCTCGTCGGCAAGCCGGTGGCGCTCCTGCTACTGGAGCAGCATGCGACCGTCACCATGTGCCACTCGCGCACGCGTGATCTAGCGGCCACGGTGGGCGATGCCGACGTCGTGGTCGCGGCGGTGGGCCACCCGGAGCTCGTCCGCGGCGACTGGATCAAGGAAGGAGCGATCGTGATCGACGTCGGCATCAATCGACTGCCGGGAGGCGGCCTCGTCGGAGACGTCGAGTTCGCGTCCGCGCGCGCCCGGGCAGCGTGGATAACGCCGGTTCCGGGCGGAGTCGGGCCGATGACGGTGGCGATGCTGCTCGCCAACACGGCCGCGGCCGCAGCGGCGGCGACACGGGAGGCTGCATGAACGACACCTCCGCGCCTCCGGCCGGGCTCGCGCGCACGCCCCTCAGCGAACAGCACCGCGCGCTCGGCGCCAAGCTCGTCGAGTTCGGCGGCTGGGAGATGCCGCTCTCGTACCGCGGCATCGTGGACGAGCACCGTGCCGTGCGCGCCGCCGCCGGGCTTTTCGACGTGAGCCACATGGGCGAGATCGAGCTCATCGGTCCGCAGGCGGCGGCTGCCTGCCAGCGCCTCACTACCAACGACGTGCGCCGTCTCGGCAACGGTCACGTCCAGTACACGCTGCTCTGTCGCGAGGACGGCGGCATCGTCGACGACGTCACCCTCTACCGCGTCGACGACCAACGCTACTTCTTCTGCGTCAACGCCGCCAACATCGCCAAGGGCCTCGCCTGGATCGAAGAGCATGCCGGCGCCGCAGCCGTGGTCGATCGCAGCGCCGCCACCGCGTCGCTGGCGCTGCAGGGTCCCGCCGCTGCTGACATCCTCGCCCGACTGACCTCGCTCCCGCTCAGCGACCTGCGGAGCTTCCGCTTCGCGCGCGGCGAGGTCGCCGGCATGCCGGCGTTCGTATCGCGGACAGGATATACCGGCGAGGACGGCTTCGAGCTCTACGTCGACGCGGCGCGCGTCGTCGACCTCTGGGGGGCGCTGCTCGGCGCCGGAGCGCCGGTCGGGCTCGAGCCGGTCGGGCTCGGAGCGCGCGACACCCTGCGCCTGGAAGCCGGCTTCCCACTCTATGGCCACGAGCTCGACGACCAGACCTCGCCGCTCGCCGCGGGATTGCAGCGCTGGGTGCGGCTCGACGGCGAGGACTTCATCGGTCGCGCGGCGCTGCGCCGCGAGCGGGAGCAGGGCTCGCCACGGCGCCTCGTGGGGCTGGAGATGCGCGGACCCGGAATCGCCCGCCGCGGCTATCGCGTCTCGTTCGAGGGCGCCGCGGTCGGGATCGTGACCAGCGGTACGATGTCGCCGACGCTCGGCCGTGCGGTCGCCCTCGCGTACGTGTCGGCGGCGCTCGCGAATCCAGGCACCATGCTCGCCGTCGACGTGCGCGGCCGCAGCATCCCGGCCGAGATCGTAGCGACGCCGTTCTATCGCCGGCCGCGCCCGGCCGAGCCGGCAGCGCCCGAGGCGCAGCCCGAAGGGGAGGCGGCGCCCGCGCCCGGCGGCGGCGAACCCCGCGTCGGGGCGGCGGCCGACGCCCCCGCGGCGGCGGCCGGCGATACCGCCGCCGCCCCAGGCGCCCCGCGAGAAGGAGAGAGTTGATGCAGATACCGGAGACATTGCGATATTCGGAAGAGCACGAGTGGGTGCTCGTCGACGACGGCGTAGCGACCATAGGCATAACCGACCACGCGCAGGAGGAGCTCGGCGACATCGTCTTCGTCGAGCTCCCCGCGATCGGCGCCGAGCTCGCCAAGGCGGCGACTCTCGGTGTCGTCGAGTCGGTGAAGGCGGTGAGCGACGTCTACGCTCCCATCGGCGGCACGGTGACGGCGGTCAACGGAGCGCTCGCCGACAAGCCCGAGACCATCAACGAGGATCCCTACGGCGCCGGATGGTTGGTTAAAGTCGCGGTCGCGGACCCGGGAGAGCTCGACGGTCTCATGACGGCGGCGCAGTATCGCGACTTCCTCGCCGGCGGTAAGGCCTAGCCTGCCTCCGTGCGCTACACGCCCCATACCGCAGCCGAGATCGACGTCATGCTGCGCGCTGTCGGCGCCGCGAGCGTCGACGCGCTCCTGGCCCACGTGCCAGAGGGGCTGCGGCAGCGTGCCAGCCTCGCTAGCCTGCCGCGAGGGATCGACGAGCGCGCTCTGCGCACCGAGTTGGCGTCGCTGGCGGCACGGAACCGTACCGAGGCGCTGACGTTCCTCGGGGCCGGCGCCTACCCGCACTTCATCCCGGCAGCGGTCGAGCAGCTGGCGGGACGCGCCGAGTTCGCGACTGCGTACACGCCCTACCAGCCCGAGGTGAGCCAAGGGACGCTACAGGCGACCTTCGAGTTCCAGTCGGCCGTCGCCGCGCTCACCGGCATGGAGGTCGCGAACGCCGGCATGTACGACGGCGCCACCGCCGCCGCCGAAGCGGTACTCATGACGCAGCGCCTGCGTCCGAACCGACCCCTCGTGCTGCTCGCCCGAGCCCTCCACCCGCACTACCGTGAGGTGATCGCTACCTATCTCACCGGCATCGCGGACATCGAGAGCGTCGAGGTGCCCTACGGAGCCGACGGTAGGACGGTGCTGCCGGCGGCCGAGCTCCTGCGCCGGGCGTCGTGCCTGGTGCTCGGCTATCCCAACGTGTTCGGCGTCGTGGAGGATCTGACCCGCGCCGCCGCCGCCGCGCACGCCGAGGACTGTCTGCTGGTGAGCGCGACCGGCGAGGCGCTGGCGCTCGCCGCTCTACGGACACCGGGCGCAGCGGGCGTCGACATCGCGATCGCCGAGGGCCAGAGCCTCGGACTCCCGCTCGCATACGGTGGTCCCGGTCTGGGACTCTTCGCCAGCCGCGAACGCTTCGTCCGCAGCCTTCCGGGCCGCCTCGTCGGCGAGACCGTCGACGCGCGCGGGGAGCGCGGCTACGTCCTCACGCTCGCCACCCGCGAGCAGCACATTCGCCGCGAGCGCGCGACCTCGAACATCTGCACCAACCAGGGGCTCTGCGCGGTCCAGGTCGTCGTCTATCTATCGCTCCTCGGCCGCCGCGGGCTCGCGAACGTCGCCGAGCGCAACTTGCGGGGCGCGCACGCGCTCGCGGAGCGTCTGCGCGGGATCGGAACCCTGCGCTTCTCGGGTCCGTACTTCAACGAGTTCGTGCTGAGCATCGACGGTGCCCGCCGCCGCTGGCAGCGCGCGCTCGCTGCGGGGGTCGTCGCCGGGCTGCCGCTCGGCGACTGGTATCCGGAGCTCGAGGACGCGCTCCTCCTCTGCGCGACCGAGCTCCACGACGCGGCGGCCATGGAACGCCTGGCCGCGGCGCTCGCGAACGATCTTCCGCCCGCCGCATCCCGAACGGAGGGGCACTCGTGAGTCTGCCGGCGGGCGTCCTCCGCGGCGGGCTCTTGCCCGAGCCGCTCATTTTCGAACGCAGTACTCCCGGCCGCACGGGAGCGGACTGCGACCCGCACGAGGTCGGCGGCCCCGCGCCCGACGCGGTGCTGCCGGCCGCGCTCCGCCGCGACGACGGGCTCGTCGGACTCCCCGAAGTGAGCGAACTCGACGTCGTCCGCCACTTCACCCGGCTCTCGCAGTGGAACCTGAGCGCGGCGACGACCCTCTATCCGCTCGGCTCGTGCACCATGAAGTACAATCCGCTCGTCAACGAGGCCCTCGTGCGCGCGCCCGGATTCGCCGATCTCCATCCGCTGCTCCCCGACGCCTGGGCGCAGGGCACGCTCGAGCTCATGGACCGCCTCGCCGACTTCCTCCGCACCGTAAGCGGCCTTCCCGCGATCAGCCTGCAGCCGGCGGCCGGCGCGCACGGCGAGCTCACCGGTATGAAGATGGTGCGTGCGTACCACGAGGATCGCGGCGATCCCCGCAACCGCGTCCTCATCCCGGCGAGCGCGCACGGCACCAATCCCGCTAGCGCGGCGCTCTGCGGCTACACGGTCACGGAGCTGCCGGCGAACCAGGCCGGCATCCTCGAGGTAGCAACGGTGCGGGAGCATCTCGGACCCGACGTCGCGGCGATGATGGTGACCAATCCGAACACCATCGGGCTCTTCGAACGCGACATCCAGGCGATCGCCGAGGCGGTGCACGCGGCAGGAGCGCTCCTCTATTGCGACGGTGCCAACATGAATGCGCTGCTCGGCGTCGCCAAGCCGGGCGACATGGGGGCGGACGTCCTGCAGTTCAACCTCCACAAGACCTTCTCGACGCCGCACGGCGGCGGCGGACCGGGCGCAGGTCCGGTCGCCGTATCGGCGCGCCTCGAGCCGTATCTGCCGACGCCGCGACTGGTGCGCGATGCGGACGGTCTGCGCTGGAGCGAGGACTTCCCGAAGAGCATCGGCCGGGTGCGTTCCTTCCACGGCAACGTCGGCATACTGGTGCGCGCCTACTGCTATCTGCGAGCCCTCGGCGGCGACGGCCTCGTCGACGTCACCGCGATGGCCGTGCTGAACGCCAATTACGTGCGCGCCCGGCTCGCCGACGTGCTGCCGCTCGCGTTTCCGACCCCGTCGCTCCACGAGTGCGTCTTCAGCGATCGCGAGCTCGAAGCCACCGGCGTTCGCACCCTGGACCTCGCCAAGCGCCTCCTCGACTACGGTTTCTTCGCGCCGACGATCTATTTCCCGCTCGTGGTTCCGGGCGCGATCATGATCGAGCCGACCGAAACCGAGAGCAAGCAGACGCTCGACGAGTTCATCGCCGCCGTGCGGGCGATCGTCGCCGAGGCCGACACCGCGCCGGAGCTCGTCAAGGAGGCGCCGCACTCGACGTTCATCGGACGGCTCGACGAGACCCGTGCCGCCCGCCGGCCGATACTGCGCTGGCAGCCCGCGGCTGCGAAGTAGCGATCGCAGCTCCCGCGGACGGCGGCGAGGTCGCCGGATCGCGACCTAGCGCCGGCGAGGGCGCCCCCGGCGTCCTACAGCAAGGCCACGCTCAGACGGCTCTCGATGCGCCCGGGACTCCCTCCGGGCCCCGGTTGGTAGGCCCGTAGCTGCGCCTGGAAGAGGAATTCGAAGTCGCCGTTCGGTTTCGCCGCGGCCTGCGGCGGGTTGTTGTCGAAGGCCGCCGTGTCGAGGGCGTCCGACAGCGTGTCGTCCATGCTGGCGCTGCCCGACTGGGCCTCGATCACCACCGACTTGAGCCGCCCGCGCGCATCGAGGATGGCCCGCATCTGCACCGGGCTCCGGGCGCTCAAGATCTGCTCCAGCTCGAGGCGGCGTTGGCGGATGATCAGATGCTGGAAGACGCGCTCACCGACGCGGCGCACGAAGGGGGAGAACTCGTTGGCCTTGGTGTTCAGCAGCGTCACGGTGCCGCGCTGGATGTTGGGGAGGTCGTCGAGTGTTCCGCGCGTCCCCGGCAGCGACCAGTCGGGGGCGATCGGCGCGACGGCGAGCGCGAGCTTGCGCCGCCCCGTATCGCCCTTCGCCGCCTCTTCCGGCTCGTGCGTAACGTCGCGCTGCGCGGCGACGAGCTCTTCGGTCGAGGCGAAGAGCTTGTCGAGCGCGGGCGCGGGTCGCGCTTCCTTGGGCTCGACGCGCGGCGCCGGCGGGCGCTCGGCGAGACGGCGCGCCTTCGCCGCCGGCGGGCGCTCGGCGGCAGCCGGCCGTGGCGGAGCGGCCGGCCGCGGCGCTGGAGCCACGGCCGGACCGGGATTCGGGACGCCGGGGTTCACGGTCTCGTGCTCGACCGCATTGTCGCGATCGCTCTGGAATCGCGGATTCTCCGGTGCCCGGTCGTTGATCTGGTCGGGCGGGGCCACCATCCGCCGAGGCGCCGGTCCCGGGGCGGCTTTGAGCGGCTCCGGCGGCAGCAACGCCACCTCGAGCGGTGCATCGAGGGCGGGAAGCGACGATCCCCGCGGCACGTAGGGCACGAGCGCCAGCAACGATGCGTGCAGGAGCGCCGAAACTGCGATCGCGAAGGCGAGGTGCCGGTCGCTCGGAGCCCTGGTCATCGCTCTCGGGATCCTATGTCCCGATCGTCCCGGCCCGCAACTCGAACGCGCGGCGGAGGGGGGGATGGCTATTGCGCCCCGGCAAAGGCTTCTCCTATAGTCGTGCGAGCGCAGCTCGCGCTCCGGAGAATCGCATGTTCGGTTTGGGGATGGGAGAGATGCTGGTGATCCTCGTGATCGTTTTGATCATCTTCGGAGCCGGACGGCTGCCCGAGCTCGGCGAGGGGCTCGGCAAGGGCATCCGCAACTTCCGCAAGGCCACCAACGAGCCGGACTCGATCGACGTCACCCCACCGGGTCCCGAGGCGGGTTCGCGGACGGACTCGAAGCCCGGCGCGTCGGCCGAACGCTCATCACCTTCGAGCTGAACTCGCGCAGCTCGCGCGGCGGGTCGAGGAACACGATCGCAAAGGGCGTGCTCTCTCCGGGCGCCAGCCCGATCACCGGATCGAGCCGCTGCAGCAGGGTGATCTCCGCCTCCGAGAGGTCGGTGAGGGTCGTGCGATTCCCGGTCGTGACGATCTTCTGGTCGAGCTCGCCGCCGCCGAGACCGTAGAGGACGCCGGCGACCTCGATCCGTTCGATCGTCTTCGCCGAGTTGTTGCGCGCCTCGCCGGTGATGACGAAGACGCGCCGTGAGCTGCGCAGGCGCTGATAGCGTCCCTGGACGTTGGCGAGCTCGACCCGACGCGCGAGATTGCGGTCGTTGGCGAAGGTGACGCCGGCGAGCGGCAGGCGCGCCAACCACGCCGCGGTGCGCTCCGGGGCGGCGCGCACCAGCAGCGTCAGCACCGCGAATCCCGCCACCGCTGCAGCGATCGCGCGCATGATCGTTCCGAAGCCAGCCGTGGTCCGCATCGTCTCCTCCACTCGCAGACGGCGACCGCCGCCGACCGCCGCGAACGTTTCCACCGCTTCCGTGTCGTCGCCCGCGGCGGCGGCGGTGGTGTCGAGCGCGCTCTCGGCGCCGTCGCCGCCCGCGAACGGGGCCCCGTCAGCCGCGAACCGCTCCGCGCTCGTCCCCGACGGTTCGCTCCCCGTCGCCGGTTCGCGATCGCCGCCCGCGGTGAGCGCCTTCGCCTCGGAGGGCACTATGCTGAGCGCCGGCTGCTGCTGGGCTCTCGCCGAGCGCGCCGGCGGCGACGTCGTGTCTCTTGCGGTCGCCGGTTCGCGCGCTGACGCGGTTGCGGCGGCCGCGGACGGCGCATCGATGTCGCCTCGGCGCTGCGGCCCGGCCGACGTCCGGTCGTCGGTGGCCGGCAACTCTGCAGGCTGGCGTTCAGGGAAGATGAACTCGAGCGTGTCCGGCTCGTCCGCCGTCGCCCGCCGCTTCGTCGCTGTCGCCGTCGCCGTCGCCGCGCTCTCGCGCGCCGGCGTCGCTCCCGGGAACTGCCGGAACAGATGGTGGCACTTGCCGCATTTGAAGAGCGGATTCTCCACCGGTGCGGCGGCTGCGACGCGCCAGCGCGTCGAGCACCGCGGACACTGCATCATCATGTGAGCACCAGCCACCGCCGCCACCCCTCCGCCCGTCCCCCGGGCTCCCTTCAGCTCACCGCATGACCGCCACGAGTGCGAAAGGGGGGACTTGAACCCCCACGAGTTTTACCTCACAGGATCCTGAATCCTGCGCGTCTGCCAGTTCCGCCACTTTCGCGCGTGGAGTTTTGAATACTTGGAGGCGGGAAGACGGTCAAGATCGGCTATAGACATCGACGATGCGCCCGTGCGCGCCACGAGCCCGCGCCTACCTGCGACTTCGTCACGCAGCTCCGTCCGCTCGAGGTTCCGCCGCTACCAGGTGCGGCGCTCGCGGTCGCGGTATGCTGCCACTTCCGGATCGGCTGTCCTCGGTGCACCGCCGGCGCGGCGGGCGTCAGCCGCCGCGCTCGCGGCGGCGCTGCTCGGGAGTTTCGTGCGGACGCGCAAAATCGTCTTCGAGGCGCCAGGTCGTCCCGACCTCCGGCGTCGACGCCTCGATCACGTCGCAGTCGGTGATGCCGATCAGCCGGTGCACCTGACCGAGGCTGCAGGTGTAGCCGACGCCGTGCGCGAGCTCGGTCTCGACGAGCTGTCCGCTCGCGTCCTGCCACACGACCATGGCGCGGCCGCGCAGCAGGAACCAGCTCTCGCGCTTCTGATCGTGGAGCTGCAGGGAGAGGCGGGCGCCGGCATGAATGTGCAGCAGCTTCCCCGCGTACGGTAGATCCTCGGGTGTCCAGTGCACCTCGTAGCCCCAGGGCTTCTCTACGCAGCGGGCGTACGGCGCATTCGTGAACCCCGACGGATCGAAGCGGGGCGGGGCGGCGCTCATGGCGGGCCACTGTAGCCGAAGTCGCCTGCCGGCGCGCCCCTGAATCGAGCCGCCGGGTCGCGATTTCCGCATACCTCTGCTATCTGCAGCCGAATGTCGGCTGCGGTCCCGGTCATCGATCCCGAGCAATTGCCGAAGCACTTCGAGGCGGCCGAGGTGGAGGCGCGGCTCCACGCACGCTGGGACCAGCTCGGCGTCTACGCCCACGACCCCGCCCGCGCCCGCGACGAGACCTTCGTGGTCGATACGCCGCCACCGACGGTCTCCGGCTCGCTGCACGTCGGCCACGTCTTCAGCTACACGCACACCGACGTCATCGCCCGCTTCCAGCGCATGCGCGGGCGTAACGTCTTCTACCCGATGGGCTGGGACGACAACGGCTTGCCGACCGAGCGCCGGGTGCAGAACCACTTCCACGTGCGCTGCGACCCGCGGGCGCCGCACGTTCCCGATCTCCGGCTCGGGCCTGCGAGCGCCGCCGAGGCGAAGGGGCCGCCGCGTCTGGTGTCACGCCCGAACTTCATCGACCTCTGCCTCGAGCTGACGCGCGAGGACGAGAAGGCGTTCAAGGCCTTGTGGCGGCGCATCGGGCTCTCGGTGGACTGGAGCCTCGAATACTCGACCATCGACGGACGCTGCCGGCACCTGGCGCAGTTGAGCTTTTGCGATCTCTTCGAGAAGGGCCACGTCTACAGCGTCGAGGCTCCGACCATGTGGGACGTCGACTTCCAGACCGCCGTCGCCCAGGCGGAGGTCGAGGATCGGCCGACGCGCGGCGCCTTCCACGACGTGGCCTTCGGCGTCGCTGGCGGCGGCGAGCTCGTCATCGCGACCACGCGCCCCGAGCTCCTGCCGGCCTGCGTCGGCGTGACCGCACACCCGAGCGACGCCCGCTGGCGCCATCTCTTCGGCAAGCAGGCGGTGACGCCGATCTTCCAGGTGCCGGTGCCGATCTTCCCGAGCGAGCTCGTCGACCCGGAGAAGGGGACGGGCATCCTCATGGTGTGCACTTTCGGCGACGCTACCGACGTCGTCTGGTGGCGCGAGCAGAAGCTGCCGCTCCGCCAGATCGTCGGCCGCGACGGCCGCCTGGTTCCCGTGACCTTCGGCTCGGATGCCTTTCCGAGCCGCGATCCGGAGACCGCGAACGCCCGCTACGCCGTCGTCGCCGGCAAGGGTACTGGGGGCGCGCGCCAGGCGATCGTCACCATGTTGCGCGACGCCGCCAACGACGCCACCGGCACCGGCGCGGCGCCGCTGCGCGGAGAACCGCGGCCGATCGAGCACTCGGTCAAGTTCTTCGAGAAAGGCGACCGGCCGCTCGAGTTCATCTCGACCCGGCAGTGGTTCGTGCGCCTCCTCGACAAGAAGGACGACCTCCTCGCCGTCGGCGACCGCATCCGCTGGCACCCGGACTTCATGCGCCTGCGCTACCGCAACTGGACCGAGAACCTGAACGTCGACTGGTGCGTGAGCCGGCAGCGCTATTTCGGCGTACCGTTCCCGGTCTGGTACCCGCTCGACGGCGACGGTCGGCCGGTCTACGAGCGTCCGCTCCTCGCTGCCGCCGCGACCCTCCCCGTCGATCCGACGGTCGACGCACCGCCGGGCTACGCCGCCGCCGAGCGCGACCGACCGGGGGGCTTCACCGCCGAGGCCGATGTCTTCGACACCTGGTTCACGAGCTCGCTGACGCCGCAGATCGGTTCCGGCTGGCTCCTCGATCCCGAGCGCCACCGCCGCCGCTTCCCCGCCGACATCAGGCCGCAGAGCCACGAGATCATCCGCACCTGGGCCTTCTACACGATCGCCAAGGCGATGCTGCACGAGGGCAGCGTGCCCTGGCACCACGTCGTCATCTCCGGATGGATCCTCGATCCGGACCGGAAGAAGATGTCGAAGAGCAAGGGCAACGTCGTAACGCCGATGCACCTCCTCGACCAGTACACGGCCGACGGTGTGCGCTACTGGGCGGCGAGCGCCCGCCTCGGCACCGACACCGCCTTCGACGAGAAGGTGTTGAAGATCGGCAAGCGGCTGGTGACCAAGCTCTACAACGCCGGCAAGTTCGTCCTCGCCCAGGCGGGGCCGCGCGCGCCCATCGACGTCGAGCTCGACCGGGCATTCGTAGCCCGCCTGCGTGACCTGGTAGCGCGGGTCACGGCCGCTTTCGAGGAATTCGACTACGCCCACGCCCTCCAGGACACCGAGTCCTTCTTCTGGCACGACTTCACCGACACCTACCTCGAGCTCGTGAAGCATCGGGCCCGCGACGATGCCGGCGGCTCGGCGATCGCCGGGCTGCGGCTCGGCCTCGGAGTGCTGCTGCGCCTCTTCGCTCCGGTTCTGCCCTACGTCACCGAGGAGGTCTGGTCCTGGATCTTCGCCGCCGAGACCGGCCACGCGAGCATCCATCGCGCGCCCTGGCCGACCACGGCCGAGCTCGACTCGATCGCACCGCCCCGCGACGCCGCCTGCTTCGATGTCGCCGTGGCGTGCCTCGCCGCGATCAACAAGTCGAAGTCGGAGGCCGGCGTGTCGCCGGGACGCGGCGTCGCGCGCGTCGCGCTCGCGGCGCACCCCGAGACGCTCGCGGTCCTGGCGACGGTGCAGGACGACGTGCTGCGCTCGGCGCGGGTCGAACGGCACGAGCTGGTAGCGAACGCTAGCCTCCCGAGCGCCGCCTTCCAGGTGCGCGACCCCGAGTGGGTTGCGCCGCTGGAGGCCTGACGATGGACGAAGAAATCGCGGCCCGCGTAGCGGCGCTGGCCCGCCATCCCTCGACCCGCCGTCTGGTCGCGGCGGCGCTCGCGGAAGACATCGGTCGTGGCGACGTGACCACGGCTGCTGCCCTGGCGCCCGGGCTTGGCGCCACGGCCACCATCAGCAGCGAGGAGCCGTGCGTGCTGGCCGGGGTCTTCCTGGCGCCGCTCGTCTACGAGCTCGTCGATCCGACCTTGCGGGTGGCGGTGCTCGCCGCCGACGGCGCCGCCGGCGGCGTCGAGACGCCGGTGGTGCGCATCGAGGGCCCGGCGGCCGGGATCCTCGCCGGCGAGCGTGTGGCGCTCAATCTGCTGCAGCACCTCTGCGGGATCGCGACCCTGACGCGCCGCTTCGTTGCCGCCGTCGCCGGCACCAAAGCGGCCATCGTCGACACGCGCAAGACCATCGCCGGGCTCCGGCTCCTCGAGAAGCATGCCGTGCGCATGGGCGGCGGCGTCAATCACCGCTTCGGCCTCGACGACGGCATCCTGATCAAGGACACCCACGTCGCTCTCGGCGGCGGCACGGCGGCGGTCGTGACCCGGGTGCGCGAGCGGGCGCCCGCGGCGCTGCGGGTCCAGGTCGAGTGCCGGACGCTGGCGGAGCTCGACGCCGCACTGGCGGCGGGCGCCGACGCGGTCCTCCTCGACAACCAGACCCCAGAGCAGGCAGCGGCGCTGATCCGGCACGTGCGCGGTCGGGTGCCGGTGGAGGTCTCGGGCGGGATAACGCTCGCCAACGTCGCCGCCTACGCCGCCGCCGGCGCCGATCGCATCTCGATCGGCGCCCTCACGCACTCCGCCCCCGCCGTCCCGTTGCACCTGCGGATCGTCGCCGCCTGACCCGCCCCGCCGCGATGGACACGGCCGAGCGCATCCTCCGGCTCCTGCGACAAGCGCCCGTGGTCTCGGGCGAGGTGCTGTCGAGTAACCTCGGCGTCTCACGGGCCGCCGTCTGGAAGCACGTCGAAGCGCTGCGCGCCTCGGGGTATCGCATCGCGGCCCTGCACGCCCGCGGCTACGCCCTCACCGGAGTGCCAGACCGCCTGTTGCCGACGGAGATCGAGCAGCATCTAACGACCGAGCGCTTCGGCCGCCGCCTCGAGTGCTTCGAGACCATCGACTCCACGAACCTCCGCGCCGCGGCGCTGGCGCGCGCCGGCGCTCCGGAAGGAATGCTGGTGCTCGCCGAACAGCAGACGGCCGGGCGCGGCCGTCTCGGGCGTAGCTGGGTGTCGCCGGCGCGCGTGAATCTCTATGCGAGCTTCATCCTCCGGCCCCGGCTCGTTCCCGCCGACGCGCCGCAGTTGGCTCTCGCCGCCGCGGTGGCCGTCGTGCGCGCGCTGCGCGCGTTGCCGGGATTGGCGCCGGAGCGGATCGCGATCAAATGGCCGAACGACTGCCTCCTCGACGGCCGCAAGATCGCGGGGGTCTTGACCGAGATGGACGCCGAAGCGGATCGCATCCGCAGCGTCGTCCTCGGCATCGGCGTCAACCTGAATGCGCCCGCTCGCGCCTTTCCGCCGGCGCTGCGCGCCACGGCGACATCGGTGCTGCTCGCGACCGGCACCCGTGTCGACCGTCCGCGCTTCGCCGCCGGCCTATGCGCGGCGCTGGAGGCCGTCTATGATCGCGTCGTCGGCGAGGGCTTCGCGGCGCTGGCGCCGGAATGGGAAGCGTCCTCGTGCCTCACGGGACGGAGCGTGAGGATCGAGGGCGGCGGCCGGTGCAGCACCGGAACGGTCCGCGGCATCGACGCTGCCGGCCGGCTCGTCGTCGCCGGTCCGGCGGGAGAGGAGCGCATCATGGCGGGCGACGTCACGATCGTGGACGGCTACAGGATGCTCGCGGCAGCCGACGAGGAGCGGGGGCGATGAGCAGCGCGCTCCTGGCGATCGACGTCGGCAACACCCACGCCGTCGTCGGCGTCTACGAAGGCGATCGCCTCGTGCGCCACTGGCGGATGCTGAGCGATCCCGGCCGCACCTCCGACGAGTACGGTGTGCTGCTGTGGAACCTCTACCGTGCCTCGGACCTGCCGATCCCGAAGAAGAGCGCCATCATCGTCTGCTCGGTCGTGCCGCCGATGACCACGATCGTCGAGGATCTCTGCCGCGACTACTTCCATGCCGAACCGCTGGTGGTGGGCCCGGGCGTGAAGACCGGCATGCCGATCCTCTACGACAACCCGAAGGAAGTGGGCGCCGACCGGATCGTGAACGCCGTCGCCGCCTACGAGCGCTATCGCCGGGGCTGCATCGTCGTCGACTTCGGCACCGCAACGACCTTCGATTGCGTGTCGGCGAAGGGCGAGTACCTCGGCGGCGTCATCACTCCCGGCCTCGGCATCTCGCTCGACGCTCTCGTCACCCGGACCGCGAAGCTGCCGCGCGTCGAGCTCGTCCGGCCGCCGAAGGTCGTCGGCAAGAACACCGTCCACGCCATCCAGGCCGGGATCGTGTACGGCTACGTCTCCTTGGTGGACGGGCTCGTCGCCCGCATCCGCGAAGAGATCGGCGCCGACGCCAGGGTGATCGCAACCGGCGGCTTCGCGCACCTGCTCGCTCCCGAGTCGACCACGATCGAGGCCGTCGACGAGTTCTTGACCCTCGAGGGGCTCCGGCTCATTCATCGTCGTAACCAGTAGCACCACCAACGCTGCAGGGAGGATCGCATGGCTGCCGAAGAGGTCGCACGCATCCGCAACATCGCCATCGTCGGCCAGGGCGGGGTAGGCAAGACCTTGCTCGCGGACGCCCTGGTCCTGGCCGCGGGCAGCGCCACGCGCCTCGGCCGCAGCGACGACGGCACGTCGCTCTTCGACATCGAACCCGAAGAGGTCCGCCGCAAGACCTCGATCACGACGGCGATCCATCACGTCCCCTGGCGCAAGCACGAGATCACGATCCTCGACACGCCCGGTTACGCCGCTTTTCTCGCCGAGACCCGGGCGGCGCTCACGGCGGCCAGCGGCGCGGTCTTCGTGCTGTCGCCGCACGGCGAGGTGAAGGTCGAGCTCGAGCGCGTGTGGAGCTGGTGCCGCGCGCTCGGTATTCCGAGCATCGCCTACATGACTCGTCTCGATCGCGAGGAGACCGACCTCGACGAAGCGCTCGCACCCGTTGCCCGGGTGGTCGACGCGAAGGTGATCCCGATCGCCATCCCGATCGGTTCGACGACGGGGCTCGAAGGCTACGTCGACCTGGTGGCGATGCGGTCGATGACCGCGGCGAGCGACTTCGCCGCGCCCCAGAGCGGTGCGATCGCGTCCGGGTCGCAAGCGGCGGTGGCGGCGCACCGCGATCGCCTCTTGGAAGCCGTCGCCGAGGTCGACGACGCCTTGCTCGAGCACTACCTGGAGAGCGGCGAGCTCGCTGAGGACGAGATCCGCCGCGGCCTGCGCCTCGGCGTCCTCGCGGGCAAGCTCCTGCCGGTGCTCGTCGGCACCCCGGCGCGCGGCATCGGCGTCCACGCCGTGCTCGACGCGGCCGTCGACCTGCTCGGCTCGCCGGCCGACCTCCCGGAGATGGAAGCGGTCGACGCCAAGAGCGGTCAGCCGGTCGCGCGCCCCGCCGATCCGGGCGCGCCCTTCGCGGCCCTGGTGTTCAAGACGGTGAACGATCCGTTCGCCGGCAAGCTCTCGCTCTTCCGGGTCGTCTCCGGCCGCGCCAGCAGCGACTCCACCGTCCTCAATGCCAGCCGCGGGGCCAAGGAACGCCTCGGACAGCTCCTGCGCCTCGAGGGCAAGAAGCAGGCTCCGATCGGCGTCGCCATGGCCGGGGAGATCTGCGCCGTCGCCAAGCTCAAGGACACCGCGAGCGGTGATACGCTCGCCGACGAGAAGGCGCCGGTGCTGCTGCCGAAGCTCCCGACCTTCGAGGCGGTGATGTCCTTCGCGGCACAGCCGAAGAGCAAAGCCGACGAAGAAAAGGCGACCCAGTCGCTACAAAAGATGATGGAGGAAGACCTGGCGCTGCACATCGAGCGCGACCCCGAAAGCCGCGAGATCATCGTCTCCGGCTCGGGGCAATTGCACATAGAAGTCGTCGTCGAGCGCCTCAAGCGGAAGTACGGCGTCGAAGTGGAGCTGAAGGCGCCCAAGGTGCCGTACCGCGAGACCATCAAGGGGCGGGCCGAGGCGCAGGGCAAGCTCAAGAAGCAGTCCGGCGGTCGCGGTCAGTTCGCCGACACCTGGATCAAGCTGGAGCCGCTGCCGCGCGGCGCCGGCTTCGAGTTCGTCGACGAGATCGTCGGCGGCGCCATCCCGCGCCAGTACATCCCCGCGGTCGAGAAGGGGATTCGCGAGGCGATGCCGCGCGGTATCCTCACCGGCTCGCCGGTCGTCGATTTCAAGGTGACGCTCTTCGACGGCTCGTACCACGACGTCGACTCCTCGGAGATGGCGTTCAAGATCGCCGCCTCGCTCGGCTTCAAGGACGCGCTCGCCAAGGCGCGTCCGGTGCTGTTGGAGCCGATCATGCTGCTGGAGGTAACGGTTCCCGACGAGTGCATGGGCGACGTCATCGGCGATCTCAATGCGCGCCGCGGACGCGTGCTCGGCGTCGATCCGAAGCCGCCGCACCAGGTAATCCGCGCCGAAGTGCCGATGGCCGAGGTGCTGAAGTACGCTCCCGACCTGCGTTCGATGACCAGCGGCCGCGGCGATTTCCACATGGCCTTCGCGCACTACGACGAGGTGCCGGCGCACCTCTCCGACAAGGTCATCAAGGAAGTGCGAGCCGAACGCGGCATCGCCGCCGCCGGCGAGTAGCAGGTCGCGATGCAAGACGAAGCCGGCATCGCAGCAGCCGTCGAGGCGGGAACCGACGGGATCGCCGTCCCGGAGGCGCTCGTGGAGGATCCGACGCCCGGAAAGGCGGTCGAGGCAAGCCTCCTCCTGCAGCTCCAGACCATGGGCGTCTCGGAAAAGATCAAGCTGGCGCTGCGCGGCAATCGTGAAGCGCGGATGCTGCTCATCCGCGACCCCAACAAGATGATCCGCCGCTTCGTCCTCCAGAACCCTCGCATCGGCGACGAAGAGGTCATAGCCGTCGCCAAGAACCGCAGCGCCGACGACGAGCTGCTGCGCATGATCGGCGAAAGCCGGGAGTGGACGAAGAACTACCAGGTTCGGGTGAGCCTGGTGACCAACCCCAAGACGCCGCTCGTACTGTCGCTGCGCTTCCTCGGCGGCCTGAACGACCGCGACGTCCGCATGCTCGCCAAGAGCAAGAACGTATCGGCAACGGTCGCGACGGCGGCGAAGCGGATCGTGCAGCAGAAGACGGGCGGCCAGGGCTGATCGGCCTCGACGACGAAGGGTCCGTGGCCGCACCGATCGCCCTGTCGCTGATCGTGCCGGCCTACGAAGAGGCCGAGCGCCTGCCGGCGACGTTGCGGCACGCCGCCGAGGCCCTGCCGCGGCTCGCAGCAACGAGCGAGATCATCGTCGTCGACGACGGCTCGCGCGACGCCACGACCACGATCGCCGAGCGCTTTCCGAGCCCGGTGCCGCTGCGCGTGATCCGCTTCGCCGTGAACCGCGGCAAAGGTGCGGCGGTCGCGGCCGGCGTCGTAGCGGCGCGCCATCCCTACGTCGCTTTCACCGACGCCGACTGTCCCTACGATCTCGAGCGGCTGCGCGCCATGCTCGCCACCCTCGCAGCCGGAGAAGCCGACATCGCCATCGGCGCCCGTGAGCTCGCGGAGTCCGAGGTAAATCGCGGCTACGGGCTCCTGCGCCTGATCTCGGGTCGGGCCCTCTCGCTCCTGACCGCCCTGGCACTAGGGCTGCCGTTCCGCGACTCGCAGTGCGGGCTCAAGCTCTTCCGCGCCGAGGCCGCCCGCCGCCTCTTCGCCGTCCGCACGATCGACGGCTTCGGCTTCGACTTCGAGATCCTGACCGCGGCGCTGCAGCAGGGGTACGTGGTCCGGCGCTTTCCGGTCCGCCTCACCCACGACGACGACTCGCGCATCCGCGTCGTCCGCGACAGCCTGCGCATGGCGCGCGATCTCTGGCGCGTCCGGCGCAACATGCGCGCCGGGATCTATGCCGAGACGGTCGCCGACGGTCCCGAGCGCGCCTGCCCGCTCTGCGGCGGCGATGCCTGCTCGCCCGTGGCCGCCGCCCATGGCTACCGCATGGTACGCTGCCGCGGCTGCGGGCTCTGGTACCTGAACCCGCCCCCCAGCCAGACGACGCTGGCGCACCTGTACGACAGCAGCTACTTCGCCAGTCCGGCGGCGCACGCGGCGGGCTACGGCGACTACGCCGCCGCCGCCGCCGACGCCCGGGCGACGTTCCGCCGTCGGCTCGCCCTCGTCAACGGCCATGTCGGCAGCGGTCGCCTCCTCGACGTCGGCGCCGGCTACGGATACCTCGTCGAGGCCGCGACAGCGCGCTTCCCGGAGCGCTGGATCGTCGAGCGCTCTACGGCGGCCGCCGCTCGCGCTCCGCAGGACGTGCGCGTCGTCACCGGCACCTGGGAGCAGGTCACGGTCCCGGACTGCTACTTCGACGTCGTGAGCATGCAGGACTGTATCGAGCACTTCCTCGATCCTCTGGCGGCTCTGGCAAAGGCGCGGGCGGCCCTCAGACCGGGCGGGGCGCTCCTCGTGGTGACACCGAACGTCGCCAGCCGGCTCGCCCGGCTGCAGGGGCGACGCTGGGTGTCGCTCAAGTTCCCCGAACACGTGGTGCTGTTCTCGCCGACGACGCTGCGCCGCGCCCTCGAGCACAGCGGCTTCCGGATCGAGACTGCCGTCGCCGCCGGTCAATACGCACGCCTGGACTTCCTCGCGAGTCGCGTCGCCTCCGGCTACCCGCGTCTGGGCGCAGCACTGGCGCGGGTCGTGCGCGGACTCGGCGGCAATGCGTGCCGCTTCTATGCGCCGTCGGGATCGATAGCGGTGGTAGCCGTGCCGTCGTGAGTCGATCGCCGCAGCTCGGGCGTCAGCGACGGCGTCGGTGACGGAGTCGCCTCGACCTCCGTCAACGTCGGGGTCGGGGTCGACGTCGGCTGCGGTGTCGGCGTGCCGCAGCCACGGCAGAACTCGAGGTTGTCGCCGCCGCATCCGGCCACTAGCGACGACACGGTGACTGCCAGCACGACCCCCCACACGCGTATGCGCACGCCAGGCGGGTTACAGGAACGGAGCCACGCCGGTCAAGGCGCGGCGTCGGCGTATCGGCAGGTGTGCGCGACAGGCGCGGCGATCGCCGCGCGACCGGCGTGTCGCCGGCGACCGGGGCGCGGCGACCCGCGGAGCGCGGCGCGATCCGCGGGTGCGACCGACGATCACCGGAGCGCCCGCGCATGCCGCCGCGCGTTGACACCCCGGAGTCGACTCGTTAGTGTCCGCCCCCGTTTCCCGCGGTCTTTCCGTACTCTACGTCATAACTGCGAGGTTCTGGGTGAGCGCCTACCGGCACGTCCGAGTTCCATCCGAAGGCGAGCGCATCGAGGTCGGAGCGGACGGCGCCTGGCGCATTCCGGACCGGCCCATCATTCCCTTCATCGAAGGCGACGGCACCGGGCCGGACATCTGGCGGGCCTCGCAGCGCGTCTTCGACGCCGCGGTCGCCAAGTCCTACGGCGGCAAGCGCCGGATTGCCTGGATGGAGATCTACGCCGGCGAGAAGTCCTGCGCCATCTACGGCCCGGACGAGTGGCTCCCCGAGGAGACCAACGAGGTCATCCGCGACTACAAGATCGCGATCAAAGGCCCGCTCACCACCCCCGTCGGCGGCGGCATCCGCTCGATCAACGTGACGCTCCGGCAGGTGCACGATCTCTACGCCTGCGTGCGCCCGGTGCGCTGGTTCAGCGGCGTCCCGAGCCCGGTCAAAGAGCCGCAGAAGCTCGACGTCGTCATCTTCCGCGAGAATACCGAGGACGTCTACGCCGGCATCGAGTTCAAGGCGGGGAGCGAAGAAGCGAACGCGCTGATCGAGTTCCTGCGCACGCGCCTGCGCAGCCAGATCCGCCCCGGATCCGCCATCGGCATCAAGCCGATGTCCGCGTTCGGCTCCGAGCGGCTCGTGCGCCGGGCGATCGCCTACGCCCTCGCGCACGGCAAGCCGAGCGTCACCCTCGTCCACAAAGGCAACATCATGAAGTTCACCGAGGGGGCGTTTCGCGACTGGGGCTATGCGCTGGCGCAGGCGGAGTTCGCGGACCGCATCGTGCGCGAGGAGGACGCCGGCGGGAAGACAGCGATCCCGGGCAAGGTCATCGTCAAAGATCGCATCGCCGACTCGATGTTCCAGCAGGTGCTCCTCCGCCCCGACGAGTACAGCGTGCTGGCGACGCCGAACCTGAACGGCGACTACATCTCGGACGCCTGCGCGGCCCAGGTGGGCGGCCTCGGCCTCGCGCCCGGAGCCAACATCGGCGACCGCGCCGCGGTCTTCGAGGCGACGCACGGCACGGCGCCGAAGTACGCCGGCCAGGACAAGATCAATCCCGGCTCGGTGATCCTCTCGGGCGTCATGATGCTCGAGCACCTCGGCTGGGACGAAGCGGCCGGACGCATCGTGACCGGCCTCGAGCGCACGATCGCCGCCAAGACCGTCACCTACGACCTCGAACGGCAGATGCCGGGCGCGAAGCTCTTGAAGTGCTCCGAGTTCGCCACGGCGATCATCAACAACATGGAAGGATAGCGATGGCACGAAAGAAGATCGCCCTCATCGGGGCCGGGAACATCGGCGGCACGCTCGCGCACCTCTGCGCGCTCAAGCACCTCGGCGACGTCGTCCTCTTCGACGTCGTCGAGGGTCTGCCGCACGGCAAGGCGCTGGACCTCGTCGAGTCGGGGCCTATCGAAGGCTTCGACGCCAGGATCACGGGGACCAACGACTATGCCGACATCGCCGGCGCCGACGTCTGCATCGTGACCGCCGGGCTGGCGCGCAAACCCGGTATGAGCCGCGACGATCTGCTGGCGACCAACGCCAAGATCATCACCGCCGTGGCGGAGGGCATCAAGCAGCACGCGCCGAACGCGTTCGTGATCGTGGTCTCGAATCCGCTCGATGCCATGGTGACGCAGATGAAGCGCGTCACCGGATTTCCGAAGAACCGCGTCGTCGGCATGGCCGGCGTGCTCGACTCGTCGCGCTACCGCACCTTCGTCGCCCAGGAGCTGAACGTCTCGGTGGAGAGCGTCGCCGCGATCGTGCTCGGCGGCCACGGCGACGACATGGTGCCGGTGCGCAGCGCCTGCACCGTCGGCGGCATCCCGGTGGCCAAGCTGATCGCCGAAGAGCGCCTGAGCGCCATCGAAGACCGCACCCGCAAGGCCGGCGGCGAAATCGTGGCGCTCCTCAAGACCGGATCGGCCTTCTACTCGCCGGCCTCGGCTGCCGTGCAGATGGCCGAGGCGTACTTGAAGGACCGCAAGCGCATCCTGCCGTGCGCGGCACTCCTCGAGGGCGAGTACGGCGTCAAGGGGTTCTACGTCGGCGTGCCGGTGCTGATCGGCGGCGGCGGGGTCGAACGCGTCATCGAGCTCGAGCTCACCGACAAGGAGAAGAAGGAGTTCGCGGTCTCCGTGAGCCATGTCGAGGAGCTGGTCCAGGCCATGGATCGCATCCTGAAAGGCTGACGGCGGCGTGAACATCCACGAGTTCCAAGCCAAGGAGATCCTGCGCAAGTACGGCGTGCCGCTCCTCCAGGGCGGCGTCGCGCGCTCGCCAGAAGAGGCCGCCGCGGTCGCCGCACGGCTCGGCGGCACGGTGGTCGTGAAAGCCCAGATCCACGCCGGCGGACGCGGCAAAGCGGGCGGCGTCAAGGTCGTCGCCTCGCCCGAGAAGGCGGCGGAGTTCGCGCGGGGACTCCTCGGCAAGCCGCTCGTCACCCACCAGACCGGCCCCGACGGACGCGTCGTCCGCCAGGTGCTGGTCGAGAGCGGTTGCGACATCGCCCGCGAGCTCTACCTCGGCGTCGTCGTCGACCGGGCGACCGGCAAGGTGGGGATCATCGCCTCGCCCGATGGCGGCGTCGAGATCGAGGAGGTCGCCGCCAAGACGCCGGAGAGGATCTTTCACGAAACGATCGATCCGACGGTCGGGTTCGCAGCCTACCAAGGCCGGCGCCTGGCGTTCCGGCTCGGACTGCCGAAGGAACTGGTCAACAAGGCCGTCGGCTTCTTCGCCGCGGTGACGCGCGCCTTCCACGAGTGCGACGCGTCGATGGTGGAGATAAATCCGCTCGTGGTCACCAAGGGCGGCGAGCTGATCGCGCTCGACGCCAAGGTGAGCCTAGACGACAACGCGCTCTTCCGCCACGCCGATCTCCGCGAGTATCGCGACGTCCACGAGGAGGATCCGCGCGAGACCGAGGCCGCGAAGTACGACCTCAGCTACATCGCCCTCTCCGGCAACATCGGCTGCATGGTGAACGGCGCCGGCCTGGCCATGGCGACGATGGACATCGTCAAGCACGCCGGCGGCGAGCCCGCCAACTTCCTCGACGTCGGCGGCGGTGCCGATCAGAAGAAGGTCGCCGAAGCGTTCCGCATCCTGCTCTCCGACGCCAGCGTGCGGGCGATCTTCATCAACGTCTTCGGCGGTATCCTGCGCTGCGACGTGTTCGCCGAGGGCGTGGTCGCGGCCGCGAAGGAGGTCGGCTTGTCGGTGCCGCTGGTAGTGCGGATGGAGGGCACCAACGTCGAGCGCGGCAAGGAGATCCTGAAGTCTTCCGGCCTCGCCATCGAAGCGGCCGGGGACATGGCCGAGGGGGCGCGGCTCGCGGTAGCCGCCGCCGCGCGCGGCGCCGGAGCGTCCCGATGAGCATCCTCGTCGACAAGAGCACGCGCGTCATCGTCCAGGGCCTGACCGGCGCCACCGGCCATTTCCACGCCAAGGCGTGCCGCGAGTACGGCACCCAGGTAGTCGGCGGCGTGACGCCGGGCAAGGGCGGGACCGTCTTCGAGGGCTTCCCCATCTTCGACACCGTCGAGCAAGCGGTCGCCGAGACCGGCGCCGACTGCTCGCTCATCTTCGTGCCGCCGCCGTTCGCGGCCGATGCGATCATGGAAGCCGCCGACGCCGGCCTGGCGCTGGCGATCTGCATCACCGAGGGCGTGCCGACGCTCGACATGGTGCGCTGCATGCAGTTCCTGAAGGGTCGGAGCACTCGTCTCGTCGGCCCGAACTGTCCCGGCGTCATCACGCCCGGCCAGGCGAAGATCGGCATCATGCCGGGCTACATCCACCGCCCCGGCTCCGTGGGCGTCGTGTCGCGCAGCGGCACGCTCACCTACGAGGCCGTCCACCAGCTGACGCAACTCGGGATCGGGCAGTCGACCTGCGTCGGCATCGGCGGCGATCCGATCATCGGCACCGGCTTCATCGACGTGCTGCGGCTCTTCCAGGACGATCCCGGGACCGACGGCATCATCCTGATCGGCGAGATCGGCGGCAGCGCCGAGGAGGAGGCTGCGAAGTTCATCGAGCAGCACGTAACCAAACCCGTCACCGTCTTCATTGCCGGCCAGACGGCGCCCAAGGGCAAGCGCATGGGCCATGCCGGCGCCATCATTGCCGGCGGCGCCGGCACCGCGGCCGACAAAATGAAGGCGTTCGCCGCCGCCGGGGCGCGGGTGGTGAAGAGCGCTGCCGAGCTCGGCCGGACGATGGCGGCCGCGCTCGGTCGTTGACCGGACGCATCATTTTCCTTGCGGAGGACTTGGTAATGGCGAGAGAGCGGACCCTGGCGATCGTGAAGCCCGACGCCGTGAAGCGGAACCTGATCGGCGAGGTCATCCGCCGCATCGAGCAGAGCGGTCTGCAGGTGGCGGCGGCCCGTTTTCTGCAGCTCAGCCGAGCGGACGCGGAAGGCTTCTACGCCGTCCACAAGGAGCGCCCGTTCTTCGCCAGCCTGGTCGGGTACATGTGCTCCGGGCCGGTCATGGTGATGGCCCTAGAGGGCGACGACGCGATCAAGCGCTGGCGCGACCTCATGGGCGCCACCGACCCGGCGAAAGCGGCGCCGGGCACGATCCGCAAGGACCTCGGGCAGAGCGTCGAGGCCAACGCCACCCACGGCTCCGATGCTCCCGAGACCGCGGCCGTCGAGATCGCCTACTTCTTCCGTACCATCGAGGTCGTCGCGCGCGGGTGACCTCCCGGGCGCCGACGTCCGCGCCGTCCGCGCTGCCGGCCTTCAACGGGCTCCCGCGCGCCACCGGACCGGCGCCGCACGGCGCGCGCGACGCTGCGTGGCTCTTCGCTGCGGTGGTCGCCGTCTACTGGCTCACTTGCCCGGGTCCGACCGCTTACGACCAATATGGCCGTCTCGCGGACGCGCTGCTGCACGGCAGCCTCTCGCTTCCCGAGCGGCCTCCGCACCTGGAGATGGCGGAGTACCAGGGCCGCGCCTACTTCACGAACCCGCCGACGCCGGCGCTGCTCCTGGCGCCGCTGCTCTGGATCGCCGAACGCGAACCGCTGCGCACCTGGCTCGTGGCGAGGAGCGGCGGCTGGGACATGCCTTACGGGTGGTTCCAGACCATCCTCTCGATCGTCTGCGGCGGCGCCGCGGCGGCGTTCGCGCGTCTCGCGCTCGGCCGTGTTCCGGTCTCGCGCGCTGCCGCCAACTGGGGGACGATCCTCTTCGCCTTCGGCAGCATCCAGTGGTACCACGCGACGATCGGTTCGGTCTGGTACCTCGCCCAGATCGTCTACGGGATGTTCCTGTGGATCCTCGTCTGGGAGTGGTTCGGCAGAGCCCGACCCGCCCTCCTCGGTACGTGCCTCGCGTTCGCGTTCTGGTGTCGCATGGAAACGCTGGTCGCCATGCCGTTCGTGCTCGTGCCGCTCACGGACCGCTGGCTGCAGCCGCGCGCCGACGAGATCATGCCGCGCCCGCGCCTGCGCTGGCTGCTGGCGCTAGCACTCCCCATCGTCGCCGTCCTGGCGCTCAACTCGGCGTACAACTTCGCGCGCTTCGGCGTCTTCGGAAACGCCGCCTACGAGGTCCTGATCAACAAGGGGAGGGGAGACCCGCTCTTTCCCAAGGGCCTGATGCACTGGTCCTACTGGCCGGGCCACGTATACGTGCTGTTCAACGCCAAGCCGCTCTTCTACGGCGAGTACCCGTGGATCCTCTCGGGCGTCGGCGGGCTCTCCTGGTGGTACACGACGCCGGCCTTCATCTATGCGCTGAAGTCGCCATGGGACCGCTGGACCCTGGGGTGCTGGGTCGGGATCCTGCTCTTCCTCGCCGTGCTCTTCCAGTTCGGAGGCACCGGGATGACCCAGCTCGGTTATCGCTTCGCCCTCGACTTCTACGCGCCCCTGACAGTGCTCACCGTGCGCGGTATGGACCAGCGGCTGCTCGACGCCGCGCACCCGCTCCGCGGCCGCCTGGCGTGGATCGTCTCGTCTCTGGTCGCCGCCGCGGCCGTCTGGTTCGCGCCTTGGGCGCAAACGGGCCCGTGGCGGTGGCTGGCGCTGTTCCTCCTCGTCGCCTTCATCGCCGACAACGCCCGGCCGATCCGGCCCTGGCACGTCGCCTTGATCCTCGTCAGCGTGGCGATCAACTCTTGGTGGACGGTCTCGTTGAACCTATTGAATCTGGGCCGCCTCTTCTGAGACGGAGCGACGGGTGGTGAGCGCCGCAGACGGGCTCGAGCGCGTCGCCTGCCCGCTATGCGGCGGCCGCGACGACGTGCCGGTGCACAGCAAGGACGGCTTCACGATCGTCCGCTGCCGGGGCTGCGGCCTCGTCTACGTGAACCCGCGCCTGCCCGTCGCCGACCTCGAGCGGCTCTACGGCGAGCAGTTGATCTCACCGGCGGCGTACTACGTGCGCACCGAAGCCCAGGATGAGCGTTCTTTCGCGAAAAGAGTGGCGCTGATCGAACGCTGGCGGCAACCCGGCAGGTTGCTCGACCTCGGGTGCGGTCCGGGAGCCTTCTCGGCGGCAGCGCGCGCACGCGGCTGGGCGACCCTCGGGCTCGACATCAACGCGGCGTCGGTCGCCCGCTGCCGCGCCCGCGGGCTCGACGTCATCGGCGGCGCTTTTCCGCACCCGGCGCTCCAGGGTCGGACCTTCGACGTCGTCGCCATGAACGACTTCCTGGAGCATCTCGCCGATCCGCTCGGCGCGCTGCGGCTGGTGCGCACCCTGCTGGCGCCGGACGGCGTCGTGTTCGTTTCCACACCCGATGTGGGGTCGCTCATGGCCAAGCTCACGGGCGCCCGCTGGCTGCACCTGAAACCCAACGAGCACCTGGTGTACTTCGACCGGAGCACGATCCGCCGCGCCCTGGAGATGTCCGGGTACAGGCTGGTGCACGCGCAATCGATCGGACGCATCCGCAACCTCGGGGTGGCGCTCGAGAAGGGCGCCGCCTACGGTCGCCTGCCGATGCGGATCGCGCGCGCCATGGTGCCGCGCCCGCTCGCCGACGGTGTCAGCCTGCCGCTCAACCCCGGCGACGAGATGGCGGTAGTCGCCGTTGCCGAGAGGTCGGCATGAAGCTCCGGCTCCTCGACGGACTAGTCGTCCTCGTCCTCGCCGCAATCGCGCTCGCGACGCTCGATGGTCCGCCGGCGGAGCACATCTTCAGAGAGCACTTCTGGGCCGAATTTTGGGAGGTCCTGCCGCACACCGGGTTCGCGGCGGTGAAAGTTTGGAGCTTCTGGGCCGTCGGCGGCTGCACTCTCGGAGCCCTGCTGCTCCGCCTCGAGCCCCGCCTCGGCCGCCTCGACGCCGGCATCGGCGGCTTCTTCGGTCTCTGGATCGGCGCCTATTTCTTCGCCAACCTGCTCGGGCCGCTCGGCCTCTGGCGCGGCTGGAGCATCTGGCTCGGATTCGCCGGCATGGCCACAGCCCTCTGGCGCCTCGGGCCGCCGGCGCTCGCGCGCCGCGCCCCGGCACCCGGTGTGCAGCTCGCTCTGCTCGCCTTCCTCCTGCTGTTCCCGACGACCGCCGCGCTGCAGCTCGGCTCGCCGGTGCCGCCCTTCATGGACGTGCTCGCGACGCCGGCGTCGGCACAGCGCATCGTCACCTTCGGTCGCTACCTGCCGTTCGACAACGATCCCTACGGATACTGGGACGCGGCCTCGCAGTGCCCCGGCAACGAGCTCCTCTACGCGTTCCTGGCGCTCGGCACGGACACCGATCCGGCGGTGCTGGCGCAATCCGCGGCCCTGGTCCCGATGCTGGGCCTGCTCCTCCTCGGCGTCTATCGGCTCGGCAAGTCCATCGCCGGCGACCGCGCCGGCGGCATGGCGGCGCTCTTCCTGTGCGCCACCGTGCTGCCGCGCGTAGTCGCCTACATGCACGGGCGCTCGGTAACCTTCGCGCTCGTCGGCGCCGGACTCGGCCTGCTGCTCGACCCGCGGCGCCTGCCGGCGCGGACGGTGCTCGCGGCGCTCCTCCTCGGCACGGCGGTAGCGTCGCATGCGATCATCGGTTTCTTCGCTATGGCTGCGGCTGCCGGCGCGGTCGGGTTCTGGCTCCTCGCCGGACAGGGCCGCGCCTTCGTGGCCGGGGTCGGACTGCTGGGCGCCGCCTCGCTCTTCGCCGGCCCCGAGGTCGCGATCGGACTCCGCCTGGAGTTGCCGTATCCGGTGCTGCCGCTACTGCAGAGCCTGGGAATCGGACTCGCCGTCATCTCGGCACGGGCTCTCGCCCGCTCGCCCGAGCGCGATCTCTGGCTCGGGCGCTGGCTGCGCCGGGGGCTCGCGCTCCTGGCCGTCGTGCTCCTCGCGCGCCACGCGTCGCACTTCGAGGTGCTGGTGATCCAGTGGGAGCGGCTGCCGACCCTCTACCTCGGCGCCTGTGCGGGGCTCCTCGCCATGCTCTGGCTCGACCGCCGGCCCGGGCGCGTGCAACTGGCGCCGGTCGTCGCCGCGCTCCTGCTGGGCGTCGGCCTCGACTACGTGTCGCGCCAGTGGTGGCAGTCCTTCGGCGACGGCAAGGTGCAGACGGCGGTCGAGGACTTCTACCACAAGATCGACTACTGGCTGCCCTACGTGCTGATCCTGCCGACGGCGTCGCTGGCCGCATGGATCGCAGAACGGGTGTCGCTGCGCATCGCCGCCTACGCGGTGGTGGCGCTGCTGCTCCTGCCGTGGAAGGAGCGCCACGAGTATCCCGACCCCAACTACCACCAGCACTCCATTGCCGCCGCCTGGGGATACCAGCTCGAGCTGGCGAAGTGCGGCTACTGGGGAGCGACCGGACACCGGCGCTGGGCGCAGAGCCCGGCGGAGCTGGCGCTCGCCCGAATCCTGCGGGCGGAGGTCGCGGCCGGCCGCATCACTCTCGCCACGCACGTCGTCCAGCTCGGACCGTACATCCTGCTCTACCAGGACAACGTCGTCTTTGCGCTCTACACGGGGATCGCCGCCGACGGCTACGTCGCCAACTACGTCTTCGACCGCAGCATCGCGGGCGGCCGCCTGCGTCCGGCCGAGGAGCTCCTCCCGCGTCTGGCCGAACGGCCGCCGTACGTCGTCGTCCACGAGCACACCAAGAACGGCGTCCGGCTCTTCGACGGCATGTCGCCGCTCCCGAGCGACGCCTTCCGCGACTACGACGAGCTCTACGCGGCCGACGGCGTCAGGCTCTACCGCGCCAAGCAGCTCACACCCGGCGGTACTGTGCCGTAGCGCCGCGGGCGCCGTTGCACCGACGCTCCCGTGCCCGGCCGCGCCTCCACCCGTCGCGACGGCGCAACAGGAGGAGTCGGGGGCGCGGTCGCCGGGACGAAGAGCACGGTGTAGCGACCTTCACCCGTCGCGGCGGCGCAGCAGGATGAGCCGCGGCGCCGTCGCGATCTCGTCGTATTCGGGCAGACCGCCGAAGCGTTCGCGGGAATGATCTTCCAGGAGGACGTAGCGCGGCCGGGCGGCGAGCAGCTCCGGTACGGCATCGAGTCCGCGGCTGCGCCCGCCGACCGTCCAGATGCTGTTCGGATCCCAACGCGGCGTCACCAGATCGACCGAGACGCCGGTCGCCAGGGCGGCTTCGATCCCCGTCGTCGACGTCACCTGCAGGAGGTGCGTGTAGTAGTCGATGCGGCCGGCGGCGATCTCCGCCTGCAGCGCCCGCAGCACGATCCGCCAGCGCTCGTCGACCACCCAGCGCCGGTCCGGATAGCCGGCGAAATAGCCCCGGGCGGCGTTCGTCAGATCGAAACCGATGCTCTCGGCGGCCGAGAGCCCGGAGGCGTCATAGTCGAGCGGCTCCTTCACCTGCCGGAGCGGATACACCGTGAGCACGAGGACCATCGCCAGGACCGCCGTGCGCCCGAGCCGGCGTGCGAGCAGGGCGAACGGCAGAGCCGCTGCCAGCGCCAGCCAGTACGGCGTCCAGTAGTAGACCATCTTCGTCGTCACCTCGGAGGCGAGCGAACGCATCTCGAGAGTGCCCTGGAAGCGTACGGGATCGGCGAGCGCGTGGGCGGCGATGCCGACGAGGAGCGCCAGGGCGGGAACCGTCGCCGGCGTCCGCCGGCCGCCGCGACGGACCAGCGCCGCCCCGGCTATGAGTCCGAGACCCCCGAGCAGGGTCAGCATCCCGTACTCGTGCCAGTCGTCGGTGAAGAAGTCGGACTGCCGCCGCGCATGCAGCCAGAGCGCGATCAGCGGCAGGAGCACGACGGCGGCGAGGCTGCCGAAAGTCGAAGCGCGCGGCAGGGGCCGTCGGCCGCTGCCGCGCCAAGCCACGGCCAACAGCACGAGGACGCCGAGCGCCGCCGTCCCCGGCAGGGCCCAGAGCGGCACCGGATACGCGAGGCCGATCAGTACCTGCGGCAGCGCCAGGGCGACCGCGCCCGAGAACACCGCTGCGAAGAGCGCGAGGCCATGGCGGCGGTCGACCATCTCGACGACGGCGACGAGGCCCGCGACGATGAGTCCGAGGGCTCCGATCAGCGGATTCACCGTCGCCGCGATCCCGAGACCGAGTCCGCCGAGCGCGGCCTTGCTCTGACGCCGCTCGCGGTATCCCTGCAGGAGGAGCGCCAGCCCGGCGGCGATCAGAGGAAAAGCGAGCGCGGTGCCGCGCGCGTCCGCCGTCCGCCGCCAGACGAAGGTGGTGAGCAGGAAGAGGGCGGCGAAGCCTCCGTTCAGGCTGCCGCCCACCGTGCGGCCGAGCAGGTAGATGGCGAGGAGCTGGAAGCCGCCGAGCGCGAGCATCGTCGACGTGATGCCGAGCGCCGCCGGGACCCCGCCGATCAGGCTGATCCACGAAAAGAAGGCGTCGCTGCCAGCCACTTGTCGCGTCGGGGCCCAGAGACCGGCGGCGTCGTTCGCGAAGGCATCGTAGAAATCGAAGGTCACGATCTTTTGCACCGAGGCCACGTACGCGAGGACGTCCATGAATGGCGAAACAGGGGAGGCGAGCTGTAGCGCCAGAAGAGCGGGAGCGACGAGGGCGAAAGCCAGGAGCGCGAGCAGCCGCCCCGGGCGCGGAGGCGGCTGCTCGGCTGCGCCGGTGCTTGTCGCCAACGCCGCGATGACGATCACTGCCAGCGTCAGGCGCGCAACGAGCGGGCGGTAGAGCCCGACGGGGCCGAGGCTCAACAGCAGCACGTAGCTCCCGGTCCAAACGAGGATGAGTGCTCCCGCGAGCGACTCCGACGCCCCCCAACCGGCGCTGTGCCGCCGCAGCCGGCGCGCGAGCGCGAGCACCGTCGCGCCGAGCGTCAGCCAGGTGACGAGCGCCGCCGGCCCGGTAGCGGCGCCGACCGCCGCGACGCCGGCGCAAGCGCCCTTCCAGTCGAGGGCGAACGGCGACGTCCGCAGGCGGTACCCGGCCAGCAGCACCACGCCGCTCGCCATCGCGAGCGCCGCCGCCACCTCGCCGATCGAGGTTCTCCTGGGTTCCCTCCGAACCATCGCGGTCGCCAACGCGCGGCAGCGATACCCGATAAATCCGGGCGGTGCCATCGCCGGCCGTTGGTTCTGAAGAGGCTCCGCGGCGGCGCGCACTGTCCGGCTTCTGACCGTTTCGCTATGCTTCCCCGGCTATGAAGCTTGCGACCATGCGCAGGGTCGACTACTGGGTCGGCATCCCCCTCTGCTTCCTGCTGACGGTCGTGGTGCGCCTGCTCGGGCACGCGGGCGGAAGGCGGGCCGGCGGCGCCCCGCGGAAGATCCTCTTCATCGAGCTCTCCGAGATGGGGAGCACGATCATCGCCTCGGCGATGATCCGCCGCGTCCAGGAGCGTTATCGCGAGGCTGAGCATTGCTTCTGCATCTTCCAGAAGAACGCCGCGAGCCTGCGCCTCCTCGGACTCTTCCGTGAAGCGAACATCTTCACGCTCCGCGACGACTCCCTGGCGCACCTCGCCGCCGATGTCTGGCGCTTCATGCGTTTCTGCCGCTGCGAGCGTATCGACACCGTCATCGACCTCGAGCTCTTCTCGCGCATCTCGTCGCTCCTGAGCCTACTCTCGGGCGCGACGACGCGCGTCGGCTTCCACAATTACCGGGCCGAGGGCCTGTACCGCGGCGAGCACCTGACCCATCGCGTGCACTACAATCCGTACCACCACATGTCGCAGAATTTCCTGGCGCTGGTCGAGGCGCTCGAGGCGCCGATCGAGATCCCGACCCCGAAGCGCGTGATCCCGCCGCAGCCGCCGCCGGTGCGGGTCGCGGTCGACCCGGAAGCGTTCGCGTACGTCCGGGCCGAGCTGCGCCGCTGCTACCCGATCACGGCCCAGCACCGGGTGATCGTCGTCAACCACGACGCCGGGAGCCTGCTCGCCATCCGCTCCTGGCCGCTCGAGCGCTACATCGTGCTCATCCAGCGCCTGCTGGCGAACGATCCGCAGCGGGTGGTGGTGCTCATGGGGATCGCCGAGGCGGCCGAGTCGGCGCGCGCGATCACCCGCCGAGTCGGCGATCCACGCTGCGTCGACTTCGTCGGTCGGACGCGGACGTTGACCGACGTGCTCCAGCTCTTCCATCAGAGCGATCTGCTCATCACCAACGACAGCGGTCCCGCGCACTTCGCGACGCTCACGCCGATCAAGAGCATCACCCTCTACGGCCCGGAGACCCCGGTCCTCTACGGTACGCTCGGCGAGCACAACGTCGATCTCTTCGCCGGGCTCGCCTGTAGCCCGTGCCTGAGCGCGCTGAACCATCGTCACAGTCCCTGCACCGACAACAAGTGCCTGCAGGCGATCGGCGTCGAACAGGTGCTGGAAGAAGCCGAGCGCCTGCTCGCGATCCCGTCGCCGCGCGCGACCCTGCCGGCGGCGGCCGAAGCGTGAACGCCACGTCCGCTCCGGCGAACGTCCTCGACCTCTCGCAAGGCGAGCTCGAGGCGTGGTGCGCAGCCCACGGAGCGCCCGCCTATCGTGCGGCGCAGATCGCGCGCTGGCTCTACCGCCACGGCGCCGGCGACTTCGCCGCCATGCGCAACCTGCCCGCCGACCTGCGCGCCGCACTGGCGGCCGAGCTCTACATCGGACTCCCGGAGGTCGCAGCGGTCGTCCGCTCCGCCGACGGCACCTGCAAGCTCGGCCTCCGGCTCGCCGACGGGGCGGCGGTCGAGAGCGTCCTCATCCCCGACGACCAGCGCCTCACGCTCTGCCTCTCGACGCAGGCCGGATGCGCGATGGGCTGCGCCTTCTGCGCCACGGCGACGCTCGGCCTGTCGCGCCATCTGCGGCAGAGCGAGATCGTCGGCCAGTTCCTCGTCGCCCGCACCCTGGTCGCTGCGGACCCGGGCGCCGGCGCCGCGGCGCTTGCACCCGCAGCGGCAGCGACTGACGGCGCTCCCGAGCGCATCTCCAACGTGGTGTTCATGGGCATGGGCGAACCGCTCCACAACTACGAAGGTACGGTCGCGGCCATCGCGACACTGACCGCGGATTGGGGCCTCGGCCTCTCGCCGCGGCGCATCACCGTCTCGACGGTAGGCCTGGTGCCCGAGATGCGGCGGCTCCTCGCCGATACCAGGGTGAATCTCGCCGTCTCGCTGACGGCGATCGACCAGGAGACGCGCCGGCGCCTCATGCCGGTCTCGAAGCGGTATCCGGTCGGAGATCTCCTGGCGGCATGCCGCGCTCTGCCGCTGCCGCGGCGCCAGCGGATCACCTTCGAGTACGTCATGCTCGCGGGGGTGAACGACTCTCCGCGCCAGGCGCAGGCGCTCGCCCGGGCGCTCGGCGGCATCCGCTGCAAGGTGAACCTGATTCCGTTCAATCCCTTCCCCGGCGCGGCGTTCGAGCGCAGCGACGACCTGGCCGTGGCGCGCTTCCAGGACGCGCTTCGCAACGCCGGCATCCACGCCACCGTTCGCGAGAGCCGCGGCCCCGACATCGCGGCGGCGTGCGGCCAGCTCGTGGCCGAGGGTGCGGTGCGGCGACCGGCGGGAAGACGCCGCTGCGCCACCGCCGACGCCGCAGGAGACGCGCTCTGAGCGGCATCGGCGTCGTCGTCAATCCGAACGCGGGGAGCAATCGGCGCAAGCCCGATCGGGCCCGGCGTTTCGAGGACATCGTCGGCGACGCGGGCATCGTGCGCGTGACGCCGGACCTGGCCGCGATGGCGGAGGTGGCAGCCGAGCTCGCGGCGCGACGGGTCGACATCGTCGCCTGCTGCGGCGGCGACGGCAGTCAGTTCCGGACGCTCTCGGCGCTGCGCCAGGCCTGGCCGGACGACGAGTTGCCGCTCTTCCTGCCGCTGCGCGCCGGCACGATGAACTACATCGCGCGCTCCATCGGCTGCATGCGCGGCGGCCCGGAGCACGTGCTTGCCCACGTCGTCCGCGACTATCGCCACGGACGGACACACGACATCGTGCACCGGCATCTCCTGGTCGTGAACGACGTCCACGCCGGCTTCGTCGTCGGCTGCGGCGTCGTCGTCAACTACCTCCGGCTCTACTACAGCGAGCCGCGTCCGGGTCCGCGCACCGCGACCCGGCTCCTCGTGCGCCTGGTCGCGTCGGCGATCGCCGGCACCTCGCTGGTGCGCGGCGTCTTCCGCCGCGTCGAGGCCGACGTCGACTGCGACGACGAACGGGTTCCGTTCCGCACCTTCACGGTCGTTCTCGCCGGCACGATCACTCACATTGCGCTGGGGTTCAAACCGATGTATCTGGCGGCGCGCAAACGCCACCATTTCCACTTGTTGGCAGGTCCGATCGGACCGCTCAGCCTGGCCCGCAAGATCGTGCGCTTCCGCCGCGGCTTTCCCCTCGAGGAGCCGGCGTTCTACGACAACCTGGCACGCATGGTGACGATACGTTTCGCAACTGCGACGGGCTTCATGATGGATGGCGACGTCCTCGATCCCGTCGACACCCTGACCATCACGACCGGGCCCCTGCTGGCGATGATCCGCGGCTGAGGGGCGGGAGGCGCGCGTGGGATCGAAGATCGGCATCATCGGCGGCAGCGGGCTCTACGAGATGGACGGCTTGACCGACGTCCGCGAAGTGACGGTCGAAACACCTTTCGGTGCGCCTTCGGACGCCATCGTCCACGGCCGGCTCGGAGCCGCCGAGCTCTTCTTCCTGCCGCGTCATGGGCGCGGCCATCGCCTGCTGCCCTCCGAGCTGCCGTTCCGCGCCAATCTCTGGGCGCTCAAGCGCCTCGGGGTCGCGCGCGTGATCGCAGTCGGCGCCGTCGGCAGCCTGCGCGAGGAGATCGCCCCCGGGCACCTGGTGGTTCCCGATCAGTTCATCGACCGCACCTTCGCCCGCCCGAGCACGTTCTTCGGAGACGGCATCGTCGCCCATGTCGGCTTCGGCGACCCGGTCTGCCCGGCGCTCTGCGCCAGCCTGGTCGCCGGCGCGCGCCGCCTCGGAGCCACCGTCCACGCGGGCGGCACCTACGTCTGCATGGAGGGTCCGCAGTTCTCGACCCGCGCCGAATCCGAACTCTACCGTAGCTGGGGCGCCGCGATCGTCGGCATGACCAATCTCCAGGAGGCGAAGCTGGCGCGCGAGGCCGAGCTCTGCTTCGCGACGCTCGCGCTCGCCACCGACTACGATTGCTGGCGGCAGGGCCACGACGAAGTGGCCATAGAAGAGGTGCTGGCGGTCATGCGGGCCAACGTCGCGATGGCCAAGCAGGTGATCCACGACATCGTCCCGGCGCTCCCGACCGTGCCGGACTGCGGGTGCGGCCGCGCCCTGGAGCACGCGATCATCACCGACCGCGCCCGCATCCCGGCGCGCGTGAAGCGCGATCTGGCGCCGATCATCGGCCGCTATGTCGCCGAGGAGGAGTGAGCATGGCGGAGTCGGGGGAGGAGAAGGGTGGGGCGCTCGTCGTCGTCGGCTCGGTGGCCATCGACACCATCGAGACGCAAGCCGATCGGGCGCCCGAGGTGCTCGGCGGCGCGGCGACGTACTTCGCGGCGGCGGCGAGCTTCTTTGCGCCCGTGCGGATGGTCGGGGTCGTCGGCAGCGACTTCCCCGAGGCCGACCTCGATTGGCTCCGCCGCCGCGGCATCGACCTCGCCGGCCTCGAGGTCCGGGCAGGACGAACGATGCGTTGGACCGGGCGCTACCACGAGGACATGAACGTCCGCGACACCCTGAGCTTCGAAGCCAACGTGTTCGACGGCTACCTGCCGACGCTCCCCGCCGCCTACTGCGAAGCCCCGTACGTGTTCCTCGCCAACATCGCTCCGGAGCTGCAGACCCGGGTGCTCGACCAGATGCGGTCGCCGCGCCTGGTCGGCGCCGACACCATGAACCTGTGGATCGAGACCGCCCGCGACGAGCTCGCAGCGCTGCTGCGCCGGGTGCCGCTCCTCATCATCAACGACGAGGAGGCGCGCCTCCTCTCCGGCGAGCGCAACGTGGTGCGGGCGGCGCGCAGGATCCTCGACCTCGGCCCGACGAGCCTCATGATCAAGCGCGGTGAGTACGGCGTCCTCTTTTTCTCCGGCAACAGCGTCTTCTCCGCCCCGGCCTATCCCCTGGAAGAGGTCTTCGATCCGACCGGCGCCGGCGATACCTTCGCCGGTGGCGTCATGGGGTATCTGGCGGCGACCGGCGACGTCTCGCCCGCGGGGATCCGCAAAGCCATCGTCTACGGCAGCGTCGTGGCCTCGTTCACGGTCGAGGCGTTCAGCCTGGAGCGCCTGCGCGCTCTCACGCGCGACGACATCGAGCGCCGCTACCGGCAGTTCGTGAGCCTGACCAGCTTCGACGTCGCCTGAGCCGCGAGTCATCGCCATGCCGCAACTCTCGATCGTCGTCCCGGTCTACAACGAGGCCCCGAACGTCGAGGCGCTGGTGCGCGAGCTCCAGGCCACCGCCGACCGCCTGCCGCAGAGCGCCGAGATCGTGTTCGTCGACGACGGCAGCAGCGACGACACCTACGCGCTCCTGGTCGCCGCCGCGGGCGACGATCCCCGCATCCACCTGCTGCGTCTGATGCGCAACTTCGGGCAAACCGCGGCGCTCGCCGCCGGCATCGACTACGCTTCGGGCGAGGTCATAGTCACCATGGACGGCGACCTGCAAAACGACCCCGCCGACATCCCGCGCCTCCTGGCGGCGCTCGACGCCGGCTACGACGTGGTGACGGGCTGGCGGCGCGACCGCAAGGACCCGTTCCTGTCCCGGAAGCTCCCGTCGTTGATCGCCAACGCCATCATCGGCGCCACCACCAACGTGTCGATCCACGACCACGGCTGCGGTCTCAAGGCGTTCCGCGCCGACGTCGCGAAGCAGCTCCGGCTCTACGGCGAGATGCACCGCTTCGTGACCGCCATAGCCGGCGATCTCGGCGCCGCGGTGACCGAGATCCCGGTGAACCATCGCCCGCGTCTGCGCGGTCAATCGAAATACGGCATCTCGCGCACCGTGCGGGTCGTACTCGATCTCTTGACGATCAAGTTCCTCTCCGGCTTCGCGACCCGTCCGATACACGTCTTCGGCACTTTCGGCCTGGCCACGATGGCTCTCGGCCTGGCCATCGTCGGCGTCCTCGGGATCGAGAAGATCGTCTTCGGTATGGAGCTCGCCGGCCGTCCCCTCCTCCTCCTCGGCGTGCTGCTCGTGCTCGGCGGCGTCCAGCTCCTGACCCTGGGTCTCCTCGGCGAAATGCTGGCGCGCACGTACCACGAGTCGCAGGGCAAGCCGATCTACAGGATCAGGGAGGTCCGGACTCCGGCCGTGAAGAAAGCCATTTGACGGTGGGGGGGTCGGCCGGTACCCTCGAACGACCCCCCAGCGGCGGACGCCCCCGGGCGCCGGCCCGCTCCATCCCAACGGAGGCATTGTGAAAGTCTGCGTCATCGGAACGGGCTACGTCGGCCTGGTGGCCGGAACCTGCTTCGCGGACAGCGGCAACGACGTCATCTGCGTCGACATCGACGAACGCAAGATCGAGGCCCTGAAGAAGGGCGAGGTTCCGATCTACGAGCCGGGGCTAGAGGAGATGATCCGCCGCAACCTCGCCGAGCGCCGGTTGTGGTTCACCACCGACCTCGTCGCCGCCGTCCGCGCCTCGGACATCTGCTTCATCGCCGTCGGCACGCCCGAGGCCGCCGACGGCTCCGCCGACCTGCGCGCCGTCCTCGCGGTGGCGAGCGCCATCGGCGAAGCGATGAACGGCTACCGGGTCATCGTCTGCAAGAGCACGGTGCCCGTCGGCACAGCCGACCAGGTGCGCGCCGCCGTCCAGGCCAGGACCGTGCATGACTTCGACGTCGTCTCGAACCCGGAGTTCCTGAAGGAGGGCGCGGCGATCGATGACTTCCTGAAGCCGGACCGGGTCGTGATCGGCGGCGCGCAGCAGCGCGCCATCGACATCATGAAGGAGCTCTACGCGCCCTTCGTACGCACCGAGAATCCGATCCTGGTCATGGACAACCGCAGCGCCGAGATGACCAAGTACGCTGCCAACGCCTTTCTCGCGACCAAGATCTCGTTCGTGAACGAGATCGCCAACCTCTGCGAGCGCGTCGGCGCCGACGTCAACGACGTCCGCCGCGGCATGGGCTCCGACCGCCGCATCGGGCACCACTTCCTCTTCCCCGGCGCCGGCTACGGCGGCTCCTGTTTCCCGAAGGACGTGCAAGCGATCATCCGCACGGCGAAGGACGCCGGCATGGAGTTTCCGCTGCTGAACGCAGTCGAGGTCGTCAACGAGCGTCAGAAGCACCTGCTCGTGGAGAAAGTCGTCACGAAGTACGGCCCGTCGCTCGCCGGCCGCCGTTTCAGCATCTGGGGCCTCTCGTTCAAGGCGCGCACCGACGACATGCGCGAGGCGCCCTCGATCGTCATCATCGAGGAACTCTTGAAGCGCGGCGCCCGTGTCGAAGCGCACGACCCCGAGGCGCTCGGCGAAGCGCGCAAGGTATTCGGCGAGCGTGTCAACTACCACCGCGTCAGCTACGACGCCCTCGCGGGCACGGACGCGCTCCTCGTGGTCACCGACTGGAGCGAGTTCCGCCGTCCCGATTTCGTGCGCATGAAGTCGTTGATGAAGACGCCCGTCGTCTTCGATGGGCGCAATCTCTACGAGCCCGAAGTGATGCGGGCCCAGGGCTTCACCTACTACCCGATCGGCCGCACGGCCGTGGAAGGGGAGCGATAGATGGCACGCATTCTCGTAACCGGCGGCGCCGGCTTCATCGGCTCGCACCTCTGCGAGCGGTTGCTCGACGAGGGCAACGACGTCATCTGCATCGATAACTTCCTGACCGGATCGCCGGACAACATCGCGCCCTTCCTCGGCAACCAGCGCTTCCAGTTCATCCAGCAGGACGTCACCAACTTCGTCTACGTTCCCGGCAAGCTCGACGCGATCCTGCACTTCGCGTCGCCCGCGAGCCCCATCGACTACCTCGAGCTGCCGATCCAGACTCTCAAAGTGGGGTCGCTCGGCACCCACAAGGTCCTCGGCCTCGCCAAGGAGAAGAGGGCGCGCTTCCTCCTGGCGTCGACCTCGGAAGTGTACGGCGACCCCCTAGTCCATCCCCAGACGGAGGACTACTGGGGCAACGTCAATCCGATCGGGCCGCGCGGCGTCTACGACGAAGCCAAGCGCTTCGCCGAAGCCATCACCATGGCCTACCAGCGCACTCACGGCGTCGTTACCCGGATCGTGCGCATCTTCAACACCTTCGGACCGCGCATGCGCATGCGCGACGGCCGCGTCGTACCGAACTTCATCGCCCAGGCGCTGCGCAACGAGGACGTGACCGTATACGGCGACGGTGCTCAGACGCGCAGCTTCTGCTACGTGAGCGACCTCGTGGAGGGCATACTGCGCCTGCTCCGCAGCGACCAGCCGACGCCGGTGAACATCGGCAATCCGCGCGAGATGACGGTTCTCGAGTTCGCGAAGATGATCATCGCCCTCACCGGCTCCAAGAGCCGGATCGTCCACAAGCCCCTTCCCGTCGATGACCCCAAGGTTCGTCAGCCGGACATCTCGCTGGCGCGGCGGGTCCTCGGCGACTGGCACCCGGAGGTCCCGGTAGAAGAGGGGCTGCGCCGGACGATCGCGTACTTCGCGGCGAAGATCCGGGAGGACGCGTGAAGATCCTGGTGACCGGCGGCGCCGGGTTCATCGCCTCGCACGTCGCCGATGCCTACATCGCCGCCGGCCATGAGGTCGTCATCGTCGACGACCTCTCCTCCGGAAAGCGCGCCAACCTCCCCGCGGCGGCGAAGTTCTATCACGCCGACATCCGCAGTCCGGAAGCGCGCGAGATCATCCGCAACGAACAGCCGCAGGTGCTGTCTCTGCATGCGGCGCAGATGGACGTTCGGAAGTCGGTTGCCGATCCCGCCTTCGACGCCTCGGTAAACGTGCTCGGAATGATCAACATGCTCGAGGGCGGGCGCGAGGTAGGGATCCGCAAGGTGATCTTCGCGTCGTCGGGCGGCGCCACCTACGGCGAGCAGGAGGTATTTCCCGCCCCCGAGGACCATCCGCACAATCCGCTCTCGCCCTACGGCATCACCAAGGCGACGGGCGAGCACTATCTGTTCTTCTACCGCGCCGCTTACGGAATGCCGTACGTCGCCCTGCGCTACGCCAACGTCTACGGGCCGCGCCAGGACCCGCACGGCGAGGCCGGAGTGGTCGCCATCTTCACCGAGAAGCTGCTGGCGAACCAGGCGCCGACCATCAACGGCGACGGCAAGCAGACCCGCGACTACGTCTTCGTCGGCGACGTCGTGCGCGCCAACCTGGCGGCGCTCGACCGCCCTTTCGTAGGCTCGGTCAACATCGGCACCGGCATCGAAACCGACGTCACGGCTCTGTACGCGCACCTGCGGGTGCTCACCGGGAGCCCGCACCCCGCGCAGCACGGACCCGCCAAGGCGGGGGAGCAGCGGCGCAGCGTGATCGCGATCGGCCTCGCCGCCGACGTCCTCGGCTGGAAGCCGGAGATTCCGCTCGAAGAGGGTCTGCGGCGGACCGTCGAGTTCTTCCGCGCCCGCCTCGCGAGTCGCTGAACGGAGGCTGCCGGGGACGGTAGGCGCAACGGGCGGCGCCAGCCCGGAGACGGCTGCCGCGCTCCCTCGCGGCGCAGCGACGGCGCCACCCGGAGGAGTCAAGCTCGGAGTGCTTCCGGTACGACCGGCGGCACCGGCCGCCAGGTGACGGTGAACGTGGAGCCCCGACCGACGACGCTCGCGACGGAGACCTCGCCGCCCAGCAGGTCGACCAGGCGGCGAACGATGTGGAGGCCGAGGCCGACGCTCCCGAAGGTGCGCGTCGACGAGCCGTCGACCTGACGGAACATCTCGAAGATCACCGGGAGGCTCGCAGGCGGGATCCCGACGCCGGTGTCGCGGACGTCGAAGCGGACCGCGGCGCCTTCCCAGCGCGCGAAGACGTCGACGCTGCCGCGGGCCGTGAACTTGAGGGCGTTGCCGACGAGGTTCTTGAGAATCGTGCGGCACGTCGCCGAGGGCGTTCTGCCAGCGCAGGGAGACCCCCGCTGCGACGAGAGGACCGAGCTCGACGTCGAGTTGGCGCATGACCGCAGCGACGTCGACGGGCTCTGCCGCGATCACGTCGCGGCCGGCCTCGAGCCGCCCCATGTCGAGCGTCGCGTTGACGAGGTCCAGGAGCTCGATGCCGGCGTGCTGCACCCTCGCTACCGTCTCCCGCTGCTCGGGCGTGAGCGGCCCGGCCGCCAGCGCCGCCCGGCGCTCCGGAGGGATACCGGCCGCGGCGACGAGCGCAAACTCGCCGCGTGCCGCGTCGCTGGTCAAGGTGGCGCTCCAATCGCATCCGAGGGCGCTGCGAGCGAGCGCCGTCACGCGCTCGATCATGTCGGGTTGCCCGAGATTGCTGCTCAGCATCTGGCCGACCTCGACGAGCGCCGCCGCCGTTTGTGCGGATTCCTCGGCTAGACGTTCGGCGCGTTTGCGCTGGATGACGGCGCCGAGCTGGACGGCGATGCCCGCGAGCGCCTGCACCAGATCGGCGTCCTCGTCCCGAGCGTTGCGCACGAAGAACTCGAGCACGGCGATGACGCCGTCGTCGGCGAGCACCGGGATGCCGACGCCGGCCAAGATCCCGGCCCGCGCCGCGGCGTCGGCGCGCGGCAGGCTGGGATCGTCCCGCATATCGTGCATCCAAGTCGGCTCGCGAGTAGTCCAGACGCGGCCCGGAAGCCCTTCATCGGGGGCGAAGGTGAAACCCTGGCTCTCGGCGTAGAAGGCCGCGGCGGCGGGGTCGGCGGACCACCACGCCGAGCAGGCGAGCGCTCCCGACTCGGGATGCTGACACCAGGCCTGGCCGAGGACCCAGTCAGTCGCTTCGCAGATGCGCCGCAGCACGGCGGTGAGCGCCGATTCGAGATCGGGCGCTGCGCCGACCTCCAGGCTGACGCTCTGGAGGAGGCGCAGCTCGCGCTCGATGCGCGCCCGCTCGCGGCGCGTCCGTTCGAAGGCGCCGGCCACGCCGACCGATGCCAGCAGCAGGATCGAGGAGGGTCCGGCGGCGTAGCCGAGCCGCTCGAGCGATCCGGTACAGAGCCAGATCGAAAGCAGTCCGGGCACGGCCGTGGCGAGAACGATCGCGAGCTGGAACCATCGTCCCCAGGGCATGAACGTGGCCGAGACCAGGCAGCAGGCCAGGGCACCGAGGCCGGTTCCGAACGGGTTGCGGGTGATGACGTCGGAGAGGACGCCCGCAGAGAAGATGCCGGCGACCGCGATGACGGGTACGATCGCGGCAGCCCGGCGGGTGCGCACCCGGCGTAACACCGGGAACGCGATCCCGATGCAGCTCGCCTGGAAGACGGTGATTCCCACGAGCGCCCCAAGGAGCTGGTGGTCGCTCGCAGCATCGATCACCAGCAGGACGCCGAGCCCCGCCAAGGTCACCCCGAACGACACGCGCGCCCGCTCGACGAGCAGGCGCGTGACCGCGGCGTCATCCGCGCGGGTGCTATTTTGCCGACGCCCTGCCATCCGCTTGGCGCTTCGGGTATCGTCGCTCTTGCGATTCCGCTACGGGAGCCCGGACCGCGAACGACCGAGCAACCGCCATGCCGCTCGCACCGCACCGCGATCCATGTCAGATTCCGCCGGGTGCAAGATCCTCGTTTCATTCGCAACTTCTCGATCATCGCCCACATCGACCACGGCAAGTCGACGCTCGCCGACCGGCTCCTCGAGTACACCCACACGGTTGCGAAGCGCGAGATGGAGGCCCAGCTCCTCGACGACATGGACCTGGAGCGCGAGCGCGGAATCACCATCAAGGCCCACACCGTCAGGCTCCTGTACCGGGCCGATGACGGTCACACCTACCAGCTGAACCTGATCGACACTCCCGGTCACGTCGACTTCTCCTACGAGGTGTCGCGAAGCCTCGCCGCCTGTGAAGGCGCGATCCTCGTCGTCGATGCCGCCCAGGGAGTCGAGGCGCAGACCGTCGCCAACGTCTATCTCGCCCTCGACAACGATCTCACGATCGTGCCGGTGCTGAACAAGATCGATCTGCCGGCTGCCGATCCGGACCGGGTCCGCAGGGAAATCGAGGATGTGATCGGCCTCGATGCCGCGGACGCCGTCCTGGCGAGCGCGAAGTCGGGGCAGGGCACGCACGAGGTCCTGGAGGCGGTGGTGCGCACCATTCCGCCCCCGACCGGCGACCCGGCGGCGCCGCTCGCGGCGCTCCTGTTCGATAGCTGGTTCGATCCGTACCACGGCGCCGTCATGTTGGTGCGCGTCTTCGCGGGTACGGTCCGACCGGGCACGCGGATCCGCCTGATGGCGACCGGCAAGGAGGCCGAAGTAAACCGCGTCGGCATCCTGAAACCGGCGCTGACGGACGTCGCCGCGCTCGGGCCCGGAGAGGTCGGCGTCGTCATGGCCGGGATCAAAGAGGTCGCCGACACGCAGGTCGGCGATACCCTCACCGAGGCCGAGCGTCCGGCGGCGGCGCCGCGCCCCGGCTTCAAAGCCGTCCGGCCGATGGTGTTCGCCGGGCTCTATCCCGCCGAGTCGCACCAGTACGGGGCACTGCGCGACGCCATCGAGAAGCTCAAGCTCAACGACTCCTCGCTCTCCTACGAGGCCGAGAACTCGATCGCACTCGGCTTCGGGTTCCGCTGCGGCTTCCTCGGACTCCTCCACATGGAGATCGTCCAGGAGCGCCTCGAGCGCGAGTTCGGCCTGACCCTCATCACCACCGCGCCGACCGTTGCCTACCACGTCCACACGACCGACGGTCGGACCCTCGTCGTCGACAGCCCGGCGAAGCTGCCGCCCGAGGGCGAGATCGAGAGCATGGACGAGCCGTTCATCCTCGCCCACATCCACGTTCCCACCGAGTACCTAGGAAACGTGATCGCTCTCTGCGAGGAGAAGCGCGGCCGCCAGCGCGAGCTGCGCTTCTCCGGCGAGAAGCGGGCCCTGCTGGCATACGAGCTGCCGCTGAACGAGATCGTCCTCGACTTCTACGACCGGCTGAAGTCGGCGAGCCGCGGCTACGCCTCGCTCGACTACGAGCCGCTCGACTTCCGCCCGTCGAACCTCGTCAAGCTCGACGTCCGCATCAACGGCGAGCTGGTGGACGCGCTCTCGGTGATCCTCCACAGCGAGCGCGCCTACTACCGCGGCCGCGAGCTCACCCAGAAGATGCGCGAGCTGGTGCCTCGGCAGATGTACGAAGTCGTCATCCAGGCTGCGATCGGCAGCAAGGTTATCGCCCGCGAGACCGTGAAAGCTCTCCGCAAGAACGTCACCGCGAAGTGCTACGGGGGCGACATCAGCCGCAAACGCAAGCTTCTCGAGCGCCAGAAGGAAGGCAAGCGCCGCATGAAGCAGGTCGGCCGCATCGAGATTCCCCAGGAGGCCTTCCTCGCCGTCCTCAAGGTCGGGGACTAGGCCAGGGTAAAGTGGTAGGCCCGACTGGCGATCCAGGACCGGTTCCCCTATCATGCCGCGCGTGACGAAGAGCCGGACCGGGGTCGCCCGCGACGCCGAAGGCGCGCCGACGCGACCGGCAGCCGGGACGGCGGTAAAGCAGAAGTCCACCGTCCGCGAATATGCCGAGGCGTTGGCGGTTGCGATCCTGCTGGCTCTCTTCATCCGCACGTTCCTCGTCCAGGCGTTCAAGATCCCGTCGGGATCGATGCTCGAAACGCTCCAGATCGGCGACCACATCCTCGTCAACAAGCTGCGCTACGGGATTCGCCTGCCCATACTCGGCAAGCGGGTGCTGAAGTTCGAGGATCCGCGCCGTGGCGACGTCATCGTCTTCGTCTACCCGGTCGATCCCAGCAAAGATTTCATCAAGCGCGTCATCGGCGAGCCCGGCGACACCGTCGAGGTCAAGCACAAGCAGGTCTACATCAACGGCAAGAAGATCGACGATCCGTGGGGTCAGTTCGTCGAGGGTCCGGGCGACAACAGCCGGCTCACGCCGCGCGACAACTTCGGCCCGGTGACGGTACCTCCGGATCAGGTCTTCGTCATGGGAGACAACCGCGACCGCAGCTACGACAGCCGCTTCTGGGGTTTCGTGCCGCTCGACGACGTCCGCGGGAAGGCTTTCGTCATCTATTGGTCGTGGGACGGCGAGGACCGCTGGGTCCGCTGGGAACGCCTCGGCGACCTGATCCACTGAGCCGCCGTCCCGTGGCGACGACCGAGCGCAGCCCGGTGCCGTGGGGAGCGTTGGCGGCTGCCCTCGCGGTACTCGCGGGGTTGCAGCTCGCGACGCCGAACTTGATCGGGAACGACTCGTACTTCCACGTCAAGTACGCCGAGGTCGTACGCCGCGCGGGCCTCCGCGGCTTTCCTCCCGACTTCCCCTGGCTGCCGCTCACGATCCTCGCCCCGGATCGCTACGCCGACCACCACATGCTCTACCACGTGCTGCTCGCGCCCTTCACCTTCGGGGATCTCCGCATCGGCGGCAAGGCCGCGGCCGCCGCGGGGGCTTTCACCATGGTGGCAGTCTTCACGTGGGTGCTACGGCGCGCCGGGGCCCGCGCCCTCGGCCTCGCGGTCCTGGCACTCGGCGCCTCGTCCGCCGACCTCCTGTTCCGCCTCAGCATGACGCGCGTGCAAGCGCTCTCTCTCGTCTGCCTCTTCCTGGGATTCCACTGGGCGGCCGCCCACCGCCTCGCTGCACTCGCCGCGCTCGCCTGCGCCTACACCTGGCTCTATGACGGCTTCCCGCTGCTGGCGCTCCCGGTGGTCGCCGTCGCCGTCGCCGAGATCGCCGTCGAGCGTCGCTTCCGTCCGGGCCCGGCGATCGCGGCGGCCGCCGGCATAGCCGTTGGCCTCATCGTCAACCCGTACTTCCCGAAGTACCTGATCTTCATGTGGCATCACCTGGGCGACAAGCTCGTGGCGCAGGAAACGCTGCGCATCGGCAAGGAATGGTCGCCCTACGATCCGGCGGGGCTCTTGGCCAACGCCGGCGCCGCGATTGCCTACGTCGCCTTCGGCGTCGCGGCGCTCGGCGAGGGGCGCTGGCGGCGCCGGCCCGGCGCCGTAGCCGCGGGGCTGGTCGCAGCTGCTTTCTTCGTCCTCACGATGCGCTCGCAGCGCTTCGTCGAGTACTTCGCGCCGACGGCGACCTTCTTCGCCGCCCTCGCGGGCGGCGGCCTCATCGCTGCCTGGCGACCGGCGCGCCGCCGCGCCCTCGCCGGAGTGCTCGCCGCGGTCCTGGCCGGCAACGTCATCGGCATCGGCTCCATGTTGATGCGGCGGGCGCGCGCGACACCCTACGACCGCTTCGCTGCCGCGGCGCTGTATGTCGCGCGCACGGCGCCGCCGGGCGCCATGCTGTGCACGACCGACTGGGACGACTTCCCGTGGCTCTACTTCTACAATATCGAGAGCACGTATCTGGTGGGGCTCGACCCCACCTATCTCCACGGCGTCTTCCGCGACGCCTACTGGGCCTGGGTCGACGCCTCGCTCGGACGGGTCGCGCGTCCGTCCGCGGTCTTCGCCGAGCAGCTTCCTTGCGCCTACGTGCTGAGCGATCGCGATCACGAAGCCTTCCTCGCGCTCGCGGCCGAAGATGCGCAACTCGAGGAGGTGCTCGCCGACGAGCAGATGGTACTGTACCGCGTCCGCCGCAACGGTCCGCCGCCGACGTACCCGACGACGCCGCGCTGACGCGACGACTACGACGAACTGCGTCACGGCACCGGCGTACTCGTCGTCGCCGCATCGATTGCGTCCGAACCGACCCTGGGCTATCGACCCCCGGTCAACGAAGCACCCCAGGGGAGGATTCCATGCAGGGAAACGCCGCACGCATCGTCGGAGCAGCCCTCGGCGTACTGCTCTCGACGGGCGGAATTGCCGGGGCCCAGGTCCAGATCGGCGACAAGATCACCATCGCCAATGCCGACAAAGTGAAGGACGTGGTCTCACCCGCGATGTACTGGCTGGTGAAGCACGGCTGGCCGATGACGATCGCCGAGACGCAGAAGATCACGCTGCGCAAGGCCTTCGTGGAGGCTACGGAAAAATACTCGCCGCAGGTGAAGCTCAGCGCCGACGGGCTCAAGCTCGAGGGTTGGGTCGCGGGCCGGCCGTTCCCGCGCATCGACATCAAGGACCCCCAGGTGGCGATGAAGATCATGCAGAACTTCCGCTACGCCATCGCCTTCGACGACCTCGACCTCCGCAACTTCGACGCCGACACCGGACCGATCTCGCTCGAGCGGCCGCTCCAGGTGGAGCGCCACTTCCTGGTCGACCACTTTCGCCGCCTTTTCTACGTCGGCCGGCTCTACGTCGACCCGAAGCCCGAGATCCCCAACTCCGAGGGCTACGAGTACAAGGAAACCCTGCACCCGATGATCGAGCCCTTCGACCTGAAGGGGGTCGGCTTCACCTACTACCGCTACACCGACCCGGCGAAGCAGGACGATAGCTGGCTCTACCTGCCGTCGCTCCGCCGCGTCCGTCGGCTGTCGACGGCGCAGCGCTCCGACGCGCTCTTCGGTCAGGACACCGATCAGGACAGCTACGGCGGCTACGCCGGCGCCCTCGCCTGGATGGACTGGAAGTTCCTCGGCGAGAAGGAAGTGCTCGCCGCTTTCCACAGCGAGCATTTCCCGGTGAAGTGGGCGGACGGCGCTGCCGACTTCGCCTTCGACGACAAGTGGGAGAAGCGCCAGGTCTACATCGTCGAGGGTGTATCCAAGCTCCCGCAGTACGCGTTTTCGAAGCGCGTCCTCTACATAGACCAGGACGTCTACGCGGTCCCGTACAGCGACATGTACGACCGCGCCGGCGAGCTCTGGAAGATCTGGGTGAACAACTTCTCGTGGCGCAAGGAGGCCTTCCCGGGCTCGCCTCTCAAGTACGACGAGGACACCCCGTTCCCGTCCGCGGCCGTCATGGTCGATATCCAGCTCGAGCATGCGACCAAGGCGGCGCTCCCGAGCCACCGCTTCCCGGGTGAGCCGGGCTGGTACTGGCACCAGGGCGACAAGGCCGGAACTACCGAAGATCAATTCACCATCGCCGAGCTGATCGGCAGCGGTCACTGATCGGCGGGACGCATGCGGGGGCCTGTCCCCGCATGCGTTCCCACGCGGCGGATTCTGCCGGCAGCACGCCGGGGTGGTGAGCGTAAGCGCGGGGGCTAGCCCCCGCATGCGTCCCCCACGCGACGGATCCTGCCGGCAGCACGCCGGGGTGGTGAGCGTAAGCGCGGGGGCTAGCGCGCTGCCGGCCGGTCGATGGTGCCTACGATCATGATGCGCCGCGCCCCGCCTTCGGCCTTGGCGCCGGGCAGCAGGTTGATCGCGAGCTTCAGGCCGTCGCTCGCCTCCGCCGCCGGCGTCAACGTCAGGTCGAGACTCATCGGGCTCGCGCCGAGCGGCTCCCGCAGGAGGATGTTGCCGGCGCCGTGCACGCCGATCTCCTGACCATCGGCGGCGATCTCCTCGATCTCGAACCGGCCGCTCTTCACGGTACCGTCGAGGCGCACGTCCCTGAAATGGAGATCGGGAACGACGATCCCTCGGACCTTCGCGCCTTCGAGTGCCAGCCCGGCGATGCGCACCTCGACGCCGCCCGAGGCTCCAGGCAGACCGCGCCCGCCGCCGTCGAGCGCGAGCGTGGCTTCGAGCCGCCCGCGCAGCGCGCCCTCGAGCCACGACCGCAGGCCGGCATATCTACCGAGATCGACGCCGGCCAGCGTTGCATCGACGCGCAGGCGCTGCGGGCGCGGATCGATCGTACCCCGCAGCCGACCGCCGTAGAGCGTAGCCTCGATGCCGACGGGATACGGATTGCCGCTCAGAAGCCCGAAGCGCGACGGTGTGATGCGGATCCGTTCGGCGGCGAGCCACGGATCCCGTTCCGCGTCGGCGCGGGCGCGCACGCGCAACGAGTCGATCGCATACGAGAGGTTCCACCCGAGAGCGCCTCCGCCGGTCTCGATTCGGACCGGCGACCCGGAGGTCGCCGTTGCGAGGAGGCGCTGCAGCCAGAGGTCGTACGGAAAAGACGCGAGGAAGCAGACTACGAAGAGCGCCAGCGTGTAGAGTCCGTAGCCGAGCAGCGCCCGGCGCCGCCCCGGGATGCGGACGGCCGCAGCGAGGGTCCGCAGACCGCCCGCAAGACGCTCGCGTCCGTCTACCGCGCCGATCACGGCGTCGTCGTACTGCCGGTCGGGCGCAGCCGGCCGATCACGAGAACGGCATCGTAGACGAACGGCTGGTCGAACCGCTTCTTCATCTGCAGGCGGCTCACGAGCAGCGGCAGGTCGCTCTTCTCGACGCGGTACAGAAAGCCTACCAGCTCGCGCAGCGACACGCCGGCGAGCCGCATCTCCACGTCTTCCTCCTGGAGGTCATCGCCGAGCGTTCGCGTCGACGGGTTCATGGCTGCGACCCGGTCGTGGCCGAGCGTGTCGCGCGTTACTCCCTCGAGGTGCGAGAACAGCGAGAAGCCGGCGCCGCCGCTGTCGAGCCTGCGGCGTACGCTGTCGCGCTCGGCGCGCAACTGGAGATAGCGATCGCGGAGGCGAGCCATCTCGCCGACCTCGCGCTCGCTGGCGGCGATCTGGGCCTGGAGCGTGGCCCGCCGCTCGGCAAGGACGCCCGCGAGCCCCCAGACGGCGACCAGCAACCCGGCGCCGACGCCGCATCCGAGGAGCACCCGCTCGCGCGGCGACAAGCGCTCGATCAGCGCCGCGAAGCGTCGCAGCAGGTCGACGATCGCGGTCATGCGGCCGGTTCCCCGCCGACGTCCAGGCTCAGGCGGAAGTCCACCTGCTGCCCGTCGACCGACGCGCGCACGTCTTTCGCTTCGACGTTGCGGAACTCCGGACGCGCCGCCAGGCCGCGCTTCACCGCCTCGACGCCCTCGTAGGTCTTGGTCGACCCGCGCAGGCGCAGCGTGCCGCCGTCGATCGACAGCTCCTCGATGTCGAGCGGCACGTCGTCGGGCACCGCCGCCGTAAGCGCGCGCAGGCAGTCGATTGCCCGCGGCGCCGACGGCGCCAGTCCACCGAAGAGCCGGCGTTGCTTCTCGAGTGCGGCGATCTCCGCCTGCAGTTGCGCCTTCTCGTTGACGATCGTGCGGACGCCCGGGAGCGCCGCCGTGAAGACAGCGCGGATCTCGGAGCGCACGGCATCGCGGCGGGCCGCGAGCTGGCGTGTTTCGACGACGAAGCTCGCCACCATGAGCGCCACGGCGACCGCCGCGAGCACGCCCGCCCGCGCCAGTCCGCGCCACAGGGCTTCGCGTTCCCGGTGGTAGGCGAACTCCCCGCGCCGGAAGTCGATGCCGAAGGGAACGCCGTTGCCGGTCTGCCGCAGCGCCAGGCCGAGCGGCGTCGCGAACACGCCCTGCTTCCCCCGCAGCCCTACCGGCACCGCGGCGAGCGCCACGGCGTCGAGCGGCTGCGGCGTCGTCCCGAGGGCGCGGCCGAGCGCAGCCACGGCCCCCGGCGTGTCCACGGCGTCGCCGCCTACCCAGAGGGCCGTGAGCGGCTCGTCGCCGGCGAGGGCAAGGAGGGTCCAGCGCACCTCGCGCATGCAGGCATCGATCGTCGCCGGATCGACGACGCCGCGACTGACGACGCGAAGCCCGTGCAGCTGGCCGTCGCTCAGCAGCGCCACCGTCGTCCGCGCCGCATCGAGCCCGACGTACGCGAGGCGCCCGCCGCGCCCGGCCGCCGCCTCGCGCACCACGTTCAATGCCGCCAGGCTCGCGAGATCCACGAGCCGCGGGTCCACGCCCGCTTCGGCCAACATCGACAGATGGTCCCGCACCGCCGCCTTGGGCGCCGATACGGCGAGGACGCGGCTGGCGCCGTCGGCGTCGGCCGCGAGCACCTGGAAGTCGACGACGGTCTCATCGAGCTCGAAGGGCAGGTGCGACTCGAGCTCGAAGGGCACGGTTTGTTCGAGGCGCTTGCGGTCGTGGAAGGGCAGGTCGAGGATCCGGTGCGTGACCAGATCTCCTGGCAGCGCCGATACGACCTCGTCCCAGGCGATGCCGTGCTGCGCGGCGAGCGCCCGCAGGTCGGCCCCCAGGTCGCCGCCGTCGAGCCGCGGCTGCGCGTACACGCCTAGCACCCGCTGGGAGCGCAGCGTCCGCTCCACCAGGGCGGCGCGCACGACGTGCGGACCGACGTCGAGGGCGAGCGTGTTATTGGGCATCGATCAGCGGTCGCCGAAGATCGGCAACGTCGCGAGAAAATCGGATGGGGGTAGGGATGTCAAGGCGAGGTTGGCGTTGCTCGGCGTCCAGCTGACGCGGGTCACGCGCTTGCCGCTGCGCTTCACCACCTCGACGATGCCGCGCCGCACCTGATCGACTTCGCCGACGCCCTCGATGCGGAAGTAGTCGCTGTTGGTAGTGATCAGAGCGTTCTGCTTGCAGTTCGCGAGCGCCCGGTCGAGTCCGGTGACGTTGGCACACGCTTCCGCCGCGTCGGTGAACGGCGCCGTGTCGCGGGTCGCGATCAGCCGGTCGACGACGCCGGGATCGGCGAGCAACTCGTCGGAGAGGGCGTAGAGCACCTCGGCGGACGCGGTGTTGATGTTCACCTTGGTGCTTCCGGGCGGGAGGACGGTGACGAAGCCCTCGAGGCGGCCGAGCACGGTCGGCGTGACGCCACGCACCAGCAACAGCTCCCGCAGGGTCACGAGCGGACCGTTGCGTACGATCACCGGCGGACGCAGGCCCAGGTAATAGGGCTGCTCGGCTCCGGGCGGCGAGAGGAAGGGATCGTTGTCCTGGTCGATCCAGTCCCTGATCGCGGCGAGGACGGCGAGGTCGATCCCGAGAACGTTGAAGAGGCGCCGGAAGCGGGCGAAGCGCTCCTCGGGATTCGTGCCGACGAGGTCGTTGACGTTGAGAAATCGCGCCTCGTCGCGAACCCGGAACGTCGCCGTGCCGTCGCCGATCGGCAGCGGCGGGTACGGCCGCGCCCAGAAATCGTCGGCCGCGTCGCGGCCCGGCGAGATCATCGCGTCGACGCTCACCAGCGCCTCGCCGACATTCACGCCCGAGCGGGCCAGGTAGGTCGCCTGCAAGGCGTTGCGGGCGCTGAGCGCCAGGTGGGTCTCGACCTGCACCTCGTCCGTGAGCTCGATCACCACGATCGTGAGCAGCGTGATCGCGAGGAGCACCACGAGCAGGGCGATGCCCGATTCGTCCTTCGCGACGCCGCGCCGCTTCATGGTCGGCTCCCGGCGCGCGCCCCCGGCTTGGCGGCGGCGCCGTCCGGCGTCCCGGACGGCGCTGCGGACAGCCGACCGGCGGGAACATGATCGGAGAGCGGCAGATCGACCGCGGTCGCGAAATGGTGCACCGCTCCGGCGCCGTCGTAGAGCGCCAGATCGATGCGTACCGCTCGCGGCAGGCGCGCGTTCGCTTCCTCGGAGTCCCAGAGATCTAGCCAGTCGCGGCCGTCGTAGAACTCGAACGCCAGGCTGGCGACGTTCTCCACGAAGACGGTGGCCCGGGCTTCGTCGAGCGCCCGCCGGTCGAGCAGGGTCGCCTCGCGGCGCAGCAGGCGATGCGGCGTGGTGCCGAGCGCCGGCACCGGCGTCGGACCGAAGGCGGCGAAGAAGTCGGCGGCGTCGTCGGCGAGGAGATCGACAGCGCCGCTGCGCCCGGCGCCGAGGCCGTCGCCGGGTGCTGCCGCCTCGCCCGGCGCAGCGGCGCCGGTGCGCCGCTCGCGGCGCAGACCGCTGCGGTCGCGCGCGAAGAAATAGGCGAGCATGCGCTGGTCGGTTGCGCGACCGTCGAGCCCGGCGGGGCGCGCCGAGAGCGCCGTGAACACCAGGGCATCGAGCGGCGCCTCGTCGCTTCCGCCCGGCAGGACGCGGAAGATTGCCGTGCCGGGGAGGCTCCGCGGATAGTACGCCGAGGCGATCTCGTCGGCCATGCGGCCGACGGCGGCGCGTCCGACCCGAGTCACCTCGGCGCGCTCTTCGGCGAGCGCTTTCGAGCGCAGCGTCCGCGAGAACGTCCCGTAGAGCGTCACCGCGACGAACCCGAAGATCCCGAGCGCCACCATGACCTCGATAAGCGTGAAGCCCCGGCGTCCGCGGCTCATCGTCGGCGCACGTAGTAGGTGAGGGTGACGTCGTCGCCGGTGGCCTCCTCACCGTGAAAGACGCGGACCCGGACTTCGCGGACGTCGGGAACCGGAGTGGTCGCGACCTCGCGCTCCCAACGGACGCCGGGATACCGATTCGGGTACTCTTCATCGAAGTCGCCTTCCGCGAGTCCGAGATCGGGAAAAGGCCCGGCGTCGATCTCGGCCATGAGCCCGCGCGCGAGGAGCGTCGCCTCGGTGATCCGCGTGTCGCGGGCAACGAGATCGATGTTGCGGACGTGGAGGGCGAGCAAGCTGACGAGCGCCAGCCCGAGGACCGCGACCGCGACCAGCACTTCGAGGAGCGTGAAGCCGGCCGCTTCCCCGGTCCGCACGCTTCTACGGAGCCGCATCGCCCCGCAGTCGCGATCGGCGCTGGCTGCGCCGCCGCTCGGGCCCGGCAGCATCCGGTCGCCCGTCGTAGGCGTCGCCGTCGTCCTCGATCACGACGTAGCGGTCGGCGACCCGGGTACGTCCGGTGAGCGGCTCGATCGCCATGGTCGCGTCGCCTCCCGAGCGCCCCCGCAGGTGGACGACGAGCGGATCGGCCCAGCCCTCGGGGGAGAACTGCGCGAACACGACCCCTTCGCTCACGACCCCCACCGCCGGCACCACCACGTCGCGAAACGCCACGCTCGGAGGCAGCGTCACCGGGCGCGCCAGCGACGAGTCCACGGGCACGAACTCGGGCGCGTCCGGCGTGCCCCCGAGCACCGTGACGAAGTAGGCCTGACGGTCGAGATCGAGGTTGAGCCGCATCGGCAGGCGCTGGTATGCGGCCTCGTCGTAGAGATAGCGCGCCGTCGTCGCCAGCCGCGCAGCGCTGGCCCCGAGGGCGGCGCCCTCGGGATCACGCAGCCGCGGTGCGATGAAGCTCGCCGCGATCCCGAGGATCAGGATGACGACGGCGAGCTCGATCAGGGTGAAGCCGGGAGAGCCGTACCGGTCGCAGCGCCGCGGATCAGAGCTGCGTACGGCTGTCGATGTCGGCATACTTCCCCTCACCGCCTTCCGAGCCGTCGGCCCCGTAGGATTTGATGGTGTAGGTGTCGCCGTCGCTCAGGTACGCGTAGGTGTTGCCCCAGGGATCGATCGGCACCGACTCGAGGTAGCCGTCCGGATTCCAGCGCCGCGGCACGTTACCGGTCTCGGGGCGCGTCACCAGCGCCTGCAGGCCCTGGTCCGTCGTCGGGTAGACGCCGTTGTCGAGCTTGTAGAGGTGCAGCGCCTCTTCGATCTTCTTCACGTCGGCGACGGCCTTCACCCGCCTGGCCTCGTCCGTGCGTCCGACGATGCGTGGCGCCACCAAAGTCACGAGCAGGCCGAGAATGAACACCACGACCATGATCTCGATCAACGTGAAGCCGGCTTCTCCGGCGCCTCGCCGTCCGCGCATCGAGCCGCGACGATACCAAGGAGCTGCCGCGCCCTCAATGGAGGTGCAGACCGGCGCGACCAGAACCGCTACCGGGCCTACAGGAATTGTTTCCACCACGGCGCGCCCGTCTGCCGATACTTCGCGGCATCGGCCTTCGCCGTGGCGGCAGCCGGCACCGCCTTCGCCGGCTTCGCGACGCTGCGGGCTGCGGTGGGCTTCTTGCGCGTCGTCTTCGCGGCGGCTGCCTTGGCGCTGCGGCCGCGAGCGGTCGCTCGCGCGGACTTCTGCTTCGCGGATCGCGACGAGGTCTTGGTCTTCATGCGGCGGATTCCTTAACCGAACGTCGGTAGGCTCGCAACTCGCCCGCCCGGTGCGGACGCCGCCGGCGCCCGCTCACTTCACGATGCGATTCAGCTCGAAGATCGGCAGCAGGATCGCGAGGACGATGAAGAGCACGACGCCGCCCATGAACACGATGATCACCGGCTCCAGGATCGTCGTCAGAGCGCCGACCGCGTTTTCGACCTCGTCGTCGTAGGCGTCGGCGGCCTTCGCCAGCATGTCCTCGAGCTCGCCGCTGCGCTCGCCTACCGCCACCATGTGAACGACGAGCGGCGGGAAGAACCCGCTCTCGCGCAGCGGCGGCGCGATGCTCTGGCCCTCGCGGATGGCATCGCGCGCCCGCTCGATGGCGCGTCCGAGAACGGTGTTGTCGACGATGCTCTTGACGATGTCGAGCGCCGGCAGGAGTCCGATGCCGCTCGCCAGGAGGGTCGACAGGGTCCGGGCGAAGCGGGCGACGGCGAGCTTCTGGATCAGCCGCCCGAAGTAGGGCAGCGCCAGCAGCAGCCGGTCGAGACGCTCGCGGCCGGCGGGTGTCCGCACCCAGCGCGACAGGCCGACGGCGGCGCCGGCGGCGAGCACCAACGCGAGCCACCACCAGTGCGCGACCGCATCCGAGACGCCGAGCAGAACGCGGGTCGGGAGCGGTAGCTGCTGATGCGTCTCCTGGAAGATACGCGTCACTTTCGGAACCACGTACGCCAGAAGGAAGAAGAGGATGGTCGCGCTCAAGAGCAGCATGATCGCCGGATAGGTGAGGGCGCTCCGCACCTTGCCGAGGAGGCGCGCCTGGTTCTCCGTGTAGTCGGCGAGGCGCTCGAGCACCACGGCGAGCGCGCCGCTCGCCTCGCCGGCCCGCACCATATTGACGTAGAGAGACGCGAAGAGCCGCGGATGCTGCGCCAGGGCGTCGGCGAGCGTGCTGCCCTCCATGACTGCCTGCCGCACCTGCGCCAGCGTGCGCGCCAGCGCCGGCCGCTCGGCCTGCTCGCCGAGCGCGGCCAGCGCCTCGACGAGCGGCAGGCCCGCAGCGACGAGGGTGCTGAACTGCCGCGTGATGGCGGCGAGCTCGGCCGCGGGCACGCGCTCGGGACGGCGCGCCCGCAGCCGCACGGCCGGCGATCCGGCGCGCTGCTCTTCGCTGAGATCGGTCGGAAAGACGCCGGTTCGTCGGAGCTTCAGGCGGGCGCCGCGCGGACTGTCGGCGTCGACGACCCCGCCGACGGCCCGTCCGCCGGCATCGAGTCCGCGGTAGGCGTAGAGCGGCATCAGTCCGGCACGGCGAGCTCGGTCACAGCGCGTCGTCTTGCGTGACCCGCAGCACTTCCTCGATCGTGGTCTCGCCGGTCAGGATCTTGTCGGCGCCGTCCTCACGCAGCGTCGCCATACCCGCCGCCACCGCCGCGCGCCGGATCGCGCTCGCGTCGGCATTCTTCATGATCAGGGCGCGGATGTCGTCGTCGACGACCAGCAGCTCGTGGATGCCCGTCCTGCCCCGGTAGCCGGTGTGCTTGCAGGCCTCACAGCCGGCGCCGCCGGCATAGAGGGTCCGTCCGCTCGCCCGCTCGGGCGCGATCCCGACCTCGGCGAGCATCTCTGGGGTCGGCTGCAGGAGCCGGCGGCAGCGATCGCAGACGCGGCGCAGCAGGCGCTGCGCCATGACGGCGAGCACCGAGGAGGAGACGAGGAACGGCTCCGTGCCCATCTCCACCAGGCGCGTCACCGCACTCGCCGAATCGTTGGTGTGGAGGGTCGAGAACACCAGGTGCCCGGTCAGCGCCGCCTGGATGGCGATCTCGGCGGTCTCGCCGTCCCGGATCTCGCCCACCATGATCACATCCGGATCCTGGCGGAGGATCGAGCGCAGGCCGTTCGCGAACGTGAGGTCGATCTTCGGGTTCACCTGCATCTGCCCGACGCCCTGGAGCTGATACTCGATCGGGTCCTCGATGGTGATGATGTTGCGCTCCGTGGAGTTGATGGTGGAGAGCGCGGCGTAGAGCGTGGTCGTCTTGCCGCTGCCGGTCGGACCCGTGACCAGGACGATACCGTGGCTCTGGCGGATCAACCGCTCCACGAGGGCCAGGTTGCGACCGGTGAGCCCTAGCTCCTCGAGCCCGAGGAGCGTCGCGGCGCGGTCGAGGAGGCGGAGCACCACGCGTTCTCCGTAGGCGGTCGGGATGACCGAGACGCGGACGTCGATGTCCTTGCCGGCGACCTTGGTGCGGATGCGTCCGTCCTGCGGCAGGCGCTTCTCGGCGATGTCGAGCCCCGCCATCACCTTGACCCGCGAGATTATGACCGGCTGGAAGCGCTTCGGCGGCGAGATCACGTCGTAGAGGATGCCGTCGACCCGGAAGCGCACCGCGAGCTGGCGTTCGAAGGGCTCGATGTGGATGTCGCTCGCCCGATCCTTCACCGCCTGGAAGAGGAGCGAGTTCACGAGGCGGATGATCGGCGCCTCGTCACTCGCTTCGAGGAGGTCGCGCGGCTCCTCGAGCTCGGTGGCGATGAGGTCGAGGCGCTCCTCCTCGAGATTCCCCATGAGGTCGGCGGCGCTCCCGGAAGCGAGGTCGTAGGCGCGATTGAGGGCCTCGATGAGGGCGTCGGGCGGGACGACGATCGGGCGGATCGGAGCTCCGTAGAGCACGCGCAGATCGTCGAGGGGCGCCAGCGCCCGCGGATCGCCGACGGCGACGGCGACGCCCTCGGGCTCGCGCGCCAGCGGCAGCACCAGGTGCTTGCGCGCGAACTGCATCGGCAGCGACGCCAGCAGCTCGGCGTCGACTTCGCCCGCCGCGATCCGCGGCGCGAAGGGCAGGTCGAACTCCGCGGCGCGCGACCGCGCCGCCGCCTCGGGGCCGTCCGGCGCCGCGGCCGGAGGCGAGCTGCGTGCGGGGGTGACCATGGGACTCAGTGCTCTTGACGCTGGCTCGCGGCGGCCGCTTCCGGACGCGCCGCCCCCAGCGAAAGCGTGAGCGTAGCACCGGCATCGGTGAGGTCATAGGCAGGAGGCGCGTCGGTCGCGAGGTCGATCACCAGCCGCATCCGACCGTCGTGGTGGGCGACGCGCACCCGCCGCACCAGGGGATCGATCACCTTCATGAACTCGACCTTGGCCCGCTTGCGGCTCTCGCCGTAGAGATCGATCACGATCCGGCCGGGGTGCGCGAGGGCATAGTGCGCGATGCGGGTGGGCGGGCCGCCGACGTTGATCAGGACCGCAGCGCCGTCGGCGCGCCGATCGATCTGGATCGAAGAGGTCTCGAGCGGCCCTGCGGCGGCCGCAGCGCCCGTCGGCGGCACCGCCGCACCGGGCTCGCCCGCCGGCATCTCGCGCTCCTCGGGCAGGTTGAAGCTCGGCATGTCGAGCGGATCGGGGCGTCGACGCGGCGCTCCCGCCGAATCCATGAGGCCGCGGAAGCGATCGCGCTCGGCGACCGAGACGTCGGCGGCATCCTGCTCGTCCTTGATGATGTGCGGGGTCAGGAAGATGAGCAGGTTGATCTTGCTCTTGTTGCGCTCGGTGTTCTTGAAGAGGTTCCCGAGCACCGGGATCTCGGCGAGGTAGGGCACCTTGCTCTCGCGCTCGTTGATCGAGTCGGAGATGAGGCCGCCGATCACTATGGTCTGCCCGTCGCGCACGTTGATGGTGGTGCTGGCGCTGCGCACCGTGGTCGTCGGACCGACCTCGTTGGCGTCGAGGATCGGGTTCGGCACGATCGCCGACACCTCCTCGAAGAGCGCGAGCCGCACCATCGCGCCCTCGGAGATCTGCGGCGTCAGACGCAGCGTGATGCCGACGTCCTCGCGCTCGATGGTGGCGAAGGTGTTGCTGAGGTTGGTCTCGCTGGTGGCGCGGCTGGCCACGAACGGCACGTTCTGGCCGACCACGATCTCGGCCTCCTCGTTGTCCGTGGTCAGGATGTTCGGCGCCGAGAGGATGTTGACGTCGTTGGCATTGTCGAGGGCGCGCAGCAAGGCTGCTTGCGCCGGCACCTTGGTGCCGTCGGGCAGGGTGACCGTCTGTTCCGACACCGCCGCCAGGATCAGGCCGGGCAGGCTTCCCGGATTCGTCAGGACGTTGTTGATGTTGCCGAGGTTCGTGCGGCCGACGCCGACGCCGTTCGGTAGGCCGACGCCGCCTTGCAGCTCGATGCCGAGCTGGCGGATGCGGTCGAGCGTCACCTCGAGGATGATCGCCTCGACGTAGACCTGGCGGCGGCGGATATCGAGCTTCTCGATGACGCTGCGGAGGATCTCGAAGTCCTCCGGCACCGCGGCGACGATGAGCGAGTTGGTCGCCGGATCGGCGGTGATGCGGACGTCGCCCGCGAAATCGATCGCCGACTGCTGCTGCTGGCCCGCCGCCGCCCCCGCCTGCTGGCGCTGCTGCTGGCGGCTCTGCGACGAGCGCCGGAGGCTGCTGCCGTTCGTCCGCCGCTTGCGCGCCGCGCCGGGCTGGCCGGGCTGGCTCTGCTGGCGCGGGCGCGCCGCGGTCTGGCCGCCGGCGGCCCCGGTGACGTCGAGCAGCACCGGCAGCAGGTCCTCGGCGTTGGCGTATTTCAAATAGTGCACATGCACCTTGCCGCTGCCCGGCGGCAGCGGCACGTCGAGCCGCTCGACCATGGCTCGGATCGCCTGCATCTGCTCGGCGGGCGCGCTCACGATCAGGGTATTGGTGCGGTCGTCGGGGGTGAGCTTGAACGCCCGCAGCTGGGCGCTCGCGGCCGCGGGCTTGCCGGGCTGGGCGGGACCGCCGGGAGCTCCCCGATCCTCGAGCGCCGCCTGGATCGTCTCGGCGAGCTCGCTGGCCGCCGCGTAGCGGAGACTCAGCATCGCCGTCTGCCGGCGCGAGCTCGCCACGTCGAGCTCGGCGACGAGCTTGGAGAGCCGGGCGACGTTGGCGGCCGAGTCGACGATGATGAGCGCATTGGTCTGCGGATAGCCCGTGACCAGGCCGTCGGGCGACACCAGCGGCTGGAGCACGCCGATCAGGTCGGCGACGTCGACCTGCGAGAGCGGCAGGAGGCGGGTCACGTACTCTTCGGCCGGCGGCGCCGCACCGCCGTCGATGGTCCGCAGGCTCGTCGCCTTCGCCTCCTTCGTCGGAATGATGCGGACGGCGGCGCCGCTCGGCACCGTCGTGAAGCCCTTCACCTGCAGGACCGCCTGGAAGACCTGATACGCTTCGTCGGGCGTGATGCGGGTCGGCGAGACGACCGTCACCTTGCCCTGCACGCGATCGTCCATCACGAAGTTCTTGCCGGTGATCTCGCCGATGAACTTCACGAGGACGCCGATGTCGACGTCCTGGAAGTCCATCGTGATGTAGCGCTCGCCGTCGCCTTCCACGACCTCCACGGCCGGCGACGCCGCGACCGCCGCCGGCGTCGGCGCCGCCGCGGGAGCGCCGTCCTGGGCATAGACGCCGCCGGCGCCGAGCGCGACCGCTGCCGCCACGATGCCCCGGCTCACCGACCTGAGTGCTCCCCGTACTGCCACTGTCACACCACCTCTCGCCCCGCCGCGACGGGTTCAGCGAATCTCGTAGGAGAAGTTCTTGGCCTGCTTGTTGCGCTGCAGGTCGACCGCGATGTGGCCTTCGTTCTGGAGCTCGGTGAAGAGCGTGATCGCCTTCGTGGGATCGGTGAGCTCGACGCCGTTGACGCGATTTATGATGTCGCCGTTCTGGAGCCCGATCTTCTCGAAGACCGAGCCGGGCTTGATCGCGAAGACGCGGAAGCCGACGGTCTTGCCGTTCTCGAAGAAGGGAACGGCGCGCGCCTGCGTGAAGACCTCGTTGATGTTGGCGACGGTGGACTCGAGCTCGCGGCGGTCGATCAGGAACTTGTTGTCGGCGGTCTTGCGGATGCGTTCGCCGGACGCCGCCGCGGCGCCGCCGCCGGCCGCGGCGTTCTTGCCGCCGCTGCGCGCCGACGAGATCTCGAGGACCTCTTCGCCGCCGTCACGGCCGAGGATGACGCGACCCCACTCGACGCGCACCAGCGTCGCGACCTCGAGCACCGCGTCGCCGACGCGGTAGAGGCTCTGCCGGCGCGCCGCCTGGTCTTCGATGATCGCGTACGAGAGCGCCGGATCGTGGGCGAGGGCGGTGCCCCAGAGCTTCAGGTTCAGATCGGTGCGCTTGTAGCTCTCGGGCGCCGCGCCCGGCTCGGGACCGCGGCGCTTGACGGCATTGAAGACGTCGCGATCGGCGATCGACGCGTACGCCGACTCCGGCTCGACCTCCACAGTCACCGGCAGCAGCGCGGCGGCAGCGGGGGCCGGCGGCGGCGGCGCCAGGCGGGCCGCGATCATCGCGCTCGCCAGCCGGGCGGCGAAGAACGCGATCACCGCCAGCAACAAGAGATCGAGCGCGATCAGCGCCGGGCGCCACGACGCGGTCACCATGCTGCGTCGGTCATAAGTTAAAGGTGTTGGCCCTTCAAGCGACGCCGCTCGCCGCGGCGACGACGGCGGTACGCGCCGGGTCGCTTGTCTTTCCGGGCGAATCCCCGCATACGAACGTGGTGGAAGCGGAGCCCGAGCAAGTCGTCGTCCGGCGCCGGAAGCTCGCCGAGCTCGTGCGTCTCGGCTGCGCGCCGTACCCCAACGACTTCACGCCCCGCGATCGGGCCGGGGACCTCGCGGCGCGCTGGGACGACACGCCCGCCGCAGCACTCGACGCAGCGCCCGTGGCGGTCGCGCTCGCCGGTCGCCTGATGACGATTCGGGATTTCGGCAAGGCGGCGTTCGCGCACGTCCAGGACGGCAGCGGCCGTCTCCAGATCCACGTGCAGCGCGCCGCCGTCGGTGACGAACAGTGGGCGCGCTTCAAGCAGCTCGACCTCGGCGACATCGTCGGCGTCGAAGGACGGCTCTTCCGCACCAAGACCAACGAGCTGACCGTCGCGGCGACCACGGTGCGCTATCTCGCCAAAGCGCTACAGCCCCTTCCCGAGAAGTGGCACGGGCTCCAGGATGTCGAGCGGCGATACCGGCAGCGCTACCTGGATCTCCTCGTCAACCCGGAAAGCCGCGAAGTCTTCCGCAAGCGCGCTCGCATCCTCCAGGGGCTGCGGCGCTTCTTCGCCGGGCGCGGCTTTCTCGAGGTCGAGACGCCGATGATGCAGGCGATCGCCGGCGGCGCGCTGGCGCGCCCGTTCGTCACCCACCACAACACTCTCGATGTCGATCTCTACCTCCGCATAGCGCCGGAGCTCTACCTGAAACGCCTGGTGGTGGGCGGCATGGACCGGGTCTTCGAGCTCAACCGCAACTTCCGCAACGAAGGGATGTCGACCGAGCACAACCCCGAGTTCACGATGCTCGAATTCTACCAAGCTTACGCGACGTACACCGACCTGATGGACCTGACCGAGGAGCTCTTCGCGGCGCTCGCGAACGACCTGGCCGGCGGGCTGGTAGTGCCCTGGGGCGAGCACACGATCGACCTCACCCCGCCGTGGACGCGCCTCACCGTGAAGGAGGCGGTGGCCAAGCATACCGGGCTCACGGCGAGCGACATCGACGACGAGGACCGGCTCCGCGCCCACGCCGGGGCGTGCGGCATTCCGATCCCCGACACCGCCGGCTACGGCAAGGTCCTGATCGAGGTATTCGAGAAGGCCGCCGAACCCCGCCTGGTGCAGCCGACGTTCGTCACGGCGTATCCGGTCGAAGTGTCGCCGCTGGCACGCTCGAACGATGCCGACCCGGCCTTCGTCGACCGCTTCGAGCTCTTCGTAGGCGGACGCGAGCTCGCCAACGGATTCTCGGAGCTGAACGATCCCGCCGAGCAGCGGCGGCGCTTCGAGATGCAGCTCGCCGCCAGGACCGGCGGCGACGACGAGGCGCACGCGATGGACGAGGACTACGTCCGGGCGCTCGAGCACGGGATGCCGCCGACGGCAGGCGAGGGCATCGGCATCGATCGGCTGGCTATGCTGCTCACCAACTCGGCGTCGATTCGCGACGTCATCCTCTTCCCGCAGATGCGCCCCGAACGGCGCTGAGCTCCGGCTCCGGACCCTCCGCGTGCGCTATGAATTGATGGTCGGGCTGCGCTACCTGCGCGCCAAGCGATCCGAAGCCTTCATCTCGTTGATCACCGTGATCTCGATCGTCGGCGTGATGATCGGCGTCATGACGCTCAACATCGTGCTCGCGGTGATGACCGGCTTCGAGGAAGATCTCCGCGACCGCATCCTCGGGTTCAATCCGCACATCGTGCTCGTCTCCTACGCCGGAACCATCGCCGACCCCGACGAGATCCTCCGCGAGGTGCGCGCGACCCCCGGCGTCGCCGCCGCCGCCCCCCTCGTCTACAGCCAGGTGATGTTGAGCAGCGGCCAGAGCGTCTCGGGCGTCGTCGTGCGCGGCGTCCCGCCGGACATGGAGAACGCCGTCATCGACCTGAAGGCGCACCTCACGAGCGGCTCGCTCGCCGGTCTCGGTGCGCCCTTCGAAGTGCCCGTCGAGGGCGGCAAGGGCGCCGGTGCGGACGGCCGCCCCGAGACGACGACTCTCACCGGCGTGATCATCGGCGGCGAGCTCGCCAAGCAGCTCGGTCTGGCGGTCGGCGATCCCGTTAGCGTCGTCTCCCCCCTGGGAACGCCGTCGCCCGTCGGGCCGATCCCGAAGATGAAGCGCTTCGTGGTCGCCGGCACCTTCGACTCCGGCATGTACGACTACGACTCCGGCCTCATCTACATGGGGATCGCCGACGCCCAGAAGTTCTTCGGGCTCGGCGACGCCATCACCGGCGTCGAGATCCGGGTGACCGATCTCTACGGCGCCGACAAGGTCGCGCGCCGGCTCGAACAGACCCTCGGCACGCCGTTTCGCGCCCGCGATTGGATGGAAGTGAACCGCAACCTCTTCCTCGCCTTCCGCCTCGAGAAGGTGGTGTATTTCATCGTCCTGACGCTCATCGTCCTCGTCGCCGCCTTCAACATCGTCGCGACGCTGATCATGGTGGTGATGGAGAAGCGCAAGGACATCGCGATCCTGAAATCGATGGGAGCGACCGACCGCTCGATCGCCCGCATCTTCATGCTGAAGGGGCTGATCATCGGCGTGGTCGGAACGCTCCTCGGAGTCGTCGGCGGCTACGCGGGCTGCTGGCTCTTGCGCCGCTACCAGTTCGTGGAGCTGCCGAAAGACGTGTTCTACGTCTCGACGCTCCCGGTCCGCGTCTACGGCGAGAACTTCGCGGCGGTGGCGCTGGTCTCGGTGGCCATCTGCCTACTCGCCACGATCTACCCGGCGCGGCAGGCCGCAGGACTGGCGCCCGTGGAGGTGATCCGCTACGAGTAGGCGCCATTGATCGCCCTCCGCAACCTCTCGAAGGAATACGTCGACGGACCGCGGGTGGTGCGGGTACTTTCCGGCCTCGATCTCGAGATCGAGCGGGGGGAACGGGTCGCTATCGTGGGAGAGTCGGGAGTGGGGAAGAGTACGCTGCTGCACATCCTGGGCACGCTCGATCGACCGACGGGAGGCGAGGTGTGGTTCGACGGTGAAAACCTCACGAGCAAGAGCGACCGCGAGCTCGCCCTTTTCCGCAACCGCGAGGTCGGCTTCATCTTCCAGTTCCATCATCTCTTGCCGGACTTCACGGCTGTCGAGAACGTCATGATGCCGGCGCTGATCGCCGGCACGGCGACCGCGGTCGCCCGCGCGCGGGCGACCGCGCTGCTGACGCGGGTGGGACTCGAGGAGCGCCTCGAGCACAGGCCCGGAGAGCTCTCGGGCGGCGAGCAGCAGCGCGTCGCCGTCGCGCGCGCCCTCGTCCAGGAGCCTCGCGCCCTCCTCGCCGACGAGCCGACCGGCAACCTCGACCCGGTGACCGGCGAAGGGGTGCAGAATCTCCTGCTGGAACTGAACCGCGAGCACGGCAGCACGCTCGTCGTGGTCACGCACAGCGCCAGCCTGGCCGGCGCCATGGACCGGACGCTCAGGCTGCACGCCGGCCGGATCGCGAGCGACGAACCGCGCGCGGCGGCCGTGTAGGCCATGCGCAACGCTGCGGAGGTGTGGATGCGGAGTTCGACGATGATCCCGAGACTGTCGGTATTCGTGCTCCTGGCGGCTCTCGCCGGCGCGGCGCCGGTCGCGGCGCGCCCGGCGCCGGCCGCCGCTCCGCACGCGGCGGCGCGAGAGCTCGTCGCCGCCGTCCGCATCGAAGGCAACGCGCGCGTCGACGAAGAGGCCATACGCATCCACATCCAGACGCGCGCCGGTCAGCCGCTCGACCGCAAGACGATCGACGCCGACGTCCGTGCCATCTACGCCATGGGCTTCTTCGAGACCGTCGACGTCGAGCGCCGCGACGAGCCCGAGGGTGCCGTCGTCGTCTACCGCGTTCGCGAACGCCCGCAGATCACCAGCGTCAAGGTCGAAGGCACGAAGAAGCTCCGCAGCGAGGACGTCGAGGCGGCGCTCAAGATCCGCCCGCACACGATCCTCGACGCCGAGAAGATGCGACGCGGCATCGCCGACGCCAAGAAGCTCTACGAGGAGAAGGGCTACCTCGACGCGACGATCACGCCGAAGATCGAGCCGGTGCCGGGAGCCGCGAACGAGGTGACGCTCACCTACGTCGTCGACGAGGGTAAGATCGTCCGCATCCAGAAGATCGAGGTCGAAGGCAACACCGTCTTCAGCGACCGCAAGCTGAAGCGCGTCATGACCACCAGCGAAGAGAACCTCATCTCGCGCTTCACCGGGGCGGGCGTCTTGAATGCCGAGGCGCTCAAGACCGATACCGAGCGCCTCACGGCCTTCTACTACGACGCCGGCTACATCACCGTTCGCGTCGACGAGCCGAAGGTCGAACGCCGCGACGACGGCTTGTACGTCACCATCAAGATCGCCGAGGGCGACCAGTTCCGGGTCGGCGCCGTCGGCTTCCGGGGCGACGTCCGCCCCGACCTGAACCTCGGCTCGGATCTCGACCTCGTGACCGGCGACGTCTTCCGTTCGAGCAAGCTGCGCCAGGACATCCTCAAGATCACCGACAAGTACGGAGACGTCGGCTACGCCTTCGTCAACATCGAGCCCGAGACCGAGATCGACCAGGACAAGAAGACCGTCGACGTCACCTACAAGATCGATCAGGGCCCCGAGGTCACGATCGACAAGATCGTCATCACCGGCAACACCAAGACCCGCGACAAGGTCCTGCGCCGGGAGCTGAAAGTCGAAGAGCAGGAGCGCTTTTCCGGCACCAAGCTCAAGAAGAGCCGCGACGCATTGAACCGTCTGGGATTCTTCCAGGAGGTGAACCTCACCACGCAGCGCGGACGGAGCGAGGAGAAGCTGAATCTCCAGGTCGACGTCAAAGAGGGCCAGACCGGCTCGCTGACGGCCGGCGCCGGCTTCAGCACCGGCGACAACTTGCTCTTCAACGCCCGCATCCAGGAGAACAATCTCTTCGGCCGCGGCCAGCGCCTGGTGCTGAACGCCGACTTCGGCAGCATCCGGCAGAACTTCATCGCCAGCTTCACCGAGCCCTGGCTCTTCGACCTCCCGCTCACGAGCACGGTGGACGCCTTCCGCTGGCGCCTCGACTTCAACGAGTTCACGCGCGGCGGCACCGGCGTCGGGTTCCGGCTGCTCTATCCGTTGACGGCCCTCGGCTACGAGCGCCTCTTCGACCGCTTCTCGCTCGAGGAGGTGCGGATCGGCGCCGAGTACCGCTTCGAGCAGGCCCAGATCAGCGACGTCACCCGCAACTCGCCGCCGAGCGTCATCGCCTCGGAAGGGAGGAGCATCACGAGCTCGATCCGCCCGCTCGTGACCCGCAACACGCTCAACAGCTACTTCGATCCGACCCGCGGCTCGGTGCAGGAGCTCTCGGTCGAGTACGCGGGCCTCGGCGGCGAGAGCGAGTTCCTGAAGGTCGACGCCAAGACCCGGCACTTCTGGCCGATCTACAAATCGCCGACCTTCGGAACCTTCGTCTACTCGTTGGCCGGCCAGATCGGCTGGGGTCGGGGCTTCACCGGTGTCATCGGTAACGAGCTGCCCCTCTTCGAGCGCTATTTCCCGGGCGGCATCAACTCGGTGCGCGGCTTCCAGATCCGCACGCTCGGCCCGCGCGAATCGGTGCGCAACGCCCAGGGCGAAGAGGTCAACACCGACCCGGTGGGCGGCAGCCGCCAGCTGGTAGTCAACAACGAGATCATCTTCCCCATCGTCGAACCGCTCGGCTTGAAGGGCGTTCTCTTCTTCGACGCCGGCAACGCCTGGCTCGAATCCGACGGCTGGGATCTCGGCGATCTGCGCTACGCGGCCGGCGCCGGCGTCCGTTGGCAGTCGCCGCTCGGCCCCATCCGTATAGAGTTCGGTTTCCCCCTCAACAAGAAAGACCACGACAAGACGAGCATCGTGCTCTTTTCGTTCGGCGCCCCCCTCTAGGCAGCAAGGAGAACACTTCCATGCGACGTTTCACCCTCATCGGCACCATCGTCTCGGCCGTGCTCGCCCTGGCGCTGCCGGCATCGCGCGCGACGGCGGCCGACATCAAGGTCGGCATCGTCGACCTGCAACGCGCCCTCAACGAGTCCGCCGCCGGCAAGAAGGCCAAGGACCAATTCAAGATCGAATTCGAGAAGATGCAGAGCGGCCTCAAGTCCGAGAAGGATTCTCTCGATCGTCTGAAGGACGATCTCGACAAGAAGAGCGTCGTGCTCAGCGAGGACCAGCGCAAGAGCAAGATGGACGACTTCGAGCGCCGCCGCCGCGACCTGCGCCGCAAGCTCGAGGACTCCGATGCCGAGCTGCGCAAGAAGGACCAGGAGCTCACGGGCAGCATCCTCAAGGACCTGGCGGTCGTGATCCAGGAGATCGGCGAGCGCGAGGGCTACACGCTGATCCTCGAGAACTCGAGCAGCTCGGTACTCTACGGATCGAAGTCCATCGACATCACCGATGCGGTGATCAAGGCCTTCGACGCCAAGCGCTGAGGGAGCGCGCTCGGCCCGCTGGGCATGCGTGACGACGACGGCGCCGCCGGGACGGCGGCGGGGGAGCCGGTCGACTTCGCGGCGGTCGCGCGCCTGCTTCCCCAGGGCTACCCGCAGCGGCTGATCGACCGGGTGACGGTCTGCGAGGCTGGCCGCCTGCTCGTCGCCCGCAAGGGAGTGACGGCGGGCGAGCCGTTCTTCGCCGGACACTTTCCCGGCCGGCCGGTCATGCCCGGAGTTCTCATGTGCGAAGCCCTGGCGCAGGCGAGCGCGCTCTTGGTGGCGCGCTCCGACCCGCCGCCCGCCGCTGGGGCGACCCTCGCCGTGACCGGGCTCGAGCGGGTGCGCTTCCGCCAGCCGGTCGTGCCGGGCGACACGCTCGAGATCGAGGTTGCCGTCGCCGCCAGGACGCCCGCGGCATGGCGGTTCCGCGGCCGCGTCCGCGCCGGCGGCGCGCTCGTCGCCGAGACCGACTTCGACCTGGCGGTGTGCCTCCCTGCCGGGCCGGCGATCCATCCGACCGCGGTGCTCGCGCCCGGCGCTGCGCTCGGCGTCGGCGTCCGTATCGGACCCTACGCCGTCGTCGGCGCGCACGTGCAGATCGGCGACGAAACGACGGTCGGCGCGCACGCCGTCCTCGACGGGCGCACCACCATCGGCGCCGGCAACCGCATCTTCCAGTTCGCGAGCGTCGGCGCCGAGCCCCAGGACCTGAAGTACCGCGGCGAGCCGAGCCGCTTGGTGCTCGGCGACCGCAACATCGTTCGCGAGTTCGCGACCCTGAACCCGGGGACGGCTGGAGGCGGCATGCTCACCCGGCTCGGCGACGACAACCTGGTGATGAACTACGCCCACGTCGGACACGACTCGCAGATCGGCAACCGCTGCATCCTCGCCAACAGCTCGGCGCTCGCCGGCCATGTGACCCTCGAGGACTTCGTGCTCGTGGGCGGGCTCGCCGCCGTGCACCAGTTCTGCCGGATAGGGGAGTCGGCGCTCCTCGGCGGCGGCGCGATGGTGACCCACGACGTACCGCCGTTCTGCAACGCCTCCGGCGACCGGGCGCGCCTGCGCGGCCTGAACGTGGTCGGACTCCGGCGCCGGGGCTTCGACGCAGCGCGCCTCCGGGTCGTGAAGCGGGCCTACCGTCTGCTCTTCGACACCGACCTGCCGCTCGCCGAGGCCCGCAGCCGCGTTGCCGAGGAGCTCGGATCTCATCCCGACGTCGCTCGCATGCTGGACTTCATCGCGGCGTCGAAGCGCGGGCTGTGCCCGGCGGGGCGCGCCGAGGACGACGCCGATGTCGACGGCTGAGCGCATCGGGCTGATCGCCGGCAACGGCCGCTTCCCGCTCCTCTTCGCCGAAGCGGCCCGCCGCACCGGCGTCGAGGTGGTCGCGGTCGCGCACCAGCACGAGACCTCCGACGAGATCGCCAACCTCGTGAGCCGCGTCACCTGGGTGCGCGTCGGCGAGCTCGGCAAGATCATCCGCACCCTCAAGCAGGCGGGGGTCGCGCGCGCCGTCATGGCCGGCGGCATCAGCAAGCCGCGTCAGCTCTCCGATTTTCGTCCCGACTTCCGCGGTGCCGCCTTCATCGCCAAGACGCGGAGCCTGCGCGACGACGTCTTGCTGCGCGGCATCGCCGCCGAGCTCGCGCACGACGGCATCACCGTCGTCTCGTCGACGCTGTTCCTCGGCGACCTGGTGCCGCGGGCGGGAACCCTCACCCGCAAGGCTCCCAAGAGCCGCGAGTGGGACGACGTGCGCTTCGGCCTCGAGGTGGCCCGCGAGGTGGGGCGCTTCGACATCGGACAGAGCGTGGTCGTGAAGCGGCGCACGGTGATCGCCGTCGAAGGTATCGAGGGCACCGACGCCGCGATCCGGCGCGGCGGCGAGCTCGGACGCGGAGGAGTGGTCGTAGTGAAGGTGAGCAAGCCCGGCCAGGATCTGCGCTTCGATGTCCCGGCGGTCGGCCTGACGACGATCGAGGTGATGCGCGAGGTGGGTGCGCGCGTCCTCGCGCTCGAAGCCGGGCGCACGCTCATGATCGACCGCGAGGCGATGCTGCACGCCGCCGAGGCGGCAGGCATCGTCGTCGTCGCCGTCGAGTGAGCGCCGAGCCTCCGCCGTGAGCCTCCGGAACGTGCCGATTCTCCGTTTCGTGCGGATTTGCCGGGTCCGTCGGGGACATCTCGCACATCGGTCACGATGGATGTCGGCATGACGATTGCTTCTGCGAAGGTCGGACTCCGCTCCGGACGTATGCGACCCGCGGTGCAAAATAGGTTCCTCGCCACCGACGCCACCTCGACGCTCGGCGGCATCTCGCCGACCGAGAAGGTGATCGCCTTCTGCCGCGTGCTGCTCGCGCTTGCGACCATGGCGATAATGATCGTCGACCCGAAGGCGCCTCTCTGGCCGGTAGTCGCCTATCCGCTGGTCGGTTCCTACGTCGTCGTCAGCATCGTGCTCTTCCTGCTGGTTCGCAGCGAGATCGTCCGCGGCCGCAAGGTGGGTCCGTATTCGGTGCTGCTCGACATGGTGTACGGCGTCCTCATCACCCTCTTCACCGAGCGCGGCGCAACGCCGTTCTTCCTCCTGAACCTCTTCGTCATCGCCAGCGTCAGCGTGCGCTGGGGATTCAAGGCGTCGGCGCCGATCACCATCTTCCTCGCCGGCCTCTACCCGGTGCTGGTGTTCATCGCCAGCCGTTGGCTGGAGCCGGATTTCTTCAGCGTCCAGCGTGCGCACTTCTTCAGGCCGATCTATCTCGTGGCGCTCGGCTATCTGGTCGGCTACCTCGGCGAGCACGAGCGGCGCTCGAAGCAGAAGCTCGGGGTCATGCTCGAGCTCACGACCGCGATCCGACCCGGCCGCGCGCCGGGATGGGCGCTGACGCACATCATGCGCCGGATCCTGCGCCACTACGATGCGCCGCGCGGCATCGTCGTCCTGCGCGATCCCGAGAGCCGGCGCTTCTTCACGTGGGACATGGACCGCGTCGGCGGGCGGCTGAAGCTCGGGCTGCGCATCTCGAAGAACGATCCGTATCCCTTTCCCTTCGCGAGCTCGACCGAAGCGTTCCTCTGCAACACCGCGGCTCCCCGCGGGCCGAGCGCGCTCTGTTACGACGTCGTCAGCGGCGCCACCCAGCGCAAGGCCGTGACCGCCGACGCGCACCTGCCGGCGAGCAGCGGCGATCAGACGCTGCTCGTGGTGCCGATCCTGATCCAACGCGACCTCCGCGGCCGCGCCATGATCCTGCGTCGCCGGCGGCCGAAATTCGCGCGCGAGGACGTGGAGTTCCTCCTGCTCGTCGTCGGACAAGCGGCGGCGGCGTTGGAGGCCGCTCGGCTGCAAGCGAAGGCGGAGGAGGTGGCCGTGCTCGAAGAGCGCGCCCGCATCGCCCGCGACCTGCACGACGGCTTCATCCAATCGCTAGCCGGCATCGACCTGCGCGCCGAGGCCTGCTTGAAGATGCTCGACAAGGATCCGAGCCGGGTCGCGGGCGAGCTCGCCGAGCTGCAGCAGACCGTCGAGCGCGGCTATCACGAGGTGCGCCACTACCTGAGCGTGCTGCGCAACTCCAGCCGCGAGGCCCACGATCTGCGCGCGACGCTCGAGCAAGTCGCCGCCGAGTTCTCGATCCGCGAGCGCCTGCGCGTCGCGCTCGAGGTGTCATCGAGCGAGCCGGAGCTGGCGCCGTCCACCGCTTACGAGCTGACGCAGATCGTTCGCGAGGCGCTGCGCAATGCCGTCCGCCACGGCGGCGCCAAAGAGGCGACGGTGAAGCTCGCCGCCTACGGTGCGCACTGCTCGCTGGTCATTCGCGACAACGGCCGCGGCTTCAGCGCCCCGTCCGCGGCCGTCGGCGCCGACGGCACCGTCCAAGCGAGCTCGGTACCCTGGTCGATCAGGGAGCGCACCGCAGCTCTCGGCGGCACGCTCCGCGTCCGCAGCCGGGCCGGCCACGGAGTCGAAGTTCACGTCGTCGTTCCGGCGAGCGCGCCGGAGCCGGAATCGGCAAACCGGAGGAGGATAGCATGACCATCCCGCCACGCCGCCGCCGCGTCGTCATCGTCGACGACCACACGCTCTTCCGCGACGGGCTCCGCACCATTCTCGGCATGGAGGAGGACTTCGAAGTGATCGCCGACGTCGAGAGCGCCGAAGACATCGTCGAGCTCATGTGGGAGACGAAGCCGGACGTGCTGTTGCTCGACATCCGCATGCCCCAGGGCAGCGGCCTCGACGCCATTCCCGCGATCTGCCGCATCAGTCCGAACACGACGGTCATCGTCCTGACCGCCTGCGACGAGATCGAGGAGCACGTACGCGCCTTCAAGCTCGGCGCCCGCGGCGTAGTGCTGAAAGACTCGGCGCGCAGCACGCTCGTACAGGCGATTCGTTCCGTCTGCCGGGGCGAAACCTGGATGGACCCGCGCCTGCGGGGAATCCTGGTCGCCGAGTTGGCGCGCAGCGGCGACGTCGGCGACGCCATCACCATCGATCGCGACGACGGCCTCACCGATCGCGAGCTCGAGATCGTACGCCTCGTGGCGGCCGGCAAGAAGAACAAGGAAGTCGCCGAGCATCTGGCGATCAGCGAGCGCACCGTTCGCACCAACCTGACGAGCGTGTTCCAGAAGCTCGGAGTACGGGACCGAATCGGGCTGGTGATGTACGCGCTCCGGCACGGCCTCACGGCGGCGGCCTGACGCGACCGCGGACTGCGGCTGGAGAAGGCGCCGGGGGCCGAGGCCGCGCCGTGGTTGCCGGGCCTGCTTCATGGTAGCGACCCTAGCGTGAGCAGAGCGCGAGGCGCGGCCGGGGAGCTCAGGGCCGCGGTGATCGGTGTCGGCCATCTCGGCCGCTACCATGCCGAGAAGTACGCGGCGCTCCCCGGCGTCACCCTCGCCGGCGTAGTCGACATCGACCCCGAGCGCGCCCGCATCGTCGCCGCCGCGCTCGACGTCCCGGTGATCGCCGACCACCGCGCGCTCGCCGGCATGATCGACTGTGCGAGCGTCGCGGTTCCGACCGCGGCCCACGCGGCGGTCGGCGCCGACCTGCTGGCCGCCGGGATCGACGTCCTGATGGAAAAGCCGCTGGCATCGACGGCGGCCGAGGGCGCCGCCCTGGTACAGCGCGCTGCCGAACACGGGCGCATACTCCAGGTCGGACACCTGGAGCGCTTCAACCCGGCGCTCCGCGCCGCCCGGGCCGTCGTCAGCGAGCCGAAGTTCCTCGAATGCCACCGCCTCGCCCCTTTCGTCGACCGCGGCACCGATGTCGACGTCATCCGCGACCTCATGATCCACGACCTCGATGTCATCCAGAGCTTCGTCGCAGCCGAGGTCGAGAGCCTGGAAGCCGTCGGGGTTCCCGTGCTGACGCCGCGGGTCGACATCGCCAACGCGCGCCTCCGCTTCGCCAACGGCTGCATCGCCAACGTCACGGCCAGCCGCGTGTCGATGAAGCGCGAGCGCATCCTGCGTCTCTTCCAGCCCGACGCCTATGTAGCCATCGACTACGATCAGCGGCGCGTGCGTATCGTGCGCCGCGAGGCCGGCGCGGCGCCGGGAGGGCTCCCGAGCATCGCCGCGGTCGAGCACGACGCGGGGCAGGGCGACCCGCTGCGCGACGAGATCGAGGCCTTCGTGGCCGCCGTCCGCACGCGCACGGCGCCGCTCGTCGGCGGCCGCGAAGGCCTGCGCGCTCTCGAGCTAGCCGAGCGCATCGCCGCGGCCCTCGAGTCGCCCGCGTGACCACGGCAGTCCCGGCCGGAGCTCGCGACGTCGTCCTGGTGGCGGGCGAGGCGTCGGGCGACATGCACGGCGCCGACCTGGTAGCGGCGCTGCGCCGCCGCGTCCCCGGCGTTCGGGTGCGCGGCATCGGCGGCGCCCGCCTGCGCGCCGCGGGCATGGAGACGCTGGTCGACGCGCACACGCTCGCGGCGATGGGCCTGGTCGAGGCGCGCGAGCGGCTCGGCGCGATCTGGCGAGCCTATCGTCGCATGCGCCGCCTCGTCCGCGGGGAGAAGCCCGACCTCCTGGTCTTGATCGACTTCGCCGAGTTCAACCTGGCGCTCGCCGGCGTCGCCAAACGGGCCGGCGTGCCGGTCCTCTACTACATCAGTCCGCAGGTGTGGGCGTGGCGGCGCGGCCGGGTGCGGAAGATCGCCCGCCGGGTGAGCCGCCTCGCCGTCGTGTTTCCCTTCGAAGTGCCGCTCTATGCCGGCTCCGGCCTCCGGGCCGACTTCGTCGGCCATCCGCTCCTCGATCGCGTCCGGGTGCGCCGTGATCGCCAGGCGTTCCGCGCCGCCCACGGCCTCGATCCGCGCAAGCGCCTGGTCGCGCTCCTGCCCGGCAGCCGCGCCAAGGAGATGCAGCTCCTCCTCCCGGCCATGGTTGCGGCCGCCGAGCGGCTCGTCGCCCGCGGCGACGTGCAGTGCGTACTCGCTCTCGCCGAGACGTTGAGCACGGCGGACATCGGGGTTAGCATGCGCGGCGCCGCGCTGCCGTTTCCGGCGGTCGCCGGCGAGACCTACGACCTGGTGCACGCAAGCGACGCAGCCATCGTGGCCTCGGGAACTGCAACCCTGGAAGCAGCGCTCTTGGAACGTCCGATGGTGATCGTGTACCGCACCGCAGCCCTGACCTACGCGCTCGCGCGCCGGCTCGTCTCCGTCCCGTTCATCGGCATGCCGAACCTGATCGCGGGCCGCGGCGTCGTCCCGGAGCTCATCCAGGACGACGCTACCGCCGAGCGCATGGTCGCCGAGGTGGAACGCTTCCTCGACGACCCGGCCTACGCGGCCGCGACGCAGCGCGCTCTGGCCGAGATTCGCCCCGCCCTCGGCGGCGGCGGCGCCGCGGAGCGCGCTGCAGCGATCGCCGCGGAGATGCTGGCGTGAGCGCGGCGAGCGCCGACGCCAAGCCGATCGCCCGCGGCTCCGGCGCCACCTACCTCCGCCTCCTGCGCTACCTGCGCCCGTACGTGTGGCCGTGGTTCACCGGGGCGGTACTGGCGATGCTCCTCTTCAGCGCCACGACGGGCCTGCTGCCGCTGCTCGTGGAGCGCGTGTTCGACGACATCTTCGCCGCCCGCAAGGTCGCTGCCCTGCAGCTCCTCCCGGTCGCGATCGTCGTCATCTTCTTGTTTCGCGGCGTCACGAGCTTCGCCCAGAACTACCTCATGGACCTCGTCGGCCAGCGCATCATCTGCGACCTCCGCGACGAGCTGAATCAGCACATCCAGCGCCTCTCGCTCGCGTTCTTCAACCGCACGCCGACCGGCGACATCCTGTCGCGGGTGAGCAACGACGTCGCCCTCGTACGCACGGCCCTCACCGACGCCGTAGCGTCGGTGATGCGCGACGCCACCTCGCTCCTGGCCCTGGTGGCCGTCGCTTTCTACAAGGATGCGACCCTGGCGCTGATCGCGTTCCTGGTCTTCCCGGCGTCGGTGCTGCCGATCGTCAGGCTGTCGCAACGCCTCCGTCGCTTCAGCAAGCGCGGCCAACGCACGCTCGGGCTCCTCACCGCGCTCCTCCAGGAGACGGTGCAGGGCAACCGGGTCGTCAAGGCCTTCGGGATGGAGGAGTACGAGCGCGAGCGCTTCCAGGCCGAGAACCGACGGCTCTATCGCCTCTACATGAAGGCGAGCATGATCAAGGCGCTCACGACGCCGGCGCTCGAAGTGCTCGCGGCCTTCGCGATCGGCGGCGTCGTCTGGTACGGCGGCAACAGCGTCATCGCCGGCGGGCGCAGCCAAGGCTCCTTCCTCGCCTTCCTGACGGCGATGTTCCTCCTCTACGAGCCGTTCAAGCGTCTCTCGAAATCCAACGCGACGATTCAGCAGGGGGTGGCGGGGGCCGAGCGCGTCTTCGAGCTGCTCGATACCCGACCCGAGGTCGTCGATCGGCCCGGCGCCCGTCCGCTGGCGACGATGCGCCGAGGTCTCGTCTTCGAGCACGTCGGCTTCCGCTACGGCGTCGAGCCGGTGCTCAAGGACGTCAACCTCACGATCAATGCCGGCGAGGTGGTGGCCCTCGTCGGCATGAGCGGCGGCGGCAAGAGCACGATCGCCGACCTGATTCCGCGCTTCTACGACGTCAGTGAAGGCCGCATCGCCATCGACGGCGTCGACATCCGCGACTACACGCTGCGCTCGCTGCGGGCGCAGATCGCGATCGTCACCCAGTTCACCTTCCTCTTCAACGACACCGTGCGCGCCAATATCGCCTACGGCGACCCGGGCAAGTCGATGGACGACGTCGTGGCCGCGGCCAAGGCCGCCAATGCCCACGAATTCATCGTCGCGCTGCCGCAAGGCTACGACACGTCGATCGGAGAGCTCGGCGTGACGCTCTCGGGAGGCCAGCGCCAGCGACTCGCGATCGCGCGCGCCCTCTTGAAGGACGCGCCCATCCTCATCCTCGACGAAGCGACCTCGGCGCTCGATACCGAGTCGGAACGCCTCGTCCAGCAGGCGATCGAACGGCTCATGGTGAACCGCACGACCCTGGTCATCGCGCACCGACTCTCGACCGTCCGGCGCGCCGACCGCATCGTCGTCGTGGTGCGGGGGCAGATCGTCGAGGAGGGGACGCACGAGGAGCTGCTCGCGCTCGGCGCCGAGTACCGGAAGCTCCACGACCTCCAGTTCCAGGAGTCCGATGCCGCGACCGCCGGTGAACGGTTGCTGCACTAGGCGATGGCGAAAGCTCGGCGTGTCCTCCTGCAGCGGCTGCTGCCGCTCGGCGCGAGGCTGATCACGCTCGTCCTCCTCGTGCTGCGCTGGACGACGCGCAAGGAGCTGCTCGACGACGGCGGACTCTACGAGCGCTGGCGCGCCGGCGAGCGCCTGATCGTCGCCTTCTGGCACGAACAGCTCGTGCTGATGCCGTGCTTCGGGTGGTGGCCGCGGCTCTGCATCATGATCAGCCAACACCGCGACGGCGAGCTCATAGCCCGCGCCGTCCGGCCGCTCGGCATCGAGGCGGTGCGCGGCTCGTCGACGCGGGGCAGCCGCGGCGCGCTGCGCCGGATCCTGATCGCCTACCGCGAAGGCGCGAGCCTGGCGTGGACGCCGGACGGTCCGCGCGGTCCGCGCCGCAGCGCCAAGCTCGGCGTCCTCCTGGCGGCGCGAGCGACCGGCGCCACCATCGTTCCGGTCGCCGCCGCCGCGCGCTGGCAGCGCCGGTTGCGCAGCTGGGACCGCATGATCGTGCCGTGGCCGGGCTCGCGTATCGTATACGTGGTGGGGGCGCCCGTGCGCGTCGGCGGCGACGCCTCCGATGCCGACCTCGAGGCCGCGCGCGCGCAGCTCGAGCAGGCGCTCGAAGGCGCGCGCGTCCTCGCCGAGGCGCGCGTCGGAAGTGCCGCGCCGCCCGGCGCCGGCGCGAATTGCAAGCTCGAATCGTCGTTAGTATGAGACCGCCATGCCGCCTGCTGTTAGCGCCTCCGGTCGGCGGGTGACCGCCCTGGTCGCGACGCTGGGATTCGCTCTCGCAACGGGTCAGCCCGCCGGCGCCGTCGACGCCGGGACCGCCGCGGCTGCGTCCGTGACCGCAGCCGCAGCCGCGGTGCCGCTCGTCGCCGGCGATCCGGCGGCGGGCGAAGACGTGCGCGAGTTCCACGCCTTCTGCGCGGCCTGGATGGCGAAGCTGCAGGAACGAAACGTTTACAACGCCGCCCACATCGTCTGGACCAAGAGCGGTCCCGGAGTCGTCGGCGACTACATCCGCTACGGAAGCGAGCGTACCTGCACCGCCCGCGAAGAGCCCGGCAAGGATCCGATCGGCAAGATCACCTACCGCGAGATCAAGTACCGCAAGGAAGGGCCGACCGAGTCGGCGGCGATGGAGGCGGCGGACACGATCCTCGAACAGACCGAGGTCACCGAGATCTTCCGCTACGCCAAGGGCCGCTGGCAATACTGACCGCCGCACTCGACGATGCGTGCAGGTGGCAGCCTCGCCTGCGGATGCTGAACGCAGCCATGACCGCCGCCGCCGTCGTCCTGGCGCCCGTGGCCCTGACCGCTCTCGCCGTCCGCCGCGACTGGCGCACCGGACTCGGCGAGCGCTTCGCGCGCATCCCGGCGACGCCGCCGGATCGGCGCGCGATCTGGATCCACGGCGCCTCGGTCGGCGAGCTGACGGCGCTGGCGCCGGTCGTACGCGCCCTGCGCCGCGATCATCCCGACGATCGGCTCGTGCTCACCAGCATGACCGCCGGAGGCCGCGCGGCGGCGGCGACACGGGTGCCCGACGCCGACGCCTGCGTGCTCTTTCCCCTCGACCTCCCGCGCCTGGTGGCTCGCGCGCTCGACCGGGTGCGCCCGCGCCTCGTCCTCTTCAGCGAGACCGAGCTCTGGCCGAACTTTCTGGCCGCGCTCGCCGCGCGCCGCATCCCGGCGATCATGGTGAGCGGCCGCATCTCGCCGTCGGCATTCGTGCGTTATCGCCGTTGGCGCTGGCTCTTCGCGCCGGCGCTCGCGAGCGTCCGTTGGTTCTGCGTGCAGTCGCCCGAGAGCGCCCGGCGCCTGGTGGCGCTCGGGGTGCCCGCCGCCCGCGTCGTGGTGACCGGGAGCCTCAAGACCGCCGGCCCCCTCGACGCCGATGCCGGCAGCGGTCCGACGCTCGCCAGCCTCGGAGTCGGTGCGGCGCCGGTCCTGGTCGCCGCCAGCACCCATCCCGGCGAGGACGAGGCGCTGCTCGACGCCTTCGCGCGCATCCGCGAGAGCGAGCCGCGGGCCCGACTGCTGCTCGCGCCGCGCCGGCTCGATCGCCTGTCGGATCTGGCCCGCCTCGTCGCCGCGCGCGGCCTTGCGAGCGTCTCCCGCTCGACCCTCGGTGCGGGAGCCGACGCCCGCTGGCCCGCCGACGTCCCGGTGCTCGTCCTCGACACCCTCGGCGAGCTGGCGGGTCTCTATAGCGGCGCCCGGTTCGCCTTCGTCGGCGGCACCCTCGACGCCACCGGCGGCCACAATGTTCTCGAGCCCGCGGCGGCCGGGACACCGGTCGCCGTCGGCCCCCACGTCGGCAACGTCGCCGCCGACGTGGCGCGGCTGTTGGCCGCGGGGGCGGCGCTGCAGGCCGCGGACAGCGTCGACCTCGTCGCGCGCCTGCCGGAGCGCTTCCTGGACGGTGCGGCGGCAGCCGCCGCGGGCCGCCGCGCCGCCGCCGTCGTCGCCGCGCAACAGGGCCCGCTCGCGGTAACGCTCGCCGTCGTTCGCGGGACTCTCGCGGCAACGGAGCGGGGCGCGTGAGCGGTCCGGCGCGGGCCGTGGAGCGTCTCTGGAGCGGGGCCGGTCTCGCCGCCCGCGTCGGCCGCGCCCTGCTCACGCCCGCCGCCGGGCTGTACGCGGCCGGCGTCGGCATGCGCAACGCCGCATATCGGACCGGAGTGCTCCGCAGCCGTGCCGTCGCCGCGCGTACCGTGAGCATCGGCAACGTGCGCGTCGGCGGCACCGGCAAGACGCCGCTCACGCGCTGGCTCGCGGAGCGCATCCACGCGCGTGGGGTGCCGGTCGCGATCCTGACGCGCGGCTACGGCGGCAGCGCGCGCGGCGCCCACGTGGTCGGCGACGGCGAGCGCATCGCCGGCGACGTAGCGCGCTCCGGCGACGAGGCGGTCATGCTGGCGCGCACGAGCGCCGTCCCGGTCGTAGCCGGCGCGGATCGCGCGGCGGCTGCGGCATTGGCGATCGCGACCTTCGGCAGCCGCATACTCGTCTGCGACGATGCTTTCCAGCACCGGGCGCTGCGCCGCAATCTCGACCTCGTGCTCGTCGACGCCGGCGAACGCGGCGGCCTGGCGCGCCTGCTGCCGGCCGGGCCGTTGCGCGAGCCGCTGTGCGCGCTCAAGCGCGCCGACGTCGTGCTGATCCGCGAGGCCGGGAACGAAGCCGACCCGCTCCCGACCCCGGCGTTCCCCGGACAACGCGTGCTCCGCGTCCGCTTCGCGCCGACGGTGCTGATGGCGCCTGCTGCCGCGAGCTGGCGCGAGATCGGTCTCGCGGCGCTCGCCGGCCAGCGCGTGCTCGCGGTCTCAGCGGTGGCCCGCCCGGCGGCCCTCTACGAGGCGCTGCGCGCCTGGGAAGTCGATCTCGCGCACGTCCTCGAGTACCCGGACCACCACCCCTACGACGTGCGCGATTGGCACGCGATCGCCGCCGCCGCCAAGGACGTGGACTTGATCGTCACGACGGAGAAGGATCTGGTGAAGCTCGAGGTCTTCCCCTTCGCGCGCGGCAAGCTCGTGGCCCTCCGGCTCGGCGTCGAGGTCGAGGACGGCGAGGCGCTGGTGACCGAGGCGATCGGCGACGTCATGACGGGAGCCGCGTGACGCGCGGCCGGCGGCAGGTCCGCCCTGCGGCACCGCATCCGCGGCGTCCCCTCGTGCCCGCGGTCTTCGTCGATCGCGACGGCACGTTGAATCACGAGCGGCGCTATCTCCGCCGCGTCGCCGACCTGCGGCTGGTCGCCGGCGCCGCCGACGCCGTGCGGGCGCTCGCCGCCGCCGGCTTCGCGGTCGTCGTCGTCACCAACCAGTCCGGCGTCGCGCGCGGCCTGGTGCGCATGAGCACGCTCGCGGCGATCCACGACGCGATCGTGCGCCGCCTCGCGCGCCTTGGTGCCCGGCTCACGGCGATCTACGTCTGCCCGCACCATCCGACCGCCGGCACGCCGCCGCTGCGCCGCCGCTGCCGCTGCCGCAAGCCGCGTCCGGGGCTCGTCGAGCGCGCGGTACGCGAGCTCGACCTCGACCTCGGCCGCAGCTATTGCGTCGGTGACAGCGCCGCAGACCTCGGGCTCGCGGCTGCGACCCGCACCCGAGCGGTGCTCGTCCGCACCGGCCACGGACGCGCCACCGAGGCCGAGCTCACCCTCGGCGCGCCGGTCGCGCACGTGGCGGCGAACTTTCGCGCCGCCGCCGACTGGATTATAGGAGATGCGCAAAACGTGTCCGCAGAGCGGCGAGCGGCATCCCCGCGGCGCCGGGCGCCCATCGAACGGGCGCGGACGTCCCCGGCGCGGCGTCGGCGCCGGCAGCCATGGAGGTGACCATGCCGGTCAGTCAGGAGTTGCTCGACATCCTCGCATGCCCCAAGTGCAAGCAACCGGTGGCGTTGAACCCCACGGGAACGGGGTTGGTCTGCCAATCGTGCCGCCTGGAATATCCCATCATGGACGACATCCCGGTGATGCTGATCGACGAGGCCAAGCCGCTCGCGTAGCGCCGCGCTGCGGCGGACGCTGCCGGCGCCGCCACATGACCCACGATCGCATCCTGCTCGTGCAGACCGGCTTTCTCGGCGACGTCATCCTGACCACGCCGCTCGTAGCGGCGCTGCGCCGTGCCCGTCCCGAGGCGGAGCTGACGATGCTGGTAACGCCGGCGGCGGCGCCGTTGGTGGCGGCGCACCCCGAGCTCGACCGCGTGCTCGTCGACGACAAACGCGGCGCCGATCGCGGGGTCGGCGGCCTCGCGCACCTCGCCCGAACGCTCCGCGCCCGGCACTTCACGATCGCCATCGCCGCGCACAAATCGTTGCGCACCGGTATCCTCCTCCGCGCCGCTGCAATTCCGCGCCGCATCGGCTTCGCGACCGCGCCGGCAGCGGCCTTCTACACCGAGCGGGTGCCGCGCCCGGCAGCGGCCCACGATCGCGACCGCCTGCTGGCGCTGCTAGCGCCTCTCGGCGGCGGCGGCGTCGACGCCGCGACGGCGCACCCGCGGGTGGCGGTCGATGCGCCGACGCGGGCACGAGCGCGAGCGTTGCTCGCGGCCGCCGGCGACGACCGTCCGTTCGCCGCGCTCTGTCCCGGCTCGGCGTGGCGGACGAAGCGCTGGCCGGCGCACGCCTTTGCAGCCCTCGCGCGCGCCCTGGCCGCCGACGGGTACCGCTGTCTCCTGCTCGGCGGCGCCGACGAGCGCACCCTCACGGCCGAGGTGCACGCGGCGGCGGGCGGCGTCACCGTCGACCTCGGCGGCGCCACCGACCTGCCGCTCCTGGCCGCGATCCTCGCCGAAGCCGCGGTCGTGGTGAGCAACGACAGCGCCCCGATGCACGTCGCCAGCGCCGTCGACGTCCCGCAGGTCGCGATCTTCTGCGCCACGGTGCCGGGGCAGGGCTATGGTCCGCTCGGTCGCCGCGCCGCAGTGGTGGAACGCAGCCTCGACTGCCGGCCTTGCGGCCGCCACGGCGGCGCCCGCTGCCCGCGCGGCACCGACGACTGCATGGAGCTGGTGACGGTCGACGACGTGCGCGCAGCGGTCGCGCGGGTACGAGCGCTTGCCTCCTGAGCCGACGACGAGCGCAGACCTGGTGCTCGTCGTCGTCCAGTTTGCCGCCGGCGGCGATCCGCTCGGCGCCCTGACGGCCCTCGGGAGCGGGCGCCGCGTCCTGGTGCGCCCGCCCGAGCTCGCGACGCTTCCGGTCCCCGCCGGCGTCGAGCTCGCGATCACACGCGAATACGACCGGGCCGCTCTGGCGGCACGATCGCGGCGTAGCGCCGCCGAGCTCGTCGTCGTCCTGCGCGACGACGAACGGCCCTCTCCAGACCTCGCCGCCGCTCTCACCGGGATCGCCACCGCCGGCGGCGCGGCCGGCGCCTGGGCGAGCCCGCTACGCGTCGCCTTCCTGGACCGCGAAATACCGGCCGACAGCGCAACGATCGCCTGGCGCGGCGCCGCGCCGCCCGCCGGGTCTCCGCGGCGCCTGCCGGGCTACGTAGTGACGCTGCCGGCGACCGTCACCGAGACGATAAACCGCATGCAGGCGCTGGCGGTCTCGTCGCGACGAAGCGCGCCCGGCGGCACCGGCGCCTTCCTCGTGCGCCCGCTCGTCGCCCTGACGCAGCGGCTCTGGCGGCGTCGCCGCGCCGGCATCCCCGGCTTCGTCCTCTCGGTCATGGAAGCCTACGGCGAGGTGCTGCTAGCCGCCGAGGCATGGGAGCGCGACGGCAGCGCGACGCAGGGGAGCAAGCGTCCGAGCGGCGTCCCTGCGGATTTCCACGTCTGGCGAACGCCCTGGGGTTCGCTGACGCTGCGCGACGGCACGTCGCCGGACCTGCGGACCGCGCTCCTCGACGCCACGCCGGAGGCGACCGCGGGACTCGCACTCGCCGGCGGCCGCGGCGCCGTCTGGATCGTAGCCGCCGACGAGCGCGGGCGCGGCGTGCTGCGCTGGTACCGGCGCGGCGGCGCCGTTCGCCACCTCGTCCGCGATCTCTACTTCGGCTGGACCCCGCGCCCCATGCGCGAGCTCGCAGCCACGCAAGCAGCCATCGAACGCGGTGTGCCCGCGCCCGAGGTGCTGGCCGTGCGTGTCGACCGACTGCCGTGTGGCTGGTACCGAGGCGCCATCGTGACCCGCGAGGTGCGCGACGCCGTAACCTTCGCCGCCGTGCTGCGCCACGAAACCGCCGCCGTTCCGCGCGGCCGGATAGTGGCGGCCGTCGGGCGCGCGGTCCGCGATCTCCACGCTCGCGGCGTTCGCCATCGCGACCTGAACGCCAACAACATCCTGGTGCGCCGGCACGACGCCGGCATCGAGGTCTTCTTCATCGATTTCGACCGGGCGCGGGTCGGGGAAACCGTGAGCTCGCGGGCGCGCGCCCGCGAGCTGCGGCGACTCGAACGGTCGCTGACGAAGCTCGCGCGCGGCGGCCTGCCGCTCGCGGCCGGCGACCTCGAAGAGCTCCGGCGCGCCTACGAGGCAGGAGCCTCGGCATGACGCATCCCCGGCAGTGGAGCAGCGCGACGCGCGTCGTGGTCGCGGCTCTGATCGCCGTTCTCGTCGCTTCGGCCGTGCGCAACATCAAGGAAGACGGCGACTTTCGCGGCTACATGGAGGTCGGCGAGCTGGTGCTGCGCGGCGCCGACATCTACGCCGAGTCGCGCCCCGACGTGAACACCTGGCCACCGCTCTATGCAGTGGTCTGCGTCCCGTTCGCGCTGCTCGCCCGCGTCAGCGTCCACCTCGCCCGCGCCGTCTGGCTCGCCATCAACTTCGCCTGCATCGTGGCGCTCTTCCGGATCGCGGTCGACCTCGTCTACCGGCGCCCGCTAGTGCTCGTCGCCGCGCCCGGTGCGATCGCGCTCGCGTCGGGGGCGGTCCTCGGCCCGCTCCTGCTCTCGGCGCGCTTCCTCCTCGGCAATCTCGATCGCCTGCAGATCAACATGGTGATCCTCGCCGCCTGCTTGCTGGCGAGCGCGTGGATCGTGCGCGGTCGCGCTGCTGCCGGCGGAGCTCTGATCGGCTTTGCGGCCGCCGTCAAAGTACTCCCGGTCTTCTTCCTCCCGTACTTCGTGCGGAAGGGCTGGTGGCGCGCGCTCACCGCGGCGCTCGCCACGGGCGCGCTGGCGTCGGCGGCGCCGGCGCTCGTCTTCGGTTGGGAGCGCTGTGCTGCCTACACCCGCCACTGGCTCGCGCTCGCAGCCGGGAGCTGGCCGGTACGCAAAGGCAACCAGAGCGTCTACGCGATGGTCGACCGCCTCTATACCCACGGCGCGATCGTGTGGAGCGCATCCCACAAACGCCTCACGGCCTCCAACGATCCCGCCGTGGCGCTGATCACCTACGGGCTCCTCCTTCTCGTCGTCACCGGATTCCTACGGGCGACCCGGCGCGGCGGGCGGGCCCCGGCGAGTGCCGGGGTGACGATGGAGATCGCGATCGTGCTCTGCGTGACCGTGCTCTTCGCTCCGCTCGCCTGGAAGCACTACTTCGTCTTCCTGCTGCTCGGCCAGTTCGTGCTCTGGCGAGCCGCCGCCGGCGACGGCTACGGGCTCGCCACCGGCGAGCGCCGCCGGGTGGCGTGGGCGCTCGGCCTCTCGTACGCGCTCACGACCCTCACCGTACGCGGAGTCGTCGGCAAGGCACTCGCGCAGACCCTCGAGACCATGTCGGCGGTGACCCTCGGCGCCTTCGTCCTGCTCGGGGCACTGCTCTATGTCCGGGCGCGCAGCGGCGAGCAGGGCGGCGCCGACGCCGTCCCGGGAGCCTGACGTGCGCGTTCCCGCCGAGCGCATACTCATCGTCCTCCTCGGCGCTATCGGCGACGTCGTGCGGGCGCTGCCGCTCGCCAATCGCCTGCGCGCCGGTTACCCGGGCGCCCGCATCGCCTGGGCCGTCGAGCCGACGGCCGCACCCATCCTCGCCGGGCATCCGGCCCTGGACGAGCGCCTGGTGTTCGAGCGCCGCGGCGGCACCCGCGCCTTCCTCGCCTTCCTGCGCCGCGTCCGCGCGTCCGGCTTCGATCTCGTCCTCGACCTGCAACGGCACGCCAAGAGCGGGCTCGTGAGCGCGGCCACGGGGGCGCGGGTACGGCTCGGTTTCCACCGCCGCAACGCCAAGGAGCTCAACTGGCTCTGGAACACGCACACGATCGCGCCCGTAGAAGCGCGCGGCTGGAAGCTCGCGCAGTACGACCGCTTCGCCGACTGGCTCGAGCTTCCCGAGCAGGCGCCGCGCTTCGACATCCGGCTCGACGCGGCGGAGGAGGCGAGCGTCGACCGACTGCTGGCGCCGCTTCCGCGCCCCTTCGCGGCGCTCTTCCTCGGCTCGACCTGGGAGAGCCGGCTGTGGTTCGCGGAGCGCTGGGCGGCCGTCGTCGACGCTCTCGCCGCGCGCGGCCTCGAGACCGTGATCATCGGCGGCGCCGACGTCGGCGCCATCGCCGCGGCGGCGAGCGCGCGGGCGGCGCGGCCGCCCCTGGATCTCAGCGCCCGCACGACGCTGCGTGAGAGCTATGGCATCCTCGCCCGCGCCCGGGTGGCGATCGGACCCGACTCCGGTCCCATGCACCTCGCCGCTGCCGCCGGAACGCCGGTCGTATCGCTCTGGGGCGCGACCGCGCCGGCGCGCTCGGCGCCCTTCGGCGCCGAGGATCTCGTCGTGATCGGGCGGACTGCGTGCGTGCCCTGCTATCTCCGGCGCTGCCCGATCGGGCGCCAGTGCATGCGCGACATAACTACGGAGCGCGTCATAGCGCAGGTGGCTCGCGCGCTCGACGGTGAGCGGTGAGAGCGCTCGCCGCGTCGTGCACGCGCGTCGGCGCGTGGCGGATCTGGACCCTCGGCACGGCCGCGCCCGCCGCCGCGGAGATCGTCGCCGCCCTCGAGCGCCTACCGCTCGACGCCTCGTTGCACCGCTCCAAGCATGCCGATACGTACCGCTGGACGCGCCCGGGAGGAGACGTCTACGTCAAGCTCTATCATCGCTACCGCCGCTGGACGGCATTCAAGGATTGGTTCCGACCGTCGAAGGCAGCCAACGTGCGCGCCGCCAGCGCCGCCCTCGCGGCGGCAGGATTCGTCGTCCCGACCGTGGTGGCCCTCGGCGAGGAGCGGCGCGGCGCGTTCGGCTGGTCGCGGAGCTTCTGCGCCACGGCCGCCCTCGCCGGCGAGCCCATCGCGGCCCGGCTCGCCGCCCTCGCGGCCCCTGGCGAGGCTACGGCGCGGAGCGCGAAACGCGGGCTCCTGGCGACGGTCGGCCGCGAGGTCGCACGCCTCCACGAGGCGGGGGTGGTGGCGGGCGACCTGGTGCCGGCCAACGTGTGGCTCGCGCTCGCGGACGCCGAGCTGCGGGTGGCCTTCCTCGATCACGATCGCACCCGCGTCGGCTCTCGACCGGCGCCGTGGGCCCGGGCGCGGCGCAATCTCGTGCAGCTGAACCGCATCGTGCTCTCCGGCGTCACCACCACCGACCGCCTCCGCGTGTACCGCGCCTACGCAGCCGCTCGCGGCTGGACACGCGACGACGCTCGCCGCCGGCTGCCGTGGATCGTAGCCAAGACGCTGGCGCGCCGGCGCGCCGAGCGCGGCGCCCGCATACCGGCCACCGCCGACTTCCGGACGGTCATGCGCGCCGGCGGTCCCTATGGAGGCGGACGGGCGTGAACACCGGGCGACCGAACGTACTGTTCCTCCTCGTCGACTGCCTGCGCGCCGACGCCATCGGCGGCCGCGGCGTGCCGACGCCGCACCTGGACGCGCTGATCGCGCGCGGCGGGCGCTTCACGCAGATGATCGCCTCGGCGTCGTCGACCACGCCGTGCGTCGCTACCATGCTGACCGGAGTGTACGCGCCGCGCCACGGCGTGCGCTCGATCGGAGCCCACCGTCTGCACCCCGACGCACCCACTCTCGCGAGCCTGCTCGCCGCCGCCGGCTACCATACCGTCGCCGAGACGACGGGACCGCTCGGCCCCGAGAGCGGACTCGACCGCGGCTTCGCCGAGTACCGCGTACGCCCGGCCGCAGAGTACCTGAGCGGTGACTGGGGCCGCGCCTTGATCGCCCGCCTCGCCGGCGCCGCGCTCCCGTCCCCGTGGTTTCTGTTCGTGCACCTCTGGGAGCTGCACGCGCCGCGCAAGATCCTGCCGCCGTTTCGCGCCCGGCGCTTCGGAAGGACGCGGTACGATCGCGCCCTCGCGAGCCTCGACGCGGCGCTGGCACCGCTGCTGGCAGCGCTCCCTCCCGACACCGTGGTGCTCCTCCACGGCGACCACGGCGAGCGCCTGATGCCGAGCGCGCTCGCCTACCGCTGGTATCGCCTGCGCCGCGACATCCTCGGCGCCAGCCGCACCCGGAAGCTCGAGGGCCACGAGACCGACGTCTACGAGGAGCTGGTGCGGGTGCCTCTGGTCGTCGTCGCTCCCGGACGCGTCCCTAGCGGAGCCGCGAGCGCCCAGCTGGTGCGTCAGGTGGACGTAACCCCGACCGTGCTCGACCTCGCCGGGGTGCCGGCGCCGGCCGGCCTCGACGGCGTCAGCCTGGTACCGGCGCTCACCGGCGGCCGCACGCTCGGGCTCGAGGCCTTCCTCGAAGCCTGCGGACGGGTGCGCGGCACCGAGCGCGACCGCCGCCGCGGCTGGCGCACCGAGCGCTGGAAGCTCGTCGAAGCGCCGTACGCACCCGATGTCCCCGACGAGCTCTACGACCTCGCCGCCGACCCGCGCGAACGCCGCAACCTAGCCGGATCGGAACCGGAGCTCGTGGCGAGCCTCAAGGCGCGGATCGCCGCGGTCGAGGCCGGCGCCGCCGGGGCGGCTGAGGCGCTCAGCGCCGAGGAGGAAGCAGCCGTGGCGGCGCGGCTGCGCGACCTCGGCTACATCGAATGATCGCATGAAGATCGCGCTCGTCCACAAACGCTACGATCGTCTGGGCGGCGCCGAATGGGACTGCTACGAGCTCTCGCGCCAGCTCGCGGGGCGCGGACACGAAGTCCATCTGGTGGTCGGGGAATGCCGCGTGCCGCCGGACGCCGCGATGCATCTCCACCGCGTGCCGGTCGTGCGCACCGGCAAGCTCGCCAAGCTGGCATCGTTCGCGGTGATGGCGCCGCGAGTCTGGCGCCCGATAGCCGCCGACGTCGTCATCGGCTTCGGACGCACCGTCGGCTGGGATCTCTTCCGCGCCAGCGGCAGCGCCCACCTGCGCTGGCTGGCGCGCGTCGCCGCCGAGCGCGGCGCGCTGCACGCCCTGCGCCAGCGCTTGTCTCCGTACCACCGTCTGATACTCGCGATCGAACGCCGACAGTACGCCGCCGACACCCGCGGCATGGTGCTCGCCGTCTCCGAGCTGTCGCGCCAGGAGATCCTCGAGAGCTATCCGCGGCTGCCGGCGGAGAAGATCGCGGTCCTCCACTACGGCGTCGACGTCGAGCGCTTCCATCCCGCCCGGCGCGCCGCCGATGGCGCCGCCGTGCGCGCCGAGCTCGGAATCGGTCCCGAGCAACCGCTCGTGCTGCTGGTCGGCTCGGGTTTCCGCCGCAAAGGGGTGGACGTGCTGCTCGACGTGTGGCGGCGCGAGCCGCCGGCAGGCGCGGCGCTCGTCGTCGTCGGTAACGACCAGCACCTCGCACAGCGTAGCCGGGCCGCGCGCGCTCTTACCGGGCCCGTAGTCTTCACGGGTCCCCGCCCGGACGTCGAGCGCTTCTACGCCGCCGCCGACGTCTTCGCGCTGCCGTCGCTGCACGAAGGATGCCCGGTCGCCATCCTCGAAGCCCTGGCGTCGGGGGTGCCGGTGGTGACGTCGCGGGCGACCGGCGCGCCCGAGCTCTTGCCGGGGCCGCTCGCCGAGCTCCTCGTCGACGATCCCCGCGACGCCGCCGCGATCGCGGCGCGGCTCCGCCTGGGACTGGATCCGGGGCGTCGTCCGACGTTCATCGCCGCTGCCCGCGCCGCCGGGTGCGCCAACGCGCTCGACGTCGCCGTCGCGCGCCTCGAGGCCTGGTGTCGTTGGGCAGCCGCCGCCCGGCGGGAGCGAGGCGATGTCTGAGGCGTCCTACGTCCTGCGCCGCGGCACCGTCGAGGCCGCATTCTGCGACGTCGAGGCGCTACTGCGGGGACCGCGGACTCGAATCCTCAACGACGTCCGGCGCGCCGCCGTGGCCGTCGTCGAAGGCCCGGACGGACCGCTGGTGCTGAAGCGCTTTCGCGACGACACGCCGCTCCGCCTCGCCGTCGCACTTGCGCTCGGCCCCGGCGCCGAGCGCGTCTGGCGTGCGACCCGCCTCCTGCTCGACCGCGGCTTCGCGGTGCCGGAGCCCGTGGCGACGCTCGAACGGCGACGCTTCGGCCTGCCGCTGCGCAGTTGCTTCGTCGCCCGCTTCGTCTCCGGCCCGACGCTCGGCGAGCTGTGGCATCGACGGCGGGGTGCGGCACGGCGCGCCCTGACCATCGCCTTCGCGGACTGGCTGCGCGACCTCCATGCCGCCGGGCTCTACCCGCAGGACCTGCGGGCGGCGAACGTGCTGGTGGCGGCCGAGAACCCGGCCGTCTTCGTGCTCGTGGACCTCGATCGAGTGCGCCGCTATCGGCGCCTCTCCTGGCGGCGCCGGCGCAAGAACGTCGTCCAGGTGCACCGCTCGGTCGGGCGCGAGGCGCCGCGCCGCGAGAGCATGCGCTTCCTGCGTCGCTACCTCGGCGCCCCGAGCAGCGCCGAGCTCCGCCGCATCGCCGCCGAGATCGTCGCCCTCGGCAAGCGCAAGGACGCCGAGTACGCGCGCCGGCGGCAGCGCGCCGCCGCTCCGGCAGCGGCGGGGCGCACATGAGCGCGCGAATCCAGGTGTCGTGCACCATCATCTGCTTCGACGAGGAGGCCAACATCCGCGGCGCCCTCGAGAGCGTGAAATGGTGCGACGAGATCGTCGTCGTCGACTCGTTCTCCAACGACCGCACCGTCGAGATCTGCCGCGAGTACACCGACGCTATCCACCAGCGCCCCTGGCCGGGATTCGTCGAGCAGAAAGCGTTCGCGCTCGCGCAGACCCGCCATCCCTGGGTGTTGAACCTCGATGCCGACGAGCGGGTGTCGCCGGAGCTCCGGCGCGAGATCGAGACCGTCCTCGAGAACCCGCGCGCCGACGGCTACTACATCCCGCGGCTCGTCTACTACCTCGGCCGTTGGTGGTGGCGGGGCGGCTGGTACCCCGACTATCGGCTGCGGCTCTTCCGCCGCGACCGGGTGGTGTGGGGCGGCGTCGATCCCCACGAAAAGGTCGTCCTGCGCGGGCGCAGCGCCCGGCTGCGCAGCCCGCTGCTGCACTACACCTATCGCGACGTCGCCGACCATGTCGCTACGATCGACTTCTTCACCGGCGTTGCGGCGCGCGAGCTCGAGCTGCGCGGCCAGCACACGGCGCTCACCGACCTGCTTTTGCGCCCCTTCTGGCGCTTCTTCCGCTTCTACGTGCTGCGCCGCGGCTTCATGGAGGGCATCGCCGGCCTCTTCGTCGCCCAGTCGGCGGCTTTCTACGTGTTCGCGAAGTACGCCAAGCTCTGGGAGGCGACGCACTCGCGCCCGCGTCTGCCGCCGCCATGAACGGCACCGGACCGCTCGCCATCCTCCACGTCGATCCCGAGCGCGGGCTCGCCGGCGGTGAGCAGCAGGTGCTCGGCCTGCTCGCCAACCTCCAGGCGAGGGGGCAGCGGCAGACGCTGGCGGCCGACCCCCGGGGTCCGCTCGCCGCCCGGGCCGCGGCCCTCGGCATCGCCGTCGAACCGCTCGCCATCCGCAACCACTTCGATCTCCTAGCCGGCCGCCGACTGGCCCGATTGCTGGCGCGAAACCGCTATGACATCGTCCACTTCCACACCGCACGGGCCCACGCGATGAGCCTCTTCCTCGGCGCCGGCAGCGGCGCCGCACGCGTCGCTACGCGGCGCATGGACTATCGGCTCCGCGGCGGCTGCTACGCGCGGCGACTCTACAATCGCGAGGTGGACGCAGTGGTGGCGATCTCGGAAGGGGTGCGGAGCGCGCTCACGGCGAGCGGCGTCGAGGCGGCGCGCATCCACCTCGTCCGCAGCGGCGTCGACGCGGCGCGCTTCGCATCGACGCCGGAGCGGCGGGCGGCGGCGCGCGCCCGCTTCGCGCTCGCCGCGGACGCCTGGGTGCTGGCGGTCGTAGGCGCGCTCGAGGAGCGCAAAGGCCACGATCTGCTGTTCGAGGCGCTGGCGCGGACCTCCGAGCAGCGGTGGATCGTGCTCGTGGCCGGCGGCGGCGCGCGCGCTGCCGCCCTGCGGGCGCAGGTCGCAGCGCTCGGCCTCGGAGCCATGGTGCGCTTCCTCGGGCACGTCGACGACGTCGCGCCCGTTCTCGCCGCCGCCGACGCCTTGGTGATGCCGTCGCATCGAGAAGGCCTCGGGGTAGCGGCGCTCGAGGCCATGGCGGCCGGGCTCCCGGTGATCGCGAGCCGGGTGGGCGGCCTGCCCGAAGCGGTCATCGACGGAGAGACGGGGCTGCTCGTACCTCCCGGGGACGCGGCCGCCCTCACCGCGGCGCTAGCCCGGCTCGGCGCCGATCGCGCTTGCGCACGCCGCCTCGGCGCCGCCGGGGCGGCGCGTGTCGCCGCCCACTTCAGCCTCGCAGCGATGGCGGCAGGCACGCTCGCCGTGTATCGACTCCTCGCCGCGACGAGCGCGGAGAGACATCCATGAGCCCGACGACGCGACTGCGCGAACTGATCCGCCGCTTCACCGGCACCAGAGTGCTCGTCGTCGGCGATCTCATGCTCGACCAGTTCGTCTGGGGCGACGTGAGCCGCATCTCGCCCGAGGCACCGGTGCCGATCGTGCGGGTCCGGCGCCAGGAGGGTCGCCCCGGCGGCGCCGGCAACGTCGTCTCCAACATAGTCGCCCTCGGCGGGCGCGCCGACGCCTGCGGCTTCGTCGGCGACGACTCGACCGGCCGCGCGCTCGCTGCGGCGCTGACCGCCGCCGGCGGCGGGCTCGCCGGGATCGTCCGCAGCCGAGCCGTCGGCACGACGGCGAAGACCCGGGTGATCGCCCACAGCCAGCAGGTCGTGCGCTTCGATCAGGATCCCGACGCCGACGGCGTCCCGGCGCGCCTCGGCCGCCGCCTGCGGGCGTGGGTCGCCGCCCACGCGCGGCGCTATCCGGTGATCGTGGTCTCCGATTACGGCAAGGGCGTCGTCACGCCCGAGCTGCTCGCCGACCTGGCCACGCTCCGGCGCCGCCACGGCTTCCACTACGTCATCGATCCGAAGCGACCGAACTTTCCCCACTACCGCGGCGCCAGTCTCGTCAAGCCGAACCTCGGCGAGGCCAGCGTCGCCGCCGGCCGCGACATCGTCGATCGGGCCTCCCTCGACAGCGCCGGGCGCGAGCTCCTGCGCCGTTGGGAGGCGGACGCGATCCTGATTTCGCGCGGCGAGGAAGGGATGACTCTCTTCAAGCCGCGAGCGCGGGCGCACCACTTTCCGACCGCCGCCCAGGAGGTGTACGACGTGACCGGCGCCGGCGACACCGTGCTCGCGACCTGCGCACTGGCGCTCGCCGCGGGCGGCAGCTTCGAGGAGGCCGCCCGCCTCGCCAACCAGGCCGCGGGTGTCGCGGTCGGCAAGGTCGGCACCGCCACCGTGAGCGCCCGCGAGCTCCTGCGGACGCTCCGCGACCACCCCTGAGGGCTCCATGAGTACGACGATGCGCGGTATACGTTCCATGACCGGCTTCGGCGCCGCCTCGGCCGCCATTCCGGGCGGCCGCCTGACCATCGAGCTGCGCTCGGTGAACCAGCGCTTCCTCGACATCCGGGTCGCGGCGCCGCGCGAGTACGCTCCCTGGGAGGCTACCGGCCGCGAGCTCGTCGGCAAGCACGTCGCCCGCGGCCGGGTCGAGGTGCACGTCGGCCGCAATGCGCCGTCGCGCGGTCGGACCCGGGTAGTGCTGAACCTAGCCGCCGCGCGCGACTACGCCGCGGCCTGGCGCCAGGTCGCGGTCGAGCTCGGCGTCCCCGGAGCTCTCGACCTCGGGCTCCTGCGCGGCGCCGAGATCTTCGAGACGGTGGAGACGCCGCGCGACCTGCGCGCCGAGTTTCCTCTGGCCACGCGCGTGCTCGGGCGCGCGCTCGCGGCTCTCGACCGGGCGCGGCGCCGCGAAGGGAAGAACCTGCAGCGCGACATGCTGCAACGGGTGACCCGGCTCGTCGCCATCGAGCGCGCCATCCGAGCCCACGCCGCGGCGGTCGCGGGCGAGCTCCAGACCAAGGTGAACGACCGGTTGCAGGCCCTTCTCAAGGGCTCGACGGTCGACCCGGCGCGCGTCGCCCAGGAGGTCGCCCATCTCGCGGAGCGCAGCGACGTCACCGAGGAGCTGGTGCGCCTGCGCAGCCACCTGGAAGAAATCCGCCAGCTCCTCACCGCCGGGGGCGCCATCGGCAAGCAGGTCGAGTTTCTGCTCCAGGAAACCCACCGCGAGATCAACACCATCGGGTCCAAGGTCAATCAGCTCGAGATCACGCGGCTCGTGGTCGAGGCCAAGGGGGAGGTCGAACGGCTGCGCGAGCAGGTGCAGAACGTCGAGTGATTCCGTAAGATCACGCATGGGTGCCGACTTCACGTTCTACCGTCACGGAATCGTCTTCATCGTTTCCGGGCCGTCCGGCGCCGGGAAGAGCACCCTGGTCGAAGGGCTGATGGCGCGCTTTCCCGAGCTCGGGCTCTCGATCTCGTATACGACGCGGGCCCCGCGCGGCGCCGAGACCGACGGCCGCGAGTACCTCTTCGTGACCACCGAGGAGTTCGCGCGCCGCCGCGACGGCGACGAGCTGGCGGAATGGGCGGAAGTGCACGGCGCCCTCTACGGAACGCCGCGGGCACCTCTCGACGACGCCATCGCCGCAGGACGCGACATGCTCCTCGACATCGACGTGCAGGGAGCCCGGCGGCTGAAGCGCGTGTACCGCGACTCCGCGGTCGCGGTGATGGTCTTCCCGCCGTCCTGGGACGAGCTCGAGCGCCGCCTCCGCAACCGCCGGACCGACGACGAGGCTGCGATCGCGCGCCGCCTCGCGCGCGCCCGCGAGGAAGCCGACCACCTCCCCGAGTACGACTACTTCATCCGCAACGCCGATCGCGACGACGCCGTGGCGCAGCTGATCGCGATCGTCCGCGCCGAACGGGCGCGGGTCAGCCGCATCGTCGTCGAGCCCGCGCCATGAATCTCTCGACCCTCCTCGACAAGGTGCGCGAGTACAATCCCACCGCCGATCTGACGACCGTGCAGCGCGCCTACGAATTCTCCGCCGCCGTACATCGCGGACAGAAGCGGAAATCCGGCGAGCCCTTCCTGGTGCACCCGCTCGAGGTCGCGAACCTGATCGCCGACCTCCGGCTCGACGTTCCGAGCGTGGCGACCGGCCTCCTCCACGACACCGTCGAGGACACGCTCGCCACCCTCGGGCAGGTAGAGTCGTTGTTCGGGGGCGAGATCGCCGCCCTCGTCGACGGCGTGAGCAAGATCGGCCAGATCAACTTCAAGAGTCGCGCCGAATCGCAGGCCGAGAACTTCCGCAAGATGATCATGGCGATGGCCCGCGACATCCGCGTCATCCTGATCAAGCTCGCCGATCGCACCCACAACATGCGGACGCTCTCGCACCTTCCCCCCGAGCGGCAGATGGAGATCGCCCAGGAGACGCTCGACATCTATGCGCCGCTCGCGCACCGCCTCGGCATCTACTGGATCAAGAGCGAGCTCGAGGACAACGCGCTCCGCTACATGCACCCGGAGATCTACTACCAGCTCAAGCGCAACGTCGCGAAGAAGCGCGCCGAGCGGGAGCAGTACATCGAGCACGTGCGCGGAGTCCTCGCCAAGAAGCTGGAGGAGGCCGGTCTCGAGGCCGCCGTCACCGGGCGCCCCAAGCACTTCTACTCGATCTACCAGAAGATGCAGTCGCAGCAGCTCCTCTACGACCAGATCTACGACCTCGTGGCCTTCCGCCTCCTCGTCGACTCGACGCGCGAGTGCTACGAGGCGCTCGGAGTGGTGCACCAGAACTGGAAACCCGTACCGGGCCGGTTTCGCGACTACATCGCGATGCCGAAGGCCAATATGTACCAGTCGCTGCACACCACCGTGATCGGGCCGTTCGGCGAGCGCATGGAGGTGCAGATCCGCACCCTCGAAATGCACCGCGTCGCCGAGGCCGGAATCGCCGCGCACTGGCGCTACAAGGGACAGAACCAGACCGACTCGCAGCAGGAGATCGAGCGCTTCGCCTGGCTCCGCCAGCTCCTGCACTGGCAGCAGCATCTCGAGGATCCGCAAGAGTTCCTGCGCTCGATCAAGGAGGATCTCTTCGACGAAGAGGTCTTCGCCTTCACGCCCAAGGGCGACCTCTTCAACTTCCCGGCCGGGGCCACGGTCATCGACTTTGCCTACCGCATCCACTCGCAGGTCGGCGAGCACTGCGCCGGCGCCCGCGTCAACGGCAAACTGGTGCCGCTCAAGTACCAGCTACAGAGCGGCGATACGGTCGAGATCATCACCACGACACGCCAGACTCCGAGCAAGGACTGGCTGAAGATCGTCACCACCACGCGCGCCAAGGAGCGCATCCGCAACTGGATCAAGGGCCAGCAGCGGCGCCGCAGCCTCGAGATCGGCGCCGAGCTCCTCGACCGCGACCTGCGCCGCTACCGGCAGGAGCTTCCCAAGCTGCGCAAGAGCGGCGATCTCGCCCGGGTGGCGCACGAGCTCGGGTTCAAGGACGAGGAGTCGCTGGTCGCGGCGATCGGCTACGGCCGGCTGCCGAGCCAGCAGGTGCTCGGGCGCCTGGTGCCCGACAGCACCGCGGAGGAGCGCAAGGAGCGCAGCGAGGGCACGCTGCAGAAGCTCTTCCGCATGGTCGGCCGGCAGGGACGAGGCGGCGTCCAGGTGAGCGGCATCGACGACGTGATGGTGCGCTTCGGCCGCTGCTGCAATCCGCTTCCGGGCGAGCGCATCACCGGCTTCATCACCCGCGGCCGCGGCGTCACCGTACATGCCGTCGACTGCCTGCGGGTCATGGAGAGCGATCCGCAGCGGCGGGTGGAGGTGGCGTGGGACGACGCTGCCGGCCATTTCCGTCCCGTGCAGGTGGAGGTCACCGCGGTCGATGCCCCCGGCCTCCTCGCCGCCATGAGCAAGGCAATCAGCTCGGCGGGCGTCAATATCTCGAGCGCCGAAGCCCACACCGGAATCGACAAGAAGGTGGTCAACGTCTTCGAGGTGATGGTCGACGGCGTCGGCGGCCTGAACCGCGTCATGCGCGGCCTCGGCAAGGTGAAGGGTGTCCTCAAGGTGCAGAGGCTGCGCGCATGAGCGGCGAAAGGCGCGCCGTGGCGACGGCCGCGGCCCCGCAGGCGATCGGTCCGTACTCGCAGGCGATCGTCGTCGGTGACCTGGTGTTCCTCTCCGGCCAGATCCCCCTCGACCCCGACCGCGGCCGCCTCGTCGCCGGCACGATAGAGGAGGAAACGCGCCAGGTCCTGAAGAACCTGGCCGCGGTGCTGGCCGCCGAGGGCCTCGACCTGACGTCGATCGTCAAGACGACCGTCTACTTGACCGACCTCGCCGACTTCCCCAGGGTCAACCAGACCTACGCCGAATTCTTCGCCGAACCGTTCCCGGCGCGAGCGACGGTTGCGGTAGCGGCGCTGCCGCGCGGCGCCAGGATCGAGATCGAAGCGGTCGCCGTCCGCTAGCGTCCCGGAGGATCGTGCGCGGGACGGGGACTCACGTCGCCGCGAGCGCCGGCGGCGCTCAGGCCGCCTTGGCGATCCGGCCGGAACGGATGCAGCGCGTGCACACGAGCAGCTTCTTCACCCCGCCGCCGACCCGAGCGCGCACCGATTGCAGATTGGGCTTCCACCGCCGCCGGGTCCGGTTGTTGGCGTGGCTGACCTTGTTCCCCGTGGAAGGACCCTTGCCGCAGATCTCGCAGGTGCGTGCCATTGCTGACCCCTTTCGCGAAAGCCCGCATGGCTACCACAGGCCCGCCAGGGCGGCAAATCAGGAACGGCGCCAACGTTCGATCAGGGACGTGGTCGAAAAGCCCGCGACCAGCGGCACCAGGACGACCCGGCCGCCGCGGGCTTCGACGATCTCCCGGCCGACGACACGATCCGGCGCCCAGTCGGCGCCTTTCACCAGGACGTCGGGCTGAATCGCCGCGATCAAGTCCGCAGGGGTATCCTCGTCGAAGATCGTCACCCAGTCGACCGCCGCGAGCGCCGCCACGACCTCCGCCCGAGCTGCCTCCGGTACCAGCGGACGCTCGGGTCCCTTGTGCAGCCGCCGCACCGAGGCGTCGGAGTTGAGACCGACTACGAGCAAGTCGCCGCTCTCGCGCGCCGCAGCGAGGTAGCGCACGTGGCCGACGTGCAGGATATCGAAGCAGCCGTTGGTGAAGACGACGCGCTGCCGCGCTCGCCGCGCCTCCTCGGCCTTCGCCGCCGCCGCCGCGCGATCGACGATCTTGTCCAGATAACGCATGGCGGCACGTCTACCAACGTCGTGCCGACGCCGCCAGCAACCTCGCCGCCCTCATAGCGACGGCCATGCGTGTCTTGCGCGATTGCTGTCCGAATGGGCCATCGCGCAGGTCTGCCAGGGAGCTCTTCGGGAAGAGTGCCATGAAAGCCGGCACTCACGGGCGCGACGGTGGCATGGTTCTCGCTGCCGCGAACGACGCGAACGCTGGCGGCCACACACGATCGGCGTCATGCCTCCCCTCATGACGCGTGCTCGAGTTCCACACTCCGGCCGATCGTCCTCACCCCCCCGTCGGCGGACGCGCTGTGAAACGGCGGGAGGGCGCATCCGCGGGGCCTGACCCACCCCGTGCCCTCCCGCCGCCCCTCCTCGCCGCTCCGGAGGGCGAAAATCTGGCGGGAGCCGGCGCCATGTGTTAGGGGCGGGCAGTCATGCCATGCGGCTTCGGGCGCAAGCGCGCGCGGCGGGAGGATGGCTCCCTTGTCTGACCCCGCGCCGGCGCTCCGGGAGCGCATCCACGTCCTGCCCGAGGTCCTGGCCAACCAGATCGCCGCCGGAGAGGTGATCGAACGCCCCGCTTCGGTCGTGAAGGAGCTCGTCGAGAACGCTCTCGACGCCGGGGCGCAGCGCCTCGTCATCGAGCTCGAGGAGGGTGGGACGCGCCTCATCCGGGTCACCGACGACGGCCGCGGAATGACGGCTGCGGACGCGCCGCTCGCGTTCCTCCGCCACGCCACCAGCAAGCTCCGTGATCAGGATGACCTCTGGCGCATCGGGACCCTCGGATTTCGCGGCGAGGCGCTGCCGAGCATCGCCGCGGTCGCGGCGGTGGAGCTGACGACGCGCAGCTCCGAGGCGCCGACCGGCGTCACGGTACGGGCCGCGGCCGGACGCGTCGTCGACGTCCGCGAAGCCGGCGCCGCCATCGGTACGAGCGTGGCCGTGCGCGACCTCTTCGCGCCGGTTCCGGCGCGGCGCAAATTCCTGAAGAGCACCCAGACCGAGCTCGGACACGTCGTCGATCTCGTGACCCGCGTGAGCCTCGGGGCGCCGCAGGTGCACGTGCGGCTCGTGCATCAGGGCCGCGAGATCGCCGTCCATCCGCCGGTCACCACCCTCGCCGAGCGGGCCCGGCAAGTCTTCGGTGCCGACCGCGTCCGCGGCGGCCGCACCTTCGCCGACGAGCGCCTGGGTATCGCCATCGCGGGGTTCGCGTTCTCGCCGCACCTCTCCTTCGCCACCGCCCGCTACGTCTACCAGTACGTCAACGGACGTCCGATCCGCGATCGGGCGGTGCAGCACGCGATCGCCGAGGCGTACGCCAGCCTGGTGCCGCGCGGCCGCTGGCCGGGCGCGGTAGTGACGCTCACGGTGCCGCCCGCCGACGTCGACGTGAACGTACATCCCGCCAAGCACGAGGTGCGCTTCCGCCTCGCGCACGTAGTCCACGACACCGTGCTCGGCGCGGTGCGGCGGGCGCTCGCGGGCGCCACCGGACACGCTGCGGAAGACCCGGCGACCGGCGTCGCGGCGGCACTGCGCACCTACGCTCTACGCCCGCCGGCCGCGCCGCCGCCGTTCACGACGGGCGCGGCCGCCGGGGCGTCGACGAGCGCACCCACCGACGCTCCCGGCGTCGCCGAGACGAGTGCGCGCGTCGTACCCGCGGCGGCGGCGACGCCGCGCCCCGACGAGCCCTCCGCGGCCGCGGGCGTATCCGGCGGCTTCGCGCCGCTTCGCTTCGTCGGCCAGGTCTTCCGCGGCTACCTGGTCTGCGAGGCGGTCGACCGGATCGTGCTCATCGACCAGCACGCCGCCCATGAGCGGGTCGCTTTCGAGCGCCTGCGGGCGCAGCATGCCGCCGGCGCGATCGAACGCCAGGGGCTCCTCCTGCCGCTTGCCGTCGACCTGGCTCCGCGGCAGGGCGAGGCGCTCGCCGGCAGGCTCGACGACCTCGCCGCGCTCGGCTTCGAGATCGAGCCGTTCGGTGAGCGCACCTTTCTCGTGCGTGCAGTGCCGGCGCTCCTCGGCGGCGACGACCCGCGCCTCCTCCTCGAGGATCTCGCCGACGGGCTGGCCGAGGTCGGGTCGCATCTCTCCGCCGCCGACGCCATCGAGGCCGTCCTCGGCCGCATCGCCTGTCACAGCGTCGTCCGGGTCGGCCGCAGCCTCTCGACGCCCGAAGTCGCGCGGCTGCTCGCCGATCTCGACGCCCTGACCTACGGCAGCAACTGCCCGCACGGCCGGCCCGTGTCGGTCGAGCTGACGCGCGGGCAGATCGAGAGGATGTTCGGCCGATGAACACCGGATCCGGAGCACCGGAGCGCGCGCGAACGCGCGTGCTCGCGATCGTCGGACCGACCGCGGCCGGCAAGAGCGCGGTGGCGATGCGGATCGCCGAGCGACTCGATGCCGAGATCGTGAGCGCCGACTCGCGCCAGATCTATCGCGGCCTCGATATCGGCACCGCGAAGCCGAGTGCGGACGACCGCCGCCGCGTGCCGCACCACCTCCTCGACGTCGCCGACCCCGACCAACGCTTCGACGCCGCCCGTTTCCGGCACCTGGCCCTCGCGGCGATCGCCGGCGCGGCGGCGCGCGGCCGGCCCGTCGTCGTCTGCGGCGGCACCGGACTCTACCTGCGCGCGCTCCGCCACGGCCTCTTCGCCGGGCCGGGCGCCGTTCCCGAGCTGCGTGCGGCGCTCTACGAGCGCGAGCGGCTGCACGGACCCGGCACGCTCCACGCCGACCTCGCAGCCGCCGATCCTGCGGCCGCATCGCGCCTCCATCCGCACGACACCGTGCGCCTGGTGCGCGCGCTCGAAGTCCTGCGCGTCACCGGCCGGCCGATCAGCGCCTGGCAGGACGCCCACGCCTTCGCCGAAACGAGCATCGACATGCAGGTGTTCGGCTGCGCCCGCCCGCGCGAAGACCTGCACGCCCGTATCGCCGCCCGCTGCGGCGCCATGATCGACGCCGGGCTCCTCACCGAGATCCGCGAGCTCTGGGACCGCGGCTACGGCCCCGAGCTCCCGCCCCTCGACAGCGTCGGCTACCGCGAGATGGGAGCTTATCTCCGCGGCGACCTCGACTTCGCAGCCGCCTGCGACGCCTTTGCGCGGGCGACGCGCCGCCTCGCCAAGCGCCAGCTCACCTGGTGGCGCTCCGACGCGACGATCGCCTGGTTCCATCCCGACCGCGACGACGCCGCCATACTGACGCGCGCCGCCGCCTGGCTGAGCTCCCCGTGCCCGTCACCTATCTCGACTTCGAGCAGCCCCTCGCTGCGCTAGACGCCCGCGTCGCCGCGCTCAGGAGCGGCGAGGTGCGCGGTCCGGCCGCGGCCCGCGAGCTGCGTCAGCTCGCCGCCGCGCGCCGCCGCCTCGAGCGCGAGGTCTACGAATCGCTCTCCGCGTGGCAGCGGGTGCAGCTCGCCCGCCACGTCGATCGACCGCAGACGCTCGACTACGTCGGCCGGCTCTGCCGCGAATTCTTCGAGCTCCGCGGCGACCGCGCCTTCGCCGACGACCCCGCAATCGTCGCCGGCGTCGGGCTCTGCCACGGACAGCCGCTCGCCGTCGTCGGCCACCAGCGCGGACACGGCACCGCCGAGCGCGTGCGCCGCAACTTCGGCATGGCGAACCCCGAAGGACACCGCAAAGCGATCCGGGCATTCCGGCTCGCGGAGCGCCTCGGCATGCCGGTATTGACGCTCGTCGACACCCAGGGCGCGTATCCCGGCGTCGGCGCCGAGGAGCGCGGCCAGGCCGAGGCCATCGCGCACACGATGCGCACCATGACCGAGCTCCGGGTGCCGATCGTGAGCGTCGTGATCGGAGAAGGCGGCAGCGGCGGCGCGCTCGCCCTGGCGGTCGCCGACCGGGTCTTGATGATGCAATACGCCTGCTACTCGGTGATCTCGCCCGAAGGCTGCGCCGCCATCCTCTACCGCGACCGCGACCCCGCGCACGTCGCGCGCGCGGCGGCGGCCTTGAAGCTCACCGCCGGCGACCTCCTGCGCGCCGGGGCGATCGACGCGCTGGTGCCGGAGCCGGCGGGCGGCGCGCATCGCAATCCGCGGCGCGCCCTCGAAGCGGTCGAACGGGCGGTTCTCCACGCGCTCGCGGAGCTGCGCCGGATCTCGCCGCTCGTGCTGCGCCGCCGGCGCTACGAGAAGTTCCGCCGCCTCGGAGCGCACGTCGACGGCGGAAGCGCTGCGTCGCGGGCCGCGGCGCCGGGCGCGCGCGCGCGACGGCGGCGCGCAATTGCAAAGCCGAAAGCGGTACGGTAGCAGTCGCGGCTTTGAAGGACGCGACCGACGTGCCACGGACCAGCGCCCGAGATCCCTTGGTCGATCGCGAGCGCGCCAAGATCGACCGGATCGACGAGCGTATTCTCGGTCTCCTGAATGAGCGGGCGCGCCTCGCACAGCGCATCGGCGCCCGCAAGGCGCGGCGCCGGAAGGCTCGGGCCGACGCTCCCGAGGGCTTCTGGGTCCCGAGCCGTGAGAAGCGCATCCGCCGCCGGCTGCGCACCCTCAACCGGGGCCCGCTCTCCGACGACCACGTGGCCGCCATCTTCCGCGAGATCATCTCGGCGTCGCGAGCCCTCGAAGCGCGGCTGACGGTCGCCTACCTGGGGCCGGAGGGAACGTTCACCAATCAGGCCGCGCGCGAGATCTTCGGCAGCGGGGTGGCGCTCACCCCTGCGGAATCGATCGCCGAGGTCTTCACCGAGGTCGAGCGCCGCCGCGCCGACTTCGGCGTCGTACCGGTCGAGAATTCCACCGAGGGCGCGGTGACGTCGACGCTCGACCTCCTGATCGAGTCGCCGCTGCGGATCGCCGGCGAAGTCCGGCTCGACGTGGAGCAGTGTCTGGTCGGCACCGCGCCCGAGTGGTCGGCGATCCGTCGCGTGCTCTCGCATCCGCAGGGCCTCGCCCAGTGCCGGCGCTGGCTGGCGGCGAACCTGCCGCAGGCGAGCCTGGAGCCGGTCGCCAGCACCAGCCGGGCCGCGGAGCTCGCCGCCGGCGACCCGGCCACCGCCGCGGTCGCCAGCCGCCTCGCAGCCGAGCGCGCAGGTCTCAGGATCCTCGCTGCCGACATCCAGGACCAGCGTGGCAACGCCACCCGCTTCTTCGTCCTCGGGCACCGCGACGCCGAGACTCCGTCGGGCGACGACAAGACGTCGATCGTCTGCACGGTGAAGGACGAGATCGGCGTGCTCGCGAAGCTCCTGCAGCCGCTGGCCGCAAGCGGCGTCAGCCTGCACAAGATCGAGTCGCGTCCGCTCCGCGGGCGCCCGTGGGAATACGTCTTCTTCCTCGATCTCCGCGGTCACCGCTCCGACGCGCGCGTGAAGCGGGCTCTGGCGCGCATGCAGCCGCTCACCACGTCGCTCAAGATCCTCGGATCGTATCCGGCAGCATGACATTCCTGCTATTCGGAGGACCATGAGCACGCGTGCAGGCAGCATCGACGTCAAGAGCCTCACCCCGGAGTGGATCCAGCGGCTCGCTCCGTATCCGCCCGGCATGCCGCTCGAGGAGCTGGAGCGCGAATACGGCATCACCGGATCGATCAAGCTCGCCTCGAACGAGAACCCCTACGGACCGTCGCCGCGAGCGCTCGCCGCGATCGCCGCGGCGCTGCCGAGCCTGCACCGCTATCCCGACGGCAGCGGCTTCTACCTGCGGCAGGCGCTGGCGAAGCGGATCGGCGTTCCCGCCGACGCCATCATCCTCGGCAACGGCTCGAACGACATCATCGAGCTCGCGGTGCGGGCCTTCCTGCGCCCCGGCGACGAAGCCGTCATGGCCGATCAGGCCTTCGTCATCTATCAGATGGTGGTCCAGGCCGTCGGCGCGACGGCGCGATGCGTGCCGCTGCGCCGCTTCACCCACGACCTCGAGGCTATCAAAGCGGTGATCGGACCGGCGACCCGCCTCGTCTTCCTCGCCAACCCGAACAACCCGACGGGCACGATCTACACCCGCGAGAGCTGGGAGGACTTCCTCGCCGACGTGCCGCCGCACGTGCTCGTAGTTGCCGACGACGCCTACGCCGACTACGTCGAGGACCCCGACTATCCCGACTCGCTCGGCTACCAGCGTCACGATCGCCTCCTCCTGACGCTGCGCACGTTCTCGAAGATCTACGGGCTGGCCGGCGTCCGCATCGGCTACGGCATCGGGCCGCTCGCGGTCATCGAGGTCCTGAACCGCATCCGCCAGCCCTTCAACGTCAATGCGCTCGCGCAGGTCGCCGCGCTCGCCGCGCTCGACGACGTCGAGCACGTCGAGCGGACTCGCCGCAACAACCTCGAAGGGCTCGCGTATCTCCGCGGCGTCTGCGAGCGGCTCGGTCGGCCGTACGTCCCGAGCTGGGCGAACTTCCTGCTGGTCGACGTCGGCGACGGCGCTCGGGTCTACGAAGAGCTGCTGCGCCGCGGCGTCATCGTCCGGCCCATGGACGTCTACGGCTTTCCGCGCCACCTGCGGGTGAGCGTCGGCACGCCGGCCGAGAACGAGCGCTTCGCCGCTTCGCTCGCCGCCGTCCTCGCGGCGGCGACGCCGTGAAGCCGGTAGCCGATCGGCTGCTGATCGCGGGGGTCGGCCTGATCGGCGCGTCGCTCGGCCTGGCACTGCGCGAGCGCGGCGCGGTGGGAGAGATCGTCGGACTCGGCCGCTCGCTGGACAACCTGCGCGTGGCGCGTCGGCGCGGCGCCATCGACCGGGCCGAGCGCGATCCGGCGCGCGCGACTCGCGACGTCGACCTCGTCGTCGTCGCGACGCCGGTCGGCACGATCGCGCCGCTGGTCGCGAATCTGGTGCGTACGCTGCCGCCGACCGCCGCCGTCACCGACGCGGGGAGCGTGAAGGGCGCGGTCGTGGCCGCGGTCGAGCGCGCCCTCGGTGCGACTGCGGCCCGCTTCTGCGGCAGCCATCCGATTGCCGGCAGCGAGCTCGCCGGCGCCGCCGCTGCGCGCCGCGATCTCCTGGACGGCCGCCGCTGCATCCTGACGCCCACGGCGCGGACGGCGGCTGCGACCCGGCGGCGCGTGCGCGCCCTGTGGACGGCCGCCGGCATGCGGGTCGAGACCATGACGGCGGTGCGCCACGACGACCTCTACGCCCTGGTGAGCCACCTGCCGCAGGCCGTCGCCACCGCGCTCGTCAATGCGGCCGCCGAGGGCGGCCGCGGCCGCGCGCTCGCGTACGCGGGAAGCGGCTTTCGCGACGTGACCCGGATCGCCGACAGTCCCGCCGTCATCTGGCGCGACATCCTGCTCGCCAACCGCGACCCCGTGCTGGCGGCGCTTGCGGCCTTCGGCGCCGCCTGCGAGCGCTTGCGGGCGGCGATCGCCGCCGGCGACGGCGCCGGCATCGAGCGCGAGCTCGGACGGGCGCGGCGCGCGCGGCGGCGGGCGGCGCCGTGACGAGCCGCACCATCGCGCCTGCCGGCCGGGGGCTCCGCGGCCGCCTCGTCGTCCCGAGCGACAAGTCGATCGCGCACCGGGCGCTCCTCGTCGGCGCCGTCGCCGAGGGCACGACCGTCGTACGCGGCTTCCAAGGCGGACGCGACAACCGCGCCACCATGGCTGCTTGCCGCGCGCTCGGCGTCGCCATCGACGAGCGCGGCGAGACGCTGACGATCGCCGGCGCCGGCTTCGACGGCCTGCGCGCCCCGGCCGGCGACATCGATTGCGAGAACTCCGGGACGACGATGCGCCTGCTCGCGGGTCTGCTCGCCGGCCGGCCGTTCACCAGCCGGCTGGTCGGCGACGCGTCCCTGTTGCGGCGGCCGATGCGCCGCGTAATCGAGCCCCTCGGTCGCATGGGAGCCGCGATCACGAGCGAGCCGGGCGACGGAAGGGCGCCGCTGCGCATCGAGGGCCGGGCCCTCGTCGGGGTGCAGCACACACTCGCGGTAGCGAGCGCGCAGGTGAAGTCGGCAATCCTGCTGGCCGGACTGCAGGCGAGCGGTTCTACGCGGGTCGACGAGCCGGCACGCTCGCGCGATCACACCGAGCGCATGCTCCGCGACTTCGGCGCCAGGCTTTGCGGCGGCGAGCTCTGGGTGGCCCTCGACGGACCGCAGCGCCTGCGCGGCACCACGATAGACTTGCCCGGCGACTTCTCGTCGGCGGCCTTCCTGGTGGTCGCCGCCGCCGTCATCCCCGGCTCGGAGATCCGCCTGACCGGCGTCGGCCTCAATCCGACGCGCACCGGCCTGCTCGACGCCCTCGCCGCGATGGGGGCGGCGATCGAAGTCGTACCGGAGGCGGGCGCATCGGAGCCGGTCGGCACGCTGGTCGTGCGCCATGGGCCGCTCCACGCCACGCACATCGCCGGCGAGCTCCTCGTGCGCTGCATCGACGAGTTCCCGATCCTCTGCATCGCCGCCGCCCGTGCCGAGGGCACGACCGAGATCCGCGACGCCGCGGAGCTGCGCGTGAAGGAGAGCGATCGCGTCGCGGTCATGGCCGAGCTGCTGCGCGCTCTCGGCGTCGCCGTCGCCGAGCTTCCCGACGGGCTCGTCATTCACGGCGCTTCGCGCCTCGGCGGCGCGCGCGTCGATCCGCGCGGCGACCACCGTATAGCCATGGCGGCAGCGGTGGCCGGCCTCGCCGGCGCGGCGCCGGTCGTCATCGACGATCCCGACTGCGCCGAGGTGTCGTTTCCCGGCTTCTACGCGATCCTGGCCCGGGCGGCGGGCGCATGAGCACGGCTCCGCGGCGACTGATCGTCGCCATCGATGGACCCGCGGGCGCGGGCAAGAGCACTCTGGCGCGCGCCCTGGCGCGCGCCCTCGGCTACACCTACGTCGACAGCGGCGCGATGTACCGCGTCGTCGGCCTGGCGGCGCGGGCACGCGGCCTGGCGGCGACCGACGCCGAGGCGCTCGCAGCCCTCATCGACGGCCTCGACTTCGCGCTCCGGCCGGAGCCGGCCGGGCAGCGCGTCTTCCTCTCGGGTCGCGACGTCACCGAGGAGCTCCGAACGCCGGCGGTGGGGGAGTGGGCGTCCCGGGTCGCGGCGCTGCCCGCGGTACGCACCCGCCTGGTCGAGCGCCAGCGCCGGCTCGGCGAAGCCGGGGGCGTAGTCATGGACGGGCGCGACATCGGCACCGTCGTCTTCCCCGAGGCGGACTGCAAGTTCTTCGTCACGGCGAGCGCCGCCGAGCGGGCGCGGCGGCGAGCCCGTGAGATCGGGGCGCCGGAGGCCGAGCTCGGGGCGATTCAGCGCGACATCGAGGCCCGGGACCGGCGCGACTCGGAGCGGGCGCTCGCGCCGCTGCGGGCGGCGGCGGACGCGGTGACGATCGACACCACCGGGAGCACCGCCGAGGAGGTGCTGGAGCAGGTCCTGGCGCGGGTGGCGGAGCGCGCAAAAGCTTGAACTTCCAAGAGCAGGGCGGTAAGGAGGGTGGCTCTCGCGCGCCGCGCCGACCAAACGATCCCAGGGGGTGAGCAGTTGATGACCGAGGACAATCACGAAACGCATGCAGGTGCAGCCGGAGGCGCCGAGGATTTCGGCCACCTCTTCGAGCAGAGCATGCGGGCGGTCCGACCTGGGGAAATCGTCAAGGGGCGCGTCGTCTTGGTCGCGCGCGATCACGTCACCGTCGACATCGGCTACAAGAGCGAAGGGCAGATCGGCATCCACGAGTTCCGCGACCGCGACGGACAGGTCGGCGTCAAGGAAGGCGACGAGGTCGACGTCTATTTCGAAGCCTCGGAATCGGAAGACGGCGGCATCGTCCTGTCGCGACAGAAGGCCGAGCAGCTGCGAGTGTGGAAGGACATCGAGCAGGCTTTCGAAGCCCAGGGCGCCGTCGAAGGTACCATCGTCGGCAAGGTGAAGGGCGGCTTGAAGGTCGACATCGGCGTCGCCGCCTTCCTGCCGGGCTCGCACGCCGACCTGCGTCCGGCCCGCAACCTCGATCGCTTCATCGGGCAGCGCACGCGCTTCTCGATCCTCAAGTTCAACCGCTCGCGCGGCAACGTCGTGGTCTCGCGGCGCGCCGTCATGGAGCGCGAGCGCCAGTCGCTGAAGGGCGAGACCCTGAAGGTGCTCGAGGAGGGCGTGATCCTCGAGGGCACCGTGAAGAACATCACCGACTACGGCGCCTTCGTCGACCTCGGCGGCATCGACGGGCTCCTGCACATCACCGACATGTCGTGGGGCCGCATCGGCCACCCGTCGGAGGTGCTGAACGTCGGCGACAAGGTGCGTGTCGTGGTGCTGAAGTACGACCCCGACCGCGAGCGCGTGTCGCTCGGCATGAAGCAGATCATGCCCGATCCGTGGCACACGGTGCACGAGCGCTTCGCGCCCGGCATGAAGGTCAAAGGCAAGGTCGTGAGCCTCACCGACTACGGCGCCTTCGTCGAGCTCGAGAAGGGCGTCGAAGGCCTGATCCACGTCTCCGAGATGTCGTGGACCCGCCGCGTGAGCCATCCGTCGAAAGTCCTGAACCCGGGGGACGACGTCGACGTGGTCGTGCTCGACGTCGATCCGGCGAACCGCCGCATCTCGCTCGGCCTGAAGCAAGCCGAGCCGAATCCGTGGGAGATGGTGAAGATCAACCACCCCGTCGGGAGCCGCATCCAGGGCAAAGTGAAGAGCGTCACCGACTTCGGAGTCTTCGTCGGCGTCGACGAGGGCATCGACGGCCTCGTGCACGTCTCGGACCTGCACTGGACGAAGAAGGTCAAACACCCCTCGGAGATCTTCAAGAAAGGCGACGACGTCGAGGCGGTGGTGCTCGCAATCGACGTCGCCAACGAGCGCATCTCGCTCGGCATCAAGCAGCTCCAGGAAGACCCTTGGAACGCGATGCCGACGCGCTACCCCGTCGGCAGCAAGGTCAAAGGCGTGGTCACCAGCGTCACCGACTTCGGCGTCTTCGTCGAGCTCGAAGAGGGGCTCGAGGGCCTGATCCACGTGAGCCAGCTCTCCACCGAGCGGATCGACAAGCCGTCGCAGCTGTTCACGGTCGGGGACGCGGTCGAGGCCGAGGTGACCAACGTCGATCCGCGCGAACGCCGCATCGGGCTCAGCATCCGGGCGCTCAAGCGCAGCGAGGAACGGGAGGAGGTCGACAGCTATCTCCGCCGCGAGCGCGAGAGCTCGAAGTTTTCGTTCGAGGACATCCTGAACGAGGAGCTGCGCCTCGACCGCGACGAAGGCGAGCGGCCCGCGAAGGCTAAGGGCACGCTCGAGAAGTAGCCCCGGACCAAGGGCGGTCTCATGGCGCAAGGGCGTCCCGTCATGCGCGGGTTGATGGTGCTCTTCATCGTGGTGGCGATGTTCTTCGCGGCCGCCTTCGCCTTGACGGTCGCGAGCGGCGGCAAGGTGGACACGCTGTTCGCGCTCGGCGACAAGGTCGGCGTCGTCGAGGTGAAGGGCGTGATCAACGAGAGCAGCGACGCCGTAGAGGCGTTGAAGGCCTTTGCGAAGACCGCCGCGGTCAAGGCGATCGTCGTTCGCGTCGAGTCCCCCGGCGGCGGCGTCGCCCCCTCGCAGGAGATCTACGAGGCGATCCGCAAGGCGCGGGAAGCGAAGCCGGTCGTCGCTTCGATGGGCGGCGTCGCGGCTTCGGGCGGCTACTACATCGCCAGCGCCTGCGACGCGATCGTCGCCAACCCGGGAACCCTGACCGGCTCGATCGGCGTCATCCTGGAGCTCGGCAACGTCGAAGGCCTGTTGCAGAAGCTCGGCATCCAACCCGAGATCGTCAAAGCCGGGGCGTACAAGGACATGGGCTCGTTCGTACGCGCGATGACCGAGAGCGAGCGCAGCCTCTTCCAGGAGATGATCGACAGCGTGCACGCGCAGTTCATCGCCGCGGTCGCCGCCGGACGCGGCATGGACGAGGAGCGGGTGCGCGCGCTCGCCGACGGCCGCATCTTTTCGGGCGAACAGGCGCGGGTCGCGGGCCTGGTCGACGAGCTCGGCGGCTTCGAGGACGCGGTCGCCCTCGCGGCCGCGAAGGGAGGCATCGAGGGGGAGCCGCGCCTCAGTCGGGCGCGCTCGAGCAAGGAGCCGTGGTGGTTCCGGCTGCTGTTCGATTTCACGCCGACCTCGCCGTTCTCGTCCTATCGCGGATTCGGATTACAAATCGTATACGAAGGCCCGTTTCTGCACTGAAGCCGAGGAGGGAGCATGACCACGAATCCGGCACCAGGAAGCGGTTCGATGACCAAGCGGGACCTCATCGACGAGGTCGTGAAGATCTATCCGCGGTTCTCGGGACGGGACGCCGAGGTCATCGTCAACGCGGTGTTCGACAGCATGACCGAGGCGCTGGCGCGCGGCGAACGCATCGAGATCCGCGGCTTCGGGAGCTTCGTCGTCAAGCACCGCCAGGCTCGCGAGGGTCGCAACCCCAAGACCGGGGCCGTGGTCGCAGTCGCCGCCAAGCGGGTGCCGTTCTTCAAGGTCGGCAAGGAGCTGAAGCTCCGCGTCGACGGCAAGCCCGTTCCCGAAAACGCGCGCGAGGCGACGCAAGGCGCCTGACGGCGGGGTCCGGCCCGGATTCTCCATGGAACGGCTCTGGGCTCCGTGGCGCATGCAGTACCTCGAGAAGGCTGCGCCGCCGGGTTGCTTCTTCTGCGCCGCAGCCGCGACCGCCGACGAAGCGGAGCTGCTGGTAGTGGCCCGCGACCGGCACTCGGTGACGCTGCTGAACAAATTCCCCTACGGGCACGGGCACCTCCTCGTCGCCCCCCGCGCCCACATGGCGCTCCCGGAAGATCTCGACGACGCCGCCTACGACGGCCTCATGCGGGCCGTGCGGCGAGCGGCGCGCGCGCTCCGGGCGGCGTTCACGCCCGAGGGCATGAACGTCGGCATGAACCTCGGCCGCGCCGCGGGGGCCGGCGTCGCCGACCACTGCCACTGGCACCTGCTGCCGCGCTGGAACGGCGACACCAACTTCATGCCCGTGATCGGCGACGTGAAGGTGATGTCCGAGCATCTCGCAGCGACGCTGCTGCGCGTGCGCGAGCACTACGCGTGAGCGATCCCGCCGCGGCCCTGGCTGCGATCCTGAGACAGCGTCGACCCGAGGCGTTCGCGACCTGGCTCGCCGATGCGTCGCTGGCTGCGGGGGCGTCTTTCGACCGCACCGCCTTCGAGCTCGCCTTCGCTGGCGCCGGCCGGCGCTTCGGCACCGACACCATAGGCGGCGGAATCACCCTCACCGGCGCCAGCGGCCGCGCGTGGTCGATCGCCGGCTGGGGGCTCGACGACGCGGCGCGCGCGCTCCTCGTCCTCGGCGCAGTGGCGGTGATTCCCGAGGCGGCGCAGCCGGGCTTCGTCGACGATCTCTATCGGGCCGGCGCCAGCCGCGAGCGTCGAGCTCTGCTGCGGGCGCTGGCGCTACTCCCGGACCCGCAACGCTTCCTGGCCACCGCCCTCGACGCCTGCCGCACGAGCACGCTGCCGGTCTTCGAAGCCATAGCCTGCGAGAATCCCTATCCTGCCGAGTGCTTCCCGAAGCCGAGATTCAATCAGATGGCGCTGAAGGCAGTCTTCACCGGCATCGCCGTCGACCGGATCCTGCTTCTCGCCACTCGCCGGAGCGGCGAGCTGGCGCGCATGGCCGCCGACTACGCCGCCGAGCGCCGCGCCGCCGGCCGACCGGTTCCCGCCGACCTGGCGCTGCTCGGGGCGCCATGAGGCTCTTCGATCCGCACGTGCACATGTCGTCGCGCACCACCGCCGACTACGAGGCGATGGCCGCCGCCGGGATCGCCGTCGTCGTCGAGCCTGCGTTCTGGCTCGGACAGCCGCGAACCCACGCCGGCTCCTTCGCCGACTACTTCGCCTCCCTCGTCGGCTGGGAGCCGTTTCGGGCGAGCCAGTTCGACGTCCGCCACTTCTGCGCGCTGGCGCTGAACCCGAGAGAGGCCAACGACGACCGCATCGCGGCGGACGTGGTCGCGCTCCTGCCGCGCTATCTCGCCAAGGACGGTGTGGTCGCCGTCGGCGAGGTCGGCTACGACGAGCAGACGCCCGCCGAAGAGCGCTGGTTCGCCGAGCAGCTCGAGCTGGCGCGCCGCTTCGACCTCCCCGTGCTCGTCCACACGCCCCACCGCGACAAGAAGCGCGGCACCGAGCGCAGCCTCGCCCTGGTGCGCGAGATCGGCCTGCCGCCGCAGCGTGTCCTCATCGACCACAACACCGAAGAGACCTTGCCGCTCGTCCTGCGCGCCGGCTGCTGGGCGGGGCATTCCATCTACCCGAACAGCAAGATGGACGAGCCGCGCATGGCGGCCCTGGTGCAGCAGTACGGGGGCGAGCGCGTCCTCATCAACAGCGCCGCCGATTGGGGCATCAGCGATCCGCTCAAGGTCGCGACGACGGTGGCCGAGATGCGCGCCCGGGGCATCGCGGAGGAGGTCATCGCGACGGTCGCCTGGGACAATCCCGTGGCCTTCTTTTCCCAGAGCGGACGGCTCGACCTCGAGGCCGGCGACGCGACCGGGAACGCCTTCGCCGGCAACACCGTGCGCCGCGGCTGAGGCGCCGGCGGCGGGGTGCGCATGCATCGCACGGTCGTCCTCGACGTCGTCGGGCTGACGCCGGCGCTCCTCGGCGCGGCGACACCGCATCTCACGGCGTTTGCCGCCTCGGGAGGGATGCGCCCGCTCGCCACCGTCCTTCCCGCCGTCACCTGCACGGTGCAATCGAGCATGGTGACCGGCGCGCTGCCGCGCGTCCACGGCGCCGTTGCCAACGGCTGGTACTTCCGCGACCTCGCCGAGATCTGGCTCTGGCGGCAGTCGAACCACCTGATCGCCGGCGAGAAGATCTGGGAGGCGGCGCTGCGGCGCAATCCCGACTTCACGTGCGCCAAGCTCTTCTGGTGGTACAACATGTACAGCAGCGCCACTTGGTCGGTGACGCCGCGGCCGCTCTATCCGGCCGACGGCCGCAAGCTTCCCGACGTCTACACCACTCCGATCGCACTCCGCGACGAGTTGCAGGCCAGGCTCGGGACCTTTCCGCTCTTCACGTTCTGGGGCCCGGGCACCGATCTCGGCGCCACGCGCTGGATCGCCGACTGTGCGCGCCACATCTACGACACGCGCCGGCCGACGCTCACGCTCGTCTACCTGCCGCACCTCGACTACGGGCTGCAGCGGCTCGGACCCGACGATGCGCGGATCGCCAAGGATCTCACCGAGGTCGACGCCGTCTGCGGCGAGCTCATCGACCATGTGAGCCGCGACGGCGCCCGCGTGATCGTGCTCTCCGAGTACGGGATCACCGGAGTGCGCGGCGCAGTCCACGTGAACCGCGCGCTCCGCGAAGCCGGGCTGCTGGCGGTGAAGGACGAGCTCGGCCGCGACATGCTCGACGCCGGCGCCTCGGAGGCGTTCGCGGTCGCCGACCACCAGATCGCCCACGTCTACGTGCGTCGCCGCGAGCGCATCGACGAAGTGCGGCAGCTGCTCGCCGGCCTCGACGGCGTCGAGCGCGTGCTCGACGCCGCTGGCCAGCGCGCCGCCGGCCTCGATCATCCGCGCTCCGGCGAGCTCGTTGCCGTGACCGCGGCCGACCGCTGGTTCAGCTACTACTTCTGGCTCGACGACGCCCGGGCGCCCGACTATGCGCGCACCGTCGACATCCACCGCAAGCCCGGCTACGACCCCGTCGAGCTCTTCCTCGATCCGGCCCTGCGGCTGCCGCAGCTCAAGATCGCCTGGACCCTCGCCAAGAAGGCAGCCGGATTCCGCACTCTCATGGACGTGATCCCGCTCGACGCGACGCTGGTGCGCGGCTCGCACGGGCGGCCTACCGACGACCCCGCCGCCGGGCCCCTGGTGATGACGAGCGAGCCGGCGCTCCTCCCCGAGCGCCCGGCGGCTACCGACGTGAAGGACCTCGTGCTGCGCCACGTCTTCGGACCCGACGCGGCCTGAGGAGCCGCCCGGAGGATCGACTGCCCGGCGCTCTCACGGCGACCCGGGTCGGTCTCGGCGCCGCAAGGCCGGCGCCAGCACGCGGCCGGCAGCGAGCAACCGGGCCGAGTCGTCGGCGCTGATGGCGCGCTCGCGCTTCCAGCCGACGCCGAGAGTGCCGACGACGCGGTCGCCGTCGACGATCGGGACGCAGAGGGCGCCGCCGGCACCGGTTGCTCTCGCTCCCGGCTGCGCCACTCCGCTCGTATCCGTCTGCAGGTTGCAGAGCGTCACCGGCTGCGCCGTCTTCGCCGCCGCGCCCGCGATGCCCTTGCCGAGCGGGATGCGACGGCTGGCCGCGAGCACCGGCGCCGGGATGCCCGGACTCGCGGCCACGAGGTGGAGATGGTCGTCGGCCCCCAGGCGGTGCAGCGTGCCGAGCTCGGCAGCGAACGCCTCCTGGACGACACGGAGCGCGGCCGCGAATCCGGCGGTATCGGTGCCGCTGCCGAGAGCTTCGCGAATGCGTCGTTCGCTGTCGTCGGGCACGCCGCTCGTTACCACACCTGCCGTCAGGTGCCAGATACCCGGCGCTGCCAGGCGAGCGTGAGGACGAACGCCGCAATGCACCACCCGGCTGCGACCGGGTGGCCGGTGCCGGCGACCGCGATCCCGTCGACGATGGCGATCCCGGCGATCAGCCGCGCCACCAGTCCGGACTGCAATCCCAGACGCGGGTGGCGCGCGACTGCGGTGAGCGCGATCAGATACGCGAGCAGCACGCCCGCCCACGCCACTACCCCGGCTCCGACGGCGCCCGTGAGCGCCGCTGCCGCCGCCACGTACACGAGCGCGCGGCAAGTTCCCATCAGCAGCGGCGCCAGCGGATTGTCCTTGTGGCGGACGTCGTACCACACGATCGCCGCCGCCAACGCGGCGCCGGCGGCGCCGCCCGGCAGCACCGAGCCGCTCGCCGACCGCCCCGTGACAGCGAGCATTGCGACGCCCGCGGCGAGCAGGCCGAAGCCGCCGACGAACACCTCCCTGGCGGATACGAGGCCGGCCGGGATCGGGCGCTCCGGCCGCTCGCGGGCATCGATCTCGCGATCGAAAGCATCGTTCAAGAACATGCCGCCGACGTAGAGGATGGAGCAGGCGAGGGCGGCTGCAACGACGGCGGGACGCGCGAGCGGCGCACCGGCGAGCGCCGCCGCCGCCACGACGTTCGTCCACACCGTCGGCAGGTTCGATACCCGTCCGAGGCGGAGAGCGACGTCCAAGGTCATGCTCCGAGTCGATCCATGGTCCAACGGAGCTCGCGCGCGATCGTCGCCGCGAGCGGCTCGCCGCGATACGCCGCAGGGAGGAGGTCCCAGGTGTAGGTCTCGACTTCGAGGTGCCCGGAGTAGCCCTCGGCGGCGAGGAGTTGGAGCAGGGCGGCGGTCCAGTGCTGCGTGGTGCCGAGCGGACCCAGGGCCGCACGGAAGAGCGGCACATGGAAATGGATCCGCCATTCGCGCGCGCCGCCGCCATGAGCCGCGTCCGCGAGCGCCTCGGGCAGGTCGAGGAAGCGGCGCCGCGCGGCGCCGCGCCGCTCGACCACTTGATGGAGGTAGACGTCGTCGGCGAAGGCGGCGAGGGCGGCGCGGGTAACGGCGTCGGCGCCGCCGCCGAGCGTCGCCGTCATGCCGGCGCTCACCTGCACCTTGACGACGTCGATCTCTGCCGCCCGCAGCCGCGCCAGCACTGCCTCCGGCGCAGCGAATTCGAGCGCCAGGTGACAGGCGTCGACGCAGAGGCCGAGGTGGCGGCGCGCCAGCTCCGTAGATGCCGCCATCGTCCGTCCCGTAGCGGCAGCCAGCCGCCCGGCCGCCGCACCCGTCCAGAGATGCGCGTGGAAGAAGTCGACGGCGTCCTCCACTGTCTCCATGAGGCACCACGGCTCCGGCTCCAGCGCCAGCCGCACGCGCCGCCCCGTCGCTTCCTCGAGCGCCGCCAGATGGGCGACGTGGCGCAGGAGGCCGGCGGCGACCGCCTCCCGATCCGACCGCCCCGCCAGGCTGGGACGGAACGCTCCCGGCACCGTGCTGATGCTCCCGTAGCCCGTGCCCGCCGCCGGCAGGACCGCGGCCAGCAGCGTCGCCAGCCGGTCGGTGTAGGCGACGCGGCGCGGATCGCGCCAGTCAGGCTCGTAGACCTGCTCCTTCACGCGCACGCCGTGGAAGGCTCCGTAGGGAAACCCGTTCACCGTGAAAACGTACATGTCTTCGGCGGCGAGCCAGGCGCGCAGCTCGTCGACCTCCGTCGCCGCCGCGAGCCCGTCCGCCGCCGCCGCGGACAGTCTGAGCCCGACGCCGAACGGCGCTGCGGGAGCTGCGGCGCGCTTCACGGCGACGACGTGACGGGCAAGGTTCTCGCGCACCTCGCGCCAGGTCTCGCCGGGGTGGACGTTGGTGCAGTACGTCAGGTGGGGCGCGCCGGGAATGGCGAGCTTCACGAAGCGGCGTCCCCGCGCGCCAGGAGATCGATCACCCGTCCGAGCACGTCCTCGCGCATGGCATCGACCTCCACCGCGCAGCCGATGGCGGTGGGAAGTGTCACGCAGAGCTCCCCGCCCAGGTGCTCGCGAAACTCGGCGAGGCCGTCGAGGATCCGCGGCCGCTCGCCCGGTCCGCACAGCCGCAGCGCCGCGTCGTAGGTCGGCAGCCCGAGCGCGCGCAGCAGCCGCACGAGGCGGTCGCGAGCCGCCGCCGCCAGCATGCCGACCTCGACGGCGTAGCCGGCGTCGAGCGCCATGCCGATGGCTACGGCTTCGCCGTGGCGCAGACGGTGCGCGGTCAGCATCTCGAGCTTGTGCGCAGCCCAGTGGCCGAAGTCGAGGGGCCTGGCGCTGCCGAGCTCGAACGGGTCGCCCGAGTCGGCGATGTGGGCGAGATGGAGGCGCGCGCTCCGCTCCACCAGCGCCGCGACACGATCGGCTGCGGCGGCGGCGAGCTCGCCCGCCGACGCCTCCAGCCAGTCGAAAAAGGCCGCGTCGCGCACGACCGCGACCTTCACCGCCTCCGCCATGCCGGCGGCGACGTCGCGGCGTTCGAGGGTGCGCAGCCACTCCCGATCGTTGACGACCGCAAAGGGCGGCGCAAACGTCCCGAGGAAGTTCTTGCTGCCGAAGGCGTTGACGCCGTTCTTCACGTTGACGCCGGAGTCGGCCTGGGCGAGCACCGTCGTCGGTACGCGCACGACGCGCACGCCGCGGTGCACCGTCGCCGCCGCATAGCCCGCCATATCGAGGACTGCGCCGCCGCCGATCACCACGACGACGCTCTGGCGATCGAAGCCGAGCGCGTGCAGGCGTGCCTGGAGACGTTCGAGCGCGGCGGGCTCGTTCTTGGCGCGCTCGCCGCCGGGAACGACGAGCGGCGCATCCGCGAGCGTCAGCCGCTCGCGGTACGCGGCGACATAGTCGGCGATCCGCGCCGCGACGTCGGGCCAGGCGCGGGCGACGCCGCCGTCGATCACCGCCAGCAGGCGGTGCCGCCGCTGCGGTTCGCGCCGCGCTATCGCCTCCACCAGGACCTCGTTCGCCGCTGCCAGCACATCGCGCGTGAAGTGGACTGGATAGTCGAACGGCACGCTGATTCGCTGCCAATGGAGGGACATGCGGCGAGCATTGTTGCAACGGTCCGGTGCACCGGCAAGCTCCGCTTCCCGTCTCCGGCGCGGAGCGACGCCCGCGGACGGATTCGATTTACTCTCTGCAGCGGCCGCGCCTATAATGCGCGCGCTTTGACGGCCCGGGAGTCATAAGATGATCGAGCAGGCGCGTACGGTCGGCGAGTTGCGGCAGGCGGGGTACCGAGCGGTGCCCGTACGCGAGGAGATGCGGCGCAACCTGCTCGCCAAGCTCGCCGCCGGCGAGCCGATCCTCGACGGCATCATCGGCTACGACGACTCGGTCGTGCCGGAGATCGAGAACGCGATCCTCGCCGGCCACCACATCGTCTTCCTGGGCGAGCGCGGACAGGGCAAGTCGCGGATCATGCGCGGCCTCCTGGACCTCCTCGACGCCGTGATTCCCGCGGTCGCGGGCTGTGAGATCAACGACGACCCCATGGCGCCGATCTGCGGTTCGTGCCGGCGGCGCGCTGCCGCCGAGGGCGACGCCCTGCCGATCGTCTGGCTGGAGCGCGACCGCCGCTACGGCGAGAAGCTCGCGACCCCGGACGTGTCGATGGCGGACCTGATCGGCGAGATCGATCCCGTCAAGGTGGCCGAGGGTCGCTACCTGGCGAACGAGGAGACCATCCACTACGGCCTCGTACCGCGCACGCACCGCGGCATCTTCGCCATCAACGAGCTCCCGGACCTCACCGAGAAGGTGCAGGTCGGTCTCTTCAACGTGATGGAGGAGAAGGACGTCCAGATCAAAGGCTACAAGGTCCGTTTGCCGCTCGACGTCGTCATCATCGCGAGCGCCAACCCCGAGGACTACACGAGCCGCGGCCGGATCATCACTCCTCTGAAAGACCGCTTCGACGCCCAGATCCGCACCCATTATCCCGTACGCATCGAGGACGAGATCGCCATCATGGAGCAGGAAGTATCGGCGCGGCCGCGTGCGGGACGCGAAGTGCGGGTACCGGGATTCATCAAGGAGCTGCTGGCGCAGATCACCATGGAGGCGCGAGACTCGAACGAGATCAACCAGGCTTCGGGCGTAAGCGTCCGCGTCACCATCAACAACTACGAGAGCGTCATCGCCAACGCCGAGAAGCGCGCCGTGCGCTGCGGCGAGCGCGAGATCGTCCCGCGGCTCACGGATCTGCACGCCGTCCTCTCGTCCACGGCGGGAAAGATCGAGCTCGAGTACGCGGGCGAAGAGAAGAAGGCAGACGATCTGATCGACCGCCTCACCAATCGCGCGGTGCTCAAGGTGTTCGATCGCGCCACCTCCGTCGACCGGCTGACGCGAATCCTCGAGTACTTCGAGAGCGGCGGCGGAGTCGAGGTCTCGGACCGTATGCCGGCCGCCGACTACCTCGAAGGCATTCGCGGCATCCCCGGCCTGCTGGAGGCGATCACCGCGCTCGGCCCGTTCGAGAGCCCGGCCCTCATGGCGGCGGCCAGCGAGCTCGTACTCGAAGGGCTGCACGTGCACCGCAAGCTCAACAAGGAACGGGCGGGCGGACGGACGGTCTACAAGAGCTGAGCCATGCTGACCGTCCGCTACACGCGCTGGGACGGGCGCCAACGAGTCCGGCTCGACCCCGACGAGATCTTCCACAAGCTCGGCGAGTATCTCTCGTACACCGACGACGTCCGCCAGGCGCTCGATTGGCTGCTCCACCATGGCGCCGAATTCCCGGACATGCGCGTCCCCGGCGTCGACGAGCTGCTCGAGGAGGTGCGGGCGCAGCTCCGGGCGCGCTTTCGCGATCACGACATCAGCCGCGCGCTCGACGAGAAGCGGCGGCGGCTCGACGAGCTGCTGGCGCGCGAGCGCGACACCATCGCCGCGCGCCGCCCCGAGCGGCCGGAGCTCGCCGCCAAGGACTCCTTCCTCGCCGCCCTGCCGCCCGGACTCGCGGACGCCATCTCCCGGCTCGCCGACTACGCCTTCGAGGACGCGCAGGCAGCGGCGGAGTTTCGCGAGCTCCTCGCCGAAGTCGACGACATCCGCCGGCTCGAGGAGCTCCAGCGGGTCCACGGAGAAGCGTTCCGGGGCGGAGACCGGCTCGACTACGCGCGCGCCCGCGATCTCATGCACGAGATCGAGCGCCTGCGGCAGATCGAGCAGCACCTGATGAATGCCGATCTCCGGGACGGCGACCGCGACGACCTACGCCGGATCCTCGGCGCCGAGGCCGCGGAGAACTTCGAGAACCTCGGCCGGATGCTGGCGACGCTGCAGGACTCCGGCTACCTCATGCACCGCGAAGGGCATGTGGCGCTGTCGCCGAAGGGCGTCCGCAAGATCGGCCAGCTGGCGCTGCGCGACATCTATCAGGGGCTGCTTCGCGACCGCCCCGGATCGCATCCGAACGAGCGCCGGGGCGCCGCGGCGCTCCGCCCCGAGGTCAGCAAACCCTACCGGTACGGCGACCCTCTGAACCTCGACCTCGTCGCGACGCTGAAGCAAGCGCTGACGCGCCGTCCGGGCATGCCGCTCAGGCTGGCGCCCAGCGACTTCCAAGTCTACGACGCCGACGACACGACGAGCACCTCGACGGTGCTCCTGCTCGACATGAGCTGGTCGATGAGCTGGGAAGGCCGCTTTGCCGCCGCCAAGAAAGTGGCGCTGGCGATGGAAAGCCTAATCCGCTCGCGCTATCCGCGCGACTACTTCGCGATCGTCGGCTTCTTCACGCGCGCGGTCGAGCTGAAGCTCGAGGATCTCCCCGAAGCGAGCTGGAACATGGGCGATCCGTTCACCAATCTCCAGGACGGCCTGCGCCGCAGCGCCGAGCTGCTGGCGCGCCATCGCAGCACCAACCGGCACGTCATCGTCGTCACCGACGGCCAGCCGACGGCGTACTTCCAGAACGGGCGCCTCTTCTGCGAGTGGCCGCTAAGCTTCGGCGGCGTCAGCGCGCGCGCTGCGGAGGAGACCCTGAAGGAGGTCGAGCGGGTGACCCGGCTCGGCATCACCATCAACACGTTCATGCTCGACGACAGTCCGAGCCTGCGCGCCTTCGTCGAGCGCATGACCCGCATCAACCGCGGCCGCGCGCTCTACACTCGGCCCGATCGACTCGGCGAGTACCTGCTCGTCGACTACGTGGCTCGCAAGCGCAAGAAGGTCTGAGAGCGGAGACGGCGTGGCGGTGGTGGCAGGAACGGGCGTGAAGCTGACGCCGATGCTGGCTCAGTATCTGCGATTGAAGGAGCAGCACCGCGATGCCGTGCTCATGTTCCGCCTCGGCGACTTCTACGAGATGTTCTTCGAGGATGCCGAGCGCGCCGCCGCGATCCTCGACATCACGCTGACTGCCCGCAACAAGCAGGACCCGAACCCGATCCCGCTCTGCGGCGTTCCCTTCCACGCCGTCGACGGCTACATCCAGAAGCTCCTCGCCGCCGGCGTGAAGATCGCCATCTGCGAGCAGATCGAGGATCCGCGCGGCGCCAAGGGGCTCGTCGACCGCGACGTGGTGCGCGTGATCACGCCGGGCACGGTACTCGAGGAGGAGAGCCTCGACCCGAGGAGCGCTAGCTACCTCGCCGTCGTCGCGCAGTGCGACGACGGGCTCGGCCTGACCGCCTGCGACCTCTCGACGGGCGAAGTGCGGATCATGGAGCTCTCGTCGACGGCGAGCCGCGAGCACGGCGCGACGGCGGCTGCCCCCGCCCGCGTCGCCGGCGACGACGCGCTCGACGCCGCGGCCGAGGAGCTGGCGCGGCTCGGCGCCAAGGAGCTGGTGGTGGCGCCCGAGCTGCAACCGATGCTGCCGCGCCTCACCGCCCAGGCGCCGGGCGTCTTCCTGAGCCTCGCGCCGGCCGAGTGGTTCGATGTCGCGGCGGGCGACGCCTGGCTGGCGGCGAGCGGGGAGGGTGCGGCGACGCTCGCCGCTGCCGCCCGCGCCGCGCTCGGCGGCCTCCGCGCCTACCTGCGCGCCACCTATCGCGGCAAGCTCGACCATCTCCGGGCGCCGGAGATCGTCCGGCCGCACGACACCCTCATCCTCGACCAGACGACGCGCCGGAACCTGAACCTCGTCGACGGTGGTGCCGGCGAGCGGCGCGGCTCCCTCCTGCACGTCCTCGACCGCGCGCGGACGCCGATGGGAAGCCGTATGCTGCGGCGCTGGATGCTGGCGCCGCTCACCAGCCCGGCGGCGATCGCACGCCGCCTCGACGCCGTCGAGGTCATGGTGGAGGACGCGGGCCTACGCGCGGACGTCCGCGCCGAGCTCGGCGGCATGGGCGACCTCGAACGCCTGGTGGCGCGGGTCGGCGCCGGGAGCGCGACGCCCCGCGATCTGACGCGGCTCGCCGCCGCGCTCGCCCGCGTCGCCGCCCTCGAGGCGCGCCTCGGCGGCGGCGACCTTCTCGGCGAGATCGCGGCGGCGCTCGATCCGCTCCCCGACCTGCAAGAGCGGATCGGCGCCATGATGGTCGACGAGGCGCCGGCGACGGCGCGCAGCGGCGGCGTGATCCGCGACGGCGCCAACGCCGAGGTCGACGAGCTGCGTGGGCTCACCCGCGACGGCAAGGGCTGGGTCGCCGCCCTCGAGGCGCGCGAGCGCGCGCGGACCGGAATCACCTCCCTCAAGGTCCGCTACAACCGGGTATCGGGCTACGGCATCGAGGTGACGAAGCCGAACCTCGGGCTCGTCCCCGCAGACTACGTTCGCAAGCAAACACTGGCCGGCGCCGAGCGCTTCGTCACCGCCGAGCTGAAGGAGCAGGAGCAGAAGCTCCTCGGCGCCGAAGCACGATTGGCAGCGCTCGAGGCGGCGCTCTTCGCCGCTCTCGTCGCCGAGGCGGGCACGCAGCAGCGAGCTCTGGCGGAGAACGCGCGGGCCCTCGCGGTCCTCGACGCTCTCGCCGCGCTCGCCGATCTCGCCCACGACCGCGGCTACGTGCGGCCCGTCCTCGACCGCGGCGACGCCATCGTCATCCGCGACGGCCGCCACCCCGTCATCGAGACGACCCTAGGCGGCGGCGCCTTCGTGCCCAACGACTGCACGCTCGACGACCGCCAGCAGATCCTGCTCATCACCGGCCCCAACATGGCCGGCAAGTCCACCTACCTGCGTCAAGTGGCGCTCATCTGCTGTCTAGCGCAGATGGGGAGCTTCGTCCCGGCAGCGGAAGCCCGGATCGGCGTCCTCGACCGCATCTTCACCCGCGTCGGGGCCGCCGACAACCTCGCGGCCGGCGACTCCACCTTCATGGTCGAGATGCGCGAGACGGCGAACATCCTGCGCGAGCTCGGACCGCGAAGCCTCGTCGTCCTCGACGAGATCGGGCGCGGCACCAGCACCTACGACGGCATCGCCATAGCCTGGGCGGTTGCCGAGTACCTCCACGACCGCGAGCCCGCGGCCAAGACCCTCTTCGCCACCCACTACTACGAGCTCACGGCCCTGGCCCGGCAGCAGCCGCGCATCCACAATTTCTCGGTCGCCGTCCGGGAGTGGAACGACCAGGTCATTTTTCTGCGCCGCATCGTTGCGGGCCCGGCCAGCCGGAGCTATGGCGTAGAAGTGGCGCGGTTGGCGGGTTTGCCGGCCGCAGTGGTGGAGAGGGCGCGGGGTCTCTTGGCGACGCTCGAACGCGGCGAGCTACTTTCCGAAGATGAGCGCACTGCCGTCGCAGGGCCGGCGACGTCGGGCACGCAGCTCGGGCTGTTCGCGCCGCGGCCGTCGGCCGTCGAGACGCGCCTCAGGGCGATCGACGTAGCGCGCATGACGCCGCTCGAAGCGCTGAACGAGCTGCATCGATTGGTGGAGGCGGCGCGGGGCGGAGACGACGATGGCACGGACGGGCGGGACTGACCATCGGCGCCGCGACCGGCGCTGCGCGTTCCTGGCGCTGGCGGCGCTCTGCACGGTCGCAGCGGCCGCCGACGCGACGGCGGCGGCCGTCAGGCCCGGCCGCATAGAGCGCGTCCGCTACGAGGCCCGCGACGACTCGACGCGGGTCATCATCATGCTGTCGCGCCCGCTGCCCTTCGAGGTGCGGGTCCTCGGCGGCGACAGCGCCCGCAAGAGCCAGCGGCGCGTCGTCCTCGATTTCTCGAACGCCACGCTGGCGCCGGCGGCGACCGCTCCGATCGGCGTCGAGAACGGGTTTCTGCAACAGGTCCGCACGGGACAGTTCAATGCCCGCACGGCCCGCGTCGTCCTCGATCTGGCGAGCATCACCAAGCACTCGGTCGACGCCTACGAGAGCCCGCCGCGCGTGGTCATCGACATCGCCGGCAGACCGGCGCCGCCGGCCTCCGTGGCCGCGGCGGGCGCGGCGGCGCCCGGCCCTGCGAGCGCGCCGGCGAGCCCGCCAACGGACCGACAGGCGGCAAGGAGCACGCCGCCCGCCGACCAGCCGCGCGCACCCGCAGCTACCAACAAGCCGGCCGCGGAGGCGAAGCCGGCAGACGGAGCTCCGGCGCCGGTGGAGTTGGCGATCGTCGACACTGCAGCGCGGCGCAGCGGCCCGGCGCCGGTGCCGGCGGCGTCGCCGAAGCGTCCCGAGAACATCGCCAAGGGCACCGCGCCCGAACCCCCGCCCGGGCGGCCGGCGAACCGCCCCTGGCGCATCGTCCTCGACCCGGGCCACGGCGGGGCCGACCCCGGGGCCCAGGGGATCGACGGCATCCTCGAGAAGGACGTCGTCCTGGCGATCGCGCAGCGCGTGAAGCGCCGCCTCGAAGAGTCGACCGACGCCAAGGTGCTCCTCACGCGCGAGACCGACACTACGCGGACGCTCGCCGAGCGCACCGCCTTCGCCAACGCCAACAGCGCCGATCTCTTCGTCTCGATCCACGCCAACGCCGATCGCAGCGGCGAGCTCCAGGGCATCGAAACCTACACGCTCAACAACTCCAACGACCGCGCCACGATCAGGCTCGCGAAGATGGAGAACGGACCGGCAGTCCGGGTGGGACGCGGCGACCTCTCCTTCATCCTGAGCGACATGGTCCAGTCCGGCAAGGAAGAGGAGTCGAACGTGCTCGCGGAGCGCCTGCACTCGCGTGTCCTCGCGCGCCTGCGTTCCCGCTACACGGACGTCCACAACCTCGGCGTCAAGAAAGGGCCGTTCTACGTTCTGGTCGGCGCCTACATGCCCTGCGTGCTCGTGGAGACCTCGTTCCTCTCCCATCCGGTCGAGGGCAAGCGTCTCGGTACGACCGCCTATCAGCACGACATCGCCGAAGGCATCTTCCTCGGGATCACCGACTTCCTGAACGACACGCGGCTCGCCAAGACGCTCTGAGTTGCCGCCCACGCAATGAGCTCGGTTCGACCCCTGGCGTACGAGCGACCGGCGCTGCCGGCGGTACGGTCCGAAGGCGCCGATCTCGGGGCGATCGCCCGCTCCTACGTGACCGATCTGCGCTCCCGCCTCCACGCCCGGCACCGCGCCGGCGCCGGCGGCACCGAGATCGTCGCTGCCTACACGGAGGGCATCGACCGCCTGATCGAGTTCCTCTTCGACTCGGCAACGGCGGAGTACACCGAGCGCTACGTGCTCCTCGACCACCGCTGCACCGTCGCGGCTCAGGGCGGCTACGGGCGCGAGGAGCTGAACCCGTCGTCCGACATCGACCTGCTCGTCCTCTTTCCCTGGCGCGTGAATGCCTACGTCGAGACCGTCGCCGAGCGCATACTGTATTCGCTCTGGGACGCCGGGCTCGTGGTCGGCCACGCGAGTCGGACCGTCGCCGACTGCATCCGGCTCGCGCAGAAGGACCTCAAGGTCAAGACGGCGCTCCTCGACGCCCGGTTCCTCTGCGGTGACCGTCCGCTCTACTCCGAGTTCGAGGCGGCAATGGCAGCGGACGTCCTCAAGAAGAACGCCGCCCGCTTTTCCCGCGACAAGCTCGCCGAGAGCGCGGCGCGCCATCGCCGCTACGGCGACTCGGTCTATCTCCTGGAGCCCGAGATCAAGGAAGGCGCCGGCGGCCTCCGCGACATTCATACCGCGATGTGGCTCGCCAAGGTGAAGTACAAGATCAAGGATCTGCGCGAGCTGGTCGTGAAGGGCGTGATCAGCGAGCGCGAGCGCGACGAGGTCGAGGCCTCGCGAGATTTCCTCTTCCGGGTCCGCAACTCCCTGCACTTCCTCACCGGCGCGCATCAGGACCATCTCACGTTCGATCTCCAGGATCGCGTCGTGCTCGATCTCGGCTTCGGCGACGCCGCCACTCCTCGGGCCGTGGCGGAGCTCATGAAGGCGTACTTCACGCACGCGACCGTCATCCGCCGCTTCTCCGACGCGATCATCGAGCGCTGCACCGAGCGGCCGACGCCGTACCGCTTGATCGGCCGCATGATGGGGCGCGAGATCCGCGAGGGCGTCTGGATCATCAACCGCACGCTGTCGGTGGCCGGCGCCTCCGTGCTGCGTCAGGATCCGACGACGCTGGTCACGATCTTCCGCGACGCCCAGCGCCACGGCGTCAACATCACCCAAGGGACACAGCGCCTGATCCGCGAGCACCTGCACCTGATCGGCGAACACCAGCGCATCGACGTCGCCTTCCTGCGGCCGTTCCTCGACATCCTCGCCGCACACTCCGGCGTCAGCGCGACGCTCCAGGAGATGCACCGGGTCGGTGTCCTCTCCCGGCTCTTTCCCGAGTTCGCCCGCATCGACTGCCTCGTCCAGCGCGATCCGAACCACGTCTACACCGTCGACGAGCACTCCCTGCGCGGCATCGGGGAGCTCGAGCGCCTCCGCCGCGGCGATTACAAGAGCATGGTGCCGCTCCTCACCGAGGTCATGCGCGACATCGACCGCCACGAGGTGCTCTTCCTGGCACTCCTGTTCCACGACATCGGCAAAGGCCACGGCGAAGGCCACTCCGGCCGCGGCGCGGACATGGTGCGCGACATCGCGGCGCGGCTGCCGCTCAATCAGGACGAAGTTGCGCAATGGGAATTCCTGGTGCGCCAGCACCTGCTGATGTCGCACCTCGCCCAGCACCGCGACACCCAGGATCCGCGCCTGCTCGCCGAGTTCGCCCGCACCTGCGGCAGCGTCGAGAACCTGAAGATGCTCTACGTCATGACCTTCGCCGACATGCGCGCCGTCGGCCCCAAGGTCTGGAACAACTGGCGCGATCTGCTGCTCGGCGAGCTCTACATGCGGACGCTCACGCGCTTCGAGCAGGGACAGGTCGAAGACGAGGACGAGCTCGCCCGCGCCGAGCGTATCCGCCAGCGCCTCCTCGGCCTCTACGATCCGGAGCGCCGCGCCGCCTTCCAGGCTTTCCTCGCCGGCATGCCCGAGCGCTATCTCACGACGACGCCGGAGAACCAGGTGCCGGCGCACTTCGACCTCGTGAACCAGCTGCGCGAGGAATGGAGCATCCGGCCGGCGGCGGAGCACCCCCATCTCTTCGTGAGCACGGTGCGCCACGTGCCGGAATCCGAATACACGGAGCTCACCATCTGCACCCCGGATCGCCCCGGCCTGTTCTCCATGATCGCCGGGGTGCTGACGGCGCAGGGCATGAACATCGTCGGCGCTCGCATCACGACCACGCGGGGCGGGATAGCCATCGACAGCTTTCGCCTCGGACACCAGGACCATCCCGAGCGCGTTCTCGAGTCCGAGCGCTGGGAGCGCGTACAACACATGCTGGCGCGCGTGCTGCGCGGTCAAGTCGACGTCGCCGCACTGGTCGCCGCCTCCGGCCGGCCCTCGATCCTGGAGAAGCCGACGCGGGCCGGCGCCATACCTCCCGAGGTCAACTTCGACAACGACATCGCCGAGGACTACACGGTCCTCGACGTCGTCACTGCCGACCGCGTCGGAGTGCTCTTCGCGATCACCCACGCGCTCCATCGCCTCGATCTGGTGATCCATCTGGCGAAGATCACGACCCAGGCGCACCAGGTGCTCGATGTCTTCTACGTGACCGATCGCGACGGCGCCAAGGTCCTCGACCAGGACCGCTTGCGGAAGATCGGCGAGACCATCGCCGCCGAGCTGCGGGCGTTGCCGGGGGCTCCCCGACCATGACCGCGGAGAGCAGCGCCGCGCCCACGGCCCTCGACGGGTGGATAGACCGCTACCTGGCCTACGCCGCCGCGGAGCGCGGCCTCGCAGCGAACACCATAGCCGCGTACGCGCGTGACTTGTCCCGGCTCGCGCTCTGGCTCGCCGGGCGGGCGAGCGAGCCCGCCGATCTCACCCCGGCACTCCTCCAGGCCTTCCTCGGCGCCGAGCGCGCCCGCGGCCTCGCGCCCCGGAGCGCGACCCGCGTCGCGGCGACGTTGCGCGGCTTCTGCCGCTACCTCGTTCTCGAGCGCGCCGTCGCCATCTCGCCAGCGACCGAGCTCACCATGCGCCGCCTTCCGAACCGCCTGCCGCTCGCCCCGGATAGCGTCGAGGTCCGGACGCTGCTCGACGCGCCGCCTGCAGACACCCCGCGCGGACGCCGTGACCGCGCCCTCCTCGAGCTCCTGTACAGCGCCGGACTACGGGTGTCGGAGGTGGTGGGGCTCCGCCAGACCAACCTCGACCTCGACGCCAACTGCGTCCGCGTAGTGGGGAAGGGGAGCCGCGAGCGCATCGTGCCGCTCGGCCGCCATGCGCGCCAACGCCTCGACGAGTATCTGGCCCTCGCCCGACCGCTCCTCGTCGGCGCGCGGCGGGTGCGTCCGCAGATCTTCCTGTCGGCGCGCGGCATCCCGCTCTCCCGCAACGCGGTGTGGAGGCTCGTGAAGCGCTATCTGCGCCAAGCGGGCGGCGATCGTCGCCTGTCGCCGCACAGCCTGCGCCATGCCTTCGCAACCCACCTGCTCGACGGCGGCGCCGATCTGCGCGCCGTACAGGCGATGCTCGGCCACGCCGACGTCGCCACTACGCAGATCTACACCCACGTCGCGCCGCGCCGCCTGCGCGAGATCCATCGCCGCTTCCATCCCCGCGACGGCGGACGTTCCCGGCCGTGACGCGTCGTTGCGCGCCCGGATGGGTCTTGTTAGGTACGCCAGGTGGAACGTCCCGATCAGCTCGCCACCATCCTCCACCAGGTAGTTTTGTGGCTCCTGCCGATCCTGGCAGCGGTGATCTTCCACGAGGTGGCGCACGGCGCCATGGCGCGCCGGCTCGGTGACGACACGGCGCTCCGCCACGGACGCCTGACCTTGAACCCGCTGCCCCACATAGATCCGATCGGTACCCTGCTGATGCCGTGCCTCTTGATGCTCGCGGGGCTGCCGGTCTTCGGATACGCCCGCCCCGTGCCGGTAGACTACGGGCGCCTGCGGAACCCGCGCCGGGACATGGTGCTCGTGGCCGTCGCCGGCCCGGCGACCAACCTCATCTTGGCCCTGGCCAGCGCCGCAGCCTTCCACGTGCTCAAGGGTCAGCTCCAGGAGATCGGTCCGGCGGGGTCGTCGACCCTCCTCTTCGGCGTCGTCCTGCCGCTCGCGCAGATGGCGCAGGCGAGCGTCGTCATCAACGTGAGCCTCGCGATCTTCAACCTGCTGCCGCTGCCGCCGCTCGACGGCGGGCGGGTGCTGACCGGGCTGCTCCCGTTGGCGCCGGCGCGCCTCGTCGCCGCCGTCGAGCCTTTCGGATTCCTGATCCTCGTGGCGTTGATCATGTCGGGCCTGCTGCGCTACCTCGTCGGCGTGCCCATCGCCGTGGTGACGCGAGCGCTCCTGTGACCGCTCCCGCCCGCATCGTCAGCGGCATGCGGCCGACGGGACGGCTGCACCTCGGGCACCTGCTCGGGACGCTGCGCACCTGGCGCGAGCTGCAGGCCGCGCACGAGTGCTTCTTCTTCGTCGCCGACTGGCACGCGCTCACCACCGACTACGATCGCAGCGGCGGCGTGGCCGAGAACGTCGTCGAGATGGTGATCGACTGGCTGGCGAGCGGCATCGACCCGGAGCGGGCTACGATCTTCGTGCAGTCGGCGATCCCCGAGCACGCCGAGCTGCACCTGCTCCTGTCGATGATCACGCCCCTCGGCTGGCTGGAGCGGGTGCCGACCTACAAGGAGATGCAGCAGCAGCTCACGGGCCGCGACCTCTCCACCTACGGCTTCCTCGGCTATCCCGTGCTCCAGGCCGCCGACATCCTCATGTATCGCGCGGCCAAGGTACCCGTCGGAGCCGACCAAGTGCCGCACGTCGAGCTGACCCGCGAGATCGCCCGGCGCTTCAACCACGTCTTCGGCGAGGTCTTCCCCGAGCCTCAGGCGCTGCTCGCTGCGGCGCCGCGGATCCCGGGGCTCGACGGCCGGAAGATGAGCAAGAGCTACAACAACGCCGTCTTCCTCGGCGAGGACGCCGCCGCGGTGAACGCCAAGCTCTCGCGCATGATGACCGATCCGCGGCGGGCGCGGCGCCGTGATCCCGGCGATCCCGACGACTGCCCCGCCTACACGCTGCACCGGATCTACTGCACCCGGGAAGAGCTCGAGTACACGGCGCACGGCTGCCGCACGGCGACGATCGGCTGCCTCGAGTGCAAGCAGATCATGATCGCGCGCGCCGAAGCCGAGCTCGGCCCGATCCGCGAGCGCCGCCACGCCCTCGCGGCCCGCCCCGACGACGTCCGCGACGTCATCGTCCGCGGCAACCGCCGCGCCAAGGCGGTCGCGGAGGAGACGATGGCGACCGTACGCAGGGTCGTCGGCCTGGGAGCACCTCTGTGAGCTACCGCGTCAAGCTCGAAGTCTTCGAGGGCCCGCTCGATCTCCTCCTCCATCTCATCAAGAAGGAAGAGGTCGACATCTACGACATCCCCGTCGCCCGCATCACCGACGAGTACCTGCGCTACCTCGATCTCCTCGACCGCATGAACCTCGACGTCGCCGGCGAGTACCTGGTGATGGCGGCGACCCTGACGCACATCAAGTCGCGCATGCTGCTGCCGCCCTCGGAGGTCGAGAGCGAGGAACCGGAAGAAGATCCGCGCGCCGACCTCGTGCACCAGCTCGTCGAATACCAGCGCTTCCGCGAAGCTGCACTGGCGCTCGGCGGGCGCCCGGTGCTGACGCGCGATGTCTTCCGTCGCGACCCGGCGGTTCCCGACCGCGATCCCGGAGACGGGGTGCGCCTGCGCGACGTCACGGTCGCAGACCTGCTCGAGGCGTTCCGCGAGGTCATGGAGCGCGCGCTCCGCGAGAGCTTCCACGAGATCGTCCACGAGGAAGTCTCGGTCGACGAGTGCCTGCAGATCATCGTGAGGCGGATGGAGCTGGACGGATCGCTGCGCTTCCGCGACCTCTTCGCAGGCCAGCCGTCGCGGCAGCGTCTGGTGGCGACCTTCCTCGCCCTCCTGGAGCTCGTAAAACGCCAGGCGGTCCACGCGCGTCAAGAGGAGGACGGCGGCGAGATCCTGTTGTTTCCCCGAACCGGCGTCTCGCAGAGCGACGGCGCGCCGTGAAGGAGGGCCCGATGCAAGAGGAGGTGGGGGACGCGGTGAGTACGGACGAAACGGATCAGCCGGCGGCGCTGCCCGCAGCGACGCCGGACCCGGCGATCGCCGGGCCGGAGTGCCACGGCGACGACCTCGAAGCGCTCGCGGGCGCCGTCGCCGGCGAAGTCGACGAGCGGCTCGTCGCCATCCTCGAGAGCGTGCTCTTCGCCTGCGGTGAACCGATCACTCTGGGGCGCCTAACGGAAGTGATCGCCGGGCCGACGCGCGCCGAGCTCCGCGCCGCGCTGGCGGCGCTCGCGGCCCGCGCCGAGCAGGACCGGCGCGGCATCCGCCTCGTCGAGGTCGCCGGAGGCTATCAGTTCCTGACCGCGCCGGAGCACGCGGAGTGGGTGCGGCGGCTCTTCCAGCAGCGTCCCTGGCGGCTCACGCGCGCCACCCTGGAGACGCTCGCCATCGTCGCCTACAAGCAGCCGGTGACGCGCGCCGAGATCGAGGCGATCCGCGGCGTCGACGTCGACGGCGTGATCGCGTCGCTGCTGGCGCGCAAGCTGGTGAAGATCGTCGGCCGCAAGGACGTGATCGGGCGGCCGCTGCTCTACGGCACCACCAGGCAATTCCTCGAGGTGTTCGGCTTGCGCGACCTGGCGGCACTTCCGGGACTTTCCGAGGTGGCGGGCGCGATGCCCGAGAGCGTCGCGGCGGGAGCGGCCGCCGCGGACGAGAACGCGTGGAGCGGTGATGAGCGACGAGACGAAGGGGATTCGCCTGCAGAAGCTGCTGGCGGACTCGGGGGCGTGCTCGCGGCGGGCGGCGGAGACGCTGATCCGGAGCGGGCGGGTGACCGTGAACGACAAGACGGTCACGACCCTGGGGACCCGGGCGCTTCCGACTGACCGGATTCGCATCGACGGGCGCCCGCTCCCGAGGCGGCAGAGCCCGATCTACGTGATGGTCCACAAGCCCGCGGGCGTGGTCACGACGACCCGTGACCCGGAGGGCAGGCCGACCGTCGTCCAGATGCTGCCGGGCCGGGCCGGGCGGCTCTTCCCGGTAGGTCGGCTCGACGTCCAGTCGACCGGCCTCGTGCTGCTCACCAACGACGGCGATCTGGCCGCCATCCTCACCCATCCGCGTCACCACGTGCCGCGGACGTACCGCGTCAAGGTGAGCGGCTCTCCCGACGAGCGGGCGCTGGCGCGCCTACGGCGCGGAGTCCGCCTCGCGGACGGCGCGACGGGACCCGTCACGGTCGTCGTCGAAGAGCGCCGCCCGACCAAGACGTGGCTCCGCGTCACGGTGCGCGAAGGCCGCAACCACCTCGTACGCCGCCTCTGCGAGGCGATCGGCCATCGCGCCGAGAAGCTGCAGCGCACGGCGCTCGGCCCGCTCGAGCTCGGCAAGCTGGCTATCGGCGCCTATCGATTGCTCACGCCGCGCGAGGTCGCGAGTCTGCGGCGAACGGCGCGCGCGGCCGTCCGCGCGCTGCCGGACGCCGAGCCGCAGGCCCACGGCCAGGCTCCGAGGCGTGCCAGCGAGCGGCACCGGAGCTCCGCCGCGGTGCGCCAGTCAGTTTCCCGGCGCTCCGTCCAACGCTGAACGCTCACCGCAGCTACCGGAGGAGCGACAGCCGCGCCCGCCGCGACGCGCCGCTGACCCACGTCCGTGGCACGGATGCTGCTCCTCCGGGATCGTCCCGGGGCGGCCCGCGCACCGCGCATTGCAAACGGATGAGCGATCGCATTACTACACATCCCGGGTACGGAGGTGAGCGGATGGCTGAGGGGCAGGTACGAGGCCAGGTGTCGGCGGCGGCGCCGACCCGCGGCGGTTGGTTGTACGTGTCGGGAGCGTTGACTCCGTACGATCTCGAAAACCTCTGTGATCAGATCGCGACGCTCGGCCGCGCCGGCGACGTCCACGTCGAGATCGAGGTCGGCGGCATGGCCAAGGACGGCTCGGAGCTGCGCACGCTCGCGCGCAAGATGCAGAGGCTCCGCCGCCAGGGCGTCGTCGTCCACGTCCACGCGGCGCGCCGACGCAACACCGGCGCCGATGCGCTCGGGAATTGACAGGGTCGCGACCAGGCTATACACCCTGGCGTCTGCGCGGTCGTGAAACGCCGCCCGTGACGCGGGGTGGAGCAGTCCGGTAGCTCGTCGGGCTCATAACCCGAAGGTCGGAGGTTCAAATCCTCCCCCCGCAACTACCAGGAGGCGAGCGCCGGTTTCCGCAGCCAGGAAGCCGGCACTCGCCACCGCTCGCGGCCAGTGGCCCCACGCTCGTAACGTCCCCGTTCCGGCGCCGCCACCCGGAGCCCGCGCTGGATCGAGTCGGCACAGCGGGCGGATCCGTGACGATCCACGACCGTCGTGAAGCGCCGACCGGACGGGAACCGTTCACGATGGCCCTGGAGCATGGGCTCGGGGTACAAAGAAGGACATCATGGCCACTGCGGACCAGGTGAAGGCGCTCATCCGAAGTCACGCCGATGGCGACGATATACGCTTCTACGCAGTCGCCATGCAGGTAGCTGCGCAAGCGGCACGGAGCGGCCGCGGCAAGTTCGCCCAGGAGCTGCGCGAGTTGGTCGATCAGGTGAAGGCGCATGCGAAGGCCATGGAGCCGACCCGCAGCCCCAAGCCCGTCCCGCTGGCGCAACCCCGAGGCGAGTTCGCGGGCCTGCTGACGGTGAGCTACCCGAAGACGCGAATGGCGGACATGGCACTTCCGAAGATGCTCGGCACACGCCTCGAACGCGTGCTCACCGAGCAGCGTGAACGCGACCGTCTCCGCGAGCACGGGTTCTCCCCGATGCGAAAGCTACTCCTCGTGGGCCCACCCGGTACCGGCAAAACGATGACCGCGGCAGCGCTCGCGGGTGAGCTTGGCCTGCCTCTCTTCAGCATCCAGCTCGACGGGCTCATCACGAAGTACATGGGCGAGACCGCAGCCAAGCTCCGGCTTGTGTTCGACGCCATCCAGACCACCCGTGGCGTGTACCTGTTCGACGAGTTCGACGCGCTCGGCACCGAGCGCGGCTCCAAGAACGACATCGGCGAGATCCGCCGCGTGCTCAACTCGTTCCTGCAGTTCCTCGAACAAGACGACTCGGACAGCATCGTGCTCGGCGCGACGAACCATGTCGGCCTGCTCGACCGCGCTCTCTTTCGACGCTTCGATGCCGTGCTCGAGTACTCGCTGCCTACCGAAGACATCGCAACCCGCGTGATGCGCGCGCGGCTCGCGCTCCTCGACACGAGCAATGTCGAGTGGCACGCGGCGGCGAAGGCGGCAGAAGGCCTCAGCCACGCCGAGATTGCGATGGCCTGCGAGCAGGCTGCCAAGAACGCCATCCTCAATCACACCACAGCCGTGCGGGATGCTGAGCTCGTGGCCGCGCTCGCCGAACGACGCAGTACGCACGCATAGCGGGCGCCGGGGGAACTGACGCGTGGCCGCTCCTCGCAACCGCAAGCACATCCTCGTCCCCGGCCCACCGACCGCCGAGGGGTACAGGCCGCACGGGCAGAAGATCGACGTCACCAAGCCCGCGCCGCCGGTGAGCCGCGCGAAGCACGGCAAGGCGCTCGAACGCGCGCTCAAGGCGGCCGTCGTCGAGGCCAACAAGCGCCGCAACGACGCTGGCATCGAGGTCCACGGCGCGGTGCCTGGGCTGTATGTGCAGTTCGAGAGTCGGCCCGGCGTGCCGCTCCAGGTGACGTCGCTCGAGGACTCGCGACAGGGCATCGAGGTCGTCGCCGTCAGCCACTCGACGACCGAGGAGCCCGAGCCCCGCCGTATCGAGCGCGCAACGGTGTTCGTGCCCGACGGCAAGGTGAAGTACTTCCTCAAGCGCTTCGAGAGCTACTCCAAGAAGGCGCCGAAGAAAGAACGCGAGCGGCGATACGAGGACATGCTCGACCCGGTGGCCGCGCTGCGGCTGGCGACGCTGCGCGGCCTATGGACCGACACCTTCGAGACCTACCCCGACGAGAGCGAGACGATCTGGTGGGAGGTTTGGCTTCGGCGCCAGGACGGAAACGAGCTCGCGCGCCTGATGGAGTTCGCGACTGTACAGGAGATCGAGGTCGCACCGCGGCGGCTCATGTTCGACGATCGCATCGTCACCCTCGTGCGCAGCTCGCCCGCGCAGCTCGCGGCGTCGATCGATGTGCTCAATGACGTGGCCGAGGTCCGCAAAGCCAAGGAGACCGCCACGGTCTTCGTCGACATGGGCCCCGAGGACCAGGGCGAATGGGCCAAAGAACTGCGCGATCGCGTCACGCCGCCGTCGGCCGACGCGCCAGCAGTCTGCGTGCTCGACACCGGGGTCACGCGGGGGCACCCGTTACTCGAGGCCGCACTCGACGCCGACAACTGCCAAAGCTGCAACCCTGCGTGGGGTATCCATGACCACAGCGGACACGGCACCGAAATGGCCGGCCTCGTACTCTACGGCGACCTCACGCCCGTCCTCGCCAGCACACAGAACGTCGCGCTCCGGCACCGGCTCGAATCAGTGAAGATCCTGCCGCCCGCTGGGCACTCCGCGAACCCGCCCGACCTCTACGGTGCCGTCACCGCCGAAGCGGCGAGCCGCGCAGAGACCCAGGCTCCGGGGCGACGTCGCACCTTCTCGATGTCCATCGCTGCGACAGACAAGCGCGATCGAGGGCAGCCCACTTCGTGGTCGGCGGCAGTCGATGCGCTCGCCGCCGGCCGCTCGTTCGACGCGAACACGAAGGGGCTCGACTACCTCGACGAGAACGACGACTCCGCGCGACGCCTCTTCGTCCTCTGCGCCGGCAACATCGACGAGACCACGCTCTCCGTCGCTCACCTCGATCGCAGCGACACCGACCCCATCCATGACCCCGGCCAGGCGTGGAACGCGCTCACCGTCGGCGCCTTGACCGAGAAGGCCGTAATCAACGACCCGAAGTGGGCGAGCTGGCAGCCCGTCGCGCGACCGGGGGAGCTGTCGCCCTGGAGCACCACGGGCGTGACCTTCGCGGACGCGTGGCCCATCAAGCCCGACGTCGTATTCGAGGGCGGCAACGTCGTGAGGAACGCCGAGGGCGAGATCGACTTCCCGTGCCCAGACCTCTCGCTGCTCTCGACGTACTTCAAGCCCGCCGAGAAGTCATTCGTGCTGAGCTGGGCGACCAGCGCCGCGGCGGCGCAAGTAGCGCGCCTTGCAGCGCTCATCGCGGCCGAGTACCCGAGCTATTGGCCCGAGACGCTCCGCGGCCTCGTGGTCCACTCGGCGGAATGGTCCGCGCAGATGCAGACCCACCTGCGCGGCGCGAGCGGCAAGCGCGCCCGGGCGAAGCTCATCCAGCGCTATGGCTTCGGCGTGCCCAGCGCCGAGCGTGCCCTGCGGAGCGCCAACGATGCGCTCACCCTCGTCGCGCAGAGCAGTATCCGCCCGTTCGCCGAGGGCAAGATGCGCGAGCTGCACTTCTTCGATCTACCCTGGCCGCGCGACGTGCTCGCAGAGCTGGGTGCAACGCCGGTGCGCCTGCGTGTCACGCTCTCGTACTTCGTCGAGCCGAACCCCGGCCGGCGCGGCTGGAAGAAGCGCCACCGCTACGCCTCGCACGGCCTGCGCTTCGACGTGAAGCGACCGACAGAGTCACTCGAGGAGTTCCACAAGCGCCTCAACAAGAAGGCGCTCGAGGAGGACGAGGCCAAGCCCGCCATCGGAGGCGACTCGCCGGAGTGGTACCTCGGCGAGCGGGCCCGCAACCGCGGCTCGCTCCACTCGGATATCCTCGCCGGCAACGCCGCCGACCTCGCCGAACGCGGCGTCATCGCCGTCTACCCGGTGAGCGGCTGGTGGAAGGACCAGCCGAAGCGCGATCGCAGCGACCTGGGCGCACGGTACGCGCTGGTCGTGTCCATCGAGACGCCAGGCGTCGAGACGGACATCTGGACGCCGGTCGCGCAGCAGGTCGGGGTGCCGGTCGTGGTGGAGATCTAAGAAGGCCGCAGCTAACATCCTCTAGCACCGCAGAGCCGCTAGTCGCGGTTCGGCCGCTCACTCCGCCGTGTTCCGACTGGGCTCGGCTCTTGTAGGCTCTCTCAGCCTGGAGCATCCTCGGCGGATGCCCAGGACCCACGCTTACCGAGCGGAGCCATGCTGATGACAACCGCCGAGCCCTGGGTGTCGGTAGAGGATGTAGCGAAACACCTCGGGGTAGCGCGGGACTCCGTGTACCGCTGGATCGATTCGCGCGGGCTGCCCGCGCACAAGGTCGGCCGCATCTGGAAGTTCAAGCTGTCACAGGTAGACGCGTGGGTCGAAACAGGCGGCGCGAAAGCTGACGAGCAGGAGGGCGGTGATCGATGACCACTGTTGCTGCGCCCGCGACACTCGACATCTTCGCACTCCGCGATGCCGTCATCGACGAGTACAAACACTTCGCCACGTCGTTCACGACGATACACGCGTCCGACATCAAGGCGCAGGTCGAAGCGATCTATGCCGAGGAGCGCTACTGGCCCGAAGCGCTCATCCAGATCAACCCGAGCTACAAGCGGACGGTCGACATCAAGACCCTGGTGGCTCAAGGCGTCCTCGATCCAACCTGCGCAGACATCTTCCAAATGAAAGGTGCTCCGCTCTCGCTCTACAAGCACCAGGAGCAGGCGATCGCCCTCGCAGAGGCCGGTGAAAGCTACGTCGTCACGACGGGCACCGGCTCCGGCAAGTCGCTCTGCTTCTTCATCCCCATCGTCCACTGGGTACTGGTCGAGAAGCGCAAGCGCAGCCAGGCACGCACAAGCGCAATCATCATCTACCCAATGAACGCGCTCGCGAACTCGCAGCTCGAGGAGTTCGGGAAGTTCGTCGGCAACGTCGCCGGGGCGCCGCCCATCACTTTTGCCCGCTACACGGGCCAAGAAGACGCCGAAGAGCGCAAGCGCATCGCCGACAACCCGCCCGATATCCTGCTCACCAATTTCATGATGCTCGAGCTGCTCATGACGAGGCAGGACGAAGTCGACCGGCGCGTCATCGACAACTGCGTCGGCCTGCACTTCCTCGTCCTGGACGAGCTGCACACCTACCGCGGTCGCCAGGGCGCCGATGTCGCGCTCCTCGTGCGCCGCGTGCGTGAGCGCCTGAGCCCGGAGCACCTTCAGTGCATCGGCACCTCTGCAACGATGGCGAGCGAAGGCTCGCTTGAAGACAAGAGTCGCGTCGTTGCTCAGGTTGTCTCGAAATTGTTCGCGGCCTCCGTTTCCGAGAGCAACGTCATCGGCGAGACGCTCGAGCGCATCACCGACCCGTCGGCTAGCGCAGAGTCGGTGACGCCCGCCCTTGGCGCGGCCATCGATGCTGGCATCCCAAAGGCCATCACTAATGCTGAGCTGTCGAAGCATCCGCTGTCGATCTGGGTCGAGACCCGGCTCGGCGTGACTTTCTCGGAACTCGATCAACGTTGGGTCCGTGCCCGTCCGATGACGGTGACGGAGGCAGTTACGGCTCTGGCCGGCGCATCTGGTCGCCCCGAAGCGGCGTGCCGAGCGGCGCTCCGTAACCTGCTCCTGATTTCGAGCGTGCCGGAGAAGGACCGTACTCACGATGAGCAGTCAAGCGCTCGTAGCTTCTTCGCGTTCAAGCTGCACCAGTTCATCTCCGGAGCGGGGCACGCGTTCTCCACTCTGGAACCCGCCGGTCAGCGCACGGTCACCGTCGACGGGCAGCAGTTCCTTCCGAACCAGCCCGAGAAGCGCCTCTACCCGGTGCACTTCTGCCGTGAGTGCGGGCACGAGTACCATCCCGTTCGCCTCATCGACGATGATGGTAAGAGAATAGCTCTTCCGCGTAGCATCGACGATGCGCCGCCACCGACCGAGGACGACGCCCAGCCCGTAGATGGTGGCGACGGGGTCGAGCAGCTCGGCTTCGTCACTCTCCATCCGCTCGGTGACGCCGACTTCACCTTCGGCGATCGCGACGAGGACTTCCCGGAGAACTGGGTGGAGTACGACGCGGGCGGCAACGCGCGGCTGAAGCCCTACTATCGCGGCGCGCGCCCCTCGTCCCTGCGCATCGCACCCGATGGCCGCATCGGCGCGGGCGCCCGCGTCTGGTTCATTCCCGGCAAGTTTCGCTTCTGCCTCCGTTGTGGCCACACGCAAGGTGGCGCCGCACGCGACCGCACCCGCCTGGCGTCCCTCTCGGCCGAAGGTCGCAGCTCCGCGACTACCGTACTCGTCGCCAGCGTGCTGCGCTGGATGCATGGAGCGCAGTCGGGGCTCGATACCTACTCACGCAAGCTGCTCGGCTTCACCGACAACCGCCAAGACGCCGCTCTTCAGGCCGGACACTTCAACGATTTCCTATTCGTCGGCCTCATTCGGGCTGGTTTCCTCGGCGCGCTCCGAGCGGCGGGGCCCCAAGGGCTGCGCAGCGCCGAGCTGGGCGTCGCCGTACAGCGGGCACTTGGCTTCGATCGCGCTACAGAAGGTGTGCGCACCGAGTGGTTACAGGAGCCGAACCTCAAGGGTCTCAACCTGCAAGAAGCCGAGGGCACGCTCCGACAAGTCCTTGCCTACCGCGTCTGGTACGACCAGCGCCGAGGCTGGCGCTACACGAATCCGAACTTGGAACAGCTCGGACTCGTGCGCGTCGAGTACCTGGGGCTCGATGCGCTCGCCTCGGACCAAGAGGAGTTCGAGAACGCACATCCGCTACTGAAGCACGCGACACCCGAGGTGCGCTCCAACCTCTACCGCGAGCTGCTCGACCACCTGCGCAAGTGGATGGCGATCAAAAGCCAGGTGCTCGATGCGACCGTTCTCGAGCAGATGGTCGCGCGGGCGCACAGCCGCATTCGTACGCCCTGGGGTTTCAGCGCCGACGAGAAGCCGGGTGGTGCGCGATGGCTCATGGTGGACGCCCCGAAGCGCAAAGAGCACTCTCTGCGCGACTTCGATCTCATCGTCCGCGGCGGGTCACGCAGTGCGCTCGGCAGGACGCTGCGAGAGAGCCGCCTGTGGAACGGCAACGGCGCCGCGCGCAACCTCAAGTCGAAGGAGCTCGACACGCTGATCGCCGGTCTGCTCCGCGCAGCAGCCGTTCATGGCCTCGTCTCCCAAGAAAACACGCCCTTCGATCAGCCGGGATGGCGTCTGAACGACGCTGCGGTGCTGTTTCGACTCGGTGAGCCCAACGCCAGTGTTCGCCCCTCGACGGAGAACGCCTTCTTCCGCGATCTCTACGGCAACCTCGCGGCGATGCTCAGCGCGGAGGTGCATCCGCTATTCGGCTTCGAGGCGCGCGAGCACACGGCACAGGTCGACGGTGAGCGGCGCGCCATTCGCGAGAAACGCTTTCGCTACGGCGACAAGGAGCGTGAGGAGCTCGAGTCCGAGAAGGCACGGCTTCGCGAGATCGGTGAGGCGAACCGCTTCCTCCCGGCGCTCTTCTGCTCTCCCACGATGGAGCTCGGCGTCGACATCTCAGCGCTCAACGTCGTGCACATGCGCAACGTGCCGCCTACGCCCGCGAACTACGCGCAGCGGAGCGGTCGCGCTGGGCGCAGTGGCCACGCGGCGCTGGTCTTGACGTATGCATCCTCACAGAGTCCCCACGACCAGTATTTCTTCCGGGATCCCCGCGCGATGGTACATGGCGAGGTGAAGGCGCCGTTGCTCGATCTCGCCAATCGCGACCTGATCGACAGCCACCTGCAGGCGGTCTGGCTCTCGTGTGTCGAGACACCGCTCGACGCCAACATTGCGGAGTTGCTCGTGCTCGCTGAGCGGGAACGCCCTCTGCGCGAGGATTTGTTGTCGGCGATGCGCGAGGAGCGCACCCGGGTTCGCGCCGTCGAGCACATGCAGCGAGTGCTCGACCTCATCGCCGAGGAGCTCACGATGGAGAACGCTCCCTGGTATACCGGTCACGAGAACTACGCCCGGTCCATCGCGGACGCGGCAGTCGAGCGTTTCGACCAAGCCTTCGGCCGCTGGCGTGACCTCTTCACGGCGGCTGAGGAACAGCGCGACGCTGCCCGCCGCACGATGGACGACTACTCCATGTCGTACGCCGAGAAGCGCGCGGCTCAGGGACGTCACGCGCAGGCCATCGATCAGCTCAATCTGCTCCAACGCGGCACGAGCAGTCTGTCGAGTGATTTCTACACCTACCGCTACCTGGCCACCGAGGGCTTCCTCCCCGGGTACAACTTCCCGCGCCTACCCCTCATGGCATACGTACCCGCGACGACGGACGGCCGAGGCAAGCAGACCTACCTGCAGCGCCCCCGCTTCCTGGCGCTGGCCGAGTTCGGACCTCGCAGCCTCGTCTACCATGAGGGACGCGCCTACCGGGTCGTGCGGGCGTTGCTCTCGCTAGGGCAGCGCGACACCGCTTCGCCCGACGTTCAGCTCCCGACCAAATCGGTGCGGATCTGCGCCCAGTGCGGCGCCGGCCATTTCGATAACCAGACTTCCATGTGTCACGCATGCGGTACTTCGCTCGGCACCGCCGAGATCGTGAACCATATCTACCGCATCGAGAACGTGGCCACGCAACCAGCCGAGCGGATCACGGCCAACGACGAGGAGCGGCAACGCCAGGGCTTCGAGCTGCAAACGACGTTCGCGTGGGCCGTTCGCGACCAAGAGCTCGATGTTCGCAACGCCATCGCCGCGGATGCGACGGGCGAGATCGTTCGCCTCGCGTACGGGCCGAGCGCAACGATCACCCGTTTGAACAAGGGCCTGCGCCGCCGGGCGGACAAGAAGACGCTCGGCTTCAAGATCGACCCGGTCTCGGGTTACTGGGCCAAGAACGCGGACGAGGACGACAACCAGGATCCGACCGCGTCACCCCGGCAGTGGATCGTCCCGAGCGTCCAGGACCATAAGAATGCGCTGCTCTTCACGCCCCAGGACGAGTCGTTGACCGAGACCACCATCACCACCCTGCAGCACGCACTTCTGCGGGGTATCGAGGCTATCTTCCAGCTCGAGGAGGGCGAGATCCTCGCCGAGCCCATGCCCACGCGTGACCAGCGCAACGGCTTTCTCAGTTACGAGGCCTCCGAAGGGGGCGCTGGTGTGCTGGCACGCCTGGTCTCCGAGCCCGCGCGCCTGGCCGCGGTCGCGCGCAAGGCCCTCCAAGTCATGCACTTCGACCTCGCGGATGAGGGGCCGCTGCCGAGCAATGCGCACCAGCTCGTCGACCAGCCGAATACGGCGTGCGTCGCGGCCTGCTACCGCTGCCTGATGTCCTACTACAACCAGCCCGATCACGAGCTCATCGATCGCAGGGACGAAGGCGCCCGCGCGATGCTGCTACGACTCGCCGCGGCGCAGGTGCAACCGAAAGCGCGGCAACCACGGCCGGTGGCGGCTGCAGCGCTGGCTGATGACGCAGGCGACTGGGCGAGCGAAGCGGCCGCGCGCGGCTTGCCGCCGGCCGATGCCGAGCCCCTGGCGATCGAAGGCGACTCCATCCCGCTGGTCTGGCGTCGGCACTACGTCGTTGCGCTCCAGGGTGAAGCGTCCGCCGAGTTGCTCGCGCGCCTCGATAATCTCGGCTTCGAAGTCATTCGATTCGAAGCCCGTTCAAGCTGGCCGGCGGCCTTCGAGCGGCTGGCGGGTGTCTTGGGGAGGCCAGCATGACAGGGGCGGCCGCGTTTACTCCCGGCACGCTCGTCTCCGCGCGCGGCCGCGAATGGATGGTGCTCTCGGGCAGCACCGCAGACACCCTGCGCGTGCGGCCGATCTCGGGCTCGGAGGAAGACCAGACCCTGATCCACCTGCCGCTCGAGCTGCAGCCCGTGCGCGAGGCGCGCTTCCCGCTGCCCGATGCGAAGCAGCTGGGCGGTCACGACGCCGCGCTGCTCTTGCGCGACGCGCTGCTGCTCTCGATGCGCCGCGGCGCCGGTCCCTTCCGCAGCTTCGGCCAGATCGCCGTCGAGCCGCGCGCCTATCAGCTCGTGCCGCTGCTCATGGCGCTGAAGCTCGACCCGGTCCGCCTGCTCATCGCCGACGACGTCGGCGTCGGCAAGACCATCGAGGCCGGGCTCATCCTGCGGGAGATGCTCGATCGCGGCGACATCGAGCGCAGCGTCGTGCTGTGTCCGCCACATCTGGTCGAGCAATGGGTCGCCGAGCTCGAAGCGCGCTTCAACCTGCAGGCCGTCGCAGTGACGGCGTCCTCTGCCAAGCGCCTCGAGCGCGCTATCCCGCCGGGCATGAGCCTTTTCGCGGTGCATCCGCACACGGTCGTCAGCCTCGACTACATCAAGAGCGAGGAGCGCCGCGCGCACTTCCTCCACCACTGCCCGGACTTCGTCATCGTCGACGAGGCGCACGCCTGCGTCGGCAACGGCCAGGGGCGCCACCAGCGCTACGAGCTCCTCCGCGGCCTCGCCGATGCGGCCGAGCGCCACATGGTCCTGCTCACCGCCACGCCGCACAGCGGCGACGACACAGCCTTCTACCGCTTGCTGGGCCTTCTCGATCGCAGCTTCGAAGCGCTGCCGGTCGCGAGCGGCAAGGAGCGCGATCGCCTGAGGGAGCGGCTGGGCAATCACTTCGTGCAGCGACGCCGCATCGACATCGCCGAGTGGAACGAGTCGGGAACCTTCCCCAGGCGCGAGACGCGCGAGCTCACCTACAAGCTCTCCGGCGAGTGGGAAGCGTTCTTCAACGCCGTGCTCGACTACTGCGCGGAGATCGTCGCCGGCGATGAAGGCGACGCCGGCGCGCAGCGCCTGAACTTCTGGGGCACGCTCGCGCTGCTGCGCTGCGCAGCGTCGAGCCCGATGGCCGCCGTGCTCGCGCTCCGCACCCGCGCCGGCGAGAAGCTCTCGCCCGAGGAGCGCGGCGAACTACTCGACCGGCTCTTCGATGGCGATGCCGACAGTTTGATCGAGGACGATATCGAGCCTCCGGCCGCAACGGACGACCCGGCGCTAGAGGAGCTGGTCGAGCAGGCGAAGAAGCTCGCCGGTCGCAGCGGCGATCCCAAGCTCGAGGCCGTCTCCGAACACGTCGTCGAGCTGCTCCACGACAAGGAGCACGCCTACCAACCCGTCATCTTCTGCCGCTACATCACCACGGCACACTACCTCGGCAAGCATCTGAAGAAACTGCTGCCCGATGCCGCGGTCGAGGTCATCACCGGAGAGCTGCCCGCCGAGGAGCGCGCGGCGCGCGTCGCCCGGCTCGGCGAAGTCGAGGGCCATCGCGTGCTCGTCGCGACCGACTGCCTGTCCGAAGGCATCAACCTGCAGGACCACTTCGACGCGGTCATCCACTACGACCTCTCGTGGAACCCCACGCGCCACGAGCAGCGCGAAGGGCGCGTCGATCGCTTCGGGCAGATGAGCCCGACGGTGCGCGCGACTTTGATGTACGGCGTCAACAACCCGGTCGACGGCGCCGTGCTCGAGGTCATCCTTCGCAAAGCCGAGCGCATCCGCAGAGAGCTGGGCGTGCCCGTGCCGGTGCCGGACGAGGGGCATTCGTTGACGCAGGCGCTCCTGAAGAGCGTCCTGCTGCATCGGACCGGACGCGACGGGGGCCAGGGCGGCTTGGAGAAGCAGCTCGCCCTCTTCGATGAAGGCTGGACGGCCGCCGAGCAAGGCGTGAAGGCGAACCGCACCATCTTCGCCCAGCGCCGCCTCAAGCCGGACGACGTGCTGCCGGAGTGGCGCAAGAGCCTTGCCGCCATCGGCGGCAGCGAGGACGTCCAGCGCTTCACGGACCGCGCGCTCGCACGCCTCGGCTCGGGTCTCGAGCCCAGGCGGCGCGGCTTCAAGGCGCCGACCGCCTCGCTGCCCGAGGAAGTGCGCGAGCGGCTCGAGGCCGAGGGACTCACGGGCACGCTGCGCATCGACTTTCGCTATCCGGCGCCGCCGCCGTGCCGCGCGGTGCAGCGCAGCCATCCGCTCGTCACGGTGCTGGCCGAGACGCTGCTCGAACGCAGCCTCGAAGAGGGCGCGAACCTCGATGCCCCTGCGGTGCTCGGCCGCGTCGGCTGCTGGATATCGGATGCCGTGACCGCGCGCACGACGCTGGTGCTGGTGCGGCTGCGCCACCAGCTCGTGGTCCGCCGCAGCCGCCGGGAAAGCACGCTGCTGGTCGAGGAAGCCACCGGGCTCGCCTGGACAGGACAATCCAACCGGCGACTGCAGGAAGAGGAGGCCCTGGCGCTGCTCAAGGCGCCGCCGCTCGCCGACGTTCCGCTCCATGTGCGCGAGCGCGAGGCCGCGAGGGCGCTGGCGCTGCTGGGCGAGCAGGCCGACGAGCTGGAATCCTTCGCGAAGGAGCGCGCCGCGATCCTGCTGGAGGATCACCTGCGCGTGCGCGCCGCCGCCTGGCGTGACGAGAAGGCCGACGCCCGCGTTCGCAGCGTGCAGGTCGAGGCGCTTCCCCGGCCCGATGTCATCGGCGTCTTCGTGCTGCTGCCGCAGGTGGGTTGAGCGATGGCACGACGTTCCCCCACCGCCCGCGCCGCCGCGCTTGCCTTCGACGCCATCGCCATCGAGGGCGGACTGCTCGCCGCGGACTGGCTCTCGCGCGCGGCGCAGCTCCAGGCGGCGAAGCAGGATCCCGCTAACTACGACGTGCCCAAGGGCCTCGAGCTGCGCGACGAGATCGCGCGCTCCTGGCGCATCGCGCAGGCGCACTGGGCCGAGTTCGAGGCGGGCCGCAAGGCGAAGGCGGAGCTCGACTCGCTCTCGCGCCGCTTTGTCTTCTCCTTGTTGCACGACGCCTTTGGATTCACCGACCTCGCCGCGCTCGCGGCGCCGCTCGAGCTGGAAGGCCGCGCGTGGCCGCTGTCGGCCATCGACGCGGCCGGTCGCGTGCCGCTGGCCTGCGCGCCGGCCGGAGCGGGGCTCGACTCGCCCCAGCGGCATCTCGGTGACGAGCACAGGAAGAAGAGCGCCTTCGGGCTCGCGCAGGAGTTTTTGAACGTCTCCAAGGACGCCCTGTGGGGCCTCGCTTCCGACGGGCGCGTACTGCGCATCGTGCGCGATAACGAGAGCCTCACGCGCCCCGCATGGATCGAGATCGACCTCGCGCGCATCTTCACCGAGGAGCTGTTTGCGGACTTCGCGGCCGCGTGGCTGATCCTGCATCGCTCGCGCTTCGGGCGTGGGGAGCAGGAGCCGGGCGCCTGCGTGCTCGAAGCATGGCGCGCCTCGGCGCGCGAGGAGGGCACGCGGGCGCGCGAGCGTCTGCGCGGCGGCTTCGAGGAGGCGCTCGCCCTCCTCGGCCAGGGCTTCCTCGCGCATCCCTCGAACCAGGCGCTGCGCAAGGCGCTGCATGAGGGCGCGCTGACGAGGAAGGACTACTTCGGCGAGCTGCTGCGGCTCGTCTATCGCCTCATCTTCCTGCTCGCCCTCGAGGAGCGCGAGCTCCTGCATCCGAAGACCGAGACGAACGAGATCCGCGAACGCTATGCCCTAGGCTACGACGTGCAGCGCCTGCGCGATCGCTCTGCACGGCGCGCGGCCCACGATCGGCACGGCGATCTCTGGGACGCGCTCCGCATCGTCTTTCGCGGGCTGTCCGCCGGCGAGCCTGCGCTGGGCCTGCCCGCGCTCGGTGGTCTTTTTGCGCCAACCCAGTGCCCCAACCTCGATACCGCGAGCCTCGACAACCGCGCGCTGCTCGCCGCCGTCTTCAAGCTCTGCTGGCTCAGGGAGCCGAGCGGCCTTGCGCGCGTGAACTGGCGCGACATGGGCGCCGACGAGCTCGGCTACGTCTACGAGGGCCTGCTCGAGCTCGACCCGCACATCACCGAGGACGGGCGCAGCTTCTCGCTCCTCGGCCATCGCGGCAACGATCGCAAGATCTCGGGCAGCTACTACACGCCCGAGAGCCTCGTCTCGGTGCTGCTCGACAGCGCGCTCGAGCCGGTTATCGCCGACACCCTCGCGAGGAACCCCGCCAAGGCGGCGCAGGCGCTGCTCGAGCTCACCATCGTCGATCCCGCCTGCGGCTCGGGACACTTCCTGCTCTCGGCGGCACGCCGGCTCGCCGCCCATGTCGCCCGCGCGGAGGCGAGCGGCACGCCTTCGGCGGAGGAATACCGCAAGGCGCTCAGGCAAGTGGTGGCCCGCTGCGTCTTCGGCGTGGATTTGAACCCGATGGCCGTCGAGCTCTGCAAGGTGAGCCTGTGGCTCGAGGCGGTCGATCCCGGCCTGCCGCTAACCTTCCTCGACTCGCACATCCAGCACGGCAACGCGCTGCTCGGCGCGACGCCCGCGCTGATGGAAGGCGGCGTCCCGGACGCCGCGTGGGAGCCGATCGAGGGCGACGACAGGAAGACGGCCAGCGCCTTGAAGAAGAAGAACAGGGCCGAGGCCAAGCAGATCACCCTCAACTACGGAACACGCGCGAGCGATGAGGGTGAGGCCGTCACGCAGGCCGTCGCCAGCCTCGACGCCCAGGGCGACGCCGATCTCGGCGCCCTCGCCGCCAAGGAGCAGCGCTGGTCGGACATCCTCGCCTCGAAGGCCTACCGCCACCAGAAGCTCGTCGCCGACGCCTGGTGCGCGGCCTTCGTCTGGCCCAAGGCGCCCGGCCCTCTCTTCGAGGCGGCGCCGACGAACGACGTGTGGCGCCGGCTGCGCGATGCGGGTGCCGCGTCCGAGGCCACCACGAAGACCGCGAGCGAGCTGGCTGCGCAATACCATCTCTTCCACTGGCACCTGCAATTCCCGCAGGTGTTTGCGAGAGGCGGCTTCGATGTCGTGCTCGGCAACCCGCCGTGGGAGCGGGTGAAGCTGCAGGAGCAGGAGTTCTTCGCGTCGCGTGACGAAGCCATCGCCAAGGCGCAGAACGCCGCGGCACGCAAGAAGCTGATCGCCGCGCTGCCGGCGACGAACACAGAGCTCTGGAACGAGTGGACGGCCGCGAGCCGCCGCGCCGAAGGCGAGAGCCACCTGATCCGCAAGTCTGGGCGCTATCCGCTGTGCGGCAAGGGAGACGTGAACACCTATGCGATCTTCGCCGAGCACAATCGCAGCGTGCTGGGGCCAACGGGGCGTGCGGGCTTCATCGTGCCGACAGGGATCGCGACCGACGACACGACGAAGGAATACTTTGCGAACCTCCTTGCCCAGAACCATTTGAGATCTCTCTATGATTTCCAATCGGGGCCCGGCTTGTTCGGAGAGATTGGTCACGCGCGGTTCAAGTTTTGCCTGCTGACGCTGGGCTCCGGCGCGGGCGGCGCAGATCTCCTGTTTTTTGCTCGTGAGGTATCAGCTCTCGACGACCCCGAACGTCACTTCTCCCTCACGCCCGCCGACTTCGCGACGCTCAACCCGAACACCCGCACCTGTCCCACCTTCCGCTCGCGCCGCGACGCCGACCTCAACCTCGCGATGTACCGCGGCGCGGGCGCCCTCTGGCGCGAGGATGATCCCGAGGGCAACCCCTGGGGCCTGCGCTTCATGCGCATGCTCGACATGACCAACGATTCCGGTCTGTTTCGCACACGCACCGAACTGGAAGCGTCAGGCTGGCGGCTCGACGGCAACCATTTCGTGCGAGGCAATGAGCGCGCGCTGCCGCTCATCGAGGCGAAGATGGTGCATCACTACGATCATCGCTTTGGTGACTACTCCGATCGAGCCGAAGGATCGCAGGACACCCAACTGCCTGATGTACTCTTGGAAAGACTGCAGGATCCATCGTATGCGCCGATGCCGCGCTACTGGGTCGAGAAGCGCGAGGTCGCATCGCGACTCGACGAGCGCTGGAAACGCGGCTGGCTGCTCGGCTGGCGGGACATTTGCCGCAGTACCGACGAGCGCACCGTCGTTGCGTCGCTGATTCCGCGCGTGGCGGTTGGCAATACCACACCCCTTGCGCTGCTATCGACAGAAGCGGGATTGGCAGCCTGTCTCTATGCCTGCCTGTGCAGCTTCGCGCTCGACTACACCGCACGCCAGAAGGTCGGTGGCGTGCATCTCAACTATCTTCAGCTGAAGCAACTTCCTGTTTTTGCGCCCTCGGTCTACACCGCAGACGCCGCGTGGTCGCATGGACAGACGGTGCGCGACTGGTTGCTGCCGCGCGTGCTCGAGCTGACCTACACCGCCTGGGACCTCAAGCCCTTCGCCCGCGACTGCGGCGACGACGGCCCGCCGTATCTCTGGGACCCCGAACGCCGCGCCTTGCTGCGCGCCGAGCTCGACGCCGCCTTCTTCCACCTCTACGGCCTCGCACGCGACGACGTGGACTACATCATGGACACCTTTCCCATCGTGAGGAAGCACGACGAGAAGGCCCACGGCGAATACCGCACCAAGCGCCTCGTGCTCGAGCGCTACGATGCACTCGCCGCCGCGTCGACCAGCGGTGAGCCCTACGTCTCGCCGTTGGGTGCACCGAAGAGGGCCGCATGACTTTCATCCGCGTCCGGCGCGCATCGTGCCTGTGGCTCCGCGAGGCAGGGCGGTGAACCTCTCGCCGCTGACCCAGACCCTCCTCGAAAAGGTCGCGACCGACAACGGCTTCGACCGGGCGTTGGCGCCGGAGGGCGGCTGGCGCGTGTTCGCGAGCACGCAGTGTCCGCTGCGCGTGTGGCTCGGGGCTTCGGGCGATGCGGCCCTGCTCGCTGCCTTCTCGCAGCACAACGTCGCCCGCGCCCTCGACGACTACGGCGCGCCGATGATGGGGCCGTTCCCGGAAGGCGCCGTGGCGGGCCGCATGGTGCCCGACGTGCCGGCGCTGCACCGGCTCCTGCGGCGGGCGTTCCAGCTTTCAAGATCGCTGCCGCACGAGCTGCTGCACACCTTCGTGCAGCAGGTCGCCGCGCTGCCGAAGACCACGGAGGCCGAGCGACTCGTCGTCCAGCGCGTCGGGCAGGACGTCTTCCGCGCGGGGCTGCTCGATTACTGGGAGGGGCGCTGCGCCGTCACCGGCCTCGCGGTCGCCGCGCTGCTGCGCGCGAGCCACATCAAGCCCTGGGCCGATTGCGAGACCGACGCCGAGCGCCTCGACGTCTACAACGGCCTGCTGCTCGCGCCGCAGCTCGACGCCGCGTTCGACCGTGGCTTCATCACGGTGGAGGACGACGGCGCAATCGTCGTCAGCGCGGCGCTGGATGACCGGTCGCGGGGCATCCTTGGGCTCGAACACCCGCTTCGGATTCGCGGGCTCGCGGACGGCCATAGGACCTACTTACCGTGGCATCGTGAGCGGGTCTTTGAGGGGGCTGGACCATGACCACGGTCGCCGCTCTCCGGTAGCTCGGCGCCCAGGACTGACCCGCGACGCGGGAGCGCAAGCGCTCTAGCGCAGCACCCAAGGCGCGCCGGAGAAACGCACTGCCCCCTCCTTGAATGGCGAGGAGAGCGTTCATTCCTTGGGCGGCGGCGCCTATTCGATGGTGCGCCGGGGCATCACCTGCTCGCGCAAGCGCAGAGGTGCCGAGCGTTCCGCGACCAGCTCCTCGTTGCCGTCGGCGTAGGCGAAGCAGGTGTTGCGCATCCCCGGGACGGCGCCGAGCACCGCCGCCCGGCGCCGCGGCGGATCGTCGGGGGCGTTTCGTACCTCGGGCGGAAGCGAGCCGAAGAAGCGCACGAAATGCAGTTGATAGGCTGCCTGCCCTACCTCCACCAGGAGCTCGGAGACGCGGTGGCAGCCGCCGACGCCGCCCACCACGGCGCGCGCCGCCTGCGTGAAGCCGCGGGCGACGCGCATGCCGACGAGCCCCTGCATGTTGGGGTGGGTGAGGTTGCAGACCGCGGTGAACGGTCCGTTCCGGATCTCGGAGCGCGCCGCCACGATCTCGAGCGCCGGGTGCAGGATCTCGACCTCGACGTGCACGTCGTGGACTTCGTCCTGCAGCGTCGCCTCGATGAGGAAGCGATCGCCGTCGATGGGGTAGATGCTGACCTGCTTGGTGCGATGGAAGACGGCCTCGACTTCGCGCATCGGGCGACGATAGCGGGAGCTCCCCGCCGAGAAAAGCGCGGCGGCCGGCGCAGCGTCGCGCCTGATTTGAAGCTGCCTCCGCGCTCGTGTAGCAACGGCGGACGATGGCGCCTCAGTACGTCTTCACGATGAAGGATCTGCGCAAGGTCTACCCGCCCGACCGCGAGGTTCTGAAGGGCATCTGGCTCTCGTTCCTGCCCGGAGCGAAGATCGGCGTGCTCGGGGCCAACGGCGCGGGGAAGAGCACGCTGCTGCGCATCATGGCGGGGGTCGAAACCGAGTTCCTCGGTGAAGCCCGGCCGGCCGAAGGAATCCGCGTCGGCTACCTGGCGCAGGAACCGCAGCTCGATCCGCAGAAGGACGTCCTCGGCAACGTGACCGACGGCGTCGCCGAGGCGCGGGCGCTCCTCGACCGCTTCGAGGCCGTCAGCACCAGGCTCGGTGAGGTCGACGACGCCGATGCGATGGAGAAGCTGATAGCGGAGCAGGCGAAGCTCCAGGACGCCATCGACGCCGCCGGCGCCTGGGAGCTCGACCGCACGATCGAGATGGCGATGGACGCGCTCCGCGTCCCCCCCGGGGACGCCGCGATCGCGACTCTGTCGGGCGGCGAGCGGCGGCGGGTGGCGCTCTGCCGCCTCCTCCTCTCGGCCCCCGATCTCCTGCTCCTCGACGAGCCCACCAACCACCTCGACGCCGAGTCGGTCGCCTGGCTCGAGCGCCACCTCCAGGAGTATCGCGGCACGGTCGTCGCCATCACCCACGATCGCTACTTCCTCGACAACGTCGCCGGCTGGATCCTCGAGCTCGACCGCGGCGCCGGCATCCCCTGGGAAGGGAACTACAGCTCCTGGCTCGAGCAGAAGCAGGCGCGGCTCGCGGCCGAGGAGAAGCAGGAGTCGGCGCGGCGGCGGACGCTCGCCCGCGAGCTCGAGTGGGTGCGGATGGCGCCGCGCGCGCGCCAGGCCAAGAGCAAGGCCCGCGTCAACGCCTACGAGGCCCTGCTCGCGGAAGAGAGCGAGCAGCGCCGCGCCGCCGCCGAGATCAACATCCCGGCGGGTCCGCGGCTCGGCAATCTCGTCGTCGAGGCCAAGGGCCTCCGCAAGGCGTACGGCGAGCGGCTGCTCTTCGACGATCTCTCGTTCACGCTGCCCCCGGGGGGCATCGTCGGCGTCATCGGCCCGAACGGCGCCGGCAAGACGACGCTCTTCCGGATGATCGTCGGCGCCGAGGAGGCCGACGGCGGGACGCTGCGCATCGGCGACACCGTGCAGCTCGCCTACGTCGACCAGTCGCGCGACACGCTCGATCCCAAGCGCACGGTCTGGGAGGAGATCAGCGAGGGCCAGGAGGTGTTGAAGATCGGACGCCGCGAAGTGCCGTCGCGCGCCTACGTCACCTCGTTCAACTTCCGGGGCAGCGACCAGCAGAAGCGGGTCGGCAACCTCTCGGGCGGCGAGCGCAACCGCGTGCACCTCGCCAAGCTCCTCAAGCGCGGCGGCAACGTGCTCCTCCTCGACGAGCCCACCAACGACTTGGACGTCGACACGCTACGGGCGCTGGAAGACGCGCTCGTCGATTTCGCCGGCTGCGCGGTCGTCATCAGCCACGACCGCTGGTTCCTCGATCGCATCGCCACCCACGTCCTCGCCTTCGAGGGCGACAGCCGGGTCGAGTGGTTCGAAGGGAACTACGCCGACTACGAGGCGGACCGCCGCCGGCGACTCGGCGCCGAGGCGACGCAGCCGCACCGCATCCGCTATCGGCCGCTGATCCGCGGCTAGAAGGACTGCAGTCCAATGGATGCGAGCGGGGCGGCACCGGGGATCTACGAGCGTACGCCGCCGGTGTGGAGCGGACCCGGCGCCATGGGCCGCTACTTCGACCTGCTGCACAGCCTCGTCAGCCGCGCCATCAAGCAGCGCTACAAGCGGTCGGTCCTCGGCTTCGCCTGGACGATGCTCAATCCGCTGTTCACGATGGTGATCCTGACCGTCGTGTTCTCCGCCGTGTTCGGCGCCATCGTCCCGAACTACCCGCTCTTCGTGATCATCGGCCTGCTGGCATGGAACCTCTTCTCGCTCGGCTCCACGCAGGGGCTCGCGAGCGTCGTCGACTCCGGGCCGTTGATCCGCAAGGTCGCCGTGCCCAAGGCGATGTTTCCGCTCGCCGCGGTCGGAGCGAACCTCGTGAACTTCCTGCTCTCGCTGGTGCCGTTGGCGCTCGTGATGCTGGTGATGCGGGTCGAGATCACCGTCGCCATCCTCTGGGTGCCGGTCGGCGTCCTCTTGATCGGACTCTTCACCCTCGGGATCGCCCTGGCGCTCGCTACCCTGAACGTGTTCTTCCGCGACGTCCGTTATTTCTACGAAGCCGGGCTGCTCGCCTGGTTCTACGGCACGCCCATCTTCTACCCCATCGACGTGCTCTCGCCGCGGGCGCGCGCCGTGCTGCAGTGGAATCCGCTGTACGTGCTGGTCGAAGTGTTCCGCACGCCGCTCTACGCCGGCACCGCGCCCGCGCCCGGCATCGTCGCCGCCGCCGCACTGGAAGCCGGCGCCATGGCGCTCCTCGGCTGGTGGATCTTTCGCCGCTATCAAGCGCGTTTCGTGGACTACATCTGACGAGCCCGCAGCCCGCATACGATGCGTCGCTCACCCGCGTCGCGGTCGAAGATCTGACCGTGCGCTACGACCTGCAGCAGGAGCGGGTTATCTCGGTCCGCGAGTACGCGATCCGCCGCCTGCGCGGCGAACGCTTCCCGACCCAGACCTTGTGGCCTCTGCGCGGCGTCTCCTTCGACGTCCGGGCAGGGGAGAGCTTCGGCATCGTCGGTCGCAACGGGGCCGGCAAGAGCACGCTGCTCAAGGTCATAGCCGGTATCGTCCCGCCGACGCGCGGCCGCGTGCGCGTGCACGGCCACCTCTCGCCGCTCCTCGAGCTCGGCGCCGGCTTCGACCACGAGCTCACCGGCCGCGAGAACATCCAGCTCTACGGCACGCTCCTGGGATTGCGCCGCAAGCACTTGCGCGACCGCGTCGCCGCCATCGCCGACTTCGCCGAGCTCACGCCCTTCATCGACGTGCCGCTCAAGAACTACTCGTCGGGCATGGTCGCTCGCCTCGCCTTCGCGATCGCTACCGACTCCGATCCCGACATCCTCATCGTCGACGAGGTGTTGTCGGTCGGCGACGCACCGTTTCAGCGCAAGTGCGAGGAGCGTCTGGCGCGCTTCCGGGCGCGCGGCGTCACGGTGCTGCTGGTGACGCACGATCTCCACCTGCTCACCGAGACCTGTTCGCGCGCCGTCCTGCTCGAGGCCGGCGCATCGTGCATCGTCGGCGCCGCCGAGGAGATCGCAGCGCGCTATGCGGAGCGCACCGGCGGCTGAGCGATGGCGACGCCGCGAGCTTCTGTGGTCGTACCGTGCTATCGCCCCGGGCGGCTGATCGATGGCTGCATCGCCGGGCTCCTCGCCCAGGACCTCGCCGAGCCGTACGAGGTGATCGTCGTCGAGAGCAGCGGCGACGGCACCGCGGAGCGGCTGCAGGAGGCGTATCCGCGCGTCCGGGTGATCGCGCCGGCGCAGCGCACGCTCCCGGCCGCGGCGCAGAATCTCGGTGTCGCTGCCGCCGCGGGTGCGTTCATAGCGATCACCAATCACGACTGCCTCGTGCCGCCCGACTGGCTGCGGCGGCTCCTGGCGCGGCACGACACGGGCGAGTACGCGGCCGTCGGCGGCGCCATCCTGAACGGCACCCCGGGAAGCCTGATCGGCACAGCGGCCTACTGGAGCGAGTTCAACGAGTTCACCTCCGGGCGCCCCGCCGGCCCGGTTCCCGGCGTGCCCCAATGCAACGTCTGCTTTCGGCGCCGCGTCCTGACCGGGACGGCGCCGTTTCCCGCCGTCCGTTTCGGCGCCGAGGAGCTCACCTTCAACTACGAGCTGACGCGTGCCGGAGGAGTGTTCTTCTTCGATCCGGCGATCCGGGTGACGCACCTGAACCGGACGACTTTCGCGGCCTTCCTTGCGCACCAGCGCACCCTCGGCGCCGGGTCGGCGATGGCGCGGCGCCTGGTGCCGCTCGCGGGGACCGTCGCGACCCGCCGCCGCGTCCTCATCCCCTTCCTGGTGCCGCTGCGGATCGGCCGCGTCCTCGGCCGCATCGCCCGTCGGCATCCGCGCGAGCTCTCGCGGGCGCTGCTCCTGGTGCCGCTCCTCGCCGCCGGCTACGCCGCATGGGCGGCGGGGTTCGCGCAGGGCAGCCGCGAGCCCCTCGACATCCGCACCCCGGCCTGAGCGCGGTCAGCCGGCGACGGCGCGATAGACCGCGAGGGTCGCGGCGGCGGCGCGCTCCCAGGTGAAGTGGGCGGCGCGCGCCATCCCGCGCTGTCGCCGGGCCTCGACCTCCGCCCCGCCGGCCAGCAGCGCCGCCAGGGCCCCGGCGACCGCGCCGCCGTCGTCGGGATCCACGAGGAGGGCAGTGTCCCCCACGACCTCCGGGAAGCTCGTGCGCGCGGCGCAGACGAGCGGCGCGCCGCAGGCCATCGCTTCGAGCGCCGGCAAGCCGAAGCCCTCGCGCGCCGAGAGATTCACGACGCCGCACGCCAACGTATAGAGGGCCGGCAGATCCTCGTCGGCGACGACGCCGAGATGGCGGATGCGCGCGCGCACCGGACTCGCGGCAACGGCCGCCGCGAACGCGGCGTTCTTCCATCCGCTCGGACCTACGAAGACGAGGTGGGCATCGCCGCGCTCCGCCGGCGACAGCGCGTCGAAAGCGCGCACCAGGCGATCGAGGTTCTTCCGCGGGCTGGCGATGCCGACGAAGAGCAGGAAGCGGGCGGGCAGGCGATGCCGGGCACGGACGGCGGCGAGCGCGGCCTCGTCCGCGACCGGCGCGAAGCGCGCTTCGACGCCGTGCGGGATGGCCACCACCCGGTCGACGGCCAAGCCGAACCGCTCGATGATCTCGCCGCGCGTGAACTCCGACCCGGTGATGACGACGTCGGCGCGGGCGACGGCGCGCGGCAGAACCAACCGCCAGTAGAGCGCCGCCGAGCGGGAAATCGCCTCCGGCGCCTGCAGCGGTATCAGGTCGTGCAGCGTCAGGACGTACGGCTTCGGAGCTCGGCTCATGCCGGCGAAGATCGGCGAGTGCGCGACGTCGATCCGCGCCCGCCGCATGATCCCGGGCCAGCAAGCCTGATCCTGCAGCAGCACCTTGGGCAGGAAGCGCGGCAGCGTGGCGACGGCGCGCAACTCCGCACCCGGCGGTACCAGCCGCGGACCGTAGCGGCGTTCCGTGAAGGCTACCATGAGCTGCCCTCCCGGCGTCCGCACCAGGGCATCGAGCAGGCGGCTCGCATAGCGCTCGTAGCCGCCCATCGGATGCTTGATGCAGGTGAGATCGAAGCCGACCCGCATGCGACGTCACGCGCCCCCGGGTCCGCGGCTCGTGAGGCCGCGTCCGCTAGTCCCGCTCACGAGACGGCACATCGGTACGGCGCCCGTCCGTAGAGCCCGAACTGCAGGGTGCCGAAGGCGGGCACGCCGTTCTCCCGACATGGCCCCATGACGTCGCTGGCGACGCTATGGCGCTCGAGGGTTGCCCCCGGGCCGTCGACCGCAGTGATGCTGAAGTACCAGAAGCGGTCGGCGGACTCGCGGATCGGGGCGAAGCAGAACCAGCGCTCTTCGCGGCACCGCCCCGGGAGCGAACGTTCGACCACCCGGAGCGGCCGCGACGCCTCCGCGCTCTCGCGGACGACGAGCCGCAGCGCCCGCTCCGGCGCCTCCCCGACGAGCGTTGCGCGCACCACCACGGCGGCGAGGTCCGGGCCGGGCGCGAAGAACCCTTGTCCGACCTCGCTGCCGGCGGCGAGCTCCACCCGGCTGTCGGCCGGCGTCGACCCCGCGTAGAGCCGGATCCAGCCGTCGGGCTTGTCGACGTCGACGCCTCCCGTCTCGTCGGCCAGCGTCAGGTTGGGGTTGTAGTACGGGTCCGCGGTGAGGACCCCGCGCCAGCGCCGCGTCATCAGCCAGACGTCCTCGGCGACGGCGCGCCGGCCGCGCGTCTGCGACTCGTAGTGGCGCACTACGGCGTGGGGCGTGTAGACCACCAGGTAGCCGCGCTCGCGAAGCCGTAGACAAAGATCGACGTCGTTCGAGTTGACCGGCAGCGCCTCGTCGAAACCGCCGACGGCTGCGTAGACTTCGCGCCGCATCATCAGGCACGCCGCGGTGACGGCACTGACGTTGCGCACCAGGTTCGGCTGGGCGCGCGTGAACCGCCCGGGGTGCCCGGCGATCCCGTGGATGCCGGTCACTATGCCCGCATGCTGGATCCGCCCATCTGGATAGAGGAGTCGGGCCCCGACCGCTCCGACCTCCGGTCGCTGCGCGTGCTCCTCGAGCGCCGACAGCCAGAGCGGGTCCAGCGGCTCGGTATCGTCGTTCAGGAAGAGCACGTAGCGGCCCCGGGCCTCGAGCACTGCGCGGTTGTTGAGGCGAGCGAAATTGAACGGTCCGGGCGCGCGCAGCACCCGGTGCCGGGTGGTCGCCAGCAGCTCGAGCGTCGCCGGGTCGCGGCTGTCGTTATCGACCAACAGGATCTCGAAATCCGCATGTCGGGTGCGCTCAATGGCGGCTAGGCAGCGGCGGAGCGTGTGAAAACCGTCTCGGGTGGGAATGATGATCGAGACCTGGGCCGGAGCCGTGATCGCCCGCCGCACGCGGAATGCGCCCGTGCCGGCACTCTCGACGGTAGCCGCGAGGCCGCGGCGTTCGACGGCGAGCTCTAGCGCCAGTCGCTCCGGGTCGCAGCCGCTGGCGCTGATCGCCGACGTCGCGGCGCCGACGTGAGCGAGCACCCGCGGCACATGGACGATCCGAACCGGACTCTCGGTGCACCGCAGCGCGAGATCGTACTCGTGCGCCCCGTCGAGCTCGTCGTGCAGCGGCAGAAGACGGACGAGCACACGGCGCCGATAGAAGACGACCCGCGACCAGTACTTCGTCGACAGCAGGAGATCCGGCGACCAGCCCGGCAGCAGGCGCGGCGTGTGGCGGCGTCCGGCGTCGTCACAGTGATCTTCGTCGCAGTAGAGGACGTCCGCTCCGGTCTCCCGGAACGCCGCGGCGACCACCGCCAGCGCATCGACGGCCAGTGCCACCGTCGGCGCCAGCAGACCGACGATGTCTCCGCGCGTAGCAGCTATGAGGGCGTTCAGCGCCGCCGCCTGGCCGGCGTATCGCTCCCGATCGATGCTGATCCGCGCCTCGCCGCGCGCCTGCGGCTCGGCCTCGGGGCCAGCGCCGAAAAAAGCGATGCCGAGCTCCCACCGGTCATGCCGCTGTGCCGTCAGCGCCGTGATCGCCCGCTCGGCGGCGGTGCGCTCGTGCGGCGCCACCGCCATGACGATACTCACGAGATCGCGCTCGAGGTCGGCGCGCTCTTCTCCCCCGACATCCGGCGTGCGCAAGCGATCGGCGAAGCGCGCCCAATCCCGATAAGCGGCCGCATCCGCGTTCGGGGTCCGGCGCAGCCGGTGCACGAGGGCGGAGAGGCGACGCCGGGCGGGCTCCACGAACCGCTGCTTGTACGGTCCATAGCGCGCCAGGAGCCGCCACCCGAGCGAGCGCTGGATGCGGTCGAGCTCCCGTTCGCGGCGGAGGAGGGCGGCGTACACGTCGGCCGGAACCACCGCCGCTCCGTCGTGCGCGGGGGTTTCCGTCGTGGGTGCGGGCCCGGTCACGCGCCGCCGCGCGACTGCACGCTTCGCCTCGGATCCCTCACCGTCGCACTTCTAGCCCGCTCTGGGCGACAGGTCCACGACGGTGCTCCGGCGCTCGCTGGACGGCTCGCCGAACGCCACCGTGGTCGTGAGAACCCTGGCGCGCGAGCCGACGCGCCTCCTCGGACGGCGCAAAGACGACGAGCTGATCGTCTTCGAAGACCGGCGGTCCGTACAGGTGCGCATAGCGGGCAATCCAGCCCGAGATGTCGATTGCCCGCTCGGTCACGCCCGTCGGCCAGCGTGTTTCCGCTATCGGGTCGCGATGGAACACCACGTAGCGGACGTCCTTCCGGCGCAGCTGCGCCGGGTCGGCGAGATCGACGGCATTGCGCAGCACAATCCCGGGATCGGCTGCGCTCAGCTCCCCCTCGCGGGGAGTTGCGGATGCAGCGGTGATCAGGCCTAGGACCACGCGCTGGCGATGGATGCGTTGGCAGTACGCGAGGCTGTGAAAATAATAGAACCAGGGCGCTTCCGCGATGGTCATGCTGCCGGGCGGTTCGGTCGCCAGGCGCACATAGAACACCGATGGCGCCTGCGGGCGGAAGCGTTCGAAGTAGCGGCCCGGGCGATAGTCGGCCTGGTAGGAGATGTGGTTCGTGAAGTCGTTCACGGTGCCGTAGATCCATGGCAGCGGACCGCCGGCCAACAACAGGCCTCCCGCGGCCACGGCCATAGCACCTGCCGGCACGCGCCACCGTTGCGCTGCTGCAGCGAGGCCGACCGCCGCCAGGAGCAGCAACAGGGGCAGGACCACGGCGCAGTACCGCGCGGCGACGATCGGAATGTGGACGGCGACCGCACCGCTCGCGAAGGTCACGGCACCTTGCACCGCCACGGCGACCAGCACGTAGGCCGTGAACGCCGGCAGCGTGCGGCCGAGCGTCCGTATCCCGATTCCGACTGCTGCGAACATGGCGACGACCAGCGGCCAGCGGGAGGTTCCGGAAAGAAGTTCCAGGAATCCCGGAGCGGCCGCCAGCCGGAAATGATCGGCCTGCAGCTTCTGCGTGATCTGTTGACCGCCGCCGAGCATCGGGATCGCGAGCAGCGCACCTGTCGTCGCCAGACTCGCCGCGATCAGCGGCCAACGCCGCCGCACGTGCCCGGGAGTCGAGCGCGGCCAGCGGCGCTCGAGCGTAGACAGTGCCAGGGGCGCCAGCAGGGCGGGCAGGGCGGCCAGGTGGAACACCGGCGCCACGCACGAGCTCAGGTAGTATGCCCAGGCATCGCGGCGGCGGCCGGATTGCGACCAGGCGTAGAATGCGAGCAGCGCTACCGAGTCCAGGAGCATCGTCATCGCGTAGGGGCGCGCCAGGCGGGTGAAGAAGCAACAGAGCGGCGAGACGGCGAGCAACCAGGTCCAGAGCGTCGCCACCCGCTTCCCGAAGCGCGGCGCGAACCACAGCGGCACCCCGAGGAGCGCCAGCCCGGCCAGGAGGGACGGCAGTCGCAGTATGGTTTCGTCGGCACGCCCGAGCCGCATCAGACCCCACACGCACACGCTCGAACCGATCGAGTGATCATTGGTGCCGAAGCCCTGGATGATCGCGCGCAGCGGTGCGCCGCCGCGCAGCGCATGCACCATGTGCCACTCGTCGTCGACGAGGATCTGATCCGAGATCGCGTGCAGGCGAAGGCAGGCGCCGACCAGAACGGCGAGCACGAGAGCAGCACGCTCCCCGGAAAGACGCATGCCCCGAACCCATACCATCGACAGGGAGCGGTTCTCACCATCTTCATCCTTCGGGAAGCAGCGGATGGCGCCGGCTCCAGGAAGCGTGCGAAACTCGCTGGACAAGCCGCGGAGCAGCCGTTAACTCTCTGGGCCTTCGACTCCGCCCCCGTAGCTCAGGTGGATAGAGCACAGGATTCCTAATCCTGTGGTCGCGCGTTCGAATCGCGCCGGGGGCATTGATTTTCAGGGTCATGGCGCCTGCAGCGCGGCGATCGACTGCGCCGACGTCCCGTACGCGAATTTCCGCGTGATCGGCACCGATCCGCACAACTTCGAGACCGATGGCGATGGCCTCGGCTGTGAGCCCTATCGGTCGCGATGGCGCGGCCGGCGGGGGTAACTGCCGCCTCGAGGGAAGGGGCGAGTGCACCGCGGGCGATTGCCGGACCGGCGGAACTCACCGCGCGGCCACTGGTGCGGGGAGGACGGCTCGCCGCGCGCGGCTGCGCGCCGGCGGCGGACTGTGGAAGACTTGCCACCAACTTGCTACCAGACTGCCGCAGATGCCGAGGTCGAGCAGGATGTGCAGGGCAGGCGAGGGCGGACGGCGCGCATCGGTAGAGCTCGAGGTGATCGCACGGGGCGAATGCCCGATCGCATTCGGCGCTGTAGAGGGACGACGGTAATGAGCCCAGCGCGTTGGAGCAGCACGGCACTACTGGCGGCGGTGCTGACGGCGGCGGCGCCGGCTGCCGCACTCACCACGTGCGACATGACGTTCACGCTCGAAGGGTGGTCGGTGTTCTACAGGCGGGCGCACGGCCATGGGGTCGTCCGCTGCGACAACGGCCAACACGCCGACGTGCGCCTCGAGACCCGGGGCGGCGGCGTCACTTTCGGGCGCGAGAAGATCATCGGGGGCAGCGGCCGTTTCTCGCCGGTGGCCGACATCACCGAGCTCTTCGGGAATTACGCCAACGCCGAGGCGCATGCGGGCATGGGCGTCTCCGTCGGCGCCCAGGTCGTCACCAAGGGCCCCGTCTCCTTGGTGCTCTCGGGCTCCGGCAACGGCGTCGACCTGGGCTTCGCCTTCGGCCGCTTCACCATCGAGCCGGCGCCGCAGCGAGAACCCCTCCGCGACGAAGACCTGCCAGCCACCGAGCCCGGCTCTGCGGACTCCTATTGACGTCCGCCGCTCGCGGCCACGATTGCGAACCGCTACCGTATCGGCTCGGCATGCTCCGGCTTCGCGGGCCGGGCCGAATCTGCTAGCACTGCGCGAACACGAACCCCGTTGACCGTCGCCGACACCCCCCAATGGCTGAGGCCGCTCCTGCGGCGCGTGCCCGCCCTCGATTCGCTGCGCTCGTACAGCGTGAACGATCTGCGCGTCGATGCGGTGGCGGGCTTGTCCGTCGCCGCGGTCGCCGTTCCCCAGGCCATGGCGTACGCGATGATCGCGGGCCTTCCGGTGGAGTACGGCCTCTACACCGCGATCGTGATGACCGCGGTCGGCGCCGTCCTGGATTCATCGCGGCAGCTCATCAATGGGCCGACCAACGCGATCTCGATCGCGCTGCTGAGCGCCATCGGCTCGGTCGGCGGACAGGACGAACGCATCCAGGCGACGATCGTGATCGCCTTCCTCGTCGGCGCGATCCAGCTCGGCATCAGCTTCCTCCGGCTCGGGGACCTGACGCGCTACATCTCGCACTCCGTGATCGTGGGGTTCACGGCCGGAGCGAGCATCCTCCTGGTCCTCGACCAGATGAAGAACCTCCTCGGACTGCATGCCGTGGGTGGAGAGCACGCCCATTTCCTGGTCCGCTTCTGGCAGACCCTTGCGCACGGCGGTCCCGTACACGCGGCCACGTGCGCCATGGGTGCGGCCTCGATCTCGGCTGTCCTGTTGCTGCGCTGGATCAAGGCGAAGCTCGCGTGGCCCCTCATGCCCGAGTTCCTGATCGTCGTCATCCTGATGGCAATCGTCACCGCCCGCTTCGATCTGGCCGCCCAGGGCGTCGCGGTGGTGGGAGACATCCCCACGTCACTGCCGTCCTTCACCGTTCCCCATCTGACGGCGCCGGCCGTGCGCAATCTCGCGGAAAGCGCCCTCGCGATCGCGCTGCTCGGCCTCCTCGAAGCGATCGCGATGGCAAAGGCGATCGCGGCCGTGACCGGCCAGCGCCTCGACATGAACCAGCAGTGCTTGAGCGAAGGCTTCGCCAACTTCACCGGCAGCTTCTTCCAGTGCATGCCCGGCTCGGGATCGCTGACGCGATCGGCGATCAACCAGCAGGCCGGCGGGCGGACCCAGTGGTCGGGCGTCGTCGCCGCCGCCGCAGTGGCATTCATAATGGTGGCGTTCGGATCCTATGCGCGCTTCATCCCGCGCTCGGCGCTCGCCGGACTCCTGATGCTGACCGCGGCACGCATGGTGAGCATCCCCGATCTTCGCTACCACATGCGCACGTCGCGCTTCGACGCCGCGATCGTCACGGTCACCGCCGTCTCGGCCGTCGCCATCTCGATCGAGTTCTGCGTCTTGATCGGCGTATTCATGTCCTTCCTGCTGGCCGTGCCGCGGGCCGGCAACATGTTGCTCACCGAATTCATCGTCGGGTCCGAGCGGACGATACACGAGCGCCGCAGCGACGACGCCGCCTGTAGCCGGATGCTGATCTTCGGGCTCGAAGGAGAGATGTTCTTCGGAGCGAGCGCGAGCCTCGAGCACCATCTCGATACCATCGACGATCGCCTCGGACCGGAAACGCAGGCGGTGGTGCTACGCTTGAAGCGCGCCCGCAATCCCGACGCCGTCGGCATGACGCAGCTCGAGCGAGCGGTCGGCCGGTGGCGGGAGCGCGGCGTCCTGGTGGTGCTGTGCGGCATCCGTCCGGGGATGCTGGCGTGCCTGGAGAACTGCGGGCTCGCGGAGAAGCTCGGCCGGGAGAACCTCTTCCTCGAACAGCCGGTGCGGCAGACCAGCACCGTGCTCGCGATCCGGCACGCCTACGCGCACCTCACCGATCTCTGCCCTACCTGCCCGAAGCGCCTCGGCACACCGCTGCCGCGGGCGATGTACTACGAGATCTGACCGCAGCACCGATCGCCACCGCGGTCGCCGGCGGCGATGGCCGGGACCTCGACCGGACGTGCGACAGCGCGCATGGCCGTGACCCTGCGCATATCCATCGCGGGTCGCACGCTTGTCAGTAGGGGGGGCCCTTGTTAGGAAGGGACATGGAAGTTCACGACGTCCCGGTCGAACCGATGTCGAGCCCCGAACGCGGCCGCACGCGTCGGGGCTTTCGCGTTTCTCGCACGAGCAGCGGCGCCGTTCGGCCACCCGACGCCGCAAGCCGTGCCGCCGCGGCAAGCTCCTTTCGCAACGGGGGTTCGCATGGATTGGCGTGAGATCGAAGAAGGCCTGACCTTCGACGACGTCCTCCTCGTCCCGGCCGCGAGCGAGATCGTCCCCCGCGATGCGATCGTCGCGACCAATCTCTCGCGCAACATCAGCCTCAACATCCCGCTCGCCTCGGCCGCCATGGACACCGTCACCGAGGCGCGGATGGCGATCAGCATGGCGCAGGAGGGCGGCATCGGCTTCGTCCACCGCAACATGCCGGTCGAGGCGCAGGCCCGCGAGGTCGAGAAGGTGAAGAAGTCCGAGAGCGGCATGATCACCGATCCGGTCACCGTCCACCCCGACCAGCGCATCTCCGACGCGCTCGAGGTGATGAAGCAATTCTCCATCTCGGGACTGCCGGTGACCCGCGACGGCCGCCTGGTCGGCATCCTCACCCACCGCGACCTGCGCTTCGAGAAGCGGCTCGACCGTCCGGTCTCCGAGGTGATGACCAAGGACAACCTCGTAACCGCCAGGCCCGGCGTCAGCCTCGAGCAGGCGAAGGACATCCTCCACGCCAACCGCATCGAGAAGCTCCTCGTGGTCGACGACGACATGCGCCTGCGCGGCCTCATCACCGTGAAGGACATCCAGAAGACCAGCGACTATCCGAACGCCTGCAAGGACGAGCACGGACGCCTGCGCGTCGGCGCGGCGGTCGGCGTCGGACCCGACCGTGAGGCGCGCGTCGAGGCCCTGGTGCGCGCCGGCGTCGACGTGTTGGCGGTCGACACTGCCCACGGACACTCGCGGAACGTCCTCGACGCCGTGCGCGAGATCAAGCGCGAGCACCCGAGCGTCGACGTCGTCGCCGGCAACGTCGGCACCGAGGCAGGAGCACGCGCCCTCGTCGAGGCCGGCGCCGACGGCGTCAAGGTCGGCATGGGCGTCGGATCCATATGCACCACCCGAATCATCTCCGGCGTCGGCATGCCGCAACTCACCGCCGTCCGCGGCGCCGCCCGCGCCGTCGCCGGCACCGGCGTGCCCATCATCGCCGACGGCGGCGTACGCTTCTCCGGCGACATCACCAAGGCCATCGCCGCCGGTGCGCACGCCATCATGATCGGCAGCCTCTTCGCCGGGACCGAGGAGAGCCCCGGCGAGACGATCCTCTTCCAGGGCCGCACCTACAAGCTCTACCGCGGCATGGGCTCGATCGAAGCGATGAAGGAGGGGAGCCGCGACCGCTACTTCCAGGGCGACGAACCCGACGTGAAGCTCGTCCCCGAGGGCATCGAGGGCCGGGTCTCGTACAAGGGGAGCCTGGCCTTCAACGTCCATCAACTCGTCGGCGGCCTGAAGGCCGGCATGGGCTACTGCGGCTGCCGCACCCTGGAAGAGCTCCGGACCAAGGCCCGCTTCATGAGGATCAGCGCCGCGGGCATGCGCGAGAGCCACGCCCACGACGTGGTCATCACCAAGGAAGCACCCAACTACCGCCTGGAGTAGCCCCGGGGCGCGCATGATCCTCGTTCTCGACTTCGGCAGCCAGTACACTCAACTGATCGCCCGCCGCGTCCGCGAGCAGCACGTCTATTGCGAAATCCATCCCTTCAACGTCCCGCTCGAGACCGTCCGCGAGCTGGCGCCCGAAGGCATCATCCTCTCGGGCGGCCCGTCCAGCGTCTACGCCGATGGCGCGCCGCTTCCCGACGCCGCCATCCTCGAGCTCGGTGTTCCCATCCTCGGCATCTGCTACGGGATGAACGTCCTCAACGTCCTCGGCGGCGGCACCGTCGCGCGCGCCGTCCGCCGCGAGTACGGCGCCGCCCGCATCGTCATCGACGACGCCAGCGACCTCTTCGCCGACATCGCCGAGCTCGTCGACAACTCCACCGTCTGGATGAGCCACGGCGACCGCATCGAGAGCCTGGCTCCAGGGTGGAAGGTGATCGCCCACAGCGCCAATTCGCCGATCGCCGCCTGCAGCGACGTCGCGCGGCGGCGCTGGGGCATCCAGTTCCACCCCGAGGTGCACCACAGCGAGCAGGGCACCGTCATCCTGCGGAATTTCCTCTTCGCCATCTGCGGCGCCAAGCCCACCTGGACGATGGAGAGCTTCGTCGCCCAGGAGATCGCGAAGATCCGCGCCCGGGTGGGCGACCGTAAGGTGATCTGCGCGCTCTCGGGCGGCGTCGATTCGGCGGTCGCCGCCGCCATCATCGACCGGGCCGTCGGCGGCGCGCTCACGTGCGTCTTCGTCGACAACGGCGTGCTGCGGGCGGGAGAGGCCGAGCGTGTCGCCGAGGTGTTCCGGGAAAGGTTCGGCGACCGGCTCCGCGCCGTCGACGCCCGCAAGCGGTTCCTGGACGCGCTCGCCGGCGTCGAGGACCCAGAGGTCAAGCGCAAGACGATCGGCCGCGTCTTCATCGAGGTCTTCGAGGCCGAAGCCAAGAAGATTCCCGGCGTCGCCTGGCTCGCCCAGGGCACGCTTTATCCCGATGTCATCGAGTCGGTATCGTTCAAAGGTCCGTCCGCCACCATCAAGAGCCACCACAACGTCGGCGGCCTCCCCGAACGGATGCAGCTCGAGCTGATCGAGCCCTTGCGCGAGCTCTTCAAGGACGAGGTCCGCGAGCTCGGTAAGCTCGTCGACGTCTCCGACGAGATCCTGCAGCGGCAGCCGTTTCCCGGACCGGGCTTGGCGATCCGCATCCTCGGCGCCGTCACCGAGGAGCGTCTTTTCATCCTGCGCGCGGTCGATGCCATCGTCGTCGCCGAGATCAAGGCCGCCGGGCTCTATCACCGCACCTGGCAGAGCTTCGCCGTCCTCCTGCCGGTGAAGACCGTCGGCGTCATGGGCGACGAGCGCACTTACGAAAACGTCATCGCCATCCGCGCCGTGGAGAGCGTCGACGGCATGACCGCCGACTGGGCGCGTCTCCCGTACGATCTGCTCGCCCACCTCTCGAACCGCATCATCAACGAAGTGGCGGGAGTGAACCGGGTCGTCTACGACATCTCGTCGAAGCCGCCGGCGACGATCGAGTGGGAGTAGTCAGCCGCGCGGCGCCTGGCACTCTCCGCCGGCGCTGTCCGCCGGCGGCGGCGACACCCTCAAGGGCGGCCAGAGCGGTCCGGCGCCGCGGGCGCGGCGGCGCGCCGCATCGGCCGCCGGCATGACCGCTGCCGCGGCGGCCGCCGCAATCCCGAGCGCGACTCCGGCGACGACATCGACGCCGTAGTGCCAGCGCAGAACGAGGGTCGCGAGAGCGATGTTGGCGGTCACGAACGCGGTGATCGGCCACGCGACCCGGGCCCACGGCTCGCGGCGGTGACGGAAGGCGAACACCGCCAGGAAGACCGGACCGGCGGTGTGGAGCGAAGGGAAGATGTCCTTCTGCGCGCCGGCGGCGGCGACGGTGCGCATGAGCGCATCATGCCAGCGGCCTGCGGGAAGCGGCTCGGGAAAGAGCTCCGCGAACGCAGCGTGCGGGCCGAACCCGGGCACGACGAGATAGACCGTCTGGCCGACGCAATAGACGATGATCATGCCGGCCGCGAACTCGCCGATGATCGCCTCGCTGTCGACGCCGAAGGCGATCGGCAGCGTATAGCCGGCAAGCAGCCAGAAGTAGCTCAGGTAGAAGAACGAGAACCATTCCGTAGAGGCCGGCGTGACGAAGTGCTGCATCCACACCGCCGGCTCGCCGCCGAAGATCGCGAGGTCGAGCGCGTAGAGGCCGCGATCGAGGCTGTGGGGGCTCACGACCGGGGCGAGATCGCGGAGAACGAAGTAGGAGCCGAGGACGCCGCCTACGATCCCGGCTCGGTAGAGGAGCGCTGCGGCGAACGGAGACGAGGCGACAAACCCCCGTCGATACGCGAAGATGGCGCCGAGTACGGCGGCCGCGAGGGCGGTCATGCGGCCGGCGGCGCGGGCCTTCAGGGGATGCGGCGCAGCGGCGAGCACGGCCGCTGCCAGCGCCACGACGAACGCGGCCACGATCCAATCGTGGAGCGCGAGCTCGCGCCGACATGCTGCCCCGCCGGCAGGACGTCGTTGCCGCGGTATGGCCGGCTCTGCTACGGCTGGCGCGACCGATCGACCGTTCTCCGCGGGAGGGACCATGCGCAAGCTCCTCGTCTTCGTCGTCGTCTCCGTTCTCGCGGCGCTATGGTTGCGGCCGGGCGCTGTCCAGAGCGTCCCCCCGTCGTTCGTGTTCACGCTATCGCTGAGCGGCAAAACCGTGCAGACCGACATCGCAGCGCCTCCCGGATTCAAGCCGGGGCGGGGAAAAGTCAATGACAAGATCGTCGGCGCCATCCTGCGAGGCGACAACACCACCGACTATTCCGTCGGCTTTCTCGACATCCTGCACCACGACGGATCGGGGCGGTTCTACCTCTATTTCGACGGCCGCGGTGACGACGGCAGCGTCACCATGCGCGTCGGCACGAACGCGACGGGCGTCATGACTACGGCGCTCACCGGCGCAATCACCCAGGACGGCGCCTTCTGGATCGCGGGCAAGTACGACCTGCCGCTGATCGGCCCGTACGCCGATGTGTTCGCAGCCGGCAACGTGAAGTTCGCGAAAGGTACATTCGATCCCGTCAAGATCTCGGGCACCGTCCACTTCGTGAGCAACGCGATCGGCGAAGCCTTCACCCTCAAGTTCAAGACGGTGCAGCGCCTGCCGCAGAGCTGATCGGCCAGCGCCACATCGCCACCCCTCGCCACGGCCGACGATGCGCCCCGCGCCTTCCGGTCTTGCGACTTGAACGGCGGCGGCGCGCAGGGCTACTGAGGGCCGATGAAGATCCTGCTCGCCGTCGTCCTTGCCTACGTCGCCGTCGTCGCCGCCTTCGAATCGCTGCTCGGCTTCTTCCAGCCGGTCGACCGATCGACCCTCGTCCTCACTACCTTCGATCCCGACGGCAGCGCCCATGAGCGGGTGGTCGCCCGCCTCGACACCGACGGCCGGGTCTACGTCTCCGCCAACCACTGGCCGCGAGCCTGGTACCGGCGGGCGCTCGCCCATCCCGAGGTGCAGGCCATCATCGACGGGCGCAAGGGGAACTACCGCGTCGTGGCGGTGACCGGCGCCGAAGCGGAGCGCGTCGAGCGCGAGCATCCGCACAAGCTCTGGTTCCGCGTCGTCACCGGATTCCCGCCGCGCGCCTTCCTCCGCCTGGACCCACGCTGACCCGGTCGCTCTCAGGCTGCGGCGCCGCTAGAACCAACGCATGAAAACCATCGGCCTGCTCGGCGGCATGAGCTGGGAATCGACCATAGCCTACTATCGGATCATCAACCGCGTGATCGGAGCCCGACTCGGCGGACTGCACTCGGCGCGCATCGTCCTCTACAGCGTCGAGTTCGCGGCCATAGAGGAGATGCAGCGTGCAGGGCGCTGGACCGAAGCGGGAGTCGTGCTCGCCGATGCCGCACGGCGGCTCGAGGGCGCCGGCGCCGAGTGCCTGGTGATCTGCGCCAACACGATGCACAAGGTCGCACCGGCCGTCGAGGACGCGATCACGATCCCGCTGCTGCACATCGCCGACGCCACGGCGGCGCGGATCCTCGCCGCCGGCCTGCGGACGGTCGGCCTCCTCGGCACGCGCTACACGATGGAGATGGACTTCTACCGCCGGCGCCTCGCCGAGCGCTTCGGCCTCACGGTCCTGACGCCGGAAAAGGCCGACCGCGAAGCCGCGCACCAAATCATCTTCGAGGAGCTCTGTCGCGGCGTCGTTCGGGAGGAGTCGCGCGCCACCTACCGCCGCATCGTCGAAAATCTCGCAAGTGCCGGCGCCGCAGGCATCGTCTCGGGGTGCACGGAGATCGGCATGCTGCTCGGGCCCGACGACGTGCCCCTGCCGCTATTCGACACGGCGGCGATCCACGCCGAGGAAGCGGCGCTCTGGGCGCTCGGGGAGCGCGGCGGTCACTGAGCCGCCGTCGCCGCGCACCTCCTGCGATCAGCAGTCGCGGTAACGCTTGCTCCGCGCCCGCACCGGCGCCAGCAGGGAGAGGTCGTTCTCGGTCATCACGTGCCCCTGCGGGTGCGGCGGGCGCGCCTCCAGGCCGAGGGCTTCGAGGACCGAGCCCTGCTGGTAGTAGCCGATGTAGGCATGGGGAACGAGCGCGTAACCGAAGGGCTGCGCAGCGACCAGGACGGCGCGCTCCGGCTCGCTGCACGATGCGAATGCGCGGCCGTGCAGCCCGCGCGCCTGCTCGTCGAGCTCGCGGAGCCCCTCGACTACCATGGTGCGGAGATCGGGAAGGGTGCGGAGCACGTTCTCGACGTAGGCGGCGGCGCCGGCCTGGCCGGCGCCGGGCCGGCGACCGTCGGGGCTCGGCGGAATCAAGGCGTCGAGCACGCAGACGAGAGCGCGGCGCTCCTCGGCGCCGAGACCGGCGGCAGGCGTAGCGGCGGCGGTCATACGCAGGTCGTCCTTCAGTCGAACAGATTCGCCAGGTTCTTCTTCATGGTATCGGCGATGTAGAGCGCCAGCGCCTGGATGGTGTTGGTCGGGTTCACGCCGGCCGCGGTCGTGAAGATGCTGCCGTCGATGATGAAGAGGTTCTTGACGTCGTGGGTGCGGCCGCGCTCGTTCACGACCGACTTCGCCGGATCGACTCCCATGCAGGCGGTGCCCATCAAGTGCCACCCGGCGACGGGCAGGGGCGCCTGCACCATGAAATCGCCGGCGCCGGCGGCCGCCAGCACCTCCTTGCCGCGGGCGACCGCATGCTCGAGCATCGCCCGGCTGTTCTCCGACAGGCGGTAAGTGATCCGCGGTGCCGGGATGCCGTCGGCGTCCTTCAGCTCGGGGTCGAGAGTTACGGTGTTGGTCGTCTCGGGCAGATCCTCGCAGATGGCGACCATGCCGGCAGTCCGATCCCAGAGCTCGTCGAAGGCGCGATGATGGCCCTCGCCGTGCGGCATGCGTCCGGCCGTGAGCCCGAGCATCGCGGTCGAGACGGGACCGAAGCCGCGCAGCATCTCGAAGGAGTAGCCCCGCGCGAAGCCGCGCGCCGGGTCGGTCTCGTAGAATTCCTGGCTGATGATGCTGCAGCCGCTCGGTCCCTTGTATCCCTGGAGCCGCTCCGGAAAGATGCCGGTCACCATCGCGTAGGGATGGAACATCAGGCGCTTGCCGACGAGGCCGCTGCGGTTCGCGAGCCCCTCGGGAAACTGCCGCGAGCGCGAGTTCAGCAACAACCGCGGCGTGCCGATACCGTTGCCCGCGACGACGACCACGTGCGCGCGCTGGCGGCACTCCTTTCCGTCGCCGTCGTAATAGATGACGCCGTCGGCCATCCCGCGCTCGTCGACGGTGATCTCGCGCACCCGGCAGCGGGTGGCGACGCGCACGCCTTTGCGGATGGCGGGAGGCCAGTAAGTGACGTCGCTCGACGCTTTGGCGCCCTGCGGGCAGCCGAGCAGGCAGGTCCCGGCATTGATGCAGGGAGCGCGGCCCTCGTACTCAGCGGTCGTGATCGCACTGTCCGACGGCCACCAGTGCCAGCCGAGGCGGTTGAAACCGCGTGCCAGCGTCTCGCCGAGCTTCCCGAGCGGCACCGGCGGCAGCGGCACCTGCTTGTCGGGCGGGTACATGGGATCACCGGCGAGGCCCGAGACGCCCATCATGCGGGCGTTGACGTCGTAATATGGCGCCAGAGTAGTGTAGTCGATCGGCCAGTCATCGCCGACGCCGTCCAAGGTCCGAGTCCTGAAATCCGCAGGATGGAAGCGCGGGAAGTGCGCAGCGTAGAGGATCGTACTGCCGCCCACGGCGTTGAAGTTGGCGACCTGGATCGGCGACCCGGCGTCGTTCACCGGATAGTCCTCGCGCCGACAGCGCACGTTCGGTGAGAAGGCGAAGTCGCCGAACTGCCGGGCCTCCCAGTCCATCCGGAGCCCCGGATAGTCATCGTGCTTAACCCAGTCCCCTTGCTCCAGGCAGAGGATGTCCATCCGCGTCTCCGCCATGCTCCAGGCGAAGGCCGCGCCGGCAGCGCCGGCACCGATGATGAGAACGTCTACGGGCTCCTGCGACATCGGAAGTGCCGTCGCTCTACCACGCCGCAATCGCAGTGACCAACGAAGCGGCTCCGGCGCAGAGAACGTCCTCCGGGCTCAACTCTCGCCCGCGGCTCTGATACATCCGTCCGCATGTCGGCGCCGACCATCGCCGCGCTCGTCTTCGACATGGACGGACTCATGCTCGACACCGAGCCGATCTATCGCGCCTCGTGGCAACGCGCCGCCGCCGAGCTCGGCTGGGAGATCACCGACGACGGCTACGAGATCTTCCTCGGCCGGCGCACCGAGGACGCCGAGGCGGAGCTCGTGCGCGTATTCGGACCAGCGTTCCCGATCGGCCGCTTCCGCGCCCGCTGGCCCGCTCTCTGGGACGAGATCGCGGCCGCGGGCCTCGTGGTCAAGCCCGGCGTGCGCGCGCTGCTCGATCTTGCGAGCGCACACCGGCTGCCGCTCGGACTCGCGACCTCGACCGAACGCCGGCTGGCGCTGCGCACCCTCGGCTACGGGGGCCTCTCCGCCGATCCCTTCCATGTCGTCGTCACCGGCGACGAGATCGCGCACGGGAAGCCGGCGCCCGACATCTACCGGGAGGCCGCGCGCCGGCTCGGCGTCGCGCCCGAGCGCTGTGCCGCCTTCGAAGACTCGGATGCCGGGACGCTCGCGGCGAGTCGCGCCGGCATGACGACGTTCCAGATTCCCGATATGAAGCCGCCGTCGCCGGCGGCGCGAGCGGCGGCGTATCGCGTCCTGGCGTCCCTGGAAGAGGTGCCGCAGCTGCTCGTTCCCCTCATTGCCGGGAGCGATCGATGATCGCCGGCGGCGCGCCGGCACAGCGGCGGAAAAGCTTGCGCTGCGTCCCGGCTAGGCGCATGCTCCCGCTCCCGCTACGAAGCCCGCGCGGCACGAGGAAGGAGGGTAGGGGCGGTCCATGAGCTTCGTCCATCTCCACCTGCACACGCAGTACAGCCTGCTCGACGGCGCCAACAAGATCTCCAAGCTGATCCCGCACGTGAAGGCTCTCGGCATGCCGGCGGTCGCGATGACCGATCACGGCAACATGTTCGGCGCCATCGAGTTCTACAAGACGTGCGTCGCCAACGGGGTGCAACCCATCATCGGGTGCGAGGTCTACCTCGCTCCCCGCTCGCGGACGGAACGCGGGCAGCAGCAACGCTCCGACGACTACGAGGCGGGCGGCAACTTCCACATGATCCTGCTCGCCATGAACATGCAGGGCTACAAGAACCTCTGCAAGATGGTGAGCCTATCGTATCAGGAGGGTTTCTACTTCAAGCCGCGCATCGACAAGGAGCTCCTCCGCGAGCTGAACGGCGGCCTCATCGCCACCAGCGGCTGCCTCTCGGGCGAGATCAACCGCGCCTTCGCGGCCGACAACTACGCCAGAGGCCGCGAGCTCGCCGCCGAGTACCTGAAGATCTTCGGCGATCGCTACTACCTCGAGATCCAGGACAACCACATCCCCGTCCAGGACAAGTGCAACCAGATGCTGAGGGCGCTCGGGCAGGACCTCGGGATCCCGCTGCTGGCGACCAACGACTGCCACTACCTCACCAAGGAGGACGCGCGCGCCCACGAGGTGCTGCTCTGCATCCAGACCGGGAAGACGCTGAACGACCCCTCGCGGTGGAAATTCGACACCGACCAGCTCTACGTGAAGAGCCCCGACGACCTGCGCGCGGCATTCGCGGACGTTCCCGACGCGATCGAGAACACGCTGCAGGTGGCGAAGCGCTGCGACCTCGAGCTCAAGAGCCACGAGTACGAGTTCCCGGCCTATCGCACCGACCCCGGCGAGACCCTGGAGCAGCGGCTCGACAAGGCGGCGCGCACCGGCCTCGCCGAGCGTCTGGCGGCGGGATGCGGCGTCGCCGACGGACCGATCACGGGCGCCGCCGCCGCTCCCTACTGGGAGCGCCTCCAGTTCGAGCTCCGCAGCATCAACAAGCTGCAGTTCGCCGGCTATTTCCTGATCGTCGCCGATTTCATCAACTGGGCGAAGAACCGGGGCATCCCCGTCGGTCCGGGCCGCGGCTCGGCGGCCGGCTCGCTCGTTGCCTATGCGCTGCGCATCACCGACATCGATCCGCTGCCGTACAAGCTGATCTTCGAGCGCTTCTTGAACCCCGGCCGCAAGTCGATGCCCGACATCGATGTCGACTTCTGTTACGAGCGCCGCGAGGAGGTGATTCGTTACGTCCGCGAGAAGTACGGCGAGGACCGCGTCGCCGGTATCATCACTTTCGGCACCCTCAAGGGCAAAGCCGCCATCAAAGATGTCGGCCGCGTCCTCGGGTTCTTGTACGGCGAGACCGACAAGATGGCGAAGCTCTACCCGGCGCCGGTGCAGGGAAAGGACCACCCGCTCGAGAAGGCGCTCGAGCTCGAGCCCAGGCTCCGCGAGATGCGCGACCGCGGCACCGACCGCGAGCGCGAGCTCTTCGACTACGCCTTCCGTCTCGAGGGCCTCATGCGGCACGCGTCGCGCCACGCTGCCGGCATCGTCATCGCCAACCGGCCGCTCGCGGAGTACCTGCCGCTCTTCGTCGACAAGGAAGGCGCCGTCCTGACCCAGTACTCGATGAACGACGTCGAGTGGATCGGCCTCATCAAGTTCGACTTTCTGGGTCTCAAGACGCTCACGTTCCTCGCCGACGCCGCGTCGATCATCCGCTCCCGCCACCCCGAGGCCGCGCACCTCGACCTCGGCAAGCTCTCGCTCGACGACGCCAAGACCTACAAGCTCCTAGCCAAGGGCGACACCGTCGGCGTCTTCCAGATGGAGTCGGGCGGCATGCGCAAGATGATCACCCAGCTCCGCCCGAGCCGTTTCGAGGATCTCATCGCCGCGCTCGCGCTCTTCCGGCCCGGCCCCCTCGACAGCGGCATGGACCAGGACTTCATCAAGCGCAAGCACGGCAAGGAGAAGATCACCTACGACCATCCGCTGCTCGAAGGCGTGCTGAACGAGACGTACGGCACGATGATCTACCAGGAACAGGTCATGCAGATCGCCCAGACGCTCGCCGGGTACTCGCTGCAGGACGCAGACAATCTCCGCAAGGCGATGGGCAAGAAGAAGAAGGAGGAGATGGACAAGGAGCGCGACCGCTTCCGGAAAGGCGCCGTCGCGCAGGGCATCAAGGCCGAGCTCGCCGCCCGCATCTTCGAACAGATGGAAAAATTCGCCGCCTACGGCTTCAACAAGTCGCATAGCGCGGCGTACGCGCTGATCTCCTTCCAGACGGCGTACCTGAAAGCGCACTATCCGACGGAGTTCATGGCAGCGCTGCTGTCGCTCGAGATGGGCGACACCGACAGCACCTACAAGAACATCGCCGAGTGCCGCTCCCATGGCATCGCCATCCTGCCTCCGGACATCAACGAGAGCGGCGAGAAGTTCACGGTCACAGACCGTGGCATCCGTTTCGGGCTCGGTGCCGTGAAGGGCGTCGGCTCGAAGGCTATCGAGATCATCTGCAAGGCCCGCGACGAAGGCGGACCGTTCAAGGACCTGGCCGACTTCTGCAGCCGGGTGCGCGGTCAGCAGATCAACCGCCGCGTGCTCGAGTCGCTGATCAAGTGCGGCGCCTTCGACTCGCTGCACCCGTCGCGCGCTTCGGTGCTCGCACCGGGCGAGGCGGGAGCGATTCCGTACCTCGACCGGATCCTGCAGTGGGCGGCCACCGCCGGCGAGTCGGAGGGCCAGATCACGCTCTTCAAACTCGAGAGCGTCGCGCCGCCGAAGCCGCCGGGTAACGTGTCGGAGTGGAGCGACAAGCAGCGCCTCGCGGCCGAGAAGGAGACGGTCGGCTTCTACATCACCGGCCATCCCCTGGACAAATACGACCACGATCTCCGCCGCCTCGTCACTGCCGCCATCGCCGACCTCGGCAGCCGGCAGAACGGCGAGCAGATCAAGGCCGGCGGCGTCGTCCACACGCTCAAGTTCAAGAACAACAAGAAGGGCGACCGCTACGCGACCTTCAACCTCGAGGACAAGAGCGGCACGATCGAGGTGATCGTCTGGCCCGAAGCCTTCCGCAAGTACGAGCCACGCATCGCCTCCGACGAGCCGATCTTCGTAGCCGGCAAGCTCGAGGTCGGCGAGGACCGCTGCCAGATCATCGCCGATGAGATCGGCGCGCTCGCCGACATGCGCTTCCGCAACGCCAAGGAGGTCTGCCTGGTGTTCCAGGAGGGCCTCACCGCCGAGCGCGCCGAAGCCCTGTCGCTGGCGCTGCAGGCGCACCCCGGTACGCGCGCCGTCACGCTCCAGGTGATGGACGCCGACGAGAGCATAGTGGCCGACGTGCGGCTGCCGAAGTTCAAGGTGTCACCGAACGAGAAGCTGGCCGACGCCGTCGAGCGCCTCGGCGCCCGCATCAACTACGTGCAGTAACGCCGCCGGCGCATGGCAATCGACACCGCATTCCTCGACGCCGGGGGCGTGCTGGTGTTCCCGAACTGGCAGCGCGCCGGCGCGCGCCCCGAGACGACGCTGCACGTAGGCGATCTGTTCCACACCGACGTGCTCGGCGCTCGCGCCGCCGGGCTGCGCGCCGGGCTCCTCGACATGGCCGGTCTCTACGCCGACGTCGACTGCGAGCGGGTACGCTCGCTCGCCGAGCTCGCCGACCTCCTCGGCGCCTGAAACCGGGCGGCAGGACGGCACAGCCCTCGTCGCGGCGAGGCGGCAACCGCCCCGACCGCCGCCTCCCGGATTTCGTTTCCGGACGGCCCTGTGCCAGGATGCCGCGGATGAAGGGCGGCGCGCGGGAAGTCGGACGACCGATAGAGCGCGCGGTGCTGGTCGGGATCGACACCAGCAGCCTGCGCTCGGACGACGCGCGCATCGGCGCCGAGGAATCGCTGCGCGAGCTCGAGCGGCTCGCGCGCACCGCCGGCGTCGAGCCGGTAGCGACCCTGCACCAGAACGTCCGCCAGATCAGCCCGGCGACCTACATCGGCAAAGGCAAGGTCGAAGAGCTGCGCCAGGCCGTTCAGACCCACGGCGCGAGCGTGGTGCTGATCGACGAGAACCTGTCCCCGGGACAGCAACGCACGCTCACCGAGCGCCTCGACGTCAAGGTCCTCGACCGCAGCCAGCTCATCCTCGACATCTTCGCGGCTCGGGCGCGGAGCCTCGAAGGCAAGCTCCAGGTGGAGCTGGCGCAGCTCGAGTACATGCTGCCGCGGCTGACGCGAGCCTGGACCCACCTCTCGCGCCTCGGCGGCGGCGGGGTCGGCACGCGCGGTCCCGGAGAAACCCAGCTCGAGGTCGATCGTCGGCGCGTCCGCGAGAAGATCGTGCGGCTGAAACGCCGCATCCATGACGTCGAACGTACGCGCGAGCTCCATCGCAAGGAGCGCGCCGACGTTCCCTACGTCATGATCGCGCTCGTCGGCTATACCAACGCCGGCAAGTCGACGCTCATGAACGCGCTCACCGACGCCGGCGTGTTGGTCGAGGACAAGCTCTTCGCCACCCTCGATCCGACCGTCCGCCGCCTCGACCTACCGGGCGGCGAGCGCGCCCTCCTCGTCGATACGGTGGGGTTCATCCACCGCCTGCCGCACCAGCTCGTCGAGGCGTTCAAGAGCACGCTCGAAGAGGTGCGGCGCGCCGATCTCCTGATCCACGTCGTCGACGCCACCAACCCCGAGGCGGCGCGACAGATCGCGATCGTCGAGGGCGTCCTCGCCGAGATCGGAGCGAGCGCAACGCCGACGATCCTCGCCTGGAACAAGGTCGATCGCACGGCGGAGCCGCCGCCCCGCGACGTCGCCGCTCGCACCGATCTCGTCGCGGTCAGCGCCCTCTCGGCCGCCACCGGCCGCGGCATCCCCGAGCTTCTCGCCGCGATCGAGCGCTGGCTCGAGCGCGAACGCGTGCGGCTCGAAATATCCATCCCCGCACACCGCGGTGATCTGATGGCGCTCGTGCGTCGTGCGGCGAAGATCGTGAGCGAGCACTACGATGACGGGACCGCGCGCGTGACCGTGCTCGCCACCCGGAAGCTCGCGGGACAGCTCCGGAAACAGCTCGAGGAGACGGCGTGCTCAACATCCCCAACGTCCTGACTCTCGCCCGCATCCTCGCCATCCCCGCTTTTCTCATCCTGCTCACCAGCGGACGGTCCGGGCTGGCGCTCGCGGTGTTCGTCGCCGGCGGCGTCACCGACGCGCTCGACGGCGCCATCGCCCGCCTCACCGACACCAAGACCGAGCTCGGCGCCATCCTCGACCCGCTCGCCGACAAGCTCCTCCTGCTGAGCTCGTTCTGCGTGCTCGCGTTCATGGGGCTCGTGCCGAACTGGCTCACGGTGCTCGTGCTCTTCCGCGACGTCTTCCTGCTCCTGGGCTACTTCTTCCTCTTCGTATTCACCGGCGAGTGGATCGAGGTCAGGCCGAGCGCCGTCGGCAAGGTGACCACGGTCTTCCAGCTGGCGTCGGTGGCGATCGTACTGGTCACCGTCTCGTGGCCGGAAGCAATGCTGGCTTCGACACGGCAGACGCTCTTCGTCGGCGCCGCCGTCTTCACCGCTCTATCCGGCCTTCAGTACATGGGGCGCGGTCTGCGCTGGCTCAGCGTTCGCGACGCCGACGGGTAATGCGGCTTCGCCCGGGGCTCTCCCTCAGGTATGGTGACCGGGTGGTGCGGCCGGCGATCCAGACGTTGCTCCCGACGGTGATCGAGGCCGGTGAGCTGGCGCGCAGCTTCTTTCGTAACGTCACCGCCGAGCGCAAGCCCGACCATACCCTGGTCACCGCCGCCGATCGCGCCGTCGAGAAGTTCCTGACCCCGCGCCTATCGGAGCTCGTGCCCGGCGCCCGGATCCTCGGCGAGGAGTTCGGCGCCACCGGCAGCAGCCATGCGGCGTGCACGGTGACGCTCGACCCGATCGACGGCACCGCTGCATTCATCGCCGGACTGCCGACCTGGTGCATCACGATCGGGCTCCTGCGACGCGGGGTAGCGGTCGGGGGCGTCACCTACCTGCCGATGACCGGCGAGACCTACGCCGCCGACGAGGATGTCGCCGAGTGGAACGGCCGCGCGCTCGGGCCGACGACCGCGCCGGAGAGGGGCGACCTCTTCATGCTGACGCACTCCGAGTTCCACCGCGGCGAGGCGCGGCGTTTCCCGGGCAAGATCCGCTCCCTGGGCTCGACGGCCTACCACATGGCGCTCGTCGCCCGCGGCGCGGCGACCGCCGCCATTCTCGGACGACCGCACCTCTGGGACATCGCCGCAGGAGCGGCGATGCTGCGCGCGATCGGCGGCGAGCTGCGCTACCGCTCCGGCGCGGTCGTCGATCTCGGTGCCCTCCTCGGCGGCGAGCGGGCGCCGGAGCAGATGGTCGCGGCGGCGCCCGGCGCGATCGACGAAATCCTGAAGTCGCTCGGTCCGACGCCATGAACCTGCCGCCACGTACCGACCCGGCGCCCGGCGGCAGCGGCCGGGCCCGCGGCTGAGCTTCCGTATAGCAGACCGTGCGCTATCTCGTCGGCCGGATCGTCTGGGCACTGGTGATCCTCCTCGGCACGACCTGGATCACCTTCGCCATCGTCTTCGTCGTCCCCGGGGATCCGGCGCGGGTCGTCGCCGGGCCGCGCGCCGACGCTGCGACCTTGGCCGGGATCCGTCGCGAGCTCGGCCTCGACCGTTCGCTGTCGACCCAATACGGCCGCTATCTCTGGCGGCTCGCGCACGGCGATCTCGGGCGCTCGTACGCGAACCGCCAGCCGGTTGCGCGCACGCTCGCCCACCGGCTTCCGGCGACCGCAGCGCTGGCCGGCGCCGGGCTCGCGATCGCGATCGCGATAGGGCTCGCCGGCGGCCTCGCGACGGCGCCGTTCGCGGGCCGCCTGGTCGATCGCGCGGCCCTCGTCGGCTCGCTCGCGATCCTCTCGGCGCCGGTGTTCTGGCTCGGCATGCTGGCGCTCTATTGGCTGGGCTTCCGCTGGCGCCTGGTGCCGCTCGGCGGCGCGGCGAGCCTCCGGCATCTGCTGCTGCCGGCTCTCGTGCTCGGTATCGGCACCGGCGTCTACTACGCCCGGCTCCTGCACACGAATCTCCAGGAGGTGCTGACGGCGGACTACATCCGCGCCGCCCGTGCCCGCGGCGTCGGCCCGGTCCGCCTCCTGGCGGTGCACGCGCTGCGCAACGCCGCCCTGCCGCTCCTCACCATCATCGGGCTCGACTTCGCCGCACTCCTGAACGGCGTCGTGCTCACCGAGACCGTCTTCCACTGGCCGGGGCTCGGCCGGCTGGCTTTCGACGCCGTGCTGGCGCTCGACGTGCCGGTCATCATGGGGACGGTGCTGCTGAGCGCCGAGCTCGTCGTCGCCACCAATCTGGCCGTCGATCTCGTCTATCGGATCGTCGATCCGCGCATCCGCCTGGGATGAGCGAGCGCCGGACCCGCAGCGGCCTGCTGCGCATCGGCCTCGTCATGGGCGCGCTCCTGGTCGTGGCCGCCTTCGCCGGCCCGATGCTGGCGCCCTACGATCCGACGGCGCCGGTAGCCGCTCGGCTCGCGGAGCCGTCGCCGCCCGGGCCGCCGTTCTGGCTCGGCACCGACGACCTCGGACGCGACGTGCTGTCGCGGCTCCTCTGGGGCGCCCGCGTCTCGCTCCTGGTCGGGCTCGTCGCCATGGCCGTGACGATGGTGATCGGCACCGTGATCGGGCTCGCGGCAGGCTACTGCGGCGGCGCCGTCGACGCCGTCCTGATGCGCGGCACGGACGTGATGCTGGCCTTTCCGGGACTGCTGCTCGCGGTGGCGCTGGTCGCCGTCCTGCGCCCGAGCGTCTGGACCATCTTCGTCGTCATCGGCCTCGTCAGCTGGACCGGCGTCGCCCGCGTCGTCCGCGGCGAGACCCTCTCGCTCCGCGAGCGCGATTTCGTTCTCGCCGCGCGTGCGATGGGCGCCAACCACGCGCGCATCGTCGTGAGCCACGTACTGCCCAACGTCGCACCGACGCTCGTCGTGATCGCGGCGCTCAGCACTTCGGGAACGATCCTCCTCGACGCCGGCCTGAGCTTCCTCGGAATCGGGGTGCCGCCGCCGACGCCGACCTGGGGGCGCATGATCCAGGAAGCATCGGCGTACTATCGCGTGGCGCCGTGGCTGATGGCGTTTCCCGGGCTCGCGGTCCTCTATGCGGTGCTGGCCTTCAACCTGATAGCCTACGGGCTCGCAGAGCGCGGGAGGCCAGGGCGGTGAGCGCGGGTCGATGAAGGGGCGACTCGACCGGAGGGCCGTGACGCCGCTGCTCGGCCTGGTCGTCCTCGCCTCGTGCTTCGGCGATCCGCCGCTCGCCTGGCCGCCGCGCGCGCCGGGTTCGCAGCGCGGCGGCGTGCTGTTCCTCGCCGCTCCCGACGACGTCCCGACCCTCGATCCGGCGCTCGGCTACGACTCGCGCTCGTGGATGTACGAGCAGCACCTGTTCGAGACCCTGGTCACCTACGACGACGAAAGCCGTCTCGTACCCCAGCTCGCCGCCGGCTGGAGCATCTCCGACGACGGCCGGTCCTACCGTTTCACCCTCCAGGCCGGCGTCACCTTCTCGGACGGCACCCGGCTCACCGCCGCCGACGCCGTCGGCAGCCTCGAGCGCGTGCTCGACCCCAAGACGCGCTCGCAGGGCGCCGAGTACTACCGCGGCATCCGCGGCGCCGCCGACTACGCCGCCGGCAGGTCGGAGCACGTGACCGGACTCGCCGCGCCGGACGCGACGACGCTGACCGTCGCGCTCGACGAAGCGGACCCGCTCTTCCTCCACAAGATGGCGCTCCTCTTCGCCGCGGTCGTGCCCGCCGACTACGCCCGCCGCCTCGGCGACGACTTCACCGACCATCCGATCGGTAGCGGCCCCTTCGTCCTCCGCGAGTGGCGGCGCGGCGAACGCCTCGTCCTGGCGCGGAATCCGCGCTACCGCCGCAACGACCGGCCGTTCCTCGACGGCATCGTCGAGCAGTCCGGGGTCGACAGCGAGCTCGCGTGGCTGCAGTTCCTGAGCGGCGAGATCGACGTCGCCGGCATCCCGTCCGCCGACTTCCCCTCGATCCGGAGAGCGGCGGCGGCCGAGCGGCCGGGCCGGCTGATCAGCGGCGTCGCGCTGGTCACCAACTACCTGGGCTTCAATTGCGCCATGCCGCCCTTCGACGACCGGCGGGTGCGCCAGGCCTTGAACTACGCCGTCGACAAGGACGACGTGATCGCCCTCCTGAGCGGCCGCGGCGTCGTCGCCACCAGCTTCGTGCCCCCCGGCATGCCCGGTTACACGAGCGCGACGCGCGGCTACCCGTACGACCCGGAGCGCGCCCGCGCCCTCTTGCGCGAGGCGGGATTGGGTGCGGGCTTCGCTACCGAGCTCTGGACCCAGAGCAGCGATCTCGACCTCAAGATCGGGCAGAAGGTGCAGCACGATCTCGCGGCCGTCGGCGTCACCATGACGATGAAGCAGCTCGCGTGGAGCTCGTTCCTGGAGGCGATCCGGCAGCCGCGGAGAGTGCCCCTCTTCGATCTCGCCTGGTCGGCCGACTTCCCGGACCCGAGCAACTTCCTGGACGTGCTCTTCCAATCGGGCCGCAGCGACGCCAACAACCACACCTTCTACGCAAACCCGACCTTCGACCGCCTGCTCGCGCGCGCCCGGCCGCTCACCGATCCGGCGGCGCGCAACCGCGCCTATGCCAAGGCCGAGCGTCTGCTCGTGGACGACGCGCCGGTGCTCCTCCTCTATCACCCGATCACCTACGTAATGCTGCAGCGGCGGGTCCACGGGTACGCGCTCCACCCGCTGCTGCCGGCGCGCTTCACCGACGTCTGGCTCGATCCCGAGCCGGCGCGCGATCAGGGAACCGGCGCCGGTTCGTAGGCCCGCTCACAGGGCGGACCGTCGGCGAACCAGTGCTGCCAGCGGCCGCCGTCGTCGAGAAGCAAGAGAGACGAAGAGCGCGTGCCGAAAGGTCCCGCGTGCACGCAGATCGCGCCGAGCGCGTCCGGGAGCCGCGGGTCGAGCGCCAGGGAGTGGTCGGCGACCACCGCATGCAGGGCGGCGCGCAAGGCGGCGCGATCGCGCTGCCGCACGAACGCGTCACCGGCGGCGGCGAAGCGAACGTGCGAGCGGGCGATCTTCGGACAGGTAGGATCGTCGACGTCGAGGTTGCTGACGAGGTGCAGCCCGGGTGCGAGGGGTGTGATCCGCATCTCGTCTTCGTGGTTTTGCGCCACCCACGCCTCGCCGCGATCGGCGACCAGGAGGTTGAAGGGGTTGTAGGCGGCCGCCGGCAATGCCGCCACTACCGATCGCGCCGCCGCCGCCGATCCCGCCGCCAGAGCCGCGAGCGGCAGACCGCCGCGCGAGCGCCTGGTCGGCACCGGCGCCGCTCCGGTGCGGCGATTGAGAACGCCAGCAACGACGCCGCCGGCGGCGATCGCCAGCCATGTGCCCCCGGCGCGGAGATCCCGTCCGCCGACGACGCGCGGCGTAGTCTCGAGGAGCTCCGGACCGGTCGCCGCCCGCTCGAAGAACTCGTCGCGATTGGCGGCGATGACGAGCGGCAGCCCCGGGAGCGAACGGACGTAGATCGCGAGCGTGCACACTAACGGGCTATATACACAATTGTCCGAGCAAAACCGGCATGGTAGCGTCCGCGCTCCATGTTTTCCTCGATCCCGGACGTCATCGAGCGCTTCGCGCGCCGGCACTACATCTGTAATCGCAACATCGCGACCGTCGTCTATCTGGCGAGCCGCCTCCAGAAGCCGATCCTGGTCGAAGGGCCGGCGGGCGTCGGCAAGACGGAGCTCGCCAAGGTGCTGGCGGGCGCCTTGGACCGCGAGCTCATCCGGCTCCAGTGCTACGAAGGCCTCGACGAGTCGAAGGCGCTCTACGAGTGGGAGTACGCCAAGCAGCTCCTCTACACGCAGATACTCAAGGACAAGATCGGCGAGGTGATCGCCGGCGCCCCGAGCCTGAAGGAAGCGGTGGAGCGCGTCGCGGCCCAGGACGACGTCTTCTTCTCGGAGCGCTTCATCGTGCCCCGGCCGCTGCTGCGGGCGATCACGGCACCGGCGCCGGTCGTCCTCCTCATCGACGAGATCGACAAGGCCGACACCGAGTTCGAGGCCTTCCTGCTCGAGGTGCTGTCGGATTTCCAGGTCAGCGTCCCCGAGCTCGGGACGATCAAGGCCAAGCACGTGCCTCTCGTCGTGCTGACGAGCAACAACGCCCGCGAAATGTCCGACGCCCTCAAGCGCCGCTGCCTGCACCTCTACATCGACTTTCCCGATCCGGAACAGGAGCGGGCGATCATCCTCCTCAAGGTCCCCGGCGTCGCCGAGCGGCTGGCCCGCGAGGTCGCCGAGGTGGTGCAGGCGATCAGGAAGCTCGACCTCAAGAAGGCGCCGAGCATCAGCGAGACTCTCGACTGGACGCGGGCGCTGACGCTGCTCAACCTCGACACCCTCGATGCCGGGCTCGTCGACGACACGTTCAGCGCCATCCTCAAGTACGAGGGCGACATCCGCAAGGCACAGGCGGAGATCAAAGAACACGTCGCCAAAGCGCGCGCGGCAGCGCTCGCGGCGCCGGCGGGCGCACCCGACGCCAACGTCCGCCACTAGGGGCGGGCGCCGGTGGACGAGACGGTCATCGGCTTCGTAGGCTTGCTGCGCCGAAACGGCGTCCGGGTCTCGATCGCCGAGAGCATGGACACGTTCCATGCCCTCGATCTGGTCGGGCTTGGAACGCGCGCCGCGGTGAAGGATACGCTGCGCGCGACGCTGGTGAAGCGCGGCGCCGACCTGCCGGCGTACGATCGGCTCTTCGATCTCTATTTTTCCGGCATCGGCGAGATCGTGAAGGACGCCGAGTCGCGATCGAGAGCAGCGCTCGATCTCGATCCGGCCGAGTACCAGGAGCTCATCGAGGCGCTCGCGCGCTTCCTGGAAGAGCAGGGGATCGAACTCTCGGAGCTGGCGCGGGCGCTGCTCCGGCAGGACTCGGCGCGGCTCGAGCGCCTGCTGCGCGACGCCGCGAAGCAGGCGGGCGTGCAGCGCATCGAACGCCCTTTCCAGGAAGGTCAGTTCGCACAAGGAATGCAGGAGGCGCTCGGCGTCGGGGGCGCCGCCCGCGAGCTGCAGCTCATAGGCGACGCGCTCGGAGCAGGGGATCCCGACCCCCGACGGCAACGGCTGTCCCGCTTCGTCGAACGCCGTCTGCAGGAGCTCCAGGAGATGATCCGCCGCCTGATCCGCGGCGAGCTCGAGCAGCGCGACCTCGGACAGCGTGACGCCGCCCGCGTCCAGCAGCTCGCCGAGAAGAGCTTCTACTATCTCTCGGAGGACGAGATCCGGCGGATGAAGGAGGCGGTGGCCAAGCTCGCGCAGCGGCTCAAGAACGTGCTCGCCGTGAAGCGGCGGAGCGCGCGCAGAGGCAAGTTCGACGTCAAGGATACCCTGCGGAAGAACCTCCAGTACGGCGGCGTACCCTTCAAGATCCGCTTCGACCGCCGCAAGCGCGTGAAACCCCAGATCGTGGTGCTCTGCGACGTCTCCGACTCGGTGCGCAACGTCTCGCGCTTCATGCTGCAGCTCGTCTACTCGCTGCAGGACCTGTACTCGAAGGTACGGTCGTTCATCTTCGTGAGCGACATCGGCGAGATCACGAAGCTCTTCGAGGAGCACGAGATCCATCAGGCGATCGACCAGGCGATCCGCGGCAACGTGATCAACGTCTACGCTCATTCCGACTTCGGGCGCGCCTTCCGCACGTTCCACCGCGAGCATCTGGCGGCGATCACGCGCCATACCACGGTCATCGTCCTCGGCGACGCGCGCAACAACTACAATCTGCCGCACGAGTGGGCGCTCCGGGAGATCAAGCAACGCGCGAAGCAGCTCATCTGGCTCAATCCAGAGAGCCGCATGACCTGGGGCTTCGGCGATAGCGAGATGGACCGCTACCAGCCGTACTGCGACGTCGTCGAGGAGTGCCGCAACCTGAATCAGCTCTACCGCGTCGTCGACCGCATCGTCGTCGGCTGAGGGCGCCGCCCGCAGCGCACGCGGTCTGCAGTCGTTGGGGATTGACGTCCCGAACCCCTTTTGGCATCAATGCCTTGGACCTTCGGACGAGGCATGGGCCGCGATAATTTCATTCAGATGACGGTCGGCGGCCTCACGCTCGACCCGGTCACCAAGACCCCGATCGTCATTCTCAAGGACCCCGACAACAAGCTGAACCTGCCGATCTGGATCGGCTTGCTCGAAGCCACCGCCATGGCGACCGAGCTCGAAGGCATCAAGATGGCGCGGCCGATGACGCACGATCTCCTGAAGCGGGTCATCGGCGACCTCGACGCCACAGTCGAGCGCATCGAGGTCACCGACCTCAAGGACAACACCTACTTCGCGCTGATCTATCTTCAGATCGGCGATCGCGAGCTCACGATCGACTCCCGCCCGAGCGACGCCATCTCGCTGGCGCTGCGAACGAAGAGCCCCATCTGGGTGGCGAAGAAGGTGCTCGAGGCATCCAGCGTCCTGCAGCAGATGGAGGAGGGGAAGGAGCAGAACCTCTCCAACGTCTCGCGCGACAAGTGGGCGGAGATCCTCGAGAAGATGGCTCCCGAAGACTTCAAGTACAAAATGTAGCGGATGCGGGCGCGCGAGCGTTCCGGCCGCTCGGACGCTTCGACGCTGCGCCCTGATCGGAGACCCGTGGCGCGCACCGAACAACGACTCACCCGGAAAGACCTGCGTCAACCCGACGAGTTCCAGACGCTCAGCCGTCAGGCGCTCGATTTCGTCGAGGCCAACCGCAACGCGGTCATTGCGGTGCTGGCGGCGCTGATCGTGGCGTTGCTCGCCATAGTCGCGTACCGCATGATCAGCGAGAATCGCGAAGCCAGCGCCTCCGCCGCGTACGCCGAGGCCCGAGCGCTCCTCACGGCGAAAAGCTACGGCGAGGCAGCGATCAAATTCGCGGACGTCGCGAGCCGCTACGGCGGCACCAGTTACGGGACGCTGGCGATCCTGGAGCGCGGCAACGCGCTCCTGCTCGCCGACCAGCCCGCGGACGCCGCCGCCGCATACGACAAGTTCCTGCGCAGCTCGCCGCGGACGCCGTACCTGCGCCAGATAGCGCACGTTCAACTCGGCTACGCCCAGGAGAAGCTCGGACAATCGGCCGACGCCGAACGCGCGTTCGCGACCGCGGCAGCCGAGCCCGGACCGTTCACTGCCGAGGCCATCTTCGGCGCCGCTCGCAACGCCGAGGACGCCGGCAGCCTCGACAAGGCCAAGGACTTCTACGCCGAGCTGCTCGCCAAGCACCCGGCGTCGACGTATCGCGACGTCGCCAGCGCCCGCTTGATCGAGCTGGGCGGCACCATCCCGACCCCGCAGACCGAGGACAACGTCCGATAAGCGGGATTATGTTGCCTGAAGGGTCCGAGCGGACTCGCCGCACCCTTCAGCGCGAGCGGCGCGGCGGCGGCTCCGAGAGCTCCGCTGCCGCCTCGGACGGGCGGAACTTCCGCGCCATGCGCTCGCGCAGCCGCTCCAGCGCTTCCCGCGCCGCGTCGTCCTTGGGATTCGCCGCCGCCGCCCGCTCGTAGTACGCCAGTGCGCTCGGCTCGCGCCCTTCCTGCTGTGCCATGGCTCCGAGCGCCTTCAGCGCCTCGCCGTCCTCCCGCAGCACCTCGTTGGCGCGCACGAAGAACGCCGTCGCGCCGGCGAAGTCCCCGCGTCCGTAGCAGGCGCGCCCGAGTCCCTTCAGAGCCGCGCCGTTCAGCGGGAAGATCTTGAGCGCCTCCTCGAGCTGCCCGAGCGCCGCACCCGGCCGCGCCCGGCCGGCGAGATCGCGCGCCAGGCGCACCAAGTTGTCGCTCTCGGCCTGGAAGTCCGGCAGCTCGACGCGCACGCGCATCCGCTGGCCTTCGACGACCGCGGACTTCACGGCCACCTTGGCTCCGAGATACTCGCGCAGGCTCCGCCGCATCTCGCGTTCGTCGCCCGGATCGAGGAAGAGCCGACCCAGCCCGTCGTGCTTGTGATCTTCCAGGTGGATCAGGAGGTCGAGGATCTTCTTCATCGACGGCTTTCAGACGCGCTCGTCCGGATCGAAGAGCTTGCGGTATTCGTCGAAGGCGAAACGATCGGTCATGCCGGCGATGTAGTCGGCCACGACTCGCGGCTTCGGGTCGTCCACATCGATCCTCTGGTACACGTGCGGCGGCATCTGCTGCGGCTCCTCCATGTATGTCTGGAAGAGCGCGGTCATCACGCGCTGCGCCTTCACGGTCATGCGCGTGACCCGGTGGTGGCGGTAGAGCCGGTCGAGAAGCACGCCCTTGAGCTCGCGATTGTGCTCGGCCACGACCGGGCTCAATCCCGCGAGCCGCACGGGACAAGCGCGAACGTCGGCGAGCGTGCGGATACCGTGCTCCGCGATTCGCTCCAGGATCGCCGCGATCATGTCGGTCACCAGGCGATCGATGATGCGCCGGACGGTCTGATAGCGCTGGATGCTCTCGCTCGCGTCGCCGTGCTCGCGGCGCACCGCTTCGCGCGCTTCCGTCCACAAGGTCGCGGACGCGAGATCGCGCTCCTCGAGCATCCCGGACTTCAGCCCGTCGTCGATGTCGTGGGAATTGTAGGCGATCTCGTCGGCGAAATCGACGATCTGTGCCTCCAGGACCGGCTGCACTTCGGGCGCGAATTGCCGGACGAGCGGACGATCGTACTCCGACGAGTGCTTCACGATCCCCTCCCGCACCTCCCAGCTCAGGTTGAGCCCGGGAAAACCGGGATAACGCTCTTCGAGGAGGTCGACGATGCGCAGGCTCTGGGCGTTGTGCTCGAAGCCGCCATACGGCTCCATCAGCTTGTCGAGGACCCGTTCGCCGGCATGGCCGAACGGGGTATGACCGAGATCGTGGGACAGCGCCACGGCCTCTCCGAGATCCTCGTTCAGCCCGAGCACGCGACAGAGGGTGCGCGTGATCTGTCCCGCCTCGATCGAGTGCGTGAGCCGGGTCCGGTAATAATCGCCCTCGTGGTTGACGAAGACCTGCGTCTTGTATTCGAGCCGACGGAACGCCGTGCTGTGGATGATACGGTCGCGATCGCGCTGGAACGGCAACCGGAACGGATGCTCGGACTCGGCGTGGACCCGACCTCGGGTATCGCTACTGCGGGTTGCGTACGCGGCGAGACTTTCGTCCTCCCGGCGCCGCAGCTCGTCGCGCAAGCTATCGAGGTTCATGAGAGACACGAAAGATCGGTACCCTACACCAGGCCTCCGCGCCGGTTCAACGAACACCTCGCTATCGCAAGACGCCCGCCCCTGGCCGGGATCCTGACACGCCGAGCGTCGTATGCTACCCGGTGCCTCCGGTGAAGCGACTCGCCGGCGTCCTCCTCCTCGTGCTCCCGTGGGCCGCAGTCGCGACCGGCGGAGCGGCACGCGATCGCACCGAGGTCCGCATCGAGCACCTCGACGGCAGCGGCACGAAGACGATCGTCGACCTGAATCCGGACGTTCCCGGCGCCGCCGAGTTCATCCGCACGACGCCAGGGCCGATTCCGGCGCCGGGAGAGCTGATCCTACCGCCGAGCGCTACACCGACCCGCTCTCCCGCACCGCAGCTAGACTGACTTCAAGCCGGCGAGCGCCGCCAGAGCTTCCGGTACGGTGTCCTTGGGGCTCACACCGTACCATGCCGTAGCGATCCTCCCCTGCTCGTCGATCAGGAAAGCGGAGCGCACTATGCCCATGTACTTGCGTCCGTACATCGACTTCTCGCTCCAGACCCCGTAGGCCTCGGCGACCGCATGGCTCTCGTCGGCGAGGAGCGGGAAGCCGAGCTCGTATTTCATGTCGAATTTCGCCTGCGCCGACGGCCCATCCGGACTGATGCCGATCACGTCGACGCCCTGCTTCGCGAACGTCCGGCGGGCGTCACGTACGCTGCAGGACTGCGTCGTGCAGCCGGGAGTATCGGCTTTCGGATAGAAGTAGACCAGCACTTTGCGCCCGGCGTGACGAGCCAGATCGTGCACGGCGCCGCTCTGATCCGGGAGCGCGAAGACCGGGGCCCGGTCGCCCGGAGCGAGCACGACCTTTCTCTTCCTCGCTGTCGGCCTTGCCTTGGCTGCACCGCGCGCGGTTCCGGCGCGCTTCTGCCCCCGGCTCTTCTTTGTCGCCTTCGTCTTCTCCGTCGCCATCCTCTCGCTCCTCCCGTGAGCGCGCTCACGTGTAACATCGCCACGCCGCCCGGCAAGAGATTCCGTGTCGACGGCGGCGGCGACAGCGGTCATGATCGCAGCCATCGTACCCCTGCGCGCGCAGTCCGGCGCCGGCTTGCCGTCGGGTCGCCGCTCGGGCGCGACGCTGCCTCCCGAGAGCGCTAGAATCCCGGCATGCACGAGGCCCACGAGTTTCTCCGCTCGCTGACGGTCGTGCTCGCGGTCGCCGCGATCACGACCGTCGTCTTCCAGCGCCTGCGGCAACCGGTCGTCCTCGGCTACATCGTCGCCGGCTTGATCGTCGGCCCCCACGTGCCGCTGCCGTTGGTTGCCGACCGCGCCACCGTGCAGGCGCTATCGGAGCTCGGCGTCATCCTGCTGATGTTCTCGCTCGGCCTCGAGTTCAGCCTCGGCAAGCTCGCGCGTGTCGCCCCAACGGCGGGCTTCACCGCCGTCCTGCAAGCAGGGCTGATGGCGTGGCTCGGCTTCCTCGTCGGACGCGCGTTCGCCTGGACCGTCCTCGAGAGCATCTTCATCGGCGCGGCGATCGCGATCTCCAGCACGACGATCGTCGCCAAAGTCTTCGACGAGCGTAACATCGGCGGGCGACAGCGCGAGCTCGTGGTCGGCATCCTCCTGATTCAGGATCTGATCGCCATCATCTTCATGGCCGCTCTGACGGCGCTAGCGACCGGCGCCGGCCTCTCCGCAGCCGCCTTGGCGGCCACGGTCGGCAGGCTCGCCGCCTTCCTGATCGTCCTTCTCGTCGTCGGAATGGTTACGATCCCGCGCTTCGTGCTCCTGGTGGTCGGCCTCGAGCGTGACGAGACCACCCTCGTCGCCAGCATCGGCATCTGCTTCCTGACGGCCTGGGTTGCACACGCCTGCGGCTATTCGGTCGCCCTCGGCGCCTTCTTCGCCGGGACGCTGGTCGCGGAATCCGGCCACGCCGAAGCCATCGAACGGCTCGTCCGTCCGGTACGGGACGTGTTCGCCGCCGTGTTCTTCGTGTCGGTGGGCATCCTCATCGACCCGGCGCTGGTGATCCAGAACTGGGGCGCCGTCGGAGTGCTCGCCGCGGTCGTGATCGGCGGAACGATCACCGCGGTGACGGTCGGCGCCTTCCTCACGGGGAGCGGCACCCGCACCGCCATCCAGGCCGGCATGAGCCTGGCGCAGATCGGCGAGTTCTCTTTCATCATCAGCGGCCTCGGGCTGACGCTCGGCGCCACTCGCGAGTTCGTCTACCCGGTGACCGTGGCGGTGTCCGTGATCACGACATTGACGACACCCTGGCTGGTCGCCGCCGCCGAGCCGGTAGCCGACTGGGTGGACCGCAAGCTGCCCGCACCGCTGCAGACGTTCACGACCTTCTACGGCACCTGGGTGGAGCGGATGCGTGACGCCTCGACGCGGCGGCCGACGAGCCAGTTGCGGGGCCTGGTGCGCCTGATCGCCATCGATGCGACCCTGCTGTACGGGCTCATCGTCGCCGCCGCCCTCTGGGTCGACGACGGCGCCGCCTTCCTGGCGCGCTGGCTCGGCCTCGACGCCGCGCCGGCGATCCTGATCGAGACCGCAATCGCCATCGCCGCCGCGTCGCCTTTCGTGATCGGGATCGGGAGGCTGGCGCGGCGCCTCGCGGGCTCACTCGCCGAGTCGGCATTGCCGCGCGGCGCCTCTCCAGTCGACCTCGACGCCGCGCCGCGCCGGGCTCTGATCGTGACGCTCCAACTCGGCATCCTGCTCGGCATTGCCGTCATCGTGGTGGCCGTGACCCAGCCGTTCCTGCCGAGCTACCCCGGTCCGCTCCTGCTGCTGACGCTCCTCGCCGCGTTCGGGCTCGCCCTTTGGCATAGCGCCACCAATCTCCAGGGACACGTGCGCGCCGGCTCGCAGGCGATCGTGGAGGCGCTCACCAGCTATGCGCGCCGCACCGGCGATGGGGCCGGCGATGGCAACGGCAACGCCGCTGCGGCCTCGTTTCCCCTGACCGACATCCACGCCATGCTCACCGGACTCGGCGAGCCGATCGCCGTACGCCTCGAGGCGGCGAGTCCAGCCGTCGGCCTGACCCTGGCCGACTTGAACCTCCGCGGCCGCACCGGCGCCTCGGTACTGGTCATTCTCCGCTCCGGTCAGTCGGTCGTTCCTACTGCAACCGAGCACCTCGTCGCCGGCGACGTCCTCGCCGTCGCCGGCACCCGCGCCGCCATCGAGAGCGCGATCACGATGCTGCGCGGGGACGCGACTCCTCGTAACTCCCCCTGACCGCACGCCTGCCGGGCTCGATGCGCTGGAGCGCCACGACCACCTCCGCCGCGTAGAGGAAGATCGACGCCGACATGTAGATCCAGACCATCACCGCGACGAGCGCGCCGAGCGAACCGTAGACGACGTAGAACTGCGCCAGGTTCGCCAGGTACCAGAGGAAGATTCGTCGCCCGACCTCCCAGAGTGCGGCACCGACGCAGCCACCGATGCAGGCTTCGCGCCAGCGGACGGGACCTTGCGGGAAGACGCGCAGCGACAGCGTGAAGGCTCCGACCACCAACGCGACCGAGGTCAGATACTGGACGCGCAGTCCCTTGGCGAGCGGCACCAGGAGGCGATGGCCAAGGGGCGCCAGGGTCGGGTCGGCGCGCAGCGCGTGGATCAACACGCCGACATAGAACGAGAAGAGCATGACCAGCCCCATGCCGACGACGACGCAGAGCGAGAGGAGGCGCGAGCGCCAGAAGCCGCGCCGCCGCTCGACCGCGAACACGCGGTCGAGTGCGAACTCGAGCACCTGGAAGACGAGGCTCGCCGCGATGATCAGCGCCCCGAGACCCAGCCACGAGAGCCGCCCGCGGTTCTGCACCACCCACTCGAGGTTGGACGAGAAATCGTCGCTCAGGTGCGGAATGAACTCGCGCACCCACTGCATTACCGCCTGGTAGGTGTCTTGCGACGAGCCGATCACGTAGCCGGCCACCGCGATCACCAGGAAGAGCACCGGGATCAGCGACAGCAGCGCGTAGAACGAGATCGCCGCGGCGAGAGTCGGGCAGCCGTCGGCGTAGAAGCGGCCGGCGGCAGTGCGCAGGGAGGAGGCGATCGCGCCCACCGAAGCCGCGGTCGCAGCCGGGGTATCGGTGACGTCGGGAGGATGCGCGTGCGAGAGCGGCCGTCGAAACGTCATGCGCAAGGGGCTCAGTGCCGAGCCCGGAAGCTGAGGCGCAGCGGCGTACCCTTCAGGCGGAACGCCGACGCGATCTGGTTCTCGAGATAGCGGTGATAGCTCGGATGGATGCTCCCGGGAATGCTGGAGAAGACGACGATCGTCGGCGGGCGCCGTCCGACCTGGGTTGCATAGTAGAGGCGGGGGCGCCGTCCTTGCACGGCCGGCGGCTCCTGCGCCTGGAAAGCGGCCATGAGCACCTGGTTCAGCCGTGCGGTCGGGAGCTCCGCCGCATGCGCGGCAGCGACCCGCTGCACCGCCGGCAGCACGGCGTCGACACCGGCGCCGGTCTTGGCGGAGATAGTCAGCATGGGGAAGCCGCCGAGCGCCGGCATCAGTCTGGCGACGTTCTCGATATAGGATTTCGGTCTCTCCCGGCGACGCAGGTCCCACTTGTTGACGACGAGCACCAGCCCCCGTCCTTGGCTCCAGGCGAGCGCCGCCAGTTTCTGATCTTGCGTCGTCAGTCCTTCGTCGGCGGCGATCACGAGAACGACGACGTCGGCACGGCCGAGCGCGCCGATGGCGGTCCCCACCGACGAACGTTCGAGCACCTCGCTCACCTTGCGGCGGCGGCGGATGCCGGCGGTGTCGACCAGCACGTAGCGCGCGCCGCCGACCTCGAGCAACGTGTCGAGCGCATCGCGGGTCGTACCGGCGCTGGCGTCGACGATGGCTCTCTCGTAGCCGAGGAGGCGGTTCAGGAGCGACGACTTGCCGGCGTTCGGCCGGCCGACGATAGCGACACGGATGACGTCGGGACCGGACGCGGCCGCACTGTCGACGACAGCGGTTGGGGTAGCGGCGAGCACGCGGTCGACTAGCTCCGGGACGCCGTGCCCGTGAGCGGCCGACACCGGGAGCAACTCGTCGGCGCCGAGCCTATAGAACTCCGAGCCCGCCGCCAGGCGTCCCGGCGAGTCGAGCTTGTTGACGACGAAGAGGACGGGGACGTTGCGGCGGCGGAGCTCGGCAGCCGCCGCCTCGTCGGCCGGCGAAAGCCCCGCCTTGCCGTCGAGCACGTAGACCACCAGAGCCGCGCGCTCGACTGCAGCCAGGCTCGCGTCGCGGACGGCGCGGTCGAGGCGCTCGCGGCTCGGCGCATCGGGGCGCCCGGCGCGCACCTCGCCTTCGAACCCGCCCGTGTCGACGAGGAGCACGGCGCGCTCACCGAAGGTCGCGATCGCCTCGACGACGTCGCGCGTAACGCCTGGGGTCGGATCGACTATCGCCTTCCTGCGTCCGAGGAGCCGATTGAAGAGCGACGACTTTCCGGCGTTCGGGCGGCCGGCGAGGACGACACGCGGCAGCCGCTGCGCCTCGACGCTGCCCGGAGCCAGCCCGGAACGCTCCGGCCGGGCCGGCTGCGGACGCGGGACGGCGCGGCCGCGGCGCCGGATCGCGGAGATCTCCTCCGGCCCGGGCTCGATCTCGCGCCGACCTCGCGGCCTCGTCGGGTCCGGCGCCGACGGCGTCTGCGGCGGCCGCGGCTTCGCGACCCGCGGCTTGCCGCCGCGGCGGCGCTCGCGCTTGCGCTTGGTGGCGAGCTTCGCCGCCGGCAATTGGGATCGACCCTGCATCGACGCCGCGGCTCCCTAGATCCCGAACGCACCCAGCATCTTGGGGTTCGTACTCCACCGCGGCACCACCTTCACGTGCAGCTCCAGGTAGATCCGGCAGCCGAAGCACCGCTCGAGTGCCAGCCGCGCCGCTGCGCCGATGTCCCGGATCCGCCGACCACGTTCGCCGATGATGATTCCCTTCTGGCTGTCGCGCTCGACGATTATGCTGGCGGCGACGACGACGAGATTGCGCTCCGGCTCCTCGCGGAAAGCGTCGACGATGACGGCCGTAGTGTATGGAAGCTCGTCGCGCGTCTGAACGATCACCTGCTCGCGAACGATCTCGGACGCCAGGAAGCGCTCGCTCTGCTCGGTCACCTGATCGGGCGGATAAAGCGGCGGTCCGATCGGCAGCTTCGCCGCCACCACGTCGAGGAGGCGCTCGACGTTGTCGCCGGTCTTGCCGCTCACCGGCACCAGCTCGGCCTCGGGCAGGAGAGCCTGGGCGGCAGCGCATGCCGCAATGAGCGCGGTCTTGGTCGCCAGATCGCTCTTGGTGAGCGCGATCAGGACCTGCGGACGACCCTGGACGTCGGCCGCGACGCGGCAATCGGCGGCGGTGACGCCCGCCGCGCCGTCGAGCACGAGCACCACCACGTCGGCATCGTCGAGCGCCTGGCGCGCCGTGCTGACGAGCCGGGCGTTCAACGGCGTCTTCGGCTGGTGGATGCCGGGCGTGTCGACGAAGACGAGCTGCGCCCGAGACCGATTGCGGATGCCGACGATGCGGTTCCTGGTCGTCTGCGGCTTGTCGGCGACGGCGGCGAGCGTCGCGCCGACTACCTGGTTCAACAGGGTCGACTTGCCGACGTTCGGCCGTCCGACGAGGGCGATGAATCCCGCCCGGTGCTCCGGCGCCGCGGCAACGCTCAATGCCGCAACGCTCCCCTGAGCTCGCGCGCGAGCTGATCGACGGTGCTGCTCGTGCCGCCGGCGAGCTTTTGGCGCCATTCGCCTTCAGTCTCGAAACGCGCGTCCCCGATCGTTTCGCCCCAGGGTGCGATCACCTCGCGGATGGCGTGGGCGTCGGCGGGATCGCGGCGATTCGCCTTCACGGCCGCGATCACGTCGGGGACTACGCGCAAGAAGGCGCGCAGCGCCATGCCGGTCTTGATCGAGTACTTCCGACCCCGCCACGCGACCTCGAAGACGTTGGCGATCTGCTTGAAGTAGTTCAGGAAGAATCGCTTGGCCTGGTCCAGGAAACGGTCCGCGTCGCGGCCGCCGAGCGCCTGCACCGAAGTGAAGATGTTCTTGAGCTCCTCGGCGAGCGGCGCCTGCGCGACGCGACCTTTGCCGACCCCGAAGAGCTTGATCTCGCCATGGAGAGGCGAGTCGGCATCCTCGGATAGCGCGCGGATGATGTCGTGGCTCGTGGCCAGCGTCTTGTCGGGATAGAGGCGCCGCCCGGCGAGGCTGATCAGGTGCGACGGATTCAGCTTCGTGTGCTTGGCGTTGATGGTGACGAACATCTCGACGGCCTGATCGGGCGCCAGGCGATCGAAGATCACCGCCGGCACCTGCACGTCGGCGATCGGGCGGGTCTCGGCGAGCTGATGGAGCGCCAGCAGGCGGTGCTGGCCGTCGAGGGCGCGCAACATGCCCTGCTCGGTCGGCACGTGCAGGATTCCAAGGGCGCGGTTGCCGCCGAGCGCGTTGAAGTCCAGCCGCTTCTCCGAGACCAGCAGCACGGCGCCGGGGATGGCCGGCAGATTCCCCGCCTCGGCACACTGATTGTAGTACTCGATCAGCTCGACGATCTTCTTCCTGATGACCGGACGCTGGTAGGCTTCGGCGCTTCGGGCGATGCGTTTTTCGAGGAGCTCCCAGTTGATGGCGGCGGCTTTCCTCTTCTTCCCCTGCCCGCGCGTCACGCCGGCGTCGACGACACCGGCGTCATAGGAGAGCACCTCGAAGCGGACGAGCTTCTGTACGTCGGTGCCGGTGAGGACTGCCTGGTAGAAGTCGACGCCGAACTGGCGGACCCGGATCGCAGGAACAGGAATCATCGCTGACCTCTCGTTCCGGAGGACGACGCCGTTCGTGGCGAGCCGGCGCTGTCATCGCCCGCGCGTCCTCCCGTCTCGCTCACGTTCGCCCGCCGGGGCACCACCGCCTGCGCCTCGACGCGCAGCGCCTCCAAGGCCTCCATGGCCGCGGCCTGCTCCGCGCTCTTCTTGCTGCGGCCCTCGCCGCGGCCGAACGTGCGGTTGCCGACCGAGATCTGACTGACGAAGTGCTTCGCATGGTCCGGTCCGGTCTCCATGACGAGCGTATAGGTGGGCGTCGTCTTGAAGAGCTTCTGGGTAATTTCCTGGAGCCGGGTCTTACAGTCGTCGACGGCGCTCGGGCGGCGCGACCGGATGTCGGTCGCGAACTGGCGCGCGAGAACGCGCCGTGCGGCAATGAATCCGCGATCGAGGTAGATGGCGCCGACCAGCGCTTCGAAAGCGGCAGCGAGGATCGACTCCTTGCCGCGCCCGCCGGACTTCTCCTCGCCCTTGCCGAGCTTCAGGAGCTCGCCGAGCCCGAGCGCCGCCGCCTTTTCGGCCAGGATGCGGGCGTTGACCAGCGAGGCGCGCAGCTTCGAGAGCTCGCCCTCGTGGTGCTGGGGCGAGTGCTTCATGAGCAGGTCGCTGACCACGAGCTCGAGGACGGCGTCGCCCAGGAATTCCAGCTTCTCGTTGTTGCGAGCGCCGCGCTTTGCCGAAAAAGAGCGGTGCGTGAGTGCGGTGTCGAGCAGGTCGTGATCGCGGAACTCGTAGCCGAGCCGCTCCTCGATCGGGTGTCGGTTGGACGCCTCCCTCACAGCGCCTCCGCTATCCAGCCGCCGCCCAGCACCTCGTCGCCGCGGTAGAAGACTGCCGCCTGTCCGGGGGTGACGGCGCTTGCCGGCTCGTCGAACCAGGCCTCGACGCGGCCGTTTGCCGCGTGCCGCAGCCGGGCGGCGACCGGAGCATGACGGTGCCGGATGCGCACCCGGACGTCGCCGGCGGGAGCCGGTGCGCCGGCGGCCCAGCACACCTGCTCGGCGACGAGGCCGCGGTTCGCGAGCGCCTCCCTGCCGCCGACGAACACGGTGCCGGTCACGGCATCGATCTTCGTCACCCAACGCACGACGCCGTCGCCGATCCCGAGGCCGCGACGCTGGCCGACGGTGAAGCGGTGTACGCCCGTGTGCGTCGCCAGCTCGCGGCCCGCTTCGTCACGAACGACGCCGGGCCGCCACGTACCGGCCGGCGCGTGGCGCTCGATCCAGCCCGCGTAGTCGCGGTCGGGAACGAAGCAGATCTCCTGGCTCTCGGGCTTGTCGGCAACCGGGAGCCCGAGTGCGCGGGCGCGTGTCCGGACCTCCTCCTTGGTGAACTCGCCGAGCGGAAAGAGCGTCCGGGCGAGCTCGTCCTGGGTCAGGCTGAAGAGGAAGTACGACTGGTCCTTACGCTCGTCGTATGCGCGCAGGAGCCGCCAGCGCCCCGCCTCTCTGACGACGCGCGCGTAATGCCCGGTGGCGACGAGGTCGGCGCCGAGCGTTCCGGCCCGCTTGCGAAGCACGTCGAACTTGAGGTCGCGATTGCAGAGCACGCACGGGTTCGGCGTCCGGCCGCGCAGGTATTCGGCGGCGAACACATCGCTCACGCGGCTGCGGAAAGCGTCGGTCAGGTTCCAGACGTAGTGTGGTATGTCGAGTCGTTCGGCGACGCGCCGGGCGTCGCGAAAATCTTCGAGCGAGCAGCAGCCCTGCCCTGCTGCCACCGCTGCGGCGGGCGTCGGCGAGAGCTGCATCGAGACGCCGACGACGTCGAAGCCCTGCTCTTTGAGGAGCGCCGCAGCGACGGAGCTGTCGACTCCGCCGCTCATGGCGACGACGACCCGGGGGCCGCTCATGCCGCCTCCTCGGAGCTTCGGGCCATGCGGGCATGGACGCGCGCCAGCGCCGCGACGATCGCGTCGACATCGCCGCTCGTACTGGCCCAGCCGAGGCTCGTGCGCAGCGAGCTCCGCGCGGCGCCGGCGGTATAGCCCATGGCCAGGAGCACGTGCGAGGGCTCGGCGGCGCCGGCGGCGCAGGCAGAGCCCGTCGCGGCCGCGACGCCCTCGAGGTCGAGCGCGGCGACGACGTCCTCGCCGACCACTCCAGGAAGGGTGACGTTGACGATGTGCGGCGCTGCCGGGACATCGGCGGCGAGCGTGAACCGCACACCGGGCCACGCCGCCGCGATCCCGGCGCGAAGACGCGTCCGCAGCGCCGCCAGTCGCAGCGTCTCGCGCTCGCGCTCGGCGGCGGCGACCGCCAGCGCCGCCGCAAAGCCGGCGATCGCAGCCACGTTTTCGGTGCCGGCGCGGCGGCCCTGCTCCTGCTGGCCCCCGTGCGCGAGCGCCGCCAGCACCGTGCCGCGGCGCACGACCAGCGCGCCGGCCCCGGCAGGTCCGCCGACCTTCGAGCTCGAGAGCGTAACGAGGTCGGCCCCGAGAGTCGCCGGCGCCACCGCCAGGAATGCCGGCGCCTGCGCGGCGTCCACGTGCACCACGGCGCCGCCTGCCCGGGCGGCCGCCGCGAGCGCGGCTACGTCCTGGAGGACGCCGGTCTCCGCATTCACGAGCGCCACCGAGAGAAGGTCCGGGCGCGCCGCCACGACGGCGGCGGCGTCGGTACGACCCGTCGTATCGACCGGGAGCTCGACGAAGACGCGGCCGCGGGCCGCGAGGACGCGGGCCGGAGCCAGGATCGAGGCATGCTCGGTCGCCGGTCCGGCGATGCGATTGACGGCCGCGCTGGCGGCGGCAAAGCCGGCGAGCGCCAGATTGTTGGCTTCGGTGGCACCGCCCGTGAAGACGATCTCGAGCGGGTGCACGCCGAGCACGGCGGCCACTTCTTCACGTGCCGCTTCGAGCCGTGCCCGGGCGCGCCTCCCGGCGGCGTGCGCGCTCGAGGGGTTGCCGAAGCCAGCGTCGATGGCCTCGAGCACGGCGGCACGCGCCTGCGGACGCAGGGGCGCGGTCGCGGCGTAGTCGGCATAGACGGCCATCACCCCTCGCTCAAGAACGATTTCACGCGCTGGAGATCCTCGTCGTCGACGCTCTGGTACCGCTCGGCGGCGCCTTGGGTTCGCGCCAGGTGCTCCTCGAGCTTCCGTTCGAGCTTCTCGACGTGGCGTACCAGGACGGAAATGGCGCGCGCGACCGGATCCGGGAGATCGCCGTGGTCGAGATCGCCGAGCTCGAGGCCCGACGCGCGCGGTACGCCGTCGCGCCGCACGACGCGACCGGGAATGCCGACGACCGTCGAGTCGGGAGGCACGGCGTGGATAACGACCGAGCCCGCGCCGATGCGGCTGCGCGAGCCTATGGTCACCGGGCCGAGCACCGTGGCTCCGGCGGTGATGACCACGTGGTCCTCGATCGTCGGGTGACGCTTGCCCTTCTTGAGGCTCGTGCCGCCGAGCGTAACGCCCTGGTAGAGCGTCACGTCGTCGCCGATCTCGGTGGTCTCGCCGATCACCGTGCCCATGCCGTGATCGATGAAGAAACGGCGGCCGATCGCAGCGCCGGGGTGGATGTCGATGCCGGTGAAGAAGCGTCCGAGGTTGGAAATGAAGCGCGCGAGCAGCTTCACGTCACGCCGCCACAGCCAATGGGCGACTCGATAGAAGAAGAGCGCGTGCACGCCCGGGTACGTCAGCAGGATCTCCAGGGTCGAGCGTGCCGCGGGGTCGCGGTCGAAGACGATGCGCACGTCCTCCCTGATCCGATTCCAGGCCGATTCCGACATCAGGCCTCGCCGGCGCGAGCGCTAGGCTGCGGCGTCGGAACCCCCGCCCGAGCGGCAGCCGCCGCCCGCTTCGCGTCCTTGTAGAGCTTGTAGTCCAGAGAATCGACGAGGGCCTGCCAGCTCGCCTCGATGAGGTTGTGGGAGACGCCGACGGTGCTCCAGCGGTCGTCCGCGTCCCCCGACTCGATGAGCACGCGCACGACGGCGCCGACGCCGCCCTCGGTACCGAGCACGCGCACCTTGAAGTCGTGGAGCTCGACCTCCTCGATTTCGGGAAAGAACTGGATCAGCGCCTTGCGGAGCGCCCCGTCGAGCGCCTGCACAGGGCCGTTCCCGGTCGCCGCCGTATGCTCGACCGTGTCGTTCGGGCCGGCGAGCATGATGGTAGCTTCGGAGAGCGGCGGCTCGTTCTCGGCGCGCTTCTCGTCGATCACGCGGAAGCCGATCAGCCGGAAGCGCCGTGCATGGCCGTGCAGCGCCCGCTGCATCAACAGCTCGAAGCTCGCTTCCGCGCCCTCGTACTGATAACCGCGACTCTCGAGCTCCTTGAGATCCTCGAGCAGCGTCCGGATCGCCGGATCGCGGCTGTCGAGGTCGATGCCGAACTCACGCGCCTTGTAGACGATGTTGCTGCGCCCCGAGAGGTCGGAGAGGAGCACGCGCTGATGGTTGCCGACCAGCGCCGGGTCGATGTGCTCGTAGATGTCACGCCGGCGCTGCACCGCAGCGACGTGCAGGCCGCCCTTGTGCGCGAAGGCGGAAGCACCCACGTACGCCTGGCGCTTGTCGGGTTCGCGGTTGGCGAGCTCGTCGACGAAGTGCGAGAGCTGCTGCAGCGTCGCCAGCGACTCCGGCGGCACGCAGGCATACCCGAGCTTGAGCTGCAAATTGGCGACGATCGAGCACAGGTTGGCGTTTCCGCAGCGCTCGCCGAAGCCGTTGATCACGCCCTGCACCTGCACGGCTCCGGCCTCCACCGCCGACAAGGAGTTGGCGACCGCGAGATCGGAGTCGTTGTGGCAGTGGATGCCGAGCGGTGTCGCGACGGCGGCGCCTGCCGCGCGCGTCGCCGCGGCGACGAAGCTCGGGACGTTGCCGCCCCGGGTGTCGCAGAGGCAGAGCAGCGTCGCGCCCGCAGCCGCCGCCGTCCGCAGACACGCGAGCGCGTAGTCCGGATCGGAGCGCCAGCCGTCGAAGAAGTGCTCGGCGTCGAAGATCACCTCGTCGACGCGCGCGCGCAGGTAGCGAACGGTGTCGGCGATGATCTCGAGGTTGGCTTCGAGCGGAATCCGCAGGTCGTGCTCGACCGGGACGTTCCAGGTGCGGCCGACGATCGTCACTACCGGCGTCGCGGCGGCCAGCAGCTTGCGCACGTTCTGGTCGGCGTCGCAGGTGACGCCGTGGCGGCGCGTCGAGCCGAAGGCCGCAACCTTGGTGTGCTTCAAGCCGAGCTTCCGCACGGCGGCGAAGAAAGCGGCGTCCCGCGGATTCGAGCCCGGCCACCCGCCTTCGAGGTAGTGGACGCCGAAGTCGTCGAGCCGCTCCGCGACCCGGAGCTTGTCTTCGAGGGTGAAGGTGACGTCCTCGGCCTGGCACCCGTCGCGGAGCGTGGTGTCGTAGATCTGGATCGCCGTCATGCGGTCGACTCTTTCGGTTCGATGAAGACGTCGTGCAGTACGCGGACGGCTAGCTCCAGGTACTTGGCGTCGACTACGACCGACGTTTTGATCTCGGAGGTCGCGATCATCTGGATGTTGATGCCGACCTCGGCGAGAGCGCGAAACATCTTCGCGGCGACCCCGGCATGGCTGCGCATGCCGAGCCCGACGATCGACACCTTCGCCACCGACTCGTCGGTGCGGACGCCGGCGGCGCCGATCTCCTTGGCGAGCTCGTCGACGAGGTCCATCGCCTGGCGGAAATCGGCCTTCGGCACCGTGAAGGTGAGGTCCGTCGTGCCGGCGGCGCTGGCGTTCTGAATGATCATGTCGACGACGAGATTGGCGTCGGCGATCGGACCGAAGACGCGGGCGGCGAGCCCGGGCTGGTCCGGCACGCCGACCAGGGTGATCTTGGCCTCGTCACGGTCGGAGGTGACTCCGGATACCAGGACGTTTTCCATGTTCGCCTCCTCTGCGACCACCCACGTGCCTTCCGTGTCGGTGAAGCTCGATCGGACGTGCACGGGAACGGCATAGCGCTTCGCGAACTCGACGGAGCGAATCTGGAGCACCTTGGCTCCGAGGCTCGCGAGCTCGAGCATCTCGTCGTACGAGATGCGCTCGAGCTTGCGCGCTCCCGGAACGATACGTGGATCGCTCGTGTATATACCGTCGACGTCGGTGTAGATCTCGCAGCTGTCGGCCTTGAGGGCGGCGGCGAGCGCGACCGCGCTGGTGTCGGACCCGCCGCGGCCGAGCGTCGTGACGTTGTCCTCCTCGTCGACGCCCTGGAAGCCGGCGACCACGACCACGCGGCCGGCCGCGAGCTCGCTGCGGATACGGCCGTCGTCGATGCTCCGGATGCGAGCCTTGCTGTAGGACTGGTCGGTGACGATGCGCACCTGGTGGCCCTGGAGCGACACCGCCGGGCAGCCGGCCGCGGTCAGACTCATGGCCAGGAGCGCCGTCGTGACCTGTTCCCCCGTCGAGACGAGCACGTCGGACTCCCGGCGGTCGGGATTCGGGCACATGTCCCGAGCCAGGCCGAGGAGTCGATTGGTCTCCCCGGCCATCGCCGAAACCACCACGACGACGTCGTCACCGGCCTGGCGCACACCGGCAACTCGACGCCCAACATTGCGAATTCGTTCGATATCGGCGACGGAAGTGCCACCGTATTTCTGCACGATCAGGCTCATTCTCAGGTCCCGGTGGCAAGCGCGGTGACTAGGGTTGCGGCTCGCGATCCGAGCCCTTCGAAGGTCAGCCGGCGCCCCGGGCCGACGTACTCTATCCGAACCGAGAGGCAAGCTTCCAGCGCGCCGGGCGGCAGGCGATCGGCCCACTCGATCGCCGTGACGCCGGAGCCGTACACGTACTCCTCGAGGACCTGCAGGTCCGTAGGGCGCGGTTCGAGCCGGTAGAGGTCGACATGGTAGAGCGGCAGGCGGCCGCCCGGGTACTCGGCTACCATGGTGAAGGTGGGACTCGCGACCAGGTGCGGCGGGATGCCTAGCCCGGCCGCGAGGCCGCGGACGAAGGCGGTCTTGCCGGCCCCGAGATCGCCGATGAGTGCTACCACGTCGCCCGGCTCGGCGAGGCGGCCGAGCCGCTCGCCGAGCGCCTCGGTAGTCTCGACGTCACCCGTGGTGAGCGTGAGCAGCGACGCTGTGGTCACGCGCCCGCTGCCAGTCGAAGGAGGTCACGCATGGCTGACGGCAGCTCTTCGGGGAGGTCGGACGCGACGAGGCCGATCGAGCCTTGCCGATCGGCGATCCGATCGGCGGCGTAGCCGTGCAGGAATACTCCGAGGATGGCGGCTTCTTCCGCCGGGTAGCCCTGGGCGAGGAGGCTACCGACGAGGCCGCAGAGGACGTCGCCGGTGCCCCCGGCTGCGAGCCCGGCGTTTCCGGAGAGGTTGATCCAGGCACGGCCGTCGGGCGCGGCGACGACCGTACGAGCGCCCTTGAGCACGACGACGGCGTCGTAGACAGCCGCCGCCTCACGGGCGGCGGCAAGGCGGTCGCGCTGGATGGTGGCGACGTCCTTGCCGAGCAAGCGGCTCATCTCGCCGGGATGCGGCGTCAGGACGAGCGGCGCTGCGCCAGGCGCCGGCGCCTGCCCGGCACCGATGCGGGCGAGACACGTGAGAGCGTCGGCATCGAGGAGGAGCGGCAGTGGCCGGGCGGTGGCCAGCGCTCGGACGAGCGCCTCGCAATCGCTGCCGGTGCCGATCCCCGGACCTACGGCCGCCGCGCGCTTGTCCGCGAGGAGTCTTTCCGCCGCGGCGCCGTCGCCGTAGGAGAGCCCGCCGACGCCGTCATCTGGCAGCGGCCAGGTCATGGCCTCGACGATCCCCGCCGCGACGATCGGCAGGACGCTGCTCGGGCAGCCGATCGTCACCAGGCCCGCACCGGCGCGAGTCGCCGCCCGCGCCGCGAGGATGGCGGCGCCGGTCTTGCCGAGCCCTCCCGCGATCACCGCCAGGTGACCGTGCGTGCCCTTGTGTGCTTCGGGATCGCGGGGACGCAGTAGGCGAGCTGCATCGTCGATAGTGACGGCCTCGGTCCTGGGAGCGACCGCGGCGACGACGGCATCCGGAATTCCGATATCGACGACCGCGATATCGCCTGCATAACGCGCGCCCGGCATTACCACCGTCCCGATTTTCGGAGCCGCGAATGCAATCGTCAGCTCGGCGGCAATGGCGATGCCGAGAGGGACACCGCGATCGGAGTCGAGTCCGGACGGAATGTCGAGCGCCACCGTCGGCAGGCCGGAGGCGTTAACCATCGCGATCACCTCGGCCGGGAGTCCAGCGATCTCTCCGGCGAGGCCCGTTCCGAAGAGCGCGTCGACCACGCAGCCGGCGCGGTCGAGGGCTCGGGCGAGCGGCCCCAATGCGTCGGCCGTGACGGTCTGGACCTTGCCGCCGGCGCGGCGCCAGGCGTGGAGCTTGACCTTGGCATCGCCGCGGACATCGCGCGCGGCGGCGGCGAGGATGACCTCGACACGGACCCGCTTCTTCTTGAGGGCGCGCGCAACGACCAGGCCGTCGCCGCCGTTGTTGCCCTTCCCCGCGACGACTACCACTCCGTGCTTGCGGACGTGCGGAAAGCGGTCGAGGAGCACGGCCGCGGCGCCGCTGCCGGCGCGCTCCATGAGGACCGCCCCCGGGATACCGGCCGTATCGATCGCGAGGGCGTCCATGCGGCGCATCTCGGCCGCGGTGGTGACGATCATCGCGCGTCGATCGACGCGCGCTTCGCGCGTCCCGCTGCGCTCATGCGGCGGTTGCCTCCTCTGCCTGGCGGCAGGCAGGGGCGTGGTCGACGCCGACTCCGAGGTTGTCCATCAGCCGACCTGTAGCGCATTTTTCGCCGGGACGCCCGCACACCCGCTCGGCGCGGGTTCCGGCCCGGCTAGCCCGCAAGAGTCACGTCGACCTGCGGCGCCGGCGTCTTCTCGACGGCGTGGGCGCCGAGCGCGGCGCGAACCGCATCCGCGATGTCGCTCGCATGCCGTTCGACCTGGTCCAGGTCCTGCCCCTCGACCATGACCCGGGCAAGCGCTTCCGTGCCCGAGAAGCGGATGTAGACGCGGCCGCGGCCGGCGAGCGCGGCCTCGACTCGCTCCACGACCGCGCGCACGGATTCGACCGCGCTCAGATCGCGCTTCTCGCGCACCGGGATATTGATCAAAACCTGCGGAAACTTGCGCATGACCCGCGCCAAGGCGGAAAGCGGCTGGTCGCGCGCCCGCATGACGGCGAGGATGGCGAGCGCGCTGATGAGGCCGTCGCCGGTGGTCGTGTGGTCGAGGAACAGCACGTGGCCGGACTGCTCGCCGCCGAGGTTGAAGCCGCCGCGCTGCATCTCCTCGAGCACGTAACGATCGCCGACCTGCGTCTTCACGAGCCGGATGCCTAGCTCGCGCATGGCGAGCTCGAGTCCGAAATTGCTCATGTGGGTCGTGACCAGGGTGCGGTGGTGGAGGCGCCCTTGCTCCGCGAGCTCGCGGGCGGCGATTGCGAGGAGCGCATCGCCGTCGAGGACCTCGCCGCACTCGTCGACCAGCATGCAGCGGTCGCCGTCGCCATCGAGCGCAACGCCGACGTGCGCCCGCTGCTCGATCACGGCGCGCTGCAGAGCTTCCGGAGCAGTGGCGCCGCAGTCGCGATTGATGTTCTCTCCGTCGGGCTCGCAGCCGATGCAGGTGACGGTCGCGCCGAGCTCGGCTAGCACCTCGGGGGCGACGCGATAGGCGGCGCCATTGGCTGCGTCGACGACCACCCGCAGCCCGTCGAGCGTGAGCTCCCGCGGGAAGGTGTTCTTGACGAAGACATTGTACCGTCCGAGCGCATCGTCGATGCGGTAGGCCTTGCCGATCTCCTCGGCGGTCGGCCGCAAGTGGTCGATGCCGTTGTCGAGGACGAGGTGTTCGATCTCGAGCTCGACCTCGTCGGGGAGCTTGTAGCCCGCGCTCGAAAAGAACTTGATGCCGTTGTCCTGGAAGGGGTTGTGCGAGGCCGAGATCACCGCACCCGCGTCGGCACGCAGGCTGCGGGTGAGAAAGGCGATGCCGGGCGTCGGCATCGGGCCGACGAGGAGCACGTCGGCGCCCATCGAACAAATGCCTGAGGCCATCGCGGTCTCGAGCATATAGCCGGAGATGCGGGTATCCTTGCCGATCACGATGCGCGAGCGATGGCCTTGCCGCGCCGTGCGTCGGAAGACATGGGCCACCGCGCGACCCAGGCGCAGGGCGGTTTCGGAGGTCATGGGTTCGACGTTCGCGACGCCGCGAACGCCGTCGGTGCCGAACAGTTGGCGCCTACGTGACTGGCTCTCACTCATCTCTTCGCTCCGGACTTGGACTTGACGGCATGCGTCGGTTTCGGTTTCGGTTCTGGCGTCATTTTCGGCCGTACGGCCTCGGGGTCGCGGATTTCCAGGCGGACCGTCGCCGGATCGCGCTTCACCACCTCCACCCCTGCCGGGAGCGTGGCCTCGACTTCGACCGTGTGCTCGCCGGGCTCGTAGCCGGCGCCATCTACGTACACCGCGTTCGCGTCGAGCGTCAGGTTCTGCACCGTGCGCTGCGGTCCCTGCACCGTCAGGTTGACATGCGGCGGGCGGACCTGAAAGGGCCGATCGACATTGCGGACCTCGATCGGCACGCGTCTGAGCTCTCTATTCATGAGCGCCGGAGCGACGTCGATGTCGACGACTACGGTTTCGGGCTTGACGGTGAGCTGATCGGGCCGCACCAGGCCGACGGTCTTCCGAGCCGAGTGTGCGAGGCCGCTCACGTCGAAGGACTCCGTCTCGAGCGCGGTCAACCGATCGACGATGCTCGCCGGACCCGAGACTTGCACTTTCTCCGGCGTCGCCTTCATGCCTTGCACCTTGTAGCCGTCGCGAAGCTCGCCCACGGGCGCGAGCGTCACCGGGACGCTGACGCGCTTCACCCGCTCGAGATGCACCGGAATGCGGGACGGCTCGATGTCGAGGATGCGCACGCCGCGCGGAACGCGGATCATCTCCTCACGGATCTTCAGGCGCAGATCGGACCCGATCTCGGCCCGGGACAAGTCGAGGACTATCGGCGAACGCTTGGGGTCGAGGGACGCGAGGAGCGGCCCTGGACCATTCAGGCGCACCGATACCGTGTCGACGCGGTCCGCGTTCGTCTGCACGGCGCGCTCCGGGATGTTGCGCAGCTCGATCGGAAACGGGATCACCTGGGTCTCACGCTCGCCGGCGTTGACGAAGAACCAGAGCACGAAGGCACAGACGGTCGCGAACACTTTGGCGCCGAGGCGCCTGCGAAAGCGGAACGCCAGGCGTCCGAGGAGACTGCGCTCGCTCGCCATCACGTCACCACTCTCTGCAAGGCGCTGCGAAGCGCGCCGGCGTCGACGTCGCGCGTGATCCGCCCCTCGCGCACGAGCGAGATCTTGCCCTCCTCCTCCGACACCACGATGACGACGGCGTCGGTCTCCTCGGTGAGGCCGATCGCGGCGCGGTGGCGCGTGCCGAGCGCCTTGCTGACATTCGGATTGGTCGTCAGCGGCAGTAGGCATCCGGCGGCGACGACCCGTCCGTGGTGCAGGATCACCGCACCGTCGTGCAGAGGCGACGCAGGAAAGAAGATACTCACCAGGAGCTCCTTCGTGATCTCCGCGTCGAGGCGGGTGCCGCCCTCTATATACTCGTTCAAGCCGACGTCGCGCTGCAGTACGATGATGCCGCCGATGCGGCGCCCCGCCATGAGCACGCTGGCGCGAGTGATCTCTTCGATCGTCTGCCCGTGCGCGATCCGCGACATGCGACCGAAGAACGGCCCTGTCCCTACCTGCGTGAGCATGCGGCGGATGTCCTGTTGGAAGACGACGACCACCAGGATCAGAATCACGTTGCCGATCGAATCGAGGACCCAGTTGACCGTGTAGAGCTCGAAGTACTGAGCCCCCTGATAGGCGGCGGCGAGGACGATAAGCCCGATCAGCATCGAGACAGCGCGTGTGCCTTGGATCAGCAGCAGCAGTCGGTAGATGACGAAGCCGACGATCAGGATGTCGACGACGTCTTGCCAGCGGAAGTCGTTGAACAGATACATGCTCAACCGCTCCGCTCCGCGGCGCGCCGCCACTCGTCGGCGACGGCGATGGCACGGCGGGTAGCGGCGACGTCGTGGACTCGAACTACGGCCGCGCCGGCCGCCGCGGCGAGCGCCGCCGCCGCCAGCGAGGCCGCCAGCCGATCGTCAGGACCGCCGTCCCCCGACATAGCGAGGAAACGCTTGCGCGAGACGCCGATCACGACCGGCAGGCCGAGCCGGCGCAAGCGCGCCAGATGCGCCAGGAGGGTGAAATTGTGCTCGCGACGCTTGCCGAAGCCGATCCCGGGATCGATCCAGATGCGACTGCGGTCGATCCCGGCCGCGACTGCGGCGCTGACCCGCTCGACGAGAAACGCCTCGACCTCGGAAAGCACGTCGTCGTAATGCGGCGCCTGCTGCATCGTCGCCGGCGTCCCCTGCATGTGCACCAGGACGATGGTCGCAGCGTGGGCGGCAACGAGCGGTAGCATCCGCGCGTCGAAGCGTCCGGCGCTGACATCGTTCACGACCTCGGCGCCCGCCGCTAGTGCCGCCTCGGCGACCTCCGCCTTGGTGGTATCGATCGATATGGCGACGTCGCAGGTACGGCGAAGAGCCGCCACGACAGGCACGACTCGCGCCAATTCCTCCATGGCCGTGATCGGCGCTGCCCCCGGACGCGACGATTCGCCACCGACGTCGATCAGGTCCGCACCCTCGTCCCCGAGACGTCGGCCGTGCACGATCGCCGTACCTACGTCCCCGCAGCGCCCCCCGTCGTAGAACGAGTCCGAGGTAACGTTGAGGATCCCCATGACCGCCGTTCGCCCCGCCGGGAGCAACGTGCGGCCATCACCACCGGCACCCGGCGGGGCCGATTCAGGCCGACGCGGTGGCGGCACCCACGTTCAGACCATTGCCACCACCGCACGAGCGGATGATGTGGTCGATCTCGGCGCCGTCGAGGCTCTCGCGCTCGAGCAACGCCTCCGCCATCTTGTGGAGAATCTCGAGATTGTGCTTGAGCAGCCCCTTGGCGCGGTTGTAGGCCTCGAGCAGGAAGCGGCGAAGCTCGTGATCGATCTCGATCGCGGTGCTCTCGGAGTAGTCGGCGGCCTGCGTGAAGTCGCGACCGAGAAAGATCTGCTCTTCCTTCTTGCCGAACGCCATCGGGCCGAGCTTCTCGCTCATGCCCCATTCGCACACCATCTTGCGCGCCAGCTCGGTGGCCTTCTCGATGTCGTTGCCGGCGCCAGTGGTCATGTGCCCGAGAATTATCTCTTCGGCGGCGCGACCGCCGAAGAGAATCGTCAGGTTGTTCTCCAGGAACTGCCGGTCGTAGGTGTGGCGGTCGTCGAGCGGCACCTGCATCGTCAGGCCGAGCGCCATACCGCGCGGGATGATCGTCACCTTGTGGACCGGATCCGCACCCGGGAGGAGCTTCGCAACCAAGGCATGACCGGACTCGTGGTAGGCGGTGTTGCGCCGCTCCTCGAGGCTGATGATCATGCTCCGGCGCTCCGAGCCCATCATCACCTTGTCTTTGGCGACCTCGAAGTCGAGCATCATCACCTTCTCGTGATTGTGCCGGGCGGCAAGGAGCGCCGCCTCGTTCACGAGGTTCTCGAGGTCGGCGCCGGCGAAGCCCGGCGTGCCGCGAGCAAGGAGGTCGATATCGACATCGTCGCCGAGCGGTACCCGGCGCGAGTGCACCTTGAGGATCCCCTCGCGGCCCTTGACGTCCGGGCGCGGCACCACGACCCGGCGGTCGAAGCGGCCGGCGCGCAGCAACGCCGGGTCGAGCACGTCGGGGCGGTTGGTGGCCGCGATCATGATGACGCCTTCGTTGGTCTCGAAGCCGTCCATCTCGACCAGGAGCTGATTGAGGGTCTGCTCGCGCTCGTCGTGCCCGCCGCCGAGACCGGCACCGCGATGGCGGCCGACGGCGTCGATCTCGTCGATGAAGATGATGCAAGGGGCGTTCTTCTTGCCCTGGACGAAGAGATCGCGGACGCGCGAGGCGCCGACCCCGACGAACATCTCGACGAAATCCGAGCCGCTGATCGAAAAGAACGGAACGCCTGCCTCGCCCGCGACGCCACGCGCGAGGAGAGTCTTGCCGGTGCCCGGAGGGCCGACCAGCAACACGCCCTTGGGGATGCGCCCGCCGAGCTTGGTGAACTTCTTCGGTTCCTTGAGAAAGGCGATGATCTCTTCGAGCTCTTCCTTGGCCTCGTCGACGCCGGCGACGTCGTCGAAAGTGATCTTGTGTTGGTTCTCGGTAAGGAGCTTGGCCCGGCTCTTCCCGAAGGACATCGCCTTGCCGCCGCCCATCTGCATCTGGCGCATGAAGAAGACCCAGAGGCCGATCAGCAAGATCATCGGGAACCAGTTGATCAGGAGGACGTACCAGAACGGCTCCGGGTCCTCGCGCCGGGCGTCGATGCGAACACCCTTGCTGCGCAGATCGTTGATCAGTTCCGGATACGGCGGCGCGAACGTACGGAACGCCTCGCCGCCCACTTTCTTGCCGCGCAGATCCTGTCCCTGGATCGTGACCTCCGCGACCTCGTTTTTGTCGACGGCGGTCAGGAAGTCGCTGAAGACCATCTCCTGGTCTCGTGTCGGCTGCTTCGTGAAGAGGTTCACGAGCAGGAGGACCATGAGAATGAGCAGGAGCCAGAGCGCGAGATTTCGCGAGAGTTGATTCACCGTTCTGTCACCTTTACGCCTCGGCACGATGGACTCGGCGACGGTACCATAGGGGGTACGCCCCGGCAATCACGCGACGACTTTCGGATGCCGATGCGCGCGAAGGACCCAGCGGCGCGTCGTGGCATCCTCGACGAGAGCCGTCTCGCTACGCCCGCAGTCGGGCACCCACAACACCTCTTGGTCGCAGACGACCACCGGATGATCGGCGCGCTCGCGGCGTGGGACGCGGCGGGAAGCGAATAGACGCTTCAGCGACGTGCGGCCGCCGAGCCCGTGGAGTCGGATGACGTCCCCGGGGCGGCGATTGCGGACCGCCAAGGCTCCCGGGAGGGCACCGGCGTCGACGAGGCAGAGTCGCGGTCCCGGCATGAGGTTTTCTCCACTCGCGGCCTCGCCGAGCGTAATCCGCCAACCTCCTGGCGTTTCGATCGTCGTGCCGAGACCGAGCGCGTGCTGCCAGACTCCTCCGGCCTCGCCGTCGAGCCCGGCGGGCAGGAATTGCAAATGATTGCGCTCGCGGACGATCTTTCCCCCGGGAGCAGCTACAGAGCCGTCGTCTGATGACCGATCGGCGAGGCGGCGCACCGCCTCGACGTGACGGCGCCCGAGGCGCGCACCGCTGCCGCAGCGGCGCCACCAGATACGGATCGCACGGCGGGCGAGCGCGGCTTCGATGGCCCGCAGCACCGGAACCGCCAGCGTGCGCTCGCGCGCCGCCGCGCCGGCGAGGCGATCGAGCAGCGCATCCTCCTCGCGCATGAGGTCGGCAAGCTCGGCGAGCGTCCGCGCCAGGCGCGGGTTCAGCTCGCGCGCCAGCGCCGGCAGGAAGCCGTGCCGGACCCGGGTGCGCTCCAGGTCGAGATCGAAGTTGCTGTAGTCGCGACGCCACTCCTGTCCCTGCGCGATGAGGAAAGCGCGTACCTGCATGCGGTCGCAATCGAGGAGCGGCCGGACGATCCGTCCCCGCCGCGGCCTGATTCCCGCGAGGCCGCGGCGGCCCGCACCACGGACCACGCGCAGGAATACCGTCTCGGCCTGATCGTCGCGCGTGTGGCCGGTAGCGATTTTGGTCGCGCCGAGCTCGCCCGCAGCGCGCTCGAGGAAGGCGTAGCGGATACGCCGGGCCTCGGCCTCGAAGTTGCCGGCGGGGATCACGGCTTCTTCGCTGAAGCACGGAACCGAGTGGCGGCGAGCTACCTCCTCGACGAGGGCACGGTCACGGGCACTCTCGATCCCACGGGCGCGGTGGTCGAGGTGAGCAGCAGCCACTCGGATGCCGAGGGCGTCACGGAGCGCCAGCAATCCAAGCAACAGCGCCAGCGAATCGGCGCCACCCGAGACCGCCGCCACCACGACATCGCCGGCGACCAGGAGCTCGTGCCGGCGGATGTACGCGCGCATCGTCTCGATCAACCTCTGCGCCATAGCGCGTTGAAATCACGGCGAACACGGGGGCTCAAGCGTCACGCGCAACGGCGATCGGCGGCGGCCGGCGCCGGCACGGAATGGGCGCGCATACGGGAAGCTCGCATGGCTCGGTCCAAATTGCGCCCCCCTGCGGTGCGTGCGAACATCACTCGCATGCGGAGTGCACTCGTCGCCGCAATGCTCGTCGCCAGCATGACGCCGCCCGGCTGGGCGCACGCCGACGCACCGACGCCGGCGCCTGCAGCGGCGCTCGACGAGCTACCGAGCGCGAAGCCGCGAGACGTAGCGCGGCTGCTTCGCAAGGTGCGGCAGCGCCATGGCGAGGACGCCGTCATCGTACAGACCCATCTCCTCCTGAACGCCATGCAGAAAGGGGCGGTCCTGGCAACCGGCGTACGGGTCGAACGCGTCGAGGAGGCGCACGGCAAGCGCTGGCTGCGCATCGTGCTCGAGACCGGCTTCGTGTTCGACGACTCCACGCGCGACCGCACCCGCCGCGCCCAGATCCTCTGGTCCACGATCATGGAGCCGACGCTCGCGCGGTTAAACGGCGGCCTTCGCATAGAGAACGCGGACGGCGTGCTGGTCGAGATGCAATCCTTCCACCGCCCGTATCGCTCGGCCGCAGAGCTCCGTGCCCATATCCACGAGCCGGGAGCATCCGAGGCGGCGCGTTTCTACGTAGCCAGCCGCGACGTCGACGACGTCGTGCGCGATGGGCGAGCGTGGCATACGCTCCTTGCCGCAGCGCACATGACCATAGACGGAGAGGAGATCGCAGTACCGCCGCCGTCCGACGACGAGGCCCTGACTCCCGGCCCCGAGTGAGCGGCGGCGCCGGGAAGCGAGCGGCGGACCCGGTGCGGGAGAATCGGCGCAGCACCGACGCCGATCGGAGCTGCACGCGACATTAACCGCGCCAAATCTTCCGGACATCCCCGAATCCATGGAGCCGGCGAACTCGCGTCAGTCAGTCTCGAGCGCGGGGTGGCGGCGCTTCAGGGGTATCGGGCGGCGAATTCGCCGGCGGCAGCGACAACGAAACTCCCTCGGCCTCCAGCATGCGGAAGCCCGGTGCCATTATCCCCAGAAGGTTGACGAGGTCGAAGCAGCCGGCGACGATATCGAAGATACCGACGCCTGAGATTGTGGTCCCGACCGTCGCCGTTGCCGACCGTCCGTCCGCTGTCCTCGCCATGAACGCGTGCGAGCGATCGCGGCGCAGTTCAACGGTGCCAGCGCCGACGCCGATCGACTTGCCGTCCACCAGGATCTCCGCGACCGGGTCGGAGGCCGCGACGCTCACCGCCTGCGTGGAGCCGACGAGGAAAGAGCAACCATGAAGGGGGAGAGTCAGTACGATGAGACTCGCCACCACACGGACCACCCTCACATGCATGGGTTCACCTCGCAGTCTTAGCGCCGACGGGAAACAACGGAAGACTCAGACGCGGCCAGATCAAACTGCGACGACGCGTCGGCTGGCAATATATGGTAACCACCAAGAAACAATCGGAGGCGGCATAATCCGGAGATGATGCTGCCTTTTTCCACCACTTGACCGACACGACCGGCAGTATCGCCGTACACCGCAACAGCAATAATCAAACCGACAGCCAGATCGATCAAGCCTCGTAGTATGATTACCTCCTAATCTATAACGACCGTTGCTATTGTACGACACTTACGTCAAACAAGCCCCCTAGTGCGAATGGCACGAACGCGCGAACCCAAGTCAAGCCGCCATCGTGAGTAGCAAAGGCTGCCGGTTTTCTCGCTGTGATATCTGTTTCATCCATTCCGACGGTTGCACCGAACATCGGTGTGGCGAATGAGATTGCCAACAAGGAGCCGCCTTCGTCCGTTCCTCCGGGCAATGCCTGCTGAACCCAGGTTGCTCCGCGATCAACGGTCCGCAAGACGGGCACCCCTCCTCCCGTTAACCATCCGGTGTTCTGGTCAACAAAGACGACGCCGAGTTGTTCCCCAACAGCATCGACGGGCAAGCTACTGGTCTGATCCGTCCAGGTCGTGCCGCCATCAGCGGAGTGTGCAATACGAGCCGGCCCACCACCGACGATCCACATCTCAGATGGCCCACTACACGCGACGTCCCGGGGCTGAATCGGCAAGATCGTACCGAGTTTTTGCGTGATGTCGGACCATGTCATACCATCGTCAGTGCTCAACAACGCCAGTGAACCTGATACCCCACCCCCAACCGCGAGGCCGATGCCACTGCTTGTCACGCACGCGCTCGTCAGCGAAGCTTTCTTAAGGGCCGGATTTTGACCAGGAGCGATTTGAGCACTGTCCCAGTGCTCTCCACCATCCATGGTGAAAAGAATCACGGGAGGACCAGAGAAGGGGTCGGACACAAGGCGGGTGCCGACGGCTAGCCCGCGCTGGTCTGTCGAAAACCTGACCTTTTCGAGCAGTGGTCCGCTCACACCGGAGATATTACCGACCTGGCTAACCCAGGAGTCTCCGCCGTTCTCCGTGTGTAGAATCTCATTGGTCCCGACGACCCATCCGACATTCCGATTCACGAAGTGCACACTGCTAAAGTGCATACCGCTATCAGCGTTCGACGTGTGAATCACAGACCAGGTAGCGCCACTGTCTTCCGAGCGCATGATTACAGGACGGCCTCCTCCAAAGCCCACCGCCCATGCACGTGCCGCCTGAGAGATTGCCGTCGGCTGTGGTGCCGTGGCTGTCGTCATAGGGGTCGCACCGGGTGTGGGTGATTGATCGTTTGCGTTATTTCCCCCACCACTACCGCATCCAATCTCGACGAGGAAAAGAAACAGGAGTACGAATCCCCGCACCCCCCATTGCAACCCTCTCATCGTGAAATAGCGGAACTGCGCGCAAGCCCACGCACATGCGCACGCTCGTCGAACTCCGTTACTAAGCGTTTCCACGTCTTACCCCCATCGGTCCTTTCTAAGAACGCAAGTCCCGGAATATCCCTTGAGCGCGTTCAAGTTGGGGAGATGGTTGGAGTCCATCAGTCCTTTCTACGAACGCAAGTCCCGGAATACCGAGGACCTGCGTAACCCCGGAGCCCCTTACTTTGCTTGTGCTCACGACAGCGATCATCACCATTCCGTCCCAGCCATCGGGCATGGTGCTCTCGTTCCAGCGCACTCCATCACTTGTTCTCCGTAGGACCGCTTTCCGCTCCGCCAAACGCCCGCGCTGCGCTGGCGGTGGAGAAGGTCGCACCCAGAAGCACGGGCGACCCGAGACCACCCCCTGTCCTCGGAGTTGACCCTCCGCCGGTCGTCCTCCCGAAGGGTCTCGTATGTGTCGTGCTCTGAAATCTCGGGGCAACGCCGCACTCGCTAAGAGTTCGTCGCCGAGCCGGTTGCACGCACGCATAGCCTGCCACCAGTACTGCCACCAGCCCGACCGCCGCGCAGACGGCGGCACGGGCGGTCGGCGAAGTCGCCTATGTTCCGGGGCAAATGAGTGGCGGCGCGTGGAATCGAACCACGGACCTAGGGATTATGAGACCCTCGCTCTAACCAACTGAGCTACGCCGCCGTCCCCGGATGCTCACCGCGCGACGCGGCGGCCGACCCGAAGCGCCGGGATATTAGCGGCTCCCCCGACCCTTCGGCAAGTCGCCGATGGAGCGGCGGCGGATACGCGGCCGTCGGACGCGCGCATCGCACGGTGAGCGTAACGCGCGCGGATGGGCGACGCGCTTCAGAGGCCGGCGGCAGCGAATGCCGGCGCGAGATCTCGGATCGTCGCCCGGCTGGCGCCGCGGGCGATCTGAACGAGTCGCCGCCGGTCGACGTCGAGGCAGCTCAGCTTGTTCCCGTACACGAGTCCGGTGTCGAGCCCGAGCCGATACGGCAGCTCGACCCGCACCTCGCGCGACGGCGTGTGCCCGAAGACCACGGTGTATGGCAACGCGTGCGGCGACAGCAGGAACTCATCGCGGATCCACAAGAGGTCCTCGACCGACTGCTCCTCGATCGCGACACCCGGACGGATCCCCGCGTGCACGAACAGGAACGGCGGTGCGAGATAGAGCAGCCGGCAGTTGCGCAAGAAGGCGACGTGCGCCTCCGGGAATGCCGCGAGGCTCGCTGCTCCGGGAGCGACCTCGGACGCGATACCGTAGCTCGCTAGCGTCTTGTCGCCGCCGTTCTCGAGGTAGACCTCGCCGTAGCGGCCGTCGAGGCCGAGATACGCGAGCAGCATGTCCTCGTGGTTGCCGCGCAGGAAAACCGATGTGAACGGCTCGTCCTCGAGACGGAGCAGGCGCTCGACCAGACGGCGCACCGCAGGTCCGCGATCGACGTAGTCGCCGAGGAACACGACAGTGTCCCCGGCGCCGGGCGCCACGGCATCCAGCAGCGCTTCGAGCTCATCCGGGCACCCGTGCAGGTCGCCGATCGCGTACAGACTCATGCGTCTTCGAGGAGGCGCCGCAGCGCCTCTCGGTCGGCCAGGAGCTCCCGGGTGGCGCTGTACGGATCGACCTCGCCGCGGCGAACGCGCGCGAGCATGCCGGACTCGTCGCCGATGCGGCGCTCGAGCCGAGCCCGCAGCTCGCCGTCGAGAACGTCCAGGAACTCGCGTTCGCGGTGCGCTTCGCCGGCGCGTTCGTCGGCATGCGCCGCACGGTGGGCGCGGTGGGCTTCGATTGCAGCGACGAGCTCGTCGATTCCGCGATCGGCCTGCGCCTCGGTCAGCAGCACCGGTATTTCCCAACCCGGGTTCGGCCGCAGCTGCACCATCGTCTGCAGCTCGGTCTTCATTCGCGCCGCCCCTTCGCGGTCGGCTTTGTTGACGACGAAGATGTGCGCGATCTCGAGCAATCCGGCCTTCATCACCTGCACGGTATCCCCCGCCTCGGGCACGAGCACGACGATCACCGTCTGTGCGAGCTCCATGATGTCGAGCTCGGTCTGCCCGACGCCGACGGTCTCGATGACGATGCGGTCCTTGCCGAAAGCATCGAGCAGGTGCGTGATCTCTCGGGTGGCACGCGCGAGGCCGCCGCGTCGGCCACGCGTGCTCAAGCTGCGGATGAAGACGCCGGGGTCGGTAGCGTGGCTCTGCATACGGATGCGGTCGCCGAGGACGGCACCGCCGCTGAACGGGCTCGAGGGATCGATGGCCACCACGCCGACACGCTCCCGGCGGCCGCGGAGCTTGCCGACGAGGCGGTCGACGAGCGTCGACTTCCCGGCGCCGGGTGGACCGGTGACGCCGAGCTTCTCGGCGCGGCCGATCCGCGAGTAGATGCGCGCCATGATACCGGCCACATCGCCGGTCCCGTTCTCGACGCGCGTCATCAGCTTCGCCAGCGCAACGCGATCGCCGGCGAGCATGCGGTCGATGAGGGCGGTCTCGGACGGCTTCAGAGATGCACCTCGCTTGCGGATCCCACGACCGCGCCCAGGTGCCGCCGCAGGGCACGTTCGGCGACGGGCAGCAGGTCACGCAGCGTCACCTGCGCCCCCGCGTCCCGGAGACTCGTCATCCGCACCATCTCCATGCCGCAGGGCGCGATCAGATCGAAGCCAGAGAGATCGACGTCCACGTTCAGCGCCAGCCCGTGCATCGACACTCCCTCGCGGATTCTGATGCCGACCGAGCCGAGCTTACCGGCCGCCGTCCAAACGCCGCGTCCGCGTCCGTCGCGCCAGGCATCGACACCCGCCGCGGCGGCTATCTCCCGCATGATGTCCTCGAGGAGGCCGACGAAGCGCGCCGCGCCCCAGCCGCGGCGGCCGAGATCGACGATCGGATACAGCACCAGCTGGCCGGGTCCATGGTAGGTCGCACGACCGCCGCGCTCGGTTTCGCGACAGATGACACCCCGCTCCCGCAAAGCAGCGGCGGAGGTCCGCAAGTCACCCGACGCCGCGCGCCTACCGAAAGTGATCGTGGCGGGATGCTCGAGGGCGAGGCACCTCTCGGATCCGGCTATGCGACACGTCCGCCAGGCGTCCTCCTGTCGCACCATGGCGTCGTCATAGGCGCAGAGCCCGAGCCACTCCCAGGCGATGGGCTCGTGCATGGGCGACGGTCTAGCCGTTGCTTGACGGTGCCGCAACCCGATGTTAGCCGCTCGCCATGCATCCGCGGCGCCTCTATCAGAGCCGCCTGTTGGTACTCGCGATCACGCTGCTGGTGCTCGGCATCGGCAACACGATCATCGGCAGTCGGAAGCTCGGACAGTATCAAGCAATTGTCGCCGAAGGGCGTGCCCGCGGATACTTTCCCGACGCGGCCTCCGCCACTGATCGCATCCTGCGTCCGTTCGATGACGAGGGAGAGCGGTACAACCTCGGCCGCGCCAAGGTGGACCTCTACCATGTCGTCCTGAGCGGCGGCCTCGTGATGATGGCCGTCGGGGTGGTGCTGACCATCATCGGGTGGCTGCGGCTCCGGCTCGGCACCGATACCGGCGCCGCTTGATCGCCGCTCGGGGTGCGCCGCCGCCCCCGGCACCGCGGGAGGACGATTATCGTCGAGGCGGACGCTCCATGGTAACCGGCGCCGACACGCCCTGCCCGACTCCGGTCGTCACTGCCTCGTAGCGGCTGACGTTCGCCCCCGGAACGCGCCTTGCAACTCTCCCCCCTCAGCAGTCGAACGACTGCGACCTCACCCGAACTCTGTGAGCGAGCACAGGGGCCTGGGGGAACGGACGCCGGCCCGTCAATCCGGGCGAGCCGGCGTTCGGGTGAGGCAATTTTCGTCCACCAGCAGAGATTCTTCTTGACTTTTCGTACGTTACCGACGTACAAAATCGTACATCAGTAGCAGTGCGAGGTGCTGGGTGGAGGTTGTGGCGGCAGCGGAGGGCGCGCCGGCTAGGCGAACGTCGATGGGGTGTGGCGGCATGCGTCGACGATCGACCGATCGAGCCATCTCCTCACCTCGGTGAGTGACCGCGCATGTCGACCGTACTCGTCATCGACCCCTCCGCAAGCGTGCGCGAGACGCTGCGCATCGTCCTCGGCCACGAACACCAGGTGACCGCGCTCGCGACTTTCCCGGAGGCTCCGGGCGGACGCCCGCCCGACGTCGTGCTGCTCGGGTTGCCGCCACCGCCACGCGACGAGGCCGCGGTCGGACGTCGACTGCTCCGGGACTTTCCCGACGTCCCCCTGCTGCTGCTGCACGCCGCAGACGCCGTCGACGTGTCGGCCGTAGTTCCGCCGCACGTGCCGTTCGAGTGCCTGGCAAAACCTTTCGACGCCTATGCCGTGCGAGCGCGGATCCGCAGCCTCGTCGGTGTCCGGCACCGCCGAGCTGCGGCTGAACCGGCCGCCTTCGCGCCTCGCTGGCCGCTCGCACCGCCATATGTAACGGCCGAGGCCGCGTCGGTGGCGCGCCAGGTACTGGCGAGCCGCCTCGCAGTCATGCTCGTCCAGGGTGAGCCAGGCACAGGCGTCGGCAGCGTGGTCCGTGCTCTTCGCAGCAGCGGGAGGTGGCCGGGAGCATTCATCGAGCTCGACGCCGCGCGACTTGGAGGTGGCGAACTCACGGCCGCACTCCTCGCTCCGCGGACGGCGGCGACGGTACACGTGACGCGCCTGGACCGAGCGCCGTGGCCAGTGCAAGCAGAGCTCGCCGGAATCTTGGATGACATCCACACCGGAGCTCGAGATCAGCGCCTGGTATGCAGCGCCGAGCGCGATCTCTGCGCGCTCGCTGCCGCCGGCGGGTTCCTCCCCGAGCTCGCCTACGCGGTATCGGCGGTGCCAATCGTACTGGCGCCGCTCCGCGAGCGCAGCGACGACGTGCCGGCGCTCGTCGAGGCGCTGACGAGGACGTTGCTGCCACGGTTGGGGCTCGACGCCGTGGACTATCGCCCTGCGGCTCTCGAACGTCTGAGTCGATACCTATGGTTCGGGAACATCGCCGAGCTCGAGGCGGTACTGATACGGACGCTCGTGCTCCATCGTCCCCGCGTCGTCGAACCGGAACAACTGGTGTTCCTGCCCGAACAGACGCAGCCAGCGCTGGTGCAACGGATGCCGGCGACGGCTGCCGTGACACACCGACCCGCGGCAGCATCCAACCTCGTCGTCGCACCCCACAGCGTCGATCTCGAGATCGCCCTCGGCGAGCTGGCGCACGAGCTCCGCAATCCGATGGTGACGATCAAGACCGTCGCGCAGCACTTCGACGGCATCGTCGCCGATCCCGAGGCGCGCCGGCGCTTCTCCGAATTGATGGTCGACGCCGTCGCGCGGATGGACGGCCTGGTCGAGACCTTGCTCGAGTTCTCGCGCTTCCGAACCCCGGCACAGCGGCCCACGGACGTCGGGACCTTGCTCGATCGCGCACTGGACGAGCAGCGCCAAGCCCTTGCCGACCGCGAGGTGAAGGTCGAGCGCCACGGGGCGACGCCGGGCGTCGTCGCCATAGACGGCGAACAGGTGCAGTTCGCCCTGCGCTGCCTCTGCCGCGGCTTGTTGCCGAGCCTGGCGCCGCACTCGACCCTAGTCGCCCACGTCCACGCCAACGGTACGGTGGAGCTCCGGTTCCACACGGAGCCGTCGATCGCGGCGCGCCTGTCGGCATGGGTCGAGCCGCAAGCCAACGGCGTCGAAGAGCCGCCGCCCCTCGCGGTGGCGCTGGCGGCGGCGCTCTTGGCAAGGAACAACGGGGTGCTCACGATCACCAGAGGCGACGCAGCGACGACCGCGATCGGCATCGAGTGGAAGCACGTCGCGGAGCGCAGTGCCGTAACGAACTGACGGCGGTGGAGGGGTAATGGAGAAGCGGAAGGTGTTGATCGTCGATGACGAGCCGGGCGTTCGCGAGTCGGTTCGCATGGTGCTGAAGGACCAGTATGACGCCGTCCTCGCGAGCTCGGGGGAAGAGGCGCTCGAGATGTTGTCGGACGTGCAGCCCGATCTCGTAATGCTCGATGTGCTCATGCCGGGGCTCGATGGCCTCGCCGTGCTCGAGCGCATCAAGGAGCGGGACCAGCGCATCCCGGTCTTGATGCTGACTGCGACGAAGACCGTGAAGACTGCGGTCACGGCAATGAAGCTTGGGGCTTTCGACTACGTCACGAAGCCGTTCGATGTCGAGGAGCTCCTCATCCTCGTCGAGCGTGCAACGCGGGACGCGGCGCGGAACGCCGAGCTCGAGAGCCTGCGTTGGGAGGTCGGACGCCGTTACAGTCCCGACAACATCATCGGCCACTCCCCGCAGATGCAGAAGATCTTCCGCACCATCGGCATGGTCGCACCGCTCAAGACCACCGTACTGGTGACGGGGGAGAGCGGCACCGGCAAGGAGCTGATCGCCAAGGCCCTGCACTACCAGAGCCCCCGTGCCGCCAAGGCGCTGGTGACGTTGAACTGCGCGGCCATTCCGGAAAATCTCCTCGAAAGCGAGCTCTTCGGACACGAGCGCGGATCGTTCACGGATGCGGTGACGAAGAAGCTCGGTCAGTTCGAGCTGGCCGATCAGGGCACGATCTTCCTCGATGAGATCGGGGAGCTAGCTCCGGCACTGCAGGCCAAGCTGCTACGGGTGATCGAGCAAGGCGAGTTCATGCGCGTCGGCGGCAAGCAAGCCATCCACGTCGACGTCCGCATCATCGCCGCGACCAACCGTGATCTCGAGCAGGCGATGCGCGACGGAACGTTTCGCTCCGATCTCTACTACCGGCTCAACGTCGTGTCGTTACATCTCCCGCCGCTCCGCGAGCGGCCTGAAGATTTGCCGCTCCTCATCAAGCACTTCATCGCCACCAAGTCGGCGCAGCTCGGCATCCGCGAGAAACACCTGAGCCCGGAAGCGGTCGACGCCCTGCTGCGCTACTCCTGGCCAGGCAACGTGCGCGAGATCGAGAACGTCATCGAGCGGATCCTCGTCCTCTCCGATCACGAACCGATCGGCCTCGAGGACCTGCCCGAGCAGGTGCGGACAGGACGCGTCGAAACATCGACCATCCAACAGCTAGTTCTGCGGCGGGAGAAGTCGCTCACCGACGCGGTCGACGATTTCGAGCGCGAGATCATTCGCACCGCTCTCCAGCACGTCGAATTCAATCAGACACGCGCCGCCGAGCTGCTCGGTACGACCCGCCGCATCTTGAAATATCGCATGGACAAGCTCGGCATACAGTCGGACGACTGAAGCCCGGCCGCCAAGGTCCGGCGTGCTCGCTATACCGGCTGGCAGCCCGGCTCGTATGGTCGAACGCGTTCATTTTTGGACACGGAAGACCGGAGCTGTCCGTCCCGTACCGGCCCAAAACGACCCGAGATCCCGCCGCACCTGGAGTTTCCGCGGCGTCATCGAGACGTGCGCTTACACCCGCCGGTGGCATGAATTCTGCTGCCCCCCATCCGCCATGGCCTCTCCAGGGAGCATTCTGATCATCGAAGACGAGCCGGGCCCCGCACTGGCCCTGAAAATGATCCTCAAGCCGTACTACCAGGTGTACAGTGCCGAACGCGGCGAAGCCGCCCTCGAGATCCTCAAGACGACGCCTATCGACGTCGTCTCGCTCGATCTCAGGATGCCGGGACTGTCCGGTATGCCGTTGCTCGCCAAGATCAAGGAGCACGATCCCGATATAGAGGTCATCGTCATCACCGGCTACGGTTCGCTCGAAACCGCGGTGGAGAGCATAAACCTCAAGGTCTTCTCCTACGTCGCCAAGCCCTTCGACGTCCTCGAGATCCTGGAGACGACCAAGCGGGCCCTCCAGAAACGCCGCAATCTGCAACGCCTCCGGCACATCAAGGAAGAGTTCTTCGCGAACTTGACCCACGAGTTCCGCACCCCGCTGTCGGCGATCATGGGCTACAGCTCGATCCTCCTCGAGGAGCACAGCGCCACCTTGACGACTGATCAGCGCCAGGCGCTCGATCGCATACAGGCGAACTCGCACGAGCTCTTGAGCTGCGTCGAAGGCATCTTCTTCCTGGCCGCACTCGAAGCCGGCGAGATCCCGCTCACGGTCTGGAGCTTCGACGCCCGGACGATCCTGTCGCGCCTGGGCGAGCGTCACGGCGCTGCGTTCGCCGACAAAGGAGTACGCTTCGAGCTCGGCGAGCTGAGCAGCCTGCCCATTCGCACCGATGAAGAGAAGCTCTGCAAGATCATCGACGTTCTCGTTCTGAACGGCCTGAAGTTCACCGAGACGGGGAGTGTGCGGGTCGATGCCGCATCGCTGACAGACGGTGGCCTCGAGCTCCGCGTACGCGACACGGGCATCGGCATGCGACCGGAAGAGATCGCGGAAGTGCTCGAAGGGTTCCGTCAAGCCGACCCGACGGCCAGGAAACGCTTCCGCGGTATCGGACTCGGCCTCCGGCTGGTTACTCGCCTGGTCGCGGCGGTCGGCGGTTCGCTCGACGTCCACAGTACGCTCGGAGGCGGAACCGAATTCGTAGTGACCATTCCGCCTCTCGGTGAAAGCGCAGCGCCCGCGGTCTCCAGCGGGATCCCCATGGCTCCTCTCTCCGAGGCCAAGGTCCAGCTCTCTGCATGAGATCCGGCAACTTCCTCCACTGTCGAGACTGCGAGACCCTGTTTCGGCCCTCATCGTCCGACCGGGCTTCGGAGTATCGAATGACGGCCGACGGAGTGCGCACGATCCCCCGCGACGACTGCATGGAGTTCCTGACCCGGCACGCCCGCCATCGGCTAGTGACGCTGCAACCGATCGCGCCTGCGGTTCATACCGGTGCGCTCTGGGATGCGAACGCGCCGACTTACTGGCAGGTCTCGGACGGCGAGCACACCGTCGTCGTCGAGGGGCGGCGTTGCCGACTCGGGAGTCCGATCCGCTACCGACTGCGAACGGGCCGCGTCATAGAGGATCGGATCGCGGCAGAGATTGCCGGTGCCGAGATCCGGCAACGGGTCGACCGAGCGCTCTATCCGGGTGTCGCGTCGGAACGGAAACTCGAGGCATTCTGCGAGGCGTTCGATCGTGCCATGGAAGATCTGGACGCGGCGGCCTGCGAAACTCTCTACGACGTTCCCGGCGATCCGACGCTGTCGGTGGCGCGCCTCCCGCCGGCGGTCATTACGGCCTTGGGCGATTGCGCCCGCCGCATCTTCGACCGCACCGACAGCGCCAAGATCGCAGCGCTCCTCGACGGAGCCGACGACGATCCTGACAGCTTCACCGTTCTCGTCCGCCGGCGCGTCCGCATCGAGGGCTGACAGCCCGGTCGTCCGCGGCCGCTACTATGTCGCCGGTCGTCAGGCGGCCGCATGCGCGGTCGCGGCGCCCGGATTCCGCAGTCCGCAGAACTCCTCGTAATCGATGAGCTCGGTGATCGTGCGATGCTCGCCGCACATCGGGCACTCGGGATCACGCACCAGCTTGTTCACGCGGATCTCCATGCTCAACGTATCGAAATGCACCATGCGACCGATGAGCGGCCGCCCCGAGCCGAGAATCAATTTTATAGTCTCGAGCGTCTGGACGCACCCGACGAGACCCGGCAGGACTCCGAGGACACCCGCTTCCGCACAACTGGGCGCGGCGCCCGGAGGAGGCGGCTCGGGATAGAGGCAGCGGTAGCACGGGCCGGATCGCGGATCGAAGACCGACGCCATTCCTTCGAACTGAAAGATGCTGCCGTGGACATTCGGCTTCCCGAGCATGACGCACGCGTCGTTCACGAGATAACGGGTCGGGAAGTTGTCGCAGCCGTCGACGATGATGTCGTACTGCCGAAAGATTTCGAGCGCGTTCTCCGAGCTCAACCGCTCCTGATGTGCGACCACCCGCACGTCCGGGTTCAGCGCGCCGATCGCGATCTTCGCCGACTCTACCTTCGGCATGCCGATGCGATCGCTGGTGTGCAGGATTTGCCGCTGTAGATTGGAGAGATCGACCACGTCGTGGTCGATTATGCCGAGCGTCCCGACGCCCGCGGCGGCGAGATAGAGCGCCGCCGGGGATCCGAGGCCGCCCGCGCCGAGCAACAGGACCTTGGCGGCCAAGAGCTTCGCCTGCCCGACCTCGCCGACCTCGGGGAGCAGAAAGTGGCGGCTGTACCGACTCAACTGCTCCGCCGAGAACTGACGGTCTTGGACGAACGACAAGCCGGCATTCTTCCATGCGGTAAACCCGCCGGTCATGGAAACGACGTTGGTGTAGCCCATCTCCTTGAGCGTCCGCGCGGCGATCAGCGAGCGCGTACCGCCGGCGCAGTATGCGATGATGGGGGTCGACTTGTCGGGAACCGTTTCTTCGACGCGGATCTCGAGAAAGCCGCGCGGAAGCGAAATCGCGCCGGCAAGATGGCCGTCGCGGTACTCTTCTTTCTCGCGCACATCCAGTAACGTCGATCCGTCCGATGCTTCCAGACGCGCCCCGACGTCTTGGACGCTCACCTCGGGTACGAGCCGGCGCGCCTCCTCCATGATCTGTTTGTACGTCGTAGACATCTGATCCTCTCGTCAGCGATCTTCGGAGCCGGCCGGCTCCGAGCGACTCCTCGTCCTGGAGCCCACGTTAGCAAGGGTTCCTGGCCGAACCAACCGACCTATGCGTCGTGCCGGACCTCGCGCAACGGCGCTCGGGCCGTCGGAGCCGGTCACCCGCGCACACCGTCGTAGAGGTCGGCCCGGTAGCGCAGCCAGGTCGCCACACCGCGTGCATAGCGGGGCGAGAACAACAGCCGCAACGGATTCAGCCGGAACACCAGGGGATGGCGCCGCGACAGAAACAACGGGTTGCACGTCCAGCCGAGAAAGAACCGGAGCTTTTCGCCATTCAGCGAACCGAGCAGGCCCGCGCGCGCGAGCGCGTAGAAGATCATGTCAGTGCACTCGCCGTGCGGCGGCGTCGTTCGCAACCGTCGGCCCGGCGTAGGCATGGAACTCCAGGACTTCGAGGAGCCGCTGTGCACGCTCGACGCCGCTCACTTCGAGGAGGCCCTGTTTTTCCACACTTCCGATGTCGAGCCAGCATGCGAAGAAGTTCACGAGCGCACTGTCATCGAGGCGCGGATCGCCGAGGAGATCGTGTGCATCGTCGCCGCCAGATCGCTCGGCATAGCGCCCGATCATCTGCACGAGGCGGCTTCGTAGGCTCGACGGAAGCCTCGTCGTAGGGGGGGAATCCCGCCAACTGACCGTCGCTTGTCGGTAGGCTCGTTCGCGCTGCTCGCTCACGATCGTGAACTCGCGTATCCCCGCGAGAACGATGTCGAACTTGCCGTCCGCAAGCGGCGTCGCCTCGACGATGCGACCGGCGCACCCCGTGCGATACGTGTCCGGATTGCCGTAATACTCTTCCTCCCACGCCCCCCGGAGCAAGACCATGCCGATCAGACCGGGCCCCGCGAGCGCGTCACGCACCATGGCGCAATACCGCGGCTCGAATACGTGTAGCGGCAGCGGCACCTCCGGAAAGAGGACGACATCCGGGAGCGGGAAGATCGGGATGAAGCGGGGCAATTCCATGGCGGACAAAGCCGCCGCCGACATTAGGAGCCGAGCCGCCGCGATGTCAAACCAAGAGCCTGGACGGAGAAGCGGCCTTCGAACCCCGTTCCGCTCCCGGCCGTCCGCCCGTAGCCGTCAGACGCGGCGCTGACCTCTCTCGTCGTAACGGAGCGCGACCTGAACCAGCGCGACAATGGTCTTGGCGTCGCGAATTTCACCGCTGCGGACCAAGTCGAGCGCCGCCCGGAGCGGAACGTGCTCGACGCGGTCGATCACCTCGTCGACCCCGCGCCGCACGGGAACCGCGGAAATTTCGGTCGCGAGAAAAAGATGGATGACCTCGTCGCAAAACCCCGGACACGTAACGATCGCTCCGATATGCTCGAGCCGACCCGCCGCGAGTCCGACTTCTTCCTCCAATTCCCGCGCCGCACATGCCGCCGGCTCCTCTCCCGGATCGAGCTTGCCGGCCGGCACCTCCCAGAGCCATCCGCCCGCTGCATGCCGGTACTGCCGAATGAGCGTCACGCAGGCATCGTCGTCGAGCGCCGCTACCGCCGCAGCGCCGGGATGACGAACGATCTCCAAGGAGGTCGTGTGTCCGTTCGGGAGCGTTATGTCTTCCACGGTCAGGTGGACGACCCGTCCTCGATAGATGTCGCGTGTGACCATCAGCGCCCGCCGTCTGGACAGCGTCGGGAGCCCCGGCTAGGGGTCCTCGCATGCACAAACGGAATGTCATCGCCCTGAGCGACGAAGAGAGGCGTCAGTATGTCGCCGAGGCGGCCACCATCATCTTCGTGACCATCGGCCGAGACGGATATCCGCATGCCGTCCCGATGTGGTTCCTGCTGAACGATGACGGCGCAATTCTGATGACCACCTATCGCCGATCGCAGAAAGTCGTGAACGCGCGGCGCAATCCCCGCGTCGCTCTCCTCGTCGAGTCGGGCTCGTCCTACGAAGACCTGAAGGGCGTGATGCTCCGCGGCGATGCCCAGGTCTTCGACGACGAAGATCTCTGCGTCGACGTACTGACGCGGATTCAGAGCAAACATTCCGCTGGCCTGGTGAGCGGAGTCGAAGAAGTGATGCGCGCCCAAGCCAAGAAGCGTGTAGTCATCGAGGTGCGCCCCACTCGCATCGTCAGTTGGGACCACCGCAAACTCGGCGGCGCGTACTGATCTCCCGCCGCCGCTCCTCGCTACTCGCCGAGGACGGTGACCTCGATCTTGAGAGTAGCCTTGGTGTCCGGCCCGACGTGTACGACGACGTCGTGGCTGCCGAGATTCTTGATCGGCTCGTCGAGCAGGATGCGGCGGCGGTCGATGGTGAAGCCTCGCTGCTCGAGTTGACGATGGATATCCTGGTTGGTCACCGAGCCGAACAACTTTCCATCCTCACCGGCACGGACCTCGAAGACAAGCTGCGTGCCGGCGAGCTTTTCTGCCACGACCGCAGCGGACTTCTGCTCTCGTAGACGCTTATCGGCGATGACCCGCTTCTGATGCTCGAGCGCGCGCAGGTTACGAATACTGGCTTCGACGGCGAGCCCTCGCGGCAACAAATAGTTGCGGGCGTATCCGGGCTTCACTTTGACGACGTCGCCGATCGTCCCGAGATTGGGCAGCTCTTCGCGGAGAATGACTTGCACGACGTCCCCCCTACATGACCGCCGCAAACGGCAGCAACGCGATGCTGCGAGCCTGCTTGATCGCGGTCGTCAAGCGGCGCTGATGCCGGGCACAGTTGCCGGTGATCCTGCTCGGAATGATCTTGCCGCCGTCCGTGATGAAATTGCCGAGGATGCGCGTGTCCTTGTAATCGATGCGCAGACCTTTCTCGGCACAAAAGCGGCAGACCTTGCGGCGGCCCGGCCGTCGTCCCCGGGGTCCGCGATCATCTCGTCCACGCGGCCGCCCACGCGTGCCGCCGCTCTTTCCACCAGCTCGTCCAGGCATATGTCGATTACCTTCCGTGTCGATACTTCATTCGCCGTCGCCCGCAGCTGCTTCCGCCGCCGCCAGCTCGTTGTCGTCAGATTGGTCTCTAGCGGCGATATCCGGAGTGTGCACGGCCTCGGGTGCGGGCGGAACTGCAGGCGGGGCGTCATCGTCTCGCCGAATCGAGACAAAACGCAAGACCGCGTCCGAGAGCTTCAGCGTGCGCTCCAGCTCAGCCACCGCAGCGGCTGGACCCGTGTACTCCGCCAGCAAATAATAGCCGCGTCGCTCCTTTTGGATCGCGTACGCCAGCTCGCGAAGCCCCCAGTCGTGAACCCCCGCGACCACGGCTCCCTGGGTCTCAAGAAGTCCGTGTACCCGCTCGGCTTGCTCTTTGGCGCCCGCTTCTTGCAGGTCGGTTCGCAGCACGATCATGGTCTCGTATCGTCGCATTCGTCGCTCGTCGCTCACCCTTCCTCCTTCGCGGAACTGGGCTATCTACCGCAACGCCGCGTCGATTGCCAGCCTCAGCCGCGTGTTTCGCCGCCTCGGTTGACGCGGTTCATAGTCGCTTCGAGGCCCTCGGCGATCCACGATTCGACGGCGTCCGCCGCCCGGGCGATCGCATCGGCTATCACCGCCGATTCGTTGGCTGCGAACGCTTCGAGGACGAATCCGACGGGGTCGGCGCCTCCTGGCGGACGGCCGATGCCGATCCGCAGCCGTGGAAATCCCTTACCGAGAACGCTGATCAGCGACACTACGCCGTTATGGCCGCCGGCGCCGCCCGCGCTTCGCAACCGTATCTTTCCCAGCGGCAGGTCGAGGTCGTCGTACACCGCGAGAATCTCCGCGGGCTCGAGATGATACAACCGCCGGAGTTTTGCGACGGCTTCGCCGCTCAAGTTCATGAACGTCCGTGGTTTCGCCAGCACGACCCGTTCACCGCGTATCTCGCCGGTCCCGAGCTCCGCCTCGTGCCGGGCTCCGCTGACGGTGATCCGCCAGCGATCGGCCAAGGCGTCGATCACCATGAAGCCTATGTTGTGGCGCGTTCTACGATACCGGACACCGGGATTCCCGAGACCGACGACGAGCTTCATGCTCTACGCAGCCTCTGTCGATCCGGCGCAATGCCGGGTCAAGACTTGCCGGCCTCCTTGATCTCCTTCGCCTCGCCACCTGCCACTGCGGCGCCACCTTGTCCCTCGCCCTCCGTCGCGCCAGCCGTTACTTCTTCCACGGTCGGCGGCAGAACATTGACGATCGCCTCGTTGGCATCGAAAACCGCCGTAACGTTAGTCGGCATGACCACGTCGGCGAAGTGCAGGGCATCGTGGATATCGAGGGCGGTAACGTCGACTTCGATGAACTGCGGGATGTCGATCGGCAGGCATTCGATCTCCATCTCCCGCACGATCGGCTGGAGAATTCCGCCCTCCGCAACGCCCTTGGCCCGGCCCACGAAATGTAGCGGCACCGTCACCTTCAACCGTTGTGACAGGTCCACCTCGTAGAAATCGACGTGAAGGATGCTGTCGTTCGCAGGATGTTGCTGTACCTCGCGCACGAGTGCCACACGCTGCTGGAGCTCGTTCGCGGTCGACTGGAAGCGCACGAGGTGCGATCCCTCTAGGTTGGCGACATGCGTCGCGAAAGCCTTACGATCGATTGCTATCGGGGTAGGTTCGCTCTTCGGACCGTAGAATACCGCAGGGATCTTGCCGGTCCGCCGCAGACGCCGCGCGGCACTCTTGCCGCGATCGGCGCGGGCTTCGACGGTGAGGGTGATCTCTTCCATGACAGACCTCCATACCCGCCTTCAGACGAAGAGCGAGCTGATCGATTCTTCATTATGAGTCCGACGAATGGCTTCGCCGATCAGGTGGGCAACCGACAGAACGGTGATGTTCGGGAGCGCCCGGGCTTCCTCGCGCAACGGTATCGTGTCGGTTACGACCAGACGCTTCAACGACGAAGTTTTGAGCCGTTCGAGGGCGCGCCCGGAGAGCACGGGGTGCGTACAACATGCAATGACATCTTGTGCCCCTGCGGCACGCAGGGCGTCGGCTGCGGCGACGATCGTTCCGGCGGTATCGATGATGTCGTCGATGATGACTGCGAGTCGACCCGTAACCTCGCCGATGATCTTCATCTCTGCGACCTCGTTGGCCGCGATCCGGCGCTTGTCGATGATCGCCAGGTTGGCGTTTAGACGTTTCGCGAACGCACGGGCGCGCTCGACGCCGCCCGCGTCGGGAGAGACGACGGTGAGCGCTTCTCCGTCCCGTACTTGTTGACGGATGTAGGCCAGCAGCACCGGCGTCGCGTAGACGTTGTCGACGGGGATGTTGAAGAAGCCTTGGATCTGCCCGGCGTGGAGATCCATGGTCAGTACACGCGCGGCGCCAGCCGTCGTCACGAGGTCGGCGACGAGCTTGGCGCTGATCGGCACGCGTGGAGCGACCTTACGGTCTTGGCGCGCATATCCGTAGTACGGAACCACGGCGGTGATGCGCCCGGCGGAGGCGCGCTTCAGCGCATCGAGAGTCAGCAGCAGCTCCATCAGGTGGTTGTTCGCCGGGGGGGACGTCGACTGCACGACGAACACGTCGCCACCTCGGACGTTCTCCGTGATCTCGACCTGGGTCTCTCCGTCGCTGAACGTACCCACCTCGGCATTGGCGAGATCGGTGCTGAGATAATGTGCAATCTCCCGGGCGAGCTTGGGATTCGAGCTGCCGGTGAACACGATCACTTCATTTTTCGCGCGAAAAGCCATTCAGCGTCCTTCGCTGCGTAAGGGCATGCTCGATAGCTGGGCGGGAAGGATTCGAACCTTCGTATACCGGATCCAAAGACCGGGGCCTTACCGCTTGGCGACCGCCCATCGATGTTTTCGTTTTGTTCGTTCCGGCGGCCTTACCGGGCGCCGCTGCACGGGAACGGAAAGCGGCGAATAATAAGCGCAACCCCCGAAGCGGTCAACCGATCGGCGATCCGATCGGCGATCCGCTGGCGGTGAGGATACGGCAGCTATGCACAGCCATGCTCGGATGGGCGGCAGCGAAAGCATCACGAATAACCCGCGCAGACGATCCTGGCGGGCTCAGTCCGAGTACGGCAGCACCGCTTCCCGACATCACCGTCGCGGCAGCTCCAGCGGCGAGGAGGCCGCTTTTTGCGATCGCTACCTCGGGGTATGCAGCGAGTACCACCGATTCGAGATCGTTGCGCATCAACGCCGGATCGAGGCGTTCTCCGGCCGCCATGCGGGCGGGCTCCACCGGATCCGACGCGTATCCTCCTCGGTAGTGGTGAAATGCCCATGCCGTCGACACGGCCACGGGCGGGAGCGCGACCACCAACTCGCGATTCGGCCAGCCGGCGATCGGGTCGACGCGCTCGCCGATGCCGCGAACGCGCGCGCACCCACCGGTGAGGAAGAACGGCACGTCCGCCCCCAGCGATAGTGCCAGCTCGGCGAGCTCGCCCGGTCCGATATTGAGGGATAGCATGTCTCGTAGAGCCGTGAGCACGGTCGCTGCGTTGCTGCTACCGCCGCCGAGTCCGGCGCCCGGCGGAACATGCTTTTCGATCGTGATCCGGACCCGGGCGGCGACCTCGCAGCGTTCGAGAAGCGCTCGGGCGGCGCGAGCTGCGAGGTTAGTCTCGTCAGCGGGAACCTGCGGATGATCGCACGCCACTTCGACATCAGTCGCATCGCGCGTACGCGCGGCGGAGATCGTCAGCCTGTCACTGAGATCGATGGCGGCGAAGATCGAATCGAGCAGGTGGTACCCGTCGCTGCGACGCCCGACGATGCGCAGACACAAGTTTACCTTGGCGGGTGTCGTACGCGTGATCGTCGTGAGCACGAGCTGTCCGTATGAGTAGCGCGGGCGACGCATAGTTTCACCTTGATCTGCCATGGTCAATGTGAGACAAGCTCGCGCGCATGGAGCGGTTCGAGCGCGTCGCCCGCGCGGCGGTCGACGAAGCGGGCGCGACGCTGCTCCGAACGTGGCGTGAAGCGAAGACGATCCACCGCAAGGGCGTCGTCGACCTCGTCACGGAGACGGACAAGGAGATCGAAAGTACGATCGTCGCGCAGTTGTCTTCGGCATTTCCCGATCACCTGGTGATAGCGGAGGAGTCGTCGACATCGATCGGCGGCAAGATTGCCCGTCCGCCGCACGACCGCTACGTCTGGTACCTAGACCCCCTCGACGGCACGACGAACTTCGCGCACGCATATCCGCACTTCGCCGTCTCGTTGGCGCTGGCGCGCGGAGAACGACTGGTGCTCGGCATCGTGCATGACGCCGTTCGCGGAGAGACGTTCGTTGCCAAAGAAGGCGCGGGCGCCATGCTCAACGACAGGACAATTCGTGTCTCGCCGGTCGACGCCCTCGACGAGGCGCTCCTGGCGACGGGGTTTCCCTACGATCGCCGCGAGAATCTGGATGCCTATCTCGAGTACTTCGCCGATATGGTTCGGCGGAGCCAGGGTGTGCGGCGCAACGGTTCGGCAGCGCTGGATCTCTGCTATGTCGCGTGCGGCCGTCTCGACGGCTTCTGGGAATGGAAGCTCCGCCCGTGGGACACTGCGGCAGGATGCCTAGTCGTCCGGGAAGCCGGAGGCATGGTTACGGATTTCCGCGGTGCCGAGTTCGATCTATTCGGCTCTCAGACGCTCGCGAGCAACGGCCGCATCCACGCGGCGATGGCGGCGACGTTGACTGCACGCTTGGATTCGTCCGCCGCCGGGATGGCGTCGTGACGCACGACCTGCCGGTAGCAGCGTCGCTCTGGGTCGCCCTGCCCTTCATCATCATCACGGCTGTTGCGACCGCCGTCGGCGGCATGGTCGTCACGATCCGACGACGATGGAACGCGACACTCCTCGATTATTTCGTGGCACTCGGTGGCGGATTCATGCTCGCAGCCGTCGTTCTCGAAATGATGCCTGCGAGTGCCTCCATGACACCGCACGCTCCGCTCTTGGTACTCGCGGGCTACTTCCTGATCCATCTGGTGGAACACACGGCCGTGCGGCATTTCCACTTCGGGGAAGAAACGCATCCCGAGCACGTCGGTGCTGGTGTCGGGCTCTCGGCCCTCGTCGCCTTGTCGATCCATAGCTTCTTCGACGGCATTTCAATCGCTTCGGGATTCGTGATCGGCCCGAGGCTCGGAGTGTTGCTCTTCGTTGCCATCCTCCTACACAAAGCCCCCGAGGGATTCACGATCGCATCGATAATGCTCGCTGGGGGACACGAACGCAGGAGCGCGCTTCTATCCTCGGTAGCCGTGGGTGCAGCTGGAGTGGTGGGAGCATTGGCGATGTACCCGCTCCAGGGACTCATCGGCGAGGGCCTGGCGATATCGGCCGGGGTGACCATGTACGTAGCGGCATCGGACCTGATTCCCGAGGTGAACCGGAGCGACAATGGCCGCGTCGCCGTAATGGTCTTCATCGGTGTCCTGATGTACTATCTTGCGGAATCGCTAATCGAGAGTGTGGGCTTGGAATGAGGATTTCGTTGACCCCTTGCACGCCCCGTGCTAGCCAAGCCGGCCCGTCTGCCCCCGTAGTGAAAAGGACATCACGAGGGTCTCCGGAACCCTAAGTCCCAGTTCGATTCTGGGCGGGGGCACTCTTTTCCGCCCCGGCGTGCGTAAGTTGTCCACAATCGCCGGCGGCTGCTGGCATGAAGCCGGGATGAACCGCCCCATCTCGGCTCACGTGAAGTGGTCAATCTTCGCAGACTGGCCACTGCGCCTTTTTATTTCAGGTAGTTAGAGGGGAATGGCGCCCGGAGCTCGGGTCGCGATCACGAACCTACGTCGATCCGCGCGGCAACTCATTGATTCATCGACTGATCGACTGCCCACAGGTTACCCACAGGGTTGTTATCGATCGCTCAGCCGGCAGCGCGCATCTCTTTCTGGTTCCGCGCGATCACGACCGTGAAGAGCGAACGGGGCGACGTTTTGAACTGGCGCTCGATCGCCACCGGCGCACCATTGAACACATCGACCAATCGGAGCGTCGTCCGCCACCCTAGCTTCCTGGTAACCGGATCTGCCATTTCGACCAACGAGCCGATGATGGGGCGCTCGCTCCGAAAGTGATTGATGACCACCAGTGTACCATTGGGCCTTAGTACCCGGCGCGCTTCATCGAGGAGCCGGGCAGCGTCGGGAACGACGCTCACGACATGGAAAGCCATCACGTAGTCGAAGCTGTCGTCGGGAAAGCTCAGATCGAGCGCGTCCATTTGGCGGAGCGTGATGTGCCCCCAGCCGCGCTCACGAACTTTTTCCTCCGCCTGATCCAACATTTCCTGCGACAAATCGATACCGACGACCTGACAGTGTTGAGGGTAGGCGCTCAAGGACAGGCCGGTTCCGACACCCACCTCGAGAACTCTGGCGCCGGGTTCGATATGCAACGACTCGATGACGCTGGCGATGCGAGGAAAGAAGATCCGCTGGAAAATCAAATCATAGAGATGAGAAAACTCCGCATAGATTTTGCTGCGGTGCGGATCCGACGACCCGCGTTGCGTACCGTTGCGCCGATCCGCCATGCGCCCCCCTTGCGAGATCAAGATCCGACGATATCCGAGATCGACGGCCGCGACGCTATGCTGCGGTGGCGCCCCGCAGTTGCCGCTTGAACGACGCGATGTCGCGCTTTCGAAAGCGCCATTGTCGCCCCTGCTTGAATGCAGGCAGAAGGTGCTTCCGGGCGAGCTCGTTCACCGTATCCGGGCTCACGTCGAGTATCTGCGCTACCTCTTTGCTGTTCAGGTAGATGTCGTCCCGGTCGAGCATCGACTTCGTTCGCTCCTGTTGCTTGATCGGTCGATGCATACCACGGGCCGAAAAACGAGGTCAAGCCGATCAGCACGGAACCCCCGCCGGCAACATCATGAAATATCCTGTGATATTCGTTATTTACATTGTCGCCCCTAGATACTGATCGTTTGCATCCGGTGGCGGCTCAGCCGGAAATCGTAGACGATTCGCGTGCAGACGACGGCTGTAAAAACCGAGGTGACGAGGCCGATACAGAGCGTCACCGCAAATCCCTTGACCGGTCCCGATCCGAACTGGAAGAGGATCAGCCCCGACAAGAATGTCGTAATATTCGAGTCCAGGATCGCCGGTAGCGCCCGTTCGTAGCCGGCTTCGATCGCCGCCCGGACCGTCTTTCCGAGGCGCAGCTCTTCTCGGATCCGCTCGTTGATCAGCACGTTCGCATCGACGGCCATGCCAAGAGTCAAAACCAGCCCGGCAATTCCCGGTAACGTCACGGTCGCTTCGAGCGCCGCGAGCGCAGCCAGGATGAACACAACGTTCAGGATGAGCGCGAGATCGGCGAGGAGCCCTGCGCCTTTGTAGTACACCAGCATGAAGAGGACCACGAGCATCCCGCCCACCGCGAAGGAGACCATGCCTTGCTGAATCGAGTCGCGTCCGAGCGTCGGACCGACCGTACGCTCTTCAGCCAGGGTGACCGGTGCAGGCAGTGCCCCGGCCCGCAGGACGATGGCAAGATCTCGCGCCTCGCGGAGATCGAAATTGCCCGTGATGGAGGCGCGTCCGCCTCCGATACGCTCCCTGATCACCGGCGCCGACTTGACCTTACCGTCGAGAACGATGGCTAGTTGTCGATTCACATTCTTGGCCGTTATTTCTTCGAAGAGCTTGGCTCCGCGACTGTTCAGCATCAGCTCTACGTAGGGGCCCTCCATCTGAGTCGAGGGTCGGACGCGGGCGTCGGCGATCACCTCACCGGTCATCAGCGTCTTCCGTTCGAGCGTATACGTCGTCTGGCTGCGCATCTGGCCGCTCACCGGATCGCGCTCCTCTCCGGGTAGCACTTCGGTGCCGCTCGCAGGCTTCGTCGAATCAGCGCCGGCAGCCACGAGTTTGAACTCGAGGACGGCCGTCTTGCCGATCAGATCCTTGGCCCGCTGCGGATCCTGGATGCCGGGAAGCTGGACCAGGATGCCGTCACCGCCGCTCCGCTGTATGACTGGCTCGCGCACGCCGAACTGATCGATGCGATTACGGATGGTCTCTATCGATTGATCGACGGCAAATTCGCGAATACGACGTTCCTCGCGGTCGTCGAAGCCGAGTACAGTATCCCCCGACTGCGCCGTCGAGTCCGAAGCGGCGACGAGCACTGGGAACCGGTTCTTCAAGATCTCGGAGAACGCCGAGCTCTTGCTCGCATCGCGCAGCTGCAGGTGGATGCGCTTCCCCACCCGCTCGAGCTTGCTGGTGGCGATCTGCGCTTCAGTCAGCTCCCGCTTGAGGTCCTCCATGGTGCCGTTGAGGGCCGTCTCGACAGCCTTGTCGACCTCGACCTGGAGAATCAAGTGAATTCCACCCTGCAAGTCGAGCCCCAGCCGCAGCGACTCGCGCGGCAGCATCGACGGCCACCACGACGGCACGGTCGTGAGCACGGGGAACAGGTAGATGCCGCTGATCGCCAGCAGGCCAATCACCAATGCGACACGATAACCGAGCTTCATGCTTTCTCCTTGTCTTTTTCATCGCTACGGCCGCCGCGCAGCACTGTCGTGACCTGATCGCGATCCACTCGAATCCGAACATTCTGGGCAATCTCGACGGTTATAATCTTGTCGGCAATTGCATGGATCCGCCCGTGAATGCCACCGCTCGTCACGATCTCGTCCCCGCGCTTCAGGTTCTGAACCATCGTCGCATGCTCTCTGGCTCGTTTCTGCTGCGGGCGGATCATGAGAAAGTACAGGATAACGAACATCAGGACGATCGGGAGAAGGTTGACGAGCGGACTCGGACCCCCTCCCGCCCCGCCAATCCCCTGTGCCCACGCTATGCCGTCCATGCGCCCTCCCCTTTTGCCCCGCTGCCCGCGGATTCCTGCGCTGCGACGAATGCCGCGAATGTATCGGTGGCTATCGCCTCCCGCATCCGGAGCATCAGACGTTCGTAGTACGTGATGTTGTGGATCGTGTTCAGCGTAACGGCAAGCGGCTCGCGCGCCATCACTAGATGGCGCAAATAGGCGCGGCTAAAGTGCCGACACGTGTAACAATCGCACGTCTCATCGACGGGACGTGGATCGGCGGTATAGCACGCGTTCCGGATCACCAGCGACCCTACCGTAGTGAACAGCGTGCCGTTTCGTGCCAACCGGGTCGGTAGCACGCAGTCGAACATATCGACGCCGGCAGCAACGAGCCGCAAAAGATCGGCAGGCATTCCAGCTCCCATGAAATAGCGGGGCTGGTCGACGGGGAGATGCGGGACCGTCGCCGCGGCCACACGCCAAGTATCGGGGCGCGGCTCGCCGACGGACAAACCTCCGAGCGCATAGCCGTCGAAGCCGAGTCCAACCACCGCTACCGCGCTCTGCTCACGAAGGTCGAGATGCGTCCCGCCCTGCACTATGCCGAACATGGCTTGATCTGAGCGTACACGTGCGGCTGCTGCACGGGCTGCCCAGCGAGCGGTCCGTTCGGTAGCGGCGGTTACCGTGCTGCGATCGGCATCACCGGGCGGGCAGTGGTCGAGAACCATCGCGATGTCGCTGCCTAGACGTTCCTGGCTACGAACGACGTCCTCGACCGTCAGGGAATGCGTGCTGCCGTCGAGGTGCGAGCGAAACGTCACGCCGTCGTCCGTGACACGCGCGAGCGCTGCCAACGAGAAGATCTGGTAGCCGCCGCTGTCGGTCAGGATCGGACCGTCCCATCCGCAAAATCGGTGCAGCCCACCGATCGCATCGACCACATCGCATCCCGGTCGGAGCCACAGATGATAAGCATTCGCGAGGATCATCTCGGCACCGGTCTCGCGAATCAGGACGGGCGTAAGTCCCTTGACGCTGCCATGCGTGGCGACCGGCATGAACGCCGGCGTTTCCACGGTCCCGTGCCCAAGTGTCAGCCGGCCACGGCGCGCGCCACTCGTCGCGTCCTCGTGCAGCAGACTGAAGATACTCACACGATCAACATCGCGTCGCCATAGCTATAGAAGCGGTAGCCGGACGCCGTGGCGGCACGATACGCGGCAAGCGTAGCGTCGATGCCGGCAAAGGCTGCGACCAGAGCCAAGAGGGTCGATCGCGGCAGATGGAAGTTCGTGAAGAGGGCATCGACAACCCGAAAGCGGTAGCCGGGGCCGATGACCAGGCTCGTGCGTCCGCTCTCGGCGCGCACCACGCCGTCGTCTTCTGCAGCAGTCTCCAATGCTCGGACACACGTAGTTCCGACAGCGACGATCCGGCCGCCCTTGGCTCGCGTCGTCGCGATCGCGCGAGCAGCAGCAGCGGGTAGCGTGAAGCGCTCGGGCGGGACGCGGTGCTCCGTGAGGGACGCGGTGCGCACAGGGAGAAAAGTCGCCGGCCCGACGACGAGCGTGAGCGAGACGCATGCGATGCCCTGACGCTCGAGATCGGCCACCAGACTCGGTGTAAAATGCAGGCCCGCTGTCGGTGCAGCAATCGCGCCCGGGCTGCAAGCGAACACGGTCTGGTAACGCTCCCGGTCGAGTGTCGAAGGTCCGTTCGGTCGCCGGATATACGGAGGCAGGGGCAGCTCGCCGACTCGACGCAAGACGACGTCGAGATCCTCCTCGCAGTGTAGTCGGATGGTGCGATACGTCGCGTCCAGCCGCTCGCCCCACGTCCCGCCAAGTCCATCGCCGAATATCACGTCTTCTCCGGCCGGGATCCGGCCGGCACCGCGCGCGATGCACTTCCACGTTGTCCCTGCTACGGGTTCGACGAGCAGGACCTCGAGCGCACCGCCGGTCGGTCGTCTTCCACGGAGTCGCGCCCTCATGACCTCGGCGTCGTTGACGACCATGAGATCGCCCGGCCGCAGCCACGACCCCAGGCTCCGGACATCCGTATCCGTGCGCGTGCCCGTGCCGCGATCGACGACCAGCATTCGGCTCGCATCTCTATCTGAAAGAGGCTGCTGGGCGATCAGCGCGGGATCGAGCGCGTAATCGAGAGCGCCGAGATCCATGGGCCGTCGGCTCGTGTAACCCGGAACGACAGACGCAGTCAACTCGGAGATCCGGCTATGTGGATGCTGCGCGTCGATACGTCGCTCCTCCATCTCCGGGCGGACGATCATCGCAATCCAAGGAGCGCCATCACCGACTGGATATCGCGCCAAACGAGCCGCTTGTCCGCAGGATTCCGCAGCAGGTACGCCGGGTGAAACGTCGGCATCATCGGAGTCCCAAGATAGTCGGCCCAGACGCCGCGCAATCGCGAGATCGGCGTTCGTGTCTTGAGCAGACACTGCGCGGCGAAACTACCGAGCGTCACGATCACCCTCGGTTGGATCAGGTGGATCTGGTGCTTGAGGAACGGCTCGCACGCTGCGATCTCGTCGGGTTCGGGATTGCGATTCTGCGGCGGACGGCATTTGACAATGTTGGCAATGTAGACGTCCTGCCGCCGGATCTTCATACCCTTCTCGATTATCTCGGTAAGCAGCTGCCCAGCCGGACCGACGAAAGGCTCGCCGCTCGCGTCCTCGTCGCGGCCTGGCGCTTCTCCTACGAAGACCAGATCGGCGTTCGGATTGCCGACGCCGAAGACAATGTGGGTCCGTTTGGTCGCGAGCTTGCATCGCTCGCAGTCGCCGATCACCCTGCGGAGTTCGTCCAGGGTTCGACTTTCGCGAACGCCCGGATGAGTCAGGAAATCGACCGCGTCGGCTTTGCTCGTCGCCTCTGGCAACGGGGGTACCGGCCGCCCGGGAGCGATCGCTTCGACGCCGGTATCCCGCAGCCACTCGAGGTGAGCCCGCGTGCTCCGCGCCAGCTCCACGAGCTCACGCCGCTCGTCCACGAGATCCTCCATGTTCGCGGTTGTGGGTATCCGATGGTGGGGGTACGCTGGTGCACGTCATGGGAGCTATCGTGCTGATCATCGCACTATTGGCGGTCGTACTGACGCCACACGATGCGTATGCATGGGGTCCGGTCACGCATCTGGTTCATGGCGCCGCGGTACTGGCCGGCCTTAACACGCTACCCTCCGCCCTTCAAGAAATTCTCGGTGCGTTTCCGGAGACGTATCTGTACGGCTGCGTCGGCGCCGACATAGTCCAAGCAAAGAAGTTCGCGCGCGATCTTCGGCATCACTGCCACTCATGGAACGTAGGCTGGCAAGTATTGGAGAGCAGCCGAACGGATTCGGAACGAGCCTTCGCGTACGGGTATCTCACTCATCTCGCAGCAGACACGTACTCTCACAACTATTTCGTTCCGGTCCAACTCATCGTGAGCTTTCGGGCTGGCGCCCTGAAGCACGCCTACTGGGAAGCCCGCTTCGATGCGCTGCAACCGGAGCATGCCTGGAGCCGACTTCACGACGTCGTGAGCGGACTACACCCCGGCTGCGACGATCTCATGGAGCGCGTGATCGAACGCACTCTCTTCTCCTTCCGGACGAACAAGCGCATCTTCAATTCGGTCATGGCTCTCCACCGCGTCGAGCAGTGGCGCACGATCATGCTTCGCCTCGGATCACGATCACGGTATCCGCTGCCGGAGAGCGACATGCAGCGCTACGACGATCTCTGCAGCAGGGCAGCGCTCGACATGTTGGCCAACGGGCGAACGGCAGCGTGCGTACGGCTCGATCCAACCGGGCGCGAGCATCTGGAGCGTGCCGAGCACATCCGCAAGCGGTTGCGGCTGCTGCGGCGGAGACATCAGCTGACACCGTCGCTCCGGGACGCGATCATGGCCAAAGTGGTGCCCGAGTTGAAAGCTCACGTCGCCGGCATCTGCTGAGATCCGAAGCCTGCCTCAACGCCTCCGGGGCTGGCGCCGCTTGACCCTCGCACCCGCACGCGTCCGGTGCAGTTCGACGACACGGTCCAGGATCGCGGCAGCGACCTCGTCTTTGCTCATCTTATCCAGGCGTTCCACGCAGCCGCTGCGGTCGAGGATGGTAACGATATTGGTGTCGACGTCGAATCCGGCCCCTTCCGCAGTGACATCATTGGCGATCATCAAATGTACGCCCTTGGCTTGCAGCTTGCGGCGGGCATTGGCGACGAGGTCTCTGGTTTCAGCTGCGAAGCCGACCAACAGACGCGGACCCTTGAGCGCACCCAGCTCGGCAAGGATGTCGGGATTCGGAACGAGGCGCAGTTCGAGATCCGTACGCCCGCGCTTGATCTTGTGGCGTGACGCGTCGGCAGGACGAAAATCGCCGACTGCCGCCGCCATGACCACGACATCGGCTGTCACCGCTTCGCCGAGGATGGCCTGTTCCATCTCGCGCGCGCTCACGACAGGAATGACGTGCACACCACGCAGAGGTGGCAGAGACGTCGGGCCGCTGACCAGCGTTACCTTAGCGCCGCGCCGGTGGGCGATCCGGGCCACGGCGTATCCCATCTTTCCCGACGACCGATTCGCGACGTATCGCACCGGATCGAGAGCTTCCCACGTAGGTCCGGCCGACACGACTACGCGCAGACCCGCGAGGTCTTTCGGATCGATCAGAGCAGCGACCTCTTCGACGATGACGGCCGCATCCGGCAAGCGTCCCGCACCGACGTACCCACACGCCAGGAAACCGGTGTCCGGCGCCAGGATTGTAAGTCCCATGTCGCGAAGGCACGCTAGGTTTCTTCGCACCGTCGGATGCTCGTACATGTGCACGTTCATGGATGGGCATACGAGCACCGGAGCGCGCGTGGCTAGCGCGACGGTGCCGAGCAGGTCGTCGGCGAGACCGTTGGCGAGCTTGGCGATCACGTTCGCAGTAGCGGGCGCGATCACTAGGGCATCCGCGGTATCGGCCAGCCGAATATGCCCCATCTCGGATTCCGCGGTGAGATCGAACAGAGAGCGCGCCACCGGTTGGCCCGAAACTGCCTGCAGCGTGAGCGGCGTCACGAAGTGCTCGGCGGCGTCCGTCATGATCACACGAACGCGGGCGCCGGCGGTCACTAGCGCGCGCACTACGTCGGGCGTCTTGTAGGCGGCGATGCCCCCGGTCACGCCGATCACGATGGTTTTGTTCGCGAGGCTCACGGATCAGGGCGCGGGCTCTTCGGCAGCGCGCACTTCGGCGAACCTTATGTTCTCGCGCAAGAGAAACACAACCCCCAAGACGACCTGCGTGAGCCATTGCGCGGCCCAGACGACGAACGCGTATGGGATTGCGTCAGCACGGCTGACGGCGAACAGACCGAGCGCGACAACGCATCCGGCCTGGAACGTCCCGATGAATCCGGGGGCGGACGGAGCCGACACGGCACCCGCCACTACAGTGACCAGAGCGAGCGAGCCGCTCACCAGCGGCACGTCCAGATCACAGGCAAAAAAGCCGACGCCGAAGATCGAGGCGATGACGACCCAGAGACATACGGAGTAGCCGAGGATCTGCAAGAGCGCAGCGCCCGTCCCGATGCCCTGCAGTCCGTCGATGAAGCTCTCCAGTGCGGCTTCCGCACGATCACGGATACCTGCCGGCATGCAGCTGAGGATCCATCGCAGGAATCCGAGCGCACGCGGGTGCCGGCGCTGCAGTAAGGCGATCATCACGACCGCGAAGATGGCGATCACGAGGAAAGCGATGCCGCTTTGCCTGATCGTTGCCGAGACGGGAACGAGGCACATCACGAGTCCGAGGAAGACGAGGATCGTCAACATGTCGAGAAGGCGCTCGAGCAGCACCGAAGCAAGGACACTGCTAACCGGTACATTAGTGCGATTGGCCAACAGCACCGGGCGAATGACTTCGCCAACGCGCAGCGGCAGTACCATGTTGCAAAAAAAACCGACGGACGTCGCCGAGAACAACGGCAGGAACGGGATGTCGCCTACAGGTCGCAACAGCAATCGCCAACGCTGACAGCGTACGACAACGCTGTAGGCGCTGATCAGGGCGATGGGAACGAGGTACGCATACCGTACTCGCGCAAAGGCAGCAGCGACGTTGCCCCATTCGTCACGGGGCGGCATCGCCAGATACAGCGCGACGATCGAGATGACGATACCGACGAGGGTGCGTGCCGTGCGACTCACGCGACCCCTCTGACCGGCGTGCGCGCCGCACCTAGAAGCCGCGCGCCGATGCCCACCGCGGCTCTGCCGCGGCGCGAGCAATCAACGTTCGAGGCGAGTCGCGAGCCCGAAACGACTTGGGAGGGCTCCAGGGCACTCTGCGGCAGAACCGGCCGTTGCGTATCCGAACTCGTCACGGAAGCCGCCGGAGCGTTCGCCGAATACGCTGCGCCGCCGTCACGTTGGCGAGCACCGCGAGAGTGACTACGCCAGCCGTCATCACACTGCGTCCCTTGTCGACGCCGCAAGTGAGAAATTCCATCAGCGCACCTCCCATCGAGGCTCCTCCGAGGATGACGTATCGCTCCGGCCGCTGCAAAAAACCTTCGCGGCATTCGACGCCGAGACTCTCCGCACGGGCGCGGGCGTAGCTAACGAGAAAACTTCCGGCCCACGCCCACAATACCAGCCATAGCACCCACTCGTCCCGGTAGAGTACGACAAGACCGGAAAAGACGATCGCTTCTCCATAGCGATCCACCACTGAATCCATGAATGCACCTCTCGGTCCATCGCACCCACTGCGGCGCGCCATCTCTCCGTCGAGGACGTCGAGTGTGCCCGACAAGATGAGCAGCCATCCACCCGTGAACAGCGCTCCGCGAGCGTATGCGAAAGCGCACGTCAGGCTGGATACGAGTTGCAGGAGGGTTGCTGCATTCGGGGTCAGCCCCGCCGCGAGCGCCGCATCGGCAAGCGGCCTGGTCCGTGTCCGAAACCGGTCGCGAAGCCTCGCCCTAAGCGGGCTCGTAGGTAACCGACCGTCCCATCCCCCGGCCTCGCGGCGGGCGAGGACGAACTCTCTCACCAGGACGATGACCAGGGATCCCGACACACACGCGGCAAGCCAGGGACGGCACATGACCGCGGCGGTACGCCCTCAGTGCTCGATATCTCCGCTGATGAACTTCTCGACCAGGTCCCGCGCCAGATCGTCGGTGATCTGGGTCGGCGGATGTTTCATCAAATACGCGGACACGCTCCGCAGGGGGCCGGCAATTTTCCGGTCACGAGCGAGCCGGCAGCAACGGATGGCGTCTATTGCGACACCAGCCGAGTTCGGACTGTCCTGCACCGAGAGGCGCAACTCCAATTCCATGGGAATATTGCCGAAGGCACGGCCTTCCAGGCGCAGAAAACAGATCTTATTGTCGCCCTGCCACGGAACATAGTCGCTCGGGCCTATGTGTACATCCCTGGCAGGCAAACGCTGCGGCATCACCGCCTGGACCGCTTCCGTCTTCGAAACCTTCTTCGAGCCCAAGCGGCTACGGTTCAACATGTTCAAGAAGTCGGTGTTGCCCCCCGTATTGAGCTGGTAGGTGCGATCGAGCTTGATGCCGCGGTCGGAAAAGAGCTTGGCCAACGTGCGGTGAACGATGGTCGCTCCGACCTGTGACTTGATGTCGTCGCCGACCGCCGGGATGCCGCGACTGGCAAATCGCTCTCCCCACGTCGGATCCGAGATCAGGAACACCGGCATACAATTGATGAGGCTCGTTCCCGTTTCGAGGCAGGCCTTGGCGTAGTGCTCGGCGGCCTGCTGGCTACCGACGGGAAGATAACTGATCAACACTTCGGTACCCGTGGCCCTCAGCACGGTGGCCACGTCGACAGGGGGCTCGTCGGCTGGGAGGAAAGTCTCGTCCTCCGGGTAGTCGGCCATATGCTCTGAGACGCCGTCGAGAATCGGACCCATTCCCACGGTGACGCCGTAGTCGGGGAGATCTCGCCAGATGTCGACGGCCTTGTTGGGTTTCGCGAAGATCGCTCGATGCAATGGCTGGCCGACCTTACGGCGATCGATGTCGAACGCGCATACGATCTCGAGATCGTGCGGTAAGTACCCCGCTAGGTCGTAGTGCATCAAACCCGGGTGTTCGTCGTCCGGATTCGCGGCGCCGTGCCTGTAGTACTCCACCCCTTGCACGAGACTGCTCGCACAGTTGCCAACGCCGACGATACCGACTCGGATTTTAGCCATGGCCGCGGTCCCCTACCCCTTCGATCGAATGGCGCAACTCGATGAAAAACCGAGAAAAACGCGCAACGTATAACGAAGGGGGTCGGCCATGTAAAGGGAATCGGGAGGCCTTCGATCGCCGAACACGACTTCGCGTCACGCCCAGTCGACTACCTTTTACGAAAACGCGACGGGCATCCCGCTTCGAATGTCTTGTCGGGATGGATGAGGCGAACTTTCGCTATGAGCTGCTCTTCCGTCTCGGGGTCGTCGGGATTGGGCACGCAGCAGTCGACCGGACACACTGCAGCGCATTGCTCCTGATCGAAGAAGCCGACGCACTCCGAGCACTTCTGGGGAACGATGTAATAAATGTCGGTTGCAATAGCCGCATGTTTTTCGCCACCGATATCTTCCCACTGGGCGCCGCCTTCGTAGATCGCCGTGTTCGGGCACTCGGGCTCGCACGCACCGCAGTTGATGCATTCTTCCGTGATCATCGTGGACATCGAGATTACCTCCGAGGGACAACTGAACGAGGGCGCCACGTGTAACACGTCGACGGCCGGGCGTAAAGTTGTGGGCTCACTGTGATTTGCCTTCGTGCACGCCAAGCCCGGTCGCGACCCGTTCGGCAATCTCGCGAAACGTCTCCGCCACCGGATGATGCGGCTGATCGACGACAAGCGGCGTGCCGCGATCCATCGCCGCACGCAGCTCGGCCACTAGAGCCAAGCGCCCGAGCAGCGGAACTTCCAACGTCGCGGCCTCTCGCGCGCCGCCATCCGTCGCGAATATGGGGTCATGCTCGTGGCACTGCGGGCAGACGTATCCGCTCATGTTCTCCACGATGCCCAGCACCGGAGTCTGGACCGTCGCGAACATGCTGATGCCGCGTCTTACGTCCTGGAGCGCAACGTCCTGTGGCGTCGTCACGATGACCCCGCCGGAGACCGACACTTCCTGCAGCAGCGTGAGCTGTGCATCGCCGGTCCCGGGCGGCAGGTCGACGACCAGCACATCGAGATCGCCCCACAGTACATCCTTCAGGAATTGGCGGACGATGCTCATAACCATCGGACCACGCCAGATGACCGGGGAGCGATCGTCGATGAAGAATCCCATCGATACGATCGTGATGCCGTACTGGCAGATGGGCTTGATCTTCTTGCCCTCGACCATTTGCGGCCGCTGATCGGTCGTTCCCGTCATGAGAGGAGCGCTCGGACCATGCACGTCGGCGTCGAGCAGGCCGACGCGTAATCCCGACTGCGCGAGCGCGACCGCCAGGTTCACGGCCACCGTCGACTTCCCGACTCCCCCTTTTCCGCTCGCGACGGCGACGATGTGTGCCACCCCGGGAAGGGGCTGCCGCACCGAGTCTGCCCGCTGCCCGGCGCCGGATCGTTCCTCCGGTACGGGTGCGACCGTCGTCTCGACCGTCACGTCCACGACGTCGGCGAACCGGCGCAGCTCGCTCCCGATCGCTGTGCGCAGCTTTTCGGCAACGGTTCCTTTGCGCGCGGGGCAGTCCAGGGTGACGGTGACGCGGCCGGCGTCGATCGCAACGTCTCGCACCAGTCCGAGCGATACGATGTCCCGCGAGAAGCCGGGATAGAGCACGCCGCTCAAAGCCGCGCGCACGTCGTCGATAGAGGCCACGGGTGAAGATTCGAACCGTACTGCCGCTGCCGAGGCATTGCAACGTCCACACCTGCGCGTTGCGCCCCGGCAGCGAACGACGGTATCGCCTTGACAAGACGGGAGCATTGCTTTTAGCTGACCGCCGCTCGGCGCCGGCGCCGCGGTCAGGAAGGAAGCTCGAGTGAACCCATCCAACGAAGCACCCGGGCGCCGCATCTATCGATCGGGCGGAGCCGTCGATCTCGGATTGATCGCCGAGGATCTAACCCGGGTCGAGCTGAAAATGGAGCGGCTCATGGCGTCGCGCGAGCCTTTGCTCTCGGAAGTAGCCTTGCACCTTATCCAGGGCGGCGGCAAACGAGTCCGACCCGCGGTAGCGCTCCTGGTATTCAAAGCTTGCGGCGGCCGCGATGTAACCGACATGGTCGACGTCGCTATCGCCCTCGAGCTCATCCACTCGGCGACGCTTCTGCACGACGACATCATCGACGGCGGGGAAACCCGGCGTGGCCGTCCGTCGGCCTTTCAGCGCTACGGGCTGACTAACACTTTGGTGACGGGCGACTTCCTATTCAGTAAGGCCTTCGAGCTCTGCGGACGGTTCGAAGAGCGGATCGTGCGTTGGGCGGCAGACGCGTGCATCAGTCTCACCGAGGGGGAGATCATGCAGGGGCGCTTCCGGCGCAATCCCGCGACGACGACGGAGGACTACCTGGAGATCATCGCCCGTAAGACCGCTTCTCTGTTCTCTCAAGGAGCGCGCGTAGCGGCACATCTCGCCGGCGTCGACGAGCACGGTACGGACGCTATGAGCCTCTGCGGGTTCAACATCGGTATGGCGTTTCAGATCATCGACGACCTGCTCGATGTCGAGGGCGACGCGCGTACGGGAAAGCCGGTCGGTATCGATCTCCGTGACGGTAATCCCTCGCTGCCGCTGGTGCTCGCGGCGGCGCGCGACATGGGGGTCCGCTGCGTATTCGTAACGCCGGAGAGCTCAGACGCCGACATCGATGCCGCACTGAAGCGAGTACGCGAGCTCGGCGTCCTCGCCGAGGTACGACGACTGGCCGAAGACTACACGGGCCGCGCGCGCGAGCTCCTCGAGGCGCTCCCCTACTCGTCTTACCGGCAGGCACTGGCCGACATCATCACCGAGGTCGAAGAGCGCCGGCTCTAGCAGGAGCTGCAGCGCCCTGAACCTTGACACGCCGAAGCGGCGCCGAGACAATCGACCGACGTTGCCCCAAGATCGATTCCATCGCCAGATCGACTACCTACGCATCTCAGTCGTCGATCACTGCAATCTTCGCTGCGTCTATTGCATGCCGTTAGAGGCGCGGCGCTCAGCTTCCGGGCTGCCGTGGTTGACCCCGGCAGAAATCGAGACCGTGGCCCGCGCAGCGGTCAGTGTCGGCTTCCGGAAGTTTCGCCTGACCGGGGGCGAACCGACGGTGCGCGCGGATCTGGTGGAGATCGTCGAACGCCTCGCGCGTATCGACGGCGTTCGCGACTTGGCTCTGACCACCAACGGAGTCCTGCTGCCTCGGCTGGCGCCGACGCTGGCTCGGGCGGGGTTGCGGCGGGTGAACATCCACCTCGACACCCTCCACCCGGAGCGCCTCGCCAGGATCATGCGGCTCGGAACGCTCGCCGAGATATGGGCCGGAATCGAGGCTGCGGAGCATGCTGGCCTGACGCCGATCAAGCTGAATGCCGTCGTCACACGGGGGTTCAACGATGAGGACGTAGTGGACCTCGCGGCCTTGACGCTCCGCCGGTCCTGGCACGTACGCTTCATAGAGCTGATGCCGCTCGGAGTCGGCGAGCCGGCTGCAGTCTCGCGGCGATGCTTCGTCTCGAGCGCGGAGACGGAGGCGAGAATCGTCGCCGCTCTCGGTCCCCTGGCTCCGGTGGCAGCGGACGATCCCTCCGACGAGTCGCGCAATACCCGACTGGCGGGAGCACGCGGTACGATCGGCTTCATCAGTCCCGTGAGCCAGCCGTACTGCGGGACGTGCAATAGGATGCGCTTGACCGTTGACGGGAAATTCCACCTCTGCCTGCTGAACGAGGACGAAATGGACGTGCGCCGGGCGCTCGCGCAGGGCGGAACGGCCGCGGTCGCAGACGTACTGCTGCGAGCGGTCCGCGCGAAGCCGACCGGACATCGCCTCCAGGCGGACGAGACCAGTGAACGTCGCCAAATGTTCCAGATCGGCGGCTGAACGAGAGGAGAATGGGAATTTCCGCCACCACGCTCGCCGATGCCCGGTCCATCTTTGGGGCGTTCTTGCTGGACCCAAACGACGTCGCACGGGTGCTCTCGATCTCCGTCCCGACCACGGCCGATACCGCCACCGTCCCATACGATCGTACCCGCCTGGAAGCAGCGCGGGCTCGGGGCGATATACTCGTCTACCGCGTCGACACGGACGGAATACTGCCGCTGACGATTCTGCGCCTGCTCGAGCGCTTCCCCGAGACCGTTCAGCCGCAACTGCTCAAGGGCGTAGGCTACCAGCTCAAGGAAGAGTGGGTGGTCTCAAGTGAGGCGTTCGCGAGAACCGAGACCTGTCGTCCGGGTTGGCGCCTCGTCCATGGATCGCCGGTGCCGTCAACCTGCAACCGAACCTATGATCAGCAGGACGCAGAGCTCGTCCGCTACGCGGAGTCGCTCGGACTCGCCGGTCGGCTCACACGCCGCCGCGCGACCGAGATCGTCTACGATACGATCCTACTGCGGCGGGCGCACGGCACTCGGCTTCTGGAGCATACCTGGGATTGGTCTCGAACCCCGACTCAGGACGGCGGCTTCGCAACCGTCGGCGAGTTCGGTGACGATGGCCTCAAAATGGTCGGGTACTCCCGCGCGGTTCGCTTCGGCAGCCTCGGGGTGTGCCCGCAGCTATGATCACGCACACCAACGGAGCCCCCTGTGCATTTCGTTACGAGTAAGCGCGCCGGTTACGTACTGTTCTGCATGACTCCGAGCGGTCGAGCGGCCATCGGCCTCACCGAAGACCGGCTGGTGCATCTGTTCGAACGGACCGATGACGGATCGTGGCGAATACTGCGCGAGTGGCCGTCGGAAACGCTCAGTCATACCGATCTGCTGTTGGAGCTCGGAGAGCACGAGGAGCCGGAGGACCCGCGTCGTCTGCTGCAATTCGTGCCGGCGTCGTAGCCGGCGATCGCTTCAGCTCCGTCCTGCGGCGAGGCGCTTGGCGAGCGACGATTTCGGCAACTCGATCAAGCTCACCCGCCCCCCCCTCACCCCGAAATCGAATGCCTGCGGCACCGATCCTAGGTAGACGTCGATGTGCCTACCTTTGACCCCGCCGCCCACATCCTCCGCAATACGCTCGCCGAGCCCCTCGATATAGATGCGCGCACCGAGCGGAATCACCGCAGGATCTACCGCTACCGTGCGTCCGGCCCGAGCCGTCGTTCCCGTCGCGGTAATGGGCTGCGCCTGGCCAAGCTGAGGCCCGGAATACGCCGTCAGCTTGAAGCGGCCGATCGGGGGCTCGGGCAAATCGGCCGGGATGACGTGGGCCGTCGCCCGCACCGCTTCACGGGAAGCCACCGCCCCCGACGCGTGCAGGCGGCCGACCAGGTTGCCGGTGCCGGCCCGAAGCGCACTCGGACGCGGTTGACGAATCGCAAAAGCAGGGGGCGGAATCGACGCTTCCGCCTCCGCAACGGATTTGCGGCCGGCCTCCGAGAGAAGGGTGGCCGGCGCATTGAGCCCAACTGCTCCGATCACGAGGGCTGCGGCACAGAGGGCGAGCCTCACGGTGCTGGCGTTCATGAGTCTCCTCCTTTGGGTCGAGTTTGGCTCGAGGTGGGACAGGCGAGCCGACGAGTGCCTTGGCGTATTCAGGGAGCATCGGGTTGTCAAACTTTTAATCTTGCATTCGTGCGAGATTCCATTCGGGAATCCCCTAACCTCCCTACGTCCCATCCCTTGTAAACTTGACAATCGACATGGCGATGAGGCGTGGGGGTTCCAACGGAGGCTTGCTGCGGACGTTCGTCCGAGACGCAAACGGTACTCGACTACCTGCTCCAGGGATTCTCGTGCCCCGAGGATCAGAAGCTGTAGCGCATCTCGAGGAAGCCGCCGCTGTTCTCCTTGATCCTGCCGAAGAAGGAGATCCGAGGGCCTCCGAACATTTCGCCCCCCACCGTGAGCCGCCACCCGTCCGCCAGATCGTAGGTGATCCGGGGGCGCAAGAAGAAGTCGTTGCGCTCGAAGTAGTGGACGCCCAGGAGCTCGCAGTCGAGCGTGTCGTTCCAGAATTTCTTGTCCAGCCGCAATGACCAGCCGCTCTGAACCGTATCCAGCTGCTGGTTGATTATGAACGTCTCGCGGGAGGCGAGGAAGCGAGCCCGGCCGCGCATCGGATCGGGATCGTCGAGAGCCCGCCGCGGATCGACGCGCGTCAGAACCCACCGTCCCACGTACTGGACGATGGCGCTAACGTCGCCCGGAAGCGTGCGCTCCGCTCCCAGGACGTAAAAAATCGACGGGGTGACGCCGTCGACGCGACGACCGTTGGGATTGTCGGTGTGGTAGTACGCCACCTCGCCGCGCCAGCCGAACCGCCCCCACGTCGTAGCGGCGTCGGCACCGATCATGTGTTGGCGGGCGTTGCGGAGAGCCACGGTCGCATCGATCGCATCGGTCCCGGTATTCTCTGCGAACGACGTTAGCCGCACCTCAGGCAGCAGATTGTAGCCGTAGGCGTATGACAGCGACGCATCGATCGAACCGCCGCTGCGATCGAGCTTGACCCCGGCGATGCCGTTTGCGAACCGAATCGGCGGCGGATCGCTACCGACACGGACACCCTCGGGGGGCGTCGACAGCGGTATCAGGCTCGGGCTCGTCATCGGCAGCCATACGCCAGTGATCCGAACCTCGCGTCCGACGAAGTAGTCGACCTTTAGCGCGGTGGTTCCGAATCGGTAAGCGCTCACACCCTCGGGTAGCAGCAGCAGGTAGTTCTTCGGCGATAGGACATCGGTCGGATTGATCTCGTCGGCTCGCCCCCAGAGGATGATCTGCTTACCGATCGTGACGTCCCATGATCCCCGTTCGATCTCTACATATGCCTCACGAAGCTCGGACGTAACCTCGTCCGCGTACCGTAGGTCGCGAACGGAGCCGTGGGCGGCATCCTCGTCCTCGTGCCCGAGTTGTTGTGCCAGCACACGCGATTCAACGAACCACCTAATACCGCCGTCCGCCCGTCCGCGCTGCTGCAAGACGACGTTCAGCCCGGGAAAGTTCTCGCGGTCGTCGATCCCGTGATTCGAGCTGAAATAATCGAGGGCAACCGAGCCCGAGATGCCGGGCACCCGGAGCAACGACGCGTCGGCGTGCGCAACCCCTACTCCAGCACCGAGCGCTATCAGCGCGCCGACGGCCAACAAGTCGATCCGGTGCCGACGCGACGTCAGAGCTCCTTGTCGAGGTAGCGCTCGCTGAACTCCTCGTCGTGGAGCCCGATGCCGACCTCGAGCTTCGTAAACACCAGCTCTGTTCGGTGCCCGGTCTGCAAATTGCGCATCGCCAGACGAAATGCCTGCCATTTACCGTTCTTGACATCGATCGCCCGCACATCGTGCGCCTCGAGCTCCTTGAGGAGTGCGCCGGCAGTATCCCAGTACGTAGCCTTCACGGTGACGTAGTTGTCCGCCCGCACCCAGAGCTTGCGCCTCGCGTAGCCGCTCGTGTCGCGTACGACGTCGGTCTTCGGTACGGCTTCGAGGACGTAAGACTCCTCGCCCCCGGCCGGCTCGTGGCCCACGAGCCGATAGCTCCAGTCTTCGACCCTGTGGCCCATGATGTCCCCGTACGAGAAGTCGGTCCCGACGAAGCTGTCCTTCTTGTTGTTCGCGATCAGCCGGCGCACTTTGCGCAATGCCGGCAGATAGATCCAGATATCGTCGTCGGCGCTGGCATGCTCCACCAGCAAGGTAGCGGTCCCCTTCACCTCCGCAGGGGCGACGAAACGCACGATCCGCTGCCGATCCACGCCGTTCGGCAGGAGCTTCGACAAGCTGACAGTGGACCGCTCGCGCCGCGCGCCGCCTTCACTCAGCAGAGTGATCGTGATCTCGGCGCGCGAGTCGACGACCTTGTCGACCTCGAAAGTACGCCGGGCGACATCGCTCGGATCGGGGTCCGCGGCGCCGACCGAGCCCGCCAACCCGAGAACCAGCACCACGACCCACGCGCGCACCACCAGCCAGGCCACGGGCGCGCCATAGCGCAATTGGCGAGCCGCTGCCAAGCCTCGCCGCCATGTGGACGACGCCTGGTGAATGGGGTACACGCTCGCGGCACGGAACCGGGAGGTTGCATGGCGCGCGCGTTGACGTTGATGCTGATGTTGCCGGGTCGGCCAAGAGCGCTCGCCGTGTTGGCAGCGACTCTTTCGCTCCTCGTGTCGTCGTGTGCGGGAGGCGGCAAGGACCGCGACTACGAACTACCTGCCGGCACGGAGCTCGATGGCGTCCGCTCCGACGAAGTCCTGGTAGTCGTCGAGGCGCACAACGAGTGCGCCAACGACGGGAGCTGTGCCCCCGTCCCCTATGGCCCCTGCCACCTCGGCAAGGGCAATACCCGCGGTCTTGCGGTCTACCGACTCGGAGCCAGCGGGCTACTCTTCGCCAATACGGCAAGGGGCGCGACACCCGAGCAGCGCATCGCGACCGACGACAACCCGCGGCGCATCGCCGTGCACCCGACCGATCCCTCTCTGCTGTACGTCGCGACGAAAGAACGCGTGCAGGTAGTGCGGCTTAGCAACGGCGGTGGCGGCAGCGCCTGTATCGCGGAAACAAAGAGCGACGAGGAGGTCGTGCCCGGCGCCGACGAGAGCGATCCGGTCGATATGGTCATCGACCCAAGCATCGGCAACGGCATCCTGTACGTGGCCAGCCGCGGGGGAAATCGTATCGACGCCTATCCGATTGCCGACGACGGAACGATCCCCACCCTGCCGTCGAGTTGCATCGTCGGCGGCGGCCACGCGGAGTTCTCCGCGCTCGCACCCCTCGGCGACGGATTCTTTGCCGCTGGTGGCATGGTCCAGATCGAGATTCACCCCCGAGTGCAGGGCCAGTTTCTTCCCGAACCCGATCCGCACGCGACCGTCACGCCGACACCCGCTCCAACCCTTGTTCCGACGCCGGGCCCCGACGAAACCCCGGCACCGGCAGTTCCCTCTCCGCAGACGACGACGTGCCTCGACGCGCGCTTGGTGAGCACGCCGATCTCGGTGATCGGCGCCGCCATGGTAACGCAAATGCTCTTCGACACCTCCGTGAGCGCTCCGTTGGGGCAGCTCTTCATCGCCGAGGAAGCCAGCGAACGGCTCTTCACGTTCCCGGTGAACGCGGACGGCGTGATTAGCGGCGACGACAGCAGCAGCACGAAGCGTGCGGGTATCTATCAGCGGATGCTCCGACATCGTCATGGAACCGCTGAGGTCCTCTATTCGAGCGTCTTCAATGAGGGGCGAGTAGACGCCTTTCTCCTCGAAAACGGTTTGCTGCCGGACGCGACCTTCAGCCGTACAGCCGCCGATCCCAAGACGTGGCCGGTCGGCATGGTGGTCGATCCTGGGGGGACTATCCTCTACGTGACGCAGGGAGGCTACGACCGGGTCGACGGGTTCCGTATCCGACCGGATGGCGGTCTGCCCGACGAACCCGTAACCAGCACGGCGCCGCCGAGCGATGCCTCGGGCAAGTCGTTCTCGACGTTTCCGGACGACGCCGTGATCGTGACGTTGCCGTAACGTCCATGGGCGTTCCCGGCCGCGGCTTTCGCGGGTGGGAGTCGATCGTCGCACTCGGCGCCGGCCTCGCGCTCGGCTGGAGCTTCGTCGACTACGGTTCGTGGTGGATGCCGTGGATCGCCGTGGCACCATTGATCGCGATCGCGGAGACGCGAGCGCTCCGCCGCGCATTCCTTCTGGGGTGGCTCGGCGGCGCGGCCGGTATCGCGTGCGCCTTCGTGTGGCTAATTCATACCTTCCAGGTGTTCGGAGGCTTCACCCTTCCCGTCGCGCTCGCGTTGTTCGTCCCGCCGGTTGCGTGGATGGGAGTCCAGATAGGAGTGTTCACGGGGGCTCTGGCCTGGCTCGGCCCGCTACCATTCGCTCTCGGAGCGCCGCTCACCTATGCAGTCGTGGAGTTTCTCTTTCCGACGCTGTTTCCGTGGCGTCTCGCTCATACCCAGTACCGCCTGACCTCTCTTCTCCAGAGCGGGGAGATCGCCGGACCCTATCTGCTCGGCTTCGTCATGGTGTGGTGCAACGCCGGACTGGTTCACCTCCTGCGATTACGCCGGATCGCGCCACTAGCGGCTGCGCTCGGCGCGCTCGCTATCCTCGTCATGGGTGGAGAGGCACGCGAACGACACATAGATACCCTTCGCAGCACGACACCGCTCATTCGGGTCGGTATCGTCCAGGGCAACATCGGCGTCGAGCGCAAGGGCGACCGGGCGTTCTTCCGGCGAAACCTCGACGAGTACCGACGCCTGTCCTGGCAGATAGCCGACGACGTGGCGCTCCTGGTGTGGCCCGAGACGGTGGCGCAACATCCGCTTCGCCGCGATGAGCGACTGCCCGCGCCGGATGACCATCCGTTCGGGAACACACCCAGACCGCTGATCTTCGGCGGCCTCGCGATCGACGACGGGCCCGCCGGGAGCCGCCTCTATAACAGTGCTTTTGTAACCGAGTCCGGAGGTACGATCACCGGCCGTTATGACAAACGCATTCTCATGCCGTTCGGCGAGTACCTGCCGTTAGCATCCCGCTTTCCATGGCTGCAGCGTTTGAGCCCTGCGAGCGGGCATTTCACGCCGGGCGAGGCAGCGACGCTCCTCACGACCGGCGCCATCCGCGCAGGACCCCTCATCTGCTACGAGGACATCGTCCCCGATCCCGCCCGGCGGGCAGTTCGCCAAGGCGCGAACCTGCTCGTGAACCTGACCAACGATGCGTGGTACGGGCTGAGCGCCGAGCCGTTTCAACACCAGGCACTGGCGCTGTGGCGCGCCATCGAAACGCGCCGGGACTTCATTCGGGCGACGAACACGGGGCTCTCCGCCGCGATCACGGCGAGCGGAGTAGTCGTTGCGGAGCTCCCGCTCTTCACCGCCGAAGCGCGGGTCATCGACGTTCGACTCCTCGAGGTGCAGACGTTCTACGCCACATGGGGGGACGTATTCGCGTGGTCGTTGGTAGCTTGCTGGCTTGCGCTCGCGTGGCGACGGCGCCGCACTGCGTTTGCTTGAAAATACCGGCTGCCTGGCCGAGGATCGCCCGTGCATGTACGAAGCCTTCTATGGCCTGAATGAGCCGCCGTTTCGGCTCACTCCCGATCCGCACTACCTCTATCTCAGCCGCAACCATCGCGAAGCGCTCGGCCATCTGCTGTTCGGCATTCGGGAGGGAACGGGCTTCATCGCCATCACCGGGGGCATCGGGACCGGCAAGACAACGTTGGTCCGAGCTCTGCTCCGGGATCTCGAGACGAACACGGTCGTCGGATACATCTTCAACCCGGCGCTGTCCGACCTCGAACTCCTCCAGGTAATCAACGGCGAATTCTCGATCCCCGCATCTTCGAACAGCAAGAAGGACCTCGTCGACGAACTGAACCGCTTCCTGATGAGCCAGAAACTCGCCGGCAAGCGGGTGGTCGTGATCGTCGACGAGGCCCAGAACTTGCCGGCTGCGACGCTCGAGCAGCTGCGATTACTCTCGAATCTCGAGACCGAGACGACAAAGCTGCTGCAGATCGTGCTGGTCGGCCAACCGGAGCTGAAGCTGCTGCTCCGCCGCCCCGAGCTCGCTCAGTTGAATCAGCGCATCAGCGTGCGCTGGCATCTCGAACCGCTCGATCGCACAGAAGCAGCTCGCTACGTCTCCCATCGCCTCCGCATCGCCGGCGGACCGGCAGCGGCGCATATTTTCTCACCGGGCGCGCTACGGCTGCTCTATCGCTATTCTGGCGGGGTGCCGCGCCTCCTCAACATCGGCGCGCACCACGCGTTGCTCGCGGGGTACACGCAAGAGCAGCGCGTGATCGACCCGGCACTCATGCGGCATGCGATCACGGAGCTGCGCGCCGACCACACTGGTATGAGCGCACGCCGCCGCCGCACTCTGCGGCTAGCAGTAGCGGCGGCAGCCGCATTGGTCGCGGGGGCAGTGACGGCTCTGCTGCTGCGACCGCCGCCGCGTCCTCGCGCTGCAGGCATCGTGGCGGTGCAGCCGACCATGCTCTCGCCGGCTGCGGCTCCGGATGCTCACGCGACTCCCGAGGCCGCCGCGGCTGCCGCGGTCGAGCCTCCACAACCGCTGGCGAAGGCGACGATCACATTCGCACCCGACGATGGCGGAAGTTCGCCGGGTCGCTCCGCGGTACTGCCGGGTAAGCCCCAGCCGGTGGCGGCTAAAACGGCGCCGGCGTTGTCGTCCTCGGCGGCTGAAAGTCCGATGGCCTTCTGGGCCGCGTTGGCAGAGGTCGATCACCATACCGCGGCGGCCACCGCCACGGCGAATCTGCTCGCGGCATGGGGGGTCGAACCCTTGAACCGCGAAGAGCTCTCCAGCCCTCGTCTGGACCTACCGTCGATCGCGGGTCGTCGCGGCCTCCAATATCTCTCCGCCAGCGGAACGCTGTCCCGGCTGCTCATCTTGAACTTGCCGGCGATCCTCGAGCTGTCCCTGCCGGACAGCGGCCAGCGTCGGTTCGCAATGCTCTCCGCCATCACCGGATCGCAGGTGATCGTGCGTTCGGGGAAGCGCGAAACCGTCCTGAGCCGCCAGGACATCGATCGCGTATGGCTCGGCGACGCACACCTCTTCTGGCGTGACTTCGAGGGGTTCTCCTCGCGGCTGATTCCCGGCTATCACGGCCCGGAGGTCGAGCGCCTGCAGCACATGCTTGCCCGCGTAGGAGTCTACCCGGAGAGACCGTCTCTAGCGTACGATGCAGCCACGAGTGAAGCCGTTGCGCGCTTCCAACGCTCGCACCGCTTGGCCCCGGATGGTATCGTGGGGCCTCTGACGACGATCGTCCTCTACGGAGCTCTCGCCGACTATGCCTACCCACGCTTGAGCGAGGGCACATGACTTCGAGGCCTATGAGACGACGCTTCGGCACCATGAAAGGCCCGCGATGAGCACGATCCTCGACGCGCTACGCAAGGTCGAGCGGGATCGAGACCCCGCTACCGAACCGGCATCCGACGCATCGAGTCTCGCAACCGCGGCACACCGACGGCGGTTTCCCGTTATCGCGATCGTGCTCTGCGCCGCGCTCGGATTTGCCGGCGGCGCGATCTCCAGTTGGTTCACGAGCGAGCGGGCAATCGACGTGGCTGAGCTCCCGGTACCACCCCCTCCCGCGGATATCGACGTTCCCCGTGCACCGACACTGGCGCAGCCGGAGGAGCTCGTTGTGCCGCCGCCAGCGGTCGTCACCGGCGCCGACAAGGTCGAAGCTCCCAAGGTGGATGCGGCGGCAGCGTCGCCCGAAGCTCCCGTAGTGGCAGCGATCGATCGAGAGTCGGCGCTCGAGCCATCTCCCTTCGGAACTGCACGGGAGAACGTCCCCGCGAACGCAGCCGTAGCGCACGACTCCGAATCACCGGGTCAGCCGGCATCGGCCGACTCGCCGGCACAGCCGTCCTCCGACCGGGAGCTGGCGGCGCTGACGCCGGAGACGGCCCCGGCCGAACCGCATGCCGATATCGTACCCGAGGAAGAGCCGGAGCCCGAGGCGCCGCCCGAAACGCTCTTCGACACCGGGCGCTCACCGCCCGGCGCTCCGAAGGTGGCGCTGAGCTTCCTCCAGTGGTCGTCGGATCCCGCACGCCGCTTCGCGTTCATCAGCATCGACGGCGCACCGACGCAGCGAGTCCACGAGGGCGAGGTGACGGCCGGTCTCACCGTCACGGCAATCATGCCGACCGGAGTTCAGTTCAAGCGCGAGGGAACCATCTTCGTGATCCGACCGCGGCACTGAGCCGCAGCCCCGCGCTACTCCGGCGCAATCTCGATGTCGACGTAGTCGGAATCGGAGTCGCCGCTGGCGTCGGAAACCTCGACCGACGCCCGGAAAGTGCCCGCCTTCTCGTAGCGATGCTTCGGATTGACCTCGTTGCTGGCGGGCGAACCGTCGCCGAACTCCCATTTGACTTTGCGTTCGCCGACTCCGCCCGAGATGTCGGCCTTCAGCTGCACCTCTAGCGGGGGACTTCCCTCATCGGGCTCGGCCTCGGCCCATACCATCAAGATCTCGTCGCCGTCCTCCGCCTCGGCTGCGGCCTCGCTCTCCGGTGAGGCGGCACCAGTCGCGACCGGAGCTTGTACGGGCGATGCCGCCACTGCAGGAGACGGAGCTGCAGCCGTCTTGTTCTCGCTAGGAGTGCAAGAGACTGCGCTCAGCACCGCAAGCGCACCGACGCCCGTCCAGACCGAGAATCGCATGAAACCTCCTCGAAGCTCCGATCGCAATGGCATGAATGAAATGGGTCGTGGAGTCGTGACGGGTGCGGATTGTTCCCAAAGGTCTCCCGCGAGTCAAGATGGGTTCCTGATCGAAGCGACGAACAAACCCGTGAATCTTCGGGATTTTATTCGGCTGCCGCCGCCCGTGGAGCAGCGTCGTCGGCGAACACCGGGACATCGCGTGCGCCGCCACGCAACAAGCTCGCGAGCACGATCTGAACGACGGTTTCCATGAAGATGACACCGATGTGGCTGGCGAGTAATTCGTCCCGCCTCGGCACCATGCTCAGGACGACGTTGGTGGCGCCACCGATCTTGCAAACGGGGGGCGGCGCGACCAGATCCCGGGGTGAGGAGATCGTGGTGACGCGACCGGCGTGCGGACGTAGGTCGTGGCGCAACCTCTCCGTCTCGTCGGCGCGCACATCGAGAACCCGCTCGGCCAGACGCTGGAGCGGTCGCCAAGGCGTGCCGCCGACGATCGGGCTCGCAACCGTGATCACCTGCGCTACCGCCTCCGGGCGCTGCACGAGAAGAGCGACCGCCTGCAATCCTCCGAGCGAGTGACCGACGATACGGATCGGCTTGCTGGCCTCGTCGGCCAAGCGAACGACGCGATCGGCGAGCGCGCTTACGTGCGACTTGAAGGGTAGCGCATTGAACACCTCATCGTAGTGAACGAGATAGCCCTGCTGCCCGAGGAGACGACCGAACGGCGCATAGTAGTAGGGGTGGCTGAGGAAACCGCCGAGCACGAGGATCGGCGGTGCGTCCGCGGCCGCCGCGGGTCTACTCGGGCCCGATGTAGGCTCTTTGAGGGCGTTGAGGCAGATCCAGGGCGAGCGAACCGCCTCGCGATAAATGACCTGCAGCGCATCGGTGAGGGCTCGGGTGGCGTGCATGCGTCCGCGTCTCGTGAAGCGGAGAGCAACTCACATGCCGCCAGAAGCGTAGCGTGCACGGGCGTATTTTCGCGCAGTTGATCGTGCCGTCCGATCCTCAACCGTGCTCGAGCGTCACGATTGCGACACCGCCAGCACCAGCATCACGCCCGGCGCTCAGCCGAAGAAGTTCCACTTCGCCATCGTCCACACATCACGGCGGCTCTCGCCGAGTTTGCGAACGACCGACGCCTCGAATCCGCTATGCATGAGGCAGTCGCGACAGCGAGGATCCTGACGACTCTCCCAGTACGACCAGTCGACGCCGTTCCAGAACTCATCCCAGGTCGCGAAGTACTTCTCGCCGATCAGGTAGCAGGGGCCCTTCCAGCCCTTGGGGGTCCGGGTCACGTTGCCCCACGGTGTGCAAGGATAGTCGCGCAGACCCGCGGCGAACTCGAGAAAGAGCGGCGTCGAGTAGAAGCGATAACGCTTCGAGAGCTCGATCACCCGTTTGAACTTTTCGTTGACCTCGTGCCGGTAGAGAAAATGCTTCTCCGGCAGGACCTCGTAGTGGTACCCGGGCGAGAGCAGCATGCCGTCGACGCCGATGGAGTCGAGCAGCGCGAGCATCTCCTCGATCTCCTCCATAACCGTCTCGCGGTAGATCGTGGTATTCGTGCAGACACGATAGCCGAGCGATTTGCCGAGCTTGATCATCTCTATCGCCCTGTCGAACACCCCGGCGCGGTTGACGATCATGTCGTGGGTGCGCGCCATGCCGTCGAGGTGGACGTTCACCGACAGACGGTCATGCGGCGAGCTCTTCGCGAAGAAGCGATCCAGGAGTAGGCCGTTGGTGCAGAGATAGATGTGGCGTTTGCGGTCGATGATGCCCGCGATCAGCTCGGTCAGCTCCGGATAGATGGTCGGTTCACCGCCGCAGATCGAAACCACCGGTGCACCCGAGTCGTCGACGGCGCGCAGGCATTCGTCCAGGGGAAGCCTGTCCTTCAAGTCGCCGTTGTAGCGTTCTGGAGTGCATCCGAGGCAGGCCAGGTTGCAGGTGTGCAGGGGTTCCAGCATCAGCACTACCGGGAAGCGCTTGTTGCCCTTCAGCCAATTCTTGGCTTGCCATTTCAGCATGTCGGTAATGATGTGCGCCGGAAACCGCATCGAGACCCCTCCCCGTCATGACCGTCGACTCTAGACCGACCGGTCAGGCGTCGAGACTATACGGTCGGCCTGATGGTGAGGCAAGAAGAGCGTCGCCGTCGACGCCTTCAGAGCGCTGCCCAAACTGCCGTCATCGCTTCTCGCAGGTTCCGCGACGCACGCGGAATGTGCCGCGCCACCTTCCACAGCGGCACCCAGGCGCGCGGCCGCCTGAACAGCTCGGCGCGCGCCGCCCAGCTAGAGTCGAGCTCTGACGGAAGATCAGCCAGCGAAACGTCGGCGGTATCTAGGACGGCCCGGACGACGAACAGCTCCACGCCACGTTCCCGCACCACCGGGACGAGCCCCGCCGCCTCCATTTCGACTGCGACAGCGCCCGTCCGGAGGCAGGCGTCGTGCTTGTCGTCGGGCGAGGCGATGATCGTCGGCGACGAGAGGATCGGTCCCTGCCACAAAGTCCCGCAGTTCATCGTGGCGACATGTCCCTCGATGCGCTGCCATGCCGGCTGAGAAATCTCGTAGCGTTGGAGTCCGCCCTGTTCCTCCCAGACGATGGACGTGGGCAACACGACGTCTCCCGGCTTCGCTGCGGAGACGAGCGCACCCGCGAAGCCCACGCAGATAACCGGTCCGTGCGGCGGCGGCACCGCTTCGAGGGCGCGACGAGCATGGGAGCGGCCGATGCCTGCTTCGACTACGATCACGGAGCGGCCAGGCGATCGGCCCTGCCACCTCCGCACGCCTGCCAGGTTGGAGCGGCGGACGTTCCTCAGCGTCTCGAGCACCGCACGCGTCTCCGTGCGCACCGCAGTCACGAGCACGCACGGATCAGAGATCATGACAGACCTGCCCCTTAAATGGCGTAGTCGCGCCGGTGTGCTTCCACGTCGGTAGGCGTAGCGCGTCGACGCGGATCCCGGACGTGGAGCAGGAAGAGAACCACGATCGGCACGTACATCATTACGCCCACCGTCCCCAGCAGACGCTCGCCGATCCAGAAGGTCAGGCTCAGATTGAAACCGAGAATGCCCACATAGACGACCGGCTCGAGCCAAGCTGCGTACGCTACGTGGCAGGCTCCATACCGACCGTACCGGCCTCCATATTTCCGCTCCCAGAGTTGGAACAGCCGGATCGTGACCGTGCCGACAAGAAACCAGCCCCCGAAGTTACTGAGTGGAACACCGAAATAGATACCGCCGTCGGGGTAGTAGTACATGCGACCGAGGAACCAACGATCGCCGTGGACAGTGAGCGGGTCGATGACGACGTCGAGCCACGTCATGAGAAGCGCCCCGGTGAGACACGCGCGCCACGAAGTCGCGGTATCCCGCGTCTCGATTACCTGCGCATCACCAGGCTCCAGCGCGACCGGTGCATGGACGAGCACGCCGAGGCGCCAGCCGAGATAACAGAGAAAGGTGAACGACAGGGAGTCCCAGAATGGGACGTTGCTGATCCAGAGCTCGCGGTCGCGTGTCACGTCGATGTAGTGGTAGAGGCCGAACGGAAAGCCGTTCCGCGTCGAAGAGAACTCGGCTGCGAACGCGACGACGTAGGCAATCAGAGAAAAGATTGCGGTCCGCCTCCATCCCATGCGCGTGATCGCGATCGCCACGTACATCGCGAAGAACACGAACACATATGGTCGGAGGACGAACATGCCGAGAATGCGGGCGAGGAGATCCATCGTCCTGTGCCGGAGATCCTTTGTGTGGGTCCGCTCTCCTAGCCAGGGCGTCACGGCCGAGCAAGCAGACCGCACCTATGTCTACCCTGCTTGCCGATCGTCGCCGCAACCGCCGACTGCGCCGTGATCTCGCTCCGGGTGCCCATCATCCGACACACCCGGGATTCGCCGCCGACGATGCCGGACGTCCATGCGTATGCATGGGCGTTCGCTAGAGCGTTCAGTTTGACACCTGCGTGGTCGAACCTGCATAAGGACCCGCGACTGCGGCTACGCAGCGACTGCGTGCATTCCCGTTCGGAATCTCTGGGTTGAGGAGGGTACCATGCTCGGTTCGTTCGCTGCTTCACCGAGAGCTCTCGCGGCGACGGCAGCCGTTGCCCTAGCGATCGTCACTCTGGCCCCACCGGCCCAAGCCACACCCGAAAAATGCACTGCTGCCATCGTGAAATCGGGCGCAGCCTTCGTCCAGGCGAAGGCGAAAGCGCTCGCGAAATGCGAAGAGGCAATGGTCAAAGGGAAGCTCGCTCGCGGAGACTGCCACGCCGACCCGAAAGCCAGCCGAGCGATCAGCAAGGCCGAAGCCAAGCTCCGCTCGAACATCGCCAAAGGATGCGGCGGCAAGGACAAGACCTGCGGCACCGCCGACGACGAAGCGTTGGCTGCGATCGGGTGGGATATCACCTGCCCGAACTTCGAGCAGGGCTCCTGCAACGGCGCGATCACCGACTGCACGGATATCGCAGCCTGCGTCGCCTGCATCGGCGAAGCAGCGACCGACCGGGCGATCGACATCGCGTACGATGCCTTGGTGCCGAGCAATCCCAAGACAGAGAAGGCGCTCAACAAGTGTCAGGTTGCGATCGGCAAAGCGACGACCGCCTTTTTCGTCGCCAAATCCAAGGCTCTCGCCAAGTGTTGGGTTGCGGTCAACGCCAACAAGGCGAACACTCCCTGCCCTCTGCCGGGCGACGGCAAGGCTGCAGGTGCGATCACGAAAGCCGAGAACAAGAAGCGCGCCACGATATGCAAAGCATGCGGCGGCGCCGACAAGCTCTGTAACGGTATCGGTGATCTGGCTCCGGCAGAGATCGGGTTCCCTGCACAATGCCCTGCAGCCACGACACCCGGAGGCGAAGTCTGCAGCCGGGTAGTTACCACGCTCGACGATCTGGTCGGTTGCGTCGACTGCATCAGCGAGTATGCGGTCGACTGTGCCGACCGGAGCGCGACATCCCTGTTCGTACCGTATCCGATCGAGTGCAACACCGCCGCGGGCCCGACGCCGACGGCCACCGAGGCCACCCCGACGCCGACCTCTACCGAGGCTACGCCGACGGTGACCCCCACCGATGCCACCCCGACGCCGACTTCCACCGAGGCCACCCCGACGCCGACCTCCACCGAGGCCACCCCGACGCCGACCTCCACCGAGGCCACCCCGACGCCGACCTCCACCGAGGCCACCCCGACGCCGACCTCTACCGAGGCTACGCCGACGCCGACCTCCACCGAGGCCACCCCGACGCCGACTTCCACCGAGGCCACCCCGACGCCGACCTCTACCGAGGCTACCCCGACGCCGACCTCCACCGATGCTACCCCGACGCCGACCTCTACCGAGGCCACCCCGACCGCGACCTCCACAGAGGCCACTCCGACCGCGACCTCTACGGCGACCTCGACCGAAACTCCCACTGCAACAGCCACCCCGACACCGACCGAATCTCCGACGCCGACACTGACGCCGACTGTCACGGCCACCTCGACCGAAACCCCCACTGCAACAGCCACCCCGACACCGACCGAGTCTCCGACGCCGACACTGACGCCGACTGTCACGGCCACCTCGACCGAAACCCCCACTGCAACAGCCACCCCGACACCGACCGAGACCGAGACTCCGACGCCTACGCCGACAGCGACGCCGCCTTTCGACTACATCGTGAACACCCCCACCCTCGGTGATTTCTGGGCCATCGATATCGCGGCTGACCTCTCGCCCACCAACGCGCCTCGGCAGCGAATCGACAACACCGGCGCAATCACCATCGCCGAGCTGCGTGTTTGCCTGGGTAAAGAGACCGGTGTCGAGACCGGAACAATCCACTTCGAGATCTGGAGCGACAAGACGAGCGGTTGCCCGGACAGCGTGGCGTTCTGTCCCGACCAGAAGATCGGGGACGACTCCGATAGCTTCGACGTGAGTGCCCTGGCGATAATGAACACTTACAACGGCGCCTGCGGAACTGCCGGCAATGGCGAGGAAGTCACCATTACCTGGAGTGCGAACAATCCCACGCCCAGTGGCATCTTCTGGATCGTCGGCGTCAAGGATTCCATCCCCAGCGGCAGAATCCTCTGGGGCGCATCGCCGGGGAACAGCTACGGCGGCGGCGATTTCAACGCCTGGAAGATCAACCAGGATCGCAATAACGACTTCTACTTCATCGTCGCCACCGAATAGAGATCGGGCCGATCGCGGTGAGGGGCGGCCCGCCGATTCCGGCCGCCCCTCCGCGTTCTGGCGCTCCTACTTCTTCGCGCCCGCCTCGCTCACCGTCAAGCTCGGCTTCAGCGCCTCGAATGTCTTGTCGCCGATGCCCTTCACTTTCTTCAGATCTTCGATGGATTTGAAGGGGTCGGCGGCGCGGTACTCGATGATCGCCCGCGCCTTGGCGTCGCCGATTCCCGGAAGGGAGGCGAGCTCGGCGACCGACGCCGTGTTGATGTCGACGCGATGCTCGACGTCGGCGTAGACCGTTGCCCCTCCCCCGCCGAGTCCTAGGAATGCCATGATGGCTAGGGCACCGAGGAGCTGCTGCACACGTGACTGCATGGATCGTTCCTTTCTGCGAGATGAACGCCCGGGGGACTGCGTCAAGACGGTACAGGCCGACGCGAAACTGCGACGCCTCGGACCATGGTATCGTTCAGTCCCAAGCGCGCGCTCCAGTAGCGAAATTTTCTAAGCGCCAGATTCCGCCGCGCGTCGGTTATCGCCGGAACGTCGGTCCGATGCTCGCCCGGCGACAAGTGGAAACCGAGGAGAATACCGGCGGCGGTCTTGTTGCCGGCTGCCGAATTGAATGCGTCGAGCAGCAGTTGACGCTGCATGCGTGCGGTCGCCGCGTGGAAGTCGTCGTCGGCCGCTCGGCCGGAAGCCGGGGCTTCCGGCAAGCTTCGGCCTTCGGCCACCACCGACACGGCGCGGGGTCCAGACTCCCGCGTCGTCCCGCCCACGTCGTCGAAGCGCGCCAGGACTTCCTGCATCGTCGCGCCATCGAGGACATCGCCGCACGAGCGGAGCGCCATCCGGAGCGCCGTCTGCAACTGGCGAACGTTGCCGGGCCATGGGTGCTCCATGAGGAGCAGCATCGCGGTCGGCTCGACGCGCGGCACCGGGTCGCGGAAGCTCGCCAGATAGTGGCGCACCAGCAGAGCGACGTCCTCGGGGCGCTCACGGAGCGGCGGAATGAAAAGGCAACCGTCGCGGATCAAGCGGTAGTAGAGGTCATGGCGGAAGGCCCCGGAGGCCGCGAGGGACGCGAGGTTCTCGTGGGCGGCCGCGATCACGGCCACATCTACCGCTAGCCCGCGACTGCCGCCGACACGACGAAAGCCCTTGCCCTCGATGACACGTAGCACCTTGGCTTGATGCTCGCGCCGCATCGCCGCGATCTCGTCGAAGAAGACGATACCGCCGTGTGCACGCTCGAGCGTGCCGGCCTTGTCGATGGCTCCCGGAAAGGCGCCGCGCATCGTTCCGAAGAGCTCACTCTCGAGATGGTCCTCCGGAACAGCCGGGCAATCGAAGATTTCGTACGGGGTGTTGGCGCGACACGAAGCCAGTCGAAGCGCCTCGGCGACTACCTCCTTGCCGACGCCCGACTCGCCCTGCACGAGGACCGCGCGAAAGCCATTGCGCCCGAGCGCTCGGATCTCGGCGCGCAGCTTGTGCATGGCGGGCGACGCTCCGACCAGCCCGAGCGTCTCCCCAGCTTCGCTGGATGTCGTCGCCCCCGTTTCTGCCCCCGCCAGTCCCGCCGTCACGCGCGCAGTCTTGCGACCGCCGGCAGAGGCAGTCAATCGTCAGGACACACTATCGCCGATCGCATGATCACCGGATCATAGTGGCTCTGGACGTCGTCGGCCGCTACGCGTAGACGTCGATACACGCACGGAGGACCGGATGGGCAACGAGCTGGAACGAGATCTTGTGGTGCAGATACGGATGACGCACGAGCGCTTCGTGCGCGCCATGGACGGCCGGCTGCCGGCAATGAGCCTGGAGCAGAAGGAGCGCTATTTCGCGGTACTTTCAGGCCTCGTGGGGCGACTGGAAGACCTCGAAAAAGGGATGAAGACCGTCCTGCAAGAAATAATGGCTGAGGCGGCGCCCTACCTCTTCTACGAGATCAACGGCTGACTAGGGTACAGCGGAGTTTCGCGCGCGCCGCGGTGCAACGCGCGGTTTGCACAAGAGTGCGAGCTCGAGTTCGACCCCCTCTGCTGGCTCTCCCACGCAGTGGAGCTTGTGTCCCCGAAGCTCATGCAAGAGCTCGAGGGGCAATCGTATGCGACCGCAACGGCGGCCGTGCAGATAGGCGACCAGCCCGATAGCGAGCGGCATCGCGAGCCCCGCGACCAAAGCCGTGAATGGCGTCATGGTGCCTTCGCTGCTATGCGGGCCGGCCGCCGCGGCACTGCCACCGGGCGACGCCTCGTGACGAGCTCGGCCCAGCCGGCCGGCGACAGCGGCACGGCGCCGGCGAGATTCTCCCGGACACGGTTCGGGTCGTGGCCGAGGCAACGAAGCCGGTGGTCGACCAGCTGAAAGATCGGCCGCCACGGCATCGTCTTCCTTCTGCCAGTGCGCCGCCCAGCTCGATACGCCCAACGGGCCGCCCATGGACACGCCATGGCAGCGACCCCGAGAATACTCCACACTGCCGCATCCATGCCCTCAGGACGTCGCAAAGACGCAAATCTTTCACCGGTTCCGGCCCTGGAGCTTGCCATACCCGACCGGGCTGCAGGTGAGACTCCAAGGAGCCAATCCAATCCCGCGCTCGGTCCCCAGGCACTCCTGTCCGCCGAGTTCAGGAAGATCGTCCGCGACGCCATCGCCCGTTTCCTCGCGTTCCGGGCTCGCGGGCAGAGCCACCTCGTCGACGACCTAACCCACGAAGTCTTCGTGATGCTGCTGCGCGACGATGCTCGCAAGCTGCGGACGTTCACCGGTCGGCATGGGTGCTCGTTCGCAAGCTGGCTCAAGGTGGTCGCGGTCAGGCTAGCCATCGACCGGCTCCGGCGCGAAAGGCGCCTCGTGTACCTCGACGCAGATACTGGACCGATGCGCGAGCTCCGCTGCGCCCTTCGCAGCGACACCGGTGATCCGGAAGCTTCGGTGCAAGGAGCGGAGGCCGCTGAACGTCTCGGTCGAGCACTGGCGCAATTGTCCTCGAAGGACCGACTGCTGGCGGAGCTGCACTTGGTACGCGGCCGGTCCCTCGAGAACGTCGCTGAGATAATGGGGGTCACCTTGAACGCCGCCTACGTGCGCAAGAGCCGGCTACTCGAGCGCCTACGGCGCCTACTCGGGGCATCCGCATGACGATCGAGGATGCTCTCGCGGCGCCGTGCCCCAGCGACGAACAGCTAGGGGCCCTCATAGAAGGCAGGTTGAGCGGTGCGGACCACGCTGCCGTCGCGGCGCACGTGGCGCGCTGCGACGCGTGCAGCGACGTCGTGGCCGCAGCGTTACCGTCTACCGTCCCGGCGGTCGGACTACGTGAAGGCGCGACGGCTAGCGACGGACGCCGGCGAACGTCGCGGTCGTGGCGGCGCTTTGCGTGGGCAGCGACCTTGGCGATCACGATCGGCGGGCTGGCGTTCGCGGCGGCGAGGGGCTCGTTTCCCGGTCTTGGAATCATGGTCGGTCAAGCCCTCGGCCGACGGCTCGGCGGTGACGCACGGGTCGCGGGGGTCCGGATGCAGCTCGGTCCATCGGGCACCTTCGTGATCGGACTCAGGGAGTTGCACTACCGCCACGGCCAGGACCTCTTTTCCGCGGACGACATCGAGGCGACGGCTTCCCTGGCGTCGCTCGTGTCGAGAGGATCCTTGTTGCGGCGGCTCGTGCTCGTACGACCGCGCATCGAGGCGGCGACTCCCGGCGGGGTCGGGATGGTGATGTCCCGAGAGCTGCGCGGTCGCATGCTGGCTGCTCTCGATACCATCGAGCGCATCGATGTGGTCGACGGAACGCTCCTGCTTCGCGACGCCATCCCGGCAAGCGATGCGATCACGGGAATAACGGGTGGGGTCGAACTCGCGAGCGGCCGTGCGCAGATCGTGCTGCACGGAGGGCTCGCCGGGGGAACGCTCGACGTAACGGGCAGCCTCGGTGCAGACGATGCTGCGCTCGCTCTCACCCTCGCAGGGCGCGACGTCGCGACGAGCGGTATCGCTCTGCTACACGGACACGTCGATGGCCGCGCCGAGTGGCACCTCGACGTCACCAGCAACTCTGACGGAACGGAATTCGAGGGGCGCCTAGCAATCCGTGACGGACGCTGGCTAGGCGCCGGCCTGAGCCGAACGCTCGACATCGATGCGACGGTGCGGGTCCCTCTCTTCGCTCTGGAGCCGCGCTTGGAAGGCGCCGACCTTCCGTTCGACGAGTTGCGCGCCGCATTCATCTGGCGGCGGGGTGCATGGGATCTCCCCCGGGCCTTCGCGAGGATCGGCGAGTTCGTAGCCGGCGGCGCGGCCAGCATCCGCGCCGACGGAACGGTCGAAGGACGCGGCACCGTGCGATTGCCGTCCGCGCTGAGGCGCGCTCTCGCGTCCCATGCCGCCGCACCAACGGCGCTTCTCGAGACATCTGAACCGGCGATCGTACCCTTCGTGGTGCGGGGGTCCTTGGCCGCCCCGCGCTTCACTCGCGACCTCCCCTAGGACGAAGACCAAGTACGACGAGTCGTCGATCGAGCGCTTCAATCGTTCACGGTCGCCACCGAATCGACGCCGGCCGGTGGGCACACCCCCGCGAGGACGCGTCCACGCACACTCGTGGCGATGGCTCGCCCGTCGGTACGATTCGCCTCGGGGAGACCCAGGCACGCCTGTACGGTACGCCCGATATCGGCAGCGGTGACGTCACGACACTGCGGCGAAGTAGGCCCCGGTGCCCCGCCGAGAACGATCAAGGGTACGCGGCGCTCTCCCGGTCCACCGTGATTACCGAGCAGCTTTGCCTCTGTCTTACTGCCGTCGACGATCTGGAAACCAGGCTTCGCCACCAGGAGCAGGTCGCCGGTACGCTCGTGCACGAGATGCCACTCGCGATGGACACGCGCAATGGTGTGTCTAGTACCGCCATCGGCAACGTTGGGCGCCGTATACAGAGCCTCGGCAATTCCAGGATCCGCAAGGGCGATACGGCGAGCGGCGGCAAGACGAGCGCCGACGCGGGACGGAGCATCGGGGTTAGTCAGGTAGACGTGCCCGACGCCTCCATCACCGACGACCGTAAGCCCGCGCAAGCCGGCGGCGGCAAACACGTTCCCGAAATACAGCGGCTCCTCACGCATACTATCGAAACCGTGGTCGGCAGTTATGAAGGCGGTCGTGGTCGTCCAGTCGGGGCGCGAGGCCAGCCATGCGAGGAAAGAGCCGAGCGCCGTATCGGTTCGCCGACGTGTCTCGACTGCTTGCTGTGAGCGCGGTCCGTATCCGTGGCTCACGCGATCGACATCCGCCAGATTCACGAAGATGAAATCGGCGCCGGCATGCTCCACCAGGGAGCGCGCGGCTGCGAGCGTCGTTCCATCGTAGGCGTAACCCGTGATGTCGTCGCGGGCCGCATCCGAGACTGCCCGGGCATCCCATAGCTCGTCAGGTGCGACCTGAAGCACACCGTCGCCTGCGAACATCGTACCGAGCTTGGGCTTGGCGACTGCGGCGGCCGTGCGCAGGCCGCGGTTCGCGCGACGCGCGAGAGTGAACGTCGTTTCTGCTTGCAAGTCCGCCGCCGCTCCGAGCTTGCGCAAGCTCCCGGCCCCACGATCCCAGACGGCATTGCCGGTGACGCCGTGGGCTTCCGGTTCCACTCCGGTGATGAGCGTGGCGTGATTGGTGTTCGTGCGGGCCGGCATAGATGCGAGGCTTTCTACGCCGGGGCACCATCGCGAGGTCCACCATGCCCGCGCCAGAACCGGCGTACCATCGGCCTCAACCTCCCGCGCGTCGAGCCCATCGACGACGATGAGCAACACCCGGGCATCTGCATGGTGGGCAACCGCGAGGAGTATAGAGAACAGAACGGCCCACGCAGGCATCGCAATGCGAGCAGGGGCGCGCGAGATCACAGCCGTCACTCGCCGGTGCGGAATGGGGGACGTCGTGGACGCCGGTAGTTGGCGGTCTGCGTCCGGTCCGGCCGCGGCTCGCCGGCAAGATAGCGGCCAATCGCCGCCCGCAGCTCGAGTTGGAGCGCTTCGACCGGTTGCTCGGCGTCGACGGTGACGAAGCCGAACTCGTCGGCCAAGCGCTCGTACTCGCGCAGGATGCGCGCCTGGTAGCGACGGAACGATTCGAAGATGTCACTGCCCAGCTTGAGGTGCATGCCGGATTCCCAATAATCCATGCCCTTGGCCTCGAGCACACGCGGGATCAGATGCTTCACGTCGATCTTCAGGTACAAGACAAGATCGGGCACTACGGCGAATCCGAAGAGCTTGCGAGTCCACTCGGGATCGGCCCCCATCACCGCATTGCGGGCGAATGCGGTATACATGTAGCGGTCGGCAACCACGATGAAGCCGGCGCGCAGCGCAGGAATGATCTGATTCTCCAGTCGGTCCGCGAAGTCGGCTGCATATAGGAGGCCGAACGTAGTGACGTTCAGCGCATGTCCAGCCTTGGCCTCGTTGATGGTTTCAGCGAGGAGTGGCGAGCGGGTCCAGCCCGTATTGACGACACCGTATCCCTGGACCTCGAGCCAGTAGGTGAGCTGCTCGATCTGGGTCGAGCGGCCGACGCCGTCGGTACCCTCGATGACGATGAGGCTCCCACGCAGCGGGCCGATCTTCAGGTACGGAAGCCCGTTGCCGTAAAAGGCCTTATCGGCGTCGTGCACGTCGCCCCCTCCCCTCCGGACCCATGCCCAGCGCCACCGCAGCCAGCTGGCGTACCTGCTGCTGCTGCTGTGTGATGCCGGCAGTCGCGTCGATGACCTCCAGACCGAACTCCCGAACCAGCTCGTCGTAGATCACCAGGATACGGCTCTGGAACAACCGAAAGCTCTCGGCTGGATCGCGACTCAATCCGAGATCCATTCCCGCCTCATGATACTTGAGCTTGGTTCGACCACTCAGGATCCGTTGTAGCGAGACTTCGATCGGCACTCGAAAGTAGATAGCCAGGTCAGGCTTCGGGGCGAATCCGTAGAGAGCCCGTACCCATTCGCTGTCGACGCCGCGCGCTACGTCGCGGCCGAAAGCCGTGTAGACGTAGCGATCCGCCAGCACCGTCATCCCGGCTTTGAGCGGCGGAATGATCTTGAAAGTGAGTCGATCCGCGAAATCCACTGCGTGCAATACGCTGAAGGTCGTCGGAGTGAGCAGATCTTTCTTCTTGCCCCGCCGTAGCGATCGTCGCACCAGGGCCGACGAGTTCCATTCCGTGAAGAATACTTTCCGCCCTTGCGCCAGGAGCCAGCGGTGCAACAGCGAGATCTGCGTCGATTTCCCCGATCCGTCGATCCCTTCGACGATGATCAGCGTTCCGGGGTACGGATGCGGCGTCGTGAGTCCCGTCATGGGGGAGCACCACCCTCTAGCGATGCGGGCAGGACCCGTCAAAGATCATCCCCGGATCATCCCGGACGACATGACAATGTGGTCGCAGGTGCATTAGCGAGAACGTCGACCGTAACGAAGGCGACCTCAACCGGATCGAACAGATACGGCGCTACGTCCCGTGGTTCCTCGAGGCAGTCGCCGAGTTCCTCGCCGCCCCCGGACGCACTTACTGCAGGCTGAGCTTCACCCAAGCCGACGTGCTCAGCCAGGTTCCGCTCTCACCGGCGCCGCCATCCCATGCCTGGAACGCGACAGGCATGCTCGTGAGCTCACTGGGTCGCTTCGCAATCATGACGACTCGCCACTGACCCTCGGCATAGGCTGCCGCTGTCCGGATCGGTCTTTCTTCCTGACCCGCAGTCGGCACCGCGCGCGGCCCGGCAATCAATTGCACGAGCGCCTCGGACTCGCCCCGGTCCTGGCGTTCGCCCGTCCAGTACCAGCGGCGCACGGGATGCCTCTCGTCGCCGAGGAGGCTCGGCGGCAGGGTTCCTCCAGGATCGATCTCCTGCGGCAACTCGACGGCGATTGCATCGGTAAGCTTCCACGCGCCGTGCCGCGCCAACGCCACAGCCACCGACGAAGCGCGCTCCTCCTCGGTACGAACGTTGCGCGTCGGGTCGTCCCAGACGAGGAGAATGCCGAGCTCGTCCTTGTTCACTGCGGCCGCGACGGCGACGGCATCGATCGCGGGAGCTCCCCAGTGGGGGGCGACCTCGAGCTGGGGCGACATCGGAATCTCCGTACGCAGAGCGGCCTGCCAGAGCGTGTGCGAAGGATCGAGCGGAAGCTCGTCGGTTACGGTCACCGCCTGAATACTCGTCGCGGCGCGCGGACGCACTCGCCCGAGGCGGCTCAGATAGTGCGCGACGGCCCAGCGATCCTCATCGCTCAGATCGGCGTAACTCTTCATCGAGGTGCCGTTGAAGCCGCTCGTGAGCGTGCGGTAGATATCCGTGGGACTACTCCCCACCTTGTATTTCCAGCGTTGCGTGAGATTCGTGGCCAACGATCGATGCCCTTCGTCGTCCTTGAGGCTGGACGCCGACGGCCCATCTCCCCGTCCGGAAACCCCATGGCACTCGGCGCACTTGGCCTCTTCGTAGACAGCGCGACCCCGGACCGTGAGCTGGTCGATCGAGAGTGCGGGAACGGAACTCGTGGTGATCGTGATCGGCGCGTCCGCGAATCGTTTCGGGCTGAATGCCATCAGGTATCGGGCAAGCTCTTCCAGGCGGTCCGTCCCCAGTGAAAGAAATCGTCCCATAGCCGTAGACCCGCACCCGCGAGCGGTCGAGCCGATGATGTCGGAGTCGAGCGGAGCTTCTCCGAACGCAGTAGAGCGAAAGCGATACGCGGCGTGGACGAAATTCGTCGGCGGCGGAAGGAGCTCGGAGGCCACAGGACCGTCGCCCGCCCCGTTTCGGCCATGACAGGCGGCGCAGCGAGCAGCGTACATATCGGCACCGCTCGCTCCCGAGTCGAGCCCGGAGCCGCTCTTGCCGAGATCATCGAGGAGCGCCACTAGGCCCCAGATAGCTGCGGTATCGAGTTCGTCGCCGAAGGCCGGCATGTTCGATTCCCACGCGCGCTCCGGTAGCACTGCAGCGCCATCGCGGATCCTCGCAAAGCGGGTCGCGTCCGCCCCGATCTCGCGACTCGGGCGGCGCAGGTCGGCGGCGCCCTTCGGAAAGGTCGTCGCGTAGGGCCCGTCGCCCGCCCCGATCACCCCATGGCACGGCTGGCATGAGCGCAGATATGTCGTCCAGGCGCTGGAGAGCGCCGCAGCACGCGTCGCCCCGTCCGCCGTTCGCAGAGGATTCGTCATTCCGGGCACCCCGGAAGATTCGGTGGCAACAGCGGATTCGACGCTCAGGATCTCGTCCGTAGCGATGACGAGAGCGAACAGAGCCAGCGCCGCTGTAATACATCGACGCATCGAGGTCGCCGACAGAACGGAGCCGGTGGCCGCCATCGCGTCAACGTACGTCGTCTGGTGCCGCTGCGGCGGCAACCTTGCTCAGCTCGTCCATGCCGATGCGTTGCACGAACTCGTGGAACGGCTCTCCGGTGACACGCCGGGTCCGGTAGCACTCGGCGATCGCTACGATCGCCCGTGGAGCTACCGCCTCTGGAAAGCGGCCCCCCAGACGTTTTCCGATCGCATTGTCGCGCTCGCCCACGTGGCCGCCGAGCAGGATCGAGTAGTGCGGGCGCTCCACTCCGTCCTTGCCTTTGATCATCATACCGGTGAGACCGATGTCACCGACGTGGTGCTGGCCGCACGAGTTCGGACAGCCGCTTATCTTCACGTGCAGCTCGCCGATGGTGTCGGCGGAGAGACCACTCTCGGAAAGATGGTGGCGCACACGTTCCGCCATTCCCATGGAACGGGTTACCGCCAAGCTGCAGTAATCGGCGCCGGGGCACGAGACAACATCCGTGATGTGATTCGCACCCGACTCCGACAAGCCGATCTCGACCAAGCGCCGGTAGACGTCGGGAACGTCCTTGCCGCTGATGAACGGCAGCAGGAGATTCTGTTCGTTCGAGATCCGCAGCGTGCCGTTACCGTACGTCTCCGCCAACTCGGCGATCGCCCGCCCCTGCGTAGTCGTATAGTCGCCTAGAGGAACGGTTATGGTGACCAGGAAATGGCCGGCACCGCGCTGGGGAACGACATTCGTCGCCGCCCACGCCTTGTAGGCGGCGTCGCCACCAGCCAACGGTGCACCCGCCCTTTGCGGTTCCGGAAGTATGTAGTCGGCTATATGCTCGCGAGCCTCACGGCGCAGTTCGTCGCCACGCTTGACCTCGACGCGCGCGATCTCTTCGTCGACCGCCTTCGCGAAGGCTTCGGCGCCGAGCTTCCGCATGAGATATTTCATTCGCGCCCGGCTGCGGTTCTTCCGTTCGCCCAGCCGGTGCTGAATGCGCACGATCGCCTCGGCTACGATCAACACCTCGTCGGCCGGTACGAAGTCGCGCAGGTGCTTCGCCAGGTACGGCTGTGCTCCGAGCCCGCCGGCAACCGCAACAGCGAACCCGAATTCGCGCCGGGCTCCCTCGCCACGGACATGCCCGTAGAAAGCGATGTCGTTGATGGGCCCCTGGGCGCAGTCACGCTCGCAGTTGGTGAACGAGATCTTGAACTTGCGCGGCAGCGTCAGATTCAGCGGGTTGAAGAGAAAGTAGTCGGTGACGAGCTGGGCATAGGGGGTCACATCGAAGGACTCGGTCTCGAGGAGGCCGCTATGCGGGCACGCCGTCACGTTGCGCACGCCGTCGGAGCACGCTCCGCGCGTCGTAATCCCGACCTCGTGGAGCCGGGAATATATCGTCGCAACCTCCTCGAGCGGCACCCAGTGGAGCTGGATGTCCTGGCGCGTCGTCAGGTGCGCGACGCCGCGGCCGTAGTCGTCGGCGATGTCGTTCAGACAACGCATCTGAGTAGCTGTGACGAGACCCCCCGGGATCTTGATACGCTGCATGTAGCTCGTGTGGTCGAGCTGATAGTAGAGGCCGTAGCTGAGGCGCATGGGCCGAAACTCATCCGAGGTAACAGCTCCTCCGATAAACCCCCCGATGCGGCCAGCGTGACCCGCGATCCCGTCGCGCAGTTGGCGATCATTTCGGAAAGACATGACCTTCGCTCCTGGACTGTCCTCGACCGGCGACCACCGGGCACATGAACGCTTGCTCGCGCCTGACGGATAGACGAAGGAGGAACGACGAAGACAGTGTCGGCCCATTATGGACGCGACCCTGCGACTGTCAAGGTGAAGTCGTCGACAGGACGCTGAGTTATACGACCATACCGGTGCCCACTGACATCCGGTTCGCGATACCGTCGCCATGGTCGCGACGCGTTGCGTTCCGTCCTCCGGGGTGGTACCTCGCCGCGCTGGCTCTCTCGGGAGGTTCGATGCTTATCCCTGCAACGCAATTGCGCGTCGGTATGCTCATCAATCATCAGAATGATCTCTATCGCGTCATGGCGGTCACCCACGTCACGCCGGGCAACTGGCGGGGCATGGTGCAGACCAAGCTGCGAAGCGTGCGAGCGGGCACGCAAACCGAGAATCGGTTCCGCTCGGAGGACAAGGTCGATCGGGTAACACTCGACCAGCAGGAGATGGAGTATCTCTACGGCGACGGCGGGAGTCACCACTTCATGAACACGGAGTCCTTCGAGCAGATCGCTCTCGAGGCGGACTGGCTCGGAGAAGCCGTGCAATACCTGCTCCCCAACCTGCGGGTCATAGTCGACTTCTACGAAGGCAAGCCCATCGGCGTAACGCTGCCGAAGACCGTGGATCTGCGCGTGACCGACACCGCACCCGGCCTCAAGACCGCTACGGTCACGAACGCCTTGAAACCAGCAACGACTGAAACCGGACTCATCGTGCCCGTACCTAACTTCGTCGACATCGGCGATGTCATCAAGGTCGACACGGAGAGCGGAAGCTATCTCTCGCGCGTCAAGGCGGAATAGCGCCGCCGCCGTGGACTTCCGTTTCAGCGCGTCGGAGGAGCGTTTTCGACTCACGCTCCGCTCCTGGCTGCGCGAGCATCTGCGGCGCCACTTCGCGCCCGGCGAGCTGCACGAGGATCTCGACCCGAACGTGCGCTTCGAGCGCCTGCTCGCCTGGCATCGCGCTATGCACGCCGGCGGCTGGGTTGGCATCCACTGGCCGCGCGAGTACGGCGGACGCGGGGCGTCGATAATGGAGCAGGTAGTTTACGCCGAAGAGATGGGAGCCGCCGGGGCCCCGTCGCCGATCAATCCGATCGCGATCATGATGGTCGGACCCACGCTCATGCGGTGGGGTACCGAGGCACAGAAACGGCGGTTCATCCCCACCATGCTGACGGCGGAAGAAATCTGGTGCCAGGGATACTCGGAACCGAACGCCGGCAGCGATCTCGCAGCGCTCCAGACGCGCGCGAGCGAGGACGGCGACGACTTGGTCGTGACCGGCCAGAAGGTCTGGACCAGTCTGGCGCACCGGGCGCACTGGTGCATTCTGCTCTGCTGCACCGATCCCACGGCCCGCAAACATCTCGGCATCTCGTACCTCCTCGTGGATATGCGCAGCCCGGGCATCACTGTACGACCGCTCGTGCAGATCAGCGGCGACGCCGAGTTCAACGAGGTCTTCTTCGATGCAGTACGGGTACCAAAAAGCAACGTCGTCGGCCGGCTCAATCAGGGCTGGGACGTAGCCATGACAACGCTCGGTTTCGAACGCGTCGGGCTCGGCAACATCTATCAATTCGAACGTCTGATTCGCGAGCTCGTAGTCCTCGCCTCGAAGCGCACCATCGAGGGTCGCCCGGCCCTCGAACACGGCGGGATTCGACAACGTCTCGCCCAGCTCGCCATCGAAGCGATGGCCTTGCGATATACGCAGTATCGGCAGATCACGAGGCGGGCTCGCGGGGAACCCGGACCGGAGGCCTCGGTAGCGAAGCTCTTCGGCACCGAGCTCAACCTGCGCATCATGCGCCTAGCGCTCGACCTCCTCGGACCCGAGGGGCTCATGGAGCGCGAGCAGGGATCGGTCGAAGCATCGAGCAAATGGCTGCGGCGGGTCCTCACCGCGCGTGCATTCACGATCGGCGGTGGAACATCGGAGGTACAGCGCAACATCATCGGCGAACGAGCGCTCGGATTACCGCGGGGATGAGTTGGGAGCGGCTGCGGGATGGCGCGGCGATCTGGCGGGAGATCTTCGAGAACGACGCCGTCGTAGAGATCGAGATCGGCAGTGGCGACGGCACCTTCCTCGCTGCCTGGGCGGCGCGCCATCCGAACCGCAACCTGCTCGGAATCGAGCGCTCGCCGTCGAAGGCTCGCCGGCTCGCCGAACGCCTCGCAGCATGGCGCTTCGCTAACGTCAGGGTGCTGCAGGCGGATGCGCGGTGCCTCGTCGCTTCGATCATTCCCGCCGCATCGGTTGCCGCCTATCACGTATATTTTCCGGATCCGTGGCCGAAGCGGGTGCATGCATCGCGCCGAATCTTCACGAGCGAGTTCGTCCGTGGCCTCGCCGTCACGCTGGTAGCCGGCGGTCGCCTCCACTTCGCGACCGACGTCGCGACCTATGCCGATGTCGCCTGCCGACACGTGCTTGCGAGTGCTGCATTCCGTGAGATCGCAGTCGCCGAGGCCATGGAATCTCATCCCGGCCTCACAACCTCCTTCGCCCGCAAATACCAAGCCGGAGGTCGGGCGCTCTCGAGCTTCATCTTCGAACGCCTGCCGGTGATCGCAGACGATCAGGCCGACCCGGCGGCCTCCAAGATCAAGTCCATGTAGTACCGAAGATTCATGCCTACGAGATAGATCGCCGCTCTATCACTGCGGCGCGCATAGATTGCAGTCCGGGTCGGGTTACGGGCGCCGAGCATTACCGTGATCGAGGACGTAGACGGAGAGTCGATCGCGACGTCCAGCGTCGCCGTCGGAACGTCCAGGCCGTAAGCGGCCAGGTCGTGCTCCGCTTCGCTGTCGAGGCGCTCAGCCGCCTGTCCCGTAGTCAACGTCGCCACGGTTGCGTCGACGAGGTCCGGGGAGACCCGCACGCCCGCTGGTTCGAGCGTCTCCCACACGCCGCCTCGGCGCCGCAAGCGTACGACCTGCCCCTCCTGGTGCAGGGTGAGCGCCGTCACCGAAACGGCGTCGGCCTCGAGCAGCGACGGTCCGACCGGCGGCGCCGCCCCTCCGCCCTGGTGCAGGTCCGGCGCACCGCGCTCTAGAAGCACGGCGACGGTCGCGAGCAACGCGAACACGGTCCAGATCGAGACGACCTTCCACCACCTCATGCCCATCGCCGCCGCAAGAACACGACCATGCCGATTGCAAAAAACATTGCCGGCTGGAGCACCGCCGCGAGCCAGAATGCCCAGGCTCCCTGCGCCTCGGTCACGAAGAATTGCTCGCGTCCCATCTCTTTCGACTGCATGCGAGTGGAAAGCAGCGATTCGTCGCGCGCGAGCCAGTTGATGCTGTTCAGGAATAGATCCTTGTTTCCGAGATAGTCGATGATGCCGTTGCTCGCAAAGTCGCTGTCGCCGATGACGATGATGCGTCCATGCCGATCCGCAACCGGCACGATCGCTATGCCGACGACCTGTGCTCCGACCGAACGCTTTTCTGCATCCGTCCACGCATCGGCTGTGGATGCGTAGTAGCCTGCGGGGCTCGTCTTGAGGAACGCCATTGTCGACGCCGAAGGAGATCCGATCATCTCTAGGGGGCGGGCGTAGGAGAGCACCGGCGGCGCTTCCAATGTCCCGCTGACCAGAAATGACGGCATGAGGTCGGCGACCATGATGGTCACCCCTTCACCGCCGGCTAGCCGACGATCGGGATCGACAACGATGCGGTTCGTCGGCGCTGCGACACCGAAGCCTGCAGCGAACCCAGCAACCGATGCCGGTGTCTCCGGGTCGATCGCCAGCAAGAGACTGCCTCCGCGGCGCAGGTACTCCTCGATCTGCGTCAACTCGCCGGGCAGATAGTCCTTGCGCGGCCCTGCTATCACCAGAACCGTCGCATCGTCTGGCACCGACGCGGTACGCATCAGAGGCAGCGTCCTCACCGAGAACTGGTCGTCCTCGAGAGCGCCCTTCGCTATCGACATCCCTGCCTTGCGATCGCCGTCCTCGGGCGAACGTTCCCCATGCCCGACGATGAAGTAGACCGTGCGTTCGCGATCGCGCGTCACGGCGAGGAGCGCTCCCATCAACAGCGCCTCGCTCGGATTCGAGACATCGCGCCGCCGGCTGCCGCTCTCGACGACCACGGCGCCGTACCGGTCGACCCCGTAGCGCCGCGCCAAGGCCGGCGAGCGATTGAGGTCGACGAAATCGTAGCTGATGCGGGGGGTCTCTTGCGCAAGCCGCCAGAGCAGATCTTTCAGCTGCGGAGTGCGCGGATCCTCGGTGCGCACGAACACCGTCAGGCGAACGTCGCGTGGGAGGTTGCCGAGGATCTTCCTGGCGTGGGTCGAGAGCGTGTAGTTTCGCTGCGGAGAAAGATCGATCCGGATGTTGTGGCGGTAGGCGAGGTACAAAATGAGCGACCCGCATCCGACGAGGCCGACCATACCCACTATGAGAGACACCCAGTTATTTCGCCCCGGCCTCATCGACGACCTCGCCAGCGACGCGAGTCCAGCGAGCGCAGCGTCAAAAACAGAAAGAACCCGATGAAAAGCAGAAAATACGTGATGTCCTTCAGATCGATCACTCCGCGCGCAAAGCTGAAGAAGTGGTCGAAGGTCGACAGCTGGCTCAATGTCGTAAGTAGCGTCGAGCTGACCGCCGCCTCGTTCCACGTCAGAATCCAGAAAAGCAGGAGCGCGACGAAAGTGCACGAAGATGCCACCACTTGGCTGTCGGTCAACGACGATACGAACAAGCCGCACGCGATGCAGCTCGCCAGGAAGAGCGCGGCACCGAGATAGCGAGCGACGAACGGGCTCGGGTCGAACGGTTGGATCGTATACACGATCGCCGGATACAAGAGCGTGCCTGCGAGAAAGAGCAGAAAGACCAGGAGGCACGCTGCGAACTTCGCGAGCACGATTTCGCCGTCGCGCAGGGGATATGTGTAGAGCAGCTCTATGGTACCGAGGCGCCGTTCCTCTGCAATCAACCGCATCGTGAACAGCGGCACGACGATCAACAAGTAGAAGCCTATGTGGTTGACGAAAAAGTCCTGCCAGAAGTTCTCCAGGATGTTGATACCGAAGCCGAACGTCACGTAGCTGTTCAGCGTCGTGTAAAAGCGGTAACCGGTAGCGAGCAGGAAAGCGCCGACGACCACGTAGACGAGCGGGCCGGCGAAGTATGTGGCCAGCTCCTTGCGAATCAACGCCAAGGTCTTCACGCGCCAGTGTCCCGTTCGTTGCGCACCAACCTGACGAAGAGATCTTCGAGCGTCATCGGAAGCGGGCGCAATTCGAGAAGACCCCAGCCTTGTGCGGCAACAGTCGCTGCGAGCGCACGTCGAACTTCGTCGCCGCACGTCGACGTGACCATGACCGTGACGACATCGTCGGCGTTCTTGATCTCGCGCACGGCAACGACATCGGGAAGCACGTGCAGCGCGTCGAGCACAGCTGCACGTGGTCCCGCGATACGCACGCAGGTTTCGTGGGCCTCCTGCAAACGGCGCGTCAGGCCCTCGGCGGTGTCCTCTGCAATTATGCGTCCATGATCGATGATCACGACGCGCTCGCACGTCATGCTGACCTCGGGAAGTATGTGCGTGCTGAGCAGGATGGTCGTCGAGCCCCCGAGAGACTTGATGAGACCGCGGATATCGACGATCTGGCGGGGATCGAGACCGACCGTGGGCTCATCCAATACCAGCACGCGCGGCCGATGGATGACCGCCTGGGCAATCCCCACGCGCTGTCGGTACCCTCTAGAGAGCCTACCGATCAGCTTCTCGGCCACTTCGACGAGCCCGCAGACTTGCATAACCTGGTCGAGGCGTGGGCCCCGCTCTCTGGCGGGAACACCCTTGACCTCGGCACAAAACGCCAGGAAACGTCGTACCGATAGGTCGGGATAGAGAACGACGTTCTCTGGCAGGTAACCGATGCGCTCACGGACAGCGAGCGAATGCTCTTCGACGTCGAGCCCGTCGATCGTAACGTGCCCGTCACTCGGCGGAAAGAATCCCGTCAGGACGCGCATGATCGTAGTCTTGCCGGAGCCGTTCGGACCGAGAAGGCCCATGATCTCTCCCGGACGTATGGAGAATGTCACTCCGTCCACGGCCCGCGTCTTGCCGAAGTCCTTGACTAGCCCCTGGACCTCGATCACCGGCCGCTCGCGTCCTGGTCGATGCGGAAGTCCTGGAGCTCCACCGTTACTAGGACCTCTGCTGCTGCGCTCCGTTGCTCGCTGCGAATCAACCCCACACCGGGCGCATACCAGTCCGAATAATAATAGACGAGACGGGATCCGCTCGTGGCTCCGTCGGAGGACGTCGCAGAGTGGATCGCCGTAGTTTCCACGCGCGCGCAGCGGTCGAAGCGACCTGCCCGGACCTCGACGGGATCCGGCTGCAGGGAAACTTGATGGACCTGCAGCACCTCGAACCCCGAGCCGTCGGCAAGCCGATAGGCGTTCGTACGACTCTCCCACGCCGGCGTCGCGGCGAGATTAATAGGTAGGAATCTGAGCTCGGCAGAGCGCGTACCGTTGTCTTCCAGAGACTCACCTCGATACTCCAGCGACATCACGCGGTGCAGATAGCCTCCATCCGTGCAGTAGACGATCGGTGTGGGAGCATCGGCAGGGCGCTCTCCATACCGCTCGTCGACGATACGACACGGAAGGCCGTTCGGACCGCGGAACTCCGTTGGGCGAACCACGGTGGTGAAGCGCATGGAAGTACCATCAGCGCGACGGGTAACAAGGTATTCCCGGTAAGAGCCCGGCGTCAGCGGGAAGAAATCCGCCGCCGCCGGTCGCGCGCTACGCCGCGCCGAAGCTGCACATCCCGCCGCGGCGAAGGCCACGAACACGGCGTAGAGCACCCGGATGCCAAGCGACCCCGTGCGCCGTATCGGCGGCATGGCAAGCAAACAGCTATACGGCTTCAATCGAGTCTCGGCCCTCGTACTAGGGCCTTTGCGATCGCTCGACGAACCGCGTCCGGACTACGCCAGGCTCGGTGTCCAGGTCTTGCCGCCGTCCTTCGTCTTCAGGATCGTTCCGAACCCTCCCACGATCCAGCCGTTGTCGTGGTCGAAAAAGTCAACGCCGCGCAGCCAAGTGAAGAGACGCATACCGAGCTTGGCGCGTTGCCAGCCGGCCTGATTCGGCTCCTTGGTGAGGACCTCACCGCCGGCCCCCACTACCCAGGCCTTGCCGTCCGGGAAGAGAAACGGCGCATAAAGAGGGTCCTCGACAGCGATCTTCTCGTCGATCGTGTCGAAGGACCAGTGAGCGCCGCCGTCTTTCGTGTGCGCTATCTTTCCTTCCAGGCCGGCTGCGATACCCTCCTGCGCGTTGACGAAGTGCACGCCGAAGAAGGTCGGCAGATCGAGGATGTCGACGATGCCTTCGCCAAGAAGACTTTCCTGCTGCGGGCTCCACGTGCGACCGGCGTCCGCCGTCGCGTGGATCGTGCCGAATTCACCTACGATCCAGCCGTGTTGCTCGTCCGCGAACTCGATGTCGTAGAAGATCGGATCTTGCACGGCTAGCGCGATATCGTCGCTGATGCCTTCTTTGTCCTGGGCGACTTTGCGCACGTTCCAATTGGCGCCGCCGTCGGTCGTCTCGAGAAGCGTCGACTTGTCGCCGACCGCATACACGTGGGTCGGGCTCAGCGTGTAGATGGCGAAGATATACTGGTCGGTGTTGCTCTGTTGCTCGACCCAGGTCTTTCCGCCGTCCTTCGTGTGGAGGATGACACCAGCCTGACCGCAGATCCATCCGGTCTGTGGATCGGCGAAGCGGATATTGTAGAGGGCACGATCCGTGGGTGTCGGAATGACGTTCCACGTGCGACCCGCATCGGTAGTCTCGAGGATCTTGCCGTTATAGCCGGCGATCAACGCGTGATCCGCCGAAAAGGCCTTCACGTCGAAGAACCGGTCGCCGAGGAGCGAGATCTTTTGCTCCGGAAGAGGCGGAACCTCGACCTCGTGATGGCAGCCTCCGACCGCAAGAGCGCCAACGATTCCGAGCGCCGCCACCGCGCATCGAATTGTCTGCATGAACCCCCTCCTCGAAAAAACGCAGGTTCGCCGGCTAGTTATTAGCGGCGACCGTGGATCGCGGTGTAGTGCCTCAGATCAAATCGTGAGTCAACCGACAAGCGAGGCGCGGCCTCACTAGGACTTCTTCGTGAACCATTTCCCCTGGTCGGCTTTTTCCACGATCTCCTGCTGATCGATCTTCCATTCGCCGTTTTCCTTGATCAGCGTGTAGAGCTCGTATTCGTCGGCCCCGAGCTGATTCAAGAACTTGTCCTGCGAGCTCAGGATGTTGGGTACCTTGGCGGTGTCGCCCTCGATCTTTCCCGGAAAGACCTCATACTTGAAGATCTTCACCTCGCCCGTCTGGAAGATGTACTTCTGCTCTTTCGACCAGGCCTCGGCGTCCTTGTTGGCCGCCATCCCCTTCGAGATTTGTTTATAGGCTTCGGCAAATTTCTGCTCCTTCATGGCTTCCAGGTACGTCTTGACGGTCTCCTCGGGTGTGGCGGAGGCAAAGCTCGGGACGACACCGGCGACGCTACTCAAAAGCACGCCGGTCGCCACCAGAACCTTGAATGTCTGGACCATGATCATCGATGTTCTCCTCCTCTGTCGTGCCGCATGAACCCGCATGCTCCCCATAGCGAATGGAGCTGCTCCAAGGCAACGGAGGGCTCTGTCGCGTCACCGAGGCACCGCCGTGCGGCATCATACCGTCGCTAATCTGCGCGTATCCCAACCAAGTTCTCGACCCATCGCACGCCTCTAGTGGCACGCGGGTTGCTTTTCGCCATGGCGAACGCCTTGGACCGCACCAGGACGAATTCCAAGCACCATGCGTAGGAGGTAGCGCCCAGTGGAGCGAAACAGCGACGAGACGTCGGCGATGCTTCCCGAGGGTGATACGCCAGGATCGCGCTCGATTCGCGAGTTGCGCTCGCGTCTCGGCATGACGCAGGAAGAGTTCGCACACGCAATCGCGGTGACGGTCTCGACGGTCAATCGTTGGGAAAACGGCCACGCCAATCCGAGCAAGCTCGCATGGCGGGCTATTCAGGGACTGGCGCGTAAGCGCGGCGCGACATTCGGAGCCAGAGGGCGAGACTAGAGCCGAATCCGCTGTCGCCGGAGTACCGCTCCGGGTCAGCCGCCGACAGCAAAACGTGGCGACTCGTCGGCGCGCCGGTCGCTGAGCACTTGGTCCACCGCTAGGGTCAAGCGCACCACGTCGACGGGTTTGGCAACTACCCCGGTGACCCCGAGGTCGAAAGGTCGCCCCTTCCCCGTCTCTTCGCCGAGCATGATCACGGGAATCGCCGCCGTGACGCCGGCCGTATGAAGAATGCACAACACATCATGCGCGCTCAAATCCACAAGGGCGGCGTCCAGGATGACGACGTCCGGATGAATCCGTCGAGCCGTGTCGAGCGCTTCCGCGCCCCCTCTGACCGACGTCAACCGATAGCGGCTCTTCCAGACGTTTTGCAGCGTCGCCTCGACATCCGAACCACCACCGATCAACAAGATGAGGGGTACCTTGTCCTCGGAGGCCCGCGACCGCGCCCGCGCATCCAAAATCTGCGGGGGTTCATGGACAACGGGTAGCACGACGGTGAAAGTCGAGCCCTCTTGCTCACGGCTGTCGAGCATGATGCGTCCACCGTGGCGGTCCACTATGGCCTTGGAGATCGCCAACCCGAGGCCGCTGCCAGGTTCGCCGGAATGACCTGGATGCAATCGTTGGAAGCGCTGGAACAGCCGGCACTGGTCGGCAATAGGAATGCCGATACCGCGATCACGCACGGCGATGCGTACACCGTCACTTTCACAGTGCGCCATGACGTCGACGGTCGCGCCCGCGGGGGAAAACTTCACGGCGTTGGAGATGAGATTCGTCAGCACCTGGATCAATCGATCGCGATCACCCGCGACCGCGGCAAGACCCGGAGCGGCGGAGACCTCGATAGCGATCTCACGCGCTGCAGCATAAGCACGGAGGCCCGCTACGGCCTCGTCAATCAGCGATTTCGTCTCGACTTTCGCGATTGTCAACTCGATCTTGCCGAGCTCGAGCCGCGAGATGTCGAGAAGATCGTTGATGAGCCGGATCAGCCGATCGGCGTTCTTGAGGCTGATGTGCAGGAGCTCCGAGTCTAAGGGGGAGAGTGCAGCAGATTTTCCGAGCACGAGCTGTAGTGAACCCTTCACCGAGGTGAGAGGCGTGCGCAGCTCGTGTGTCACCGTACTGAGGAAGTCGCTCTTGAGCCCTGCCAGTTCCCGCATCTGACTACGGTCGTGAAACAGAAAACCGCGACCGCTCACGGAACCGTCGGCTTCACGTAGCGGAGCAGTACGCCATTCTAAGGATCGTGCCGGGGTGGCTGGGCACGCGAGCTCGCCGCAAGCTTCACGCTCCGGATGTTCGGCCAGCTCTCCGAGGGCACACACGAAGTCCACGTCATTCGTCGCATCTCGCGTGAGCACATCCGCTATCGTCCTCCCCGTGGCTGCCGCCACGGCGTGCCCGCAGAGAGCCGCGAACGCCTCGTTGGCGTAGACGATGCGCAGTGACCGGTCGGTAAGCACGAGCGCATCCTCACAGTGCGCAAGGAGATCTCCGAGTGACCCTGCAGGAGCTCGTCGAACGTGAGTAGAACGATCGGAAAAGCGCCTGGCGCCTGCCACGCCAAGCATTACGCCAAGTGCCATGCCGGACAGCGTCGAGAGCGGCGTACCCAGGTGCGACGCACCGATTGCGAGGCCACCACCACACACGGCACCGGCAAACGTGAGTGCAACGAATACGCAGTCGAGCGGCCTGTGCTTCGCGATCGATGTCGAGGACATGGGCGAGCTCCGTATACGTAGGAGCATGCCGGAAGGCAGCAAGGAGCGTGCCCTTCCCCTCGATCCAGCCGGCGTCGCGTCGACGACTTTCGCACCGTCGAGAACGTCCCCCTTCGTCACTGCATTGACGCTTGTCAGGGAGAACGCCCGATCGCTCGGCATTCCCAACTCCCGATGGTGTCGAGCCCGCCGTCGCTTTCTCGAGTGTGCCATCGTGGCTCACCGCCTGGCATGCGTCTTGCGAATCCGGGGTCGCGATATCGAGCCTCAGGAGGACGGATGGCGTTGCGTGATCAGTACCGAGTGTTGGTCGTCGAGGACGATCCTGACATTCGCCGCATCCTCCAGCTGTTCCTGACCGAGCGCGACTTCTCCGTAACGACCGCGGATCGAGCATCGACAGCGCTCGATCTCATGAGTCAGTTTCCGGTCGATCTCATTCTTTCGGACGTCCGCATGCCAGGGATGAGCGGCATCGAGTTGCTGCACCACATCAAGGAGCACGATCCCGATGTGCAACTCGTTCTGATGACCGCGTACTCATCCGTCAAGGACGCCGTAGCGGCGATTCAGGCCGGCGCCACTGATTACATCGAGAAGCCGATCGATTTCCGCCGCCTCGAACGCATCCTCGACGTAGTATTCGAACGTCGCCGCTTGGCTCGAGAGAACAAGATCCTGCAGCAGCAGCTCCAGGGATGCGTCGAATTCCAAGGTATGGTCGCCCGCAGTCAGGAGATGCTCGAGATCTTCAGCTTCATCGAACGGCTGGCGCGCTATCCGACGACCGCGCTGATCACCGGCGAGAGCGGCACGGGAAAAGAACTCGTCGCCCGCGCCCTGCACGACCTCAGTCCGCTCAAAGACAAGCCGTTCGTTCTCTGCAACTGCACGACTCTGGCGCCGACGCTGCTCGAAAGTGAGCTTTTCGGTCACGTACGAGGCGCGTTCACCGGTGCTGATCGTGATCGCAAGGGGCTTTTCGAAGCGGCACACGGTGGAAGCATCTTCCTCGACGAGATCGGCGAGCTGCCGATGGCGGTGCAAGCCAAGCTCCTCCGCGTCATCGAAAATCGCGAGATCAAGCGAGTCGGCTCGCCTGAGCCCGTACGGGTCGATATCCGTATCATCGCCGCAACCAACCGCGACCTGGCGACAATGGTCGACCGGGGTGAGTTCCGTGAAGACCTCTTCTATCGACTGAACGTCGGGTCCATCACGCTGCCACCGTTGCGGGCTCGCATTGAGGACATCGACCTCCTTTGCGACCATTTCCTGCAGCGGCTAAGGCGCCGCCTCGGCAGAGACGAAGTCGTCGAGGTCTCGACGCCCGTCCTGGATCTGTTTCACGCCCACGCCTGGCCCGGGAACATCCGCCAGCTCTTGAACGTCATGGAGCGAGCCCTCATCGTCGCACGCGGGCCGAGCATCTTGCCCGACCATCTTCCGGCATCGTTTCTCGGCAGCCCAGCGACGTCCAGCGCCTCCGCACCACCGGCTCCGTCCGCTCCGGGGGGCGAGTCGATCCTCGCGTTCGATCTCAGCATCCAAGCGGCCGAGCGTGATCAGATTCGGAGAGCGCTCGAGGCCGCCGGCGGCAAACGCATGGAAGCCGCACGATTGCTCGGCCTCAGTCGTCGGACGCTGTATCGCAAGCTCGACAAGTACGGTCTCTCGTGAGGCGTCATCTGATCAGCCCCGAGAAAGGTGCAGCATCTTGGCGCTCCTGCGGCCGTTGCCACAAAGCGAGAATACGAGTGAGGGACTGATGGATTCGCACCGACAGGACGAGTCAGACAATGCGGGAGCCCGCGTGCTCATCGTGGAGGATCATCCGATGATCGCCGAACTCATCGAAACGCGGCTGCGAATCGAAGGCATGCGACCAACGAAGAGTCTCGGCGGACGCGAGGCCATTCAGATCCTCGGACACTCCGACTTCGATCTAGTGATCCTAGACATCATGATGCCTGAGGTCGATGGTTACCAAGTCTTCCAGGTCCTCAAAGCCCAGGAGCGCACCGCCAGCATCCCGGTAATTTTTCTGACTGCCAAATCGACACAAGACGATATCGAGAAAGGACTGACGCTCGGTGCTGACTACTACATCACCAAGCCGTTCAGCGGTTCGGATCTAGTCCGGAAAGTCAAGATTCTGCTGGAACAGAATCGGCTGAGCCACGCGAATACGCCATCCCTCTCGGCGGCGACGACCGGCATCTCGTCGTAGAGGCAGCATTGGACGGGCCCGTACGCGAACCGATGTTGATCGACACCGGCTCTTCGCACTGTGTCCTGACGCGGCTCACCGCTCGCCCAAGGCACCTTGCAGCTCGGGCTCCGAGTTGCAGTTCTCAGTTGGCGCGCAACATCGGTCGTGCGGCGGCCGGCGAGATCGGCACGAGATCGACCGGGTGGAGGAGACGAGTCAGGCGCGCGCCTCGTGTCGCAACTGGCTCTGTTGTCGGCAGCGGCCGGTGCGGCATCAGCTCACCGAGCTGCCAGCTGCGTAATCGGCAGCGCGCCATCATGGTGAGTTGAGCGACACTCTCGAGCCAGCGGCCGTGAGACGCGGACCGCCGATCCGTACGGTAGGACACGGGAACCTCGAAGATACGGCATTGTCGCGCCGCGAAGAGCGCGGCGAGCTCACTGGCAATCGCCCTCCCATCCGCTCGCAACACGGCGCCACGCACAGCGTCGGCACGAAACGCCTGATACGTCGTCGTCACGTCGCTCAAAGAAATGTTGGTTAGACCGTTCGAGGCGCCTGTCAAAACCCGATCCATGACGCGATCCCACAGCTTGGGCACATGGCGTGGACCTGCGACATACCGCGACCCGTAAACCACGTCCGCCGTTCCGGCCGTGATCGGGGTGAGAAGTCTGCTGACCTCGGCAGGATCGTACGCCAACGTCGCATCTGCCAGGACAACCAACTCTCCGCTCGCCGACGCCAGCCCCGTCGATAGGGCTGCCCCGCGACCGAGTACCTCCGGGAGAAAGCTCACTCGCGCCAATCCCCTGGACGCGAGGCGGCGCAGAGACGCCGTCGTACCATCGGATGAGGCGTCGTCGACGACGATGACCTCTCGGCACAGCTCGCTGTGGCCGAGATCCGCGTACAGCACGCGCTCTACGGCCTCGTCGATAGTGTCGACGGCGTTGCGGACCGGAAGGATGAAGGACACCATGACGGGCATGCGACGGGTCCAAGCAAGCCGCATGCCCTCGGGGCGCTCGGGAAGCTCTCGCGAAAATGAGTTCCTGGAAGCGCTCTATGCCGTCGTGAACGGCACTCCGGCGACGACGACGCGACGCTCGTCATCACAGTGACGCCCCGTGGTCACGCACAATGAATCGCCGCAGCCATACATTCGCCGCATCAGCTTCGCACGAAAGATTGCTTGTGCAATTACGCATGGTCGCGTCTACGTCTCAACCCTTGTCTGCATACTAGGCGGCCGCTACACTCTGCTAATGGGCGGGCGCTCGATGGCGATGCGCGAACCAACGAATGCTCGACTACAGGAGGCCGCATGAACGCCAACTTACGATTGCAAGATCTCTATGGGAGAGAGAAGGAGGGGGAAACGAAGCTCCTCGCGCTCTATGTTCCAAAGGAGCTCACGACGCGCATAGATCGCCTGGCGAAAGATCTCAGGGCCAAGAAACGCGAGGTTATTCTCGCGTTGTTGAACGAAGGGTTGGATCGCTACCACCGTTCGAAAGGTCGACGGCGTAAGAAAGCGTGAACGGCCGTCAGCGTCCCGGCGCGTGGTACCGCCGATCACGATAGGCCGCGACCATCGGCGCCAAGTTCTCCTGCTCGACCGACCCGCCCTTGCTGACCAGATACGCCGCTACGAAATCGTACCGCAGCCAATAAATGACCCGTTCTGCCGGCTCATCGACGGTCTTCGGCGACAATCGATACGTCCACTTCTCGTTGAAGCGCTGGCCGTTCTCCTGCATCTCGCGCGGCTCGTTGACGCTGCCGACAGTCGCGTACGGCGTTCCCCAGAGCTGCACCACCTGATTACGGGACACCATCGGCTCGCTCACGCCTCGAAGCTCTCGAGTAGAGGACACGCCTTACCGTGGATGTGCGCCTCAAATTCCGGACGGAAACGCCTAAGGAAGCCCGTCGCCGCCCACGCTGCAGCGTCAGACAGCGCACAGATCGTCTGCCCCTCCATGTAGCCCCCAATCTGATCGATCATCTCCAGATCAGCGAGGCTTCCCTCTCCGTTCTCGATCCGGCCGAGAATCTTGTACAGCCACGCCGTCCCTTCACGGCATTGGGTGCACTGTCCGCATGACTCGTGGCGGAAGAAGCGGGCTATCACCAGCGCGGCGCGGACCATACACGCCGTTTCATCCATGACCACGATACCGCCGGTGCCAAGCAGAGAGCCGACTTGCTTCAAGGATTCGTGATCCATTCGCACGTCCACCTGCTCGGCGGATAGTACTGGCATAGAGACGCCCCCGGGAATGATAGCCTTGAGTCGACGGCCGCCGCGAACCCCGCCCGCGTGAACTTCGATGAGCTCACGTAGCGGTGTGCCGAGAGGAAGCTCGTATACGCCTGGACGATTTACGTGCCCGCTGATTCCGTACAGCGTATTTCCAGTGCTGGTCTGGGTTCCGATCCCCTTGAACCACGCTGCGCCGCGGCGAATGATCGCGGGAATCTGGGAGATGGTCTCGACGTTGTTGACCGTCGTTGGGCATCCCCACAGACCGTAGACGGCGGGAAACGGCGGTCGCTTACGAGGTTGTCCCTTCTTGCCCTCCGCCGATTCGATCATGCCGGTCTCTTCGCCGCAGATGTATGCTCCGGCACCCCGCATCACGTGGACGTCGAACTCGCGATCGACACCGAAATGGCGTGGCCCGAGCAGTCCGGCCGCTCGCGCCTCTTCTACCGCGCCCACGAGAGTTCGGAACCCCGTCACGTACTCGCCGCGCAGGTACACGTAAGCGGCTCGCGCCCCGATCGCATGACCGGTGATGACCAGGCCTTCTACGAGAAGATGGGGATTACGCTCGATGATCTGGCGGTCTTTGAATGTTCCCGGCTCGCTCTCGTCGCCGTTGCAAGCGATGAACGTAGGCTTCGGGCCGCCGGGCTTCGGCATGAAGCTCCATTTCTGACCAGTGCCGAAACCGGCGCCGCCTCGTCCCCTGAGCCCAGCCGCCTTGACCTCCTCGATAACCGCTTCCGGAGCGAGATCATGGAGCGCGCGCTTCGCAGCTTCGTAACCGCCGACCTGCCGATACGCGTCGAGCGATCGCCAATCGACGCCTTCGGGTGGGAGAAGATAGCGTTCTACTCCCATATCAACCGATCGTCCTCAGCAAATCTTCGACGCGGTCGGGCCGGACGTTTTCGATGAACGGCTCGTTGTTCACCTGCACGCAAACAGCCGTCCCGCAAGAGCCGAGGCATTGGACTTCTTCGATGGAATACGCTCCGTCGGCCGTCCGCTCACCGACACGCACGCCGAGCCGATCCTCGAGTCCGCGCACGACCTTTCGTGCTCCCGACAGCGCGCACGCGATATTGACGCAGACTTGGATGTTGCGCCGACCTACCGGGTGCTCATGATACATCGGGTAGAACGTAACCACTTCTCGAACCTCGATCGGCCGTAGACCAAGCAACGTCGCCACTTCTCGCTGCACCGCGATCGGCACGTGGCCGATCTCCGCCTGGACGAAGTGCAGCGCCATCAATAACGCCGAGCGCGGCTCGGGATATTTGGGCACTTCGGCGAGGATTGCTTGCTTGATGGAGTCGGACAGCGTGTAGTTCGTTTCGCTCATCGGTCGCATTCCCCGCCGATCATGTTGATCATGTCGAACGTCGGGACGATGTCGGCCAGCAGCGCGCCACGGACCATGTCGCGCATTGCGTGCGTGTTGCTGAAGCTGGGGGCACGACATCGACATTTCCACGGCTTCCCAGTACCGTTACTCACCAAATAGAAACCGAGCTCGCCGTTGGCGCCCTCGACGGCCAAGTAGACTTCACCCGCGGGCGGCCGCATGCCTTCCGTCACGAGCTTGAACTGATCGATGAGCTCTTCCATGCGATTGAATACTTTTCCCTTGGCAGGCCAGCGAAAGCGCGGATCATCGATGTCGACGGGACCGCCGGGAAGATTGTCGAGGCACTGCTCGATGATGCGGGCGCTCTGCTTCACTTCCTCTACACGCACCAGGTATCGGTCGTAGTTGTCGCCGTTGCTGCCAACCGGGACATCGAAATCCAGCTGTTCGTATACGAGATACGGCTCGGCCTTGCGGACGTCGTATCCCACGCCGGCGGCGCGCAGCAGCGGACCGGTCACACCGTAGGCGATGAGATCGGCAGCGGGCAGTCGACCAGTACCCTCCATACGTTCGCGAAAGATCGGATTCTCGGTAAGTATTCGGTCGACGTCGGCGAAAATAGCGAGAGCGGCCTTCAACTTGGCGCGACAGAGATCGACGAAGCCCGGCGGCAGATCGCTTTGCAAACCACCGATCCGCACGTAATTGGTGGTCACGCGCGCGCCGCAGAGCGCCTCGTGGAGATCCCACATGTGCTCGCGAGCTTCGATAGCGTAGAGGAACGGCGTCATCGCGGCGAGCTCCATGGCGCTTGCGCCAAGACACGTAAAGTGGTCGCTCAAGCGAGAAACCTCGCTCGCTATCGTACGAATGAATTGCCCCCGGGGTGGAACCGCGACGCCGAGAAGCTTCTCGGCTGCAAGACAGTAGCCGACGTTGTTGATCATCGGGCTCGCGTAGTTGAGGCGGTCCGTGTACGGGATCGCCTGCGACCATTCGCCGCTTTCGCATTCCTTCTCGTAGCCGCGGTGCAGATAGCCGACCTGGATATCGGCATCGATGATCCGCTCGCCATCGAGCTTCAGGTTGATGCGCACCGTTCCATGCGTCGCCGGGTGCGATGGCCCCATCTGAATCTCGAGGGGCTCGCCGTGAAGATCGTCGGAGAACTCGTGCCCCTCAGTACCAGCGTCCGTATCGCGCACGATCGCGCTCCTCCTGTCGTCGTACTTGCGGCGCATCGAGATCGGCGCGGCTGACGAGCGGCTGCCGCCGCTCTTTCGGATAGTCCTTGCGCAGAGGGTGGCCCTCGAACTCCTCGTATAGATAAATGCGCCTCAAGTCCGGGTGTCCGTCGAAGCGAATGCCGTACATGTCCCAAGTCTCGCGCTCCAACCAATCGGCGCCGCGCCAAACACCGACGAGGCTGTCGATCCGCGGACCGTCCTCGGAGACACGCGCCTTCACGCGCAAACGGTGCCCTCTAGTAAGCGACTTAAGATGATAGACGAGTTCGAAGCGCGGCGTACTTCCCAGGTAGTCGACGGCCGTGACGTCGACTAGGAGATCGAACGCAAGCTCGGCATGGTCACGAAGATGGCTGCAGATCTCGACCAGCCGCGACGGTGCAACTTCGACGGTCAAGTCGCCACGAAATGCGTGCGTACTCCGGATGGCGTCGGCAAAGCGGGCGCGGAACTCGGTCAAAACGGGGTGCTGCAGATCACCAGGTGCGCTCACGTGCTGCCTCGGGTGCCGGGCGCGAGCTTCACGCCAGTCCGCTCGTAGCCACGACGAATATGCGTCAGCCTGGTCTCCAGCTCGGCGACCGGCGTCAGCAGATCTTGCTTGTGCCACACACTACCACGCCATTCCGTGGTCGCGATGGCGACGCGCTGGCTCATGACTATGGCCTCTTCCGGACAAGCCTCTTCGCACAATCCGCAGAACATACATCGCGACATCTCGATGTCGAAGACCGCCGGGTAGCGCTCGACCTCGTCTTCCGTCTCAGCCGGATAGATGGTGATGCAATCCACCGGACACGCCCATTCGCAGAGTCCACAAGCGACGCAGCGCTCCTTTCCGTTCGGCATCTGCACCAGAACGGGCATACCGCGAAAGGCCGGCAAAAACTTCTGGACCTCCTCGGGGTACTGGATCGTAAAGATCGTAGGCTTGCCACGCACGAAACCCATCAGGTTTCGCAGGAAGTGCGAGGCCGTGACTATGAGGCCACGTACGATCGCGAGCGGACCCAACGTGTCCACGGCTCGCGGCCGCGGCCGGCGTTCGACGGTCACGACGGTTCCAGCCATCTCAGGCAGTTCCCGTAACAGCGCCGTAACTCCCGAGGAGGTCCCACGTCAGCGCTCCGTAGCTCGGCACCTGCCGAGTGATCGCCGCGAAGATCGCGCGCGGATCGAAGACGCCCGGTGCGACCTCCATTCCCAGCCGCCGCCCGAGCTGCAAGAAGATCTCGCCGTCGCTCGGTGCAGTGCCCGGATCAAGTGCGCGGCGGATGCGCTGTACCCGCCCGGCAAAGTTAGTAAACGTTCCGTCTTTCTCCGCGAAGGTGCCTCCCGGCAACACGACGTCGGCGTACGCCAGCAACGGATGCTCGTTCGCTGCTACGACGATCAGCGTCTCGAGACGCTCGAGGAGCGCAACCGCGGCGGCTCCCCAGACCGTCCAGAGGTCTGTCGTTGTTACGAAAAGGCCACGGACAGTGCCAGCCTCGATGCCGTCACGAATCGCAGCCAGATTCATACTACCGGGGCCGGCAAGGCCGAGATCTCGAGCGCCTCGGGCATTTGCAGCCTTCTCGGCTTTGATGAGGAAATCGTCGGCCGGACCCTCTACTACGACGAGATCGCCTTGCTCGCTCCGCAACCCTCCGATCATGAACTGACGCAACGTGAAAAGCTCCTCGTTCGTCAGGTGGGGCGACACGATGGTGGCAATCGCAGTTGGCCCGTGGACGCCGAGGATCGCCTCAAAAGCCTTGGCCGCGGCGCCTAGCGCACTGTCCCAAGTCGCCTCGGCCACCGCCCCATCGCACCGTACGCGCGGCGTTCGTAGTCGCCGCTCGTTGACGAACCGATACCCTAAGCGACCGGCATCACACATCCACGTCTCATTGACGTCGTCGTTACGGCGCGGAAGGAATCGGTATACCTGTCCGCGCGCAGCGCCGATCTTGATGTTGCAACCATTCGCACAATTAGGACACACGCTCTCGGTCTCGTCGAGGAACCACACCCGCATCTTGTGGTGGAAATCCTTGTCGAGAAGCGCCCCTACGGGGCAGACATCCGCGGTGCAGATCGAGTAGTCGTTGGTAAGCGGCTCATCGGGGAAAATGTCGATGACGGATCGGTCTCCGAGATTGAACACCGCGAGCTCGCGCGTTTCCGTGATTTCCTTGCAGAAGCGGACGCAACGACGGCACAGGATGCATCGCTCCTGGTCGAACACCACGCGCGGCCCTATGTCGACGCGCTTCAGCAGCTTGCGCTTGGGCTCTTGGGTACGTGCGGAGCGTCTCCCGTATTCGAAGGAATAGTCCTGTAGATAACACTCGCCGGACTGGTCGCAGATCGGGCAGTCGAGGGGATGATTGAGGAGCAAGCACTCGAGAACCCCCTGGCGCGCCCTGGTCACCTCCGGGCTCCGGGTATCGACCACCATGCCGTCACGGACCGGGGTATTACAGGCGATAGTGAGCTTCGGAAGTCCTTCGACCTTGACGAGGCACATACGACAACTGCCGTCGATCGAAAGTTTAGGGTGGTAGCAATAATGAGGGATCTGCAAGCCGCGATCCAGCAACACCGGCAGCAGCATGCCGCTGTCCGGGATCTCGATCTCAACACCGTCGACGGTAATCTTGGCCATTCCGTCAGCCTCGCATCGGCCGGCCACTCCCGTGACGGCCCTCGTACGGCATCCCGGGGCGTTCGCTCTGGACCCTCTCTTGGAGCTTCATGAGACCGTCGAGTACCGCCTGAGGATGCGGTGGACACCCCGGAATGTAAACGTCGACGGGAATGATCGTGTCGATGCCCTGCACGACGGCGTAATTGTTGTAGGGGCCGCCGGAGCTCGTACACGCACCGAACGACATGACCCAGCGCGGCTCGGCCATTTGCCGGTAGACCCGCTGAAGAATCGGTGCCTGCCGATGGGTGATCGTCCCCACCACCATCAGTAGGTCGGCCTGCCGCGGCGTGAAGCGTGGCAGTGCTGCGCCGAAGCGATCGAGGTCGAAACGCGGGCCGGCAACAGCCATGTACTCCATGCCACAACACGCGGTGACGAAAGGGTAGCTGAAGAACGAATACTTGCGCGCCCACTGAATCGCGTCGGTGAGGCGAGACATCGCGAACGAATCTCCAAAGGATCGACTCACGCTCGCGATCCCGTCTTCCCCGGATAGGCGGCCGGACGTCAGAAACCGCTCGTCATGCATGCGTGAGACTTCTACAGCGGATGGCGGAAGCGCGCAAAGGCGGACGTACCGCAGACTTCAGCGTTCGCGCATCTCTGGCAAACTGACGTCGGGAAGTCCCCGATCACCCGGAACCGGGCGCGGACATTCGGGGCGTTCGCAGCGCGTTCCGGACGCGCAACCACGACAACAGTAGACGACGCCGCGTCGACGAATGCCGCGGTCGACGGCGATGGGACAACCACACCACGGACAGAGGATGTTTGACATGCGCCGTTTGCTCTACCGACCGTTGCTGCAAGCGTCAACGTCGTTCCGTACAGCTCCCCCATGACGCCTTGCGCCTGGCGGCGCACTTCAGACCGACCGCCCCGAACTCTCTGATCGCACATAGACGACTTTCCCTCCGGAATTCGATCGGGGCACTGTGACCCGGAGAGTCCGGATCAACTACACGGCTGAGTCGAGCACACGCAGGGCGCTCTGAGCCGCGAAAATCGCGGCTCAGAGCGCCCTGCGTGCTTGACAGTTTCCCGGCTACTGCCTTAGGGTGCGCCGTCTTTTCACCACACCAAAAGGGGAGTGCACATGACGAAGACACAGTTGGTTGGGAAGTTGGCGGAGGAAACCGGCATCTCCCGGAAGCAGATGGAAGAGGTCCTCGCTGCGCTCGTGGAACTCATCCGTAAGAGCATCAAGAAGGGCGACACGGTGAAGATTCCTGATCTAGGTGGCTGGCGTGTCCGCCAGATGAAGGCCCGTATGGGTCGCAATCCTCAGACCGGCGAGGCAATAAAGATTCCGGCGCGCAAGAAGGTTGGCTTCACCGTCGCCAAGAGCTTCAAGCAATACGTTCTCGGCGCCAAGAAGTAGTCGGACCGGCGGTTCGCTCCATTCGGCGCTGCGCCCTGGGATCTACCTGGGGTGCAGCGCCCCTAGCGCTCGGTCCGGGAGTCTCGTTCAACACGGCGGACGTTAGACGCACGCACCTTGAATGTTCGCGATTCGCCGTCCGAAATCGTCAGCGCGTCGACATGGACTTCGACCACGGTAAAGATTCCGGGGTACGACATGGTGACGACGATGTCGCCAACCTTCGGCATCCGACCGTCAGTGAAGCTCGAACCTGAATGGCAGACGCCACTGCCACGCTTTTCGCTTCTGGTCGCGCACGCCGACGAAGAGCTCTCCTGCTTGCGCCCGTAGCGGAGCGTCGAGCGTGAGCTTCCAGCGAACGTCCTCCGTCCGCGACTGACCTCTAGCCAGTCGAAACATTGCCCAACCTTCGGGGATCGCCAACGGAATGCGACGAAACCCCGCGATGATCATCATCTCGACGCCACTCACGTCGGCATCGCTACCCTCGTTTTTCAACGCCAGTCGCCCTGTCAATTCGACCTCCCGCATGAACTCGTTGCTGACGGCTTTCGAGACAACGAAGCTCACGTCGAGCTTAGGGCGTTGAAACAGACCGAGCATGTAAGTCCCTCCGGCAGCGACCTGTAGTTCGCGGCGCGCCCTTATGAGCCCGACGAATGCCGAAGTGTCAAGTTTCGTGTTCTTCGCACAAGCACGATACCGGAGTGCACCACAATGGCGCAGCCTTCTACGTAGCACGAAATCCGAGGGGCGACTCGGCGGTATTCGATAAAGAGTCGCAATGGCCTCGCTCGACCGCGAACGTCAGCGGGAGCAGACGACGAACACTACGGTGGGACTACCAGCGACGATTGCTACCGCGATCGCCACCGCCCCGATCACCGCCGCCCCCTCGACCGCCCTCACGGGGCTTGGCTTCATTCACCTTCAGGCCACGACCTTTCATCTGAAAATCATTGAACTGCGTCACAGCCGAGTGCGCTGAGGACTCGTCGGCCATCTCGACGAAGCCAAAGCCGCGGGATTGGCCGGAAAATCGGTCCGTGATGATGTTCGCCGAAACGACCTGACCGGCCTGCGAAAACAAATCGCTGAGCTCTTGGGACGTGACGCTGAACGGAAGGTTCCCGACATACAACTTGGTGCCCATCTCTCCTCCAGAGGCACGAACCATCAGCGGGGACCGCATCAAAACAGAGTAAGATGCGTCATCCACCGTGGTTGGGTACGGCGCGAGACATAATGTGTTACGACCTAAGGTGTCAACAGAAATTGCTGGATTATTGACTGGCTCAATTGCTGATGCGTAGTATCATCCTCGCTCTTGGCGGACGTCCCGGATCCCTCATCCGACAGGTCGTGGGCGGCGCGAAGTTGGGTTGCGACCTTCGGTTCAATCGCGGCTCGAAAGAGGAGGCATGACGACCATGGGTCGTAGCTCCGCCCCGCCGATCACGGATTCGGCGAGGGCATTGTCGTAGGAATCGCCGACGGTGCCGACCGAGGGCTCGATACCAGCATCCCCCAAGCGTTCGGTGTAGCGAATCGAGAGGTACACGTCTGCCGAGTTGCACGATCTCTGCACGGAACTCGGCGTGCGGCAGCCAATGGGCCGCACCGGCGTCTGCTGGGACAATGCCCTCGCCGAATCGTTCTTCGCGACCTACAAAATCGAGCTGATCGATCGCGCCTCGTGGCCTACGTGCACGGCCCCGCGTACCGCGACGGTCCGATGGATCGAAGCCGTCTATAACCGGCAACGCCGTCTCTCAGCCATCGACATGCTGAGTCCAGTCGATTACGAGGACCGCTTCTACAACCGCCGCGCAGCGGCTTCACTCAGGTGTCTGCGCGACCGGGGCAAGACCACTAGCGAGGTGAAGGCGGGAACGGCGCGCGTCGATCAGCTACTGCGGTAGACAATGAAGCCGTGGGTCAGATCGTATGGGGAGACTGCGATCGTCACACGATCACCCGGAACGACTTTAATGTGAAAGCGGCGAAGACGGCCGCTGATACGAGCGAGGAACGTGTGTCCTTGATCGCCCTGCACGCGGAAGTGTCCCCCCGCGAGTGCTTCGACTACTTTACCCTGGATCTGAATCAGATCGTCTCGCGCCACTCAAACTCCTTCCACCGTTCGGCTCGATCGCGACCGGCACACCAGCATCCGTAACGAAGCGTTTCATATACCAACGCATGCCACCTTTGTCGACATCACGATTGCGGTGCGCACGTTCCTTGACGGGCAACTTTTCGGCGCATACCGTGCGCAACATTCCGACACGCGGGAGGCGACATGGGTTCGATCGTCGAGTTCAACTGTCAAGGATGCGGCTTCACGACCGGCGATCTACGTGTCGGTTGGGGTCGTGCAGGTCGTACGCGTTACTGGGGCGGGCTTGGAGTCTGTGCGGCGTGTAAGCGCCTTTCAGTAGTGGATCTCGCCACCAAGCTCGACACTCATCGCTGCCAGGAGTGTCAGGGCCCTCTACAACTACTCGAGGGCATGGCGCAGGATATCCCCTGCCCCGAGTGCAGTCGCGTGTTGCGGACGACTAATCTCGGCGTCTGGAATTGATTGATCCGGCGACTCAGTTCCAACAACCGCTTGCGCGAGCGGCGCGGTCGATCTCCTCGAGCGCTATGGTGAGCTGGTCGACCATAGAGCCCGACTCGTTCGCGAGCTGCTCGGTCTGCGCCACGTGCGCTTTGACGATCCACGGATCGAGGGGTATCGTGACATACGGCGCCGCGGCATCGGCTGTCGAACGAAGCATGCCCTCCTCCAGGGCCACGCGAAAGCCGGAAGCAGTCACAACATTGTCGTCTCGTTGAACGTCGACGAAGCTCCGCGCGATCTCGCGAAATGAGCGTGCGATACCGGCGTCGCGACTCGCAGCTACGCCTATCTGGGCAAATGCGCGGCGGTAGTCGTCGCAAAGCCCTCGAGCGCGGTCGCCGCGACCACCGTTGGTTGCGTAGCGCACCAGCGGCGGAGCATCCGGGCACGACGACCCGGTGGGATATGCGATCGCAGACTGACTGAGGTGCGCCTGGGGCGCATCCGGATCCCACGAGGTAACGAGCATCCCCACCGTTGCATCCGCACTCACCGTTAGGGGCTTGCCTCCGACAAGCAGCGTCAGGCGCTCGTCCGGATGCTCGGACGCCAGAGCGACATTGACTGCCCTCATCAATCCGACCGGCATCGCCGGACCGCATTGAGCTGCCGCCGGTGGCGGCGATGCACGTCTTGCGGAACCGGCCCGCCTGCTACCGGGGACTTGAATCGTTCCTAGCGGTGGAAGCTCGACCGCCGAAGCGTGACCGGGGATACGGGCTGGCTCGTTGGAGTAGTGAATACCGCCGTTCGTATCATGCCAACGGTAGATGGTTTGGGCGTCGATCGAATGCGGTGCCGCAATGGCGAGAAGGCTAACGATCAGAGAAAAAAGAGCGTGGCGCATCATGAGGTACCCCGTGGGCGGTGAGCGGCGGGAATTTGACGACTGACGCCAGCGTTAACACTGCACGCAAAGATCAGTCAATGCGCACTTGCTCGGTCGTCGGCACAACGATTGCTGTCCGCTCTGGACATGCGTCACGCACACGCCATGATTATCGCGTTGGTCTTGATAGCGGCATCCGTTGCATCGTCAGCTCACGCCAGCGTCCTAGGGGCAGACGAAACAAGAGCGGGGATGTGCGATGCCTACGACGGTCTGCCTTTCGTGTTCTGCGTTGCGATGTGCGAAGCGCGCGAATGCGATCGGCAGGATCCTAACGACTCGCGGTGTACAGTCCTCGCGGAAGGATTTGCCTCGGCCACCTACGGTGCTGCCTCGCCCTGCCCACTGGGTTCACGTACAGCGATGTAAGCAGGCGCCCCCGTTCTCCGGATCGGATTGTTGCCCCGAGGAACCCGCCATCCGCCTGTGGATACGACACCTGAGTAGACTTCAATTCGGCACGAGCTGCGTATAGATAGCGCTCTGTGCGCCGATTGCTGGCCTTGACGATGATTCTCTCGTTTGCGTGCACGAGCCCCCCGGCCCGTGATCCTGCAGTCGTCGACGATGTCTTGCAGTATGTCCAGAAGATCAAGAGGTGGGAGCCAGTCGAAGCCAAGACACTCAAGGCCATCAAGGACGTTCGCGCGAATCAGTTCGTCGACGACGAGTACGTAGTCGCCACTCTCGGTGCCGTCATGGACGACATGCAACTGCACCTTACCGAGATCGAGCGCTATCAGCCGCACACTGTACCCGTCAGCGAAGTCCACCACCGATACCAGAAGGCGTGGACGGATCTACACGGCGCCTTCACGATGATCATCGCGGCCATGCAGCGCAAGGACTATCTCGCGCTTTCCCGAGCTACGGAGGACCTCCGTATTGCGCGCCAGGAGCTTCTGCTGGTCGCCGCCGCGATCGATATCCTACTAGAGGATGCCGGGTTGAAAGATGGGGGCGGAGGCGAGAAGGTCATGCCTTCGTGAGCCTAGCTAAGCAATCCAACCCAGATGCGGAGAACGACGCCGCGACGCTGATCGCCGAGACGGCACGCAGCGCTCAAAATGCCCACCGCTACCGTGCCCTCGCGACGACGGTTGCCGATCCTGTTTTCGACCGCGTGCTCGCGCTCGGATCCGAGATCCGCCGTGCAACGCACAAAAGAATGACGGCGACCATCCCAGCTGTGCTTAAAGAACTCCGGTCCCTGCGGCGATGCTGCGAGGAAAGGATACGTGAGGTCCGTGCCGGAACCGCATATCGGGAACTCGTCGCTGCTTACACAGGGGGCTCAGTAACATGCGCCACCACACTCGCGGCCGAGATCTTCACCGACGTCACCGTCGAGAGCCCGAGCCAACTCCTCCAATGGGCGGTCCCGCTCGCAGGTCGACGCTCAGACGAGCATTTCGTTCCACCAGAGCGCTGTGCCAGATCGATCCAGATATGGGCGACGAGTGGCATCACCGCACCGTTAGAGCCGCCGGACATGGGGGGTGACGATACGATCCGACCGCTTCGCCTGACGGAAGCGCCCGACCACTCCGAAAGCCCCATCGCTCTCGCCTTTACGACTGGCGAACTCCCCGGTCCGGTCGGTCGCCTGGGAGAGCGCGGCATTCGTCTGTGGTACGCAAAACAGCTCCGAGTCCCCTTCACCGTGCACGCGGCGCCAACCATAGACGACGAGTGGTGGGAGGTCAGACCGGCGGCATACGAATCCTACGTTGCTGCGCTTCGTACAGCACTCACCGCTGCAAGGATTACGTTAGTAATCGCACCGTCTGAAGCTTAATGGTCGAGTTCAGCGGTCGTCGGAGCCGTCACTATCTGGTGGCGACGCCGACGGCGCCACTTCCATAGCACCAGCCGGCACGGTCTCACTGTCAACCGAGGCAATCGGCTCCTCGTGGCGGATAATTACTTCTCGGCCGCGCAGCGTGCTGCATTCTCGGGCCAAGGGATCGAAATTACCGAATTGATAACGTTCGGTGCGATCGAGATGATCCGGTCGGACGAAGTAGGCGCCCTCGACGGTCGGCCGCCACATCGATCTGGCCGTGCGGAGATCGCCCCCGGTCAGCCAACCTTCGACGCCTCCAAGCCCGGCACCAACGACGCCGACCACGAGGCGAACCGGCGTATAGAAGACGCTGAGAACGGTCGAGGCTACGCCCATGCCCCACTCGGCACCAGCACTGTGATATTCCTCGATGACCACGTCCCGGAACGGCGCCTTTTGGTGCACGTCTGTATACTCCTGAACGGGAGCCGGCCCTATATCCTCGCGTTGTGTCGCAACGAATGGCCGGGGCTCCCGATCGTCGATGCCCCCTCCGTACGCCGGACTGCCTATCGCTATCACCAGCGCCACCACACCGACGAAGACTCGCATCGCCGCCACCTCCGGGAGATTTTCTCGCATGTTGCCAGCCTCGGCTCCAAGGTGCAACGCCCATTCGACGTCCGCCGCCGAGGCGGCGGCCGGTGCCTCCCTCCCTCATCGCGCTCGTCGCCGCCCCGCTCCACCTCCCCTTAGAGCCGTTCCTCCAACGTCGTCACCAGCCGCCTAACCTCGGGGTCGCATGCACGCCGGGCCTCGATGGCCCGAACGGCATGCAAGACGGTCGTGTGATCACGCGCATACCGCTCGCCGATCGCTGCGAGCGCCAGGCCGATCTGCTTACGCAGCAGATACATGCTCACTTGTCGTGCGAAGACAATACGGGCATTCCGTTGCTGCGATACGAGAGTCGTTGCAGGCACGTCGAGGGCTTCGCTCACCAGGGCTTCGACCCGCTCCAGGGTTACCCGCTCGCGCCTCACCGGATAAAGTCGGCCAATGACCTCCTCCGCAAGAGCCACGTCGATAGTCCGTCCGATCAAGGCCGCCATCGCCTGCAACCGGGTCAATGCGCCTTCGAGTTCGCGAACGCTCGCAGCCCGGATGCGATCGGCTAGATAGTCGAGCACGGCGTCCGAAAGCACTACGCATTGTTGGCTTGCCTTCAACGCCAGGATGCGTCGCCGCGTATCGCGATCGGGGCACGTCACTTCGACTGTCAGACCTCCTTCAAAGCGGTTACGTAGACCTATCTCCAAGTTCACGATCTCGCGCGGAGGCTTGTCGGAGGACAACACGATCTGCTTTCCCGCCGCACACAGCAGGTTGAAGGTATGGAGAAATTCCTCCTGCGTACGCTCTTTCCCTGCGATGAACTGCACATCGTCCACCACCAGCGTATCGATTTTTCGAAAGCGCTGATGAAACGTCTCCATCTGCTGACGCCGCACCGCGCTCACCATCTCGTTGACGAAGAGCTCGGCGCCTATCGACAGTACCCGGTAGCTGCGAAACCGCTGACGCACGGCATTCGCGATCGCGTGGACGAGGTGCGTCTTCCCGAGACCTACGCCACCGTGCACAAACAACGGATTGTACACAGATCCCGGATGCTGGGCGACGGCGAGCGCCCCGGCATGGGCAAGCTCGTTACAATGACCGACGACAAAAGTATCGAAGGTGAACGCTGAGTGGCCGTGGCCCGCCCTGTTCCTTATGGATAGAGGCGGCGATTCCACGCCAGCTCGCTTCCGCATCGGTATGCCGGAGCCCACCGACAGCGAAACGGAGATGGGATGTCCCGCGAGCTGGGTCGCCGTGGTGCGGATCCTCTCCAAGAAATGCTGCTGAACCCAATTGCGATGGAAGATGCTCGGCGCCTCGACGGCGATCTCGCCACCAGCCACCTCCGACGAGCGCAAACACGCGATCCACGCCGTAAACTCTCGCAGCGGCAATGACGATCGCAATTCCGCCAACGTCTGATTCCACAGGGATTCCATCAGCCCGATGCCTCCCTCGCCTACACACCCTCGCGCGCCCCCTCCTCTCTCCACTCCACCTCATGCGCCGCCCATTCCAACGTCACATCCGAACTGTCCACAACTGGGGATACTCCCCCGTCGCCATGCAACCTCGGGCAGTTGTGCGCAGCTACCCAGAGTCTCGTGCACAGGACTCGGCGATCGTTCGCATCGCGCCCTCACCACGGAGGCGATTACTACGACCACTATTAGACATCACCTATACTGTTTTGTTCTAAGATAATCTAGGGAAGTTCGAAGCTGGAGCGTGATACTCCCCGCCACCAACAAACGCAAGAGGAAAATCTGGCGCAGGCAGAAAATCCGTTGGCAACTGCGACTGCCTGCCGGCGCGGCGTTTGCTTGACTTTGAATCGGCACTTCACGTATCGGAGGCCGTCCAACGTAACCCTTGATAGGAGGTGGCTGATGAAAGTTGGATTGCGGTTCACGGTGACCTGCGGGCTCCTGGTCACGTTCGCAGCGGGTTGTACCTGCATGCAGAAGCGGTGGGGCTACGGAGCTCTCAGTGGCGGGGTCGTCGGTGCGGTTGGCGGCGGCATCGCAACCGGTGCCGCCAGCAACAATACCGGTGCCTTTGATATCGGCAACGACAATGAAGACAAGGCCCTTGCGGTAGCTACTGGCGCCGTAGGTGGTGCGCTCCTCGGCGCACTCATCGGCCATTGTCTCTGGGACGAGACTGTCGCTCCGCCAGCGCCGCCGCCTCCCCCCGCGCCGGCGGCGGCACCTGTGGTGCAGAAGAAGATCGTCCTTCGCGGCATCAATTTCGATTTCGACAAGTCCAACATTCGCGCCGATGCAGCGCCGATCTTGCGAGAAGCGGCGGATATCCTCAAGGAAAACGCCAATCTCAAGGTGTCGGTGGAGGGACACACCGACGCAAAAGGCACGGAGGATTACAATCTCAAGCTCTCGCTGCGCCGAGCGACGGCCGTTAAGACCTTCCTCGTCAAAGAGGGAGTAACCGACGGCCGACTCAGCACTCGAGGCCTAGGCGAATCGCAGCCGGTAGCGAGCAACGACACCGAAGACGGTCGCGCACAGAATCGACGCGTGGAGTTGAAGGTTCAAGAATAGAGCTGGTCGTCCGTACCCACAAAAGAGGAGTGACGACGTGGGGGGCGGGATCTTCTTGAAGATCCCGCCCCCCACGGAGCTATCCGCTCGTATTGATTTTCTCGCGTGAGGAAGGCCTGCTCGCTCCAAGCACGCGATCGTGAGCCGCAACCAGTAGGCCCTCCCCCGGCAGGGTCGCTCGAGTGGTTCCGCGCCCCCGCCTTAGCCGCGCCACGGAGATTGGTTGCTCGTGGGCATCGACTCTAATTTATCGCGAACGTCGTCGAGCCCAGGGATCACACGATCAGGCACTAGGCGGTCGCTCCTTGTGGTCAGCGGAGGCGCCCGAACCTCCTCTTCTTTACCAACCGCTCCGCAGCATGATTTCTTGAGATCAATTCGAGATGTACGGGGCCGGCGGTCTACCCATGCAAGGGCGCAGAGTCGTGCACTTCTGCGAAGTCCTTTTCGTTTTCAATTGGTGAGATGCGCCGGCACATCTCTTGCACAAGTCCGCCTCGTGCCGATGGAATTCTCCCTTTTACCCCTCGCCATCGCGGTTGACGTTGCGTCCACCAATTCCAATGCCAGCCACATCGATGTACCGTCTTTTACGAGTCGGCGGACGTTCGTCGCATCCGGACAGCCACGAACGTTGAACTCCCTGGCGCAGTTATCGTTCGTCACCGTAATCCTGGTCACGCTGGCGGTCAGCCCTCTTACCGTCTTTGCCGAGGCATTGTCCTTCCAGGGGCAGCGGGGATACCCCGTCGGGGCGAATCCGAAGGGCCTTTCGGTAGGAGACTGTGACGGCGACGGGTTCTTGGACCTGGTTACCGCGGCTCAGGGCTCGAACGAGGTCGTGATCCTCCGCAATATCGGCGACGGAACGCTCGAATTCGGCGGCGGCAAGACCAACGTGTCGCAGCCAACGGGTGCGACCTGCGGCGATTTCAACGGCGACGGTCTGATCGATCTGGCAGCCGTGAGCAGGCTCGGCAGCATAGGTATCTATTTCGGAGACGGGCTAGGAGCGTTCACCTTGGGGAGCAGTCGACCGGCAGGGATTGCGCCAACGTCATTGATCTCTGCCGACCTGAACAACGACGGTTGGCTGGATCTAGTAGCCGTCGATTCCACCTCTCAGGACATCACGATTCTCCTCGGTACCGGAACGAGTACTCCCCCTCCCTTCGTCCGTGTCAGAACGCCCATCCAGAGCCCACGCGCCGCCGCCGTCGCCGATTTCGATCGCGACGGGTATGCAGATATTGCGGTGGCCGGTGCGACTGCGCCTTACGTAGTCGTCCTCTACGGAAACGGGGTGGGCTTCGCGACACGCACCAATACCATTCCAAACCCCTTTACCCAGGCTCGCCGCCCGCCACGCGGACGGGGCATCGCAGCTGCGGACTTCAACCTGGACGGCTATCCGGACCTCGCCCTTCTTGCTAGCGACGGCGTGATCCGACTCTTCCTCGGAAGCCCAACTGGTCAATTCACATACTACGATGCGTTTAGTGTGTCCGCCGATGCCGAGGCGATCGCTCTCAGCGATCTGAACGGCGACGGTTTGGTCGATCTCGCACTCCTTGCCTCCGACACCAACAGCGCCCAGGTATTTCCGGCGATCGGCCAGGGAAAGTTCGACCTCCACACGGCCGTGAGCGTCTCCTCCGTCAGCAACACGTTCGGCTCTATCGTGAGCCGAACGGTTCTATCGGACCCCACAGATCCCCTGACGACCGTCACTCAATTGATGGCGACAGATGCGTCCAGCAAGCAAATCAAGCTCGTGGAACAGCTCGACCCTACAAGCCTATCGACGAGCCCCTTGGTGACAATGACGGACGCTCCGGTAGCGCTCGCTCTGGGCGATGCCAACGGCGACGGCATCGCTGACGCTGCGGTCGTGACGAAGTCCCCTCGCGGCCGACTGCTCCAGCTGAACATGCTCCTCGGGAATCCCTCCGGCCAGTACGATCCACTTCCCCAGACTCAACAAGGAATCTGCGGTAACGGCATCCTGGAAATCGGAGAGCAGTGCGACGACGGCAACCTCAAGGCGCGGGATGGCTGCAGCAAAGTGTGTACAGTCGAGCTCGGCAAGCTGGTACCCTCCCTCGCGTTCGCTGATCTCGACGGCGACATCAACAATGACATTGTCCTCACCAACGATCGCGGGCAGGTTCTCGGCCTCATGTCCGACGGAGCTGGGCGCTTCCGCGAGATCCGCAACCTCGGAACTGCACGCAAGAAAACCGGGGCCGCAATAGGCGACTTCACCGGTGATGGGTTGCTAGACGTGGCCTTCGTCTCCAAGACCGCCCGCGATGGCGCTATTACCTTAGCTACTAATGCCGGTGGCGGAGTCTTCACGACATCACCGCTCCCTGTCACGCTGCCGGTCATCGGTCCGCTTCTGACCGGAGACTTCGATCGCAACGGATTGCCGGATCTCGCCGTTGGCTACCGCGGGGGCTGGGCAGTTCTCTACAACGACGGTTTCGGCCCAACGCGCCCGAGCACGGTTGCCCTTCCGAGGGCATACAAGAACGTCGTCAAGATGGCAGCAGCCGATTTCGACGAGGATGGGTGGCTCGATCTTTTCGCCGCTTTCGGTACGAAGAAGGTGCCGTCACTGCTCTTCCGAGGTAGCGCGACGGGCGCGTTCTCGGCCGGAGAGGCTGTCGGCTCGCCCGCTGAACCCCTGACCGATCCATTCGCCGTCGATCTCGATCAAGATGAGCACCAGGACATTGCAAGCTGCAGTTCGGAAAACGGCCTCTCCTGCCGTGTCTATTACGGGAACGGCGCAGGTCAGTTTGGAGCCGCCGCTCTGCCGTCATCCTCTGCGGTGGGCCGTGAGCCTCGTTCGGCGGGCACTGCCGACTTCGACCACGATGGCTTCGCAGACGTCATCGGCGTCAGCCGTACTGATGGCCAAGCGGTCATACTCTTCGGCGGCCCATCTTCGCCAACGAGCCGTCTCGTCCTTGCCACCGGATCGCGCCCATCCGACGTTGAGATCCTAGACCTCAACAACGATGGCTTCCTCGACTTCGTCGTCGCGAACGAAGCGTCGCGCGATCTCAGTATATTCGTCAATCAGACCAATCGTCGGTTTCTGCCACTAGCACCGGTCCGTCTACCATCGCTACCAAACAGCGCTCTTGGCCTGATCGCTCTCGCATCAGGCGACATCGACAATAACGGCACGGTCGATCTCGTTGCCGTCCAGGCGGGTGGTCAGGCTGGCGGTACGGTCACCCCGCTCATCAATGTGGACGGCGTGGGCCTTGCCGCCCTCGGCAGTCTCCCCGTAGGAAATCTCGCATGGGGTGTCGCACTCGGACACTTAAATGGGGACAGCGTGCTCGACATAGTCACTGCGAACCGCTCCGACAATACCTTCAGTGTCCTGCTCTCTCAGCCGGGAGGCGGGTATGTACGCAGCGATTACAACAGCGGCGGCGTCCGAGCGACAGACGTCGCGGTCGCCGACCTCAATGGAGATGGTCGTGACGACGTCATCGTCACGAACGAGATGATTGATGCCCAGACCAGTACTTATGGGAATGTCGTCACCTTCTTGAACGACGGCACAGGGGTCTTTTCCAATAGTACCCTCAAGCACGTCCGCGGACGGGAGATTCCTCGGTCCATTTGTTCAGGAGATTTCGACGGCGACGGCGTCGGCGACGTGGCAGTAGCCAGCCTGGGCAGCAACGATGTCATGGTACTTCATGGTGCGGGTGACGGGACATGGCGTGCCGATGAACGACTTTTCCCGGTTGGCGATGGACCCCTGTCCGTCTCGTGCCGCGACTCCGACGGAGATGGTCGCACCGATGTAGCATTCGGTCGTCGCCGCGGCTCGGAAGTCGGCGTCATTCTCACCAACCAGTGATTCTTCGGTAGGGATTCAAAAGTATGGAGGACTTGGAAATGACGGATCACCGTCGACTATGTACTCTAATCTTTGCAGCCCTACTCGTATTTGCACTCGCTGCACCACGCCCTTCGTTTGCACTCCACGCACAATCCCCGCCGGTCACCCAGGTGACCCAGCAGACCACCGGTACAGTTGGCGACAGTGCCGTCTGGGGCAATAATTGGACCTTCCTCGCGAGCGGCGACTCTCTCGGCACCGGCAACACGACATCGGAGCTCTTTTATTACGATCATGCCGAGCGCGTACTCGGTGGCGCGTTCGGGCTCTCCCAAGTGACGTGCGGCGGCTACGATCCGGCGCATCCGTCGATCTCCACGCCCTCTTCAGGCAACGTCATCGCATTCGACGCGACTGGCACGCTGTGCAGCGACCCACGTCATAACTGCCTGCCGCCTTTCGACGCCAGCTCCACGACCCGCCAGATCTTCGTGTACTATGCCGCCACCCAGCGCATCCGGCAGGTAACGCGTTGTCCAGGGGATTGCGTCAAGCCGTTCATCAGTGAGAACGGCAAAATGATCCTCTTCGAGTCGAATGCGGATGTCCTCGGGACGAATGCCGGACTCCCGCTCCCCTCGACCAACGTCTACCAGGGCAGCCTTCGTTCGCTTGGAGCAAATTGTCCGTTCCTGCCCTGTTCGACGGGCCAAGCGAACCCACATCTGCGCAATCTGACTCCGCTCGGTGGAGGGCGCAACGCATCCCAAAACGCGGGGGGTAAGTACGTCGTCTACGAATCGGATGGCGATCCACTCGGCACCGGAACGACTGGCATCCCGCACGTCTATGTGCTCGAAGTGAAGAGTAACACTCTACAGCAAATCCCCCCCGGCAACATGGCTCCCGCTCGCAACCCGACTCTCGACCAGGGCGGCAAGAAGGTAGCCTACGAGATCGATACTCCGCGCGGCGCACCGAATCCGGGAGTCATTACGGAAATATGGGTGTCGAAGCTCCGCAAGAATCGCGGCCCACAGACGATATCGTTGACTCCCAATTCACGAGCAAACAGCTTCACTCCGTCTTTTGCGCCGGCCGGCAAACGCGTCGCGTTCATCTCGGAAGCCGATCTTCTCAATGTCCAGTCGACCGGGCGACAGCTCTTCGTCTATACAATCAGGGGGACGAGAAGCTATGACAGCAGGAATCTACTCCAGGTGAGTGCCGCGCCGACCGGCGTAGACTATCCAGCTCAGTCCTCGTACGTGTTCACCGGTTTTTCCTCGTCCGGCGATTTCATCGGCAACGCCAACACGACGCCGCAGTTCTTCGTGGCGAACCTGTATAAACGCGCTCCAGCGGAGCCGCCCACGCCATACCCAGGAACGGCAACCCCCAAATCCACCTCGACGCCGCGTCCTTCAGCGACTCCAGTAGTCGGAATTCCGCGCGCTATTGGTATGGCAGTCGTTACCGACCAGGCAGTGAACAACGGCAACAATACCCTCACCACCGTGATCGCGGCTACAGTCTCGGACTTCTTCGGTAATCCCGTGCCGGATGGCACCCTAGTTCACTTCAGTGTCGCACCGCCACCGAACGGGATTGTGATCGGCAACGGGTTTACCAATCAGGACCCCGATTGCGATCTGACCACATTTGCCCAGCAAACCGGTGTATCCATCCAGAACCGCCCAGGCGTCGTCCATACCTGCGTTACGTATCCCGGCGCCTACGGAGGAACGTCACGACTCATTCTTGCCGAATCCGGTCCAAGTCGTTGTGTCGGTGGCAGTTCACCAGACCGCACTTGTACATCGGATCTGGACTGCGATCCGATCCACACCTGTTCTCTCCACACGACCATCGTCTGCAGCCCCTTCAATGGGAACACCGACTGCCCCTCCTCCGAAACGTGCATCAAGCAGGACGGGCGCTGCGAGCATAGCGCCGAAGGCCAAGCGGAACTCACGTTGCCAGTTCCCGTCAACGAGTGTTTGACGAATGGCCAGCCCTGCAGTGACGGCAATCCCTGCACGGTGAATGACGTCTGTGCCGGCGGCACCGCCGACCGCGCCTGTGTCGGCGGGACGCGCGCTGGACTTGCATGTACGACCGTAGCCGATTGTCCACCCGACGAGTTTACGCCGACCCCCCAGTGCATCCTCTCGAACCCGCCTACGTGTCATCCTGGCACCCAGAAATCGTGCCCCGACGATGGGAACGCATGCACCGACGACGCTTGTAATTTTCTTACGGGTCAGTGTGGGACGCCCCGAGAGTGCCTAGACGACGGGAATCCGTGCACCGATGACGTCTGTGATCCAGCGACGGGTCTCTGCGGAATCCCGAACGTAGCACCATGTTCGGACGATAATCCCTGTACATTGAACGATGAATGTGCCGCCGGCGTATGCGTTCCCGGGCCGGTCATGACCTGCCCCGACGACGGGAACAGCTGCACGATCGACCAGTGCAACCCGCGCACTGGCCACTGCGGGATCAAGTTCGAGCCGTGCGCCTGTTCGGTCGCAGCACCCGTACCAATGCCGACGCCCTGACCGTTCGTAGCCCTACCAACGCGTACGTCGGCGGCACCAGTCCCTGGCCTTGCCCCGGATCGGCAGACACCTCAGATGTGGGCGTAAGCCCACGAGGAGTGCCGATCGATGTCGAGCGCGAGCGTGGCGATGACGCCGAGCGCGAACGCGGGCTGCTTCAGCAGTCCGCGCGCGGCGTAGACGAGATCTTGGCGGAAGCGATCGAGCAAGGTGCACACCCGATTGCCGAATCCCAAAATACCGCCCTACACTGCCGGCGATGGCGAAAACCTATCGACCTTGGCGTATCGAGAGGATCTCACACGCGCCGGACACGCGATGCATCATGTCCCGGGGGAATAGGGACGCGTGCACGTTGCCGGTTGCTCAGTCGCAATAACACCTTCATGGAGTTCTCGAACTCCTCCATAGGCCGAGTCTCGAAGAGCCCCTCAGCGACCATACGATCGAACAGTTCCTCACCTCGCCTCGTTCGTAGGATCGTGATGGTCCACTCCATAGTGCCGACACCGCCGCATGAGATGTCGGCTAGCTCGGCGGAAAAGTCTCCGCAATGATGACACTCCGGACGCGCGTATTCCTGAGCCGCCTTGAGCGGCATCTCCAACACGCTACCGTCCTTCTTATAGATAAGCACTTTCCCCTTAACATTGAATTTCCTGATCTCGGTTAGAGGAATGGCGAGTTCCCTCTCGATCTTGTCGACCATGAGACCCCGGTACGTAAAAACTTCGGTGCAGAACAGGCCTATCGACAGCGAGACACGTGATCCGTACCCTTTGAGGAACTTGCTCTGCCGCTCGATGTGCTTCTCTTTTTTACGGCCGTTAACGAGATAGGACTCGTCGACGAGCTGCATCTTCCTAACCGGGGTGATCTGACAGGGGACACCAACGAAGGCTACCCTCTCAACCCCGAGACGGTCGGCGTCGACGAGCGCAAGATTGTTCGGACAATACGTGTACCACGATCCGGCACTCGTCAGGAGCTCGTCAATGCTCGTGACGAGCTTCGGCATGGGCTGCGCCGGGTGTTCCGGATCGGAAACCGACACCACCGCCCCGTCGATGACGTCGCGCTCGAACGCCCAGCGCAACATGGCCGTAACTACACCGCCATCCTGAGCTCGCTCCACGATATCCGGCGCTACAGCTCGTGCGACGACGATCCGCCGATAGACTCCGAAGGCGCCTTTATACCGCTGATCGGAGCCATAGAGCTGGTCCACGAGCTCGAATTCGCGTGGATTCAGACGCGGACAGACCTGCGCACAGACGTCGCAACCGATCCCCTCGCTGATACCGCAGTAATCGAACGCACCGCCCACCTTGGCGACCTGCTTGGGCTTGCCGTCTAAATAATCGATCACGTTGTGGGGACACACGAGGACGCACGCGCCGCACTCGCAACAACTGCCGTACGCGACTACCTCGTTCATCATGGCCTTGAAGCTCGGGTTCACGGACATCGGAGAACAATAGGTTGGTCTCTCTGAGGCTGTCAATTTCAAATAGCGACGTTACGCAATCGCGTCGCAGCATTCTTGAGAAAGAGCGTTGCCGGCACCATCAGTGAATTGGCTCTGCCTGTCGCCGACTCTCCGTCTCGAGCTGGATGGTCACATGATGGATATCGAACTGCTCTGCCAGGCGTTGACTCATCTCCTCCAACACGACGTCGCTCGCCACACTACCGTCGACAACCGCATGAGCCGAAAGTGCGCAATGTCCAGTCGTTAGGCTCCACACATGCAGATCGTGAACCTCGGACGCACCGGGCACCGCCGCCAACGTACGGCGTACCTCGTCCAGATCGATGTGACGCGGGGCTGCCTCCATGAGCACATCGATCGCTTCTCGTATGAGGCCAAACGAACTCGCCAGGATCAGCACGCCGATCATCACGCTCGCGACAGCGTCGGCGGCATTCCAACCCGTCGTCATAATGACGAGACTCGAGGCAATCACCCCGACAGAGCCGAGGAGATCGGAGAACACATGCAGCAGCGCGCTACGTACGCCGACACTACTACTGACAGCCCCCGACAGCATCCACGCCGCAACGAGATTGACAGCCAGCCCGATCGTCGCAATGCCCAGGACGCCACTTCCATCCACCTCCGGTGGCCGGATTGCGCGTTGCCATGCTTCCCAGAACACTCCGCACACGACCAACCAGAGTACGAGTCCGTTCACGAGTGCGACCAGAATCTCGGCTCGGTGATAACCGTAGGTCTTGCGCGCGGTCGCTGGCTGGGCGGCGATCCATAGCCCGAAGAGTCCGAGCGCGAGAGCGATGACATCGGTGAACATGTGAACCGCGTCGCTGACGAGAGCGAGGCTGTTCGTCAACCAGCCCCCGACGACTTCAACCGCCATGAAACCGAGAGTCAGTGCCAGTGCGGCCAAGAGTGCGCGCTGACCCGTATGGCGAGCCATAGCGCCGCGCGCGGACGACTTCTTCATGCGGCCATGCCGGTGCATGACGCTCCACCTATCCAATCGGTTGGCACAATCTCAGCGCGAGATTGTGTAAAGGACGCTACTCGCCGTCGTACGTAATGAGCGCGAACACCTCAGGCGCATCGAGACGTTTGCGACCTTTCAGAAATGCCAACTCCATGATGAAGGCGCAGGCCGTGACTTCACCGTCAAGGCGTCGGACAAGTTCGATCGCGGCCGCCGCCGTTCCGCCAGTCGCCAGTAGGTCGTCGACGATCAGCACGCGACTCTTGTTGCCGAAAGCGTCGCGATGGATCTCGAGTGTGTCGGTCCCGTACTCGAGTTCATAGCGCGCAGCATACGTCTGGTGGGGTAACTTTCCGGGCTTCCGTACCAACGCCAAGCCCAGGCCCAAACGGTAGGCGACCGCCGCCCCGATAATGAATCCCCGAGACTCGATACCCAAAACCATGTCGACCGAGCCCCGATACCGATCGGCGATCCGGTCGACGACCTCTTGGAACGCGCGCCCAGAAGCGAGCAACGGCGTAATGTCCTTGAAAAGGATGCCGGGTTTCGGAAAGTCGGGAATGTTGCGAACGTAGGTTCTGAGTTCTGCATCCGTCATGTAGGGCTATCCTTTGCGCGCTGCACGGTCTGACTGGGAAGGAAATAAACTGGATTTCGAGCGATATTGTCCTTGCGAATCTCGAAGTGCAAATTCGGCCCCGACGTCCGCCCGCTGCGCCCCACCTTTGCTACCGGCTGCCCCTGGGAAACTTTTACGCCGGCCACTACGAGATTCCGTTCGTTGTGCGCGTAGACGGTCGCATACCCGCCTGGGTGCTGCACAATGACGACGTTTCCGTAGCCGCGCAGGGTATCACTATAAATGACGTCACCGTCACGAGCTGCGCGGACGACCGTTCCCGACGGAGCTCCAATGTCGATCCCGTCGTGAAAGCTCCGTCCGCGCGGGCCAAAGTGCGACGTCAGCGTGCCGCTAGCGAGAGGCCAGATGAAGATTCCCGTCCCTTGCGGGAAATCTGTTGCCTGGGGCGGCTCGGTCGCCGCGCGCTCAGGAGTAATGAGGGTGACCGGAAGCGCGCGTTTGCCACCGGGAATGAATAAGCGCTGTCCAACATCGAGGCGACTCGCGTCTGCGATCGCATTGGCGCGCGCGAGTTCATTGTGAGATACGCCGTAGGCCTTGCCGATGCGATACAGATTCTCTCCGCGTCGAACGACGTGATACACGCCGTCACTCTTTGCGGCCGGGCTCGGTCGACCGTGTCCGAAACCGCACCCTACCACCACCACGAAGACGAAACTGAGACTTGTTCGTCCCCACTGCCGCCACTCCACCACACGAGCCTCCCGGGCCCAGGGGCCCTACGCAGCTCTTCCTACTCCCGCCACCCGTACCGTCCCATGAGCTTCACGAATCGGCAATCGCCGAAGTACTCCTCGTTCAGCCTCCCGGCTTCTTTACGAATTCGGACGAGGGTTTGCAATTCCTCTTCTCCGATTGGGAAGACCAGTGACCCTCCCTCCCGGAGCTGCGAGACGAGCGGACGGGGGAGCTGCGGCGTGCCCGCCGTCACCAGGATTGCGTCGAAGGGAGATTCGTCAGCCCACCCTAGAGTGCCGTCCCCAACTCGAGTAACGACGTTCGCGTAGCCGCAACCATCCAGCGTCGCTCGAGCCGTGGCAGCCAGCGGGGCTAGCCTCTCGATAGTGTAGACCGTTGCCGCCAGCTCTGCGAGCACAGCCGTCTGGTAGCCACACCCTGTTCCTATCTCGAGGACGCGCTCTTCGCCGCGCAGCTCAAGAATCTGTGTCATCAAGCCGACCATGTACGGCTGCGAGATGGTCTGACCCTCACCGATCGGAAGAGCCTTGTCGTCGTAGGCGCGAATCTGCAGGGCCTCGGCCACGAACCGGTGGCGTTCTACCTTAGACATAACCGCCAAGACGCGTAGATCGGATATATCACGGTCCACCAGCTGCATCTCGACCATCCGCGCGCGCGCCCGAGCGAAGTTCATGGCCACTTCACCCCGAGCTGCCCCAACGACGATAATGACGGGTAGTGGGTTAGGTCGAGATGGATAGGCGTAATCGACACCGCGCCTTCGATCACCGCGGCATAGTCGGTCCCGGGATCGCATACGAAATCGAGCTCGTCGCCACCTATCCAATAGTACTTCTTCCCGCGCGGATCGGTCTTTTCGACCATGGCTTCCCCGTAGCGCCGCTTTCCTTGACGGGTGATGCGGACGCCGGTCATATCCCCCCTCGGGCGATCAGGAATGTTGACGTTCAGCAGAGCATCGGGGGGCAGACCGTGCTCGAGGACCTTTGCTACGAGTCGCGCAGCGAACTCTGCTGCGGGAGCGAAGTCGAAACGTGTCCGTCCCACGAGCGAGATCGCGATGGACGGAATTCCGAGTAAGGTGCCCTCCATCGCCGCAGAGACCGTACCGGAGTACGTGATGTCGTCTCCGAGATTTGCACCCTTGTTGATGCCCGATACGACCAATCCGGGACGGGCCGGCAAGATACCGGATACCGCGAGGTTCACGCAGTCGGTCGGCGTTCCGTCGATCGCAATCTGCCGCGGCGCAATCTCTTCGACGCGCAGCGGTCGATGAAGCGTAAGCGAATGGCCCGCCGCACTCTGCTCGCGGTCGGGGGCAACTACGTAGACGTCTCCAAGTGCATCGAGAGCCCGGGACAACGCCTGGACACCGTCCGATCGAATACCATCGTCATTACAGACTAGAATGATCATACCGCCCTATCTTCTCGCCTCCATCCATCCGCACACCGTACGGCATGTGCTGCATAGCGGCCAAGCAGCGCGAGTGAAGGCAGCCGCAGCGACGTGACCGGGACCAATCTCGTCCCAGCGACGACTCGCCGCGGCGCTTCATTCGAGTCGGGGCGGCCGGATTTGAACCGGCGACCACACGCACCCCAAGCGTGTGCGCTACCAGGCTGCGCCACGCCCCGAGCCTCCACAGGACGCGCGAACGCAGAGGGCGTACCACGCACCATCCAGGCGCGCAACAAACGGCTTCGTCATGATTCTGACCCGAGCTTCCGAGCATGACGCGCGACTACTGGCAAGTGCCAGAATACGAACGCGCGTCAAATTTAACCGCACCGATACGGTCTCAGGTGTCAACTTTGTAGCGTTGCAGAATGCTGTGTGATGCGAACGGACGCGCGAATTCACGCTTCGATGCGGACTCACCCGGAACGGCATCCTGGCCTGTCATTTGCTGTCCACAGCTCGTCGAGTCGCAGGAACGACATCGCGAGAAAAGGGGACGCGATATGATGGAGAGCCAAGCCGGCGAGCAAGTCTCGCTCGAAATGATGGGTGAATCCGACTCGCGTCGCTTGCCAGTACGCGACAGCTTGAGCGATCTGCTCGGCCCCGATGTCATCCTGCCACAACAGTTCTTCGATGGGCCACGCGGCGACAGCGACTTTTCTCCCGAGAAGGCGCTGATGCTCGCCATCCTCGAAGACGCAATCCGATGCTTTCAGGAGTACTTCCGAACCACCCGCGCCCGCCCGCGCATGCTATCGCGACAAGCGGAGCGCTGGATCCGCACCCGCGACTGGAACTGGCCTTTCTCCTTTAACAACGTCTGCGAGGCGCTCGGTATCGATTCGGACTGCATGCGAGATGCGTTGCTCCGTATGAAATACGAGCACCTCATGACGCAGGAGCGCCCGCGCGCGTACACCCGTCCCGCACGGATCGTTCGTCTCAACGCACGGGCGAAAGGCGGCAAACGCTGAGTCTCTACAGCTGAGCCAGATCCGACGGCATCTCAGCTCGGATTGATCGTCTTTTTCAATACCTGGCTAGCTTTGAAAGTGAGGACTTTCCGCCCAGTGATGATGATCTCTTCGCCGGTCTGCGGGTTCCGACCCTTCCGTGGTCGCTTCTGATTGACGACGAAGTTTCCGAAGCCCGAGATCTTCACCTTGTCGCCGTGCTCGAGGCGACTCTTGATTACCTCGAAGATGGACTCGACCACTTCAGAAGCCTCCTTCTTCGAGAACCCCGCCTTCTCGTAGATCCGCTCGACGATATCCGCCTTGGTCATCGTCGCGCTCTTTGTCGGTGCGGGCATCCCGTCGTTCACCGGCGTACCTCCAAAGGTAATTGCGCAACCAGCTGTGCGACCAGCCGGCCGTGTATGGCGTTGACCTCGCCGTCCGTGAGCGTTCGATTCGAAGCTCGGTACGCAATCGAGTATGCAAGACCCTTCTTCCCCGTCGGAATCGGAGATCCAGTGTAGTGATCGAACACTCTCACCTCTTCAACCAAAGGCTCCATTGCTTCCTTGACCGCGTCGAGAACTCGCTGCGCCGAGAATTGCTCGTCGACGATAACCGCAATGTCGCGCAACACCGCAGGAAATCGGGGAAGTGGGCGGAATAGAACCCGAGGGGGACAGTACTGAACGATCCTCATCAAGTCAAGTTCGGCGATCCATGGCTCGACATCCAGTCCGCGTGCCGCACTAAGGTTGGGATGCAGGGCTCCTAGGTAGCCGCACGACACCCCTCCGATCTCGACGCGCGCAGCCTTGCCGGGGTGCAGATATCCAGCTTCCGCCCCAAGCGGCTCCCAGCGGACGGCGTCGACGTGGAGCTCCGTGAACACGGCCTCGACAGCGCCCTTCAGATCGAAGAAATCGCAAGGGCGCGTACCCTCCCCGATCCATGCCGGTGACCTGGAGCCCGCCAGCAATAGCGCCAGAGTCTGAACCTCGTGGTAGCGATCGGCCTCGCGAGAGAACACCCGGCCGAGTCCGTATCCGGCTACGTGAGAAGCTCCTTGGCACCGGTTCTCGGCGCAGACCCGTAGGAGACCGGGCACGAGGCTCCGTCGTAGCTCAGCGGTCTCGACGGAGAGAGGATTCGCAAGCACAACCGACCCGCCCGTGAGCTCCGGAAGCCCGGGAAAATCCTGATTTTCCTCGGCCGAGACCATCGCAAACGTGATCATCTCGTCGAAACCCGCCCCGGCAAGACACGCCCGTAGCCGCCTTTCGACGTCTCGGATCGCTCCGACTCCCGCGCCACCGGCACGAATCGCTGGCATCGAAGCTGCTATCGCATCGTAGCCGACTAGCCGCGCGATCTCCTCCACGAGATCTATCTCACTCTGGATATCGAAGCGGTGAGTGGGAGGCACGACCCGCCGCACCTGAGGACCCCGCCCGGAGACCGTGGCTCCGAGCGCCCGTAGAGGGCGCTCCATCTCGGGGATCTTGAGCGTCGTACCGAGCAGCGCGTTTACCCGTGCCGGCCGAAGTCGGATTGGTGCGCGGCTGCGACTCCGAGAGGCACGAAACTCAAGCACTCCTTTGGCCACCTCTCCTCCGGCGTTACCGACGACCAGTTCAGCAACCCGGTCGAGCGCGGCGCGGATACCGCCGGGATCGACACCGCGCTCGAAGCGATACGACGACTCCGTCATCGCACCAAGGCGGCGCACCGTCCGACGAACGGCCTCGGGAACGAAGAATGCGCTCTCGAGCAGCACATCCACGGTGTCGGATTGGATCTCGGAATCTGCACCACCCATGACTCCGGCAATCGCAACAGGTCCCTCCCCATCCGCGATGATCAGATCGTCCGGCACGAGGTCGCGCCGCTGTCCGTCCAGCGTCTCGTAGCATAGGTGACTGCCAGCCCGTCGCACCGTAATGCTGGCACCACGCAAACGCCGCAAATCGAACGCATGCAGAGGCTGCCCCCGCTCGATCATCACGTAGTTCGTCGCGTCGACCACGTTGCTGATCGGTCGCAACCCGACCATCGCGAGCCGAGTCTGCATCCACGGTGGGGACGGAGCTACAACGACCTCGCGAACGATGCGCGCCGCATAATGCGGACAGAGGTCTGGAGCCTTGACGGCGACTCGCGCTAGGCGAGATACGGTCACCTTCCCTTCTGCGAGCAACGAGTCGCGCACGTGGAGCGGCGCACCCGTCAGAGCTGCGACCTCCCGCGCCACCCCAAGTACGCTTAGACAATCGCCTCGATTCGGCGTCACCGACAGATCGAAGATCGTATCTTCGGCACCGAGGTACGAGACTAGCGACGTTCCGATCGGTGCATCGGCAGGCAAAATCATGATTCCGCCGCTGTAGTCTTCCTCGAGGCCGAGTTCGCGAGCCGAGCACAACATGCCGTGCGATCGCTGCCCGCGAATGGTTGTCTGCTCAATGCGCCTGCCGTCAGGCAACACTGCCCCAGGCACTGCGAGCGCCACACGATCCCCAACCTGCATATTGGTCGCCCCGCACACGACCGCAGCGGTTTCTTCTGCCCGGCGCACCTGGCACAGTTGCAAGCGATCCGCGTTGGGGTGCGGAGCGAGGTGCTCGATCGCCGCGATCTCGACTGCAGTCCAGCTCGGGCGTCTCTCCTCGACCGACTCCACCTCAAGGCCGGCCATAACCAACGTCTCTGCCAGCTCGTCGGGCGTGAGCACGACGTCGACGAGTTCGCGCAGCCAGTTCAACGTGATCTTCACCATGACGCTCGGGTCAGAATTGCCGTAGGAACCGGTGATCGTTCTGGTAGAACAATCGGATGTCCGTGATGCCGTACTTCAGCATCGCCATACGCTCCACTCCCATACCGAACGCGAATCCGGAGACGGCCTCGGGATCGTATCCGACCGCACGAAACACCTCGGGGTGGATCAGTCCGGAACCCAAGATCTCCAACCATCCTGTCGACTTGCAGACTCGGCACGGTTCACCGGTCGGCAGCTGTCTAGCACCACGACAGATTACGCAGCTGATGTCGACCTCCGCGCTAGGCTCGGTAAAAGGGAAGAAACTCGGCCGAAAACGTACGCGCGTATCGTCGCCGAACATGCGCTGTACGAAGAGCGCTAGTACGCCCTTGAGATCCCCAAACGTCACGCGACGATCGACTAGAAATCCCTCGATCTGGTGGAACATTGCAGAGTTCTTCACCGATTCCACCTCGTGACGATAGACGGGACCGGGCACGATGGCGGCGATAGGCGGCTCTTGATTCTCCATCACACGGATCTGTACTGGCGACGTGTGCGTTCGCAGTACGTGCGACTGGTCCACGAAAAACGTGTCGTGCATGTCGCGCGCCGGGTGATCGGCGGGAATGTTGAGAGCTGTGAAATTATGGTGTTCGTCCTCGATGTGCGGGCCCTCGTAGACCGAGAACCCGAGCCCGACGAGTATCCCAATCGCCTCATCGAGGACGGTCGTCAGAGGGTGACTATGCCCCCGTGGCAAGGTCCGCCCGGGGAGCGTCACGTCGATCTTCTCGTTTGTCAGCGCCCGGGCGCGGCGTTCACTTTCCCAATGCTCTCGCAGCACAACTATGCGCTGGTCTACATGTCGCTTGAGTTGGTTGGCTAGTTCGCCGATAACCGGTCGCTCCTCAGGTGGAAGCGCACCGACACCGCGCATGATCTCCGTCAGCCGCCCCTTGCGACCAAGATATTCGACGCGGAGCCGCTCGAGATCGTCATCCGTCCGGCACCCGGCGAGGGCCGCCTGAATTTCAGCACCGAGTGCCTCAAGGCTGGCCTTCATCGCCAGCGACTTCCATGTCTCTGCTCGACGCCAACCGACAACCGATGCCGCTCTGCACCGGTCGGCGTCGCGTCAAGCAACGGCCAGCTTCGCGAGGTCACCGAAGGCGGCGGGATCACGCACTGCGAGATCAGCCAGCACCTTCCTATCGAGGTCGATGCCGACCCTGCGAAGGCCGGCCATGAGACGGCTATACGTGACGCCATGAGTCCGCGCAGCAGCATTGATACGGATGATCCAGAGGCCGCGAAACTCGCGTTTCCGCACCTTTCGGTCTCGGTACGCGTACGTGAGCCCTTTTTCGACCGTCGATCGGGCCTGCCTGTATCCCTTGCGGCGACCGCCGACATTGCCCTTGGCAAGCTTCAGCAGCTTTTTGTGGCGCTGCCGACCCTTCGTGCCTCGCTTTACCCGTGGCATGAACGTCTATCCCTTCGCTCATGCCCCTTACAAATAGGGAATGAGCTTCTTGATGTTCTCGTGGTCTACCATGGCAACCAACGTGTCGCTGCGCAGCTGTCGCTTACGCTTCCGTCCTTTGTGGGAAAGAATGTGGCGCCGGTAGGCCTTGGCGCGCTTGATACGCCCGCTTCCGGTGGTCTTGAAACGTTTCGCCGCGCCGCGGCAAGTCTTGATCTTCGGCATCGCATCCCTCGCCCCAGAGCCGCCGCTCAACGCGGTTGGAGCATCATCGACATGTTGCGGCCTTCTAGTCGCGGGCCGAGTTCCATATTGCTCAGATCCTTCACTTTTTCAAATACGCCCAGAAGCTTGTCGCGACCGATCTCCGGATGCGTGATCTCACGGCCACGAAAAAAGACGGAGACCTTGACGCGCTGGCCGCGCTCCAAGAACTTCCGGATGTGCGCAACCTTGAAATCGATGTCGTGCCCGTCGGTCCGTGAGCCCATCTTCACTTCCTTGACTGTAACGAAGACCTGTTTTTTCTTAGATTCCTGAGTTTTTTTCTTCTTCTCGTACCGGAACTTACCGTAGTCCATGATCCGGCAGACGGGCGGACTCGCCGTCGGCGCGATCTCGACCAGATCGAGGTCCTTGCTTTCCGCAAGGCGGAGTGCTTCCGGCGTCTCGAGCACCCCGAGCTGTGTGCCATCCACATCTATGACGCGGACCTCACGCGCGTAAATTTGGTAGTTGATTCGGGTTTGGGCCTCTTTGCTGCTTATGGGACACCTCCTCCTAGGACCGGACGAATTTCGGCCATGGCAACCTCGATGAGATCGGAAACGGCAACGGGTGCCATCGTACCCGCTCCTCGGCGACGCGGCGCGACCGTGCCGGCCGCAACCTCCTTCTCGCCCACGACCAGCACGAAAGGAATCTTCTGTATCTCGGCTTCGCGAATCTTGTAGCCGAGCTTTTCTTTCCGTAGGTCCGCCTCCGCGCGCAAGCCTGCCGCACGCAGCCGAGCCAGCACGTCCGCGGCGTAGGCATGCTGGTCCTCTGATACGGTGACGAGACGCATCTGCACAGGCGCTAGCCACAGCGGAAAATCACCAGCGCAATGCTCGATCAGAATCGCCATGAACCGCTCGATCGAACCGAGCAACGCGCGGTGAATCATCACCGGACGCTCCTCCGTACCGCTGGAATTCACGAAGTGCAGACCGAATCGTTCCGGCATAGAGAAATCGAGCTGTACAGTTCCGAGCTGCCACTCTCGCCGCATGGCATCCAGAATGCAGAAATCGATCTTCGGACCATAAAACGCGCCGTCACCCGCGTGGATCTCGTATGCGATACCGCGGTTATGCAGCACCTCGGTCAACGTCGCCTCCGCGCGCTGCCACATAGCATCGCTCCCGGTCGACTTCTCCGGACGCGTCCCCAGGTAGATCCGGCGCTCGGTGAAACCGAAGAGGTCGTAAGTTCGGGAGAGCATCTCGATAACGCGCCCGACCTCGCTCTCGATCTGGTCGGGAGTGCAAAAGATGTGAGCGTCGTCCTGCGAGAACGATCGGACCCTGGTGAGACCCGCAGTGACACCCGATCGTTCATATCGGTGCAAACGCCCAAAGTCGGCCAAGCGCATCGGCAGATCCCGATAGGACCGGGTCGACATGCCGTATAGCAAACAATGGCTCGGGCAGTTCATGGGCTTCACTGCCATCGCCCGCTCGTCGGCCTCGGTAAAATACATATTGTCGCGATAGTTGTCGTAATGACCGGAGCGCTTCCACAGCTCGACGTCCAGTACTTGCGGCGTCAGCACTTCCTGATATCCGAACTGATCATACAGTCGACGAATATACGCGATCAGCTCATTGTAGATGATCGTGCCCTTTGGGTGGAAAAAAGGACTCGCCGGTGCTTCCGGATGAAAGCTGAACAAGTTCAGGTCACGACCCAGGCGGCGATGATCGCGCCGCTTCGCCTCTTCGAGCATCGCAAGGTGCGTCTTCAGCTCTTTCGCTGACGCAAAGGCGGTCCCGTATACGCGCTGCAGCATCTCGTTCTTCTCGCTGCCGCGCCAGTAAGCACCGGCGACACTCGTCAGCTTGAACGCCTTCAGGCGACCGGTCGACGGAACGTGCGGGCCACGACACAGATCGGTGAAGTCACCTTGTACGTACAGCGACACACGATCGTCCGGAATACCTTCGATGATCTCGACCTTGTACTCTTCGCCGAGATTACGAAAGAACTCGGTGGCTTCCGCCTTCGAGACCTCCCGGCGCTCGATGGGAAGATCCGCGTCGGCAATCTCCCGCATGGCCTTTTCGATGCTCTCGAGATCGTCCGGCGTGAACGACTGGTCATGCTTGAAATCGTAGTAGAATCCCGACTCGATGACAGGGCCGATCGTCACCTGGGTGTCCGGAAACAGTCGCTTCACCGCGTGCGCCATGAGGTGCGCAGTCGAGTGTCGGATCACCTCGAGCCCGTCGCGCGAACCGGCAAAGATCGGCCGAACCGTGGCATCGCGATCGAGCGGCCGGGACAGATCAACCACATGGTCGTCCACTGCTGCCGCGACTGCTTCGCTGATCCGACGCTCTCCGAGAGCACGTATGGCCTCGGCCGCCGTGGTACCAACCCGTATTTCCACGGATTCGCCGGTCGGCTTCGCGATGCGAACGGTCCCCGCGCTCATGCGCGACGACGGCGATGATGTCTTGGTAGGCACGGGCGGGATTGAACCGCCGGCCTCTTCCGTGTCAAGGAAGCGCTCTCCCACTGAGCTACGTGCCTGAGATTCGATAACAGATTGTTTCGGCTATCAATCGATACTTTGAGTGTCAAGCTTCGGAAAGCAGGGCGCCCGCTTGCGATGCTGACAGCGGCGACTCTGATGGCACCGATCGCTCTCTACGCAGCCGACACTCCCGCCCGGGAGACGTTCAGCGTCACGTACACCATCCGAATCGATCCCGCAGAACCGGCGCGGGCCCAGGTCCGGTGGACCCTGACAGGCATCGACGAAATCGAAGGACTCCGCTTACGCTTCGATCCGCAACGCTTCGAAGGCTTCTCCGGAAGCGGCGTTATCGACGAGCGGCGCGGCGAAATTCGTTGGTTTCCCAACGGCCCCTACGCAGAGCTCCACTACGTCGCACTCATCGACCATCGTCGAGCGCCCGGGAAAGGCTATGACAGCTATGCCGGTGACGGCTGGATCCTATCGCGCACAGCCGCATTCTTTCCTCGCAGCAGTGCATCTTTCCGACACGACGTCGAGCCGTTTCCCGAGTCACGGGCACGCCTGGTCTTCCGGCTTCCGCGGGAATGGGAGTCAGCCACCGTCTTTCCGAGCGACGGCCTCAATTCCTACGTAGTAGAGACTCCTCATCGACGATTCGATCACCCCCGGGGCTGGCTGTTGCTTGGCCATATTAAGCGTGCTGACGCCACTATAGGCAACACAGCCGTCACGATTGCTCGCGCCCCTGGAGTGACCCACAAAGTCGACGGAGCCATAGGACTGTTGCAAAAAGCATTGCCGCCGCTACTCGCTATGTTTCGACAGCCCCTCCCTCGACTCTTGATCGTCCTCGGTCCCGACCCGATGTGGCGCGGGGGACTGAGCGGAGAAGAATCCTTCTACATGCACGGCGACCGCCCCTTGCGATCGCGTGATCACACGAGCCCCTACCTCCACGAGCTTTTCCACGTTGCGGCGCCATTTCGCCCCGCACCGGACGCGAACTGGGTTACAGAAGGTCTGGCAGAATACTACTCGATCGAGCTGCCTCGCCGGGACGGTTCGCTTCCAGAAGCAGCGTACCAGCGCGCGCTCGAGCTCTTCTGCGAGCATGGCGTTTGGGGAAGAAATTTCACCCTTGACCCCTCTCCGGCTCTTCGGAACAACAGCGCTCCGCTGGTCATGTGGGCCCTGGATCGCCGGATCCGCACCGCGACCAAGGACACCCGCAGTCTCGACGACGTCGTCACGGCACTCGCCCTGGACGGCGGAATGGTATCCACGGGACGGTTTCTGGGCACGGTACGCCGAGTAGCAGGGAGGAGCTTCGCGAGCTTTTTTCGTCGCCATATCTACCGTGGAGAGCGCCCATTGCCGCCGAAGTCTGCGGCTACATGACTCCCTCGATTGAGTCGGTCACAAGCCGAGGCCTACATATCGGGCCAGGCGACAGACTGGTATCCTAGTCGCCGATGCACATTGTCCCTTGGCGTTCGCTCCGACTGCGTCTGATCGTTCTTCTGGTGTTGTCGGTCGTATGCGTTCTCACTGCGGCGACCATCCTGGAAATCCGCCTTTCGACACGTCTAGCCGAACGCAACCTGCAGGAGCGCGCTCTGACCTTGGCGAAGGAGATCGACATCCTCCTCGGCTCGCTCTGGGGGCGCACGGACCTACGCAACTTCCATCATCGTCTCGCCGAACTCGCTCGCACGCATCGCAATGTGGCCGATATCGAGATCCTACTCCCAGTGCGCGACCAATGGCGGCTGCTCGGGAGCTCTGGACGAGCAGCGCCGACCGAGCCCATCGCACTCGATCGCCTAGCGATGGAGCTCGACCAACCTATCTGGCAGCTTCTCCCGGGGAGTTCCCATCTTGGCCTAGCCGTAGCACCCTTCCACCTCGGCCAGCGCGTTATCGGTGCGATCCGAGTCAAAGCGTCACTCGGGGAGGTGGAGCGCCTTGCCAACGTCCAGGCGGAGCGGGCTCTACTCCTGGCCTTGCTCTCGGTCCTCGCTATAGCCGGTCTACTCGGCGTCATCCTGACGCGAACGATCGCCCGGCCCGTTAGCCTCCTCGTAGACGCCATGAACGCTGCACGCAGCGGTCGCCTCGACACCCGCGTACAGCTGCGTGGAAGCGACGAACTGCAGCAGCTTGGTGGTCACTTCAACAGCATGCTCGAGACGATCGCGCGTGCGGATCACGAAAAGCGCGAACTCGTGGATCGCCTGAGCCGGTTCAACGACGAGCTCGAGAGCCGCGTCGCCGTGGCTACGTCCGACATTGCGGCCAAGAACCTCGAGCTGCAGCGTATCAACGAACAACTCTGGCACGTCCAGAAGCAGCTCGGACGCAATGAGCGTCTCGCCGCCCTCGGACAAATGACTGCCGCCATCGCACACGAGCTTGGAACGCCCCTCAACTCGGTTCTTGGTTACACCCAACTTCTCACCAAAGAAGTCACGAGCGAAGACGGTCTGGAGAAGCTCGCGATCATCGAATCGCAGGTTCGCGTCATGAGTCAAGCTATTCGCAAGGCGCTCGACCAGACACGCACGCCGTCCGTAGAGCGTCGGGCGATCGCAGTCGCGCCCCTCATCGACGAAACGCTAGCCCTTCTGGCACCAGCACTGAACGCCAAGGGCATCGCCGTAGAACGAGAGCTGGCATCCGCACCCGCCATGATCACTGCTGACCCTCGAGGCCTGCAACAGATCCTCTTGAACGTCCTAACCAATGCGCTCGACGCTCTCGATCCCGGCGGTCATATCCGTGTCGAGGCTGAGCCAACCTCTACGAACGGCAGTCCGCAGGGCTTACGCTTGCGCATTACGGACGACGGCAAAGGTATCGCTCCGCAAGATCTCCAGCATGTATTCCAGCCCTTCTTTACCACTAAGGAGACCGGCCGTGGCACCGGTCTCGGACTGACGATCACGCAGGACATCGCACGTGCCCATGGCGGTACGATTCGAGTCGAGAGCGAACTCGGTCGCGGCACGACGGTCGACATTACCATTGCCGGTGCGGTAGCCCCGTGAGCGCGCATTTACTCGTCATCGACGACGATGCGGTGACTCGCGAGCTGTTGACGGAAGTCCTTCAGGACGAGGGCTACACCGTCGAAGCATGCGAGAGCGGCAGAGCTGCGCTCACCCGTACCGCAAAGAAGTCTTTTGATCTCGCCATCACTGACGTGCGCATGCCCGAGATGGACGGCATCGCCGTCACCCAGGCGCTCAAGACGCGTCAACCCGAGCTGCAAGTGATCGTAATGACCGCCTTCGGCTCGGTCGAAACCGCAGTCGAAGCGATCCGACACGGCGCCTTCGACTACGTCAGCAAACCGATGAACCTCGACGAAATCAAGTCGACGGTGCGCCGGGCGCTGACCGCACGGAACCTTTCGGAAGCATCACCGGACGGAGGTCTTCCGATCGCCGACACGAGCGTCGTCGTCGGACGCAGCTCGGCAATGGTCGAGGTGTATCGTACGGTCGCGCGCGTTGCGACGTCGCCAAGCACCGTACTTATCCTGGGTGAGAGCGGAACCGGAAAAGAGCTGATCGCCGCCGCTCTACACCGCCACAGCGATCGCGCGAGTCGACGCTTCGTCGCCGTCGACTGCGGGTCACTCACAGACTCACTCCTCGAGTCCGAACTGTTTGGCTACGTCCGCGGCGCATTCACCGGTGCGGTCGGCGACAAGAAAGGGCTCTTCGAGGAAGCTGACGGCGGAACGGTCTTCCTCGATGAAATCGGCGACATCGGACCTTCCATGCAGGCCAAACTGTTGCGCGTCCTGCAAGAATACGAGATCAAGCGCGTCGGCGGACAAGAGTGGATACGCATCGACGTCCGTGTAGTCGCAGCCACCAATCGCAATCTGGATCAGCTGGTTGCCGAGGGCACCTTTCGTGAGGATCTCTTCTACCGGCTTAAGGTCGTCACAATCACTCTACCGCCATTGCGCGATCGGCGTGAGGACATCCCTCTCCTCGCCGGGTACTTTGTTAGGCGTCACGCCGCACGCAGCAACAAGGCCGTATCCCACATAACCCCCGACGCCATGGAACTCCTGACCTCCTATCCGTGGCCCGGGAACATTCGCCAACTCGAGCATTGCGTCGAACGTGCGGTTGCCCTCGCTAGTGGGCAGGTTTTGACGGCCGAAGATCTGGCACCGGAGCTTCGTGGCAGTATCGACACCACCCTCTTTCGCGGCTCACCGACACTCGAAGAAGTTAAGCGACGCTACCTCGTGCACGTACTCCAGGAAACGGGGGGTAACATCTCCCGGGCTGCGGCGATACTCGGAGTTGAGCGCCGGTCCCTCCAACGCATGCTGCGGCGGTACGCTCTTCGCACCAACTGAGGCTTGTTGCCTCATTGGCTGCGTCATTTGGTCGCATTATGCCAAGTGCCTGATTCTCCGGCCTTCATCATCTACGGCACATTCAGGCTGCGTCCTTCGAGCTCAGCATGCCAATTCGACATCTTGCCTAAGATGCGGATCCGACAAGGGAACAGGTGCGGCACCAGAGTTGCTGACCTGTCGACTCGACGATGCGGGTCTTGGTTATCGACGACGACGCCATCTTCAGTCGTTACCTCGCAGAGGTATTGACACATCTCGGCCATGCCGCCGAGTGGGTGACGGACGGACTGGAGGGCTTCGAGCGCTGTCTCCGTATGGCGTTCGATCTGGTCATTTGTGACGTCCGAATGCCCCTGATTCTCGGCACGGAGCTCATGGCCGAACTCCGTCGCGACTTGCCCGATCTACCTATCGTCCTGATCTCGGCATTTGCCGACGAACAACTCGTGGCGCAAGCGCACGAACGGGGAGCATGGCTCTTATCCAAGCCGTTCGACGCCACGGTGTTGGGCGACGTGCTGGAGCTAGCGGCGGCCGCTGCGCCACGCCTGGCGTCTTAAGGAGACAACACGATGATGACTAACGAACCCGGAACCATTCCCCTCGAACGCGAGCGTCGGCTCGTACTCGCGATCCTCGAAGAAGCTGTCCGCAGCTATCAGCGGTATGCCTTCGCCACCAACCGTCGAGGCCGGCGTCTGTTCGGTGAAACCTGCGAATGGTTCGACGCCCACGATGATCCCTGGATCTTCTCGTTCGAGAATGTCTGCCACGCGCTCGACCTCGATCCCGACCACATCCGCGAAGGTCTCGAACGCTGGCGACGCGATCAGGCACCACGACGCCCGCTCGTAACGGTTCCGATCGCACCCGGATATCGCCTACGTCGCGCCGCTGGCTGAACGGCCAACCCCCCCTTCCGTCGCGGCCGCCAAAGAATTTGCCGACGCGAAGCCTTTTCGCGTAGAATTCGCCATGGCCGAATCGAAACACGTATCGAGGGCGCGTCCCCAGCGCAACCTTCAGCTCTTAGCGCTCGAGGAGGCCCTCGCAACGTGGCTTCTTCCCGCCACCGGCGTCACGCTACTCGCTATTGCGACGCTCCTCGACGCGCTCGATATCCTAGCAGATCCGTCAGCAGCATTGCTCGCCGTTGTCGCTTTATTGCTCCTCGCCGTATCGGCGGTCATCGGCCCCCTACTGAGCGATGTTCGGTCGAGTCACGTCGCGTCTGCCGTATTGATCGCCGGAGCCGCAGCATGGATCACGATCTTCGCCATACCCTTTGCCATCCGGCTCTTCCCTGGAGCTCCGGTGGCGACTGTCGCGTTCGAGCCCCGGCACACGGGTGAAAGCTTGGCCCTCGGAAGCGGGCGGTTCGATCTCGTGCTGGACGCCCATCTCCCGGTGGCGTCGGACCGGCAGAACCGCGAACTCCACTATGCGCTCACGCTCACCGACGCTGCGGGAGCGTCCCAGCGTCTGGACGGAGAGCTTGGCGACCGTTGGCAGACTCGGCGTCTCGGCCGACGGGGAACCGCTCCGGTACACCTCGAGCATCTGTCCGCCAGCTACCCGATCGACAATCCGTCCGGCAAGTCGCTACGCGTCGACGACGTCACTCTTTCCGGCGTCTCGAACGCAACCCTCTCCGGGACATTCTATCGACACCGAATCCCCGGAGAGATCTGGCTCTTGAGCGCTGGGACTCTGCTGACGCTGAGCGCCTTAGCTTTCGATCTGTGGTCGGACCCGCAACGGACTCCGGCTACCGCTCTCGCAACGGCGGCGGCAACGGGTGCCGTGCTGGTGTTTTGCGGTTCGGCTACTGGCCATCCGGGCTTGCGGCAGATCTTCGGTTCGACCATCGTCGGGGGCATCGGAGGAGTGCCAATCACTGCTCTCGTAGCCTGGCTGGCTCGACGATCTTCGTGGATCCGCGCACTCACGACCCGGCGCGCAAGCTGACCGTCGTTTCCTCAGCGCCCGTGCGCGAGGGTCGGAAGCCCGCTACCACGAACCTACCATCTCCACCGGCCGAAATCGACGCCTCACAGCGGGGCTGGGTCGCCTGGCTAGGTACAGTCGGAGCCCTCGTGCTTGTGCTCCTCGTCGCGCGTGCCGACATCGATCAGCTTCTGCATACGGCTCGCAGTGTGAACCTCTCACTAATAGCGCTTCCCATTTTGGCGACCCTCGCCAGCTACCTCACCATGGCATGGTCATATCAGGGTATCGCTCGAGCTGCAGGTCATCGTCTGCCGTTCTCGGAGATGTGCAACATCACGTTGGTGGCAAATACGGCGAACTACCTACTCGCAACCGGGGGGCTTTCGGGATTCGCCCTGCGCCTATACCTCTTCGCACGGCGCGGTATTCCCGCGGGCAGTGCAGTCCTCATTTCCCTCGTACAGACCCTGCTCACCAACCTGGTTCTACTACTGTTCGTAATGTGGGGATTCGCACTCCTGCTACTCTCGCACAGACTGGTCGGACCTAACCTGATCGCCGCCGGCGCCCTGCTGGCTGCATTCGGCCTCATTATGGTCGCAGCCTGTGCGGTGCTGGTGCGCCGTCATTGGCGACGTCGCCTCTTTTTCATCGGCATGCGCCTGGTCGATCGATTTTTGCGACGATTTGCACCGCATCGCCGGCCGCGTCGTTCGAAGCTCGTACGATTGCAGCACAACTTGAACGTCGGCCTCGACTTCCTATTGCAACGTCCCCACGACATGTTGGGCCCTACGTTCTACATCGTACTTGATTGGATCTTCACGCTACTGGCACTCTACACGTCGTTTGTAGCCATCGGGTCACCGATCGCAGCGAGCTACGTGATCGCCGGCTTCGCGATCGGCATGTTCCTCTCGATCGCGTCGCTGATCCCGGGCGGGCTCGGAATCATGGAAGGATCGATGACGGCAGTATTCGTAGCGCTCGGGGTGCAGTTCGAACAGGCTGTCGTCGCGATCCTGATCTATCGCATTGCATACTATGGGCTGCCGATCATCGTCAGCCTAGCCATCGCACCACGCGTACTGCGGGCGTAGCTCAACCGTCCTCTCAGCACGAGTTGCGGTCGAACTTGCCGGCGCGAGCGTCTGCCTCGATCGCACGCACCTTCGCGAGCCGACGTGCATGCCGCTCGACGTTGGAAAACCTGGCTCCCAAGAACGCGCGGATACACTCGGCTGCCGCTTCGACCCCAATCACTCTGGCCCCAAGACAGAGGACGTTCATGTCGTCGTCCTCGACGCCTTGGCGTGCGGAGAAAGTGTCGTGGCAAAGCGCCGCCCGCACACCGATGACCTTGTTCGCAGCGACTGACGCGCCGACGCCGCTGCCACACACGAGAATCCCCCGATCCACTCGCCTCTCGATCACGGCAGAGGCTACGGCGAGCGCGAAATCCGGATAGTCCGAGGGCGTCGTGTCGTGACAGCCACAGTCCAGAACCCGATGACCCGCTACCTCGAGCTCGCGGACAACACGCGCCTTCAGGGGAAAACCTGCATGATCACAGCCGACAGCGACGATCACGCGCCGCGACCTCGCAATGACGCACGAACATGCGCCACCACATTCTCGGCGGTAATTCCAAGCTTGGCGAGGCACACCTCGCCTGGGGCCGACGCTCCATAACGATCGAGCCCGACTGCGGCCCCCGCTTCACCTATCCAGCGTTCCCAACCGAGCGTAACTCCCGCCTCTACCGACACCCGAACGAGCACCGAAGGCGTCAAGACGGACGTACGATATGCCGCATCCTGCTCTGCGAACACCTCCCAGCACGGCATCGACACGACGCGGGTCGGTACCCCCTGTTCGGCAAGCAGCCGATGAGCCGCAATGGCTACGTGGACCTCGGCCCCGGTTCCGATCAAGATCGCGATAGGTGCGATCCCACCGACAGGGTCGGCGATGACATACGCGCCTCGACTGGTGTTGCGAGTCAGGCTCGCGTCGAGCACGGGTAGTTTTTGGCGACTCAACACCAGGGCGACGGGACGATGGCGCTGTGTGAGCGCGAAACGCCATGCCTCGACAGTTTCGTTCGGATCCGCAGGGCGCATGACAGCCAGTCCCGGCATCGCGCGCAGCGACATGAGATGTTCGACCGGCTGATGCGTAGGGCCGTCTTCACCAAGCGCGATGGAATCGTGCGTCCACACGAAAACGACGGGAAGCTCGTTGAGGGCGGCAAGCCGCACCGCGGGGCGCATGTAGTCGGAGAAGCAAAAAAAAGTCGCGACGAAGTTGCGGACGCCGCCGTGATAGGCAATGCCGTTAGCAATCGCACCCATGGCGTGCTCGCGTACCCCGTAATGGATGTTCCGGCCCGCGCCTGTCACGCCGTCGAAAGAGCCTCCACCCTTCAACGCCGTACTAGTCGAGACCGAGAGGTCCGCATCTCCTCCCAGCAGCTCGGGCACGCGAGCCGCTATGGCATTAAGAGCCTTGCCGGAGGCTTGGCGAGTCGCCTGAGCGTCCTGTGTTGCGAAGACCGGCAGCCCGTCGTCCCAACCCTTCGGAAGCGCTCCGGACTGTACCCGCCGCCATTCCTCCGCGAGATCTGGGTACGAGCTCGCATAGAGAGCAAAGCGCTCATTCCACTCATTTTCGAGGATGGAGCCTCGTTCGATTGCTGCTCGCAGATGCGTCCCAGCCTCGACGGGGACGTAGAAGAACTTCGCGGGATCGAATCCGAGCGCGCGCTTTGCCGCTGCCACCTCTTCAGGGCCGAGAGGACTACCGTGAGCCTCTGAAGTTCCCTGTTTGTTCGGAGCTCCGTATCCGATCGTCGTCTGGACGACGACAATTGAAGGCCGTGTCGTGTCCGCTTCGGCTTCCGAGAGTGCGCGATCGATCGCAGCGAGATCGGTGTCGCCGTTGAGCACTTTCAGGACCTGCCAGCCGTACGCCGCATAACGCGCCGCGACGTCCTCCGTCGAAAACGCAAGCGATGTCGGCCCGTCGAGCGATATGTGGTTGCAATCATACAGGTAGATCAACTTGCCGAGCTTCAGGTGCCCCGCGAGCGAGCTTGCCTCCGCCGACACCCCCTCCATGAGATCGCCATCCGACACGATCGCATACGTGCGGTGATCCACGAGGACATGCCCGGGGCGATTGAAGCGATATGCTAGAGCCCGCTCTGCCATGGCCATTCCTACGGCATTGGCCGCACCCTGGCCCAACGGGCCAGTCGTCGCCTCTACCCCAGGCGTCAATCTGGCCTCCGGGTGCCCCGGCGTCTTGCTCCCCCACTGGCGGAACGCCTGTAGATCCCCCATCGATACGTCGTACCCGGTGAGATGCAGGAGACAATAGAGCAGCGCACTGCCATGCCCCGCGGAAAGAACGAATCGATCGCGATCTGCCCAGTGGGGGTTACGCGGATTGTGCCGAAGATGACGTTGCCACAGTACGTACGCCATCGGAGCAGCGCCCATCGGCAGTCCCGGGTGCCCAGAGTTCGCCTTCTGCACGGCGTCTATGGCAAGCGAGCGGATGGTGTTCACGGCTAGCTGCGCGATATCTTCGTCCTTCACGGCGACCTCCCCTGCAAGGCGACGCTGCTCCGACGCAGCCATAGCGCGCGTGAATCGCCAGCTCAATCATCCGGCGCCGGCGGGACCGGTGGTGCTAGTGGAATTGGCTCCATAGGAAGCCGGCGCACCCAACTGGAGTTCCCAGGGTTTCGTGGACAGTGGCATCCACGTAGTTCTGGAGGTGCGCCACCAGATAGCCACGTGCAACGGTTGCGAATCCCGCCTCACCGAGCGTGGTGGCGACGCCCGGTTAGTCCTCCGCGAGAGTGTCCGTCAGGTGGGCGCAGTACATTGGGCGCAGTACATTCCTGCGTAGATGTCGACCTGCGCTGCGGCGTCCCATGTTCCGCGAGCCGCACGAGATCCGCGCAATCGTCCACATCAGCTCTGCTTTCTGCATGCGTGGCCAGGATGCCACGAAACATCCGCTACTGCAGATCACGCAGTCGCACACATTTTGGATTGACACCGCCAGCTGGAACTGGTTGTCGAGGAGCAGGGAAGCGCGTAGTCCCGGAGGCCAGAGATGGCGACCGCAGGTCTCTCCATCCGCTCGAACACGGCAGACGTCTCTCGCCGTAGCATAGTCGATGAGGACATCAGTTCCAGCCGGCGACGTGCCCGCTGGATGACGCGCGCCCAGCGTGGCGACGCAACGGCCTACCGAGCACTGCTAGACGATCTCGGACCCGTATTGACGCGCTTTCTGCGCCGTCGTGTACGTAATATCGACGATCTGGCCGACGCACGCCAAGAGGCGTTTCTCGCCATACATCGATCCCGGTTCACTTACCAATCTTCCAGGCCAATCGAGCCCTGGTTATTCGCAATCGCACGCAACGTCGTCTTGGACCACGGGCGGCGCTGCCAGCGACGGCAGCGCTACGAGCTGCCGGCCGACGCGGCTCCCGAGCCAGCCGTTGCAACTTCATGGCTCGATGCCAAGTTGGAGCTGGCGATGGCGTTGCGGCTTCTGCCCAATTGCCAACGAGAGGCCATCCATTTGCTGAAGTTGCAGGAGCTGTCGGTACGCGAAGCTGCCGTGCGAGTCAGTACGACGCCGGGCGCAATGAAGCTGCGGGCGCATCGCGGCTACCGCGCGCTGCGTGCGATCTTCGAGACGTAACAGCCTATCTCCACACTTCGCGCCTTGATCTTGTGACAAAGGCTACGATATGGTGCCACCCCGTAGGGCGCTTGGAGTCGTAAAGGAGGCGTGGAGATGGAGCTGCCAAAGTGCCAGAAGTGCAATAATGGGTTGCTGATACCGTTGTCCGATTATGGCCAGGAAGGTGCGACGGTCATATTCAAAGCTTGGGTCTGTACCAACCCAGAATGCGGCTTTTCCCTCCGAGTGGACAAGGGCGACGTAACATACGGAAAGAAGATCGAACACAAACACTGAGTAGGCGAATCGATCTCTTCTTCGCCTCGGAAGCGCTAGGTTGTGCGCTTCCTTTTTTTTGCCCGCGGGCCGCTTTCGCAACCGCCAGTCCGGCAAGGCCGTCCGCACCTTTCCCGTGGATACCCGCGCTACCCTGGGAATCCAGCACTGCAGTCGCAGTACGCAACTGCGGCACCGTCTGCATACGAGGCACTCCCGGCTCCGCGTTGGCGATCACCCTACTGAATCGCAATGCTTGCGGGGGCATGATCCATCCCTTATCGTCCGCGCGTGAACTTCGACTTGACTCAAGAGCAAGAGATGCTGCGACGAACCGTACGCGAGTTCGCCGAGCGTGAAATTGCGCCACGCATACAAGCTCTCGACGAGCGCGAGGACTTTTCGTGCGAGCTCACTAGCGCGATGGGAGATCTAGGACTTTTCGGCATGACGGTCTCCCCCGACTACGGCGGACAAGGGCTCGACTATCAGTCCTACATCATCGCGGTTGAGGAGATCGCGCGCGTTGACGGCTCGCAAGCAGCGACGGTCGCTGCGGGAAACTCGCTCGGCATCGGCCCGCTTTATTACTTCGGCACCGAAGAACAGAAGCGCCGTTACCTGCCGGATCTTTGCGCCGGAAGAAAGCTCTGGGGCTTCGGCTTGACGGAGCCGTCCGCAGGCTCCGACGCCGGCGGAAGCAAAACGAGGGCGCACTTAGAAGGTGACCGCTGGGTCATCAACGGTAGTAAGATCTTCATCACCAACGCAGGCTCACCGATGACAGCTGGTTCGACTATCCAGTGCGTTACCGGAGCGCGTTCCGACGGCAGCAAGGAAATGAGCTGCATCCTCGTCGATCAGGGCACTCCCGGATTCACGGTCCGCACGATGCGTAAGAAGATGGTGTGGCGGGCCTCCAACACCGCCGAACTCTACTTCGACAATGTCCGCGTACCCCGAGACAACCTGCTTGGCGCCCGCGGTCAGGGATTTAGGCAAATGCTCGAGACCCTGGATTCCGGCCGCCTCTCGATCGCAGCCATGGGACTGGGCGGTGCGCAAGGAGCGTTTGACGCCGCCCTTGCCTACGCCCGCGAACGGCGTCAGTTCGGCAAACCCATCAGCCAGTTTCAGGCCAATGCTTTCAAACTTGCTGACATGGCGACGGAGATCGAAACGACGCGCAACCTGCTCTACAAAGCGTGCTGGCTACGCGACCAAGGCCGACCGTTTCGCAAGGAAGCAGCTATGGCAAAGCTCTGGGCGTCCGAAGTCATGCGGCGGGTAACCCACGCGGCCGTACAAATCTTCGGTGGCTATGGTCTCATGGAAGAGTATCCGGCGGCTCGTTTCTATCGCGATCAACGGTTGCTCGAGATCGGAGAGGGTACTTCCGAAGTGCAACGACTAGTGATCTCACGCCTCCTCGGATGCTACGAATAGACGCTATTTGATGAGACGCTGCACCGCCTTGAACTCGGGAGCGTCGGCGGTGCGCACCAACTCGAAGAGCGCACTCTCTACGGTCGCGGGCAGCATACCGGCCCACAGCATCTTGAGCCATCCGATCTCGTCGTCCTCACGGCGTCGTGCCGAAGTCGCGTCACGCGCGACGTGCACCTGATACCCGGCCGCTATGAGATCATGCGCAGTTTGATTCACGCAGGCGTGCGTCTCGATGCCGGCGAGGAGAACTTGATGCCGTCCGAGATCGTCGAGCGCCGACATGAACGCCTCGACGCCACAACAGCTCATGCTCATCTTCTCGATCACGGGTAAGCCTTGCGGGAAATAGCGCGCGACCTCTTTTACCGTCGAGCCGATACCCTGCGGATACTGTTCCGTCACGACCAGCGGCACGCCCAGGGCTACAGCCCCCTGCACCAGACATGCGACCGCCGTCGCAACACGCTCGTACTCGAATAGTACCGACCGATAGCCCTCCTGAAGGTCGATCACTACGAACACGGTGGCATCACGCGCAAGCAGCTGCGGATGACGTACGGCCGGCGCAGCCATGATCAGTGGCGAGTCAGGTTTGCATCGTCGGCGTCGAGACCGAGAAGTGTTCCGAGAGCCGCGCATGCCTCGTGGAGCGGCCCCTCGATCGTATCGCTCACTAGTTGCTCCACGGCAGCGAGATCATCGGGACCGGGTGGCTCAGACTCGTGGTGCATACCGTGAAGCGCCCAGGCAACCGTGCTCAGTCGATTACGAACCTCGGATAGGAGCCCGAGCGCCCTCTCGGGCGACATCTCCGGGGAGTCTTTGCTCTTGTCTGCCATGGAATCCTCCTCGCACGGTGTGCCGCCCGACCGGCCGGGCACTCTATGTGGAGCCGAGTACACAGGCAATTGCGCTCACGGGAGGGGCAGTGACCACGTTGCGCCGATGTCGCGGATGACTACGCAATCGCCTCGCGGACCGGCCGCGGCGAAGAGTCGCTTCATGGCATCTCCTAGCGGCTCTTTACCGAGTCGGAACGTACCCCAATGAATGGGCACCAGGTATTGGGCGCCGCTCTCTTCGAACATCCGCCAGACCTGTTCCGGGTCGGCATGGTTTCCGATCCATGGATCGTAGGCACCATTGCCGATGATCGCCACGGTCACTCCCCGCTCCCGCCCGATTGCCCCCACCTTCTCCGTATACGCGGTGTCGCTCGCGAACAGTATGCGGGCCGCTCCGCGCCCGAACACGTAGCCGTTGTAACCGCGCCAGTGCTCCCAGGGCCAGCGCTTGCCCCAGTGATCGACCTCAACGGCTTCGATATCTATTCCGCCTTCTTCCAATGATTCTCCCCATCCGAGTTCCACCACGCGCGGAAACCCGAGGTCCGCCACGAGATCCTTGGTGCGTGGCGGCAAGACCAAGAGCGGCGTCGCCGTCAACCGCCGCAACGACGGCAAGTCGAGACTATCGAGGTGTGCATGACTCACTACGATGGCATCGAGTGGTGGGAGTTCTTCGAAGGTCAGAGCTGTACCGACCAGACGCTTCGGTCCCAGCGTCAACGGACCAAGCCTCACCCCGATCCTATCGAAGAATACCGGATCAGTTAGAATGCGGACCCCGCCGAGATCGATGAGCACCGTCGCGTGTCCCACATACGCGATCGTCAGATCGCCCGCATTCCAGTTGGCCGGGATAGGGTGCTCAGGCGCCGGCCTTGTTGATTGCAGGACGACGCCGCACGCGAACGCGAAGCCCGCGACCACGGCGCTCGCCGTGAACGTCAGCGCCCACCCGAGCCAGGACCGCCTCCGAATCGGCGCCCTCACGGACCAGTATCGCTCGCACCAGCGGAGGCGACGCACGAGTCGCCCATGCCAGTACCGCGACGCTTACAGATTCGAAATCCGGGTCACCGACTCGATCACGACCGGCGTCTCGGGAACGTTCTGATGGGGCGGCCGCGCGGTCGTCTTCACCGCTTCGATCTTCTTCACCACATCCATGCCAGCCGTCACCTTCCCGAATACCGCATACCCGAACCCCGCTGCAGACTCGTCGCGATGGTTCAGCTGTGCATTGTCCGCCACATTGATGAAAAACTGCGAAGTGGCGCTGTCAACGATCCCGGTCCGCGCCATTGCAATCGTACCTACGGCATTCTTCAGTCCGTTGCCGGCCTCGTTCTTGATCGGAGCCCTCGTCGCCTTCTGCTGCATATCCGGAGTGAAGCCTCCTCCTTGGATCATGAAGCCGGGAATGACACGGTGGAAGATCGTCCCGTCATAAAATTTCGCATCTACGTATTCGAGAAAATTCTTGACACTGGTCGGCGCCTGCATCTGATCGAGCTCGATCGTTATGTCTCCGAGCGACGTCTTCATACGTACCGTGGGATTCTTGCTCGGGGACGACTTGGCGGTCGGTTCTACCGCCTGTACCGTTCCTATCGAGAGAAAGAGGATCGATAGGAACACGAGCGTCGACATTAGCGGCATGAGCGGCCTCCTGATCTCGAAATCCGAGGATCGCGCCCGTATTTCATGCGACCTATCGCGGGTCAAGCCGAGTAGCCTCGGGTAGCCTTTAGCGTTCGCTCATCCGAGCGTCACGGCGCCGTCATCATCCACTATCTCCACCTCCCCTTCGATGACGAACCCCATCTCCTGAACCAATTTTCGTGTCGGCATGGCTGCCAGACCGGGTGTCGTCAAGTAGCCCTCGATGAATACGGAGTTTGCTGGATAGAGCGCGAGACCCTGCCAGCTTCCGAGATTGCGTTCGCGCCCACCCGCAGCGCGGATTTCGCTCGCCGGATTGGTAAACCGCATGAGACAGAGGGCGCGCAGCGCCCGTGTTGCTGTGACGGGACCGGCGTCTGCTAGCGGCGTGCCACCGATCGCGAGCAAGAAGTTCAACGGCAACGAATCTACTCCGAGCTCGCGCAGCGAGAACGCAAGATCCACGACGTCCTCGTCCTGCTCTCCCATCCCGATGATACCTCCGCAGCAGACCGCGAGACCCGCCTGCTTCACGGCCCTTACGGTGCGCACACGATCATCGTACGTGTGCGTCGTACAGATCTCGGGATGGAAACGCGCGCTCGTATTGAGATTGTGATTGACCCAACCGACCCCCGCAGCTTTGAGCTCTCGCGCCTGCGACTCGTCCATGAGCCCCAGAGATACGCAGATCTCGAGATCCGGATACTCGGCGCGGATGGTCCGGGTCGCGGCGGTCAACTGCCCGATGTCGCGAGCGCTCGGCTGCCGGCCGCTCGTCACCATGCAATAACGTCGAGCCCCACGCTCGGCGGCCGCTCGCGCACCGCCGACCAGATCCTCGATCGGCAGCAATCGGTAGCTATCGATCGCGGCGGTCGACACTGCGGACTGCGAGCAGTAGCGGCAATCCTCCGGGCAAAGTCCGCTGCGTGCGTTGCGCAGCAAGCAGAGCTTGACGCTCCGGCCCCAGTGATGCTCACGTACGCGGAACGCCGCCCAGAGGAGATCTCTCAGATCTGCGTCCTCCGCCCGCATGATGCCCAGGGCTTGGTCGCGCGTCGGCGCTTCGCCGGCAAGCGCCCGCTCGGCGTAAGTCTCCCAGCGGCTCACGACCAGCCCCGCTGCTCGGCGTAGAAGAACGGGCCGCCGAGGTACATTGCAAACCCGAGCGCATACACGAACGCGAGGTCGCTTTCCTCCCGGGAAGCGACGATGCCGCGCTCGAGCAGCGCGCGCGACTTCTGGTACATAGACCGCACGCAGCGGTCTACGATCTCGTCGGCCGTGGCCACACGACTACCACGCGGTGCCGCTAGAGTATCGAGCTCATCCCACGGCTTCGCTTTCTTCCCCCCGGTGTAATCGTAGAACCCGCCCCCCGATTTGACTCCGAACCGGCCCCGGTCACGCAGCAGTGTCACCAGCGGTGACTTAGCCGGAGCCGCAGTGCGCGCGATCACGTCGAACATTCCGGCCGCGACGTCGATACCGGCCTGATCGGCGACCTCGAACGGGCCAAGGGGAAAGACCTGCTCGCGCATCACTCGATCTATCCGCTCGATAGGCGTTCCCTCCCGATACAGCGCCTCTGCCTCTCGGAAGTATTCGGCGAGAGCCGCATTGACGAGAAATCCTGGCGAACCATCTTGCAGGAGCACCGGGATCTTGCCGATCTTGCGCACGAATCCGTGAAGCGCCGCTAGGATCTCCGGCGGTGTCGCCGCCGTATGGACGACCTCGACGAGCGCCCGTTGCGGATGCTCGGCCGGACTGAAGAAATGCAGATTCACGAAGTTCGCCGGATTTCCGCCTCCCGCCCGAAAAGATTCGGCCAAGAATCCCGGGCCCATCGAGCTGCTATTGGAGCTCACGATCGTGTCGGACCGGACGACCTTGGCAAGGGCGCGATAGAACGTCGCCTTCACCTCCGGATCCTCTTTGCGGGCCTCGATCACGAGGTCGCAATCGGAGAGTGCCGCCAGCTCGGTCGCGACCGTCACCGACGCGACCTCGGCATCGGCCGTCGTCGCGTCGATGCGCCCACGCTTCAAGAGCGGCTCGTATTTGTGGCGCATACGTTCAGGGGCTTTTGCGGCAAATTCGGGTACCGGTACGTGTCCGACTACTTCGAAGCCGGCGCGCCGAGCGAGAAAAGCGATCGCGTTTCCCATGTAGCCGTCGAAACCGTCGACGCCGACACGGCGGATCGGTCGTGGCGCCACCTCGGCTAGCTCCGCAGGAAGCTTGGTAACGCGCTGCTGGGTGAAGAAGAAGCGCATGCCGGCTTTTCCCTCGCTGCTCGTCACGATCTCGAGAAAGCGGTCTCGCTCGAACCCTATGCCCTCGCGCAACGACTTGCCCGCTCCTCGGACTATGACATCGAGTGCGACAAACGGCGCGCGCGGATGCTGGCGTCCCTGCGTCGCCTTCATGATCGTCGGCAGCACAATAGGCACGATCTGCTCGGCATTGCCGAGATCGACCGCAGGACGCACGAACGTCGCGAGTTGTTTCCTCGCGAAGCGTGCAGCGAAAGCCTGCGGTTCCTCACCGTCCGGTACGATCGCGTCGATCATGTGGATCGCGAGCGCCTGCTCCGCACGCAAGCTCTTCCCCTGAAGGATCACCGACAGCGCCGCGTCGCCGGCGACCGGATCGGTAGCGCTCACCAGCCCTACCCGACGCGGCAGCCGTTGTGTGCCCCCGAGACCCGGAAAAATGTTTAGCCCCATCTCCGGGAGACCGACCGACGAGCGCTTGGTGGCGATGATGGCGCGGCACGCGAGTGCCAGCTCGTAGATGCCGCCAAGCGCGATCCCGTCGACGACTGCGACCCACGGCACTGGGCTTTCTTCTATACGGAACAGAGTCGCGTTCCCGCGATCGATGAGCACCGCGAGATCCTCAGGGCTTCCCTGCATGAGCTCGCCGATATTGGCCCCGGCTCCGAGCCCGTAGCGATTTCCGATCAGGACAACCGCCGTAAGCGGTGCGGCAGCATGCCGCTCTCGGATCTGAGCCTCGACACCGTCGAGTTCCTCAACGGCCGCGCGTGAAAGAGTGTTCATGCCTCCTTGGTCGAAGGCGACGAAGGCGAGATCGTTTTCGTATCGGACTGCGAAGGCTCCCATATGGGCGCTCTTACTTCCGACCTCCGGGCGGGTTGTCAACTCTCGCTCGATCTCGTTGTTGACCAGCAATTGCGTCCACCGGATCGTCCTGGGAGATAGGCCATGATGCCCGCCCCTTCCACCGCCTCGAGCGACCCGCCCCGGCAACGAGTCCGCCGGACAGTCGTCATCGGGTTGGCGCTGCTCGTCCTCGCAGCCGTCTTTGTCTGGACCACCTCGTCGGTGCTGGCGCCGTTCGTCGCCGGGCGACTGTCTGCCTTGACCGGCGCCGACGTCCGTATCGGTTGGATCACCTACAACCCGCTGGCCGGCCGCGCAGTCCTTCATCGAGTAGCGGTTGCGGCAACGACGACGGAGCCCGCGCTCGCAACTGCCGAAGCGATCATCATAGACGCCCCTATACGGAGCTGGCTCGCCGGCGATCGACACCTCGACAGCGTCGTGCTGCGACGCCCCTGGATCGCTCTCCGCCGCACCGCCACGGGCGACTTCGATATCGCGAGGCTAGCGCCTAAACTCGCACCGACGGCAACTGCGGGAACACCCGACGCAGCGGCGCCGGCTAACATCGGGCCACCGCCGCCATTTCGGATCGGACTGTTTCGCATCCAAAATGGCAGCATCGAGTTCCATGACGAGACGACCTCCCCGGAACTAGAGACGTCACTCTACATGGATGACGCCCGTGCTCGCGATCTCGTCCTCGCCGGCGACGGTAGGATCGGGCTGTCCTTCCACATCGAAAGCCGTATCGATAATGACCCCTTGACACTCGATCTCGGCTACATCGACGAAGGAGACACGTCGAGCCTGACGGTGGAGCTCGTAGTAGCCCGCGCCTCGCTGGCTCGGGCGCTCCTCTACGCGCCGTTCGGCTGGCAGCGCACCTCCGGCACCATGGATGCTACGGTAACGTATGCCCGTCGTAGCCAAGGCGGCTTACTCCGTGAGCACGTTCTGCGCGCCGATCTCGCCCTCCACGATTTGGCGCTCACGGAACCATGGGCCGAAGCACCCATGCTACGTGCCAAAGGCGTGCGTCTGCCGTCGCTCACCGTCGACTTCGTCAAGCAACGGACCGATCTCGGGGCGATCGAAGTCGAGGGCTATCGAGCCGTCGTATCCCGCGAGGGAGAACGTGTGCGCGTACCTCTGGTAGCAGGCGCGCCCGGCATCAGGAGCGCATCCGCGTGGAAGACGACCCTCGACCGCGTCGCGCTCGGACAGGGAGTCGCGGTGCTGCGGGCGGTCTTTGCTCCTCCCGAGATCGCCGTGCCCATTTCCGTCGGGTCGATCCGTCTCGCCGCCGACGACACGGTGTTCACCTTCACTGGAACGCTCGCGGACGGCGGGATCACGCTCGACGGTCGGACACACGGCGACACAACGACACTCACGTTCGGTTTCGACGGGCTTGATCTCACGGCAGCTGCCCCCCTCGTAAGCGCACCCGTCGAATTCACGGAAGGCCGTGTCGGCGGCACCGTGAGGCTCACGCTATCCCCGGCCGAAGCCACCGTAAGCGGGACCGTCACGGCCAAGGACGCCAGAACGGTCCCGCTCGACCCTCATCCCGAGGAAGTCTTCGCCTGGCGAGAGCTGACTGCGACGATCGCGAAGAGCACACTCGATCCCTTGACGCTCGACTTCGAGCGGGTCAAGGTCGAATGGCCATACATCATGGTCCACCGACGCCCGGAGGGAGTATTCCCCTTCCGTACGTCTACGCAGGCCAGTGCGCCATCACCGCCGGTCGCCGCGAGTACCCCGCCGGCCCATCTCCGGATCCAGCGCCTCGAGGTCACCGGCGGGCGAATCGAGTTCTACGACACGACCCTGCCGCGAGCGTACGGAATCGATCTGACGGACCTCGTTGTCGCAGCGAACGAGGTCCGCCTTCCGCTTCTCGGCGCCAACACCTTCACGCTAACCGGCGCGCTCGACGAGCTCTCACCCGTCCTGGTCACGGGTCGGATCGAATCGGACAGTGCCACACTCAGCGTCGCTGTCGACCGTCTGCTACTGGCGCCTCTCAATCCCTATCTCGCGGCGATCCTCGGATACGAGGTCGATGCGGGGCTCGCACGCATCGCAGCCAACGTGCGAGTCGTGGGCCGCAAGATCTCCGCAGACACCGACCTAGCCTTGTCGCGCTTCTCCATGCGAGCAGCCGGCGCCGATCCGGTCGGGAGTCGAATCGGAACTCCTCTTTCCGTAGCGCTTGCCCTCATGAAAGACACGCGCGGAGACATTCGTCTGCGACTACCCATCGAAGGCGACATCGCAGCAAACGAGTATAGGGTCGAAAATCTCCTGCGTGAGGCTCTCGGGACGGCACTCCTCGGTACTCTGCGCGCGCCGCTGGGATTCGTCCGCGGCATCTTCCACAAGGACGAGGGCTATAAGTTCGACCTGCGGCCTGTACCCTTTCCTCCCGGCAGCGCAGCGCTCGGCACTGAAGGTGAGGCCCGCCTCGCTGAACTCGCGCGCCTGCTCGGACGCCAGCAGACCCTTCGTGCAGTCTTGATCCCGGTACCGAGTCGCACCGATTTCGACGCCGTCACGGCAAACGGCGCACCGCATCCCCTCGACACCCTAGCCGGGCTCGTGCACGAACGGGGCGCCGTCGTCGCTGAGCGCCTTGCGCGTCAGCACGGAGTCGATTCTCGACGCATCGTCGTCGAGGAATGGGTCGCTGCCGAACCCGACATCGGAAGCGAGCCGGGGGTGGACGTACGACTTCGTACAGAGTGAGCGCGACAGCCATCAGGAATCGGCATGGCCCGTGAAGTCGTCCATGCTGTGGTTGATACCGAGAAATTCCATGATCGCGTCGAATGCTCCGAGCGGTAATAGCCGTCCGGCCCATGCCGTGCGCACGACACCGGGAAGTATCAGGCGCCGCTTGTTCCGCACGATAGCGTCAACGATCCGATCGGTCACCAACTCCGGGTCGAGGATCGGCAGGATGGCCGGAAAGCGGGTCCGGACACCCTTGAACATCCCCGTATTCACGTAGAACGGGCACACCACGGTCGTCATGACGCGACTCCCTAGACGCCGGAGCTCGAGCCGTAAGGACTCGTCGAACCCGACGGCGGCATGCTTGCTGGCACAGTAGTCGGTCAACTTCGAAGTGCCGACTATCCCGGCTGCGGACGCCATGGTGACGATATGTCCGCTGTCGCGCGCGAGCATGGCGGGCAAGAACGCCCGGGTCGTCCAGAACAGCGCTAGTACGTTCACGTCGAACGTGCGCTCGATTTCCTGCGGAGTCGCATCGAGAAGTGTCTTGCCGGTTACCACGCCTGCATTGTTGATGAGCACGTCCACCGGGCCTCTCGCGAGAACACTCGCCGCTCCCGCTTCGATGGCCTCGTACGACGAGAGATCGCAGACGCCGATTTCGACGCTCCAGCCCGCAGCTTCGAGATCGCACCTTGCCGCTTCGAGCCCGGCAGCGTTCAGATCCCACAGGACAACATGCGCACCGCGTCGCGCGAACTTCCACGCCAGTAATAATCCGAGACCGCTCGCGGCGCCGGTGATCAGGACGCGACGACCAGCGATCTCGCTCATCGCATCGCCACACGCGCTCGCCGACGCCTCACAGACCTTCGACGAGGCTCGTACTGAGGTAGCGCTCGGCGGAGCTCGGGAAAACTACGACGATGAGCTTGCCAGCCATCTCCGGGCGATCGGCTACCTGGAGCGCGGCCCACGCTGCCGCGCCGCTACTGATACCGCACGGAATACCCTCGAGCCGTGCCACTTCGCGAGCCATCTTGAGCGCATCTTCGTCTTTCACCCGAACGATGCTGTCGATTATACGTGTGTTCAGGATCTCCGGAACGAAGCCCGCACCGAGGCCCTGGATCTTGTGTGCGCCGGGTGCGCCGCCCGACAACACCGGAGAGCCGGCTGGTTCGACCGCAACCGTGTAGAAGGACGGCTTGCGCCGCTTGAGCTCCTCGCCGACACCGGTGATCGTGCCACCCGTACCGACTCCCGAGATGAGGACGTCGATCTCGCCGTCGGTGTCGTCCCAGAGCTCACTCGCCGTCGTCAGGCGATGGATGTCTGGATTCGCCGGATTCTTGAACTGCTGGGGTATGAACGAATCCGGCGTATTGGCTGCAATCTCCTCGGCCTTGGCTATCGCTCCGCGCATACCTTGCGAGGCCGGCGTCAGGACGAGCTCGGCGCCGAGAAGGCGCAGGAGGACCCGGCGCTCGTGAGACATCGACTCCGGCATCGTCAGAATCAAACGGATTCCCCGCGCTGCGCACACGAAGGCGAGTGCGATTCCAGTGTTGCCGCTCGTCGGTTCGATGATCACCGACCGATCGTTGATAAGCCCCGCACGTCGTGCGGCGTCGATCATGCTGACGCCGATACGATCCTTCACGCTCGACAGCGGATTGAAGAACTCGAGCTTGGCGTACAGGCGCACGTTGCGTCCCGCCGTCACACGATTGAGACGCACCAACGGCGTCCGTCCAATGGTCTGGGTAATGTCTTCGTAGAGTCGGGCCATGACGCTTCTAGTAGCGCACCCGCCGGCGAACGCCAACGGCGCAGCGGCTTGGAAAAGTTGCTGGACGTCACCGCATCATGGGGCTAGGATTTCGCAATCGACACTCGATCCGAGGCTCACACAGGCCTCTACGAGCACGACTCGGGATCGAGGTCGGAGGTCGACATCGGCGGTCGTTCCTCCGGCGGCGGGGCTTGGGCCCGCCCGGTGCTCGCGCCGGACGAAAGGAGGTGGTCCAGTGACGTGTTCCCCTACGGTGATCTGTGAGGTGGTCGCCTCCTAGGCGGTACCCACACGTTACGTCGCTGGGTCGCTCTCTAGGGGCCCAGGCAGCCACCGAACCCCGATGGTTCCCGCTTCACCGGCGGGGCGGCGCGTCGCCGCGATGATCATCGGGGTTTTTTCGCTTCATCCATCCGAAAGAAATTCGAGCACCGCAGCGTTGAACACTGCCGCCTCCTCGATCTGTACTGCGTGATTGCCGCGCGGCAGGACTACCAGCCGCGCCCCTGCAATTGCGCCGGCAATCTCCCCACTGAGGTAGGGGGGAGTCAGAACGTCCTCAGCGGCTGCGAGTACGAGGGTGGGTGCACGCACCCGGTCCAATCGCGATAGCGTATCGTGCTCGAGGATCGCATCGATCTGGTGCGAATACGCGTCGGACGGCATCAGCGGCATACTTTCAACGACACCGATGAGCTCTTCGAGACGAGCAGGATCGTTCAAAACCCGCGGCGATACCAGCCACGGCAGATTCGCGATTCCTTCCTGTAGCAAATCCGCCCCTTGCTGCCTCGCCCAGCGCCGAAACAGCAGAAACGCTCGCCGCACTGGATCAGGGCGCGCGAACGACACAGCAATGACCAAACGCTCGATGCGATCCGGCCAACGGATTGCCATCTCCTGTGCGATCATGCCGCCCATGGAGACACCGAGCACATGCGCCCGCTCGATGCCCAAGGCATCGAGCACGCCCACCGCGTCGGCCGCCATGGCGGGCACCGTCCACGGAGGCGGCGGACACTCGCTCGCCCCGGCGCCGCGGTTGTCGAACATGACGACACGATGGTGCAGCGCAAACTCATCCCGCTGTGCTGCCCAGGTCTCCAAACTGGCGCCAAGTCCCATGATGAGAAGCAACGGTGGCCCGCTGCCGACCTCCTCAACTCTGAGTGCTACACCGTTGCATTGGAAGCGCGGCATCGTTCACTTCACACGCGGTTCCACGTAGCCGGGATTGGCGATCGCCAGGCGTTCGGCGGCGGCGGCGCGAAGGTGTGCGAGCACGGTGGTACCCCAGGAACCATCATCGGCCGCTCCCGCACGAATGCGCTCGACGAGCACACGATTGAACTCCTGCACGGACTCTCGAAGCGCACCGCCGCTTGGGGGCGGTGCGGCCGTATTCATCCCCAGCAACTCCACGAGCCGATGCCACTCGGCAAGCAGCGCCTTTTCGCCGTGTTCGAACTCTCGCCCTACGATGGCAAGCACGTTCACAGCCACCCGCGCATGGAACTGCCGCATCCCCTCGAGTACCGGCACGACCTGCTCCTCCAAGAACGTACGCACTGCGTCGAGAAGCTCAACGGCGTCAGGACGATCTTGCACGGATCAGTCCACCAGTTGGAGAAAGTCGTACTCGGCTTCCGCCGTACGCCGTCCCAGGCTCGCCAGCTCCACGCTCCGAACGCGACCGTCGAGATGGGTCTGGGCCTGCACAATGCAAATGACGGCCCACTTGAGGTTACCGACCGCTTCCCAGAAGCGCACGATCTCGGGTTCGACCGGCTCGCCGTTCGCCTCTGTATACGCCCGGAAGAAATCTTCGCGGGCGCCGATACCGCCGACCGGTAGTGGGCTCCCGAAGCGCCAAGCGCGGACGCACATCCAACCGAGATCCTCCATCGGATCGCCGATGTGGGCCTGCTCCCAATCGAGCACGACCCGTAGACCCTCCGGACCGAACATGACGTTGCCGATGCGATAATCGCCGTGTACGAGCACGCGACGATTGCTTGGGGGAACACGACGAGCGAGCCAGCGAAAACCGTACTCGATCACCGGGTGCGGCTCGGGCGCGAGGGCTCGATACAGTTGCTCGTACCGCCCGAGTTCCGCGACCGCCGGATGCTCGCGGTCCTCCCGACCCGGCAGATCCTCCAGCGAGGTGTCCACCGGCACCGCGTGGATACGGGCGAGAGTCGCGCCGAGCTGTGCGGGCATAGTCCGGCGTGCCTCTGCGTAGCACGGATCGCGCAGGAGACGACGCGCGAGTGTTTCACCCTCGATTCGCTCCATCACGAAGAAACGACCGCCCAGCACCGACGGATCCTCACCCAGCCAAAGTACTTCAGGAACCGGAATACCTGCGGCGTACATCGCTCGGAGCACGCGAAATTCTAATCTGCGGTCGCTCCCGACGGTCATCGGGCCGGGATCTCGGCGCAAAATCAGAGGGCGTGGAAGTCCGCCAGCAAAGCGCGCGTCGAACGCCCACGTCTCGCGCGATGCTCCACCGGGAACGCGGCGGACATGCTCGACCGTGACGGTACGATGTCCGCTAGCAGCGGCTAGAAAGTCACGTAGACGCGAGGTCAGCTCGTCCGAGGTCACGTCCTTGCTGCATACGGCGGCGTCTCGCCGGAAAGCAAGACAGGCGGATTGCGAGGCCCACGCGTGCGTGGCAGAGGAGATTCCATGCAACTCGTACCAGGGAAAGTCGCCATCGTAACTGGCTCCGGCAGAGGCATAGGCCGCGCCACTGCGGAGCTTCTCGCGGCACATGGTGCCCGGGTGATTGTCAACGACCTCAGCCCCGAGATTGCCGACGCCGCCGTCGCCGAGATCCGCCAGCATGGCGGCGACGCAATGGCAATCGCCGGCTCGATTACGGATCCCGAGTTTCCCGATCGTCTGGTCAAACTCACCGTAGACACGTTCGGCGCCCTCGACATCATCGTCAACAACGCCGGCTACACCTATGACGGCGTGATCCACAAGATGTCCGACGCGCAGTGGACGGCGATGCTGGACGTCCACCTGACAGGTCCGTTCCGCCTGCTGCGCGCTGCGTCGCTGTACTGGCGCGAGTGGGCCAAGGCCGAGATAGCGGATGGAAAGCGGGTGATGCGAAAGGTCATCAATGTTTCATCGACTTCGGGCGTGGCGGGGAACGCAGGCCAAGTTAATTACGCCGCTGGCAAGATGGGGATCGTCGGCGTCACCAAAACGCTTGCGAAGGAATGGGGCCGTATAAACATCAACGTGAATGCAGTCGCGTACGGATTCATAGAAACCCGTCTCACCGCCGCAAAGAAACCCGCCGCCAAGACCGAGGTTGACGGTCTGGTGGTAGAGCTCGGTATTCCCGAGGAGATGCGCAACGCGGCAAAGCGCGTGATTCCGCTCGGGCGGGCCGGCACCCCTGAAGAAGCAGCGGGTCCGGTGCTGTTCCTCGCCTCCCCGCTCGCAGATTATGTGACGGGACACGTGGTCCTCGTAACGGGCGGCAGCTACATGTAATTCAAGGCGCCGGATCGTCGAAATCACCGACTCGATAAGCGACGACGGCGTTCGAACTCGCCGCACCAACATAGACGTTCCGTCCGTCAGGACTCACGACGACGCTCCGCGCGAACGCGAGGCAGGGGCGTTCTGGTGCTCCCCGCAGTTGCTCCAGAAAGCTGAGTAGTCCCGACTGCGGGTCGCGCTCGAAGGCCACGATGGCATGATCCAGCGTGCTCGCTGCATAGAGCCGCCTGCCATCAGGGCTGACTGCTGCCCAAAGGACACCGTAGAGGCCCGTTACCCCATCGAGGTCTTGCGCGACCAGATCGACCAGGTCGAGTGTGCCGGTCGTCGGGTGACGACGGAAGATTCCGATCGTGTCGTCTCCCTGACGCGGTGCATAGACGAACCTGCCGTCCGGACTTACGGCGATGGAATGAACACCCGCAAGACCCAAGGAGGCTGCTTGTGCCGATGCATGGAGCGTAAGGTGTCCCGTAGCTTCATTGCGCGCAAATACACCGAGCGCAGTACGGTCGCCACTCGCCACGTACAAGTGAGCACCGTCGGGGCTGATTGCCAATCCGAGAGGCTCGGAAATGCCCGTTACACTGCCCACACCCTCTCGATGAGCTTCGACGAACGTCAGCCATCCCGTCGACGTGTTACGTTTGAATACGGCTATCGCATCGGACTTCTGACCACCTGCATACAGGAACGCACCGTCCGGACTGATGGCGATGGCACGAGCGTACCGTATACCCTCGACGCCCGCGGCTCCTTCTTTCTTTGCTTCCAGAAAAGTGAGGACGCCGGTCACGTCATTCCGCGAGAAGGACGCTACCGCATCGTCGCCGGCGCCTGCCACATATACGAACCGCCCATCCGGACTGATTGCGAGCGCTGATGCAGCCGCTATGCCGTCGACGGTGCCGATACCGTCCACATGCACCTCGACCTCGCTCAGCGCGCCCGTTCCCGAGTTGCGCGCGAAGACGGCGAGCGTGTTGCTGCTCGGACCGACCGCGTACACATGACGGCCGTCCGGACTCACAGCCACCTGCAGCACTCCGGCGATTCCGCGTATGCCGTCTTCGCCCTCGATCACGGCATTCACGTAGTCGAGCGCCGCCGCACGCGCGCCCTCCGGAGCGAGAAGCATTAGAAAGACGCTTGAAAAACCGACGATCACGAGTGCGGTTCGTCGAAACATCGACCTCATAGACCACTTCTAGCAGCGGACGTGCCGCGGCGCGATCCATCCTTCCCCCGGCAGTGCTCAGCGCGTCGTCGATGATCGCGTACGGCCGTATTTCCTCATTCCGGCAGCGCCCGCCGAAGCGCTTCACGCAACTCTCGGCGCCCTCGTAGAACCGAGCGACTTCGCCGCCCTCGACGGAATCTCTGTCGCGCGATCGAGGGCTCCTGGGAGCCCTCTGGCCGAATTCGGCGCATGTACCGCAATCCGACGTTGGTGCCTTCGGACTATACGCCGCGGCTCCGAATCCTCTCCCTCGACATCGAAACCGACTCTGCAGCCTCGCGCCCCTTCTCTATCGCCATCGCCGGTCTGGACGTCGACCGCATCTTGATCGTCGGATCGCGTCCGCTTCGCCGCGCCGAGTGCTTTGCCGACGAACGCGCCCTGCTCCACAGGTTCTTAGTCTTGCTCGATGCGACCGACCCGACGTTCTCACCGGC